>Ga0256405_10000176_pt1 | contig 208701 bp, 163 predicted proteins | sample RumenRJG_02DNA_FD_189096 | JGI IMG/M metagenome (GOLD analysis project Ga0256405, IMG submission 189096) | Bovine rumen microbial communities from Lethbridge, Alberta, Canada - RJG_02 | ecosystem: Host-associated > Mammals > Digestive system > Stomach > Rumen | place: Canada: Alberta...
CCCGAATGCTAAATGCCGTCCGTTAGTAGGTGAATACAAAGATGAGTACACTTTGCATACCCTTGCCGTAAAGGAAATACCTATTTATGGCGAACCGGATTCTGTAACGTTCTGGGCTAAGTGTGATTGGAATGCTTTATGGGGAATGTGGGTAGCTGAGGAATATGATGGTTTCTACCACGATGTACAAGAGATCTCTCGTACTGGCGATCCCAATATTACATCGAACTATCAGCACTATAGTTTCCCGTTGCATCGTAATGCGACGGCTGTGAAACTCTATACCAAGACGGGCGCTACCATGACGCGTACGTTCAAGGAAGTGGAAGTGGTATTGGCTAAATATCTGGAGTTGGCAGAGAATACGATGAATTTCTCGCAGGTGGATAAGGGCTCGACCAAGACGCAGAGTTTCTACATCAACTATTCGAACCTAAGTGGTGTGTTGGATGTAGAGATGGAGAATAAAGAGAATACACAGTTTACGGTAGTTACTACTACAGTTGGTGAGGACTGCGGTGATATAGGTCAGAACGTACGTATTGAAATCAGTTGTACGGGAAGTACGTTAGGTACAGAGAATAATACCATAATCGTTCATAACGCGGATCAGAGTCTGAGTATTCCGGTATCGGCTACGGTAGTACTGCCTTCGCAGACGATTACTTGGGAGCCGGATGTGAATGTACTGACGACCGATGATGTAACATTGAGCGCAACGGCTACGAGTGAACTGCCGGTAAGCTTCACTTCCGGCAATACAGATATTGCTGATGTAGTATATGAGGGAGGCGTTTATTCGCTGGATATTAAGAGTTACGGAGACGTGGAAATCACGGCGCATCAGGCAGGCAACGAGAACTGGAGTGCGGCAACGGACAAGACGCTGACCTTCCATATATCGCGCGTAGTGCCGGAAGTGACTACTTGGCCGACAGCACAGGTTATTCTGCCGAATACGGTAGGTGGTGCGACATTGATAGGTGGTATTGCTCCGGAAGGTATCGCGGGTTCGTTCCAATGGGAGGATGAGTCTCAGACCGTAACGCGTCAGGCACACACGTTCAATGTAGTATTTGTGCCGAACAATACTAATTACTATGAAACCGTATCGCACGCTTTGGAGATTGAGATATTGAAGACTCCGCAGACGATCACATGGAATCGTGCAAATGTGAGCGAAGAAGGTTGTTCGAATGTAGTGATCTTAGATGCAACGGCATCGAGCGGTCTGCCTATTACGTATCACTCTTCGGATAGTACGAAAGCTTATGCGATAGATGCAGTAATCAATGAGGTGGCTGTTAAGAAGTTGTATATCCTCAAAGGTGGTGATGTGACTATTACGGCTGTTCAACCGGGTGATGAGACCTATGCAGCTGCACCGGATGTAGCAAAAACAATTACGCTCATTCGTGTACTTCCGACCATTGAAACCCTGCCTACGGCAACAGATATGTTCGTACACCATTTCTTGAGCAACTCGACGCCTCAAGGTGGCTTGGTGAAAGCCGGTGAGAACACCATATCCGGTGTGTTCAACTGGGCGAACGGCGAAGAGTTGATGGATGAGCCCGGTAGCAATCAGCGCACCGTGGTATTCCATCCCTACAATTCGGATTTCTATCAGGAAGTAAATGCGGTGATTCATGTGAACGTACAGCGTTTTGCTCCGACAGTATTGCACAATTTCACGACGGAGCCCAAGATATATGGAACAAAATTGAGTGAGTTTACAATAAACGGCTCAGGAAAAGGGTATGACTATACCGACCCTGCACATTATGAGATTGAGGGTACTTTCGCTTGGAAAGATGAAAATTATATTCCTTCTGTTGCGGACGCGTATGCAACCATGGTATTCCACCCGACGCATACGGAATGGTATGACGATGTAGAGATCAATGTGCCTATTACTATTACGAAGGCTACTATCGTCAGCGCAACGGCAACCGCTACGATGTTCTACGGTCAGGTACTGGGTGATGCAGAAATAACGAACACCACGCCGGGGATTGTGAATAACACGGTCGGTGTGGTTGCCGGTACGGTAACTTGGGATCCTTCTTTGGATCTGATGGAATACTATCCAGAAGGAACTCATCCTAATCTTCCGATTCGTTTCACCCCGAGCGATCCGAATTATGAGTCGGTAGAGATAGCAGGAACGGCAGTACTGACGGTCAATGCGGGATTCGTATTCGATGGCACTGTAAGTACGAACTGGGAAGAAGATGCTAACTGGCGCGATAATGAGGCTCCTGTAGGGAACGAAAAGGTGGTCATTTTGGCGGATGTGGATGTCGCAGGTGCGGTTTCTGTGGATGCAATGACTATCAAAGACGGTGTGACCGTGACTGTGAAAGACGGTGCGACGCTGACTGTCGGAGAATACGATTCGTACGTACGTGACGGATACGGAAACCTGTATGTCGAGAATGGCGGTAAGGTCGTACTGAATAACGGTGAGTTGAAGGTTAACAACTTCGTGCTGGAAGCTAAGTTAGGTAATATTAGCGATGCAACACCAGCTATGTCCGGTCAGGTAAGCGGAGAAGCAGCATTAACCATTACAGGGGATGCATATTTTGAATTAACATTGGATCCTTCTGGTATGTGTTCTGCCGGTTGGTATACCTTTACTGTTCCGTTCCCGGTAGATGCTATGACAGGTATTACTCGAATCAATAGAAATACCGGAGAAGAGTACACTATCGTCAATGAAAGGAACTATGCTATCATGGATTTCTCGGAAAGCCGTCGTGTAGAGACTGGTTACGGTTGGAAGAAATATCGTGGTATATTACAGCCTGGTAAGTGCTATACGATGACAATTGACTCGTACGATCCGGTTTATCGCTTTAAGAAAACGGAAACGGGTGCATTTAACAATCAGATGTCCGAAACTTTGGATTATTCTGATGTAGATAATCAGGCACGTGGTTGGAATGGTTTGGGTAATGGAACGATGAGTCATATTGACTTGAGTGCAGAAGGAATAGATAAAGTGCAAATATATAACCATAGTTCCAACTCTTATTTCCCGGCTGACATTGACGAGTTTACGTATGTGGTAGGTGCTTCCTATTTTGTGCAAGCAAAGCAGACTAATTCCGTGCTGAATTATAGTGCAGGTACTAAGGATGTTTCTTATTATCGTGCACCTCAGCGCAATGAGGATAATGAGAATACAGAGTTTAAATTATCGATTACTCCTGTAGATGGCTCTATTGCGGCTGACCGTCTTTATGTTGGCGCATCAGCTGATGCAATCAATAGTTACGAGATTGGTCACGACTTGACGAAGTTCGGAACACCGACTGACTCAAAGGTAGCACAGATTTGGGCAAATGCATACGATCTGAAGCTGTGCGATATTGAGATGCCGCTGGTAAATAGTAGTGCAAACTGCGAAATGGGACTCTATGCTCCGAATGCAGGTTCATATACACTGGAAGTAGAGCGCGCTCCGGAAAATTCGATGCTGTACTTGACGTATAATGGTCGTGCTATCTGGAACCTGACGTACAGTCCTTATGTCTTTGATCTGACAAAGGGAACAACGGAAGGGTATGGACTGAAGATGTATGTAATGCAGGTTGCTACGGATCTTGAGGAGTCAGGATTCAGTGATCAGAATTCAGTTCGCAAAGTGCTGATTGATGATGTGATTTATATTGTTACTCAGGACGGGAAGATGTACGATATAACAGGAAAAAGTGCAAATTATTAAGAAAAATTTGCGTATATCAAAAAAAAGCAAACAAATATTTGTAGTACCGTCGGCACGCCCTTATAAATAAGGAATCCTCCGAAGGTACGGTCGCACAGTTGTGCAAATAGCAATCCTTTTTAATAAAAAACTCAAATAATTTTGGTTTTTTAATAAAAGTCTTGCATATTTCAAATATTTGTTGTACCTTTGCACGCTTTTTTGAGTGAAATGAGAAAAGAATACTACATACCGACAATTGAGGTGATGTCTGTACAGACAAAACTTATGCAGGATTTTGGCATAATGCCTAGTGGCAGTATGGGGCAGCTTGCACCTCCTCGTCGTGATCCGGCGTTCTAAAATAATCCACCCTGCTGCTCCATGTGGCAGGGTGGTTTGCTAAAAAAAAGAGATACCATGAAGAAACTTTTATTTATTCTTTGTGTATGGATGGTCAGTTCCATCTCACTCTATGCGGGTGTGACGACATACACTTTTACTTCCACTCAATGGGCATCTAAAGTAGGTGCTACCGTATGCGATGGTACCACTGACGGATGGGTTTGCGACAATGCAGCCAATTCCTATAGTACGGGGCGCAATGCGGCAGACGGACGTCTGTACTCCTGTGGCGTGGGTATAACGACCGGTGCATCCGGTGCCGGTGCTACATCGGTGCAGTGTTTTGAAGATGTGCGTCAGGTGACCGTTAACTTCTGTCAGAACAGTTCCAAAGGTCGCGGTACGATCTATGTGCAGGTGGGAAACAACACTCCGCAAGGTATTGTTGTAACGAAACCGACAGCCAGTGGAGCAGGTGTATGGAATCGCGACTCTGTTATCCATTTCGAGACCCCGCAGACAGGCCAAATCAAGTTGTGGGTGGAGTGTACAGAGAATGCCATTTATATCAACACGATCTCTATTCGTTCGGCTTCCGGCGGCAGTTCAGTGTTCATTGTGGACACCTACCAATTAGTGACCGATGTGACCCAATTGGTGGACTCCGATCAAGTCATCATAGGCGTTTATAACGATGGAGTAAACTATATCATGGGCTACTATGATGAATACGAGAGTGTGAATAATATCCATGCTATCCGTGGACGCTATTCGTCAGACAGGAGCCAGGTGGCTCCCGATGAAAGTGCTATATACACGCTGCGTAAGACCCAGTTGAACGGTCAGACGGCCTATATATTCCAAGATGAGTTGCGCTACGAAGAGGCATATCTTGTGGCTTCGGGCGGACAGACGAAAAACCGTTTGGCTTTATGGACCGATGTGGTGGATGCCAATACCTACGGAAACTATGGTTTCTGGTCTATCGCTATCGAGAACGGGGGAGAAGCGGTCATTACCAATTTAGGTAACAGCCGGTCGAAGATTATCCAATATAATGCATCGAATAATCCGACTCTTTTTGCTTGCTATGCCGACCGTTCGCAGACACCTGTATGCTTGTACAGACGAGTAGAGGCGATGGGCGATGTGGCAGCCATCGTGGCTCCGCTGGTCAATTTCGGCACAACGATAGAGACTACCGGCTCACGTACAATAGAGGTGAATGCCAACCGGTTAACGTCGGACATTAATGCCTCTCTCAAACAAGGAGATGTGTTTACATTATCGGCAACCACGTTGGATAGAGATGGCGAGATGTTAACCATCCTTTACAATGTTGCTATTCCGGGACATTACCGCGACACGCTGGTGTTGACAAGCGGAGATGTACAGACGGAGGTGCAAGTGTTGCTTAATGTGCAACAACCACTCACGATTGCAGAGACGGTTCAGTCGGAAGACCATGCAACGGTATGGCTTCAGGATGTAGTGGTGACCAAGAAATACGATAACTATATCTATATCCGCGATGAGACGGGATCCATGTTGCTCTTTGATCGCGGAAATGGCGAGACAGGCAAGCGGTATGGCGCTAACCTCAAAGCTGGAGATCAGCTTTCCGGTGTAACCGGTCGTTTTATCAATTATTTCGGTGTGCCGGAGATATCTCCTTCAGAGCAGTTCGGAGTAGGACAGAACACGATGGTAGAACCGGAACCGGCACCGGCTGTCATTGATTCCTCTGATGTGTGCCGTTATCTGGTGCTGGACAGCGCTGTCGTAACGGGGTGGACAAGTCTCACCTACAAGGGGCGTGATTATGCCGTTTTGAACAAGTTCAACTTGTCGAGTTTTGACAAGAATACCCCAACACGCACCGAGGTAATCGTCAGTTATGACCATGATATCGTGACGCTCTATATCATCCGTCAAGAGCCTTGTACGGTTTTAGGCATGGATTGGGTAAATGCCTGCCGCGGAGGACGGTTAATATGGAGGGACGGACAGATCGTGGTAGAAGTAGAGAATAAACGCTACTTCACGATACAAGGTCAGGAGATACGATAAGAGCTATTTGAGATGTTTCGCCCAACGGCGAAGATAGATTAACCACTCCTCAGCAGATGTTGCGACGGGGTGGTTTTCTTTTGTGGCTCCGACGCAAGTTAAATAGAAATGGGGGTGGGTGCCTTTAAGAAGGCAGAGGAGGTTGGATTTGTCTTGGACGATGTCGCCGGCGAATTGTTTAGGGATGAAGACGGCAAGGCCAACGGTTTCTTTGGCGTATTTGGCAGAGTCGTTAACAGGCCAATCGGTACCGAAGGAAGCAAGGAGAACGCCATTCTCCAATTGGATATTGGATATTGAAGATTGGAGATTTGCTCCTTTCGCAGGAATGAACTGTACTCCTGTGCAGAGGCCGGAGAGGGTATCGGAAAGGAGAACATCGCAGCGCATATCGCGATGACCGGCACGCATGGTGTATTGGACGGAGAGGTCGACTGGTCTACTGGTCTTCTGGTCTTCTGGAAGGACGGGTGTCCAACCGCGGACGGAGACTTCGATAGTGGCCTCATTCTTTGTTTGAGAAACGATTCGTTGGCTTCTTTCGGCGACGGGTTCGATGTGAACCATCTTTGTGCCGTTCCAATATTTGACCGAACCGACACCTACGGTGCCGGAGACGCGGAGGATGTCATCGCCGTAACCGGCAGCAAGCAGAGAATCGTTGGGATACCAGTGACTCTGGGCGAGCTCAAGCTGCGGTTTGCGTTTGCAATAGGGATCGATGGTTTGCTTCTTATCGAAATAGATACGATAGGCCATTAAGTCGGACTCTACGGCTACGCCGTGATGATGCAAACTATGGTAAGTGTCGCCTTTTCCGACATAATTAGGCATCGTATCCGTCCATTCGGTGATAGGATAGCAATGACGCACTTTAGCGCCTTCGGTGAGGATGGCGTAACCGGGACGGACACTATCAGTCTCCGTCCCGATCTTCCAAAAAGATGTTGCTACTCGCGGGCTACAACCCGCAAGTAGCAAAGCAATCAACGGAATCCCGGTATATCGGAATCCCGGAATACCGAAAGGATTCTTAGTCGCGTGTGACATTTTCAACGGTCGGAGCGATGGTGAAGGCTTCGCCTTTCTCGGCGTTGATGTTGACGTTATCGATGACAAGACCGTTCGTCTGACGGAAGATAGCACCTTCGGTTGCATTCATGGTGATGTTACGGAGCGTGACGTTCCGGATCTTCATCTCCGGTAAGCCGTTGAAATAGATAGCGCGTTTGATGTTAGCGCCGGTGACGTTCTCAATAACGATATTCTTGAAGGCCGGTGTCTCTTCGGACACTTCCGGCGCCTCGGCGTTCATACGGGCAGCCAGTTCTTCTTCCGTCTCTTCGCCTGCACCTTTACCGCCGTAGAAGAGATCAAAGAGCAGACCTTCGTTGGGGATATTGACCATGTTGACGTTCTTGACGTAGATATTCTCAACCACACCGCCGCGACCACGGGTGGATTTGAAACGCAAGCCTACATCGGTACCGATATAGAGGTTATTGCGTACCTCCACATTCTTGATACCACCGGACATCTCACTACCGCAAACGAAACCGCCGTGACCATGATAAACGACGCAGTCATCGACTACCACGTTCTCCGTCGGGATGCCGCGGTCACGACCGGGTTTATCCTTACCGGACTTCATACAGATAGCATCGTCGCCCACGTCAAAAGAACAATGCGCGATCACGACGTTCTTGCACGATTCAATATCCACACCGTCGCCATTCTGACTGTACCAGGGGTTACGGACGTTGACATTGTTGAGGATGATATTCTCGCAGCACATGGGGTGGAGATTCCATGCCGGACTATTCTCAAAGGTGACACCTTCCAGCAGGATATTCTTACAATCCACGAAATGGAGCAGTACCGGACGGAGGAAGGATTTCACTACTTGCCAAAGCGAGTCATCTTCGATGACCGGCACGTTCTGATCCAGGCAGTAGGACTGCGCTAACAGCGACGCGCTATCCGGATACCAGATGTCGTTGGCCACGATACCACCTTTTTCTTTGAGATGTTTCTTCCATTGTCCCGGCGCCATTTTGGATTTCTTAAGCGGTCTCCACCAGTCTCCGTTTCCATTGAATGTGCCGTAACCGGTGATGGCGATGTTCTCTGCGTTGAGCGCATTAAGCGGCGAGGTGCAGCGCTTGGTAGGAATACCTTCGAACCACTCGTCATAGATCTCGTACAGATCGAGGTCATGGGAGAAGTAGATGAAGCTGTTCTTCTCCGAATATAGCCGCACGTTGGACTTGAGGGTGATCGGACCGGTGGTATAGATACCGGCAGGGATGAGGACTGTTCCTCCTCCGGCTGCGCTACACTCGTCTATCGCCTGTTGGATGGCATAAGTAGAGAGGTCTACACCGTAGGGATCAGCACCGAAGTCCAGCACGTTGAAGGTGCGGTTCGGGAACGAGGGAACGGTTACCTTCGGCATGTCGAATGATGCCGACTGAGTGAGCGCGTTGATGTCGCTTTGCTTCGTCGTTTGATAGTCCGACGATTGGCTACAAGCGCCTAAGAGTGCTGCAGCAAGCAGCAAGAGTGTTAGTTTTCGCATAAGTATGTATTTTTAGGATAAATGATTTCTACTAAACTGAGTCCTTCTGCCGGCGCCGAATGACCGGCTTTGCAGCGGTCATGGGCCGCGATGATGTCCGCCAGTTGGGCTTCGGTCATCTTGCCTTTTCCAATCTCAAAGAGGGTGCCAACGACCGCACGTACCATGTTACGCAGGAAACGATCGGCGGTGATGACAAAGGTATATTCTGTTTCGGACTCTTGGATCCACTGCGCCTGTTTGACATCGCAGATGGTTGTTTTCACATCCGTGTGCACGCGGCAGAAAGAAGCGAAGTCCTGTTTACCGAGCAGCAGTCGAGCGGCTTTGTTCATCGCGTCGAAATCCAGTCCCGGCGCTACACGGGTATGGTTGATATACAGGAACGGATCTTTGCGCGTCGTAATCCGATAATGATAGGTTCGTTCGATGGCATCGAAGCGTGCGTGTGCGTCCTCTTTGACGGGCTGCAGGTCGATGATAGCAATCGAGTTCGGCAAAAGGTTGTTAAGACGTGCGGCGAAATTCGCCGGTACGGCTTTGTCAATGTCGAAATGCGCTACCATCTTATCGGCATGGACACCTGCGTCGGTGCGACCGGCAAAAGTGAGCGGCACGGGTTGACGTAGGATCGTAGCGAAAGCTGCTTCCATTTCCGCCTGCACCGTGTTTCCGTTCGGCTGCGTCTGCGAACCGTGGAAGTCGGTACCTCTATATGTGAAGGAGATGAAATAACGCATTTACCATTTAATCATTTACCATTTACCATTTATTTGCCCATTTGGCTATTTGGCCATTGATCTCCGGGGAGAGGTTGGCTTTGTAAGCAATGAGACAGGCTCCACCCAGAAGAACAAGGCTGCGCAGGATCGAGTCAGCCCATAGACCGAGAGAGGGGAGGTATTGCTGCCAAGCGTAGTTAAGACCGAAGACAGCGAGTAACAAGGCTGCAATCATCCACCACTGCTTATCCACGATTCGGATGCGGCAGAGGGGAACGACGGTGCAGATGATAAGGATATAATAGAGGCCGTAAGAAGCGAGGTTGCTGGTTGCGGCGCCGATGATGCCATAGGAGGGGATTAGGAGGTAATTGAGGAAGATGGAACTTCCGGTCAGTACGATGGAAAACAAAAGACTGAAGGCGTAAAAACGCGAGTAGTTAAGGGTGTTGAGGCAGATGGTGAACGTGCCTAAGATCAATTGGCTGAGGCCCAGGATGAGGACTACATATTTGGCGGAGATATAGTCGGCACCATTAGGCAAAATATGGAAGATGAGATCGACGTTGATCCAGATAGCCAACAGGATGAATCCGCCGATGAGGAGCATGTTTCGCGTGACCTGGCGAATGAGATGACTGCATTCTTCGCGATTCTGTTCCTTGATGGTGCGTGCCAACTGCGGTGAAGCGATCGCAGAAACGGAGCGGTTCGGGATGCTGACCATGACCGCGATATAGGTGGCAATTGCAAAGATACCGGTACTGTCCAGACCCATCTCCGCCGAGATGAAGAAGGACGAGATGATCGGTGCCAGTACGATAGGTAGGGCATTGACGCTGAGGAAACCCATGTAGACCAGATAGCGCCGGATGAGCGGTTTATTCGCGCGCAGGAAAGACCAATCGGGCCGCAGGTTGATGGGTTTAAGCGAGAAGAAATAGCAGAGGTTGATGAGTGCAGCGATTGCGTAGTTGAGACAGAGTCCGATGACAAAACCGTCCAAAGAGAGGATGTCATGGGCGTAGAGCAGATAGAGGATGAGGAGTCCGATACGGACACCAAGTTCCCGTACACCGCGAGGAACAACAATGCGCATCAGCACATTGCAGGTGGTCTCAAAAATCGTCTGGTAGAGCATAAAGAATGCTAAGGGGAGTACGAAATAATAGTACTCCACAAATTTAGGCGACTTATCTCCGAACCAATCGGTGAGCGGCGCTTTGCATGCCCAGAAGATGAGGGCGAAAAGCAGGAAACCGATGAAAGGAACGACCAATGCCCAGAAGAAGAATCCGTGATCTTCGTCCGTCTCCTTATTATGGAAATAGGGGAAGAAACGAATGATAGAGGCGTTGGTGCCCAGTTGAGCGAGACCGATGAAGAGGGTGGCAGCATCGATAAGCACGCGTGCTAACCCGATCTCCTCTTGGCTGAGGAAACGGGTTAACACGACGAACGTGGTGAAGATACCTACGGCTATGCCGAGGTAGGTAACGATTGTACCACGAATCGATTGCTTAGCGATGACGCCCATCCTGTAAAAGTACGATTTAACGATTTACGATTTATTTGATTTCAAGGAGCTCTACCTTGAAGATAAGGGTTGCGAAGGGCGGGATGGCACCACCTGCACCGCGCTCACCGTAACCGAGTTGGTACGGGATGTAAAGCATGTAGGTAGAACCTACCGGCATCAGTTGGAGACCTTCGGTCCAACCTTTGATCACACCGTTCAACGGGAACTCGATCGGTTCACCACGTTGGTAGCTGCTGTCGAAGATCTCACCGTTCACGAGTTTTCCTTCGTAGTGCACTTTAACGGTCGATTCAGCGGTCGGTTTAGCACCTTCACCTTGAACCAATACTTCATATTGCAGACCAGAAGCGGTAGTCTTTACTTCCGGACGTTTAGCGTTCTCTTCCAAGAATGCTTCACCTTCTGTTTGCGCTTTTTCTGCGTCCTTTGCCATCTGTGCTTCTGCGAGCGGTTGCAAGGTCTCGTTCATGTACGTAGCAATAGCATTCGGATCCACATTAGCGGTATCCAGATAGAGACCGTTGATGAATCCTTGACGAATGAGGTCAAAGTCCGTTTCGAGGCCATCGATCCCCATCAGTCCGCTTTCGCGTTCCTGTTCACGAATCATCCGGCCGCACATCTGTGCATTATTAACGAGTTTCTCGTCGATGTCATAGGCTTCCGCCTCCACTTCGATACCGTTGTACGAATCTTCGAGTGCACCTACGAAAGCATCTACGGTTTCTGCGGTGCTGTCGTTAGCCAGAAACATCATCTTAATCTGCAAACCGGTCATGTAGCCAGCGAAATAGTTGAGCGAATCGATCTGCGTTTTAGGGTTAACTGTTTGTGTCGTGTAGTGACGACTGTTGCTGCATGCTACAATAGCGAAAGCAGCTAACAAAAAGATACTAATCTTTTTCATTTTAGATTTTAAATTTTAAATTTATTGTTTTACTCAATTCCTAAAAGTTCTACGGTAAAGATGAGGGCAGCGTAGGGAGGAATGGACGCACCGGCACCGTGCTCTCCGTAAGCGAGTTGATACGGGATGAAGAATTTGTACTTCGATCCTACGGACATCAGTTGCAGACCTTCGGTCCAACCTTTGATGACACCGTTCAACGGGAAAGCGATCGACTCACCGCGTTTATAACTGCTGTCAAAGACGGTACCGTCGATGAGGGTTCCTTCATAATGTACGCGAACGTTGTCGGTTGCCTTCGGTTTCTGACCGATAGTAGCTTCCAGTACTTCGTACTGCAAACCGCTTGCGGTGGTTTTCACTTCCGGACGTTTTGCGTTTTCTGCCAGGAATTTCTCGCCTTCTTCTTTTGCCTTTGCGGACATATTCATCACGAAGTCGATACCGGCTTTGAACTCCTCATAGTTGAGTTCTTTCTCTCCGTATTGCATCAAGTACTGTGCGACGGAGGTACCTAATTGAAAAGATAAACTGTTAGTGTTCATATTATTTGTTGTTTAAAATTGCTGCATAGCGAGATAGGTATTTGCCGAGGATATCGAACTCGATATTGACGACCGTACCCGGTTGGATGTATTTGAAATTGGTATTCTCGTGCGTATAAGGGATGATACAAACGGACACGTAACCTTTGTCGCCTTTGATGTCCGGTTCGCACACCGTGAGGCTGACACCATTGATGGTAACCGATCCTTTATCCACGCAGAAATAGCCGCGTTCGATCATTTCACGGGATGAGTCATATTCAAAGCGATAATACCAACTTCCGTCGGTTTCTTTGGCTTCGATACAAACGGCTTTTTGGTCCACATGACCTTGCACGATATGTCCGTCTAACCGACCGCCCATGAGCATGGAGCGCTCTACGTTGACGAAGTCACCGACTTGCAAATTATCGAGGTTGGTGAGCCGAAGCGTCTCCTGCATAGCGGTAACGGTATAGAGGTCACCTTCTATCTTCACCACCGTCAGGCACACACCATTATGAGCAATCGACTGATCGATGCTTAACGGTTCGCCATAAGGGTTGCGAAGCGTGAAATGTTTATTGGTTTGCTCAGTCTCGATCTTAACGACCTGAGCCATGGTTTCTACGATTCCTGAGAACATAATATGATGTACGATTTACAAATTTACAATGTACGATTTATTTTCTGAAGTACTTTCCTACCATCGGTAAACCGGAGAGAGGGAAGTCTTTTCGGATCAGTATGACGAGGTATATTCCTAACAGCGCTGTGCCGACGAGCATGGACTGCCACATATGCATACCGAGTGCATAACGACATGCGTAATAAGCTGCCAAGAGCACGATGGTGAGCACGGTATATAAGCCGATACGCTTGAGGTCGTAAGGGATAGGTGCCTTGCGTTGACCGATGAAGTAAGAGAGGCACATGATGACAAAATAGCAGACGAGGCTGCTTCCGCAACTTGCCCAATAACCGATCAACGGTACACCGATGACTTGAATGAGCAAGGTGATCACCAGACCAATGATGGAGAAATAAGCGCCCCATTTGGTCTCATCGGTCAGTTTATACCAGAAGCTGAGATTGAAATAGATGCCTTGGAAGACATAGGTCCACAGCACTACCGGTACGATCTGCAAGCCGTCCCAATAACTGCGGGAGATGATGAACTTGAAGATATCCAGATAGAAGATCACACCGAGCAGGATGAGGTACGAGAAGATGATGTAATACTTCATTCCGTCAGCGCAGGCTTCGACGGAGTTCCGGTCCTTATGCTTGGCGAACACAAAAGGTTCGTAGGCATACCGGAAGGCCTGGGTGAACATCATCATCACCATGGCTACCTTGAAACAAGCGCCGTATATACCGAGTTGCGTCTGGGCATCATCGCCGTTATACAGATAGGGGAAGAGGATACGGTCGAGTGTCTGGTTCATGATACCGGCTACACCGAGCACAAGCAGGGGTAGGGAGTACCGTAACATCGCACCCAAGATCGACCATGAGAACCGACCGCCTTTGGGGAACGTGAACGGTAGCAGACAAAGCGTCTGGATGGTGGTAGCCAGGATGTTACTGAGGAAGACATAGAACACGTCGGTCTTGCCCAATACCACGATGAACAGGATCGTGAAGGCGATGTTGAGCAGTACGAACAGCAGTTTGAGTCCGGCAAAGAGGAACGGCCGTTTCTGTTGCCGCAAGTAGGCAAAGGGGATGCAGGCAAAGGCATCGACGGCTACGGTAGCGAACATCATCGCGATGAACTCCGAATGGTCGGAATAGCCCAGCACGTTTGCGATCGGTTGCTGACAAGCGATGACAAGTGCCGCAAAGAAAGCGCTGGACGCAAAAAGCGTGACGTACGCCGTGCGGTACACATTCTTGGCATCGTAGTCATCGCGGTTGGCAAAACGGAAGAAACCGGTCTCCATTCCATAGGTAAGCAGAACTAACAGAAGTGCGGTCCATGCGTACAGGTTAGTGACGATACCGTAATCCGCTTCACTGGCCAGTTTATAGGTGTACAGCGGAACCAACAGGTAGTTGAGAAACTTACCTATTATCGAACTTAACCCATAGATGGCGGTGTCCTTCGCCAAGGATTTCATCTCACTCATGGCCTGCTACACAAATGACTATCTCGCCTTTAGGCGGTGTTTGTTTGAAATGGTTGATTAACTCCACTAATGTACCACGCACTGTCTCTTCGTGCACCTTACTGATCTCTCGTGTGACGCTGGCTTTGCGTTCTTCGCCGCACACCGGAAGCAGTTGTTCCAAGGTCTTGACTAACCGGAAAGGAGACTCATAGATGATGAAGGTCTGATCCAATTGCGCCAAGTACTGCAGACGGGTCTGCCGACCTTTCTTCTGCGGCAGGAAGCCTTCAAAATAGAAGTGGTTATTGGGTAAGCCGGAGTCCACTAAAGCCGGTACGAAAGCGGTTGCACCCGGCAGACATTGGATCTCAATGTCCGCTTCGGCTGCGGCGCGTACCAAGAAGAATCCCGGGTCACTGATGGCCGGTGTCCCGGCATCGGAGATCAAGGCAATGTTGGCACCTGCTTTGAGTCGTTCCACGATATCGGCGCTGGTCTCGTGTTCATTAAACTTATGATGACTCTTGAGCGGCGTGTGGATATCGAAATGCTGCAGTAAGATACCACTTGTGCGTGTATCTTCTGCGAGAATCAGATCGACAGACTTCAGCACCTCAATGGCACGGAAGGTCATATCTTGCAGGTTACCAACCGGTGTCGGAACGATATACAGCATTTATCCGAAGCGACGATGAAGGGTTACTATAAACTGTTGATAGGTGCTACTGTCTGCATCCCATTGGAAATGGGTCATGATATAGCTGACGGCCTCATCGAAGGAACGCAAGGCGTTCAAATCCGTTAAGGTGCGTTGCATCAATTCGGCATTCTGACCGAAGAGTTCCCGTTGATAGAGGAAACGGTCACCGAGCGAGATCGCTTGACGGATATCATCTACGGGTTTGCCGTACAGCACCGCTTTGGATGCCTGCGGTTCGTCAAACAGTTCAGGTACCGGTTTTTTCTCCGGCTCTACGACCGGTTCTTCCGGTTCCTTAACGGGTTCCGGCTCTATAACCGGTTCTTCGATTTTTACCGGATCCTCAGGAACAACCGGTTCTGCCGGTTTCTCCACCATCACCTCTTTGATGACCTCTTTGATCACCTCCACCGGTTTTTCCACTTCCACCACTTTCTCCACGATTTTCTCTACCACCTGAGGTTCCGGTTGAGGTTGATTTTGCAATGCCTCCACCTTCGCCTCCAGGGTAGCGATACGTTGTTCTTGAGCCGCCAGACGCGACTCAAGGGATTCGAAGTATTTGATTAATTCTTCCATTATAAATCATATTATTTTGTTGCGTTTTCCAATCGTTTCATGATAGAGAACATAAAGATTGCAGCAACAAGACATATAACCAAGAATACACACCATACAACCCAAATTGGAATGTTACCCCATAGATAACCTCCTACGCCGACTAATTTATTACCAATTGCAGTTGCAACAAACCAGCCACCCATCATTAAACCTTTGTATTTAGGAGGCGCAACTTTAGTGACAAACGAAATACCCATTGGACTCAGTAGTAATTCTGCAAAGGTAAGAACCAAATAGGTGTAAATCAATAGTTGTGGAGTAACGTCAGCCATATGTACGGCGACCATCTCACCTGCTTCGTTGGGAGCTGTAGTTGGCATAGGTAATCCGATGGATCCAACTGCAATTAAGCAATACGCTAATGCTGCAACCAACATACCATATGCAATCTTACGCGGAGCAGAAGGTTCTTTCCCTTTCTTTGCTAGCGCACCAAAGATCGCTAAACTAACTGGTGTGAGTGCTACTACATAGAAGGGATTGAATTGCTGGAAAATCGGAGCAGAGATGCTAATCTCACCCGATACACGGTAGTATTTCCAAACAAGTAATCCAATGACCGCAGCAACGATTGATCCTGAGATAACTTTTGTTCGAGTTTTTTTGCTTTGGAAGATTGAGAAACCTGCATATACACCTATGATAATTAATACCAAATTCCAAACATCAAAAGTCATACTCTCAAGACCCGAACTGGTTTGCGCAGTGAACTCATCAGCGAAATATGTCAGAGACAGACCATTTTGGTGGAATGCCATCCAAAAGAAGATGACCACGCCATATACCAAACACAATGCGGTGATACGTTTTTTTGTTTCTTCTTTTGACAATTCTACTACATCAGTTTTTTTCTCCGATTTTTTTGCATCGCCTTCGACATGACGGAAAGTTTTGCGAAAAGCATAGTAGATGCCTATGGAAACAATCAGCGAAACGCATGCTACAGCAAAGGCAAAATGGTACGAATCATTCTCAGAAACGCCCAGATTGGTCTGTGCCCATTCCATGATTTTGATAGCGGCAGTCGGAGCAAACAAGGCACCGATGTTAATCGCCATATAAAAAATGGAGAAACCGGTGTCGCGTTGCGCTGCATAGCGGGAATCATTGTACAAATCTCCTACCATTACTTGTAAGTTTCCTTTGAATAAACCGGTTCCTAATCCGATAAGAACCAATGCAGCGAGCATAACCACTAAGGCTACGGTGTCACCACCTAAAGGAATGGAGAGCAAAAGATAACCGCCAAACATAATTAGGATACCTGTCGTTACCATTCGGCCAAAACCAAAACGGTCTGCCAGCCATCCACCTACAATAGGAAAGAAATAGACAAGCATCAAAAAGTCACTGTAGATCTCTCCTGCCCATGAAGCACTAAGGCCATAATTGGCTCGTAGAAATAGAGAGAATACGGCTATCATAGTGTAGTAGCCGAAACGCTCACCGGTGTTTGCCAAAGCGAGCGCAAATAATCCTTTGGGTTGATTTTCAAACATAATTTTTTTTATTTACGATTTAACGATTTACGATGTACAATTTATTTACGATGGAATCATTTAGTCAATGACTTCACACCAGTGGTGTTTGTCCTCTGCTCGACCGAACTGGATATCGCGTAAAGCGTGATACAGTTCGCTCAGTACCGGTCCCGGTTCGTTGCCGAAGGAATAGACCTTGTTCTTCTCCGGATCCAGCACTTTATCAATCGGCGAGATCACGCAGGCTGTTCCGCATGCAGCACCTTCACTCATCTCACTTAACTCCTCCAGCCGTATATGCCGTCTCGTCACTTTCATTCCTCGTTCCTTCGCCAAGGTCATCAGACTGTCATTCGTGATACTCGGCAAGATCGCACTGCTCTTCGGCGTCAGATACTCTATCCCTTTGTACTTTGTACTTTGTCCCTTTGTCCCTTCTTTGATGCCGATGAAGTTAGCCGCTGAACACTCGTCGATGTACCGATGATGTTTGGCATCGAGGAACAAGCAGTCGTATCCTAAGGCATGTGCCGCTTCGGTCGCACGGAAGGAGGATGCATAGTTTCCTCCCACTTTGAACTGGCCTGTTCCCAATGGAGCGGCACGGTCCACATGGCGGTTGACAATAAACGTCGTGCAGTGGAACTTACCCGGATAGTAGGGACCGATAGGCGAAGGGATGACGATGAACTCAAAATCTCTTCCCGGTCCTACGCCCAGACGCGGTGTGGTACCGATCAGTAACGGGCGGAAATACAGGGTCGCACCGGTTCCATAAGGCGGTACGAGATCGATGTTCTTCTCCAAAGCCAAGTGTATCGCTTTGCCGAAGATCTCCTCCGGTACCGGTTCCATAAACAAACCCTCTGCACTCTTCGCCATTCGTTTCGCATTCTCTTTCCAACGGAAGATACGAATCTTCCCGTCCACACCTCGAAACGCTTTCAATCCCTCAAAAGCTTCCTGTCCGTATTGCAGACAAGTAGCCGATACATGCAAGTGCAGGTACTTGTCCTTTGTGGCGTGTGGTTCCTCCCATACTCCCTCATGATACGCCGAGCGAACGATATATTCCGGCTCGGTATAATGAAATCCCAATTTACTCCAATCGATATCTCGTTTCATTTCCGTATTCAAACAATGTATCCAATATACTTTTTCCGTCTCCAAAAGAACGGTTCAATTCTTCGTTTTTCCAATCCGCGGTGGACTTGTATGCAAAGCCTTCTACGGGTTTGGGACTGTTGAGCAACAAAGCCATGATCGTCTCGTGAATAGCGTTGTTATAGTCCCATAAAAACCGATATTCGTGTTCATAGAACGGTTTTAGAAACTCTGCATAGTAGTCAAAGAACGGTGTGTGCTTGTATGCCGAGACCAGACTGATCCAGTGTTGATGTTGCCATCGGGTCTGATAACTGATCTCGATATCGCGTGTGAACTGCTTATGTTCCACTTTCTTCACCGGAACGGTGAGACGTATCTCCTCTCCGTTAGCACCGGTGATGGTGCAACGGTTCCGGCAGGTCTGTTTCTCAAAACTCTCCCAACCTTCTATCTCCACCGTTTCGGGTGCGATGAGGTACGCTCTGTACCACTCGCTCGGTGCCATATATGCGACAGGCAGCGTCATCAGCAGTTCGTCACCCGTTTGCCGATTCGATTCCAACGGATACGACCTTTGTCTTTGTCGATACTGAGCCAGATGAAGATCGGTCGTCCGACGATGTGATCTTCCGGCACAAAACCCCAGTAACGGCTGTCAGCACTCTTATGGCGGTTGTCACCCATCATCCAGTAGTAGTCCATTTCAAAGGTATATTCCTCTCCGATCTTCATCGGCTTGAACTCATAGGCATCGGCGATGCGCCGGTAGATCCAGTAGTTCTCCTCAGTGATAAGGATTTTATCACCTTTCTTGGGAATATAGATGGGTCCGTAGTCGTCTCGTGTCCAATCGTTGTGTCCTAAGGGATACACTTCTCCTTCCGCGTCACGTTCCACTTCAATCGCCGTAATATGACTGTTCTTCTCCATCTGCGCCTTCATCTCTTTGGTTAACGGGAAATGGTAAGAACCGTTTGGACCGCGTTGACGGTCATCCAGACTGATCTCCAGTTTATCCAGGTACTTGGCACTCAACGGTGTTCCGTCGGTGAAGACGAAGTAGTTGTATTGTACGCCTTCCCGTTCCGGTTCCGGTACCCAAGCACTGTCACTCATCGTCCAGATCACGTTTCCGATGATCTTCAGACTGTCTCCCGGTTCGCCTACACAACGCTTGACGTAGTTCTCCCGGCGATCAACCGGTCGCACTTTCAAATGCTGAAAATCTTTCTGTTTCACCGGAATGCCGAACCGTGCCGATAAGGCATGGTATCCGTATTTCTCCGCCATATATTTGAGCGTGTAGTAATCCGGATTTTCTATACCGGCGATGACAGTATCTCCGGCAGGGAAGTTAAACACCACGATATCGCCTTTCTTGGGATGGGTCCAGCCTTTGAGACGCTTGTAATTCCAATGCGGGTGATAGAAATAACTCTGTCCTCCACCTAACCAACTCGGCATCGTGTGCTGTACCAACGGCATGGATAAAGGCGTCATCGGTACACGGGGGCCGTATCCCATCTTATCCACATACAGGAAGTCTCCTACCAGCAAGGATTTCTCCAAACTGGAACTCGGAATCTGGTAGTTCTGGAAGACATAGAGGTTGATGAAATACACCGCAACCAGCGCAAACACAATCGCATCCACCCATGAGAGAACGCGGAATAACCGGGGTCTAGTCTCTTTGTACTTATGCCACCACGTCCATTTGATATACTTGGTGGTAAAAGCATCGATGATGACGGGTAATAAAAGAAGCCATCCTAAGCTGGCCCAATCTCCCCATGCGACCCAAAAGATGAAGATCACATACAGTGTTCCCCATATGCCGGCACGAATCCATCCGCCGCGTTTGGTAGCCGCAATGCGCTCCTTTAAGGATGCTAAAACAATGTTTTTTATTTCTTTCCAATCTTTCATAATGACCTCGTGTTAGAGTCTTGTAATGGTCTTGTAATGGTCTTGTAAGGGTCTGAACGTATCCCACCCATACTTATAATATACTATGTATATTATCCCGTGATTTTGAATTTTTATCGTTATTTATTGATTTGTTCGGCTGCCAAGACAGCACCTAATGCAAAACCTCTTCTGCCTTTCGCTACATGCGTGATCACGATCGTATCCTCTTCACTGTCCCATTTCACCTCATGGGTGCCCGGCACTTCGCCTTCCCGAATACTCTCGATAGGAACGCTGACGGCTGAAAGCTGATGGCTGATAGCTTCCGCTAATGTCTTGGCCGTACCGCTGGGTTTATCCAATTTGTGAATATGGTGGGTTTCCGTGATCGAAGGGGTGTACTGCGGTTGTTTTGCCATTTCATTGGCTAACCACTTATTCATCTCAAAGAAAATATTCACTCCTACCGAGAAATTACTGCTCCATACCAACATGGTTCTCTCTTGTTCATCCTTGATAATAACTCGGTTCTTTTCTCCTTTCACCTTTAATTTTTCATTTTTCAATTCCTCCGGTTTCCATCCCGTACTTCCGCATACCACCGGCACTCCTTGCTCCCATGCCTTACGAATATTGGTTTCTGCCGTTGACGGGGTGGTGAACTCAATTGCCACTTCCGCACTCCGAAACTCCTCACTGTCAAAGCTGATGGCTGACGGCTGATGGCTGACGGCTAAAGTCGGATCTATGATTCCGACGATCTCGTGACCTCTACTCAGGGCGATATCCTCTATCATATGCCCCATCTTTCCGTATCCGATAATTGCTATCTTCATAACTTTTTATTTTATTAGGGTCCCCGGAGTAAACCAAGCCGTGGGCTGTTTGCTATGGGGAGAGCGTAGCGTAAGGCGGAGTGTTATAGGAGCTACGAGGTAGCGACTCACACGAGCCTTAACGTAAGCGAGCGCAAAATTACAAAAAAAAAATGACATATGCAAGCATATGCCATTCTTTTCCGTTATTTCGCTCATTTCCGTCAATTTTTCCACATCCAATGTGTAATTTTTTCTACTAATTCCGGGATATCGGTTTTTCCGTCATTAATGATCGTCAGATCTCCCTTATGAACTTTTTGTGCGCGTATACGTGCACGTACCTTATTTATATTTTTTTCTGAAGCCGCACCTTGATAATCCCGTTCGATCGTTCGTGCAATCCGTACGTCTTCCGGGGCATCCACTGCAATGACCTTATCGCACAGCGTATCCATTCCTGCTTCGTACAAGATAGCGGATTCTACAAAAAGAGGTTTGAGGTCGTTGGAGGTTGTTTGAAGTCGTTTGATATCGTTCTTAACGGCAGGATGAATGATGGCATTGAGTTGCTCCAATAATGCCTTATCGGCAAATACCCGTTGACTCACATAGGCAGTGTTATACTTCCCGTCCACAAATGCCTCTTCTCCCAATAATCCGATAATCGCCTTTTGTACGTTGGTATCCTCTGCGATGATGCGTTTGGCTTCGAGGTCACAGTCATAGACGACAAAGCCGCGCTTTGCCAACTCCCGTGCGATAGTTGATTTACCGCTTCCTATACCTCCTGTTATGCCTATGGTCTGCATAGATAACTTGGTCCGGTTCTAAACCGGTCAAAATTGAAAATAAATAAAGGGTTGCATCTCTGCCGATACAAACTGATAGATGATTACTAAGGCTACACATACCACGATCGTCATGAGCCATAACGGCATGGCGGTGAACCACAACCGGTAACGTCTCTTCCAGTTGGTGGGTAGCCAGTGAATGATCATACCGACCACGAACATCGCTACCACCCAGCGGTACTCCCACAGAAAATCCGGAATCATGGCGCTGTTCCATGCACCGCCGATCTGGTTCACCATGTTCTTGGCCGTACTCCATGCCACTTCATTGGCCGTTGCCGGGTCGAGGTTACTGCTGCTGCGGAAGAACAGACGGGTGAAGGTGATAAAAGCAAAGGTCTGAGCAATCGCCCAAGAGACACCAAGCCCTTTGGTCCACTTACTGTCTTTTCCTTTGCACAGGAAATAGATATACCGTATCGCCGTACCGATCCAAACGATCGCTGCCCAGATGGCAAACAGCCGCCAAGCAGGTAGGTTCGTGCTGTAATCCGCATAACCGAGCCCCATGGTAAGCAGGGTCATCAAACCAAAACGAATATGCCAGTTCATCTCCCGCCAGATCTTATTGACGATCATTCCAATACCGTTGATACCGCCCCAGATGATGAAGTTCCAACTGGCACCGTGCCATAAACCACCCAACACCTGCGTGATAAACGAGTTGAGGTTGGAGTAGAGCAGTTTGCTGGATGAAGCCGTAGAATCGGCATGCCGATCCCAGATGAATACACCTACCATGAATGCCACAAAAGGCACCATGATCCAGATCCACCAACCGGTGAGTGCTGACGATACAACAGCGATCACCAACCACCATATATATGTCCCTTTGCCGATTCGTCTATTACCGCCTAACGGAATATACAGATAAGTCTTAAGCCAGCGACCAAGCGACATATGCCATCTTCTCCAGAACTCTTGCGGGTTCTGCGACTTGTACGGACTGTTGAAGTTCATAGGCAGGTAGAATCCCATCAGCAAGGCGATGCCGATCGCGATATCCGTGTAACCGGAGAAATCCGCATAGACCTGCAAGGAATAGGAGAACAGCGCAAACAGGTTCTCGAAACCGGAGAACAGAAGCGGATTATCAAACACCCGATCGATGAAGTTTACCGCCAGATAGTCCGACAGAATGATTTTCTTAGCCAAACCGTTCAAAATCCAGAAGATAGCGATACCGAACATCCTGCGGCTCAACCGGTAAGGTTTGTATAACTGCGGCACGAACTCCTCCGCACGCACGATAGGTCCGGCCACCAGCTGCGGAAAGAAACTGACGTAGAACCCGAAGTCCAGGATGTTCTTCACAGGTTGGATACGTCCGTGATAGACGTCGGACGTGTAGGAGATGACCTGAAACGTATAGAACGAGATACCGACGGGCAGGATAATCTGATCAACGATCGTCACATGTGAACCCGTAAGGTCGTTGAACATGTTCGTGAAGAAATACGCGTACTTGAAATACGCTAAGATTCCTAAGTCGATAATCACGGATAGCCATAAGAACACCTTCGCTGCCGTTTGCCGTTCATGCGCCTTGATCAGGTAGGCGATAAACCAGTTAGCGATCGTCAGGAAGATGAGAATGGCCAGGAACACACCGCTGGTCTTGTAGTAAAAGAAACAACTGACGACGAGCAAAAAGATGTTACGGCTGTGCAATCTGCTTCGACTGCGACGTGACGCGTCATCTTTCGCACCCACCTCCATGATCAATGCGAACAACGCAAAGACCAATGCGAAGAATGCCCAGAAATAGAACTGCGTGAACAGTAAAGGCGAATCCGGGTTAAAGGCGAATATGTGCTCAATCAAGTCCATTTAAGATCCAATCCGAAATCGCCTGTCCGGCTTTTTTAGCACCTTTCCGGGTGAAATGAATACCGTCATTTCCGGCTAAACCGTTCTCTTTCCATCTCAGCATACTGCCGGCACCGCCCATCCAGTTATTCAAACTGAAATAGGCGATATTCTCCTCCAGACACATCTTCCTCAGCAACTTATCCATGTATGCCACCATCGGATAACTCTGCCAAACACCGTCTTTCAGGCGCATCATGTCGCTGGGACCGATAAAGAGGATATCCGCCTGCGGTGCACATTGACGCAGGTAACGGATCTGCTCCCGATACCCTTTGATGAACCCACGAATCGTCTCCGGTTTCTCATTGAAAGGAATAGCGTTTCCGCCGAACTGCATGATAATCAACTGCACGTTTTCCTGTTGATAGAACGAGGCGATGAGTGCACTATCCATCTTGGTGAATACCATTCCCAGACAGCCTCGCATCGGGATATTATCCACGATCACACCGGTGTCGGTCTCTTGCGAAATAGCATAGACGAATCCTCGTCCGGTCAGATGCACCGTGTCGCCGTTCGTGGTCCATTCGATGGTACTGTCAGCAAACACCCGCCATCTGTCGTAATGGGCACTGGGCACCTGCGGTTTACACATCGCAATCACGTCTTCACTACCGCTTACCAGACTGTCCGCCATAACGGCCACTTGTCCCATCACGCCATACAAACCATCCTTGCGTTGCGTCTTCTTGGGCCCATAGACGAGGTATCGTTTAGGACCTTGCTGCGGTGTGATCACCTTTCCGTTCATGCGTATCTCCTGCCGCACGGTGTTGGTAGGAATCGTCTGCGCTAACGGCATCAGACCCACACCGCGTCCACCGAAACGTGCTTGCAATCCTTCCCGGATCTGCTGGGTGATTCGGTCTTCCTCGATCTGGCTGTCCCCGTAATGGAGCACACGCACTACCCGTGTTCCCGCCTCCGACAAGGAAGCATAAAAACGACTTAAGAAAATACGGCTGTCCGTCGTGGAATCCACTTCTATCTTCGGTGGAAGAACCGGTTTCGGCGTTTCCTCAATAACGGTATCTGTTGGTACTATAGTATCTTGAACAACCGGACTTACCGGTTCTTCCGGTTCGTCCAAGAGTGCCAAATCTTCTATCTCCTCCGACTCCGCCTGATCACCGCCAAAAACCTCTGACAGCGTAGGCCATCTTACTTCCGTTCCGGCAATAGAAACCCGGCCGGGCAGCACCACACATAAGGCTGCCAGACTCACCAGTAAACCGGCGATGAACAGAAGTACTTTATAAGGCCTCATCTTATCGTTTCCACAATGAACGGCTGAACAACAACAGGATCGTAAAGATCTCCAAACGACCGATCAGCATCACGAATGTCGCTACCCATTTGGCTACATCCGGCATGGCTTCGTAACAACCGCTGGATCCCCATTGACCGATAGACACACCTACGTTTCCGATCATGGACACACCGATGCCGATCGCTTCATCAAAACCGATGCCGCAGGCACAGAAACAGATCGATGCCAGCACGATGGTAAGCGCATAGAAGAAGACGAAGGCGACGATGTTACTGGTCGCTGACTCACTCATCGTCATGCCGTTGAATCGAACCGGAATGACCGCATTCGGGTGAATACGCCGTTTGATCTCGGCATTAGCTGACTTGGCAAAAATCGCCAGACGCACCCATTTGATACCACCGGCCGTCGAACCCGACGCACCACCGGTGAGCATCAGGAAGAAGACGATCATCCACAGCACAGGTGGCCAGAGCATATAATCCGACGCCACAAAGCCGGTACTGGTGATGGTAGAAACAGACGTAAATAGACCTAAACGGATACTGTCTATCTGGTGGGTATGAATCAGCAGACCAACGGCCAAGATGATACCGGCAATCAGGCAGGCACCTACGTACCACCGCGTCTCCTCGTCTTTGATCATTCGTTTGGGTTTGCCTCGGAACAGATAGATCAACTGCGTAAAGTTGATACCCGACAGGAGCATAAAGCCCATCACGGTCCATTGAATCGCCGGACCGTAACTCATCAGGCTGTCGTTGTGGGTTGCAAAACCACCGGTGGAGATCGTACTCATCGAATGGCAAACGGAGTCGAAGATATTCATTCCGAACAGCCATAACATGAAGCCTTCTCCGATGGTGAGCAGGATATACGTCAACCACATATGCTTGGCGGTGTCCGCAATTCGGGGACTGAGTTTCTCGTAACTCACACCCGTCACTTCGGCGCTGTACAGCTGCATGCCGCCTAAACCGAACATCGGCAGGATCGCCACACTCAGCACGATGATACCCATACCGCCGATCCACTGCATCAACGCACGCCAGAGTAGGATCGAATGCGTCTGCGCCGCTACATCGGTGAAGACGGTGGAACCGGTGGTCGTAAATCCGGCCATAGTCTCGTACCAGGCATCGGTGAAACTCGGTAACGCACCGCTTAACCAGAACGGTAACATGCCGAACAGCGAATAGACGAGCCATACCGCGGCTACAATCACATATCCTTCCCGTTCACCGACCCGTTTCTCGGCCTTGCGACCTGCTCCTAACATCCACCAGCTGCTGATCCACGTGATAGCACTTGCCACTATCCATGCTCCAAAATCCGGGTCTTTGTACCACCACGCAACGAAGGTAGGCACTAACATAAACAGTGCCTCCAGCGTGGTTAACACGCCCATCGTCTTAAAGACTAACTTCCAGTTGAATGTTCGTGTCATTTGAATAGTTTCTCTAAGTTACGGATCACGTGACTCTTGCAGAAGATGATCACTAAGTCGCCGTTGATGATCTGGGTGTCGCCGTTGACGAGGATACCTTCCCCGGCACGTACGATACCACCGATATTGGCTTCCTTCGGGATATCCAGATCTTTCACTTTGTTCTTCGTGATCAAGCTTCCGTCTTTGGCTTCAAACTCCACAATCTCGGCATCGGCACTCGTCAGGTTATGCACCCCGCGTACACTCGCATCCAGTAACATCTGGTAGATATAGCTGGCTGCAATCGTCTTCTTGTTCAGTACCGCACCGATATCCAGACCTTCCGCCAACGGAATATAATCGAGGTTCTCCACTTCGGCGATCGTCTTGCGAACACCGAAACGGTTAGCTGCCAAACAAGCGAAGATATTCGCTTCGCTGCTGTCCGTTACCGCTACAAAAGCGTCCGCATCCTGGATACCTTCTTCCTTGAGCACCTCCATATCGGAACCGTCGGCATTGATGATCAGCGCATTAGGCACTTTCTCACTCAACTTTCGGCAGACATCACGGTCCTTCTCAATGATCTTGATGTTCATCTCTTTGCCTAATTCCGTCGCCGCTTTACGAGCGATGCGGCCACCTCCGAAGAAGATCACGTTCTTGATCTCCCGTTTGGTCTTTCCTAACTCTTCCCGCATGTACTCCATGTACTCCTTGGGACACATGCAGTACACCATATCGCCTTCTTCCACCGTGTCGTGACCGCGCGGAATGATCGTCTCGTTACCGCGCTTAATCGCCACAATACGGTATTTGCCGTGGTTATAGACACCGGACGCAAACGCTTTTCCCAAGATCTTCGCCGTCGAACGGATCTTGATCACGCACAGCTCCATTCCGCCTTGACCCAGATGCAGATGGTATCGCATCCAGTTGGTGCGCAGACTCTCTTCGATCTCATTGGCTGCCAGCACCTCCGGATAGATCAGGTGGTTCAGACCCATGTTCTCGAAGAACTTACGGTTCTCCGGCAGCAGGTATTCGTAGTTGTCAATACGCGCTAACGTGCGTTTCGCACCCACTGCATTCGCAATGAGGCACGCCGTCATGTTCTCTGACTCGTTCGGCGTAACGGAGATGAACAGGTCGCAGTCCTTCACACCCACGTCCCGTTGGTCATGTATAGACGTCGGATTTCCGACTTTGGTCAACATGTCGTAGTTGGCACTCAGGTCACCCAGACGGTCCGAGTGCTCGTCTAACAACGAGATCTCCATGTTCTCACGACTCAGCAGTTTTGCCAAGTGCGTACCTACTTCTCCAGCGCCTGCAATAACGATTCGCATATTCCCTCCTTGTCTAATTTAAGCATATGATAAAGCTCTTTGGTCGAGCCGTGTTCTACAAACTGATCATTCACACCCAAACGGATCACATGAGGTGTATAGCCGTGGTCAGCCATCCATTCCAGTACCGCACTGCCCAAACCGCCTGCAATCACGCCATCCTCTGCTGTTACAATGGTCTTATATTTCTTACCCACCTCGTGCAATATCTCCTCATCTATCGGTTTTAACCACCGCATATCGTAATGGGCAATTTTAAATTCGTAATTTTTAATTTTTAATTCCTCTATTGCTTCGCTAACAGCGTTGCCAATAGAGCCGATACTCAGCACCGCCAGATCCTTTCCTTCCCGCAGTTTGACTCCTTTGCCGTATTCGACACCCGTAACCGGTAACCCGTAACCCGTAACCCTTCCCCTCGGATAACGAATAGCTACCGGCCCTTCTAAAGTCTCCGCCAGATCCATCATCTGCCTCAAATCCTCTGCCGTTCTCGGAGCACAGATCTGCATGTTCGGTATCGGTCGCAGGTACGCCAGATCCAACAACCCGTGGTGTGTTGCTCCGTCGTTACCCACAATTCCCGCTCGGTCGATACAGAAAACTACATGCAGGTTCTGCAACGCCACGTCATGCACGATATTGTCGTACGCCCGTTGCAGGAAGGTCGAGTAGATATTGCAGTACGGCAGCATTCCCGCCTTCGCCAAACCGGCACTGAACGTCACGGCATGTCCTTCGGCGATACCTACGTCAAACACCCGATCCGGCATCTCTTTCTGCATGATACTCATGCTGCATCCACTCGGCATCGCCGGCGTGATACCCACGATCTTCTCATTCCCCTTCGCCAACTCCAGCAACTTCTCTCCAAACACCTCTTGCCATAACGGCGGAACCCGTAACCCGTCACCCGTAACCTGTAACCGCTCACCGGAGGCTACATTAAACTCTCCCGGCGCATGCCAAACCGTCTGGTCATTCTCTGCCGGCGCATAACCCTTGCCTTTCTTGGTGATGATATGCAGCACTTTCGGACCGCGGTGGTTCTTGATCTCATTCAAGATACGTACCAGATTAACCACATCATGACCGTCTGTCGGACCAAAATAGCGGATATTCAGACCCGTGAAGATATTGTTCGCATGCTTGCTGAACATCGCTTTGAGACTGGTATGACGACGCAAGATCCGTTGCCGCTTACGTTCGTTCATGATGTGCAGTTTCGATGCCGCTTTATAGATCCACCAGCGCAGTTTGTTGTAACTCGTGCTGGTTGTCAGATCCACTAAGTATTGCGTAAATCCACCCTTTAACGGATCGATCGCCATATTGTTATCGTTCAGCACGATCAGAAGGTTGTTCTTATCCATCGAGGTGTTGTTCAATCCCTCAAAAGCCAAACCACCCGTCATCGCGCCATCACCGATAATAGCCACCACGTTATTCTTTCGACTTTCGACTTTCGACTTTCGACTACTGCCGATCTCAAGTCCGAGAGCGGCAGATATGCTGTTGCTGGCATGTCCTGCAATAAACGCATCGTACTCACTCTCCTTCGGATTCGTGAACGGACTTAATCCCTTGAACTGCCTATTCGTGTGGAACCGATCGCGTCTGCCGGTCAAAATCTTATGCGCGTAAGCCTGATGACCTACGTCCCACACCAACTTATCGTTCGGCGTGTCAAACACGTAATGTAATGCAACCGTCAACTCGATCGTACCCAACGACGAACCCAGGTGTCCCGGATTCGTACTCAGCGCCTCGATGATAAACTGCCGCAACTCCGCACACACCGCCGGCAACTCCTCCAGTTTCACCTTCTTCAAATCCGCCGGCGAATCAATCTTATTTATGTACTTATAGTCCATATTTCCCAATTTCGGGCGCAAAATTACAAAAAAAAACTGACATGTGCAAATTTATTTGCAATATTGTGAATTTTTCTCGATTTATTTGCATATATAAAATTATTTTCGTACCTTTGCAGGCAAAATTGAAATGACTTGTATAGCAAAACGTTCAAGGTGCCAATTTGGCATCATGAAAGTATAAAATCGCAAATATGGATGAGATTGCAATAATTCAAAATAAAATCTATGAAGTCAAGGGTCGTAAGGTGATGCTTGATTTTGAATTGGCAGAATTGTACGGAGTTGAAACAAAAGCTCTCAAGCGTGCGGTCAAGCGTAATATGGAACGCTTTGAAGGCGAGGATTTTATGATTGTTTTATCCCCATCAGAAGCTGAGGATCTCCGTTCAAGGTACCAAAATGGCACCATGAACAAAGCACGAGGAGAAAATATCAAGTATGAGCAATATGCGTTCACAGAATTAGGGGTAGCAATGCTTAGTTCTGTTCTTCGTTCAGATACCGCTATTGAAATTAATCGCAACATTATGCGTGCCTTCGTTGAACTACGTCGCCTTACGCAATTAGCAAGTGCTACATACCAGGAATTGCGTCGTGAGATAGACGATGTAAAGGAATATATAGAAGATATACTACGTGATCAAAATGATATAAATGAGGAGCACAGCGCACAACTTGAAGCAATCAGTATTGCTTTGTCTGAACTTCAAGCGAAAAAGCGCTCTGAAAAGCCAATGAAACCTATTGGTTTCAATGCCCCTCAATATAAAGAGGATAAATAACCCTCGTCGCTTCCCGACGTTAAACAGAAGGATATATTGACAAATAAATCACTCACGCCCCATGAAAAAATTAATTCTATTGCTTACCTTGGTGCTATTGTCTGCACCAACTTTCTTTGCACAACAATTGGAATTTAAAACCATTTCAGAAAGTTCTGATATTTCACTTCCAAAAGGATTCCGAATGTCAAGTGATTTCCGGATTGTGGATACAGTTGACAATTATTTGCTTTGTTTAAATCCGGTAATCGTTGCAGGTTTTTCTATGGGTGATGAAGTTTTTTTGCTCGATAAGGATTTATCTGCCATAAAAACCCTTGAATTGCCCAAAGAATATGTGAAATACACTCCGCTATATCTCCAGAAAGTTGGTGGCAACCATTTTGTTAAGCTGCATAAAGGATATAAAAAATATGCGCTGGCTCTTTTTGATAAACATATGAATTTTGTTAAAGCAGAGCCGGTAGAAGATGTTAGTCTATTATGCAAGCATGGCGACTATATCTATTTTCGAAGTGCACCCATCACAACCAATATGACTGTAGCTTGTAATGGCGAACTTATCAAGATGGATAAAGATATGAATATTGTCCTTCGCAAACCTCTTACTGTGCTTTGGAGTTATGAAACTCAACGCCCGAAATATCATGCCATAGATACACTTGGATATATTGTTTTCAATAATCATGGCACATACATGACCATTGACAAGGAGACGCTTGAGCAAACAAAATTAGGTTTAACTTATCCGCCTACAGAGACGGAAAGAATCTATGGCTCTCTCCCAGATTATTATATGTATGAAGCAGATAAGATAATTTATTTAAAATATCTCGGCTATAGTCTTTCAGCTCATGTCTGTGATTATGATGGTAATTTATTATATAGCAACAATCAGTTGTTGACGTTTTCTGACACACAAAAATCCGCTATCCTCTATCATAAACTTGACCAGAATGGCGATAAAATATATATTCTCTTAAATGAAGCAAAAAAAATATCCATTGTAGAATATGATGTAGCATTAGGATCAACAAGAACAGTATCATCTTTCAACATGGAAAAAAATCCGGGTTTCCGCATTGATCTTAAATATAATACGCAATATAGTTTGGCTTTTAGTTTTTGGCAGTATGATGAAAATAATTATAACCTCCTGGTATCTACTACAGAGTCGAACTATCCTGAACATACGAAAGAGCCTAACAGATATTTCACCTACATCCATTTAGATAAAGATTTAAAGCCGACGAAAATGGAGGAAGAAGTTTTTGAGAGACTTCCGTCAGCATCCCACGTGTCTTGTTCTGTAATGAATGCCTGTGAAGAGTACACTTTGTTGATGCAGGAAAAGCCAATTGACAAGAGCAGCTCTGCCGTTCAATTCATTATTTGGAACAAGTCCGGAGAAATCAAAAAGATAACTTCCGATCTCAAATATCCATCATTAGTTGAAACGCAAGTTTCGTATAATAGCCCGAAAGTTTATAAGATTTCCCCGACTCACTACTATATTTTCATCTATGATGATAAATACAAATTAATAGAATTAATTGTAAAATAATTATATGTCTATTATCCTCACCCTTTTTGCTACCTGGTCCTACACCCTCACCGGCCAGGAGGTAAAGTAATCCTTTGTCAGTTAGTAGGGCAATTTTATTGCCCGCTCTCATCTATCCGAGACGCACACCGCGCCTCGGATTTTTTATGTCCTCATCTTTCCCTTATCGCTACCTGGTTTCCACCTTGTCTCCACCTGGTTCCAAAGGATGCTCAATGGATGCTGAAAGGGTGCTCAATGGATGCTCAAACCTTGCTTCTCCCATTGTCACCCTTCTAAAAAAACTATATCTGCTTAAGAAAATTTGTGACCGATTGTTCTCTTCGAAATTCTCTGCAAAGATACAAAAAATATTTGGAATATGCAAATTTTTTGCAACAAAATGATCATTTTTCTTCATTTTCTTGCATATTTCAATTTTTTGTTGTACCTTTGCACCCGCAAAGGTTTGTGTCAGTAAAATATATCAATTACTATGATGAAAAAACTTTTACTTTTTGCAATAACATGCCTAATGGCATTGTCAATGACTGCGCAGAACACTCCGTATGTCATCTATGATTATCTAAAAGTATTCCCGAATGATTTGGGTGCGTTTGATGCTGAACCTAAAACAATCATAGCACGTCTGAACCAAAACCAGCAATACGGCTATGGTACATGGCGTCTGCCGACCAACGAAGAATTGGCATTGATGAAAGCCAATAATCTGATAGGTGATGGTTCTTATATGACGCGCGAGAACCCAAAAGGTATCGTGCGTCTGGTGACGGACAAGGAGAAAGGCGAAACCCTGCCTGCTATTCCGCAAGGGTACGTAGATCTGGGCTTGCCAAGCGGCACTCTTTGGAAAGATCAAAACGAAATAGCCGGATTATATACCTACGAGCAAGCAATGGAAAAGTTCGGCAACGAACTTCCTACGAAAGAGCAGTTGGAGGAATTACAAACCTCTTGTCGATGGACATGGACAGGAAGTAGTTATAGAGTGGAAGGTCCCAACGGAGAAACCATTACGCTGCCTGCGGACGGCCGCCGCTTTGGTGCCACCGGCACGGTGCACTTCGCCGGATCGGACGGCGGCTATTGGTCCTCTACACCGAGTGGTGCGGAGTCCGCGTGCTACCTGCTTTTCAACTCGAACGAAGTGATTATGAGCGAATACGGCCGTCGCAGCGGTCTATCCGTTCGCCTTGTCCGTTAGTTCTTTTGCATATGCTTTTATCGGAAATAAAACAAGTCATAGGTTCGATAGCGACCGTAACGGGTGACGAGAACCTGGAGATCAAACATCTGCTGACGGATAGCCGGCAGTTAGGCGCAGAACCGGAACACACTTTGTTCTTTGCCCTCAAGACGGCCAAGAACGATGGGGCAAAATATATCCCTGAACTGCAAGCAAAGGGAGTGCAGGCTTTCGTAACCGGTGACGCCTTGTCTGCTTTGCAGACATTAGCCGCCTATGTCCGTTTGCAGTTCACAGGTACCGTCATCGGTATTACCGGTTCGAACGGTAAAACGGTCGTCAAAGAATGGCTTTACCAACTGCTCAAAGATGACTACACTATCATCCGTTCCCCGAAGTCCTATAACTCCCAAATCGGTGTGCCGTTAAGTGTCTGGCAATTGACGGGTTACGGGTTACAGGTTACGGGTGACGGGAAACCCTGCTTAGCGATTTTTGAAGCAGGTATCAGTCAACCCGGAGAAATGGAGAAACTTGAGCGGATTATTCGCCCGACGATCGGTGTGATCACCTATATCGGTCATGAGCACGATGAGAACTTCGTTTCCCTCGAACAGAAACGCGAAGAGAAGATGAAACTCTTTGTGCATTCGCCCACCGTCATCGAAGATCCGACCCACCAGAACGTGCGCACCTGTGCAGCCGTTATGCGTGCGCTCGGTTACGACGAAGAAACGATCTCTTCCCGCATCTTGCAACAGACCCATGAAACGGTGCTCAAAGTGAACCTCTCTGCCTTGGTGGACAATGTTCGGTATTTCCGTTCCCTGCTCAAACCCACCACCAAACTCACCTGCATGGTGAAAGCCTTTGCCTACGGTGCCGGAAGTGTCGAAGTAAGCAAAGCACTCCAGACCTCCGGACTCGTTGATTATCTGGCAGTAGCCGTGGCAGACGAAGGTGTCGAACTCCGTCGTGCCGGTATTACCTTACCCATCATCATCATGGATCCGGAAGTGGCATCGATGGATCTCATTCTCGAAAACAACCTTGAACCGAATGTCTATTCTCACCAGTCCCTCAAAACCGTCATTGCGGCCGCTGAGGCCAAAGGTCTGGAGAACGTACCTATCCATATTAAGATCGACTCCGGCATGCACCGCTTAGGCTTCTACAAAGAAGACATGCCGTGGCTCATTGACCGTCTGACGCATCAGAAAGCGGTGCGTGTTGCCTCCGTCTTCTCGCATTTGGCAGGTAGTGATGAGGCACAGTTCGATGACTTTACGTTGGGTCAAATTAAATATTTTGACGCTTGTGCGGAGGAGCTCAAGGCCGGTCTACGCGCCGCAGGGATGTATGGCTCCGGTGCCTCTCCGGCGATCATCAAGCATATCTGCAATTCTGCCGGAATTGAGCGCTTTAGCGATTTCCAATTCGATATGTGTCGTTTAGGTATCGGTCTATACGGTTTCTCGTTCGTGGGTGCGCAGTTACGCAATGTCTGCACTTTGGAAACCACGATCCTTTCCGTCAAAACCGTCAAAGCCGGTGAGACGATCGGTTACGGTAGGCATACCACCCTCAACGAAGACCGTGTCATTGCTGTCATTCCGATCGGCTACGCCGATGGTTTTGATCGTCGGTTCTCGAACTATGGCGGGGAAGTCTATGTCCGCGGTAAACGTTGTCCTGTCGTAGGAAACGTGTGCATGGATCAGGCGATGATTGATGTTACCGGCGCAGATGCCCGACCCGGAGACATCGCTGAAGTGTTCGGAGAACATATGCCGCTGCAAGAATTAGCTGATAAACTCGGAACCATCACTTATGAAATCCTAACATCCGTTTCTCGCCGTGTCCAACGTATCTATTTCTACGAATAAGCTCACTATCGGCTACGGTGCGACTATCGTCCAACGTGACCTCTCCTTCTCGCTGAATGCCGGTGAGATGGTTTGCATGTTAGGTCCGAACGGTTGTGGAAAGTCGACTTTGCTACGCACTTTAGCAGGACTTCAACCGGCACTCTCCGGCGAATATACGCATAGTGATGCGAAGAATATCGCATTGGTACTCACCGAACGCCTTTCGATGGATAATACCACCGTTCACGACGTAGTCGCTCTTGGTCGTTATCCCTATTCATCCTTCCTGAATGGCTTAAAGCAAGAGGATGAAGAGATTATTGCCGAATCGTTAAAGCAAGTAGGTTTTGGAAATCAAACAACTTCAAACGATATCAAACAACTTCAAACAACTTTCTTCAACGCCCATTCCGATGGAGAGAAACAGCGTATCTTAATCGCCAAAGCCTTAGCGCAACAGACACCGATCATCTTATTGGATGAACCGACAGCCCATTTGGACTTACCGCATCGTATATTGATCTTACGCTTATTACGTCAATTGGCGCATGAGCAGAATAAAACCATTCTCATCTCAACGCATGAATTGGATTTGGCTTTAGCCCTCAGCGATCGCATCTTACTGATGACTCCCGGAAAAGGCATTCAATTGGACACTGCTGCAAACCTAAAAAAAGCCAACGCTTTCACGTCAGCTTTTGGTATGGATATCTTCAATCCGCTCGGCGAAGAATAGGGTGGGTTTGTTATTCACTCTACAACCAATCACATAAGCTGTACCTCCATCACGAAGGTGCAGTTTTTTCTTTAATTGTTCCGGTGTTAATGGATAATTGCGACACAGCACATTCGCCTGTTTAAGATCTTGTTTTTCTACGACCTTCCAAACGCGACCCGGGAAATTCTCGATTAATGTATCCGAACCATAAAGATGCGTGTTAACATCCAATTTGTGCAGTCCAAAACGTTCGGCGATGAGTTTATATGCACCGGCTTTGAGGATAGCAGCCGAAGGCTCGTAAAGAAAATTGTACGTTGTACATTGTACATCGTAAATTGCTTTCTGTTCTTCTTCTCGGGTAAACACGAAAGCTTGGCCCTTTTTGTCGAGATCGATAGCAGTAATTTGTCCGGAACCACCGCTAAGAAGCAACACCTCTTTGACTTCGTTCTTAATGGCAACGACAAAAACGTCCCAAGAAACCTTTGTACCTTGTACCTTGTCACTTTGTAAATTATTGACGGCTTGTGTCAGGTCCAACATCGGTGATAATTTAATCATCAGCCGTTTGCCATGTGCCAGCAGAGTAGGTAACAACTCCACCACATTCGGTGTACAGTCTTCGAGACGAAAGACCTTTCCACCGTGACTATCTCTTCTTGCCGGATCTATGAAAATCAAATCATATTGTCCGGCTGAGGCTAAAAAATCTTCGGCAGATGAATTTCTTACGATTATCGATTTTCGATTATCGATTAGTGAGAAGTTATGCTCCGCTATGCGGCATAGTTCCGCATTTTGTTCAACATAGTCGGTGTGCGCAAATTGTTCGCTTAAGAAATAGGTATCCACTCCATACCCGCCGGTCAGGTCTGCAAAATGTCTTTCGTCTTTTGTCTTTCGACTTTCGACTAATTCTGCCTTATACCTTGCCGCTAATTCCGAAGAACACTGTTCACAACTTAGTCTCACCGGATACCACCAATCCTCGATAGCAGCAAAAGTGGGCAACTTATCCGCTGTCCGTTCTTTTCCTTCCACTTGTTGGAGAAACCACCGCCATTCCTCATCCGAAAGGTGCTTGTATTTTGAGCGTTGTAACGCTAAGTCGGCTACCGACATAATAATAACTGAGTATTTCTTCGTACTTCATTCCTTCGCTTGCCATCACCGCTGCACCAATCTGACAAAGTCCGGCGCCGTGACCCCAACCGTGTCCAATCAGCGTCCATGAGGGGTTACCGGTTACGGGTGACGGGTTACGGGAAACTTCAAACCACGAACTATAGAGACATGACTTGCTTAACCAATACCGGATTTTCAATTCCTTACCGATGATCTCGGTGTGTTTAGTACCTACGATTTTCAGGCTGTCGATGCGACCACTTGCTCCACGATGAAGCGGAATAAGATCGATAATATCACCGAAGTCAATACCCGATTTAGTGCGAATTATTTCGCTCAGTTCTTCTTGCGTATAACTTACTTTCCAATCCCGAAAATCCTTGGTCTCTTGATCATAGTCATTAAGGGAATTGACGATTAGACGATTTACGATTGACGATCTCTTTGGGTCGCAGTAATCGCATTGTACCGACTGAATATACGGTACGTCTATATCTTCCCAACAAGTACGCCAGATCTCCGTGCGCCCACCGCAACATTTGTAATACCGGCAATCACATATCTCATCGCCATACATCAACACCTGCCCTCTTGTCGCGTTCACAGCTTCTACTGCGCGTTCGTTCATTCGTTTTAGTCCCTCGTACCGCTGACAATGATCGTCACCACACACATCATACCCCTCATGATTCGGTTTTTGCATCGCACGAATGGCCCAACTCCTACTAATGACCGCGTGTGCTTTGAGCAGTTCCATCGGACTATTGGCGTTCATCTCAGACGAGATGACGGAACACAAGTACTCCTCCAGATCGATGGTGTTGATGGCTGTTTGGGTACCGTCCCCATTATCCCGAATTTCCAAAGAACCGGCAAACTCTTGGTCTTCCTGTCTATCCCAATGAAAACCAATACCGATGCGGACATTCTTTAGAATGAACGTCTTTTCCTTTTGCTCAAACTCAATCCGTGGAGCCGTTAATATACCAACACGTATATTCAAACTACTTCAAACAATGTCAAACTATTTCAAACGAGCTTGCAGCTCCCATGTGCGCAGACGGTCTTTGTACCAGTTATTACGGTTCATGGCAACGATGTCGCAGTTAGCGTCCGAGTTATCTTCCCACCGGCGGCAGTTATACAGCACGTCGTAGATACGTCCGATGGGGTAGTCGCGACTGATACGCAGACCCACGGCATAATCCTCACCATACTTGGTGGTAGGATAATTGATGGTGCGTAACAGCGGTACATAGAATCCACGCGGTGCACCGAGACCATTGATGCGTAAGGCATTATTCCGTCCATTATCATCCGTCCATTCGCGGTGATCTATCACACCCGGCGGTAAAATCTCCCCGGCCATGTTGGTTAACTGATACGTACCGATGACCATGCCGTAACGGGGAGCCGCATGGATATCTTGCTCCGGTTCTAAACCGGCGAAAGCGTCAATAAACTTCTGTACGGTCGTCTCGTCGAAATAGGTATCATCGCTATCTAACTGAATGGCATACTTCCCGCAACGAGGATCATGAATGGCGACATTCCAGTTTCCGCCTATCGCGTGCCAGGTCTTGTCCTGCGCAATATAAATGAGTTTATCGTCTTTCGACTTTTCTCTTTCGACTATTTCCGCCGTTCCATCGGTAGAATTATCGTCCACTACGATCACATTGAACGAGTATCCTTCCCGTACTTTTTGGTTCAGCGCACTATGAATGGCATCAGCGATTGTGCGTGCACGGTTCTTACAAGGAATGATGACCGAAGCGGTTACAGGATATTCTGACGGCTGAATGCTGATTTCTGAAAGCTTCTTATACTCACCCGGTTTCAGGTACGCACCGATGCGTTTCAAGTGCGCCGTCACGCAGGCTTCCATCTCGATCTGTACGGCTCTGTTTCGCGGATCGACATAGTCGAAGAGTTTTTCTCCGGACTTACGGGTGTCGGTTTCTACTTCATAATACAGATACTCCGGAATATGTTCGAGTTTCTCTGCTCTTAATCGAAGATCATAGAGTCCTGCAAACTCGTATTCCGTATCCATCTGAGCCACGATCTCTTTTAACTTGGCTGTGTCCCACAGCATCACAGCACCAAAGTCAAAATCATCGCGCAACGCACCGATCTGGTAGTCGATGACCGGCGCTTCCGTAACCACGTCATTGATCTTGGCAAAATGGTCTGCATAAACCATCGTCGCACCACTCATCTCCATCACTTGCACCATGCGTTCCTGACCCAGATAAACCCATTCGATCTCGGGTTTGAGACAGATCATGGTGTATTTCTCGGTGGTCTTTTCAGCGATTTCTTTAATCGCCTTGGTCGAACAAACGCGACCCGGTAAATAGAAAACAGATATCATTCGGTAGTCGGAATTATAACGTCTTTATGAAATTCTTTCAGTCCTTCGATAGGATCTTGTAAAATCGTGCCTAACGGCATACCTTCTGCCTGCATCGCTTCTTCGAGGATAGGCTTATAGTAATAAGCAATCGAACCCACAAATCCGATAGGAGAGCTTACACGGTACTGTACCAGATTCCGGCGAATGAACTGCACAAAATGGTCATACACCAGGTCATGGATGCGTTGGTCTTCGATATGGTCTGCGCAGAACTTGGACAGTTTGGCAAGGAAACGGTTCGGGAAGGGTTGACGGTATACGCGTTCAAAGATATCCGGCATAGAGGTCTCATATTCCTTGAAAAACGCTTCTTTGAGATCGTCACCCAATTGGTTCTTGAGCAGATCACTCACCAGTCGTTTACCTAACACCGCTGCCGATCCTTCGTCCCCTAAGATATAGCCCAAGGACGGTACACACCAGTCGATGTTCTCGCCGTCGAAGTAACAACTGCCGCTACCTGTGCCTAAGATACATGCTACACCGGCATTGTGACCTAACAAGGCACGCGCCGCACCGAGCATGTCGGATTCAACGTGCACTTCGGCTTTCTTGAACACACCTTCCAGCGCTTTCTGCACAAAGCCTTTTTTCTCGGGGGTACAACCGGCACCGTAGAAGAAGATATGCGTCAGCGTACCGGCCCAAAGAAGGGGTGCGATCTTCGGAAGAAGTTGGTTACAGATACTGTTCCGCATCGCGTCGGATGTCTGGAAAAACGGGTTGATACCATCGGTGAAGATGTCCGTGTACTGACCACTTGCGGTGACTAAACACCAATGCACTTTTGTGCTTCCACTGTCGGCTAAAAGAATCATAATCGCAAAATTTTGTGCAAAATTACATTTTTTTTTGCACATATGCAAATTTTTTTGTATCTTTGCAGCAAATTTGGATTTTAAATCGCGAGTATCATGAACAATTTTAGTGCACAAGACCTTGAGCAATTAGCGGCTCGGGGCATTTCTGTGGAAAAAGCAGAGGCACAGTTGGAGTGCTTCAAGAACGGTTTTCCTGAGTTAGACATCGTAGCACCGGCTTCGACGAAGCAGGGTATCTTAGCACCGAAACGTGCGGAGCAGGAAGAGTATATCGCTGCATGGCAGCAGTACTTGGAAGAGGGACATAAGATCCTCAAGTTCGTTCCGGCATCGGGTGCTGCCAGCCGTATGTTCAAGAACCTGTTCCAGTACCTGGAGGACGGTATTGAGACGCCGTTCATCGAGGAGTTCCTGGCGCACAAGGATTGTTTTGCTTTTGGTCCGGAGTTAGCCGGTAAGGAAGGTCAGGAAGCGGTTCGTTACCTGCTGAACGATATGCATTACGGTGAACTGCCGAAGGGTCTGCTGCTGTTCCATAAATACCGTGACGGTGCACGTACGCCGGCGTTGGAGCACCTCGTAGAAGGTGCCTTGTACTGCAAAGGCGAAGAGAAGAACGGCGAAAAGCCGGTTGTTTATCTGCATTTCACGGTCAGTCATGATCATCTGCCGCTGTTCCGTCATCATATCGCAGAGAACCTGAAGAAGTTCGAAGAGAAATACAACGTGAAGTACGATGTTACTTTCTCGGAGCAGTTACCGAGCACGGACACGATCGCCGCTAATCCGGACGGTACGCCGTTTAGAACGAAGGACGGTAAGTTGCTCTTCCGTCCGGGAGGACACGGTGCGCTGATCGAGAACCTGAACCAACAGGACGCCGATATCGTATTCATCAAGAACATCGATAACGTGGTGCCGGATCGGTTGAAGAAAGACACGGTGCGTTACAAACAGATCCTTGCCGGTGTGCTGGTAACGGAGCAGAAACGGGTGTTTGAGGCACTGAAGAATCCGAATCTGAGTGACGAAGAACGTGCGAAGTTGAACCGTCCTATCCGTGTATGCGGTGTGGTTAAGAACACAGGAGAACCCGGTGGCGGTCCGTTCTTGGTTCGTGAGGCAGACGGCAGTATCAGTTATCAGATTCTGGAGAGTACGCAGATCAGTGATCCGGCTTTGATGGCGCAGAGTACCCACTTCAATCCGGTGGATCTCGTTTGTGCAATCAAGGACTATGAAGGCAAGCCGTTTGATCTGCCGCAGTACGTAGATCCGCAGACGGGCTTTATCTCGAATAAGAGTAAGGACGGTAAGGAACTGCTGGCACTCGAGTTACCGGGTCTGTGGAACGGCGCGATGAGCAAATGGAACACGATCTTTGTGGAAGTTCCGGTAAGCACCTTCAATCCGGTGAAGACGGTGAATGATCTGCTCAGAGAGCAACACCAATAAGATGTACGAAGGAACAATGTACGATGTACAAAGGAAAGGGCTGTCCGGTTGGGCAGCCCTTATTGTTTATTTTACGCGTTGACCGCGGATGTCATAGATGATATTGTCGCGGAGGATGTAGATGTTTCCGTCAATAAATAGCTTTTGGCTGTTAGCTGTTGGCTCTTGGCTTATTTCCTCAATGCCTTGGTAGGGCACGATATAGTCGGGGTCTTCGTCCCAGAGACCTTTGTGGTCGCGGATAGACGAACCGGCGGTCATGGAAGAGCCGTCTGTCTCATAGAGTTGGATATAATATGTTCCTTCCCGAAGCGCGAGAAAAGCGACATTATCTTGCACCACCTGCATGACGCTGGATGACCATGCTGCACCTTGCTGCAGGTCTTCGGCATTGAGAATCCAATAGGTGCTGCAGTAATACTTATATTTAATCAAAACACCACTTCACTCCCACACACGGATTACACATGAAACCGTTTCCGGTGAAGTTATAACTGAACTCGATCTCGGTGCCGATGTTCAGGTTAGGACACTTAAACCAGCGTCCGACGTTATACCATAATTGGGGTTCGGAGATCATCACGAAGGACTGACCACCGGCGTTTTTTTGTCCCCATATATCGAGGAAACCGGAGAAACGTAAACCGGGGGCGGTACAGAAATCGTCGCATCCCCATACGAAGGTGAACTGCAGCGGCACGGAGTTATGAATGCCGTTAAAGTCATCGACGATATATTTGTACAGCAGTTCGAGATTAAAGATATTCTTGTAATCGGGCGTATGGAGACAGTAGTTGAGACCGACAAGCGCCGCATGGTTGATACCGTACCCTCTTAGGTCTCCAGCACCGTCTTTGTAGATACCGAGTCCACCGTTGTACTCGACCTGGATGCTGAGGTCTTTGGCTGCCGTTTTCTGCCAGAAATTAAGGCACCGCGCGACTTCCATGTACGCCATGAAGGGCGTGTTTTTGGGGTCGTTGGGATGGATGGCATAGTCGAGGTCGACGAACATGAAGGTGTTTCCCCAGTTATCCGGATAGAACAACTCCAAGGTCGTCGTGACACGCGGTGAGCGCTGGTTTGCACACACCGTACCCAACGACCCGAAGTCGTAGTAGAGTTGCAAGTTCGTACCTGCCTGGCAAGGTGAAAGGTGAAAAATGAAAAATGAAAGGAGTAGAGCAGTTTCCCACCCTAACTTCCTTCCAAATATGTATCTTTCACCTTTCATTTTTCAATTTTCAATTTCCTCCTCGGGTTCGTTTACAAGGATGTTCTTTACCTCCCAGGTCGGACAGGTCTGACCGGCTTCGGTCTTGTAACGGAAACCGATGTAGATCGTCTGGTTATTCCAAGCACTCAGATCCATGCGGCCGGAGTTGTAATAGGTCCAGCTGTTAGCGTCAGGCACACCGGTCTCACCGTTCCATTCGTTCCAAGGCAGTTGGGTCCAGGTAGCGGAATGTACGTCATCGGTGAAGTCGGTAGAAACCCAAACGGTTACTTGCTGTTCACGGGTCTCATCGAGCGGACCATAGTTGAGTGCATGGTCGAAGGAGAGAGCCGGAGCCGTAGCGTTCTTCAGTTTGATCTTCGGCGTGACGAACCATCCTTCGCCGTAGTGAGGACCGCCTACATACGCCGAACCACGCATACCGTAGAGGTTGTCGAAACGCCAGATATAGGATATACCGTCTTCGAGGTCATAATGGAAGAGTTGGATCTTACCCATGTTTCCTTCGCCTGCTACTGCCTGCTTATAATAAGTAGAGAGGTTAGCGGCCCAACCTTCACCGAGCATGAACGACATGGTCTCCTCGATGATACCGGTGGTAGCGTTCCATGATTCACCGTTGAAGGTATATTCGGTAGCAACATAGAACTTGGTTTTGCTATCATAGGTCATGAGGACCACTACCTGATCGGTAACGGCATAGGGGTAGGTGTTAGCGAGCCATTTCTCCGCCTGACCGTTCGCTGCGGCCGGAAGGATCTGTGCGTTCACATCAGCCGAGGAATAAACCTGCCAAACGACACCGTCTTTGTAGATGTAAAGCACTTCCTTGACACTCACCGGTCCACCTACCACTTCGGCGAAGTTATACTTCGCACCGCAGAGGTAGTCGTCGTCCACCATCGGCAGGAAATTCGTCACCAGATCCTCGTTGTCCGGGGTCAGGTAATTGGTCTCATCGCCGTAGATGGACTTATAGTCTTTGGCCTTGAGTTCGTACTGGATAGTCTGGTTAAAGAGCTCCAGATAGAGCGGTTGACCTTCATCGGTGAGATAAGTGATGTTACAAGTCGAACCGGCATCAAACTGCGGATACTTATTGTAGATATACGCCGGCACGTACATATCCGCCGAAGCCATGTCGTTGAAGCAGCGTTTCTCTCCTACAGCAGCCAGCGAGGTGGAGTAGATCTCGGTCTCGTTGATCGAGTCGAGGTTCGCCGCATATTTCTTATTGACCTTGTTATCGGCGATCGTCTTGTAATCATCGGAAGTGAGGGTGTAATCGATCGTTTTCACCACCGAGATCTGCGGATCCCCGTTATCAAGGTACTTATCGTCGAAATAATTATCGCATGCCGTCAGTCCTAACGTTAAAGCGGCAATGAAAATATATTTTGCTTTCATACGTGTTTAGAATTGAAGTTTGAGACTGATGTTCCACTGCCGTCCTTTGTTATAGAAGAAATAGATGTTATCCTTCGTATTCTCGGAAACGGTTTGTGTTGCGGTATTCGCCGACCAAGCTTTCTCGATGTAGTACTGGTTGAGCACGTTGGTGACGTTGCCCCGGATGGTAGCACGGAGCGGACCCATGTCGAAGGAGTAACTGGCACGGAGGTCGAGGGAACCACCCAGACCGCAGCGGTACGGTTCTACGATGTTCATCTTCTTACCGAGGTTGAGGTTCGAACCCGAGAAAGAGTAGTAACTGTAGTTACGATCGTACAGCGTATATTCACTGCCGATGCGGAAGCCTTTGAACGGTTTGAAGAGGATTCCGAAGTTAGCCGTCGTCTGCGCCTGACCGCCGACGTGGATACCCTTCATGTTGATGATGGCCCAAGCGTGGTCATCGGCACCGATCTCGGTACGCTGACCGTCAGCCGTCATGGCAAATCCGTGTTCGTCGTAAGCACGACCGATGACGGAGTCGCTGTCCCATTTCCAGTCACCAAGCGATACCATGGCACTTAATTCGAGCCATTTGGTAGGACGTGCTTTGGCTTCAAACTCAAGACCCATGTGACGGGCACTGACACCGGTCATGTTCATGTAATACTGGGTCTGATCAGGATCGGAGAGGTTTCCGTACTTGGTCATGGTCTTATCCATCCATTCGGTGAAATAACCGTTGACGTGGATGGAAGCGTACTGGTTCTCAAAGCCGTAACCGAGTTCGACGGAGGCGATCTTCTCGTTCTTGGCCTCGTTGTTGATGGCATTGGAGGTGCTGACAGACATGTATATCGCCTGGTATTTCGGTGCCCGGCTGATGAAACCGGCATTGAGGAAGACGTTATGATACTTAGCGAACTTGTAGTTCACACCGGCCTTCACCGTTCCGCCGACACGTACTACGGAGTCACGTGCGGTGACGTTGTCGTAGTAATAGCGGTCGGTACGCCAGTTATGATTGAAACTCAGCGATCCGTTGATGAAAGCGGAGAGGTTGTTCTTGCTGTACTCGAGGCTACCGAACACACCTTCCTGCACGATCGTTCCGGTGTAGTCACGGTAAGCGATGTCGCCTACACCCAGTTTCTCGTACACCCATGCGTCATCGTTGCGTTTGGGGTTGTTCTCCGCCAGCACACTCTGACGGGTAGCATCCACATAGTAACTGCCGCCGAAGAGGTCAGATATCACGGCCTGGTGAATACCCTGGTACCAGCGTACATCGACACCGGCGGTCATCTCCAGGCAGTCAAACCATTTCTTGTCATAGGTGGAGACGAGTCCTACCCAGTTATGGTAGTTCCGGTTCTCGCAGATGACGAGTTCCGATCCGTATTCGGATGCGGCGTTGATGTCCTGTACCATGCCGTAGTCGAACATTCCGGTGGTCTCATCACGGAAGGTAGTGGTTACAACACCGTTGTACGCACCGCGGGTCAGGTCACTGTAACTATAAGTTGAGTTGAGACCGTTCTCGGCAGTACGACCGAAACCGCGACCGATGGAGACGTAGGCGGTGGTGGAGAGAGAACTGTTATCATCGATCTGCCAGATATGGTTGAGGCTGATCTGCGGTTTGTGGTACTGGTTGTAGTTGGTACCCGCCTGATCACCGCGTTTGTCGATACCGTAAGACGGGTTGTATTGGCGACGATCCATGCCGCTGGGCATGTACTGTGCCACCCGGTTCCACTCAGCGAGTGTCAACGCACCCGACGAACCCGAAGGACGGGTCCAGTGGTGCTGCGGCGCACCGAAACCGGAGAGACTGAGCTGATGGTTCTCATTGATACGCTTGGAGATATTCGCAAAATAGCTGTATCCGGTGAATCCGGTTCCCTGAATGTAACCGTCACCCCAGGTGCGGCTACCGAGTATGGTGATCGCCCAACCGTTCTTCATGAGACCGGTGCTGACGGAGAAGGCCACTTTGTTGTAACCGTTGTTACCCATGGCGTAACTGAGGAATCCGCCTTTCTTGGCGTCGATACCACGGGTGACGATGTTGATCGTACCACCGACAGAGGGAGCGGACAGTTTGGATGCACCCATACCACGTTGGGTCTGGATGACGGAGGTGACGTCGCTGAGGCCTTGCCAGTTGGACCAATAGACCGTTCCGCCTTCCATATCGTTCATCGGCACACCGTTGATCATCGTCGCTACATTGGTGTTATCAAAACCACGCATCCAGATCTCGGAGTCACCCCAACCGCCACCTTGACCGTTGGCATGTACACCCGGGGTGTTCTTCAGTACTTCCGGAAACTCCTGACCTGCCAGACGCTCTTCGATCTCGAGGGCAGTCACTTGACTGACAGCCACCGGCGTCTGCTGCATACGCGCCATCTGACCTGTCACGGTCACGTCTTCCAAGGCAATCGCTTCCGGCTCCATCGGAATGATACCGTAGTTACTTTTACTCGCTAAGATCTCCAGCGGGTGGTAACCGACATACGTCAACTGTAACTTCGCATTCGGCTGTACCGAGAGGGTGAAGTTACCGTCAATGTCCGTGACAATACCATTGGTGGTACCGAGTTCCAAGATCGTCACACCGATGAGGGGTTCCTGGGTCTTGGCATCGATGACCATACCTGTCACTTTCTGTGTCTGGGCGAACAGACTAACCGCCGCAAAAAGACACAAGCTCAAAGTAAGAACTTTTCTCATAAAGAAGTTAATAGAGTTTGTTTGTTATTTGTAAATGCTGTTTAACAGCTGTGCAAGTCGTATTCCTGCTACGTAGAGTTGGTACTCCATGGGTTGCCGCCAATGATAGATATAATGGTAGGTGTTCCCGTCCCAGGTGGATTGGTAAGTGTATATATCCTCCGTGACGTGGTAACTCATGAGCAGCAGTTCGGTGTCCGAAGCCTGCTCAATGGCTTTCTTTTTCCATGCGTACTCGCGTTCCAGTTTATCGGCATACTCGGTGTAGGAGTAACCCTGCGACTCGATGAGCTTGGTGTCCCAAACGGAGTGGAGGTTGGTTTCCCGACCGAACCATTTCATCTTCACGGCATTACCGCCTTTGTCATCCATGTGCGCCATGTGCATGGGACAATAGCGATCTCCGCTCAAATGAACGATAAAACGCAGTGAGTGCTCCATTTCCTTTGTACATTGTACATTTGTCCTTTGTACATGAACAAGGCTGTCTAAAGCCTTGTATAGGTTTCCGCCTTCGGCGGGATAATGGATGAGGGCGTCAGCAACGAGACTATCGGACATACCACCGGCAAAATCCTGATAATGCCAGCCGTCTTTGATAGACTCTTTGTAGATGGTGTCGGATTTGATCTCATCCGGCCAGTTAGCCCAATAGATCATCCCATGGTCACCCATGATCTTATCCACTTGTTTCCGTGCTTTCTTACTGAGGTTGTCGTATGCGATCTTAGCGATGATGCGGTGTCCTTCTTGTCCCCAAGACAGGGCAGGCAGACTGTACGCGCATGCGCATAAAAGAATAAGGAAAATAGAAATGGTTCGTTTCATAATGCTCGAATCAAAAATCCGGTGCAAAGATACAAAAAAATTTTTATATATGCAAATTAATTTGCACATTCGGATTTTTTTTTGTAATTTTGCGGCGTAAAATCGGAAGTATGGAAAAAATCAGTAAGGCGCAAATAAAGACGGTACGCAGTCTGCAAGTGAAGAAATTCCGCGATGAGTTGGGACTTTTTGTGGCGGAAGGGGACAAATGTGTTTCGGAACTGACGAAGGCGTTTGAGTTGGTTCACCTCTATCGGGAAGGCGAGAATGCCACACGTACCGAGATCGAGCAGATGAGCGGATTGAGGACACCGCAGGGAGTGATCGGAGTGTTTCGGAAACACTCCATTGAAGATTTAAGATTGAAGATTGAAGATTTGGTTCTTGCGCTGGACGGTATCCAGGATCCGGGGAATTTGGGAACGATCATTCGTACTTGTGACTGGTTCGGAGTGCACGATATCGTTTGTTCGAACGACACGGCGGATTGCTATAATCCCAAAGTCGTACAAGCTACCATGGGTGCGCTGGCACGCGTTCGTATCCACTATGTGGACCTGCCGGCATGGATCAAAGAATTCAAAATTCAAAATTCAAAATTCAAAATTTTCGGTACTTTGTTAGAAGGGAAGGATATGTATGACGTCATGTCGTCATGTCGTCATGAAGAGACGCCGGCTATCATCATTATGGGTAATGAGGGGAATGGCATTTCGCAAGAAGTGCGTCAACTCATCACCTCTCCTATTCGTATTCCTTCGTATCCAAAAAACGGTGCTTCCGAGCACTCCGAAAAAAACGTAGAGGCTCCCGAAGTAATCGAAAGCCTCAACGTTTCTATTGCAACTGCTATTGTGTTAGCGGAGTTTAGAAGGCAGACATCTGCGCTTTAACATTCTCGTTGATGAAGTCAGCGAACTGCTGGATCGTCATCGAGCCGTCTCCTTCGGGAGCCGGTTGACCACTCGCTTCGCCACCTTGACGGCGCACACTCACCTTGCCCTCTTCGGCTTCTTTCTCACCGACGATGAGCATGTACGGGATACGTTTGAGTTCGTTATCACGGATCTTACGGCCTAACTTCTCATTACGGTCATCTACGATGACACGTACGTCTTGTTGCTCGAGGATCTCTTTCACTTTCCATGCATAGTCGTTGCTCTTCTCCGAGATCGGCAGAACGACAGCCTGATCCGGTGTCAACCACAACGGGAACTTACCGGCGGTGTGCTCGATGAGCACGGCTACGAAACGCTCCATCGAACCGAACGGCGCACGGTGGATCATCACCGGACGATGTTTCTGGTTATCCTCACCGGTGTATTCGAGTTCGAAACGTTCCGGCAGGTTGTAGTCCACCTGGATGGTACCCAACTGCCAACGACGACCGAGGGCATCTTTCACCATGAAGTCCAATTTCGGACCATAGAAAGCGGCTTCACCGGTCTCTTCACGTGCCGGTAGGTTCATCTCCTTGCAGGCTTCCCGGATCGCATTCTCTGCATGCTCCCATACTTCGTCTGAACCCACGTATTTCTCGTGGTTATTGGGGTCACGAAGCGAGATCTGCGCCTCGTAGTTCTCAAAATTGAGCGCTTTGAAGATGATGTTGATGATCTCCATGACGCGGATGAACTCCTGCTTCACTTGGTCCTGGCGGCAGAAAATATGCGCATCGTCCTGGGTGAACGAACGCACACGGGTGAGACCGTGAAGCTCGCCGCTCTGCTCGTAACGATAGACGGTACCGAACTCCGCACAGCGGAACGGCAGATCCTTGTAGCTCTTGGGGCTGTTCTTGTAGATCGCACAGTGGTGAGGACAGTTCATCGGCTTGAGCATATAAACCTCGCCTTCTTCCGGCGTGGTGATCGGTTGGAAGGAGTCCTTACCGTAGTGATCCCAGTGACCGGAGGTCATGTACAGTTGCTTGGAGCCGATATGCGGCGTGATCACCTGCTGATAACCGTAACGCTTTTGGATCTTCTTTAGGAAATCCTCCAGACGCAGACGGAGGGCGGTACCCTTCGGCAGCCAGATAGGCAGACCTTTACCGACCATGTCGCTGAACATGAACAACTCCAGCTCCTTGCCGATCTTACGGTGGTCACGTTTCTTCGCTTCCTCAAGCAACGCCAAGTACTCGTCCAGCATCGAACGTTTCGGGAACGAGATGGCGTAGATACGCGTCATCATCGGACGTTTCTCGTCACCGCGCCAGTAAGCAGCGGAACAGCTGAGCACTTTCACGGCCTTGATATCACCGGTAGAGAGCAAATGCGGACCTTTACACAGGTCAGTGAAATCACCTTGAGTGTAGGTAGTGATGGAACCATCTTCCAGTTCCGAAATCAACTCGCATTTGTAACTTTGACCCTTGTCACCGAAGGCCTTGAGTGCATCGGCTTTCGAGATCTCGGCACGTACCACCGATTCTTTCTTGGCACGCAGTTCCATCATCTTATCCTCGATGGCTGCAAAGCAGGTGTCGTTAATCACCACACCCTCGGGCGGCATTACGTCATAGTAAAAACCGTTTTCGATCGCCGGACCGATACCGAACTGGATACCCGGATACAACTCCTGCAAGGCTTCTGCCATGAGGTGGGAACTCGTATGCCAGAAAGCATGCTTGGCTTGTTCATCTTCCCATTCAAACGACTGTACACTGCCGTCTTGATACTGTACTTTAATCATATATATGTGTTCTTTTTTGCAAATCGGCTGCAAAGGTAGTAAAAAAAAATGAATTGTGCAAATTTATTTGCATATATCAAAAAAAAATCGTACCTTTGCACCCAAATTGATTCAAGTATGGCAAAAAAATACATCATCATGGCCGAAGAAGGGGAGCTCAGTCTGCTGGAGAAAGCACGGCTCGCCTTGGGACTTGATTTAAGGGATGCCGAACTCGTGTACACGGGTGTGGGCGCGATAAATGTTATAAGGTCTCTGCAACATTTGGATCGGGATGCGGAATTATACAATATCGGTTATGCCGGCAGCGCCAATTTTGATTTGGGCACATGGGTGGAAGTGACGGAAGTACGGTTGAACCATCCGAATGTGACGTATCCGGAACCGGAATTGCGGTTACCGGTTACGGGTTACGGGTTACAGGCCATTTGTTTCACCGGTACCGACTTTGTGTTAGCCTCGGAGTATAAGGACTGCGTGTTCGACATGGAGTTAGCGTTCATCGCGGCGCTGGGATTCAAGCACCTGCACAGTTTCAAGTACGTGAGTGATAACTTGTCGCTCCATGCGTATCATGAATTATCCAACGGAGTAGAGTAAGGGTTACAGGTTACGGGTTACGGGTATGACGACAATATATTTAAAACCCCATAAAGAAGAGTCGCTCAAGCGTTTTCACCCTTGGGTGTTCAGTGGCGCTATTGCACGGGTGGTGCTGGATGCCAAGCATCCGGGTGACGCACCTGAGGAAGGAGAACTGGTGACTGTTCGTTCGGCGGCGAATGAAGTGCTCGGTGTCGGTCATTGGCAGGTAGGTTCAATTGCAGTCCGAATCTTGGCGTTCGGTGTGGAAACACTGCCGGAAGGTTTTTGGTCAGAGCGAATCCGTGCGGCCTATCAGGTGCGCTTATCCATCGGACTTATCCGGCCGGATAATAACACGTTCCGCTTGATTCACGGAGAAGGGGATTTTCTGCCGGGACTGATTGTGGATGTGTATGCGGACACGGCGGTGGTGCAGGCGCATTCGGTGGGTATGCACGTGCATCGGAAAGAGATTGCTGAGGCGCTGGTAAAGGAAGTACCGCAGGTGGAGAACGTGTACTATAAGAGCGATGATACGCTGCCGTTTAAAGCCCCGGTTGAGGGAGAAAAAGTGGGATATTTGATTCGGAATACCGAGATACCGGAATCCCGGGATACTGAAGAGTTCTGGAGCACGGAGAACGGTCTGCAGTTTAGGATTGATTGGTTGAGAGGACAGAAGACGGGTTTCTTTGTGGATCAACGGGAGAACCGGGCGTTGGTGGAGCGGTATGCCGCCAATAAAGACGTGCTGAATATGTTCTGTTACACGGGTGGATTCTCGTTATATGCCTTGCGTGGTGGTGCCAAGACGGTGGATTCGGTGGATGTGAGTCAGAAAGCGATTGATCTGGTGAATATCAACGTGGCGCGTAACTTCCCGGATGCAAAGAACCATCAGGCGGTAGCAGCCGATGCGTTTGAGTATCTGACGGCGCAGAAGAATGCCGGTAAGACCTACGATTTGATTATTTTGGACCCACCGGCTTTTGCCAAGCACCGGGATGCGGTGAAGAATGCGTTACGGGGGTATCAGCGTATTAATGCGAAGGCGATTGAGATGATTCGTCCGGGTGGTATCCTGTTTACGTTCTCCTGCTCGCAAGCTGTGGATAAAGAGGCCTTCCGTCTGGCGGTGTTTAGTGCTGCGGCGTCCGTAGGACGAAAGGTGCGAATCCTGCATCAACTGCATCAACCGCAGGATCATCCGATTAACATCTATCACCCCGAAGGCGAATATCTGAAGGGTTTAGTCCTTTATATTGAATAACAGTTTAACGGTTTAACAATTTAACAGTTTAACGTTCATTTATGAACCTCGTTTGTTTTGACACGGAGACCACAGGTCTGGATGTGCAGAAAGAGCATATTATCCAGTTATCGTTAGTGAAATTTGACACGGACAATTGGTCGATTATCGACCAGCGTGACTGGTATATCTTGCCTGAAGGGGAGTTTTCGATTCCGGCGGAAGCGGAAGCGGTGCATCATATTTCCAAGGAGTTTTTGTTGGAGCACGGTGTTTCGTTACGCAGCGTATACGATGACCTGATGGCGTTCACCAAAGGGTGTAACATGCTGTCTTACAACGGTAACGGCTACGATGCACCGATTCTGCATTATAACCTCAAACGGATTGGTAAGGACTTTGATTTTGACGGCAGAACCTGGTTCGATGCCCTGCTGCTGGAGCGTATTCATACCGAAGGAAAGGTGGATGAGAAAGGGGAACGGTTACGGAATAACTTAACGTCAGCCTACACCCGTTACTACGGTCATCCTTTTGAGGGTGCGCATAACTCCTTGGATGACGTGCTGGCGACGATCGAGGTGTTCAAAGCCCAGATTGCTAATCACGGTTGGGAATGGGCATGCCGGGATGAGTTCGGTTTCATCTGTTTTGACCGTTGGTTAACCAAACGCGGTAATTATTATTACCTCACCCAGGGGGCACATAAGAACGAGTCCATTGAGTCCATGGTGCGCATTGACCGCTCGTATCTCGAATGGATCGTGGATAAATGTCCCAACACCGATGAGCAGACACGAGCCATCATTGGTCCTTATATCGGACGCAAAAAGCCAACACCCGTAACCCATAACCCCTCACCCGTAACCCCTAAAGCCCCTTCACGAGGCAAAAAACGCTCCAAAGGTACACTTTCTGATGCCGATTTGAGCCTTTTTTAACAAAAAAGTGCAAAAAAGTGCGCAAATATTTGCGTATGTCAAATTTTTGTAGTACCTTTGCACCCGCTTTTGACAAAACGGCCGGTTGGATGAGCGACTTAGTCAGCGGTCTGCAAAACCGTTTAGAGCGGTTTGACTCCGCTACCGGCCTCCAAGCCGCCTTGAAGAAGGGCGGCATTTTTTTATGGAAGAGATCATCAAGGACATAACGGAACAGGAGTACAAGTACGGGTTTACGACAGACGTCGAAACGGATATCGTACCTGCCGGACTGAATGAGGACATCATTCGGTTGATCTCGGCGAAGAAGCACGAACCGGAATGGTTGTTAGAGTTCCGTCTCAAAGCCTACCGCAAATGGTTGACGATGCCGGTGCCTACCTGGGCACACCTCGACATTCCCGACATCGATTTCCAAGCTATCTCTTATTACGCCGCGCCCAAATCAAAAATCAAAAATCAAAAATCGGAAATGGGAGATGAAATCGACCCCGAGATCATGAAGACCTTCGATAAACTCGGTATCCCGTTGGAGGAACGGGCGGCGTTAGCGGGAAACATGGCAGTCGATGCGGTCATGGACTCAGTGAGTGTTAAGACCACCTTCCGGGAGACTTTGGCAGAGAAAGGGATCATCTTCTGTTCGATTTCTGAAGCCGTGCAGCATTATCCGGAACTGGTGCAACAATATCTGGGTTCGGTGGTACCGTCATCCGATAATTTCTATGCGGCATTGAACTCAGCGGTCTTCACCGACGGATCGTTCGTCTATGTGCCGAAGGGAGTCCGTTGTCCGATGGAACTAAGCACCTATTTCCGTATCAATGCCGGTAACACCGGTCAGTTCGAGCGCACGCTCCTTATCGCCGATGAGGGCGCCTATCTCTCTTATCTGGAGGGATGTACGGCGCCGATGCGGGATGAGAACCAGTTGCATGCCGCCATTGTGGAGATCGTGGTGCATAAGGATGCCGAGGTCAAGTATTCGACGGTGCAGAACTGGTATCCGGGTGATAAGAACGGTAAAGGCGGAATCTATAATTTCGTGACGAAACGCGGCATCACCCATGAGAACGCACGGTTGAGTTGGACCCAAGTGGAGACCGGTTCTGCGATCACCTGGAAATATCCGTCTTGTATTCTCAAAGGCGATAACTCCACAGCCGAGTTCTATTCTGTCGCCGTCACCAATAACTACCAGCAGGCCGACACCGGAACGAAGATGATTCATATCGGTAAGAACACGAGGTCACGGATTATTTCCAAAGGTATCTCCGCCGGGCATAGTCAGAATGCGTACCGGGGATTGGTGAAGATGGGTGCTAAAGCCGAAAACGCCCGGAATTTCAGTCAGTGTGATTCGTTGTTGCTGGGCGATAAATGCGGTGCGCATACTTTCCCCGATATGATCATTATGAATCCAACGGCGACGGTGGAGCATGAGGCCACGACGAGTAAGATTAATGAGGACCAACTCTTCTACTGCCAGCAACGCGGTATTGGTCTGGAAGATGCCGTGGGACTGATCGTGAACGGTTACGCCAAAGAGGTCATGGACAAACTGCCGATGGAGTTTGCCGTGGAGGCACAGAAACTGTTACAAGTAAGTCTGGAAGGTTCGATCGGTTAAAGATCGATATGATTCGCCGAGATAGGCGAACCTAAGAAATGGGATGCGGATTGTGCAAAACGATCCGCATTTTCTGTAGTCAGATAGGTGCAGGTACCGTTGGTGGACAGTTGTTCCCGGTACTCCGGATGACGGCTCAGATAGTCGGCTAACGATTTGGCTTCTAACTCTCCCTGCGCAATGATCTGAATACCATGAGCGGCTTTTTTTATCTTTTCGATGAGTAGCGGATAGTGGGTGCAACCGAGTACGAGTGTATCGATCTGCGGATCTTTGGCAAGAATCTCACGGATATATTTCTCTACAAAATAATCGGCACCTTCCTGCGTATGTTCTCCGGCTTCAATCAGCGGTACCCACATCGGGCATGCTTGTTGGGTAACGACTAAGCTCTTAGCTCTTAGCTCTTGGCTCTTGGCTATCTTCTCTAACTCCAGCACATAGCTCTCCGAACTCACGGTCGCCGGTGTGGCAAGGATACCTACGTGTCCGGTTTTGGTCATCTCCGGCACGGCTTCCACGGTCGGCCTTATCACTCCGAGTACATTAACCTTTCCCCCGTAACCTGTAACCCGTAACCCATTACCGTTTATAACCGGCAGGTCGCGTTGCTGAATCGTTCGCAGCGCCTTCGCACTTGCGGTGTTACAGGCGAGAATGATGAGTGCACAGTCCTGTTCGATCAGGTAGTTGACGGCCTGCAGGGTGTAGCGGTAGATCACGTCGAAAGAGTGGGTGCCATAGGGAGCACGGGCGTTATCGCCTAAGTACAGATAGTCGTACTCAGGAATCTCTTTCCGGATCGCTTCCAATATCGTCAGTCCTCCGTATCCGCTGTCAAAAACACCGATCTTTGCCATAATCGCCTGCAAAATTACTGCTTTTTTTTTGAATATGCAAATAAATTTCCTTTTTTAGTTTCGTACAAACAATTATTTTTACGAAATCTTGCACATTTCATTTTTTTTTACAAATATTTGTGGTACCTTCGGTCCTCCCTACTAAAAGCAGGGTCCCCCCGAATTTACGTTCGCACAGTCGTGCAAATAACAAGTCTTTCCCGCTAAAAATTTAAATAAATTTAATTTTTATCGTCAAATCCTTGTGTATTTCAAATATTTGTAGTAATTTTGCACCTGCAAACAATTTCTATACGTATGGTACAAGACTTATACATCTTAATGATCACGGCCGGTGTGGTGAGTTTGTTGTTCAAACTGCTCAAGCAGCCGGTCGTTTTGGGTTACATTGTGGCCGGTATCTTAGTGGGGCCAAATCTCTTCGGAGAGAATCTGGTGAGCCACGAGAACGTAGAGGCCTGGGGAAATATCGGTGTGCTCTTTGTGCTGTTCTGCATCGGTCTGGAGTTCCGCATCAAGAACCTGTTAGAGAGTGGAAAAACCGCCCTTATCGGTGCCGCCACCATCATCGGCGGTATGCTGCTGTTAGGTTACGGTGTCGGTCGTTTCGCCCAACTGGATAACATGAACTCCCTCTTCTTAGCCGCTATGCTCTGTATGTCCAGCACGACGATCGTGATGAAAGCGGTGGATGAAGCCGGACTGGGTAAAGCGCGTTTCGTGAAGGGTGCTACCAGTATCCTGATTTTGGAAGATATTGTGGCGGTGGTGCTGTTGGTGCTGCTGTCCGGAATCGCAGAGAAAGGTAGTTTTGAAGGCGTGGTGATGCTGAAAACCATCGGTGTCTTAGCCGCCACCTTGGCCGTCTGGTTCATCGTCGGTATATTGATCATCCCGACGCTGTTCCGCAAGGTGCGTAAGCACCTGAACGATGAGATCCTCATCATTCTGGCCTTGGGTCTGTGTTTAGGTATGGCGCTGACGGCGGAAGAAGCCGGATTCAGTAGCGCACTGGGTGCGTTTGTGATGGGTATGGTGTTAGCCGAGACCTTGGAGTCCCACCGGATAGAGAAACTCATGGCGCCGCTGAAGTATGTCTTCTCCGCCATCTTCTTCGTCTCCGTGGGTATGATGATCGACCCGGCGTCGTTAGCCGAATACTGGTCATCGATCCTCTTTGTCTCCATCGTCATCATTGTCGGTATGATCACGTTCGGTACCCTTGGTTGCTGGTGGGGCGGTCAGACGCTCAAAGATGCGATGCAGACGGGATTCTCCTTCGTGCAGATCGGTGAGTTCTCTTTCATCATCGCGGCACTGGGATCCAAACTGCAGGTAACCGATCCGGCAATCTATCCGATCATCGTGGCAGCATCGGTGCTGACGACCTTCCTGACTCCTTATATCATGAAGGGCACCATGCCGTGTTATAATTTTGTTTACAAGCATGCACCTAAGCGTTTGCGCGATAAGATCGACCATAGGGAAGAAGAGGTGGCACGCAAGGAACAGATGACAACCACCGCTTCGGATGAAAAACTGCAAACGCATTCCGGACGGGTACAGAAACTGCTCAGTCATACGATCATCACCAAACGGGTGGTGAATCTGTTCTTCAGGAATATGACGGAGAATGATCATAAAGGTTAATGGCTAATGGCGAAAGGCGAATGGTTATGAAGAAAATTTATATATCTATTTTGGCAGCGGTGTTAGGTATGCTGCCGATGATGGCGCAGGATCCGATATCGGAAGGCGTGATGGGTGTAGCGACGGTAGCCGGTGAGACACAGACGGCGACGGACAGTGTGGCGGTGGAAATACCGGTGCAGGAGATCCCGCTGTGGAAGCAGAAGTTGTACTACGGGTATAACTTCGACATCTATTTCCACCATGACTCCAAGACCGACAAGAAGGAGAACGGCTGGTCGATTGCCTTCACACCGGAGATCGGATGGAAACTGAAGGAACGCATCTATCTGGGTTTGCGTTTCGGTGGTGCCTACTCGGATACGTACACCACGACGAACTACATCAAAGATGACGGCACCAAATACGAGGAGAGCATCCGGGTGATGCACGGTTCCTGGGAAGCGGCTCCGTATGTGCGGTACCGCATGAAGACGCTGTTCAACGACAAAGTAGGTATCTGGTTGGAAGCGCACCTGTATGCCGGCATGGAGTTTCCCCGTGTCAAAGACGGAGCGGTGATCGGCACCGACTATGACGGTTTGAGGCACAGCGTCACTTACGGATGCCAGGTGTCGCCGGTAATCACCTACCGGTTTAACCGCAAGAGCACGTTCCAGATCTTCTTCTCCATCATGAGTTTCGGTTACAGTGGTACGACACGGTTCTATGAGGATGCCGTTACCGGTGACCGTCATAATGAGTACAGCAACGATATCATCATCTTCTCCGGTAAATTGAAGAACTTGTTAGCCAGTCAGTTTACTCCCGGTATGTATGGATTGAAGTTTGGTGTTCAGAAGAATTTCTAATATATTCTGCGCCATCTTGGGTGTGCTGTTCGGTATCGTTTTTTGGGTACTGACTACCGTCGTGTGCGTACTATACGTACCTACGGTGCGGCAAGCCGTGCTGGATATCGGAATAGCGGTCGCCCGGGAACAGACGGGTTTGGATATTGACTTGGGGCATATTTATCTCTCGCCTTTCCATCATTCGCCGCTCACCTTCTACCGGGCGTACAAAGGCGATGTGGACTTACCCATCGACGTGCAGATCGACAGTCTCTTCATCGGTCACCGCGGTCAAGACACCTTGCTGTACACCCGTTCCTTACGGTTCAAAGCCACCGCCAAAACGGCTGATCTCCAATCTCCAATATCCGATCTCCAATTTCCTATTATTCTGGAACAACTGCTATTGGATTCCGCTGTCATCCATTCGGACAGTCTGATTGAAGCAGTAGGCATCGACGGTATGTTAGGTCTGTTGACGCTAAACAGTCCTCAGATCATCATAGCGGATGGCCAATATCCCATCCGTGACCTGTGTCTGTACGATGCGGATGTAGCGATTGATCTGCGGCCAACGCATGACAGTCCGGAAGTGGATACCCTACCCAAGGACACCACACCGCTGCTGATGGCTTTTGACGTACCGAATGCCGATATCCGCAATGTGCGGTTTCGCCTCACCCCCATGGGTATCGATGTCAGTACCCGAAGCATAGTCACCAACGCCTTGGCGGATGTAGGTGCGAACCGGTACGAAGCCCGACGGTTGGAAGTGGGACATCTCACCTTTGTCATGAATGACCTGCGTATTCCTGTTGACACCGTGCGTACCGAGGCCTGTGTCGATCTGGAAAAGAACCTCATCACCAGTGACGGTATCTATGTGCGTTCCAATGAGATGGGTGCTGAAGCCGATCTGTCGGAAGCGCAGATGGATTTAGCTACCATGCAGGTTTCCACTGTCGGTGCCGTGACCTATCAAGGGAACCAAGCCCGACTCAAAGCAGCCTATGACATCGACGAGGAAGTCTATGATGCGACGGTTCATATCGGTCATGTGGATCTGTCTCCTTTTGTAACCGACCTGCCTTTGCGCACCTTGACCGGTGACATCGAGGCATCGGGTAGGGGAATTACAACGACTTCTCCGGATGACAGCACTTCGGTGGCAGTCACCTTGCCTTCGCTTCAACTCGATGTGCGTACTCCGATGTCGCTCTTTACCTTCCTGGACAGCCTTTCACCACTGTTGGAAGCCATTCAGGATAGCGATTTGTATCAACCGGAACGCATCCGGCATCTGATACCTGCCATTCAGACCGATCTGCATGTGACCAAGAACAGTCCGGCACAGGCGATATTAGACAGTCTTGGTGTGGATTTTGACCAACTCTCCTTGGCCATCCGTTCCGATGCGGACTCTTCGACCGTTTATCTTTCGCCGATCGCCGTCACCCTTCCTCCTTCTCTCCGTCTGCCGACTGCAGAAGCGGCCTTGGACGTGACGATGACGGACAGCACGACGGATGCGTTTGTGACGACCAATACCTTCCTTACCGACGGTGCATCGGATTTCTATGGCCTGTGCACCGATGCCGCCTTCCGCATGGATGTGCATAAGGTCGGCCAACAGATCAGCGGTACCGGACGACTGATGCTGGATAGTCTCGCATACGGTGATAAGGAGTTCGGAAACCGGGCGGTGGATATCCGTCTCTCCTCCTCAGACACCTATGCAAATGCCATCCTGGTGGAGGTGCATCCGGATGAACTGCCTTTGGAACTCATGGACGGTTTTGTCACCCTCCCCGACATCGATCTGCACGGAGCCGTTCGTGCTTCTGCTTCTGTGGACGGTTTGCCGTTTGTCACTGACATCTCTGCGCAAGTGCAACCCGTCGGTATCTCGGCGCTATACACGCCCTATGCGGTCGATGTCCGTTTAGGCGAGACACCGATTATTATGCAGCATAACCATGTGGACCTGAACGGTTTGCCGATATACATGGTGGATAGCACCTTTATCGCTTTGAACGGTGGATTGGACCTGGATAGCATGCGTCTGAACATCCGGCTGGATGCAGACAGTCTGGTGCCGGTGTCTCTCCCTGCCGGTGGACCGCTACCGGTGCATGGTGCCTTAGCCACCGATCTGCATGGAACCGTCTCCGGTGCGCTGGACAGCATCATCGCTGATGTGGATGTGGCACTCTTGCCATCCACCGATATCACCTATCCGATCGATAAGAAGAACTTAGCGCAAGTCAAACCGCACGGTGCGGTCACAGTGCATTGTCCGGTGGCTACCATCGATTCGCTGGCTTTGCATGGACGGATTCATGTGGATGACGGAAAAGTGCTTTATTCACCGAAGATTTACCCCATCATGCCGTTCCGGTTGGATTCCGGCAGCCATGTGGTCTTTAACGGACCGATCGGTCAGACGCAACTGAACATCTCCGCTTCGCAGAAAGTGAAAGCCGACGTGGAATCGGAAGAAGAAGAGACACGACGGGTGGATTTTGTTACCGGTGTACGGGTACACGGTGCACTGGATACCATCGGTCTGAAGAGCATTGCTTTCTTCCTCGAAGCACCGGATGATGAGGCTATAACACGGGAACTGGCTACCGTCGATGAAGGCACCCGGGAAGGTCTGGCAGCTACGCTCTTGGCTACCGGTATGTACGTCGGGGAGAGTAACGTAGCGGCACAACGAAGCGGCTATGCCTTGTCCTCCATCATCAACAGTCGTATCAATGCTGCATTAGCCAACTCCAAAGTGGGCAAGGTGATCGATATTGATGTCAGCAGTGCACAGAGTACCCATGCCGGCGGTACCACCAACGACATGAATATCTCCATCAGCAAGTCCTTCTTCAAAGACCGTCTGCGGCTGACCTTGGGTTCCACCCTTACCGACAACCCGGAGATCAACTCCACCAGTGGTCTGCTCAATTCCTTCTCCGCCGATTATAAGTTAACCAAGGACGGCAACGTGCAGTTGCGGCTCTTCTCCCAACGCGATTATAACAATGTGCTGGAAGGAGAACTGTTCAAATCCGGCTTGGCGGTGCGTGCCACTAAGGACTGGAAACGAAAGGAATGGTACCGGTCGGACAGTATCATCCGCACCTACGGTCTGACAGCCGATGCCGGTGTCGCCTACCGGTCGAATAACAGTATCGGACCGGATCTGACGCTCAAGTCCTCCATCAAGAATATCCTCGGTCATGGAGAGACGTTCACGCTCAAAGGTAACGGTGCCTATTACTGGGCATTGCGAAACCGTCACCCGGGAGATCCCCGTAAGACGGATACCTACAAACTGGGTCTGAACGCATCGCTCATCTTCCCTTATCTGCATTGGAAAGGCGATCATAACCCGCAAGGAGACACCCGATACATGCTCGGTTATCAGTATGAGAACATCGCCGGCGGGTACGGGGTACATAAGATCACCGGCTCCTTCTCCTATTTCATCCGTTCGGCCAACAGTCCCTATATCACGCATGCCTTCACTCCTTTCTCGCTCTCCGTGGTACGCATGAAAGCGGAGTCGGACAGTCTGCTGGATAAAGCGGCGGAATATCCGCAACTCATCAAGGTGATCGCCGGTGATGAGTTCATTCCTTCTATCGCGTATAACTTCGTCTATAATGACTACCGCGCCAAAAGGCATGTGAACACCTTCCTTAACCTCGGTATCAAGGAGTCGGGAAACATCCTCAACGCCCTTTATTGCGCGTTAGGATACAAATGGGAGGATGTGGATAAACCGTTCGGCAAAATCACGTTTAATCAGTTCGTCAAACTGCAGGCGGAACTGAGGAATAAATTCAATTTCACGGATAAGGTCTCGATCGCTACCCGTCTCTTTGCCGGAGCGAATATACCGGTGGGTAACTCGAATTTCACACCGCTCTCCGAAGCGTTCTACACCGGTGGACCGAACAGTCTCCGTGCGGCAACAGCCTATGCTTACGGACCGGGAAACTTCTATTCCGCCAAGTATAACCAGAACTTCTTCCACTCGGGTGATGTGAAGTTGGAAGCGAATTTCGAATTCCGTTTCCCCATTGTGTGGAAACTGTACGGTGCGGCCTTTGTGGATGCCGGAAACGTGTGGAACTGGTTATCTCTCACGGATATGCTCAAAGCCGCCGGAATGGAGGAGTATATCGCTAAACTGGAGATCCCGGAGACCTTACGGGATGGTATTCTCAATAACCCGGAATGGGCGAAACAGATTGCACTCGGAACCGGTGCCGGTCTGCGGCTGGATATCGACGGACTCGTTGTGCGGCTGGATATCGGTGTAGCGATCCATGCGCCGTATCAGACCTACCGGTATGACAAAGAAGGAAAACCCGATTACAACGCACCGATCACCACCTATTTTAATATTCCGTCGGCACTCGATGCCATCCGTATTAACTTCGGCATCGGCTATCCGTTCTGATCAGAAACGTTCCCGGAACTCAGAGGGTGTGCAACCTTTCGACTCTCTAAAAAGACGGTTAAAATGACTCAAGGTGTTGAAACCGCAGGAGTATCCGATCTCGGCCACCGATAACTTGGTCGTTAGCAACAACCGTGCGGCAATGCCCAGACGGTAGTCGATAATATACCGGTTCGGTGTCCGACCGGTCTTGTTTTTAAAGAACCTACTGAACGAATCTTCCGACATACATACCATGCCCGATAAGTCCTTTAATGCGATATCCTGCATGTAATTGGCGGCAATATAATCCTTGATCTGCCTTACCCGATTGTCCTCATTGGTCTCCGTGGCATTCACAAAAGAGGAGGACGATAACTCCCTGGCATCCTCTACTAAGGACAAGCGGTACAGTAAGTTAAATAAGCGAATAACGGACGCAAAACTATCATTGCTGTGCGCTAAATTGACGATGTCTTCCCGTAAGATCCGGATGGCCGTTTCCGGGAACGCCAATCCTCTCTGCGCCCGTTCCAGCATCCTACGGATGGATGCAAACGCACGCTTGTCGATCAGACTACCGCGAAACGTGTCCGGCGCAATGTGAATGGTGATCTCATAGATATCTTGTCTGGGACAAGTTCCTTGTTCCCAGACATGCACCAACCGGCTGCCGGTGATCAGCACCAGGTCCAGGTTTCCGATCGTCTCGTGACTATCTCCGATGGTACGGGTGGCACCGGCGGCGTTCTCCACAAAATTTAACTCATACCCTTCATGGCTGTGCGCCGGGTACTCAAAAAAGGTCTTGTGACGCTCTCCTACATAGAAGATGTCCAAAGGCTCCAAGCGGGTGATTTCAGTGAACGATTCTCGCATAAAATGATAAATTTGGTGCAAAATTAATACAATTTTTCCATATTTGCAAACTATATTTTACATTTTTTACAAAAAACGCATAAAATCGGTCGGAAAAGTATTAGTGCACCTCATTATTTTGTAGTAATTTTGCACCGGATTTTAAAATAGCTGTTAGCTAAAAGCCAATAGCCAATAGCCAAAGTTAATAAAAACATGAGCAAGCAATATGGACATTTCGATGACGCGAAAAGAGAGTACGTCATCACCGACCCGAAGACACCTTTCCCTTGGATTAACTACCTGGGAAACGAAGACTTCTTTGGTTTGATCTCCAACACCGGAGGCGGTTATAACTTCTATAAAGATGCGAAATTCCGCCGCATCACCCGTTATCGTTACAACAGTGTTCCGATGGACAGTGTAGGTCGCTATTTTTATATAGTTGAAAGCCAAGAGCCAACAGCTAAGAGCCAACAGCCAATTGTATGGAATCCGGGCTGGAAACCCTGTAAGACACCGCTGGACAGCTACGAGTGTCGTCATGGTCTGAACTACACCCGTATCACCGGTGAGAAGAATGGTGTTCGTGCGTCTGTATTACATTTTGTGCCGCTGGGTGTCAAAGCCGAGATCCAGAAGTTAACCATTTCAAACGTGTCAAACGACATCAAACATCTCAAACTATTCTCGTATGCAGAGTGGTGCTTGTGGAATGCGGCTACGGATGGAGAGAACTTCCAGCGTAACTTATCGACAGGCGAAGTGGAAATCGAGCGGAAAGAATGGACCGCGATCTATCATAAGACGGAGTACAAGGAGCGTCGGGATCATTATGCGTACTATGCGGTGAACGCACCGGTGGACGGTTACGATACCGACCGGGAGTCGTTTGTCGGTCTGTATAACGACCTCAATGAACCGGATGCGGTAATGGCCGGTCATTCGACCGACAGCTTGGCGCACGGATGGAGTCCGATCGCCAGTCATTATATCGAGGTCGAACTGAACCCGGGAGAGAGTAGGGACTTTATCTTCGTGCTTGGTTATGCAGAGAACAAGCAGGATGAGAAGTTTGCAGCCAATAATGGCGAGTTGACTTCGCTCGGAGAAAAGGATCATCATATTATCAATAAGGTACACGCGCACGAGGTGATCAAACGTTTCATGACCGTAGCAGCCGTAGATGCGGCGTTTGCGGAACTGAACGCGTTGTGGGATGAACTGCTCAGTAAGTACAGTGTGCGCAGCGACGATGAGCGTCTCAACCGAATGGTGAACATCTGGAACCAGTACCAGTGTATGATCACCTTCTGTATGAGCCGTTCGGCTTCGTTTTTCGAGTCCGGTGTCGGTCGTGGAATGGGTTTCCGGGATTCGAATCAGGACTTGGTGGGCTTTGTGCACCAGATTCCTTCCCGTGCCCGTCAGCGTATCATCGATATCGCGTCCACCCAGTTCCCGGATGGCGGTTGCTACCATCAGTACCAACCGCTGACGAAACGCGGTAACAACGATATCGGTGGTGGTTTTAATGACGACCCGATGTGGTTGATCTTCGGTACCACCGCTTACATCCGGGAGACGGGTGACTACTCGATCTTGGATGAGATGGTGCCTTGGGATAACGAACCGGGAACGGAAGTGAGCCTGATGGAGCATTTGCGTATCTCGTTTAACCATGTGGTGAACAACGTCGGTCCTCACGGTTTGCCGCTTATCGGACGTGCTGACTGGAACGACTGTCTTAACCTCAACTGCTTCTCCATGGACCCCAATGAGAGTTTCCAGACAACAGGCAATAAGACCGAGGGTAGTAAGGCGGAGAGCCTGATGATCGCAGGTCTGTTTGTCTATTGTGGAAGGCAGTTCGTAGAACTGCTAAAAGCTAACGGCCAGGTCAGACCTGCAACAGCTCAATACGAAGCCGAGATCGAGAAAATGTGCCAAGCCGTCGAGAAACACGGCTGGGACGGCGAGTGGTACCTGCGTGCGTATGACTATTACGGCAACAAAGTAGGTTCGCATGAGAATGCGGAAGGTCAGATCTTCATTGAGAGCCAAGGATGGTGCGGTATGGCCCGTATCGGTGCGGAAAAAGGTATGCCGGAGAAAGCACTCGACAGTGCTGCTCGTCTGCTGGACAGTGAGCACGGAATGGTGCTCAATTATCCTGCCTACACGACTTATCATATTGAATTAGGAGAACAGTCCACTTATCCAGCCGGATACAAAGAGAACGGAGGTATCTTTTGCCATAACAACCCGTGGGTTATTATTGCTCAGACAGAAGCCGGTCGGGGCAACGACGCATGGGATCTATACCGTAAGATTTCGCCGGCATGGATCAAAGATCAGGATCTGCATAAAGTGGAACCGTATGTATATTGCCAGATGGTAGCCGGAAAAGAAGCTGCCAAACCGGGTGAAGGCAAGAACAGCTGGCTGACCGGTACGGCGGCATGGAACTGGCTTGTCATCAGCCAACATATCCTCGGTATTCGTCCTACCTACAACGGACTGATGGTGTATCCCTGTATTCCTTCCGATCTGAAAGAATACATAGTCACTCGCAAATGGCGGGATGCGGAATATATCATCACCGTCAAGAACCCGAATGGCAAACAACGCCCGGAGCAACCGACTATCCTGCCGTATGAACCCGGACGACATGAAGTGGAAATCATTTTATAATCACCAATTACCAATCACCAATGAAAAAACTATCATTATTTATCGTAGCATTAGTGCTCGGCTTAACCGCCTGCGAAGCACAAGAGAAGAAGACTCGTCCTATCGACAACGAAGCGATTCAGTTCGCTATGACGATGGGTGTCGGTTGGAATTTAGGAAACCAAATGGACGCCCATTACAACGGCTGTTCGTATGAAGAAGGGTGGGGTAACAAAGCCGCTACCCAGCAGACCTTCAACGGGGTGGCCAAAGCCGGTTACAAATCCGTTCGTATCCCTGTCACATGGATGGGACACATCGGAAACGCACCGACTTATACCATCGAGACAGCCTGGATGGAACGTGTGGCGGAACTGGTGGAAATGGCCCATAAAGCGGGTCTGATCGTTATCATCAATATCCACCATGACGGGTTCGGTGCTGCTGACACACCGAGCAAAGGGTATCATTGGTTGGACCTGCCGGGTGCAGTAGCCGATGAAGAACTGAACCAGCGTATCAAACAGGAGTTGACCATGGTCTGGCTTCAGATCGGTAAGCGCTTTGCGAACCACGGCGAATGGCTGGTGTTCGAAACCCTCAACGAGATCCAAGACGGCGGTTGGGGAGGTGGCGCTAATCGTACCGACGGTGGTGCCCAATATCGTGTGCTCAATGAGTGGAACCAGGTGTGCGTCAATGCCATCCGTGCTGCCGGAGGATATAATGAGACCCGTTATATCGGTATCCCCGGTTATGTATGTAACCCGGATCTGACGGTGGAGAACCTCGTGCTGCCGGAGGATGTTGTGGAGAACCGTATCATGGTAGCCGTACATAGTTATGATCCCTGGGATTTTGCCGGTTCAGCCGCTGTACAGGAATGGGGACACACCGGTGTGGATGTGGTTCCCGGTGCCGATGAGAATGCGTATGTGAACATGCTTAACCGCCTGTTTAACATGTACGTACGTCGCGGTATTCCGGTTTATTTCGGTGAGTTCGGTGCTGTACGTCGTACCAGTGCCGCTGATGAACCGTTCCGTCTCTATTACTTCCGTTATATCTGCAAAGCGATGCGTGATCGCCGCATCCCGGCCCTCTATTGGGATAACGGAAACAGCAAAGCCGGAAACGACGGTTTCGGTGTGATCAACCATCAGACCGGTAAGTATATCGGTAGCGGTGAACAAGCTGTACGAGCGATGGTGGACAGTTGGGAGAACAACGATCCCAACTATACCCTTCAATCGGTTTATAATACTGCCCCGGTATCCGGTAGGAAGTAATATAACACAAAAATTATTTAATAACCAATTAACTCAACAACATTATGAAAAAATTTTATTTTTCCCTCATCATCGCTGCCATGGCAGCTGTAAGTATGAATGCAGAACCCGTTCAGCAGGACATCGCCCTCACTCCCGGAGATTGGGGATGGGGATATAACTGCTCCGTTACAGCCGTAGAAGGAGGCTTGCAGGCCCAACTGACCGGCGACTGGGGCGCGCTCTCTACCGGCTGGGACCCCGAAATTGACCTCTCGGGATGGGACAAGATCATCATCCTTGTGGACCGTATGGAAAACTGCGTAGGCGAATGGTTCCAACTCAAAGCCTATCTGCGTGACCACGCTGATAACGAAGGCTGCCAGATGGAAGGTCTGCTCGGCAATGATGCCGACGGCACCCAACAGCAGTACCTCGTCATTGATCTCAAACAGGAGAAAACCGGCTTTGACCTTACCAAGGCGCGCGTACTGGCTATCCAGTGCCAACCGAATGGTGCTAAGTTCGTGATCAGCCGCGCCTATCTCGAGAAAGAAACAGCTACCGGCTTAGAAACTGTTTCCGTACGCAACAACGGCATCCGCTACAATCTCCTCGGTCAACCCGTCGGAGAGGACTACAAAGGTGTAGTGATCCTCAACGGAAAGAAAATGATTGTACGTTAAACTTAAAATCCTTAGTACCATGAAAACATATTTCAGGTATTTGCTTAGCCTTGTAGTTCTCCTCGTGGGAGTTACAGGCTTGGCATTCTCGCAAAACATTGTTACGGGTACCGTGGAAGATGCAGACGGACCGCTGATCGGTGCCAGCATTCTTGTTAAAGGAACAACTGTCGGAACAATCACCGATTTTGATGGTAACTTCACCATCGAAGCCAATATCGGTGACGAGTTGGAGTTTTCGTACATGGGTTACACCTCCCAGACCTTGACGGTGACCGGTGAACCGATGCACGTGATGATGGCGGAGAACACGGAGGTGCTCTCTGAAGTAGTGGTAACGGCGATGGGTATCAAGCGTGACCGCAAAGCCTTAGGTTATGAAGTCGGTGAAGTCAAAGGTGACGAACTGACCAAAGCCAAAGAGGTGAATGTTGCTAACTCCCTTGCCGGACGTGTAGCCGGTCTGGTGGTTCAAGAGACAGCCGGTGGTGCTTCCGGTTCGACGCGTGTTGTACTGCGTGGTAACACCGAGATCACCGGTAACAACCAACCGCTGTACGTCATCGACGGTGTGCCGATGGATAACACCAGTTACGGTCAGGCAGGCACCGAAGGCGGTTATGACCTCGGTGACGCTATCTCGTCTATCAACCCCGATGATATCGAGTCGATGTCGGTGCTCAAAGGTCCGGCAGCTGCGGCTTTGTATGGTTCCCGTGCCAGCCATGGTGTGATCCTTATCACCACTAAGAAAGCCAACACCGGTGATGCCAAATGGGGCGTGGAGTACAACGGAACCTTCACCTTCGACAGCCAGTTATCCAAATGGGATAACGTGCAACAGGTGTACGGTATGGGTTCCGACGGTATGTATAATATCGATGCCGTCAGCAACACCAACAAGTCTTGGGGTCCTAAAGCCGACGAAGGTCTGACGCTGCGTTATTACGACGGTCAGGAGCATCCGTTCCTCATCATCCCGAATAACACGGCGAACTTCTTTGAACTCGGTATGACGGCTACCAACACCGCAGTCGTTTCCATGAACACCGGTAAGACCGGTATCCGTTTCACTTATACCGATATGCGGAACAAGGATATTCTGCCGAACTCGAACATGAGTCGTAACACGCTGAACCTGCGTGCCAACACCTCTCTCGGTCCGGTGGATCTGGATTTTAATGTCAACTACGTACACGAGGATGTGAAGAACCGTCCTTCGCTTGGTGACGATAAGTCCAATGTAGGTAAGAACCTCATGACGCTCTCCACAACCTATGACCAGGCATGGCTCAAGAACTACGAGAATGAACTCGGTGAGTACCAGAACTGGAACGGCATGGATCCGTATAACGTCAACCCTTACTGGGATATCTATAAGAACAAGAACCAGTCGTACAAAGACCTGCTCCGTATGAACGGAAAGATCGTGTATAACATCATCCCGCAACTCAAGATCCAAGCCAACGTAGGTGCTGAACTCAACCGTTTTGAGTTCTCGGATTTCAAATATCCGACTACCCCGGGTTATGAATCCGGTCGTCTGCAGAACACCTATTGGAACAACCGCATGATTAATGCCGAGTTCCTCGGTATTTACACCGACAGTTGGGGTGATTTCGACTTCACGGCGACCGTAGGTGCTAACGTCTATGATGTCAACAACCGCACTGTCATCAATACCGGAACGGATATGACGGTACGGGAGGTCGTTTCGATGAACAGTTTTGAAGAGCAGTCGGTAGAAGAGGCGGCTTATCGCAAACGGATCATCTCCGTCTTCGGTAGCGCAAACCTCGGATGGCGTCATATGTTATATCTCGACGCTACCGTCCGTGGTGACAAGTCTTCCACCCTGGCGGCAGGAAAGAACCTCTACGTCTATCCGTCTGTCAGCGGTTCATGGGTCTTCTCGGAGTTGATCAAATCCAACCGCAAGGTGCTGCCGTATGGTAAGATCCGTCTCAGCTGGGCAGAGGTAGGTAGCGATACCGATCCGTATCAACTGGGTCTGCGTTATACCAAGTCGCAGTTCGGCTATCCGGGTTATTCCATCGGTTCGATCTATGGAAACCTCGTGCCGAATCCGGACCTCAAACCGACCCGTACCCGTTCTGTTGAAGCCGGTTTTGAAACCAAATGGTGCAACCAGCGTATCTCGTTGGACTTCACCTTCTATCATCAGAAATCCCGTGACCAGATCATCGCCATGGCGACTTCTCCTGCCAGCGGTTATGACTATCGTCTGATTAATGCCGGTGATATCTTGAACCAAGGTTTTGAAATCACTTTCGGTGCCCGTCTTGTACAAGCCAAGGACTTCACATGGGATCTCGGTATCAACTGGTCGAAGAACACCAACAAAGTGCTCTCGCTCGTGGAAGGAACCACCGAACTGGAATTAGCTAAGGCTACCTGGTGTAACGTCTATGTATCCGCTCGTGAAGGCGAAGAGTATGGCGCTATCTGCGGTCCGGCACTTGCCCGTAATGATGAAGGACGTGTGATCGTGGATGCGAAGACCGGTCTGCCTACGTTCACGACCGAGAACAAAGTGCTCGGTAACGCACAATGGAAATGGACCGGCGGTCTGAGTACGACTCTCCGTTATAAGATGGTTAGCCTCACCGCACTCTTCGACGTGAAAGTCGGTGCCGACATCTTCTCGATGTCCGAGCGTTCGGCATATGAAACCGGTAAGGCTAAAGAGACGCTTGTCGGCCGTGCCGAATGGTACGCATCGGAAGAAGCACGCCGTGCTGCCGGTGTTACCACCGGTTGGGTAGCTACAGGAGGTTACTTGGTGGACGGTGTATATATGGGCGATGACGGTCAATGGCACGAGAACGATATCTACATCAACCCGGAAGATTACTGGTATGAGGTATCGCGTAAGTCGCCGGAACTCTTTATCTACGATAACTCGTATATCAAGTGCCGTGAGTTAACCCTCTCGCTGGATTTCCCCAAGAACTGGCTCGATAAGAAAGGTATCGTGAAGCACGTAGGCATCAGCTTCGTGGCTCGTAACCCCTTCATCGTATGGAAGAACATCAAGGATATCGACCCGGATGCACAGTATAACACTTCCGGTCTCGGTCTGGAGTACGGTTCTCTCCCGAGCCGTCGTAGTTACGGTCTGAACTTTAATATCAAATTCTAACCTCTAAATTTTGTAAGAATATGAAAAAGATATTATTTGTGGCCCTTATGGCACTTGCCTTCGTTTCTTGCTCTGACAGGATTTACGAGGATATCAATACCGATCCCACCAAAGCGGATCATATGAACCCTGCGCTGCAACTCTCGTATGCAGAATTGCAGATCTACGGTGACATGAATTATGTCGATGTACACCGTCTCTATACTTATGCGTTCACGCAACATCTGATGGGTTGCTGGAACACCACGAACTACGGTGGTCAGCACCGTGCAGATGATATCGAAGAAGGTCGTCCGTGGAATAACCTTTACCCGGGTGCCATTCGTAATATTGTGGACGGTCTGGAGCAGATCAAGGATGATTCGACCAAAGTGAACCTGCAAGCTGCTCTGCGTATCTTCCGTGTTTATATCGGAGGTCTGATGACGGATTACTACGGTGATGTGCCGTTCTCGGAAGCCGGTTTGGCACTCATCACGGGTAACTCCAATCCGAAATACGACCACCAGGAAGACCTCTATCTCTTCTTCTTTGAGGAACTCAAAGCAGCCGCTGATTTGTTTGACATCCAGGCTGAGGCCATTAGTTCCGATCCGTTGTTTGACGGCGATATCGAGGCATGGAAGACCTTTGCCAACTCTCTCCGTCTGCGTTACGCGATGCGTCTGTCAGACATCGCACCGTCGGTTGCACAACAGGAGTTCGCTGCTGCACTCGCTGACGGCGTGATGAGCAGCAGTGCCGATAACGCATGTGTAAAGCACATGAGCGTCAGCTACAGCTTCGGTCAGGAGTCGTATAAAGACTTCCGCGGTAACGCCCTGTCGAAATATTTCTACGGAAACGACCCGGCCAACAACCCGACTTATATCTGCCAGACGCTGTGGAAACAACTCTACGATAACAACGATCCCCGTACCACGCGTATCTGCCGTTTCTATATCGACGACTTCATGTCCCTTTCCAGTGCTGACGGACGTATCGACATGACGGATGCGATCATGGAGACACAGGCAGCGAATCCGGGTATGACGATTGTATATGAGATCGCGCCGGGTGAGTTCTCTTGGGATAACTGGCCTTCGTACACCGATATCCCGGGTAGCGCGTTGGCACAGAAGATCGATGAGATCAAAGCGGCGCATCCGGATTATAACCAGTCGAAGAACACCCGTTGGTTGATGCCGAAACTGGCGAATAACTTCTTGCGTTCTGACAACCCGGGTGTACTCATGACCTATGCGGAGGTATGTTTCCTTCGTGCGGAAGGTGCTGTGCTCGGTTGGTGCTCTGACAACGCGAAGGATCAATACGAAGCAGGTATCCGTGCGGCTATGGATCTGCTGAGTGACTACTACGGCTGTGACGCGATCTCCGATACCGAGTTCGATGCGTATATCGCTCAACCGGCTATCACTTTTGCAGCTGCGGCGGACGAGCAGAGAGAGCAGATCAATACACAGGCTTGGATCCTCCACCTGCATAATCCTGCTGAGGCTTGGGCGAACGTACGTCGTTCCGACTATCCGAGACTCACCCCTCCGGATCCGAATGGTAAGAATCCGCTTATCAACGGCGAATCGATCCCTGTTCGTTTCTGCTATCCGCTTAAGGAAGAGACCTATAACAAGATCGCGTATGAAGATGCCATCACCCGTGTGCCCGGTACCTATGACTGGCATGCACCGCTGTGGTGGGATGTGAAGTAAATTGGATATTAGATATTTGATATTTGAAATTTGATATTTTATGAAAAAGATATTATTTATAGCAGCTTTAGCGCTCTGCTTCGTGGCTTGTAAAAACGAGACGCCGTTTGATACGCAAGATCCCAACGACGCACCGTTGATCCTCAAGCCGTATAATGAGTCGGGAACGGGTTCGTTTACCTATTATCTGGCTAATCCGGAGACGCCGTTAGTGGATTCCGTCATCGTGACGCCTTCCCGTTATACAACGGTGAACTGGTACGTGGATGATTCGCTGGTAAATACCGGATTGAAGATCGATATGTGTTTTCCGGGCGGTGTGCATGACCTCGTCATTGAGGCCGTGACGACAGCCGGCAAACGGACCGAACGTACGGGTACGATCATCGTCTTTGGTGGTGAAAAAGAACTGTGGCACGGTCCGGCTGACTTGAACTGGGACGCCGAGAACGTCAAAGTGACCAAAGCCACCATGGCGGCGGTACCGCTGGGCGCGAAGATCCGTATCTATTACTCGCAGTTGGAAAATCAGGACTACTATGCGCTCCGTGTGATGACACCTTGGTGGGGCGATGAGACATCATTGAATGACTGCCTTGTGCCGCAAAGAGACATGAGGGGTGTGCCGGGTCCGCTGGTATTCGAGTATGACGAACGCTGCAAAGGTCTGGTGGACACACGTGAAGCGATGTGTGCCGTAGGAAACGGATTAAAGATCATCTTAATTGACTACGAATAATGGCAGTTCCATTAAAAGAAAAAATAGGGTATGCGCTGGGTGATGCCGCTTCGGGCGGTATCACCTGGAAGATCATGTCCATTGCTTTTCCGCTGTATTTCACCAACGTCTTCGGTCTTACCTTCGCCGATGCCGCTACGCTTATGCTGGTAGCACGTCTGTTCGATGTGGTAACCGACCCGTTGATGGGATCGATAGCGGACCGTACCAAATCGCGTTGGGGTACCTATCGGCCGTGGCTTATCTTCGGTTCGATACCGTTCGGCATCATCTTCGCCTTGCTGTTCTTCACGCCGGATCTGGCCTTCTCGATGAGTATGACCGGAAAGCGTATCTGGGCCTATACGTTCTATCTGCTCATGATGGCGTGCTACACGATGGTGAACGTACCGTACGGCTCGATGCTGGATGTGATGACCAAGGATGATAATGAGAAGAACCAGTTCTCCGCTTTCCGTATGGTAGGCGCTTACGCCATGGGATTCATCACCCTTTTCTCCTTCCCTTATCTGCAGAAACTGGTAGGCGGTTCGGAACAGCACCAGTACGCCGTGCTCGGTGCCCTCTTCGGACTCGTGGCGATGATCATGACCATGACCTGCGGTCTGCTTATCAAGGAACGTGAGAAACCCATCCGTGCGGAGAAATTCAGTTTCAAACAGTATGCCGACTTGTTCCGGAACAAACCGTGGATATACATGACGTTTATCGCCTTGTGTACCAATTTCTTCAACGGTTTCCGCTATGCGGCCGCCGGATATATGATCACCAACGTGCTGGGCGAAGTGACGGTAGGTAAGTTCATTATTAACTACACCGTCTTCATGGCCTTCAGCGAAGTGACCTGTATGATCTTCGGAGCGTTCAGTCCTGCCTTTGCCAAGAAGATCGGTTCCAAACATAAAGCGTTCTTCTGGGCGTCGGTGCTTTGCTGTGTCTTCTCGGTGATCTATTTCTTCATCCCGATCGATGCCGCTTATGTATGGGTGATGATCGCCGTGTCTGTCCTCACCTCTATCGGTGTCGGACTGTACTCACCGCTGTTGTGGTCGATGTATGCTGATGTGGCCGATTATGCGACGGAGAAGAACGGAACGAGTTCCACGGGTTTGATCTTCTCTTCCGGTACGATGGCGCAGAAACTGGGCGGTGCTATCTCCGGTAGTCTCATTGCGTTACTGCTCGGTGCAGCCGGTATGATTGTTTCTACCAACCCGGAGACCGGTGAACAGATCGTCGAAGGTACGGATCTTCATTCCGTACGCACGATGGTGTGGGCACTCTTCTCCATCTTCCCGGCAGTAATCGCAGCGATCATGGCATTGTTGGCTTATAAATTCCCGCTAAAAAAATAAAGGTTATGAGAAAGTCTTTGCTCTTTGTTCTTTGCTCTTTGCTCTTTGTGGCATGTAACAAGAATAGCGAAAGCAATCCGATTCGCTTGAACCAGGTGGGGTATTCGCCCTTGCAGGAGATGACGGCGACGGTGGTGTTGCCGGATAACTGCATGGATGCGGATGTCACTACCGCGGTGATCACGAATGAAAACAACGATACGGTGTGGACCGGTGTGCCGGCGGTGACGCTGACCAATCCGATCTCCGGCAAACGATGCCAGATCATCAATTTCTCGGCTTTGGAGGAAGAAGGGGAATATACGATGATGGTAAGCAATCCATCATTCAGCGAAGCGGCTCATTTCATCATTAAAAATCATCCCTACCGGGAACTGACGAGAAAAGCCCTCCGTGCGTTCTATTACCAGCGTGCGTCGATGGATATAGAGGAACCGTTTGCAGAGGGTTATGCACGTAAAGCCGGTCACCCCGATGACCATGTGTTGGTTCATGCGTCTGCCGCTACAGAAGAGCGTCCGGAGGGCACGGTGATCGCTTCTCCGGGTGGTTGGTACGATGCCGGTGATTACAACAAATACATCGTCAATTCGGGTTATACGATGGGTGTATGGTTGATGAGTTACGAACTCAACAAAGCCTATTTTGATACTCTGAAATTGAACATTCCGGAGAGCGGTTCGGCGATGCCTGACATGTTGTCAGAGGCAATGTATAACATCCGCTGGATGATGACGATGCAGGATTTGGACGGCGGTGTGTATCATAAGTTGACGACTCCGAATTTCGAGAAATTCATTCGTCCTGACCAATGTAGGCAGCAGCGTTATGTGGTGCTGAAAACCACCGCGGCTACATTGGATTTTGCAGCCACGATGGCCATGGCGGCACGTGTCTATGCACCCTACGATGCGGCCTTCTGTGCACAAGCCAAAGACGCCGCTCTCCGTGCTTATGCTTGGGCACAAGCGCACCCGGAGGTGTATTATGACCAGCCTAAGATGAATGAGGAGTTTAAACCGGAGATTACGACCGGAGCTTACGATGATTTTAATGTTACCGATGAGTTCTACTGGGCGGCTACGGAGTTGTATCTGCTGACGGGCGACAAGAAATATATCAACCCTCAAACCCTCAAACCCTCAAACGTTGCCGAATGGCAACCTTCCGTCTGGGGCAATGTCGCTGAACTGGCGGACCTCGAATGGATGATGCATTCCGACTTGAAGGATGAACTCGGCTTGGGTGCTACACTGGTCGAAAGACTGTGCGTCTATCTTGAGCCCTTCGTTACGAAGCAAGCGAACGGATCGGTCTTTGTCAGTCCATACGGAAACCGGGAAGAAGATTTCTTCTGGGGTTGTAACTCGGAAGGTTGCTGCTGGCGCGGTATCGAGTGCTTGTACGCCTTCCATTTCACCGGTGATGATCGCTATTTTGCCGCAGCGCAAGCGTGTCTGAACTACATTCTCGGTCAGAATGCAACCGGCTATTGTTACGTCACGGGATTTGGTTCTCATCCGTCTTCTCATCCGCATCATCGTTTGTCGTATAGTCATCCGAAAGGTACCCATCCGGGCTTCCTCGTCGGAGGTCCGAATAGGGAGCGGCAGGATGCCATTACGGACGGTGTCCAATATCCGGAGAATGTGCCGGCTGATGAATCGTATCTGGATGAGCAACCGAGTTATGCCTCCAATGAGGTAACGATCAACTGGAATGTAACACTTTTTGCCCTTAGTGCCGGTATCGACGCGATAGGGTATTGATATAATTCAAACAATTAACAAACATTATTAACAATTATGAAGAAGTTTTTTACTTTTTTTGCTGCTGCGCTGATGAGCGTTAGCATGTTCGGTAAAACGGTTCAGCAGGACATTCCTTTGAACGCAGAAACATGGGGTTGGGGTTACAACAGCAGTCTCTCTTTCAATGACGGCGTGATGACCTGTACCCTTACCGGTGAGTGGGGTGCTGCTTCCACGGGTTGGGATCCGACAATTGACCTGACCGGTTGGGACAAGATCATTATTCTCGTAGAGGACATGAATGGTTGCGACGGTGAGTGGTTCAAACTGAAAGCCTATCTGCGTGACAACACCGAGAGCGAACAGAATCAGATGGAAGGTCTGCTCGGTTTGGATGCTGAGGACCGTCAACAGAACTACCTGGTCATCGACCTGCATCAAGACAAAGCTTGCGACATCACCAAAGCACGTATCCTGGCTATCCAATGCCAACCGAACGGTGCTATCTTCAAGATCAGCCGCGTTTACTTGGAGAAAGAAGAGGAAGAAGTGGAGATGGAGTATTTCCTGATCGGTTCTATCAACGGCTGGAACGCTGAGAGCCTGACGGATGATCTCAAGTTTGCTGCTAACCCGAATGCGGAAGGTGAGTATATGATCACCTATCCGTTCGCTGCCGGCGATCAATTCAAAGTAGTTAGCCGCGAGGTAGGCAAGCAGGGCGTTACTTGGTTCCCGGAAGGTATGGATAATAACTATCAGATCACCGAGGCAGGCAACTACAACGTTTACTTCCGTCCGGATGGGCAAGGCGGTGAAGGATGGCACTATGGTTTCATCTTCGCAGAGCGCAACACCGAAGGTATCGAGAACGTGGTGATCACCGAGAAAGTGCAGAAAGTGGTAGTTGACGGTCAACTTTACATCGTTCGTGACGGTAAGTTCTTCAACGCTACCGGCGCGCAGGTAAAATAATGGCGAATGGCTAATGGCCAATGGCAAAAGTGGAAAAAATCGTCCAGATCGGGCGATTTTTTTATTTTTATTTGCATATATGCAAAAAAAGCAGTACCTTTGCAGCGGATTAACTTAAATACGTAACGATCATGAGAAAGTTATTTTCTGTTTTGATGCTCTTTTTGTGCATGATGACTGCCTATGCCACGAACGTGACTTACACGGCAGACAACACCTCTATTTTCCCGAATCCGGAACGGGGTTTCACAGAGGAGTTGGGTGGAGAAACAATGTTGACCAACTCCAAAAACCATGTTATTCAGCCGGAAGCGGATTGGTACTTCGAATCCAGCGGAGACCGTGCGAGTCAGTCGTTGGTAGTCGTTATCTACTACTTAGGCAACTATCGTTCCCAAGACCTCTCATCGCAGATCCTGCAGGGTTTTAACGAAGACATGCAGATCCTGCGTAACAAAGGATTCAAGTGTGTGTTGCGTTTTGCCTATGATTGGAATAGTAACAACGATGCTACCGTCGCATGGACGAAACGGCATATCGAACAACTGAAACCGTACCTGGCAGCCAATGCCGATGTGATCTATGTGTTACAGACGGGTTTTGTCGGCCAATGGGGTGAGTGGTATTACTCCTCGCATCACGGCAACGAGACCCAGAACTTGACTGCCAACCGTCGTGAGATACTGGAAGCGATGATTGATGCGTGTCCTTCGGACCGTTTCCTGTTGGTTCGCTATCCGATGATCAAGACGCAGTATCTTGGAGACGAAAGCGCGCTTACGTCTTCGCAGGCATACACCACGGCTACCCGTGCCCGCATCGGCCATCATAACGATGCGTTCCTCAATTCCTACGGTAATGACGGCACGTATGCCAGCACCAATAAAAGCGATGATCCTGCTGTAAGGCAATATATCGCTGACGAGACGCTGTATGTGCCGAACGGCGGTGAGACCAACGTGGAGAGTAGTTCGAGAGCCAACAGCGTCTATACACGGGCTGAGAGTGAGATGAGTATGTACCACTGGTCGTTCTGCGGTTCAACATATGCGGAAGCAGTGACCGATAAATGGCGCAGCAGCGGTATCTATGATAACCTGGACCGTAAGATGGGTTACCGTTACCAACTGGTGAGCGGTACCTATAGTGACCAGGTTGCGCCGGGTGGTAAGTTATCCGTGAAGATGCAGATCCGCAACACCGGTTATGCCCCCTTGTATAACGAGCGCCATGCGTATATCGTGCTTAAGAACGGCAATAACGTCTATTCCTTGAAACTCAACTCCGATCCCCGCCGGTGGTTGCCGAACGATGCGGTGACGACGATCAATGAGCAGTTAACCGTGCCGACGAATGTGCCGGCGGGTACTTACCAGCTTTATCTCCATATGCCGGACAAGTACGCTTCGCTGGCTTCGAATCCGAAGTATGCCATCCGTTTTGCGAACCAAGGCAACCTGTGGGATTCGTCCACGGGTATGAACAAACTGAACGCTTCCGTCGTTGTTTCCGGTAATGCCGTTACCCCTGATCCGGATCCTGATCCGGACCCGGATCCCGATCCTCAACCGACTACCGGCAGTTCCGTTATCTTCCATTGGCAGAACAACACTACGACCGCACCTACGGAAGGCACCGTTCTGACAACTAATGCCGGTACGCTGACCTGCCATAAGACGGATGCCACCAAGACCTTCTCCGTGGAGAGTGCCGCTTATACTTCGGCTGTGCCGGATGATCTGAAAGCGACCAACGGTAAGGGTATTAAGTTTGGTGCCAACGCACTGTATTACACCATCGAGCCGATAGCAGAAGCAGGCGGCTTCAAGACCGGCGATACCATCTATATCTGTGCCTACAACACGTTCAAAGCCTCTACGGCAGATTCGCACTCCGGTGATGTGGCAAGCAGTATGGCGGGTGGTGCTGACAAGAGCAATTACACGGTGGCTTATGCGGTGATAGGAGCAGGTGTCAATAGCGCTTCCTTGAATATCGAACGTGCCGTAAGCAGCGGTTCCGGTTTGACAGCGATCAAGGTGGTTCGTCCCGGTGAGGGAGCCATCCAACTGCCGGCTACGCTCGATAAGTCCAACGTCACGGCATACAGCGATGATATGACCTGGTATAACACCGATTACTTCGATTTCGGTCCGGATGATAACCCCAATCTGGACCGTTGGGCAGAATGGACCGTTTATCTCAAATATCCGAAGGCATATGATGTATCGGAGGTAAGTTACTGCTCGAATGGTCACACGTTCTCGTTGAAACTGATGGATGGTACGACCGAAGTGGCATCATACACTACTACAGATGACCACTGGGGATCCGGCGACCAGAGCTATACACAAAGTACAAAATGGGATCTGAGTGCTGTTCCTGCAGGCACCTATACCTTGCGTATCCAGAATGCGACTGCATGGGGACAGCCGAAGATGAAATCCATCACTTTGTTCGCAGACGTGCCGACGGGAATAGAGAGCATTCAGCCGTCAGCAATCAGCGTTCAGAAGGTCATCCGTGACGGTCAGATCTTCATCCTCCGCGATGGAAAAGTTTATACCGTCACCGGACAAGAGGTAAAATAACGGCGAATGGCTAACGGCGAATGGTCGAATTGCGAAAGTAGAAAAAAGTGTCCTTCGGGGCACTTTTTTTGTGTTTCTCTTGTATATATGCAAAAAAAGCAGTAATTTTGCAGCGAATTTGGGAGAGTGCGCCTATGAATTCTATCTTTATTGTATTACCGATATTGACATTGCTGATGTTCGACTTGGGTTTAACCCTCAAGCCGAAGGATTTTAAACTGATTGCACAACGGCCGAAACCGGTTATTGTGGGATTGGTGGGGCAGATCATCTTATTGCCTTTAATCGCCTGGGCAATTATCCATTTGCCCTTCGCCAATAACCTTTCGCCTTTATTCATCATCGGTATCATGCTTGTTGCCTGCAGTCCCGGTGGCAGTTCCAGTAACGTGTTCTCGATGCTGGCGAATGGGGATGTTGCGCTGTCGGTGACGCTCACTGCCTGCAGCAGTATCATCACGCTCTTTACCCTACCGCTGATCATGGCGTGGGTGATGAAGAGTGTGCAGTTTTCTTATCCTTGCGGAACGATTATTTCCGATGTCAGCATCCACTTGCCGATAGGCAAACTGCTGATGCAGAACCTGGTGCTGATGGTGGTGCCGATTACTATCGGATTCATCGTGAACATCTTTAAAGAACAAGTGGCAGCGAAGATCCATAATGTGCTCAAACGCATCGCTATGCCGGCATTGGTGCTGCTGGTGACGATCTTCTTCATTCAGCATAAGCAAACCATCATCGCTGAGTTTGCATCGCTCGGTCTGAGCATGACCGCCCTCATCCTGGCTACCACCGGTTGCGGCGCACTGCTTGCATGGCTGCTCAAACTGACCACCAAAGAGCGGCGTACACTCGTCATCGAGATCGGTATGCAGAATGCCGCACAAGCCATCACCATCGCTTGCAGTCCCCTGATCTTTAACAACGAGATCATCGCTATCCCGGCGATCATCTACGCCCTGATGATGAACCTCATCCTGCTGGCGTATGTAGGAATAACGAAAAAATTTATTCATTTTTGTTAAAAAAATGGCATAAAATTTGCATAATTCAAAAAAAAGTAGTATCTTTGCACGCTTAAATGTTTACATTTAAAGAGACGGAAATAAATTATTAAAAAATATACGTATATGAAATTTACTATTTCGAGTTCAAAGCTTTTTTCGCAGTTACAGGCTGTAAGCCGTGTGATTAACAACAAAAATGCGCTTCCGATTCTGGATGACGTGCTCTTTGACCTGCAGGGCAATGAGTTGCTTTTAACCGCTTCGGACGGAGAGACGACGATTCGTACGAGTGTGGAGGTAGAGGGTGCTGAAGGTGCCGGTAAAGTGGCATCGGCAGCCAAGTTGCTGTTGGAGACCCTTAAGGAGTTCAGTGAGCAACCGTTAGTATTCACTATCGATGCCCAGAACTTCGCGGTGAACATGGTGAGCCAGAACGGAACCTATTCGTTTGTAGGTGTAAACGGTAACGAGTATCCGGAGATGCCGGAGGCAGAGGGGGATGCCCAGCAGATCCTGTTGCCGGCGAACGTGCTTCAGACAGCGATCGAGAAGACGATCTTCTGCACGGCAGACGATGACCTGCGTCCGGTGATGAACGGTATCTATTTCGATATCACGGCGGACAAAGTGACGATGGTGGCAACCGACGCACACCGTCTGGTTCGTTACATGAACAGCGGTGTTCAGTCCGGCGTAACCGCTAACTTCATCTTACCGAAGAAACCGGCAGGTCTGTTGAAGAACCTGTTGGCGAAAGAGGAAGCGGAAGTGAAAGTGACTTTTGGTGCAAAGAACGCTCGTTTTGAGTTCGGCAGCACGATTCTGGTTTGTCGTCAGATCGAAGGCCGTTTTCCGAATTACAATGCGGTCATTCCGCAGGGCAACCAGAACGTGGTTACGGTCGACCGTCAGACGATCATCAACGCCTGCAAGCGTGTAGCGGTGTTTGCTAACAACGGTACGGCTCAGTTGCGTCTGGCTTTGAGTGAGAACCAGATCAAGATAAGCGCACAGGATATCGATTTCTCGACGAGTGCAGAAGAGACGATCGGTTGCAGTTACAACGGTATGCCGATGGCGATCGGTTTCAAGGCACCGTTCCTGATCGACCTGCTTTCGTCTATCGAGAGTGCAGACGTACAACTCAAACTCGCTGATCCGGCACGTGCAGGTTTGATTCTGCCGGCAGAGAATGCAGAGAACGAGGATGTACTGATGTTGTTGATGCCGATGCTGCTGAACGATTGATAGACCGCTTCGCTCAAAGTAGAAAGACAAAAGACCGTTCGCGACGCTCACTAAAAGACAAAAGACGCAAATGTATCGAAAATTAACAGCACAAGAGATAGCGCAACTGGAGGCACAGGGTTGTAGAGCGCAGGACTGGAAAGAGGTGGAAGTGGCAGAGGCGTTTGATGCGCAGTTTGTCCGCAACACCGTTTTCTCCGGTCATAACCAATTAGGCGTGTTCGGTGAAGAGATCACTTTACCGGGCGGTCTGACGATCCATACGGGTATCTACAACGCGACCTTGCATAACTGCGAGGTGGGTGACCAGGCGCATCTGTATAATATCCATAATTATATTGCGAACTACCACATCGGTGCGCATACCTGCATCGAGAACGTCAATGCGATCTTAGTGGACGGCAAGACGACGTTCGGTAACGGTGTGCGTGTGCCGGTGATGAACGAAGGCGGAGGTCGTGAGATTCCTATCTTCAATGAGTTGAGTGCGAGTCTGGCGTATATCCTGACGCTGTACCGTCACCGTCCTCAGATGATTAAGCAGTTGGAGGACCTGATCGACGCGTATGCGGAGGCACATGCATCCGATCATGGCTATATAGGTGACCACGTACGTATCCTCAACTGCGGTTCGATCAAGAACGTGTGGATAGGCGATTATGCCGAGTTATGCGGTGTGAGTCGTTTGAAGAACGGCACGATCAACTCCAACGAAGCGGCACCGGTGCGTCTGACGAGTGGTGTCAAGTGCACGGATTTCATTATTGCTTCGGGAGTGGAGATCGGGGACAGTACGTTGGTGGACAAGTGCTTCGTGGGTCAGGGATGTATCTTTGACAAGCACTATTCGGCCGGGGAGAGTCTGTTCTTCTCGAACTGCCAGGGTATGCACGGAGAGGCCTGTGCGATCTTCGCCGGTCCTTATACCGTGACTCACCATAAGAGTACGTTGCTGATTGCCGGAATGTTCTCTTTCCTGAATGCCGGATCAGGTAGCAACCAGAGTAACCACATGTATAAGTTGGGTCCGATTCACCAGGGCGTGGCGGAACGCGGAGCAAAGACGACGAGTGACAGTTACCTGTTATGGCCGAGTAAGGTAGGTGCGTTCAGTCTGGTGATGGGTCGTCATACCCACCATGCGGACACGTCTGATCTGCCGTTCTCGTACCTGATTGAGAATAACTCGGAAAGTTACCTGGTACCGGGTGCGAACCTGCGTACAGTAGGTACAATCCGTGACGCGCAGAAATGGCCGAAGCGTGACAACCGCAAGGATCCGCATAAGATCGACCAGATCAATTTCAACCTGTTAAGTCCCTATACGGTGCAGAAAATGTGGACGGGTCGCGAAGTGCTGGATGAGTTACAGACGCTGAGCGGAGAGAACACGGAGGTGTACGGTTACCGGAACTGCAAGATCCGGAACAGTTCATTGAAACACGGTCGGGAGTTATATACCATCGGTATTCAGAAGTTCTTAGGTAACAGTCTGATCAGCCGTCTGGAGAAGGCCCAATGGCACACGATGGACGAGGTGCGTAAGGCACTGCGGCCGGACAGTGCTGCCGGTGCCGGAGACTGGGTGGATATGGCCGGACTGATTGCGCCGAAGGGTGAAGTGAAACGGCTGTTAGACGATATCCAAGCCGGTGCGCTGAGTCTGGAGGCTATTCAGACGCGTATGGAGACCATGCATGCCAATTACTACTCGTACGAGTGGACCTGGGCCTTGCAGCACCTGGAGCAGGTGTGGGGTTGCAGCCTGGAGGAAGTGAGTCTGGAGCAGCTGTGCAAGACCGTGCAAGAATGGCAGGAAGCGGTGGTGAAACTGGATAGAATGGTGTACGACGATGCACGGAAGGAGTTTGACTTAAACAGTCAGACGGGCTTCGGTGTGGACGGTGACCGTAACCAGGCGCAGGCGGACTTCGAAGAAGTACGTGGCAGTTTTGAATCCAACTCGTTCGTGAAAGCCGTACTTGAACATATTGAGAAGAAGACTGCTTTGGGAGAAACAATACTAGGACGCCTAGGAAAACTAGGATAACTAGAAACCCTAGATAAATTTATGAGTGAAGCAAAGGTAACCATATTAGGATGCGGAAGTGCGAAGCCGACGAAGACTACGTCGCCTTCGGCGCAGTTGGTGGATATAGGCGACAAGCGGTTTTTGGTGGACTGCGGAGAGGGAGTGATCCTGACAATGCAGAAATTAGGCATCAAAACCGGTCGTCTGTATAACATCTTCATTTCGCATCTGCATGGGGACCATTGTTTCGGTCTGATTGGTTTGCTGACGACGCTGGGTATGTTGAAGCGTACGCAGCCGATGCATATATACGCCCAACCGGATCTGGAGAAGTTGCTCCAACCGCTCTTGGATTACCATGCCAATGACCGGCAGTATGACATCATCTTCCATCCTATCAATCCTCGCAAACACGAGGTGATCTTCGAAGACCGGACGGTGAGTGTGGAGACCATTCCGTTGAAACACGGGGTGCCGACTTGCGGATTCCTGTTCAAAGAGACCAAGCGGGTAAAGAAGGAAGACGGTTCGTTTGAGTATGTGACCACGAAGCGTTACGCCTATTGTTCCGACACGCAGTACAGCGAGAAGATCGTGCCGATCATCGAAGGGGTGGAAGCGCTCTATCATGAGTCCACGTTCCTGAACGAACACGGTGCACGCAGTAAAGAGGTCAAACACTCCACGGCGGCTGAGGCGGCTACCATCGCCAAGAAGGCGAATGTGGGAAAGTTAATCTTAGGACATTATAGCGCACGGGTGGAGGACCATAATCTCTTCTTGCAAGAAGCACAACCTATCTTCGATAATTGTGTTCTTGCCGAAGAGCATTTGACATTTGCGATTGGAGATTGAAGAATTAATGGCAAAAACAACAATTCAATATGTATGTTCGTCCTGTGGAGCAAAAGCGCCGCAGTTGTTAGGCCGTTGTCCGGTTTGTGGAGAGTGGGGGACGTATGAAGAGGAAGTGGTGGAAAGCCGTCAGCATTCAGCCATCAGCCGTCAGATTTCAAAAACGAGTCTGCCGCAACGCTTGCAGGATGTACAGGCGACGGAGGAAATGCGGATCGATATGCGGAACGGAGAGTTCAACCGTGTGTTAGGTGGAGGTCTGGTGTCGGGTAGTTTAGTATTGTTAGGTGGCGAACCGGGTATCGGTAAATCTACACTTGCTCTGCAAGTGCTGATGCAGCAAGGGGAACGCAAGACGTTTTATGCGTCCGGTGAGGAGAGTGCACGGCAGATCAAGTTACGTGCCGAACGCATCGCCGGAAATGCTGAGAACCTGTATATATCCTCCGAGACTTCGTTGGAACGAATTTTGGACCAAGTGAAGGAGTTAGAACCGGAGATTGTGGTGATTGATTCGATTCAGACCATTGGTACGGAAGCGATTGAGGCTACTATCGGTAGTTTGAGCCAAGTGCGGGAATGTGCCGCACGGATCATGGAGTTCGCCAAGACCCGTAACATCCCGTTCATCATCATTGGGCATATTAATAAAGAGGGTTCGTTGGCCGGACCGAAAGTGCTGGAACATATCGTGGATACGGTGTTGCAGTTCGAAGGTGACCAGCAATATATGTACCGCATCCTGCGTGCGCAGAAGAACCGTTTCGGTTCGACGTCGGAGATCGGAATCTACGAGATGCAGCAGAACGGTTTAAGGGAAGTGACGAATCCGTCGGAGTTGTTGTTAAGCACCGCTCGTGAAGGCCTTTCCGGTATCGCGATTGCTGCGGCGGTGGAGGGTGTGCGGCCGTTTCTGATTGAGGTGCAGGCACTGGTTTCAAGTGCTGCTTACGGAACACCGCAACGTTCATCGACGGGTTTTGACGGCAGACGACTGAACATGTTACTGGCCGTACTGGAGAAACGGGTAGGGTTTAAGTTACTGCAGAAAGATGTGTTCCTCAATATAGCCGGTGGCTTGAAAGTGCAGGATCCGGCGATTGATTTGGCGGTGCTGGCCGCGGTGCTGAGCAGTAACATGGATATCGCACTCGATGCCGGAACCTGTCTGTGCGGTGAAGTGGGCTTGGCCGGAGAAATTCGACCGGTGAACCGCATCGAGCAACGGATTGCGGAAGCACAGAAATTAGGATTCAAACGGATATTGATTCCGGCGGAACAAAAGATCGATGCAAAACGATACAGCATCGAAGTGGTAGGCGTAAAGAAAGTGACAGACGCATTTAGATTATTGATTAAAGGGTGAAAAAACTACTATACATAATATTGTTTGCCCTGCTGGGCACGACGATGCAGGCGCAGGAAGTACCGTACTTGTGTGAGATCGGTTTGCAAGGCGGTTGCGGTTATTATGTCGGTGACGCAACACCGCATATCTTCATGAACGTACGGGAAGCGTACGGTGCGCATTTCCGGTATAAGTTCACCAAGCGCTGGGCGCTGCAGGCGAAGTTCTCCGGTCAACGGATCGTAGGAAACGAATATACGATGCGTGGAGAGAAACTGGACAGCCAATGGTCGAACCGCCTGTATAACGTGGACCTGATGGCGGAGTTTAACTTCTTCCGTTTTGGAGAAGCAGGGAAGTACGACAAGCGCATCAAACCCTATACACCGTATATCTTCATCGGTCTGGGTGCCGGAATGTATAACGACAAGAGCACGGATGGCAAATCAAAGATCACGGCCACCGGGTATGTGCCGTTAGGTATCGGCTTTAAATGGAAATTCGCTTCGTGTGTGGGTTTGAACATCGCTTGGCAGCATAACATCTATTTCTCCGATAATCTGGAGGCACAGAACACCTTGGACAACAAGCATGATCTGAATGGATGGAACTGGATGAACTGCGATGTAACCGGAATGCTTACAGCCGGTATCGTCTTTGAGTTTGCTAAGGCACCTAAACCTTGTCGCATCTGTAATTGGTAAGAAAATGGATTATAAAACACAAATAGACAAAGAGCGCTTACCGCGGCATATCGCCATCATCATGGATGGAAATGGCCGGTGGGCAAAGAAACAAGGATTGGCACGTATGTTCGGTCACAAACAGGGTGTGGAGACCGTGCATAACATCACCGTGGCAGCTACCAAACTGGGTGTGGAGTATCTGACGTTATATACGTTCAGTACCGAGAACTGGAACAGACCCAAAGAGGAGGTGGATGCGCTGATGACGCTGCTCGTGGATACGATCGTGAAAGAGACACCGACGCTGATGAACAACAACGTCCGTCTGCAAACCATCGGGGATATTGACCGTTTACCGGAAAGTACGCGTCAGAAATTCTTAGGTTGCATCGAACAAACCAGTGTGAACACCGGTCTGACAATGGTGATTGCACTCAGTTACTCTGCCCGTTGGGAGATCACGGAGGCGGTGCGCCAGGCGGTGCGTGAAGCACAGAGCGGTGCGTTACGTCCGGAAGATGTGAATGAACAGTTGGTGTCTTCCTTGATGACCACCTGTGATATGCCGGATCCGGATCTGCTGATTCGTACCAGCGGTGAATACCGGATCAGTAACTTCCTGTTATGGCAGTTGGCGTACAGCGAGTTGTACTTCACCGATTGTCTGTGGCCGGAGTTTACGGAAGAGGAGTTTTATAAGGCCATCGTAGATTATCAGAAAAGAGAACGTAGATTTGGAAAGACAAGTGAACAGATTCAGTAAGATACTATTATTATTGCTATTCAGTGTCGGTGCGTTTGCGCAGGAGATTGAATATAGCATGACGCGTAACACCTACGAAATCGCAGGCATTGAGGTGGAAGGAGCGGACAGTTACGAAGACTTCGTGCTGATCGGTTTTTCCGGCTTGGCAGTAGGGGATAAGATCGATGTGCCGGGTGACCAGATCACCAAGGCCATCAAACGGTTCTGGAAACAGGGTCTGTTCTCGTCCGTGAAGATCAAAGCCAAGAAGATCGAAGGGAATAAGATTTGGCTGGTCATTGCGCTGGAACAACGGCCGCGTATCAGTGAAGTGCGTTACGAAGGCATCAAGAAAAGCGAGAAAGAAGATATCGAGGTGAAGGCTGGTATCCGGCAAGGTTCGCAGATGACGCCGAACTTGGAGGACCATGCCAAGACGGTAATCAAGAAATACTTCGCCGAGAAAGGTTTCCATAACGCAGAGGTGCATGTGATCCAGCAGAACGATCCGGATCATCCGGGCTATGTGCGTGTGCTGATCGGTATTGATAAGAAAGCCAAGACGAAGGTGGGTAAGATCTATATCACCGGTAACGAGGCCTTGACCGACCGGCAGATCAACAAGGCGATGAAGAAGACGAACGATAACGATATCGTCAATCTCTTCCGGACCAAGAAATTCGTGACGGAAGAATACGAGAAAGACAAGCAGGCGGTGATCGAGAAATACAATGAGTACGGTTATCGCGATGCGTATATCGTGTCGGACAGTGTGGTGCCGAATCCGGAAGACCCGACGCGTGTGGATGTGCACATGACCATCAGTGAAGGTGATAAGTACTATGTCCGTTCCGTGAAATGGGTAGGAAACACTGTCTATCCGTACGAGTATTTGGATGCAACGCTGGGTGTTAAACCCGGTGACGTCTATAACCTCAAGACGCTCAATGACCGTCTGACGGGTGACGACGATGCAGTTAGCAAACTCTATACAGACCGTGGTTATCTGTTCTTTAACGTAGAACCCGTAGAGGTGAATGTGGAGAACGACTCGATTGATTTCGAGATGCGTATGTATGAAGGAAAACCGGCTACCATCAATGATATCAAGATTGTGGGTAACACGCGTGTCTATGAGCATGTGGTTCGGCGTGAGTTATATACCAAACCGGGACAACTGTACTCGCAGTCGGATATCATGCGTTCGTTGCGTGAGTTGGCGCAGATGGGACACTTCGACCAGGAGAAATTGGTGCCGGATATCCAGCCGAACCCGGAAGAGGGAACGGTGGATATCACCTATCAGTTGGAGACCAAGTCATCGGACCAGATTGAGTTCTCTCTCGGTTGGGGTGCCACGGGTTTGGTAGGTTCGTTGGGATTGAAATTCACCAACTTCGCCATTCAGAACCTGTTCAACAAGAAAGCTTATCGTATCGTGCCGCAGGGTGAAGGTCAGACCTTTTCTATTAACGCGCGCACGAACGGTATCTATTATACTTCGGCAAGTATCTCATTCCTCGAACCGTGGTTAGGCGGTAAACGGCCGAACAGTCTGAGTGCATCCATCTATTTTGCAAATCAGACCGGTTATTCGAGTCGTTACCAGAAAGCGTATCAGAACCTGTATAACACCTATTCGAGTTATTACTATTACTCCGGAAATAGCAATTACTACCAGCAATTGGCGGAGTCGGAAGCGGATAAGGACAAGTACTTGCGCACCTTGGGTGTGTCGATCGGTTACGGTAAGCGTCTGCGTTGGCCGGATGATTACTTCACCTTCTACGGTGAACTCAGTTACCAGATGTACATGATGAAAGACTGGCCGTATCTGTTGATTTCGGACGGTACGAGTCATAACCTGTCTCTCAACCTGCAGATCAGTCGTTCGTCTATCGATAACCCGATTTACACCCGTCGAGGCAGTCAGTTTACCTTGGGCTTGAAGATCACTCCGCCTTGGTCGCTCTTCAGTGGAAAAGACTATTCGCAGATGACGGTGTCTGAGAAATACCATCTGATTGAATACCATAAATGGAAATTCACCGGCAAGGTGTTCACTCCGTTAACCAGGGATAGCAAACTGGTACTTATGACCCGTGCTGAGTTTGGTTATCTGGGTCATTACAACCAGGATGCCAAATCGCCGTTTGAGACCTATTACATGGGAGGTGACGGAATGTCGGCATACACCAGTTATTCGACGGAATATGTCTCGATGCGTGGTTACTCGTCCGGTTCATTGACGCCGTATGATGTCACGACGGGACGTAACATGGGTTATCTGTACAATAAGTTCACGATGGAGTTGCGTTACCCGATCTCCTTGGAACAGAATGCTACCATCTGGGCACATGCGTTCCTGGAGGCCGGAAACTGTTTCTCGGATATCAAAGAGTATAATCCGTTTAACCTCAAGCGTTCTGCCGGTGTCGGTGTTCGTATCTTCCTGCCGATGTTCGGTTTGCTTGGTATCGACTGGGGTTGGGGCTTCGACGAGATTAATGGATCCAAACAGTATGGCGGAAGTCAGTTCCACTTTGTGTTAGGTCAAGAGTTATAATGGCGAAAGGCTAATGGTTAAAGGCTAAAGTTATGAAAAGAACAATTATACTATTATTTGCAGCCGTGATGGCTTTTGGCACGGCTTTTGCTAAAGATCAGTCGATAGCGTATATCGACATGCAGTATATCCTGAAGAACCTGCCGCAGTATGAGCAGGCGAATGAGCAGTTGACGATGCTCTCCAAACGTTGGCAGAAAGAGATTGATGCCGCTCAACAAGAGGCACGTGTCATGGCAACGAACTATCAAACGGAGCAGATCTTCCTCAGTGAGACCATGCGTGCGCAACGGGAACAGGAGATCGTGAAGAAAGAACAGGAAGTGCTGGAACTCAAACGCAAGTATTTCGGTCAGGAAGGTGAACTGTACAAGAAACGGGAAGCACTCATCAAGCCGATTCAGGATGAGATATACAATGCGATCCAGGATCTGGCGAATGAGAAACGGATCGATATCATCAAAGACCGTTCTGCAGATCCGTCCCTGATTTATATGTCCTCCAAACTGGATATATCCGATCAGGTGTTACGTAAATTAGGAGCTAAATAGAGAGCGTATCGGGAGTGCATCGGGGGAATATCGTATCCCACCCATACTTATAATATACATAGTATATTATCCCGTGATTTTGAAAAACAAATAAAATATATATTTAAAATGAAAAATTTACAAATTAATCGTGCCTTTATGGCTAAGAAAAAGATTATTATTGCAATGATGCTGGCATTACCGATGATTGCCAGCGCACAGAAATTCGGTCACATCAACACACAAGAGCTTTTTGCGCAGATGCCGGAAGTAAATCAAATCAAGTTGAAGATGGATACCATCCAGAATCAGTACGAGATGCAACTGGCATCGATGAACGAAGAGATCCAACGTAAGGCGCAGGATTATCAGGCACAAGAAGCTACGATGCCGGATGCGGTGAAGCAGATTCGTCAACAGGAACTGCAAGAGATGCAACAACGTATCCAACTCTTCTACCAGACTGCTGAGCAAGACATCCAAAAGAAACAACAAGAGTTGTTGTTGCCGGTTCATGAGAAGATGACGAAGGCTATCCAGAAGGTGGGTGAGCGTGATGGATATACCTATATCTTCGATTCTGCAGCCATGGTACACATCGGCGCTGATGCTATCGATGCTACTCCGGCTGTCAAGAAAGAACTCGGCATTAAGTAAATCGTCATTCGTCCAATCGTAAATATGGCTGACGGTTATCTGGAAAGCCACTATGCGGAATATGAGAAAAAGAAAGCAGAGTGGCTCAAACGTAAATCAAAATACAGTTATAATTATGGGAGAAAAAATTCAAACAAAGACAACATTGCGGGATAGCGCAACGATGCGTTGGACTGCGTTGCTCCTTTTGGCGGTAGCGATGTTTTGCTCGTATATCTTTATGGATATACTATCGCCTATCAAGGACTTGATGCAGTCTGAATGTGGATGGGATTCTAAGGCCTTTGGTACATACCAGGGTGCAGAGACCTTTCTGAACGTATTCATCTTCTTCTTGATATTTGCCGGTATTATCTTGGATAAGATGGGCGTGCGCTTCACAGCCCTCTTGTCCGGAATAGTGATGCTTGTAGGCGCCGTAATAAAATTCTATGCTGTTTCCAATGCTTTTGAGGGAAGTGGCATGGAGAGTTGGTTTACCAATCACTTGAATTATATCCCGCTTTTTGATGAATTGGGTGTTTCTCCTTTCTATAGCGGCATGCCGGCTTCTGCGAAACTGGCTACAATCGGTTTTATGATTTTCGGTTGCGGTGCAGAGATGGCGGGTATCACGGTTTCACGTGGTATTGTCAAGTGGTTTAAAGGACGGGAAACCGCTATGGCGATGGGTTCTGAAATGGCATTAGGCCGTATGGGATTTGCTACCTGTATGATCTTCTCTCCTTTCTTTGCTAAGTTAGGAGGCCGTATAGATGTATCTCGTTCGGTCGGCTTTGGTATCGTACTGTTGTGCATCGCGCTGATTATGTTCATTGTCTATTTTGTGTTAGATAAGAAACTGGATGCACAAACAGGTGAGGAGGAAGAAAAAGAACCGTTCAAAGTATCCGATATCGGAAAAATCCTAAAGAGTAAAGGTTTCTGGTTGGTGGCTTTGTTGTGCGTGTTGTATTATAGCGCTATTTTCCCCTTCCAAAAATATGCGACGAACATGCTTCAGTGTAACTTAACGTTGCACGAAGGAACCGGAATCTGGGCAAGCCAGAAAATTACGATCATTCATTATCTGGTGATGGTATTAGTGGCTGGTTTTGCTTTTGCCGGTAATTTCTCCAAGAAGAAATCAACCCAATACACGATGTTCGGCATAGCTGCTCTCGCACTTATCGCCTATTGTGTGATTGGCTACCTGCGTGGTACGGCAGAAACCGTTTTCGCGGTGTTCCCATTGCTAGCTGTAGCTATTACTCCTATGTTGGGTAAATATGTGGATACCAAAGGCAAAGCAGCTACCATGCTGGTCATCGGTTCTGTATTGCTCATCATTTGCCATTTGATCTTTGCTTTTGTGTTGCCGATGTTCAAAGGGAATGCAGTTGGCGGATTGATCGTCGCATATGCTACTATTCTGGTATTGGGCGCTTCGTTCTCGTTAGTCCCTGCCGCTTTATGGCCGAGTGTACCTAAACTGGTAGATGAGAAAATTATCGGTTCTGCATATGCACTGATATTTTGGATTCAGAATATTGGATTATGGCTCTTCCCGACGCTGATTGGAAAGATCTTGAATGCGACTAACTCTGATATCATTGCTTTGGAAGAAGCAGGCGAGATTACTTCTGAGCAGGCAGCAGTTTCATTAGACTATACGGTAGCGTTAGTGGTATTTGCTGTTTTGGGGGTGGCTGCATTGTTTTTTGCTGTTATCCTCAAAGGCGTAGACCGGAAGAAACATATCGGTTTGGAAGAACCGAATATTAAGTAATATGGATTGGAACTTCCTAATAAAAAATAAGGAATCTATTCATGTCACGACAGACAGCCGGAAGGTGACTTCCGGCTCTGTCTTTGTGGCATTGAAGGGAGAGCACTTCGATGGCAATGATTTTGTCGATCAGGCTCGTCGGGATGGAGCTGAATATGTCATCTGTGGAGAGAACGCTTTGGCGGAACTGCAGGATCTGGCTCGTGCTTGGCGGCGTGAACTCGGTTTACCCATCTTAGGTATAACCGGTACGAATGGGAAGACCACGACCAAAGAGTTGTGTGCAGCGGTGCTCAGTACGAAGTACAACCTGTACTATACGCAGGGTAACCTCAATAACCAGATCGGTGTTCCGCTTACCTTATTAAATATCACGCGCGCGCATGAGATGGCGATCGTCGAAATGGGTGCCTCGCATCCCGGTGATATCAAGGAGTTAGTGGATATCGCTGAACCGAACTACGGTTTAATCACCAATGTGGGTAAAGCACATCTGCAGGGTTTCGGATCTTTCGAAGGCGTGATGCGTACCAAGGCAGAGTTATATGACTTCTTGCGTGCGCACGACGGTTTGTGCTTCCGAAACATCGATAACCCCTATCTGGCACAGATGGCAGGTGATCTGAAGACGGTTGCTTATCATACCGGTTCTATGCCGGAAGGAACCCATCTTGTTGGAAACTACAATGCGGAAAATGTATCTGCTGCCTTGTGTGTGGGCGAATATTTCGGTGTGCGTCCGGAAAATGCATTAGCCGCTATCCGTGCGTATATCCCCAGCAACAACCGCTCACAACTGATACAAACGGAACATAACACCGTGGTAGCCGATTCCTATAATGCCAATCCGACGTCTATGACCGCAGCGATCAATGCCTTTAAAGGCGACTGCTATATCCTCGGTGCGATGCGTGAACTGGGTGAATATTCCCATCTGGAGCACCAGAATATCGTTAACATGTTGCTGGAACGCAAGGCGGATATCGTACTGCTGGTGGGTGAGGAATATAAGGATACGACAACACCTTATCCGGTTTTGGACAATGTGGAAGCACTCTGTGCCTATTTGCAGAATGCACCGCTGCAGGGTCATACCATCCTGCTCAAAGGCAGCCGTAGCAATCAATTGGAAAAAGTATTACCTTTATTGTAAGGAAAAAAGAATGGAAAAGAAAAAGAAAAATACGCAAATCATCTTATGGGTGGCAGTCTCATTGCTGACCGTGATTGTTATTGGTCTGTTTACCTGGAATTTCCTTCAGCGTAAGGAGATGAACGAGATGGTGGACTTGATGACGATCGAGAAAGAGGAACTGGAAGAGCAGTATGAAGACCTTTATGTCCAGTTTGACGGTTATCAGCAGTTGGATATCCGCAATGACTCCTTGCAGGATCAGTTGGCGCGTGAACAGCAACGCGTACAAGATTTGTTGGAAGAACTGCGTCAGACCAAGGCTTCTAATGCGCGTAAGATTACAGAACTGAAAAATGAACTGGCTACCCTGCGTGCGATATCGCAAGATCTGGTCCGCCAGATAGATAGTCTGAATGTGACCAATGCACGTTTGACGGCAGAAAACCAACAGGTGAAGCTGGAGAATAAGCAAGTAAAACAAGAGAACACCCAACTGACGAATCAAAACAAAGAGTTGAAAGAAACAGTTGATCGTGCCTCTATGCTGGAACTGAATTCATTAACCATGACCATGTTGGATAAGAATGATCGTCGGACATCCTTGCTGCGAAAACTCCGTAAGTTGCAGTTTGACTTTGAAATAGCGAAGAATGTCACCTGCAAACCCGGTTTGAAGGATCTGTATGCACGAATCATGGATCCGGAAGGTAATCTGCTTGGCGAAACCGAGGAAAAGGTATTCCATTTTGAGGATAGCGATATCTCTTATACGCTGATGCAGCAATTGGAATATGCCGGAGAAGAGTACAAAGGCGTTTGCTATTACGCCTTGGAAGAGGACGTTGAAATCAAAAAAGGAGTTTATAACATCGATTTCTTCTGCGACGGAAACATGATCGGATCGTACCCCTTCCAATTAAAGAAATAAGGATACCTTACGGCGTCCTTATCGGAGAGCGGAAAGAGAGGGATTCGAACCCCCGGTACCTTTCAGTACTTCGGTTTTCAAGACCGACGCAATAGACCACTCTGCCATCTTTCCTCGAAAGCGGGTGCAAAGGTACTACAAAAAATCGACATGACCAAATATTTTGACAAAAAAATGAAGCAACAGGCTACTTTTTTGATGTTAGCCAAGACATTTAAAGGCCTTGAAGAGGTTTTGGCACAAGAATTAATCGAGTTAGGCGCCAATGATGTACAACTCGAACGCCGTGCTGTTTCTTTTCGTGGTGACAAGGCTTTACTCTATCGCGCTAACTTCTGTCTGCGCACCGCTATTCGTATTCTGGTACCTATCGCTTCGTTCAAAGCCAAAGATACCGATTCTCTGTATGAACAACTGAAGAAGATCAATTGGTCGCAGTACATGACAGTGGACTCGTCCTTTGCTATTGATGCAATCGTCTATAGCGAGTCGTTCCGGAACAGCCGCTTTGTTACTTATCGCGTCAAAGATGCCATCGTCGATTATTGGCAGGATCGTGCCGGCAAACGACCGAATGTGCAGGTGAATAATCCCGATTTGCTCTTCAATATTCATATCGCTAACGAGCAGGTGACGCTTTCGTTGGATAGTAGCGGCGAAAGTTTACATAAACGCGGTTACCGTGTTGCAACAACCGAAGCACCCATCAGTGAAGTGCTGGCTGCCGGGATGTTACTGATGGCAGGGTGGAAAGGCCAATCGGATTTCTATGACCCCATGTGCGGTTCCGGAACCCTTCTTATTGAAGCGGCACTCATCGCCCGTAACATCGCGCCGGGTGTTTTCCGTCAAGCCTATGCCTTTGAGAAATGGCCCGATTTCGATGCCGATTTATGGAGCGATATCTATAACGATGATTCGCACGAACGGGAATTTGAACACCGTATTTACGGTTCCGATGCTTCATTCTACGCCATCCAACAAGCTGCCAAAAACATCAAGTCAGCCGGTGTGCAGAAGGATATCGAACTCAAGCAAGTACGTATGGAGGAACTGAAACTTTCGTCCATTCGTCCATTCGACCATTCGCCATTAGTGATGATGAATCCCCCCTACGGAGAACGCCTCAAGAGTAATAAAGAGATGGAAGATCTCTATAGTGCCATCGGTACTACGCTCAAACATCAGTTCACCGGCGCAACGGCATGGATCATATCATCGAACGTAGAAGCGATGAAGTGTATCGGACTCAAACCTTCCAAGAAAGTTCACCTGCTTAACGGAGAACTCGACTGCCAATTTAATAAATATGACCTTTTTCAAGGGAAACGAAATGAAGCCTATTTACATAGCTGATTATAATTATCCTTTACCGGACGAACGCATCGCCAAATATCCTTTGGCGGAACGGGATCATAGTAAACTGCTGGTCTATCGGGACGGTAAGGTGACTGAAGACCGATTTTATAATGTAGGCGATTATATCGCACCGCATTCTCTCCTTATATATAATAACACGCGTGTGATTCAAGCGCGGCTGGAGTTTCATAAACCGACCGGTGCACGTATTGAGGTTTTCTGTTTGGAGCCGCTTGCTCCCCATGACTATCAACTTTCGTTGGGTTCTACTACCGGATGCACATGGAAATGTATGGTGGGAAATGTGAAGAAATGGCATGACGAACCGATAGAACTGAAGGCAGGCAATGTCATCCTTCGTGCGTATAAGGAACAAACATTAGGTAATACCTTTGCTATCCGTTTTGCATGGGATGAACCGAATGTGTCTTTTGCCGAGATCTTGGATGCAGCCGGCGAACTGCCTATTCCTCCGTATTTGAATCGAAAAACCGAAGCGTCTGATTTGAAAACCTACCAGACGGTCTATTCCCGTATCAAAGGTTCTGTGGCCGCACCTACTGCCGGTCTGCATTTCACAGACGCTGTTCTTGATGACCTCCGTTCGCGTGGAATTGAAACCGATGAGGTAACTTTGCATGTCGGTGCCGGTACTTTCCTACCGGTCAAGACTGCCGATGCCAATGAGCATACCATGCATACCGAAATCATAGCGGTGCCGCGTGAAACCATTGCGCATATCCAAGCCCAACTCGGACATATTGTAGCAGTGGGTACCACCTCTATGCGCACGCTGGAAAGCCTCTATTTTATCGGATGTCATCCGGATAGGGCGACGGTGGGACAGTTTGAACCTTACGAAAATAACTATACTTTGTCTGTATATGACGCCTTACAAGCAATCTTGGATTATTTGGATGCAACGAAACAAACTACGCTGCATGCAGAAACCCAAATCATGATTAAGCCCGGTTACCAATTCCGTATAGTGGATCAACTGATCACCAATTTCCATCAACCGCAATCCACCTTGCTGCTATTGGTAAGTGCCTTCGTAGGAGGGGATTGGCATACCATTTATGACTACGCCTTGAGTCATGATTTCCGTTTTCTTAGTTACGGCGACAGCAGTATTCTTAATCGTCAATCGTCAATCGTCAAATCGTAAATATGATCGATACCCATTGCCATATAGATGAAGAAGCTTTTGATGCCGACCGTGAAGAAGTGATCGCACGTCAGCAACAGAGTGGAGTAGAAGCGATGATCGTTCCCGGTGTCAATGCGGCATCGATAAAAACGGTTATAGACGTTTGTCATGCCCATCCCGGTTACTGCTATCCGGCATTGGGACTGCATCCGGAAGATGTGAAAGCTGATTGGCAGGAACAACTCGCCGTCATAGAACAGGCTATTCGTGCGCACAAGGATGAATTAGTTGCTATCGGAGAGATAGGACTCGATTACTATTGGGACAAAACGTACAAAACAGAGCAACAGGAGGTGCTTCGTCGACAACTCCTTTTAGCACGAGAATTAGACTTACCGGTCATCTTGCACAACCGTGAAGCGACGGAAGATATTCTCTCCATAGTAAAAGAAATAGTAAATCGTCCATCGTCAAATCGTCAATTAAAAGGTGTTTTCCATTGTTTTAACGGAAGTCGGGAAACGGTAGAGGAAATTCTCAAAATGGGTTTCTATATCGGCATTGGTGGTGTGCTGACTTTTAAAAACAGCAAATTGGCGGAGAAACTGGACGTCGTACCGATGGATCGTCTTCTGCTGGAGACGGATGCACCTTATATGGCACCTGTTCCGCATCGGGGAGAAAGGAATGAAAGTCGGTTTATGATTCATGTTGCCGAACGATTGGCACAAGTCTATAATTGTACCTTGGAAACGGTCATAATGGCAACAAATTCGAACGCAAAACAACTTTTTAAAATAAAATAACGAAAAAAATGCACAAAAACTTGCGTATGTCAAAAAAAAGCAGTAATTTTGTAGCCGATATTGAAAATAACGCCTAAAAAGCGAAGGAGAGATGCTCGAGTGGTTGAAGAGGCACGCCTGGAAAGCGTGTAAACTCCAAAAGGGTTTCCGGGGTTCGAATCCCCGTCTCTCCGCAAAGTAAAAAACAAATATGTCTGTCCAAGCTTGCTTGAGCAAGGAAATTTAGTTTTTTACTTTGGACAAGGTGCCTGCGGCAGCTTGTGGGGATTACGAAGAAGTAATCGTTCGAGCAGAGCGAGATAAGAAATCCCCGTCAAATGAACAACACAAATAACACAATAACTTAATTAACATTTTATCTCATGAAAAAAGTATTTGCAACCCTTACAGTGCTGGCAATGCTGACTTTCGGCAGCGCCGCAGTAATGGCACAAAATGCAGCTGCTCCCGCAGAAGCTGCTGTTGAACAAGTAGATGAAAATGCTGCTGACGAGGATCTCGCAGTGGAAGAAGATGTGACGGAAGAAGACATCCAGAACATCGCTGCTGCTGACGAAGAACCCGGTGGTTTGGCTGCAGTTCACAAAACATTGAAGACGAAGTTTATTGAGGGTGGTGCTCCGTTTATGGCACTGACGCTTGTAACCTTAATCTTTGGTTTGGCTCTCTGTATCGAGCGTATTATCTATCTGTCGCTCAGCAAGACGAACACTAAAGCGCTCCTCGAGAAAATTGAGTTGGCATTGAAAGAGGGTGGCATTGAGGCTGCTTTGGAAGTATGCCGCAACACCCGTGGACCGGTTGCTGCTATCTTCTTCCAGGGTCTTAGCCGCTATGACGAGGGTATCGAAGTAGTAGAGAAGACCGTTTCCAGCTATGGTGGCGTTCAACTCGGTCTTTTGGAGAAGAACCTCTCTTGGATCTCCCTCTTCATCTCTATCGCTCCGTCTCTCGGTTTCTTGGGTACCATCATCGGTATGATCGAGGCGTTCGATAAGATTCAACAAGTAGGTGATATCTCCGCTCAGGTTGTTGCAGGTGGTATCAAGGTCGCTCTGTTGACCACATTGCTCGGTTTGATTATTGCTATTGTTCTGCAGTTGTTCTACAACTACATTCTCAGCCTCATCGAGGGTCTGGTGAATGAAATGGAGGACAGCTCGATTAGCCTGCTCGATATTGTAGTAGAGTACGACGCTGCCCAGAAAAAGAAATAAGCTAATAGCAGACTGCTAATAGCTATTGTTTAACAAAACAATTCTGAGCAATATGAAAAACTATAAATTAATACCCAAAATCGCTCTTCTGGCGCTGATCGTGTTGGGCATCATCTTCGCTGTGATGTTCTATTTCGGCGGCAACTTGGAAGGCATTACGCATAAGGTGGCGGGTGACGAGTTGGCAATACCTCGGTTTACGGATCTCTTCCTCATCTGGGTGTATATCCTTACCGGTATCGCGGTGATCATCACGCTTGTGGCTGTATCCGTTGCTTTTGCAAACATATGGAGATATAATCGCCGCAAAGCAATCACAATCCTCTGCGTCATCCTTGGCTTCGTTGCCCTTGTATTCGTTTGCTGGATGCTTGGTAGCAGCAAGGAGATTAACATTCCCGGATACGAAGGACATGATAACGTAGGTTTCTGGGCTAAAGCTTCGGATATGGTTATCTATCTGTGCTATACCCTCCTTGGCGCTACGCTCCTGACTATGTTAGGCGGATATATTTATACTAAGCGACTTAAGTAAATCACATTTATTATGGCAAAGAAAATCCCACAGATCAATGCAAGCTCCATGGCCGATATTTCGTTCCTGTTGCTGATTTTCTTCTTGGTCACCACATCTATGGATGTGAACCAGGGATTGGCTCGCCGTCTGCCTGCGCCTATTCCGCCCAATCAGGAAAAAGCGGATCAGGATATCAATAAACGTAACCTGTTAATCGTTAAGATTAACTCCAGAAACCAGGTCACCTATCGTGACGGTTCTATGGAGATGGGCGATTTGCAGGAAATCGATATCAGAGACCTGAAAGCAAAGGCTAAAGAGTTCATCTTGAACCCGCAAAACAAGGCACACCTGCCGAAACTCGTGCGTGAGGATTTCGGTGCCCCCTTTGGAGAGATGGAATATACGAAGGATCACGTTATTTCGGTACAGAATGACGTAGATACCCAGTATCAGGCTTATCTCGATGTTCAGAACGAACTCGTAGCGGCGTATAATGAAGTGCGTAACGAATGTGCGCTTGAGTTTTATCACAAGAGCTACAACGAACTCCAAGAGGATCAACAGAAGTTAATTCAGAAGATTTATCCTCAGAAGATTTCGGAGGCTGAACCTAAAAATTACGGTAATTGATATGGCTAAGATACGTAGAAATGACAAACGTGAGATGCCGGCGCTCAATACGTCGTCTCTCCCTGATATTATCTTCATGCTGCTCTTCTTCTTCATGTCCGTTACGTCTATGAAAGAGGTCAGCTATAAGGTAACCTGCTCCAATAGTCCGCAGGCTTCGGAACTTACCAAACTGGAGAAAAAGAGCCTCGTGCGCTATATCTACGTTGGTAAACCGACTGAGCAGTATGTGAAACAATTCGGTACCGATACGCGTATCCAGTTGGACGATCAGTTTGCGGAAACAAATGAGATCGGTGATTATATCATCAACGAGCGTTCGGCGATGAAAGAGGACGAGCAGGGTAAATTAACCGTTTCTATCAAAGCAGATAAAGAGACTCGCATGGGTGTCATCACGGAGATCAAGCAGGAACTGCGCCGTGCATATGCTTTGAAGATCAGTTATTCTGCAACTCAACGTACCAACGGTTTATAATCAACCGAAGATACATTACAATAAAAGCCACCTTTTCGGGTGGCTTTTATTGTTGCTCTCATTTCAATTTCTTTCCGGTCACTTTCATCTCACCGATCTCTAAAACTTTCTTTTCTTGCGGTTTCCCATTCGAATCATACCAAGGCAAGATCCGGATATGTAATGTCTCACCTGCCGGAACCAATATCGGTTGATCCAATGTCACGGTTAACCACTTGTTCTTTGGTAATGCCGTGTTCTCATAGATCGTTGTCACGTCACGAAACATTTCTCCAAAACCGTAGTTGATATGAATATTCATCCCGTCACCGCCTTTGCCTCGAACGGGAACCGTAATCGTCTCAATAACCAATCCTTTCTTCTTTTCTGCAGCGATTGTATATTCGATATACCGATTCGCAACTTCATCGATCTCCCCTGCCGGCCATAATCCTCCTACGGGAACAAATCCGCCTTTCTCTTTCTCTAAATTCTCCAATTTCCAATCTCCAATCTCCAATGTAAACGGCGTTCCTTTGGCTTCAAAAGCAGCTTTCTTGCCTTTCTCCTCAATAGATTGGGCATAGGCGGTCATTTCTTCATCGTAGGGGTGACTTAACCAGGATTTGAGTTCATTCACTTCTGTGGACTCGTCAATTAGTTTGCTTGCCAATTGCGCTACTGCCAAGCCTCCTTCGGCAGAAGTGTGGGTCTTGTCTCCGCAGTTGAAATAGTGCGTCATACAGAAGCCTTTACCAAAGTTTTTATCCAAATGCTCAAACTCTTCCCGAGTGGCAGTCGTCATATCCAAGAACGGCACGTTCATCTCTTCTGCCACTTCGCGCATGGCGCGTGGATAATCTTTTTCCGGAGAAAGAACGTGACGTCCTTCATCGTTGATCTTGCCGTCTTTAAAGTACGCCCGACATACAGGGCTCATCAAGATAGGTGTCACGCCCAACTCACGTGCCTCATTGACAAACTTGCGCAGGTATTCCTTATACGTCGTATTCGGATCTGTACCGCGCATGTCCGTGATAGTATCCTGACCTAACGCACGCAGCCGCGCATTCTCTACATACACATCCTCTCCCTTGCATTTCTCATCATTGTGCGCAAACTGAATAATCAGGTAATCACCCGCCTTCATCTGTTGTTTTACACTCGGCCATAAGTTCTCCGTCTCATAGAACGTACGCGTACTTGCGCCGCTCTTACCACGGTTATTGACCTCCACCGAATCGGCATTAAAGAATGCCTGTAAGTACATTCCCCAACCGCGCTTGGGTGTCGCAGCCGGCTTATACTCCGACATCGTACTGTCACCGATCGTGTGTACCTTCCGCTTGGCGGCGTATGCCGGAATCAAGAACAAGGAGCAAAGAACAAGAATTGCTGATTTCTTCATACTAATACTCTATTAAATTCTTTCGGAACCGGACTCTCAAAACGAACCGTCTTCTCTGTCACAGGATGGATAAATGCCAGCACCTTCGCATGCAGACATAATCTGTCTATTGGACTACTCTCGTTTCCATGACCGTACTTGCGGTCACCCACCACCGGACAACCCTTGCTTGCCAAATGCACACGGATCTGGTTCGTTCTTCCCGTCTCCAGGTGTAACTCTACCAACGAATAAAGCTGATTACTGAAAGCTGAAGGCTGACTGCTAACACGAAGTGTCTTATAATTGGTAATGGCGATATCCCCTCCGTCATCCACCGGCGACGAATAAACCACCGCATTGCGTTTGTCTTCCGTCAACCACGTCGTGATCTTGCCTTCTGCCGGTTTCAGCACACCTTCTGCCAATGCGATATACGTGCGTTCTTGTACTAACTCTCGCCAGTACTCCCGCATATAATGCTGCAACTCCTCGCTCCGTGCAAACACCAGTAAACCGCTCGTCTCTCGATCTAACCGGTGTACCACATATATACCCGCACGCGCGTTCTGTTTCTTAACGTACGCGCGCAGGATAGAAAATGCCGTGGTCTCACTGCTTCCCGGTGTCGCGGCAACGGTCAGTAGTCCAGGCTGTTTGTTAACCACGATCAGATCATCGTCCTCATACACGATCTTCAGTTTCGGATGCGTCAACTGGCTGTTTCCTCTACCGGAACTAACAGTTACCACATCGCCGCTCCTCAGCGCAAAATCGTGACGCGTCTGCACCGCATTACCTACTTTCACGCGCCGTTGACCCAATAACTGTTTCACCGACGACTTAGCCATACCTCCCATCTTGGCAATGAGAAAATCCATGAGTTGCGCAGGCTCTGCGACCTTTAATACGGTGTCCTGTTTCCTTTTTATCATTTTTAACGTTTTAACTATTTAACGAAAATCTTAGCCCAGTTAAGATTTTCTTTTGAGGTCGCTTTAATCCATGCCATTCCCGCCATCGAGTTGATCACTAAGAAGAACGTGAACAGCACGATCGAGAAGATATTGCCTACGTAGATAAACAATCCGATACCGGCGATGCTGTAGATCAACCAGTAAATCCAACTATCCGTCTTGCGGTAAATCAACCAGTAGTTCGCTAAGAATGACGACGAAATCAACAGACCACTCAAAATCTTCGGTACGATATTATCCGTCAACCCATTGTGCTGCAACGCAAATGTTACCATCACATAGTCACCTATCGTCACGAACAGCAAAATTGCTATTGACATAATCAAACGCGGTGTGTCCAGGAACTTAGGTTCAAAACTGGCTCCTCCATCGTCTTTCTTCCGGCTCCATTTGTAAATCGACATCATCTGGAACGGGATGAACACCATAAAGAAGAGAAAAGCACTATCGTACTGTTTCTGTAACAGGAACTGTACCCCCAACAAAATCGACATCACAATTCCGGCAAAGAAACCCGTGAAGTTCTGAGGATCCTTTACCGTCAATATATATGCCACACCGATCACAGATGCCGGGATTCCGACTACCCATGCCGTGTCGTTCCATTTCAATAGACTAACCGACGGAAAAATCATTTCCGCCAACCACAGAAGCCCTAACAAGGCTCCAAACAAAACAATCGAAATCCCAAAATTGCGACCTAATGCGCGCCAGAGTTGCGTGTTGTTCATAGCGATGAATTTTTCTAGTTTACTAGTATACTAGTCGACTAGTGGACTAGTTTGTTAAACAAAAAGGGGCAAGCCACATGCCTGCCCCTTAAACGTTCTCGCATTACTTGCGAGTGCGGTTGCCGTAACGGGACATGAATTTGTCCACACGACCAGCGGTGTCCACGAGTTTGGACTTACCGGTGTAGAACGGGTGACTCGTGTTCGAGATCTCGAGCTTGATCAGCGGATACTGAACGCCGTCGATTTCGATCGTGTCCTTGGTAGCAGCTGTAGAGCGGCTGAAGAACTGAGTACCGTCAGACATATCTTTGAAAACTACTACGCGGTAGTTATCAGGATGAATTCCTTGTTTCATAGATTTGTTCCTTTCAATTTTCAATTTTCAACTTTCAATTACTCTGCAACTACGTTGAGCTTGATGTCGGCTTTTACCTCACGATGCAGACGAGCCTGTGCGGTATATTCACCAACCTGCTTGATCGGCTCTGCGATCGTGATCACTTTCTTGTCGATGATGATCTCGTTTGCTTTCAGCGCGTCAGCGATGTTTTGGGTAGTTACTGTACCGAAGATCTTACCGTCCTCGTTAGCTTTTACTTTAACCTCGATTACGGTCTCTGCCAACTTAGCCTCCAGAGCCTGAGCGTCAGCCAGGATCTTAGCAGCCTTGTGAGCCTGTTGTTTGAGGTTCTCAGCCAGTTGCTTACGGTTGCTCTCATTAGCGATGATAGCAATCTTCTGCGGCAACAGGTAGTTGCGTCCGTAGCCGTCACGTACTTTTACAATGTCGTTCTTGAAACCCAGATTAGCCAGGTCTTGAATAAGAATTACTTCCATGTTCTTTCCTTTCTTTTTCTTTTGTCTTTTATCTTTCGACTTTCGACTGGGTTATTACTTCATCATATCCGTTACGTAAGGCAGCAATGCCAAGTGGCGTGCTTTCTTAACGGCCTGAGCAACTTTGCGTTGGAACTTCAGAGAAGTACCGGTGATACGACGCGGAAGGATCTTACCTTGCTCGTTCAGGAACTTCTTCAGGAACTCAGGATCTTTGTAATCGATGTACTTGATACCGCTCTTCTTGAAACGGCAGTACTTTTTCTTCTTCTGATCCGAACCTTGCGGAGTCAGATAGCGAATTTCGTCATTCTGTGCCATGATTAAGCCTCCTCTTCTGCTTTAGGTTGAACTTTACCTTTGTTACGACGCTTCTCGGCGTACTCAAATGCGTACTTGTCAAGACGGGTCGTCAGGAAGCGGATGATGCGCTCGTCACGACGGAACTCGGTCTCGAGGGTAGCGATTACTGCAGGCTCTGCATCAAACTGAAGAATGAAGTAGAAACCTGAATTTTTACCTTGGATAGGGTAAGCGAGTTGCTTCAAGCCCCACTCCTCACGGTTCAGGATGGTACCGCCATTCTGCGTGAGAAGATTCTCGAATTTCTCTACAGCCTCCTTTGTCTGCGGCTCAGACAAAACGGGAGTCAATACGAAGGCTGTTTCATAATGATTTACCATTGTAGTAAACTTAAAATTTGTTAGTTAATAATGTTATACTTCTTCGGGATTCCGGTATCCCGGTGTTCCGGTATTCCGTATTTCTCGCGAAAAAAGCATGCAAAATTACAACAAATTTTTCAAATACACAAATATTTTGACAAAAAAATGAGATTTGCTTGCATATTTTAATGTTTTTTGGCTAAATATTTGGTGTTTGCACGATAGTGCGAACGTAATCTCTACGACCGGGCATTATTCGCCCTCGCGTTCGGCACATTGTCTATTAGCCCGAATAGCATTCGGGAATATCCACTGTGCCGTCCCGCCCGCTCGGTCTCAATGCGGGTGTAACTTTACGTCGTCCATTGTTCCGGATGTCATTCGGTTTCTATGTCCATTCCGCCCGATGCCATCTGGCATCAAAAAAGCAGCGACATCTCTGCCACCGCTTTCATTTCTTCGTATTTCAGGGCAATCCGATTGCCCGCTTCTCAATATCATTTGTTTGGCGTGTGCGGACAAGCTTATCGCGTATTCCCAAATCCTCAAAATAATACTTGTCGTTGCTCTCTAACAACTGTTTGCCATGAATGTCGTACCGCTGAACCCGATAGGTGAGATATGCATTGCAAAGGTACTATTTTTTTCGATATATGCAAATATTTTATAAAGATTTTGCGATTTAAACCACAAAATTCATATAGATTTTGCGATTACGTTCACATTTTTGGCACTATATCTTGTGATTTTTTACACATTTCCGGCACTCATAAGGTACTTTAGCAATACATCTATGATTATCCGGACACAACACACGGGCGACTCATTGTATTGAGCCGCCCGATTTGTTCCTTTGTACTTTGTACATTGTACATCGTCCCTTTGTACATTGTACTTGGTCACTTGGTCACTTTACCAGCGCACCTTGCGCATTGTACACCTTCTCCCTGCGGAGGATGTAGATGATGTTATCAATCATGATCTTACGTGGAGTGGATGAAGCATCGAAGAAGATGTCTTCAATGCCTTCGAATTTGTCTTTTGCCTCGTACGTTGCTGTATAAGTAGCATCGGCTGTTACAGCTACGATGGTCGGAGTCCAGCCATTGAACGTATAGATGTATTGCTCATCTTCCGGGCGCACAGGAGTGATACCCTCATAAACCGGCATTTCTCCTTCGAGTACCTGCGAACGTTGTAATTCGGTGTTGTCCCAATTGACAAACAGAATTGTGTAGTAAACAGGTTGCGGTTTCTCGGTTGCCGTGTATTGTGCCGTGTAGTCGGCATCGGCAGTAGCAGCAACGATAGTCGGACTCCAACCGCTAAACATATAGGTGTAGTTGTCGTCTTCGGCGCGTGTAGGTGCTGCGCCACTATAAGCAGGCATTGTGCCTTCTTTTACCTGTGAAGATTGCAAAACCGTATTATCCCAGTTAAGGAAACGGATAGTGTAATACTCCGGTTGCGGTGTGTCACCGGCACAGACAGCGGTTAGAGTTAGGTTCTTTATCTCCCATGTAGCGTAAGCAGAGGCAGTACTCTTATACTTAAATGCGAATACGGTGTTTGCGCCAACCATCGACACTGGGACATTAATCGTCACATTAACAAATGTCCAGTTAGTGTTACTTGCGTATGGTGAGATGGTCAGTTGTTGCCACTGCGAGGCTGCTACGCTGCCTTTGTAATCGGGCGTCACCCACAAAGTGAGTTCGTCAGAAGGATTGCTTGCATAGCGGTGCGCGTGGTTGAAGGCGAGAGTGACAGTCTGCATGCCGTTCAGGTTCTTTGCAGGGGTCATCAGGTAAGCAGTATAGCCGCCTTGCTTCTTACCTACAGCACCGTAACTGCTGTTATAAGTCCATACAGATGTATTGTCTGTTGTGATTTCTCCCAAGCCGCTTCCGCCGGTCTGCAGCCAACTACCGCTGACATTCTCGCATTCAGAAACCGTTTTCTGAGTTGCCCTGTATTGAGCCGTGTAGGTGGTATTGGCGGTTGCAGGAACAATCACCGGATACCAGCCACTGAACTCATACGTGTACGTATCATCCTCCGGGCGCACAGGAGTGGTGCCTGTATATACGGGCGTTTCTCCTTCAAGAACCTGCGAGGACTGGAGTTCTGTACCATCGTAATTGACAAAAGTGATGGTATGGTAAGTGTCGCTTTCAACGGTGACGACGCATGAAGCGGACAGACTGCCTGCATAGGCCGTGATACGCGCTGAGCCCTTTCTAATGGCCGTAACCAGCCCTGTATTCCGATCAACTGTAGCAAAAGAGGGCTTGTTGCTTGTCCATGTAACCGCCGGCAGGAGCGCATTAGCAGGCGTAGGTACAACCACCATTTGCACCGTCTCGCCCTCATAGAGGAAAACAGAGTCCTCGCTCAATGCGATAGAAGTGAGTTCCACTTCAACAGCATTTACAGTAAAGGTTACGGATGCCGTTAGCGTACCACAAGTAGCAGTTACTGTCGCTGTTCCTGCAGCCAACGCTTCTACAACTCCATTTTCATTTACAGCCACCACGTTGGGTGCATCGGTTGACCATATTATCTCCGGCACGAACGAAGTTGCCGCAGGTTCTGTGGTGACGGTAAGCGTATTCACATCTCCGACTTCTACAACATGTTCGTAGTTCTCGTTGATAGCCATGCTTGTCGGGTTATATTGCAGAACCGTATAATTGCGTTGCGCGGATATACCGTTGTATTTGGGATTGGTAACGGTGACCGTGGCAGTTCCTTCTCCCACACATTGTACGACAGCCAGCGATGCGCGATACGTATTACCGGAATAGACAAGCGTGGTATCGTCCTTGTAGGATGCGACTGTCAACACCGACTCATCGCTACTCTGCCATGCAAACGGCGCATAGGAAAGAGGTTGGGTTGTATATGCGCCCACTATATATTCCCAGTTAAGGGTATATTTGGCATTTGCGTCCTTTCCTTCTTGCCATTCCGCATCTCCTATTCGACGAGATTTGAGGACTGCCGGATAGTAATTATTTATGTTCGGTATTTTGATATTCAATGTGCATTTCTTGGCATAGTTGCCATCTTCGGTAGTCGCAGTAATAACAACCGTAGTGGTATAGCTGATAATACCCACGCGCACAAAGCCGTTTTCATCTACCGGCGCAATAGTCGGTTTGTTGCTGGACCAAGTAATATTCTGATTGGCTGCATCTTCCGGTACAACGGAAGCATGCAATTGAATACTATCGCCAATCATAATATTTACGCTTGTCTCTTGCAGCGTGATTCCCGTTACCGTTACAGGCTCAGGACTATTCTCTATACCAGGATGGAAGATGCGAAGGAACGGATAGCCGTCATTGATGGAGTCATTGCGTCCCCAGACAGTAGTGAAGTCCCAACCGGTGTAGTTGCTCATTGTGTGCATGGAGAAGGAACTCTTTGCCGACGAGTCTGTGCCCGGTTCAGCCACCATTTCTCTATCGTAATAAACAGAGGTAGCTGCTTTTGCCACACGTGTGTGCGATGCACTATAGCAGTTGGTAAACGTGATCGTGTTGCCGCTATTATCCGGTCCGACCAAACCGCCACCTTTGAGGGCATAGGGGTATTTGACAGACGGGTATTGCGCAATGTTCACACGCGAATAACAATTGGTCATAGTCAGCGTATTCAACCTTGCTCCGGCTAATCCGCCCGCGTAACCGTCATACCAAGCACTTGTGCCGGCTTCATTATCAAAAGCAATAATCTGACCTTCCGCGAAACAAGTCTCTATGCTACAGCCATTGATTCGACCGGCTATCATACCTACGTGAGAGGCGTTTTGCGTGGCTGCGTTACATTTGGTAAAGAGCCATTCTCCCGGATGATTACGTCCGTCTATCACAGAAGCCTTGATTCCCAGATTACGAATAATCGCTCCTGCACCCACACTTCCGAACAAGCCCCAACCATATTTACCTCCGTAAACATCCGCCGGAGCTGCGTTTAACTCACAGTACAGACCATAAATGATGTGTCCGTTACCATCAAATGTGCCGAGAAAATCCGTTCCGTCCTCATCTGCACTTGGTTGTCCTATTGGCTTCCAAGGTACTGCATAAGCGTTCTTGCCCCAGTTCTGCCAGTTTGTCGTGTCATTTATGAAAATATCATTATCCAGCACAACCGTTTTGCCTGCAAAACTCATTGGAGCCACCGTTTGAGTTGGATTAGTGTATCCTCCGCATGACTCCGCATAGTTCCATTCCCACAAGCCGTTTTGCATGACGGCAAAACCTCGCAATTGAGCAGCAGTCTTGATGTGATACGTCGTAGCAAATTCATTTTGGAACGGAGTCAAGTCATATATATTGCGATCGTCTGTAAGCCATTTCGCATACAAATCTAAATCGGTAAGGATGGTATCTTGGGTAAAATCGTAGAATTGGGTCAATCCGGCATCTTTGTACCAACCTGCGAAAATGTAACCATCTTTATGAGGGCGAGTAGGCGGGATAGCCAGACTGCCGACATAGAACGAAGCAGGCAGAATCTCTGTACCTCCGTTTGAATGGTATGTGATTACTGCACCGGGGGTGAAGGATGCATCCGGGCTAACACGCGGATAGTCATTCTCGCGCCATTCCCAATAGTTCAAACGCAAATCTTCGCCGTGCGTACTATTCCATTGAGTCACGGCAGTATTGTATATGTTCACGCACTCTTTTGACTGCAACCACGCTGTGGTTCGTGACGTTGCATAATTCTGCAAAGCATTCGGATCAACGAATTCTTCTCCGTTGAAGAAATAATTGACCTTATATTCATACGCGTGATTAACAATGGCATATTGGTTTTTTACCGGCATATTACCGGTAAATAGATAATTCACGCAAGTGTCTCTTTGCCATGAGTCGTTAGCTCCATAGACAGCTCCTGTATAGTGTGTACCGGCACTGTTACCATCCACATACGCGGAGGACGAACAGTTGAGCAAGCGTCCGTGCCATCCTCTGCCGGCTCCGATGAAAGCACCGGCATCTGCGGCATCTGCTCCGTTGACACGCACATCACCTGATGTGCGGCATTGAATAAGGATATAACCGTCAGGAACATCACCTGCTAAGATGCCGACAGCTCCTTTGGCCCGTACATAAGCGTCCGTAATGGCCAAATTGCGAATAGAAGTGAATACAATATCATCATAGGCTTCATCTATCTGTCCGAAGAAACCTTGCTTGGTCAGTGTATTGCTCAAATACATATTCTGCACCTCATGGAAACCGCCGTCATACGTGCCTCTAAAATAGTCTTGCGTCGCATGTGAATAGAAGGAATGAGAGTGCTCTGTACCGATGGCCTTCCATTTAACAGGTGCAACCTCGCCCCACTCGCTTTGCGGTGCGTTTAACGCGATATCCGCTGTTTGCAGAATATACTCATTACGGAAATCGTAGCCGTGATTGGTAAGCCAAGATACATTTCTTAATTGCTCTTTGGTTGCCACTTGATAGGGATTCTCTTTCGTTCCGTCACCACCGGCAAACAGAACCGTTTTGTCCGTTGTCCGCACGCCGGTAGCACGCGGTAATTGCCCTGCCCTATATTCCCATTGACTGGTACCTAAGAAAGAAGCAACCGCATTGAGCGTATCCACAAAGGCTTGACTTTGCATATATGCAATAGTCACCGGATGTCCGCTCCATGACAGATTGTTCTTTTCGGAAGAAGCGGGTAAACCGTTGGTATTCCAGTAGCAGTTGATTTGTCGACTGGGCACGCGTATCTCCCATCCTCCGCCATAATATTCTGCCACAAAAGAATTGGCGCAAGCCATCATGTTTCCTGTGCTGACATCCGTGAGCGTAACAATTCCTGTCGCAAAACAGTTTGAGATAAATCCGGGTTCCGGTACACACGTGGCACAATTGCTTGGCACGCCATTCTTATACACGAACTGCGCCATGGATATATGACTACCGGAGTCTTCGCTTGTACCAAGGTCTGTTAAGTTTCCAGTAGCGTAGCACGATTCGATAAGACCAAGATTCTGATAGCAGAAACCGGCAATATAGGCCATTTGACTAAAACCGTCTCCTTGCAGGTTGCCGGAGGCGACGCACTCGCGGATGATACCTGTCGGTCTATTAACTTGCACAAAGCCGGATGCCATATGGTTACCTTGGTTCGTCTTGAACCACAAATACATGGTAGTGATATCCACCGCCGCGGTACATTGCTCAATCAGACCTTCGTTGGCATATGCCAACCCGGCAGCACCGCTAACGCCTTGCAGACTAAGTGTGCCGGTTGCTGAGCAGTTACGGATAATACCCGTCTCTTTATTCTCATGCACCAAGCCGCCTATCGCTAAACGCTTTGAGGAAAGGGAAAGTGTGACGCTACTGTTTTCGATGAGACCATAGTTGTTCGTCACTAATCCCGCAAGCGATCCGGTAGTGGATTGCAACTCTGTATTGACAGCGTGGCAATTACGGACAATTCCATCAGGTGTGATTTCTATGGCCAAAGGAGAGATAGTTACACCACATAAATGGGTATTGTTCAGCGTCAGATTCTCGACACTACCTCCAATGACACCAAACAATGCACGATACCACGAAGAGTAATCCAATTGCGCCAAATAAGCATCTATGTCAAAATCAGGATCGTTGGGATCCCAATCATCGCCCCAACCGAGACCATCGCCATAATACAAGTTAAAGATGGAATGGTTGTTTCCGTCAAAATGACCTTTAAAAACGCAAGTGTCGGTATCTTCTCCGGCTATTCGTGCAATATGACCGATCGGCTCCCATTGTGGCCAACTGGCCGTGTCGGGATTGTTGAAATCCGTCAGATAAATGTCTGCTGTCAATTTAATGTACTTGCCGGCAAAATCATTAGGGTCATCCGGGTCATTACATAGTTCCGCCAAACCGGCTAACTGTTCCGGCGTGGAGATAAGATAGGGATCGGTCTGTGTACCAGAACCGCTGAAGGTTTTGTTACTCGTACCGTTCCAGTACGTCTGTGCCTGTACTACGACTGCCATCAGCAGCGTCAATGTCATTGTTAGAATTTGTCTCATACGCGTGTACTTTTATAAGATGAGTATTTTTTTAGCCATAGACATACGAAAAAGCGCGGGCTTTCGCTTGCTTCAATTTGATACTTTGAGGTCTTCGACTACCTTGACAATTCAAATTTATACACGGAAAACTCACGCTATTAACGTGAGCGTGCATAAACCGTACTTGAATTGTCAATGGACCTTTGGGTCCGTGATACTTTAGAAGTGTCGAAGTTTCAAAGTATCAAGCTTTTCGGCTTATTACGCTATTTTTAGACGCACACTTGCGCCTATATGTCTTATCTTAATATATTTTTCACCGCTTTTTTACGCTGTCGGTGAGGTCAGATTTGGGTTCCTGTTTAACGTCAGAGAGTGACGATATCTTATGCTTTCAATATATGCTTGCTTTCCACATTCTCCAACACAGTCATTTGCTGAATGGCTATTTGGTTGAGTTTCTGGAGACGCTCGCCTTGTGGTAAGCCTTCATTGATGAATACTGCATTCAGGTTCTCCATATTACTCAGACAAATCAACTGATTTATTGTTGCGTAATCGCGGATATTGCCTTTATCCTCAGGATGTGCGTCGCGCCACTCTTTAGCGGTCATTCCAAACAATGCCACATTAAGCACATCTGCTTCATTGGCATAAATAAGCGAGCGATGGTATGGATCAATCTCCTGCGGGATAAGGTGTTCTTTAATCGCGTCCGTATGTATATGGTAGTTGATCTTTGCCAATTCTCGTTTTGCTGACCAACCGAGTGCTTTTTGTTCCTCCTCTTTGAGGCGTTGGAATTCCTTAATCAAATAGAGCTCAAACTCAACAGACACCCAACTGGCAAATTTAAAAGCTATATCGCGCTGCGCATATGTACCGCCATTATTCCCACTCTTAGAAATAATGCCTATAGCTCCTGTTAATTCAATCCAGCGCGACGGGCTAAGCGTGAAGGCATTACTACCTGCCTCTCGTAAAAGGGGATCGAATTCGACCCCTTTGAACTGCGGGTTATTCAAAGCCTCCCACATACCAAGATACTCAATCGTATTTTTGAGCCGCATCCAATTCTTTACAACATCTTTCGGTTCAAGGGCATTCTTCTGACGAGCAATATCCGTAATACAGATATAGTCCCATCCGTTCTGTGAAAACGAGCGGATAGTTGTGTCCTTGACGATTATTTCTTTTTGCTTTGCCATAAAATGATTTTGCGGTGCAAAATTACACAAAAAAAATGACACTTGCAAATAAAAGTACCATTTTTTTGTATTTTTATAGCTTTTCGGCTTATTACGCTTTAGTATATATCTTTAGCGCAACACCTTGCGCTTGTCTTCTCCTTCTTTTCCGTCCCGGAGATCGGACGATGATTTTATGCGGCTACTCCTATCTCGTAGAGGTATTCAGGGGCAAAGCCGATTTCATTAGACCAATCCACAGTAAACGGGTCTAAAGTATAATTGCGGAAGTAATCCAAGTCCTGCAATTTAGTGCAAATACCTTTTTGCGCTAGAGGCCAAAAGTCCACGAGTTTAGTGGCTCCATTGTTGAACGAAAGCCGCAAAACATGGTCGCGGACATAGTCGGCACTTATAACTTTTAGGATAGGATTTTTCATAATGGCCTCCTTTCTTTATTGTAGTGGATCTATTTTTATTGGTTCTTCGGACTTACCCAGCCGCTCCCAATTGGCTAATAATTCTTCTTCGTGCTGGTCAAGCCATTCATATACCATACGCAGAGCGCGACGCGGTAATGAGCCGGTTATAACGCCATCTTTAATTGTAATAATAGCTTCGTAACCTTGATATTTAACATGAAAATGAGGAGGATTGTGTTCGCTCATGTACATGTAAATGGCAATTCCGTAAAATGAACTGATCTCTGGCATAATTGGTATTCCTTTCAATTTTGCTCGCAAAATTACTACTTTTTTCTGACATAACCAAATTTTTCTCTAAAAAAACTTCCATTTTCTTGCATAATTCATTTTTTTGTTGTAATTTTGCACTCGCAAAACTTTTTATACCATGCGTAAAACAATTATTCTTATGCTTTCTGTGGCATTATTGGCTTGCACTAACGCTGCCAAGCAACCCAAACTGGAGGACGAGTGCCTCTATAGTCCCTCAAAAACACAATTTCAATTCTGGTCCAATGTCGCCGAACAGATGGAAGTTCGGATTTATAATGGCGATTGTTGGGTGGATGATGGAGAGGAACCATGCGAAATAGTTCCTTTGACCAAAGGAGCCAATGACTTCTGGACCGCTACCGTGAAGGGTGATCTCGCCGGCAAATTCTACACCGTGCGTTCGTTCCAAAACGGCGAATGGGCACCCGAATCACCGGGTATCTTTGCAAAAGCGGTCTCCATCAACGGTCAACGGGCGGCTATCATCGACATGAAGGCTACAGACCCGGAGAATTGGGACAAAGACGTACGTCCTGCCATGACCGATCCGACCGATATCGTCGTCTATGAGACCCATTTGCGCGACTATACAATGGCGAATCCGGCTATTGAAAACAAAGGCAAGTTCCTTGCACTCACCGAAGAACCTGCAATCAACCATCTCAAAGAATTAGGCATTACCCACCTCCAGATCCTGCCGATGTTTGACTACGGATCCATTGACGAGACGAACTTAGATCAAAACCGTTACAACTGGGGTTATGACCCGGTGAACTACAACGTGCCCGAAGGAGGATATTCCACCAACCCTGCCGACCCGGCTTGCCGTATTCGCGAAGCAAAACTGATGATCCAAGCCCTGCATGCAAACGGTATCCGCGTTATCATGGACGTCGTGTATAACCATACTTACGATGTCATGGGTTGTGCGCTCGGTCGTGTCGTGCCGCAGTATTTCTATCGCCTCAATGAGGACGGCAGTTATGCGAATGGTTCGGGGTGCGGTAATGAAACCGCTTCTGACCATGAGATGTACCGCAAGTTCATGGTAGAATCTGTTTGCTACTGGGCACGCGAATACCACATCGACGGTTTTCGTTTCGACCTTATGGGCATCCATGACCAGGAGACCATGCGTCAGATCCGTGCCGCACTCGACGAGATCGATCCGACCATTCTCACCTACGGTGAAGGCTGGGCTGCTATGTCACCTGCCTATCCGTATGAAGACCTAGCCATGAAACAATGGACCTATAAAATGCCGCGTGTAGGCGCGTTCAGCGATGATATTCGCAATGCGCTTATCGGATCACCCTTTGACCATGATCCCGGTTTCGCTTCCGGTAATCCCGCAGGTGTTAAGGACGTGATGCGTGGTCTGATCGCTTGTCCGGAGTGGAGTGGTGAACCTATGCAACATGTGTCCTACATCACATGCCATGACAACTACTGTCTGCGTGACCGCATTGATGTGAGTGCGCCGGATGAGAGCGAAGAGACCAAGCTTCGCATGAACAAACTGGCGCAGACCGCCGTGCTTGTTTCGCAAGGCATGAGTTTCATCTACGGCGGTGAGGAACTGTACCGTACCAAACGCGGCATTGATAATAGTTACCAAAGTCCCGATTCGATCAATATCATCCCATGGGAGAACAAAAGAGAATATTACGATCTGTTTGAATACTACAAGCAGATGATTGCTATTCGCCGTGCGCATAAGGGTTTCCGTCTCGGCAGCGCCGAAGCGGTGAAAGAACATGTGGAGTTTTTGGATGCCGACAACGATCAGGTCATCATCTATCGCATCAAAGACCTCGAAGGTATTGACAGTGCGAAATCGCTGTTGGTGGTACTGAACGGAAGTGCGAAGGTGGTGAAGACGGCTATTCCGGAAGGCGACTATATCCTCTTGGCGTTTAACGGAGGAGCCGATGCAGAAGGAATGGGAGAGTTACACAACGAACAAATCGCGGCAGGACCGTATTCAGCAACTATCCTTGCGGAGAAATAGCCTGTAAGCGATTCTGCATCTCAATCATCTCATCTCTCAGGAAAGCGGCGGTTTCAAAGTCCGTCGCTTTTGCTGCGGCGAGCATCTGTTTGCGTTTTTCGTCAATGGCTTTCTCCAGCTGCTTGGCGTTCATCTTCTGCCATTCGGCATTCTTCCAACCGGCTTTGATGCTTTCAGTCAGTTTGCGTTTCTCTTCTTCCGGATCCTTATACAATCCTGCCAAAGCACTCGTATTGATCTCTTTCTTGATCGGCGTTGGAACAATCCCGTGTTCCTCGTTATACTTCATCTGGATTGCCCGTCTCCGATTGGTCTCATTGATCGTTGCCTGCATCGCCGGCGTGATCTTATCGCCGTACAGCACGGCTTTGCCGTGAATATGACGAGCCGCTCTACCTACCGTCTGTGTCAGACTTCGTTGGTCACGCAAGAATCCTGTCTTGTCGGCATCCAAAATCGCTACCAGACTCACTTCCGGCAAATCCAGTCCCTCTCTCAATAAGTTCACACCCACTAACACATCGTACTCGCCTTTCCGCAAGTCCTCCATGATTTTAACACGCTCGATCGTATCGATGTCCGAATGGATATATGCCGATTTAATCCGGTATTTCCGTAAATACTCATCTAACTCCTCTGCCATTCGTTTGGTCAGCGTCGTTACCAGGCACCGCTCATTTCGATGAATGCGGAATTTGATCTCGTCCATTAAGTCATCCACCTGATCCTTCGTCGGTCTCACCTCTATCTCCGGATCCAATAGGCCTGTCGGACGAATCAACTGGTCGATCACGATGCCTTCACTCTGGGTCAACTCGTACTCGTCCGGTGTCGCCGACACATAGATCGTTTGACCTGTTTTCTGCTCAAACTCCTCAAACTTAAGCGGCCGGTTATCCCGAGCTGCAGGAAGTCTAAATCCGTACGTCACCAAGTTATCCTTACGTGCCTTGTCACCTCCGTACATACCCCGGATCTGCGGAACAGTGACGTGACTCTCATCGATGACCAGTAACATATCCTTCGGGAAATAATCGAGCAGACAATAGGGTGGTGTGCCTGGTTCACGACCGTCGAAATACCGGCTGTAGTTTTCTACACCGGAACAATAACCGAGTTCATCCAGCATCTCCAAATCGTACTTCACCCGTTCCTCTATACGCTTTGCGTATAACTCTTCACCTATCTCGATAAAATACGCGATTTGTTCGTCCAGATCCGCCTTAATCTGTTCCTTTGCTGCCGCAATTCGATCGGCACTCGTCAGGAAAATAGTCGCCGGACTTAAGTTATAATGGTCAAACTCTTCCAATACCTGTCCACTTAACGGATCGACGGTTAAGATAGCGTCTATCTCATTCCCGAAAAACTCGATTCGTACCAAGTAATCCGCATAAGCTAACGCGATATCAATCGTGTCGCCCTTCACCCGGAACCGTCCACGTGCCAACTCCACATCATTACGCACGTACTGCGCGCCCACGAGTTGTTTTAATAAGGTGTCCATCGGAATGACGTCCCCTCGTTTCAACTCCACGACATTCGCCGTGAAATCCTGCGGAGACCCTAAACCGTAGATACAGCTCACGGAACTCACAATAATCACATCCTTCCGACCACTCAGTAAAGCAGCTACGGCAGATAGACGGAGACGGTCGATTTCCTCGTTGATGCTCAGGTCCTTGTCGATATAGGTGTCCGTACTCGGGATATAGGCTTCCGGCTGGTAGTAGTCGTAATAACTCACGAAATACTCGACCGCGTTATGCGGAAAGAAAGCCTTCATCTCGGAGTATAACTGCGCCGCAAGGGTCTTGTTGTGACTCATAATCAAGGTGGGTCTATTCAATTCCTTGATCACATTAGCTACCGTAAACGTTTTACCGCTTCCGGTCACACCTAACAAGACCTGCGCTTCTGCGCCGGCTTTGACACCTTCCACCAATGCCTTGATCGCTTCCGGCTGGTCTCCTGTCGGTTTATATGGACTCTCTAATTGAAACAAAATTCAAAATCACGGGATAATATATATTTATATATATTATAAGGATGGGTGGGATACGATATTACCCTTACTTACCCTCTACTTGCCTCTGAAAAAAACAAAAGGGGACCCTTTCGGAACCCCTGTTTGTTTGAGCTTTTTACTTAACGCGGCGCTCTTGAATGCGGGCTTTCTTACCCGTGCGCTCACGCAGGTAGTACAGTTTAGCACGACGTACTTTACCGTACTTGTTGATTGTAATGCTCTCGATGAAGGGGCTGTCCATCGGGAAGATACGCTCTACACCAACGTTGCCGCTCATCTTACGAACTGTGAAGCGTTTCTTGTCACCGCTACCGTGGATGCAGATTACATCACCGCGGAACTCCTGAACACGCTCTTTGTTACCTTCTTTAATACGGTATCCTACCGTAATTTGATCACCTGCCTTGAATGCAGGGAACTCTTTCTTCTCGCCGGCAAATGCTTGCTCAGCTACTTTCAATAAATCCATTTCGTTACTTTTTTATATGGATCCTTACTAACGTTTGGAGCATTTACTACTATTCGGATTTAACCTAATGCAATCGCCAGAGGCTCAAAACGGACTGCAAAATTACTGCTTTTTTTTGAATTGACCAAATTTTTTTGAAAAAAAATGAAAATTTTCTTGAATTATTTGTGTATACGAAAATTTTTTCGTATCTTTGCACGCTTAAAAGTGTTTGAATGAGACGTGCTTTGTACATAATAGGGGTATTTCTGGTCAGCTTACTGCTGGTGATGATTATGTTCACCGCGGTGCTGATGAGTGACCGTGTGCAGACAGCTGCCGTTCAATGGGCAACGGGAGAGTTTGCGGAAGCCCTGGGTACCAATGCGCATGTGGGCGAAGTGAACTACCATTTTCCGGCACGTATCTCCATCCATGATATCTATCTGGAGGACCTCAACCACGATACCCTCTGTTACATCGATGAACTCTACGTCCATTTCAAACCGCTGTCCTTGTTGCATAACGAGGTGCGTTTCTCGCATGCGAACGTAAACAAGGCGGTGGTCAAACTCTATGAGCAAAACGGAGAATGGAACTACCAATTCTTTGTGGATGGCTTGGGACTGAACAAACCCTCTGCTTCTTCCGAAGAACCCTCCGATCAACTGTTGGCAGTACAGGATATCACCTTTGACTCCGTCCATGTGACCTACGGCGAGTATAACATGTTGCTTTCTCATGCCTCGATGGACCTCAATGAGTTAAAAGCCAACTCTCTGGATGCACAAGTGCGTCGGCTGGCACTGCAGATAAACAAGCCCTCCGATCCTACCGTCAAGCCCTTCGTGATGCAGGATCTCAGCGCACGGTTGATACAAAACGATTCGGTACTCAGCCTGCCTACGCTTAAAGCGCAGTTGGCGCAGTCTCATCTCGACATGAGCGGTATAGAGGTGCGTATCCCGTCCGATTCTACCATGACCGAGGAGCAAAGGGTGCAGGAGACAACCTACGCCGTTAACTTCCGCAAGGCGGAAATCATCCCGGCAGATATAGCGCTCTTTGTGCCCAAGATGAAAGGAATGCGTTCCCCGTTTGTGCTGGATGGTACCATCCGCGGAACACGTGATTCCCTTTGCTGTGAGGACATCGAGTTGCATTATAACAACCATCCTGTCCTTGCCGGACACGTGTGTATCACCGGTATGCCGGATATAGAAAATACCTATCTGGAGGCGAATCTGACCGATCTGCAGACCAATGCTGCGCGGCTTCAGGATTTTCTTTCGCAACTCAACAACCGTCCGACCCTTTTGCCGCCGACTGTGCATCGCTTGGGCGATATCCATTACCGCGGCACACTGGAAGGACGACTGCATAACCTCACCTTGCACGGTGGTTTCCGAACCGCTTTGGGGTCTATATCTACCAACGGAACACTCGTGTCGGACTCCGACTTCACGCATACCCAATACGACCTGAAACTGGTCAGCCGGAACTTCCGATTGGGCAAACTGCTCAATAATCCGAAGATCACCACCATGACCGTTGATTTTGATTCGAAAGGTGAGATCGTGAACGGGGAAGTGTTCGGTGATACCAAGGCGCACGTCAAACAACTGACGTACAATAACTACACCTTCAACGATCTGCATTTCGACGGCAGATATGAACCGCAGTTATTCCGTGGTAGCAGCTCCATTGATGATCCGCATATCAAAGTCGATTTTAACGGTATCGTCAACGTGCAGTCCACGAACCCGGAGATGAACTTCAATCTCATTTGCCATCATTTTGACTCTTCGCCCTTCACGGAAGACGGTCAACCCGGTGTGGAGACTTCCTTCGCCATGAATGTGGATTTGAACGGTGCGCAGGTGGATGAGATAAGCGGTTATGTGGTTATCGACTCCTTGGCATTGGCGACCCGCTATGACTCGATGCTCTTGAAGCAGTTGACACTCGTCACTTCGGCTTCGTCGGATAAGGCCAAATCGATCTCGCTCAACTCCGACAACCTCCATGTGCAGGCAGACGGTGAGTTCCGTTATGCCGATCTCCTTCCTGCGCTCCAATCGATGATGCACCATTATCTGCCGACCGTCATCGACGCACCTACTGCCAAATGGACTCCCGTCTCTCTCTCCCTCCGTGCGGAAGGAGAAAGACTGCGTGACGTGCAGCGTCTCTTTGAGGCACCGGTCACCATCTCTGACCATTCCTCCTTGGCGGCAGACCTATCCCTCTCGCCTTCCACGTCCCGCTTTGCACCGCAGCCGTTCGTCAACATGCGGTTCTTTGCGCCCGGTGTGCGTGCGAATGGAACACCGATCCATGACTTGCTCGTTACGGTTCAGACCAAGGAGAATACCTTGGATTTCCGTGTTTCTGCTGAAGTGGATAACACCCAACTCGACTTCTCTACCAGTGCCGTCAATGACTCGTTGCTTACCAACATGTCCTTCAATCGCCTGGCACAGATCATAGAGAAGATCCCTACAGAACTGCTGACCGCCAAAGAGAGTTATGCGGCACAACTGTTCGCCGAATGGGAAGGAAACTACAGTGGTGACATAGGCCTTATCACGCATTTCTCCAAATATGCCCAAAAACCGCTTGTCGAACTGCATTTCATGCCGTCTGAACTCATTCTACGCGATTCGCTTTATACGCTCAGCGAAAGTCAGATGACCTATTGTGCCGCTGAGTCGTCGCTGCAGATTGACCATTTCTCCTTCGCCGGTGCCGGTCAGTTTATCCGTGCACACGGTATGGCTTCGGAACGACCCACCGACACACTTACCATCGGATTGCAGCAGATAGACGCGTCCTATGCTATCCCCTTTGTGCTGCCTAAACAGATCATCATCTTTAATGGTCTGATGACCGGAAGCGCAGATATAACCGGTATATTCGGTCAACCGCTCGTCGAATCGCTCATTCATATTGAATCCTTTGGACTCAATAACTGCTATTTCGGCGAAGCGGATGTGGACCTTCATGTCTATCCGACACGACAAATCGGTGACTCAATCCTGCCGCCTGAATTACGTTTCCATGCCGATGTGGATCGACCCGACAGACGCGTCGTTGCCTTGGACGGTGAAGCAAACTTCGCATCCGGTCACTGGGAACTCGATATGATGTCAAACCATGTGCCCTTGGATTTTATTAACCATTGGACCCATTCGGTCATCGACAGCCTGGACGGTGAAGGTTCCGGACGAATCGTGGTGGGAAACATCCCGCAGAAAAAGGACCGAAACGTTTATGTGCTGCTGCAGACCAAAGCGCACCATTCGTCTCTTACTATTCCGTGGAATAACGTGCGTTATACGATAGAAAGTGACTCCATTTTGATGGATACCACCGCCATCCGCTTCCCTAACGTCCATCTGACGGACGCTTACGGAAACCCCGTGGAGATAGACGGCGCTATTCGTCATGACGGATTCAAGGATTACCGTCTTGACTTGCATGTCGATGCCCATGACGCACTTGTCTTCAATTCCAACGTCCCCGGTGAGATGATCCAAGGAACGGTCTTTGCAGACGGACATGTGGATATCACCGGCAAAGACAAAGACATCCTCGTTGCGGCGACTGCCAAGACGTCCAAGAACTCCAGGTTCCGCTTCAGCATCGATAATACCTCTTCGGCGTACGAATCGAATTTCATCCATTTCGTCGAGCATCCTAAACAGGACACCATCGCTGTTGTGGAAACGGATCTGGATAATATCGACCTGCCGAAAAAAGTTCGCAAACGGACGTTCTATATCCCCAACGGACGGTGTGTACTCAAACTGAACATCGATGTCAATCCCTTCCTCTTGTTCCAACTTGTCTTAGGCGAACGGAACGGAGATGTGCTCCAGGCACGGGGTAATGGAGCCTTGCAACTCAACTATGACACCCAGACCGGTAACACCGGACTCTTCGGTACCTACGAGATGGAAAGCGGTACAATGACCTATACTGTCGCTAACGTCATCCATAAGGATTTCGTCGTCGGTTCCGGTTCTACTATCGTCTTCTCCGGTAACGCGTCTAACCCTCAGATGGATGTCACTGCCAAGTATCGTGCGACTGCTAACCTCAAAGACCTCTTTGGCGATGATGTCAACCAATTGGCTACCACGCGCACGAACATACCGGTCTTCACCTGTCTCCATATGACCGGACCGCTCAATAACCCTATCCTCAACTTCTCTTTGGAGTTCCCGATGTCGGATCAGTCCATCCAACAGCAGGTCAAGCAGGTTATCAACACCGACGAGATGCTTATGCGACAGGTCATCTATCTGCTCGTCTTTAATCGTTTCTTTACACCCGATTATATGAACCGGGCGGAGTATGCGACGCTTAACTCCACCTATTCGCTGCTCTCGTCCACCGTCACCGGCCAGATCAACGCCTGGCTGTCCAAACTGACGAACATGCTCACCCTTGGTGTCGCCATTCGAACCGAAGGAGAAGGGGCGGATGCCAGTCAGGAGTATGAAGCTAATTTCCAACTTCAACCCGTGGACCGACTCGTCATTAACGGTAACTTCGGATATCGGTACAATGATGTGTCCAACCAGCCTTTCTTCGGCGATCTCGATGTCGAAGTGCTCCTTACCGAAGACGGACAATGGCGACTCAAAGGCTATACCCATACCGTCGATAAATACTCCTTGCGACAGGCTTCCACCATCCAGGGATTCGGTATCATCTGGAAGAAAGATTTTTAATTAACCTCAATATTAACAATTAAATTTTTTACACTTATGGAAATTAAATTAGATGCAAAATTGATGAAAGCCGTTTACGGCTTGATGGTGTTTATCACTTCTATCTGCCTTTTGGCTATTAATGACCCGCGTCAATTATGGCTCGTCGGCTTGTTTATGTTATTCGGTACAATCGCCCATTGCGCCGCATGGTATCTCGATGGTATGAAGGATATCAGCATGCTTCTGAAGACCTCCTTCTTGCTGCTTTTCTCCATCGTGTTCTTGACCAACATCGAAGCCCTTATGTTCAGCGCACTCCTGTTCCTTTTCTGGGGTATGCTCGAAGCAGCTATCATTCTCACGCAGAAGTATGAGTCTATCAAAGCACAAGAGGGTTACTGGTTCGTTTACGCCGGTTTGATATGCATCACCCTCTTGCTGGGCATTATCGCATGTTTCGCACTCAACGGTGTTCTCCTCGCGCTCCCGATCTTGTTCGCTTCGCTGATCATGATCTTCGAGTACTGCGAGCAGTTCCTGCCGAAAGTAAGTGTACGTATCGCTAAGTAATCATCTTACAGGGTACAAAAAAATAGGACTCTCATCGGAGTCCTATTTTTTTATATACATTAGCCTTTAGCCTTTAGCCTTTAGCCATTAGCCTTTACCCGGTCTCGGTCCACGACGTTCCGGTCTCGGACCTCTGTCCAGTTTAGCGCCGTCACGGTCCTCACGACGAGGACGTTCCCGTTTCTCCGGCTCTACATAACCTTCCGGCTTCTCCTTCAGCACTTTAGCGCTCAAACGGAACTTACCGGTCTTCGGATCGATCTCCAGTAACTTGATACGGATATGATCGCCTTCCTTGATTCCGGTCTCTTCCATGGTCTCGTAGCGTTTCCAGTCGATCTCGCTGATATGCAGCAGACCTTCCTTACCCGGCATGAACTCTACGAAACAACCGTAAGGCATGAGAGATTTAACGACCGAGTCATACTCCTCGCCTACTTCCGGCAGAGCCACAATAGCTTTGATCTTCGCGATCGCTGCCTGCATCTGTTCGCCGTTGTTGCTTGCTACTTCTACCTTACCGCCCTTCTCGTCTTCGTCGATCGAGATGACAGCGCCGGTCTCAGCCTGGATACCCTGGATGATCTTACCGCCCGGGCCAATGACAGCTCCGATCATATCTTTCGGGATATAGAAAGAGGTGATACGCGGTGCGTGCGGTTTGAGGTCAGCACGCGGAGCCGGCATGCACTCAAGGATCTTACCTAAGATGTACATACGTGCCTCGTGTGCCTGTGCCAACGCGTTCTCGAGAATCTCGTAACTCAAACCGTCCACCTTGATATCCATCTGGCAAGCGGTCAGACCGTCCTTGGTACCGGTGGTCTTGAAGTCCATATCACCGAGGTGGTCCTCGTCACCGAGGATATCACTCAAAATAGCGTAGTTCTTACCGGAGTTCTCCGAGATCAGACCCATTGCGATACCGCTGACCGGCTTCTTCATCGGAACACCTGCGTCCATTAATGCCAGCGTACCGGCACAAACGGTTGCCATAGAAGAAGAACCGTTGGACTCAAGGATATCAGATACGACACGTACCGTGTACGGGAAATCTTCCGGAATCATATTCTTCAGCGCACGGCAAGCCAAGTTTCCGTGACCGATCTCACGACGACCTACACCACGAGCGGCTTTGGCCTCACCCGTTGAGAACGGTGGGAAGTTATAATGCAGCAGGAACTTATCCGTGCCTTGAATCAAAGCCTCGTCCACGATCTTCTCATCACGACTTGTACCGAGCGTAACGGTACTGAGACTCTGCGTTTCACCACGGGTGAAGATCGAACTTCCGTGAGGGCCGGGCAGGTAGCCTACCTCGCACCAGATCGGGCGGATCTCCGTCGTCTTACGGCCATCCAGACGCTTACCCTCATCGAGCACAGCGCGGCGCATAGCCTCTTTTTCTACATCGTGATAGTAACGGTCAACCAGCGCAGCGATCTCATCGATATCAACCCCTAACGCTTCTGCACGCTGTGCCATATAGTCGGCCTTCTCGGTCTTGAAGTCTTCGCAAATCTGGCTGAACATCTCCTCGCGGTGATGCTTGTCGGTATCGGCAGACGTAGCCTGTGCATACGCACGAGCGTAACTGTAATCGTGAACAGCCTGCTTCAACTCCTCATCATTCACCTCGTGGCAGTACTCACGCTTCGTCTCTTTGCCGTAAGCCTTCATCATCTCGTTGATCGCCAGACACTGCGGTTTGATTGCCTCGTGTGCCGCCTTGATAGCCTCTAACATCACTGCTTCCGGCACCTCTTTCATCTCGCCTTCCACCATCATGATGTTGTCATACGTAGCAGCTACCATCAGCTCGAGGTCTGCGTGTTCGCATTGCTCAAACGTCGGGTTGATCACCATCTTACCGTCCACACGTGCTACACGTACTTCGCTCACCGGACCCTCAAACGGGATATCCGAACAAGCCAAAGCCGCACCTGCAGCCAGACCCGCAATGCTCTCCGGCATGTCGATACCGTCAGCCGAATACATGGTAACGTTTACAAACGTCTCTGCGTGATAGTTAGAAGGGAAGAGGGGTCGAAGGGCGCGGTCGATCAGACGTGCAATCAGAATCTCATAGTCCGATGCCTTGCCTTCGCGGCGGGTGAATCCACCCGGAAAACGTCCTGCTGACGCAAATTTCTCTTTGTACTCTACGGTTAACGGCATAAAATCGGTGCCGGGAACCGCATCTTTGGCGGAGCAGACAGTGGCTAAGATCATCGTGTTACCCAGCGTCGCCATCACAGCTCCATCCGCTTGTTTCGCCAACTTGCCCGTCTCCAGTTTGATCACTCGTCCATCGGGAAGAGCAATCTCTTTCGTTACAATATTCATCTATTTTACATCAATTGTGGGTACCGTTTGTACCCGGTTAATTATTAGACCCATAAAAAGTCGTGCAAAGTTACAAAAAAAAAATGATTCGTGCAAGAGAATTTTGCATTTTTCAGCAAATTTGCACAAAATTTAGCATATTACAGCTTTACTCGCAGTAAAATGTGTAAATCTGTACGTGTTATTGAACGTTTATGACTGGTCGCCCAACCCTTCTCATAAATCGTTTCGCTTACTCGGAAGTACAACGCCAATTGATCGATGATCTGCCATTTCAGACACACGTAACCCCGTCCGCCTAAACCGTAACTCGCCGGAATCGAAAAAGAGTAGAGAACATCGTGCTCGTACAGATAAATCCGGTTCGCCCATTCACGCGCATCAAAAAACTGTAACCGTCCCAGCAAACTCAACGGTACACGTTGAAAGTTATACGCCACATCCTGCGCTACACTTACTCCGTAACTGTTTACATAATTCGCATCCGCTGTGGTTCGTAAACTCCACGGTCCCCGTTCCCAGTCGAACTGCATTCGACCGGAATAGGTGGACACATCCCCTTTTTTTCGTGCCCGTAACCTACCGCTAACCGCTAACCGATCACCTCTAACCGTTTTTTGAAATTCCGTTTCAAAAAGCACATCATACCCGATGGTTCCTGCCTCAGGAATACCGTACTTCACACCGCTGAAATAAAACACATCCCCGTATCCGCTGAAACGCCAATTTTTCAATCGCGTGATGTCAAAACCCACATAGCCTCCGTTTTCGTCGTTGATCCTCGAGGTCTCGGAAAAACCGTACCCTAATGCATTGTCGAACCACGGCGAATAGTACCGGTACAAGGCAATCAGACTCACCCCTTCCGTCGGGTAAAAACGACTTCCTGCTAACACCCCCACACCCCATTGCTGATTCTGACTTGTCGCCACTTCCGCAAAAGCGTCAAACCAACCGTGGTTATACCGCGCTGAGGCGCTCATAACCGCCTGATTCGTTCCCCGGAAATAATGCGCATTATACGCCGCATTATTATACGGCCGGATACTGTCGGACCAGATGTTTTCCGCGGCTGTCACTTGCACCTCCAACTGCTTGTGCCTTACCGTCAGATTGGCGCCTACCAGATGATGCCAGGTGCTGTCATTCGCTCGTCGCATCGAGTACAACGCACTCACATCCAATCGAGTAGCCTTGCCCCAATTCCATCGGAATGTACCACCCGCTCCATGCAAACCGTTGCCGTCCACCGATGAGTAATACCGTAACCCGTTCCGCTGCTGACCTGCTGAGGCTACATACATCGATTTACCCGCATGAAAAGGTTGGGCGAAAACCAATCCCTGACCAAAACTTGCCTGAAAATTACCGGCTACCAAGGTATGCAGATGTCCGATATCGTTCAGTTGCAGATACGCCCCGTATTGCAGATCCTGCGCCATACCCCCTGCCGGTCGTCTCAACTGTGCACCGAAAACCACCCTCCGCTTGTAGTCAAACCGATATCGTGTCTGCACGTACATAGGATCCGTGCCTTCAAAACCCTCTATATTCCGTGCATCCACACGCGCATTCAACTCATGATTGGCATGCTCAAAAACCTCACGCGCGTACATATTATTGTCTTGTGCACGCTCGCTCACGCGCACAAAAGGCAGCAAATCCCGAATCTCGAAGTCTGACAAACTGGCAATCAACCGTAACTCGTACAAACTCTCAAACGCATGTTTGTCTGCGTACAACAAGATATCGTCTATCTGCTTGGGAGAAAGAAAATAGAGTTGATTCAACTCCTCTTCGGTCGTGTTGTTCAAATCAATCGGATTCGCATGAATCGCATACAAGTCCGTCTGAATCTGTTCGAAATCCGCTTCTCCGATCTCCGTCACCGCATTATAGATGTCCAAAATGACATCATCCGGCGTCTGCGCGGAGGATAGTAACGCCATCCATAAACATCCTATGACCGGAAAAATTCGTTTCACGGTACAAAAATACTACTTTTTTTGCATATATCAAAATTTTTTTGTACCTTTGCGCAAAATTATGACCAAACGCACCGCTTATCATATCGTCGAATGGACTATCGCCCTTATCGGGTGTGCTTTTCTGGTCTATAAACTCGTCACGTACGATGACTATGCCTCGCTCGGCGAATCGCTCCGTGCGATGGGTGTCAAACAATGGTCTGCCTTGGTCCTCTGTCTGCTGCTTATGCCGGTAAACATGTTCCTCGAAGCATGGAAATGGCGCACCCTCATCCCGATGTCCTGGCGTGATGCCCATTATCAGGTCTATTACTCCAAATTAGCCGGTCTGATCACCCCGTGGCGCCTCGGCGAATATCCCGCCAGAGGACTACTCATGGAGGAGAGTGAGTGGGGAAAAGTGCTCTCCATGGGAGCCGTAGGCTCCGCTACCATGACCGCCGCGATCATCCTCGCCGGATTAACCGCATTACTAATCTCCAATCTACAATCTCCAATCTCCAATAATTATTATCTCCTCGTCGGTGCCCTCTTGCTTCTCCTTATCCTTGCCCTCATCTTCGCGCCTCGACTCTTACGCCGCTGGGCTGACGTCTCTCATCGGCTCATCCTCCTCTCTACCGCCCAGAGTTTTGTCCGCCTCGCCTGCTGGTGCGTCCAATTGGCGCTGGTGCTTTATGCGCTCAGGTGCTACCAATCACCAATCACCATTTACCAATTACCAATTTACTACTTGTTAGTAACCATCACGCCCAACGTCCCCATCGCTGAGGCCGGGGTACGTGGTGCCTGGGCAATCCTACTCTTCGGTTCGGTCAATGCCGCACTTGCCGGAGTACTCCTTTGGGCGATAAATACCCTTATCCCCTGCCTCGTTTGGCCTTTTTTACGAAGATTTCGGTAAAAAATTTCTTTTTCGACGAGCAAAACGATTATTTTTTTACCCAAAATCTTGCGTAAATAAAAATTTTTTTGTAAATTTGCAGCGGATTTGTCGTTATGACGGTATGACGTCATGACGTTATGACGAAAAAATAACTAAAACACAATATCATGAACATTAATTTTCAAATTCATTATCGTGCCGAGTATGGCCAGTCTCTCTGCGTGATCGAGACGCAGGAATCGATTTTGGGTTGGACCGAGAAATCGCCGTTGGTGCTGAACTGCCAAGGAACCGATTTCTGGTCAGTTAACGTACCTATCAGCGATTTCGCAGGAAGTATTCAGTACAAATACGCGATCCGCGTCGGCGAAGGACAGTACATCTACGAAGCCGGTGAACCGCGTAACCTCACGCTCAAAGCTGCGGACAAAAACCTCATCGTTCGCGATGCATGGCAGGCCAGCACCTACGAGGATTCGTTCTATACTACGGCCTTCCTTAAGTCCCTCTTCATGCGCCATAAACCCATGAAGGCAAAGGCTGCCAAAGGCAATATCCGTTTCTCGATCGACCTGCCGCAGATCCTGCCGACACAAGGTGTCGCTATCATCGGAAACTGCGATGCGTTAGGCAACTGGAACGCCGATGACAAACTCGTCATGAACGATGCGGATTTCCCGATTTGGCGTGCAGATATCGAAGTGAAAGGACAGGATATAGTCGAATATAAATATGTCATCTATGACCTCAAGTCCGGTGCCGTTGTGGATACCGAATGGGGTGAGAACCGCCAGATCTGGGGTATCGGTAAAGCACAAGTCATCATGCAGAACGACCGTGCCTTCCGTCGCACCCAACCGCGGTGGAAAGGTGCCGGTGTGGCTGTGCCGGTCTTCTCCCTCCGTTCTGCCGAAGGTTTCGGTATCGGTGAGTTCCAGGATCTCAAGAAAATGGCCGATTGGGCAGCGTCCACCGGTCAGAAGATGATCCAGACGCTTCCGATCAACGATACCACCCTCCGTCATAACAACCTCGACTCGTATCCGTATAACGCGGTGTCTGTCTTCGCCCTCCATCCAATATACATCAATATCGAGAAGATGGGTCGTCTGACGCCTGCGCAGAAGAAGAAATACGAGGCAAAGAAAGCGGAACTCAACGCCCTCACTTTTGCCGACTATCAGAATGTCTATGATGCCAAGATGGTGTTCTTTAAAGCCCTCTACAAACAGGACAAAGACGCTCTCTTCAGTTCCGAAGAATACAAGGCTTTCGAAGCCAAGAACGCCGAATGGCTCGAACCCTATGCGGCTTTCCTTTCCAAACGGGACAAGCAACCCAAGGACTTCTATAAGTTCCTCCAGTTCCATGCCGACAAACAGCTCGCTGATGCTGTCGCATATGCGCACTCGATCGGTGTGGCCATGAAGGGTGATATACCTATCGGTATCAGTCCGGACTCTGTCGATGCAGCGGTCTATCCGTCCCTCTTTAACCTCGACGCTTCCGCAGGCGCACCGCCCGATGATTTCTCTATCAGCGGTCAGAACTGGGGATTCCCGACCTATAACTGGGACGAGATGGCAAAAGACGGTTTCGGTTGGTGGAAAGCGCGTTTCCGTAAGATGCAGGATTATTTCGATGCCTACCGTATAGATCACATCCTCGGTTTCTTCCGTATCTGGCAGATGCGCAAATCGGACGTATGGGGACTCTGCGGCCATTTCGTTCCCGCTCTCCCGTACTCCTTCGATGACCTCTGCGCACAAGGCGTTTGCCTCGATTGGGACCGTATGACCAAGCCTTATATCCGTTCGAACTTCCTCGGCGATGTGCTCGGTTTCGATACCGAATGGGCGAAGAACAACGCCCTCAACACCCGTGACGGGTATGTCTATTGGTTCAAACCCGAGTTTGACACCCAGGCGAAAGTGCAGGAATGGGCTGACCGGCTCCTCGGCGATGAGAAACAACTTAAAGCATCCGGTCTCTCTGCCGAAGCGGTACATAACATCTGCAACGGTTTGATCTACCTCCATTGCGAAGTGCTCTTCGTCGAAGACCAGCGCCGTCCCGGATGGCTCCATCCGCGTATCTCCATCTATCAGAGCCACTCCTTCAACGAGCTCTACTCCGATCAGAAAGAGGTACTCATGCGGATCTATAACGACTATTTCTTCCGTCGTCATACCCAGTTCTGGCGTGACTCGGCGATGCGCAAACTGCCGACACTCATCGGTGCTACCCATATGCTCTGCTGCGGTGAAGACCTCGGTATGGTTCCGGCTTGTGTACCTGACGTCATGCATGAGCTCCAGATCCTCAGTTTGGAAATCCAACGTATGCCGAAGGATCCTACGGTGAAATTTGCCCACCCGGCTGACGCACCGTATCAGTCCGTTTGCACCACCGGTACCCACGACATGAACCCGCTCCGTGCTTGGTGGGAAGAGGACCGTGCCGTTACCCAGCGTTTCTATAACGAGCAGATGGGTTGGTGGGGTGACGCACCGAAGGAGATGACACCCGAGATCGCTGAGTTCATCATCAACCAGCATATGTACAGCCCGGCAATGTGGACGATCCTGCCGCTCCAAGACTGGCTCGCTATCGATGGTGACGTACGACTCAAAGACCAGTTCGCTGATCGTATCAACGTACCGGCTAATCCGCGCCATTTCTGGAACTATAGAATGCACTTGTCACTCGAAGACCTCATGAAGTGCAATAAACTGAATGAGAAAATTAAGAAACTGACAAGCGTTCGCTAACGGCTTCCATTAACCAAAGCGGCGTACTTGTCGCACCACAGATCCCGACCTTTGTGTCGGGATTTGTTGTTATGTCTGTCGTCATGACGTCATGACGTAATGTCGTCATAACGAGATCAACTTCGTCCGCAGACGAGACGAAATATGTCCTTTCGTTCGCTTCCTTACAATGATTATATAGTACGCGTGCGTTGGAAGACTTTGTACCGCCTACAAAGATCACGATATCGTTTGCTTTCGCAAAATCCTGTAACTCCTTCACCCGATTCGCCACACTCCGACAGATCGTATCGTGGTACTCGAAAGGAATCTCCAATTTCAAATTTCCAATTTCCAATTTAATCGCCTCCACTAGGCGATTAAACCCCTCCACGCTCTTCGTCGTCTGCGAAAACAGATAAATCGCTCTTCCGAAATCGAGTTTGTCCAACTGCGCCTCGTTCTCGATCACGATCGCCGTGTTGTTCGTCTGACCCTGCAGACCAATCACCTCCGCATGACCCGGTTTACCGTAGATCACGATCTGCGGCGGAACGGCCTCGTCGTTCTTATGCTGCTCATAGCACGCTCGGATACGGTCTTGCAGTTTCTTCACCACCGGGCACGTTGCATCTATCACCTCAATCCCTCTTTGTTTCGCAATCCAGTAGGTGCTCGGCGGTTCACCGTGCGCTCGCAACAGCACCCTCGAATGGGAGGGTAGGGTGCGCAGGTCATCATAGTCGATCGTCGCCAGACCCTTCATCTCCAGCCGCGCCACTTCCTGACCGTTATGCACGATGTCGCCCAAGCAGTAAAGCGAACCTTTCTCCAGTTCGCTTTCCGCTGCCTTGATCGCCCTCGTCACACCAAAGCAAAATCCACTATGGGCATCTATAGAAACTTTCAACTTTCAACTCTCAACTTCTTTCAACTTTCCATACGGCGTCAGCAGATCGGAAGAACTTTCAACTTTCAACTATTCACGGCTTTGTCAAAAAGTCCGTAAATGACTTGCATCTGTTCCTCCCGCGTCATATTACTGTTATCCACCACAATCGCATCTTCTGCTTGCCGCAACGGACTCTCTGCCCGGTGTGTATCGCGGTAATCCCGGTCATTCACGTCCGCTAACACTTCCGCAAAATCCGGTTTCTCACCCTTGCTTACCAACTCATCATACCGTCTCTGCGCTCTTACTTCCGGTGTCGCCGTCAGGAACAACTTCAACTCCGCCTTCGGGAATACCACCGTACCGATATCCCGGCCATCCATCACGATACCCTTTGCTTCACCCATCTTCTGCTGTTGTGCTACCAGGAATGCACGCACTTCCTTGATCTGCGAGATCTGACTGGCACGGTTTCCGGCTTCGAGGGTACGGATCTGACTCTCCACATCCTCACCGTTCAGCGTCACGTGTTGCGCACCATCCACCTGCACAAATCCGACTTCAATCTTCGGCAAAGCCGCAATGATATCTGCCGGTTCGGTCAAACCCTTCCGCAAGGTATATAAACCGATCGCACGATACATCGCGCCCGTATCTACGTACGTGTAACCCGCGTATTTCGCTAACGCCTTGGCAATCGTCGATTTTCCGCAAGACGAATAACCGTCTATCGCAACAATGATCTTATATCCTTTCATTTTTCATTTTTCATTTTTCATTTTTCACTCGCCGCTCCTTCGTCCTTTCATTTTTCATTTTTCATTTCATCATCGAATTTATATCTAACGTTAATCCGAGTTGGTACGAGAAATTGCTCTTCGTCAACTGACTGATCGCAAAACCTACGCGTGCCTGTTTGATCTTCACGCCCAGACCCAATGCAAATCCCGCCAACGACTTCTGGTCCGTTAACTGCAACTCCGCCCGTCTGCGGTGGTTGTAACTCAGCGCTATATAGAATTTCTCGCTCTTCGGTACGATCTCCAAACTCCAGATCGTGTGCCGGAAAAGCATGTCGTACCATTTCACGTTGTGGTCAATGATATCCCCCGTCGTCGGACTCTTGTCCAGACTCGTCCACTCGTAGTTCAAGTACCACGTCTGCATGTTATGGATCTGCAAGTGGAACCGCAGCGGCGCATGTTTGACCTGATAGGTCAGACCTAACTGCAGGTTCAGCGGTAACATCTCGTGGTTCGAACCGCCTTCCTGAGAATAGAATCCCTTGATCTGCCATCCGATATTGGCTAACACCAGACCCATCTGGAACGTCGAATCCGGCGTGATGAAATGCGCTCCTACGTCGGCTCCGATCGCAAAACTGCTATAACTCTCATAGATGCTATACACCGGCTTCAGCGTCACGCCGATCTTAAACAGTCTATGCAACTGCCGGGCGTACATGATATCCACCAATATATCCCGTGCTCCGAAAGACCCACCGGTCAAGTTACCGTTCTGGTCCGCATATTTCATGTGACCGTAGTCTAAGTAATGAATTCCCACCGCGAAATAGTTGGGTTTTGCCGGTTCACCATCCTTAGTACTTTGTACATTGTCCCTTTGTACATCTGCAAAATTATGTCCGTACAGTACACTACCGAACATCGTGCCCGGTAAGTAATAGGAATAGTTCAACTGCAGGTTCATGTGACTGTTCTCGTGCAGCAGCGCCGGATTGCACATGCCCATCGAGATATCTCCGTCACTCAGACTCACATTACTACCGCCTAACGCATTCAAACGCGACGATGTCGGCAGACTCATAAACGAGAACACCGACCTACCCGCATTCGACACCTGCGCCGAACAAATTGAAAATTGAAAATTGAAAATTGAAAGGAAAAGAATTCCCAACACCCAGTTCTTATGTCCCTTGTAGCCTTTCACTTTTCACCTTTCATTTTACGAAGTCCACAATACCGCATTTTAAAATCGCCTGCAAAATTACAAAAAAAAGTTGACATACGCAAGTGTTTAATATTTTTTATTAAAAATTCTGACTTTTCTGCCGAATTATTTGTGTGTATGAAATATTTTTTGTACCTTTGCAGCGTGAAATTGTGTGCAAACTAAAATACCAATCGCTAAATATTTAGTTATGGCAGATATAGAAAAGCGCAAACCGGAATTTGTAACTCGTGATGGCGTTATAGCCGATGGAAAGTACGTGGAATGGCTTGGTGAACTCAAGCAACGTTACCAACGAAGCCAGATCAAGGCTGCTGTGTTCGTGAACCGCTCCATGTTGGAATTTTATTGGTCGCTTGGTCGGGACATCGTTGCCCTCAAAGCAGAAAGCCAATGGGGCACAGGTGTGCTGCAACAATTGAGCCTTGATCTCAAGAAGATGTTCCCCAACGAAACCGGCTTCTCCTATCGGAATATCCTTTACATGAAAAAGTGGTATGCGTTTTATAATGAGTACCTTATAAAAATGCAGCAAGTTGCTGCAGAAATGCCACAGACAAAAATGCAGCAAGCTGCTGCCAAATTTAGTCACCAACCTGGTGACGAATTAGAGATGCCGGAAGAATTTGCTCTTATTCCATGGTTTCACCACGTGCACATTGCAAGTAAGAGTCAATCTGTTGACGAGGCACTTTTCTATATCAAACAGGCTATCGCCAACAATTGGAGTCGCAGCGAATTGGAATACGAGATGAAGGGCGATCTTTATTCTCGTCATAGTAGTGCACTTACGAACTTCTCCGATACAATGACCTTGCCGCAACAGAAATTGGCACAAGAGGTAATGAAGAGTCCGTACCAACTCGGATTCCTCAATCTCAAACAAGATCATAGCGAGGACGATTTGGAAGAGGCTTTGGTGAATAATATCACACGGTTTCTCTTGGAACTTGGTCAAGGTTTCTCGTATGTAGGTCGTCAGATGGAACTGGTTATGCCTGATGGCAGTACGTTTGTCCCGGACTTGGTTTTCTACCATACGCGCCTTAAGTGCTATATCGTGGTCGAACTCAAATCGGTTAAGTTTATGCCCGAGTTCGTGGGTAAACTTAATTTCTATGTCTCTGCCGCAGATGAACTGCTCAAAGCCGACGATGACAAACCTACGATTGGTCTGCTCATCTGCCGTGAAGCCGACAAGACCACCGTCGAATGGGCTTTCCGCGGTCTCGATCGTCCGCTGGGTGTGGCTACATACCAAATCGAGCAGATCGTCCAACGCACCATCCTCGAAGATAAGTTGAAGAAACAGAAGAAAAAATAACATCCCCTTCGAGTCCGCTATACTCCACTTGGACATGGCATGTACAATGGGGAATGAATGAAGATGAAAGATGGATAAGAAGAATATACTAAATCAATAAAAGATATGGATGAAGAAAGACGAAATTCGAGTGTGCTGTTTCCGGTAAGCGTGCTGATTATCGCTGCAGTAGCGGTAATATCGATACTGGTGATGCGCAAAGGAAATGATGCTGCGGAAGAACAAACTGTAAAACAGAATGCGGCGTTTGTAGTGTCGCAAGCAGAGTGGGAGGCATTGAATAGAGAGGTAAATATGTTACGTGAAGAGCTGGAACTGTTGAAGATGGGTATATTAGAACCCATATTAGATCCGGTACCGGATCCGCCTGCCCCACCTACTCCTACTCCGAAACCGAAACCAACTCCGAAACCGAAACCAACTCCGGCACCGAAACCTACGCAGAACGATGTCACATTGGTAAAATATTCGCACGATTGGGTGAAATCAGATGCTGCTGTTTCGCTGAAAAACAATACGCAGCAAACCATCACGTCTGTTTCCGGTCGTATGTTGTATTACGACATGAATGACAATATGCTGGATTACCAAGATTTTACCAAGAATGTAACGATTGAACCGGGCTTAGTGAAAAACATCACTCTACGCGGGTATGGGTATAATGAAAGCTATGCATACTATCAAAGCGATATCTGTCATAGTTATGAAAACCGCAAATACAAAGTTCGGTTTGAATTAAAATCCTATAAGACGAAATAACCATGACCCATTGTCCACATAACGCGATCGATTGCCCCTGCACAAAGGAAGGCTGTCCACGGCACGGGATGTGCTGTGAGTGTGTAAAGCATCATAAGGAACACGGGAAGAAACTACCGGCGTGCCTGAGGGGGATTGAATGGGAAAAGTAATTTTTCAACAAAATTCATTTTTTAACGAAAATCGCGATTTTGCAAAAATGGACTTGTAAGGTGCTGTGAATCAGGGCAAAAAAATCTTCATTTTTTAAGCAATTTAGGGCGTTTTTTGCATCTTTTTTTATTACTGACACAGAATCAGGACGTTACAAGAGTTATTAACAATTGACGGAAAATCAGGGCGGAGAGGGGTATCCCTTCCCGCTCGATTTGCATATATCAGATTTTTGTTGTATCTTTGCAGCGGATTTTGGAAATGTTCAATATTCCTCAACCTCGAACAAGACTCTTTTCGAGGTTTTGTTAAGGTCAAATACATCCAAAAGCGGGTGATTACCGCGCGATAACCACGTCGTTACCCCGTTATTACCTTGTTATTAACCTACTGTAAAACCAATATCGGTACTCCCAAAGTACCACAACCTGACAGAATGTCAGAAAGAACAAAATTCAATAATATTACTGCAAAAATCGTGCCAAACTATGTCGCAAGCTGAATTACATTCTCCTTTTAAATCCCTTCGTGGAAATTTTGAGAAAAATAGTGGAATTGTCATGCGCAAAAAGAAGTATCGTGCCCCCAACGGAGCCGTTCTTCGGGAAGGTGTTCAAGAGACTTACAAAGTTGCCAATCCACGTGATTTCCAAAAGACTCCGCCCAAAGGCGCCGAACTCGCCAATATGCAGTCATTCGGCGATATTAGCCGTTTGACTACCGAAATCATCCGTTCGGAACGTTTATCTGATGAAGAACTTGCCCATATGACAAACGAGGAGCAAGCACGCATCGTGGATCTTCGTGCCCAACTCGAAGACTTCCGTACCCGTTTCTATGCCCAGTTCAAACGTCCTGACCCTGAAGCCCCGTTTGAGAAGAAACCGCAACCCGGTTCTTTGAAACTGCATCGCAAGCAATATGTCAAACTCGACACCTTCATTCAGGCTATCCTTCGTGAACGAATCAAATGCCAATTCCTCTAATCATATCCTTTTTTGCAAATTTATTAGAAAAATCTGCAAAAAGAATGGCATATGCTTGCATATGTCATTTTTTTTTCGTAACTTTGCAGCCGTTTTTGATGGAGAACACAAAATTAACAATAAATAACTAATCAAATCAAACAATCTTTATGTGGTTAAAAGACTCTTCGATTGGCCGTAAGTTCATTATGAGCTTAACCGGCATGGCGTTGATCTTCTTCCTGCTTTTCCATGGTACCATGAACCTGGTAGTGGTTTTCTCGGAGGATGCGTACAACGCGATTTGTCAATTCCTGGGAGCTAACTGGTACGCCCTTGTAGGCACACTCGGTTTGGCATTCCTGATTTTTGTCCATTTCAGTTACGCGCTGTATCTGACTTTCCAGAACCGTGCGGCTCGTGGTAACGACCGTTACGCTGTTCGTGGTAAGAAAGAAGGTGTCGATTGGGAATCGGAGAACATGCTCGTTCTCGGTTTCTGCGTGCTCGGTTTCCTGCTTCTTCACCTCTACAACTTCTGGTTTAAGATGCAGTTGGCGGAGATCACCAACGGTGCTACTGCACCGGAGGAACTGGCTACCAACGGCGCTTACTATGTGAAAGCATTGTTCACCACCGGTGGTTGCGGTATCGCTTACTGCTGCCTCTATCTCGTTTGGCTCAGCGCACTCTGGCTCCACCTCCGTCACGGTGCTTGGTCTGCTCTCCACACCCTCGGTTGGAACAACCTCAAGTGGATGAAGCGTATCAAAGTGTTAGGTGTGATCATCGCTACACTGACGGTGCTCCCGTTCGCTATCGTAGTGCTGTATTACCTGGGTATGAACATCGGTATCTATTAATTAAATGGTAATTGACATTATGGCAACTAAGAAAGAAGATATTAAGGTGATTACGCCGGAAATGGCGAAGATCCCTGCAGGTCCGCTTGAGCTCAAATGGACGAACTATAAGAACCATCAGAAACTGGTCAACCCGGCTAACAAACGTCGTTTGGACGTCATCGTCATCGGTACCGGTCTCGCCGGCGCTTCGGCTGCTGCTTCGCTCGCAGAGATGGGATTCAACGTGCTCAACTTCTGTATCCAGGATAGTCCCCGTCGTGCGCACTCGATTGCTGCACAGGGTGGTATCAATGCGGCGAAGAACTACCAGAACGACGGTGACTCCGTTTATCGTCTCTATTACGATACGATCAAGGGTGGTGACTACCGTGCTCGTGAAGCTAACGTATATCGTCTGGCTGAGGTATCCAACAACATCATCGACCAGTGTGTCGCACAGGGTGTTCCTTTCGCTCGTGAATACGGCGGTCTGCTCGATAACCGTTCCTTCGGTGGTGCACAGGTAAGTCGTACCTTCTATGCAAAAGGTCAGACCGGTCAGCAGCTGCTGCTCGGTGCTTATTCCGCACTCAGCCGCCAGATCGGTAAAGGAAAAGTGAAGATGTACACCCGTTACGAGATGTTAGACATCGTGCTCATCGCTGATGAGAACGGTGAGAAGCGTGCGCGTGGTATCATCGCACGTAACCTCGTCACCGGTAAGATCGAGCGTTTCTTTGCGCACGCAGTAGTTGTTGGTTCCGGTGGTTACGGAAACACGTTCTTCCTGAGCACCAACGCCATGGCTTCCAACGGTTCGGCTGCGATGCAGATGTACCGCCACGGCGCATATTTCGCTAACCCCTGCTACGCACAGATCCACCCGACCTGTATCCCGAAGCACGGTGACTTCCAATCCAAACTGACCCTCATGTCGGAGTCGCTCCGTAACGACGGTCGTATCTGGGTTCCGAAGAAACTCGAAGACGCAAAGCGTCTGCAAGCCGGTGAGATCAAGGGTCGTGACATCCCCGAAGAAGATCGTGACTACTATCTCGAGCGCCGTTATCCGGCCTTCGGTAACCTCGTTCCCCGTGACGTCGCTTCCCGTGCTGCCAAAGAGCGTTGCGACAAGGGTTACGGTGTGAACAATACCGGTCTCGCTGTGTTCCTGGATTTCTCCGATGCTATCCAGCGTCTGGGCAAGGATGTCGTAGCTCAGAAATACGGAAACCTCTTCCAGATGTATGAGAAGATCGTAGATGAGAACCCGTATGAGGATCCGATGATGATCTTCCCGGCTATCCACTACACCATGGGTGGTATCTGGGTAGACTACGAACTGCAAACATCCGTCAAGGGTCTGTTCTGTATCGGTGAGGCGAACTTCTCCGACCACGGTGCAAACCGTCTCGGTGCTTCCGCCCTCATGCAAGGTCTCGCAGATGGTTACTTTGTTCTTCCGTACACCATCCAGAACTATCTCTCCGACCAGATCGGTGTACCGCGTATGAGTACCGACCTGCCGGAGTTCGCTGAAGCGGAGAAAGCAGTCAAAGCGAAGATCGACAAACTCATGGCTATTCAGGGTAAGCGTTCGGTTGACTCCATCCATAAGGAACTCGGTCTCATCATGTGGGACTTCGTAGGTATGGGCCGTACGGCCGAAGGACTCAAGGAAGGTATCAAGAAAATCGATGCCATCAAGAAAGAGTTCTGGACCAACGTCTATATCCCGGGTGAGGCGAATGCGCTCAACAACGAGCTCGAGAAAGCCCTCCGTCTGGCTGACTTCATCGAGATCGGTCGTCTCATGGCTGTGGATGCCCTCCATCGTGAGGAGTCCTGCGGTGGTCACTTCCGCGAGGAATACCAGACGCCGGAAGGTGAAGCACTCCGTCAAGATGACAAGTTCGCCTATGTCGGCTGCTGGAAATATACCGGCGAAGACTCCGAACCGGAACTCATCAAAGAGCCGCTTGACTACGAGTTTACTGAGAGAAAGACCCGTAACTATAAATCGTAAATCGTAAATCGTCAAATCGTAAATTATTTTTATGGATCAGTATATTGATATCAAAGTACGGGTATGGCGTCAAGCCGGCCCGAAGGCTAAAGGCCATTTTGAGACGTATGAGCTCAAGCACGTCTTCCAAGGTGCTTCGTTCTTGGAGATGATTGATATTCTCAACGAGCAACTCGTTGAACAGCACAAAGACCCCGTTACCTATGATCACGACTGCCGTGAGGGTATCTGCGGTATGTGCTCGATGTACGTCAACGGTCACCCGCACGGACCTGACAGCGCTATCACGACCTGCCAACTCCACATGCGTAAGTTCCACGACGGCGAGACCATCACCGTAGAGCCGTGGCGCAGCCGTGCGTTCCCGGTAATCAAAGACTTGATGGTGGACCGCGGTGCGTACGACAAGATCATGCAGGCAGGTGGTTTCGTTTCCGTCAACACCGGTGGTGTACCCGATGCCAACGCAATACCCATCCCGAAGCCGGTAGCAGACGAGGCGATGGACGCTGCGTCCTGTATCGGTTGTGGTGCTTGTGCTGCTGCATGTAAGAACGGTTCGGCAATGTTGTTCGTAGCAGCAAAAGTTTCGCAACTCGCACTCCTCCCGCAAGGTAAGATCGAAGGTGCTGCGCGTGCGAAAGCGATGGTGGCTAAGATGGATGAACTCGGTTTCGGTAACTGTACCAACACCGGTGCATGTGCCGCTGAATGTCCGAAATCCGTTAGCCTCGCTAACATCGCTCGCCTCAACCGCGAGTTCCTCTGCGCTAAATTCAAAGATTGATGAAACGATCACTCTTGATATGTTTAGGTATAGCGGCGGCACTTATCGTGCACGCCGCTATTCCTGCCGTACCCAATCTGGGGAACGCCAGAATAGTCGTTCTTGCCAATAACCTTGAGAACTACTATATTCACCCTAACGACGGTAGAGGTGACTTCACCGAGGATCAGATAGCTGCCAAGACCACTAAGATCGCAGAGGTAATGGTGGCATCCGAAGCCGATGTGTTGGCTTTCTGTGAAGTGGAAGCTAAACCCGATGTGCTGACCCATTTAGCGCAGGCCATGAATATCGAAGCCGGCGAGGAAGGACTGTATGTCGCCGTTTACGATGGTATTGACGTGGATTGGGACTCCTATTATAATAATAATATCAAGGCAGGTTTCATCTATCGTTCGGATAAAGTGCAGCCGTATATGTCCAATTATCAGGCTACCAGCGTGACGTATTACAAAAATACCATGCGTATTCAGGCTTGGGAAGAATTAGCGACAGGCGAACGTTTCACGCTCTCCATGAACCATTTCAAGGCGATGTCTGATGACGCGTCCAAAAACAAACGGGTGGATAACGCTACCTGGCTCATGAACGGCCTGTCCAACTCTTCCAAAGTGAAAGACCCGGACATCCTCATCATGGGGGATCTGAATGCACAGATGGATGAGAACTGTATCACCATCATCGAGAATGGCGGTTACGAAGAGCAACTGCTGCGTTTTGATGAAGATGCCTATTCCTATATCTATAAAGGTACGCACGAACTGATCGACCATGCCTTCGCTAACTCCACCATGGCCGCACAGATCACCGGCGCAGCCGTTTGGCATACCAATACTTCGCAGTCCTACAGCCAGCGTTATTCCGATCACGATGCCGTGATGGTTGGACTGCGTTTGGGAGAAGACGAACCGATTGATCCGTCGGATATAGATGGTATTGATGCCTCCGTACCGGCTGTACAAAAAATAATCCGCCACGGACAACTCATCATCATCCGCAGCGGAGTAGAATATACCATCACCGGTCAGAGACTTTGACCTGTCACAGTATAGGTTTTTCCATCGCGAAGGATAAGCAATTGTCCTTCGCGAATTATTTTATAGTTTCCCTCTTTTTCCTTTCCACCTTCCACGGTCTCTATTCCCGTTTCCGCTCCTTGTATCTGAAAGCAGACATTCGAAATACGGGTACCCGTTCCTGCCGAACGCTGGATCGTGAACGATTTGGCATTAGCCGGAGCAGTCAGTTGAACCGTCTCTGTGTTTTTGCTTGAGATCGTATAGCTGGTATTGGCATCGCTGTTCCAATGATAAGCAATGGTATTCTTGTTGGCGGATGCATCCAGATTCGGTATTGTCACATCAAACTCCACCGCCTCAATAACTGCATCATAAGCCGAGAAATCAAACGTGATATAGTCGGCATTTCCACCCATATTCAGGTATCCCTGATCCCATGTGCCCTTGGCTAAGTTAGCAACCACCGACAGTTGACTGAATTCTGCAGGAATACCTCCGTTACTTACCGTCGGGGCTTCTCCTAAACTCAAGTCCACACAACAATCTCCTTCTATAGGCTGCGGATCTACCGGCGGTTCTTCTCCGTCACAAGAAGAACTCACTTCTGCGCTTGTCGTTACTGTCAAGGTGGCACCGGCACCGCAAGTGCTGTTCGTGATCATATTCTTTGCCGTAGCGGCTGTTTCGATCTCATAAGCATAACCCGGTGCACTCACCGTACCGCTGTTCGACGGAAGATTACCCGTGCAGTCCACAAACGTGCAGTAATTGGTCGAACCGTTAAACGGACTCCAGATCTTGGAAGCACTATTCGCTTTACCGGCAAACGTACAACCCTCAAAGTAACATTTCGCATTCTCCGGACCTACATAATAGTCTGCAACCGAACTGTTCCAATAGCAGTTCAGGAAATGCAACAGGCAGTTTCGACAACGCGTCATACGTTGCTTGCACCCTTCGTCCCACCAGCAGAAACCATAGGTGATATTATACGTGCCATCATCCGGTTTATCCGAACTTCCCGAACCAACGAGGTTGGAGAATCGGTGATCATCCGATCCACCGGAACCACCTGCCTTCGGTGCCTTCAGATACCGAAAACGGCACCAGGTAACGGTGATATTGTCCGCCTTGCCTTTAATATCGAAGTTTCCGTCACATCCATCCTGAAAATCGCAATGGTCCACCCACACGTTGGTTGCTTTATCCAGACATAAATTGTCCCATCCGTCGCAGTCATACGCACCGGGACCGACAAAAGTGACGTTTCGGATGAGGATGTTATTGCCTTTCAAGTAGAGAATACCGGATTCGGATTGATTCTGCTTATTGGAAATCAGCCGTTTACCCGGCAATGCCATGATCGTCAGGTTGTTTTTATCTGAACTAATGTGATTGGTTACAGTGATGTCCTGCGTGATAATAATGACGCTTCCTGCCTTACCCAGTGCCGTACTCAACTGACTCTCGTTTGTAACCAATGTAGGCGCGTTTGTTCCGCCTGTCACATTCGTACCGGCGTATCCCCAACTTTGCGTAGCACAATAATTGACTGCCTGTGCCGACAAAGTGCATATAGCAAATCCAATAAGGAGAATCTTTTTCATATCATTTCAAAATTATGGCGCAAAATTACAATAAAAAAATGACATATGCAAACGCATATGCCACTTTTTTCTTTTTTTGCACATAAACCGCCAATTATTGCACGCTTTACTCAAAATCTATCGTGTGGCTGTCGATGCTGAATGCCGCTACATGCCCTAAACCGTCCTCTACATTTGAATAAACCTGCACGGGTTCCTGATCGCCTAACATGGACTGAATAGCCACCATGATCTCCTCCATGAAATTCTCCTGATACGGCAGATGACTCGGAGGCGGCAGTGCCTTCAGATAAAAACTGCCGCGCATCGATTGCTCAAAGCGGTACGCACTGTACGTACATGCCATCGCCCGCACCTCCAACTGCTTTGCACGCACGGAATCATATGTACGAGTCCACTGTAACTGATCACTATCCACAAACAGTTGAATACTTTTCGGCTCTCTCAACTCCGAGGCGGGGAAATAAAGATAATAGCCGGGTAGCGCACCGTAGTAGCCTTCCGTTGACGCATTCTCTGCCCCTGCGAAAAGAATGTCATTGGAATACAACGTATTCAGCGTAATCGGCTCTGTGTGGGTTTCTTTGGCCCCGTACGAACCGGTCCACGTGCCTTCTATCGTTCCACTCGCCCATATTCCTATCAGATCGTCCTCGTTGCCCTCGTACGCATCCAAATCCAGTTGGAATGCAATCTGTTTGGTTGACAGCAACTCCGTCTTACTCACGGTGCAGCGTACTTGTCCGGGCATTACCTGCCGTGCCGTAACCGTTTCGTACTTCGGGTGACTCGCTGTGATCTCCACCGTGTCGCCTGTGCGCAATGGCGGCATCGAATAGTTAGCATAAGTGCAGTTGTCCTGCCAACTCATATCATACGGCTGCCCGTTCACCCGCATACACACCTGTGCATCACGGATCCAATCGTCCTCGCGTTTGTCCGTTCGGTTAACGAAGTAAGAGTGCGACACAAGGGCAGTCGGCTGTTGGTTCAGAAACCATTCACCGTTTACCACCAACATCTCCGGTACGGTCTCGCCCTGGAAATCCACTTCGCGGTAGAATATATCCTCACAGCCTGTCAGCACTGTTAATAGGGTCAGTACCCATATAAGTCCATATAACTGTCTCTTTCTCATGCGCTTAGAATTTGAAATGGTAACTGATACTCGGTAGGATAGGGAAGATGCTGACCTGGTACAACTTGCCGCTGTAAGTATCCGGTATGACAAACATCGGGTTCATGCGGCAATACACATTATAACAGCTGATGTTCACAATGTGTTCTGCGTTCTTGAGCCATCCGCCGCGACCATAGTACCCGTCCACTTTACCTTTCTTGCCGTTGACGGAGTGCTTGTGTGGAACGTGAAAATTGATCGCCAGATCCAGTCGATGATAGTCCGGCATCATGTAGCCGTTGCGTTCATGGAAGTACTCCACTTCGTGTCCGTTGTCATAATAGACCTGCGTAGCCAGTGTACCGCGCATACCCGTTCCGTATACCCATGTTCCCGCTACATCGATACGAGGCGTGATCTGGTACTGCAACGTGATGCTCAGGTCGTGCTCGCGGTCGTACTTGGCATGGAACGGCTTGCCGTTGTTGATGTGCTCAAACTGACGCATCGACCGGCTCCACGTATAACCGATCCATCCCGTCACCGGGCCTACCGTGCGCTGTACCAGAAACTCCACGCCGTAACTCCAGCCGTTGCCTACTTCTACTTGTTTTTGCCAATCGTCTGTGTAACCCATGAACGATGCACCCTCTTTGTACTCCAGCAGGTTCAGACTGCGTTTGTAATACCCCTCTACGCTCAACTCCACCTGATTGCAGATGTTATAACTGATACCCGCTGCTACCTGCATGGACCGCATCGGAGGAATATCCGTCGTTACCGGCACCCATAAGTCGCTCGGCAGAGAGACCGAACTGTTACTGAGCAGATGCACATACTGCGACATATACGAATAACTCATCTTCAGCGCTACGTCCCGATGCGGCAGAAAACGCATGCCGATACGCGGTTCTGCGGACGGATATACCTTGCCGCGAATGCCGTACATGCTGAACCGTGCTCCGTAATTGAGCCGGAACCAATGGCACGGAGTCCACGTGTCCTCTACAAAAGCCGCTACCTCATGTCCGTGCAAAACCTGACCGCCTATCGTCGTGTCCATGTTCATCGAGGTCTCCGATTCGGAATACAGAAACTGGTTCTGCACCGACGGCTTGAAATAGTGATACGTGTACTCGATACCCGCTGTCACCTTATGTTTTTGGCTCGGAGTGTACTCCAGTTGCGACCGTGCCGCCACATCGTTGATCATGCTGTTGTAACCCATCTCCTGCTCAAACCGACCTGTTGTTCCGTGGTCACTCAAACCCTGCGCTACGCGGCAGTAATAGCCGCTATAATGCACCTGCGTATTCAAAAACAGCTGATGATTAATCGTGTGCTGCCAGTCTATCGCTGCCAGCGTGTTGCCCCATGAGTACCGCATGTTCACGCTGTAATCATCGTTCTCGAACTTCTCCTTCATGCGCATGTACTCCACGTCCGCTCCGTTATAGATGCCGATGCTCAAACGGTCTTTGTCCGAGAACGTGTGGCACAACTTGGCGTTGATGTCATAGAAATAGTACCCAGCCATTAACGATCTGCCCTCACCGTTGGATGCCGTGATGGCTGCGATGATAGGTGCTGTCAGCACATCAAAATAAGTGCGGCGGGCCGAGATATTGAACGTCGTCTTCGCACGAGGCGTGTAACCCTCTTTGAGACTGTCCAACTGTGCCTTACTGAAGATAGGGCCTTCTAAATTGAGCCGGGACGAGATGAGACCGACCGATATACCGCCGTGCCAGAAAGTGTTGTTGCCCTCTTTCTGTCGCACATCGATCACCGAACTGAGGCGTGAACCGAAACGGGCAGGGAAATTACCTTTGTATAGTGTCACGTTCTTGATCGCGTCTGCGTTAAATACGGAGAACATACCCATCGCGTGGTTGATGTTATACAGCGGAGCGCCGTCCAGCATAACCAGGTTCTCGTCCGGTCCGCCGCCACGCACATAAATACCTGCGTTCCCTTCACCGGCCGCTTGCACGCCCGGCAGTAACTGAATCGCCTTAAGCACATCTACCTCGCCGCCAAGTGCCGGAATGGTTAATATCTGCTGAACAGGCACCTCAATCGCACTCATCTGCACGTTGTCCGGCGCGGAGACGGACTGATGACCTGTCACTGTTATTTCTTGGAGAGTATTGGCGCTGCCCAAAAAGAAATGGTGTGTCTGCGCACTGTCGGCATCAAATGGTACGCTCGGTGCATAGCCCACATAACTCGCTACCAGCACAGACGGCTTACCTTGCGGCAGCGTCAGCGTATAGAAACCCGCCGTGTTCGTCACGGCTCCTTGATGCGATACCGTGTCATACACCGCCGCACCAATCAGACGCTCGCCTGACTCCCTGTCCGTCACATATCCGCTTACCGTGTAACCCCGCTGCGCATACACCGTACACGCAAACAGCAGAAAAACAAGAATATGTGTTATTCGTATTCTCATACAAGGAGCCAATGAATTTGACGCTGCAAAAGTACTAAATCTTGTTGAACTGTGCAAATTTTATAGTTGGGAAAAAACTTGGGAAAGTGAAAATCACTTCCATTTAGCCAGTGCTTTTTCTTCTTTCTCTGTCATTACGACCTTGGTCTCCGGTGTCTTGTCGCCTTGACCGGTGAGGTGCAGCACACCGTGGATGATGATCCGGTGTAACTCATCCGCAAATGGTACACCTACCATCTCCGCATTCGACTGTACCGTATCTAACGAGATGAAGATATCGCCGTTCAGCGTGTTCGCTGTCGAGTAGTCAAACGTGATCACATCCGTATAATAATCATGCCCGAGGAACTCGCGGTTCACCGCTAACTCCCGCTCGTCGGAACAGAAGATATAGTTGATGTTTCCCACAGTAAAACCGTAATCCGCGGCTACCGACCTGATCCAACGAGTTACCTTGCGCTCATCTAACGCCGGCATCTCTATTTCCTGTGTTGTAAATCGTATCATATTAACCAAAGAAGATAGGTGCTAATGCAAAGGCCGCAATTATTCCTGCCAGATCTGCCAGCAGACAGCAGGCCACCGCATGGCGGGTGTTCTTGATGCCTACCGAACCGAAATAAACGGCCAGCACGTAGAACGTCGTATCTGTGGTACCTTGCAAGATACAGCACAAACGACCGGATAAACTGTCAGCGCCGTAGTTCGTCATCGCTTCTAACATCAGTCCCCGTGCACCGCTTCCGCTAAGCGGTTTCATCAGCGCTGTCGGTACGGCACCGGACAACTCCGTGTTGATACCTAACAAAGCAAACAACTCCGACACACCGCGTTCCAACAAGTCCATTGCTCCTGAAGCACGGAACATACCTACGGCTACCAATATCGCAATGAGATAAGGAATAATACCTATTGCCGTTTGAAAACCACCTTTGGCACCGTCGATGAACGAGTCATACACGTTGATCCGTTTGCACATCGCTTGTATCACAAACCAGCAGATGACACCTAACAGAATCACCGCTGCGGCTGCGGCGGAGAGTGTCGCCAAGCGTTGATGAGACAACTGCGTCGCTCCCCAAACCAGCAATCCGACCAAACCCGTCAAGCCCAAGAGCGTACCTAACACCACCGGATCTTTCATGCGAATCTTCTGTGCCACGCAGACGCACACCAGACCCACTAAGGTCGATACATAGGTGGCTATCAATATCGGTAAGAACACATCCGCCGGGTTCTCTGCCCCGCATTGCGCACGGTATCCCATGATAGTGGTCGGAATCAGGGTCAGACCGCTGGCACCCAGCACCACAAACATAATCATTGCATTGGAGGCCTTGGTCTTGTCTTCATTCAACTCCTGTAACTCGCCCATCGCTTTCAACCCCATCGGAGTAGCAGCATTATCCAGACCAAGCATGTTGGCGGAGATATTCATCAGCATCGATCCGAAAACCGGATGACCCTTCGGAATCTGAGGAAAAATACGGCTGAAGAACGGATTGATGGCTCTGCCTAATGAGTTAACGGCTCCGGCACGCTCACCGATCTTCATGATACCCATCCACAATGCCAGAATACCCGTCAGACCCAGGGATAACTCAAAACCCGTTTTGGCATTGTCAAAAGTCGAATTGATAATATCCGTAAATACACCGACATTACCGAACGCGATGGCTTGCACCAGACCCATGATGACCGCCAGCAAAATGAGCGAAATCCAAATATAATTCAAAATCATGCTGCAAAAGTACAAAAATATTTGCATATATGCAAAAAAAAGTGTAATTTTGCACGATAAATGACAAATAATGCACGTTTACATAGAATTTTGGCGTATCTCAAGCATACTTTAACGGCTTGGAATACAACCGGTGAAGGCATCCATTCGCCCTACCTCTTTGAACTGGTACGCTTCGTGTTACGCGACCGCAATGCCTATTACTGCTTCGCCGATATCGAGCGCAGACGGGATTTGTTGTTACGCTGTCCGGATACCCTGGATGTGGTCGATTATGGTTCGGCCGGATCGAAAGAAGGCGTACTTATTCCGCGTCGGGTGTGCGATATCGCCAAACGGCAACTCGAATCACCGCAAGTAGGGCAGGCCTTGTTCCGATTGGTGAACTGGATGGGAATGCAGGAGAGACGACCGCTTCAGATACTCGAACTGGGAACATCCTTAGGTGTCACGACCGCTTATCTGGCTGCGGCGGACAGCCGAAACAGGGTAGTGACCTTAGAAGGAAGTGCCGCAGTGCTGAATGTCGCAAAAGGGGTGTGGAGAGCGTTGAAACTGGAGAATATCGAATGGAAGGAAGGCAATATTGATGACACCTTATATATTTACGCGCGCGAAAGATGGGATGTCGTCTATGTGGATGCCAACCATACCTATGAGGCAACCATGCGCTATGTGAACACCCTGCTGCCTGTGATGCAGGAGAAAGGCGTGATCATACTGGATGATATCCATTATTCCGCCCAGATGGAGCAGGCATGGAAGGAACTCAAAGAAGATAGACGGATCACTACTTCCATGGACCTCTATCATGTGGGACTGCTGTTTTTTGATCCGCATTACTTGAAACGAAACTATACAATACGGCTATGATATACACGAAGACGGGAGACAAAGGTCAGACCTCGTTGGCAAGCGGTCAACGGGTTTCTAAAACCGATGCACGCATCGAAGCATACGGAACGGTCGATGAACTGAACAGCTGGATTGGGCTCTTGCGAGCCGGAGTGTCGGCTAATAGCCAACAGCCAACAACGAACAGCCAATTGGAATGGATCCAGAACAAACTGTTTAACTTGGGCGCAGCCTTGAGTGACGCGCCGGGAGAGTGGATCACAGAGGCCGATGTGCACCAATTGGAAGCATGGATCGATGCCATGGTAAACGACACACCCAAGCAACATGCCTTCATTCTTCCGGCCGGAAGTGAGACCGTATGCAGGGCGCATGTGTGCCGTACGATCTGTCGTCGGGCAGAACGTCGGATGATCGATGCAAAAGCAGCGGAAACCCACCTGCAATTTATCAATCGGTTGAGTGACTATCTTTTCGTTTTTTCGCGTTATTTTAGTTACAAAAATGGAGAAAAAGAGTCGATTTGGTGTAAAAATTGACGAAAATTGTAAAATAATGTATAAAAAATTTGCATAAATCGAAACTTTTTACTACTTTTGCACGATATTTTGAAAAACTATGCCCGTACTGGGTCTGTTTGTCAATGAAATGAAATAGTATATTATAGGTAATAAAACTATGTATTGGACACTTGAATTGGCATCGAAATTGGAGGACGCACCTTGGCCTGCAACCAAGGATGAATTACTGGACTATGCGAATCGTATCGGTGCTCCGGCGGAGGTGATAGAGAATTTGGAAGAGTTGGAAGGAGATGACGAGGAGCAGTATGAGAGTATTTTGGATTTGTGGCCGGACTATCCGACGCAAGATGAAGACTTCTTCTTCGACGAGGAGGAGTATTGAAAATTGAAAATTGGAAATTGGAAATTGAAAAGATATATTGTTCTGCTGGTTGGGGTGTTTACCCTGGTGACTGCGAGTGCGCAGTTTGATCCCCAGATGGGGCAATATATGTATCTGCCGACAGCGTATAATCCTGCCGCGGTAGGAGAAGGCGGACTGATGAAGGTAGCGGGAATGCACCGCATGCAGTATGTGGACATTACCAATGCACCGATGAGCACCTGGTTCAGTTTCAGTTCACCGTTCGTGATCGGCAAGACAAGTCACGGTGCGGGAGTGCGGTTTTTGAATGACCGGTACGGATTGTTCACTACCCAGTCGTTCTACGCACAATACGCTTACCGGCAGAAACTGGGGAAAGGATATCTGGGAATCGGTGTGGACTTGGGATTCGTAAACGTGGGCTTCAAAGGGGACTCGATCAACCTCAGTAAGATGGGAGACGACTACCACGACGCCAACGATCCGACGCTTCCGACGGGAAGTAAATCGGGAATGAAATTTGACATGAGTGTGGGCTTGTATTACAGCACTCCGACCTGGTGGGTAGGCGGCAGTTACAGCCATTTGTTACGTCCTCAGATCGATTGGTCGGACGGAACAACCGGCGTGCAGCAGATCGTTACCCTGGTCGGAACGATGTATGTGACCGGCGGATATCATTTCCGCTTGAAGAACTACAGAGAGTGGATGCTGACGCCCAGCGCGATGGTGATGAGCGACTTTGTCAGTTGGGATGTCAACCTGACGCTGATGTGTGACTACAAGGACCGATACCGCTGGGGACTCGGATACCGCATTGCAGGAAGTGTGAACATACTGTTAGGCGTGGATATCATCTCCGGACTGCAGTTGGGATACAGTTGTGAACTGCCGACTAACAAACTGCTGCTGGAGAGTTACGGAAGCCACGAGATATATCTGGCTTACGGATTTGATATCCTCAAGCCCAAACGGACAAACAAGTATAAAAGCGTAAGGTACTTATAACACCTTATATATAATATATAGTTGGAAAATTAATCGATTAAAACCAATATGAAAGTAAAGAAGATTATTCCATTGGTAGCGCTGTGTGCGTTGATGATGGTAGGTTGTAACAAGCCGGCCGGTGAGTTGGTAGGAGCAATCAGATCGACCAATTTTAAGGAGGCTAATCCTTATGGTATGCTGTTTATTAAAAAGGGATCCTTCATGATGGGTGCGAACACGCAATCCGCTGTTTTTGAGCAGCCGGATAATATCATCATGGTGACGGTGGATGCATTCTGGATGGACGAGACCGAGGTCACGAACAATGAGTATCATCAGTTTGTGAACTGGGTACGTGACTCTATTGCTATGACTAACCTCGTAGCTGCCGGTTTGACAGATTATGCGATCCAGCCGAAGGATGAGGATTTTGATGAAGAGAATTTCCATCTGAACTGGTCCAAGAAAGTGCCTTGGAAGAGCAAGGAAGAAGACGTAGTAGATGCTTTGTCTTCGATGTTCTATTCTAACGGTACGCTCAATACCAACCATCTGCACTATCGTTACAGCTGGGTGAACATGGATGAGGCACTGCCGCAACGGAACAAATTCGATGTGGCCACCAGTACCTATCCTCCCGGAGCAACGGCTCGTGTAGATACCTTCTGGGTAAATGAGAACGGTGAGATCAAAGACTCAACGATCATTCGTCCGTTGAAGGAGCCGAAAGATCTGTTGACCACTAAGATCATCTGTATCTATCCGGATACGCTGGTATGGGCACGTGACTTCCAATTCTCGTACAATGACCCGTTGCTGCAGCAATACTTCAAGCACCCGGGTTATGCAGAGTATCCTGTTGTCGGTGTAACATGGGAGCAGGCGCATGCTTTCTGTAACTGGCGTACACAACTGTTCAACGGTGCTTCTACCATCGATGCCAATGAATATCGTCTGCCGACGGAGGCACAATGGGAGTACGCCGCACGTGGCGGTCGTAAGATGGCGATGTATCCGTGGGGTGGTAACTACGCTCGTGATGCCAAGGGATGCTTCTTTGCTAACTTCAAACCCTACCGTGGCGCTTACAACGATGATACCGGAACGACGACGATGAAGGTGGCTCAGTTCCGCCCGAATGACTTCGGTCTGTACGACATGGCCGGAAACGTGGCTGAGTGGACCAACTCCGCTTATCAGAGCGCAATGAACTCGTATATCCATGACTTGAACCCGGATTATTGCTACATGGCACGTAAAGCTGACCCGGATATCTTGAAACGTAAAGTGATCAAGGGTGGTAGCTGGAAGGATATCAGTTACTTCATGCAGTGCGGTGTTCGCTCGTATGAGTACCAGTATGAGAGCCGTCCGTACATCGGATTCCGTTGCGTTCGTGCTTACATCGGTGATTAATAGAAAACCAAAGTCTTTAGAAATATATTAAAACGAAATACTATTATGGCAGAAAAAGCTGTTAAAAGAGGCCCGTGGGCAAAGTTTATGCACTGGTATGAATCATACCAAGGTAAAAACATCGTTAACATCGTGTATTCGGTGGGTGCATCGGTCGTTATTATCGGTGCGTTGTTTAAGATTTTGCACTGGCCGGGCGCAAGTCAGGTGCTGATGCTCGGTATGTTTACCGAGGCATTCTTGTTCGTCATCGGTGCATTGGAGCGTCCGCATCCGGAGTTCCACTGGGATAACGTGTTCCCGCAATTGTTGGAGTACGGTACCAAACCCGAATTGCTGGAAGAGAAATCGAAACAGGCTCGTCCGACTTTGTTAGGTGCCGGTGTAGCAGGCGCACCGATCGCTGCTAACGGAGTAGCTGCTCCTGAAGCAGGTGTCGCTAAAGTTCCGTCGCTTAAGGATGAAGATCTCAAAGCACTGAAAGACGGTATTGCTGATTTGGCGAAGACCGCTACGCAGTTTGCGGAACTCGGTAAGGTAGCACAGACCGGTGTTAAACTGAATGAGAAACTGGCTGCTGCTGAAGTAGCAACGGATGCGTATGCAAGCGCAACGTCCGGTTTGGCACAGAGTTATGCGCAAATCAGCGGTGATATGTCTGCTGTCGCTAGCCAGACTAAGGCTTACAAGGCTGAGGTAGAAGAAGTAGGTAAGAAACTGGCTTCCCTGAATTCCGTTTATGAGTTGCAACTGCAAGCCGTAAATGCTCAGATTGATGCACAGAAGGGTGCTGCTGCTGCTGTTAAAGAGGCTGCTGAAGCACAGGTGGCATTTGCTGCAGGTGCTAAACAGCTGCAAAAACAAGTAGCTGACCTCAACGGTATCTACGGAAATATGCTTAATGCACTGGCATAACTACTTGAACGAAAGACGAATACAAACTAAATAATTACATTCAGCAATGGGTGGAGCAAAAAACTGTCCGGAAACCCCGAGACAAAAAATGATTGGTATGATGTACTTGGTGCTCACCGCCATGTTGGCGTTGAACGTAAGTACGGATATCCTCAGTGGTTTTACCATGGTGGATAACAGTTTGCACTCCTCGATCGCTGCATCTGCCTCTCAAAATGAGCGTCTCTATTTGGAGTTCCAAGCCGCGTTAGATAAGAACCCGGCTAAGACGCAAGAGTGGTATGATAAAGCTCAAGAAGTAAAAGCGCAAGCGGACTCTCTGTATGCATATATACAGAATTTTAAAGATGAGTTGACCATCATGACCGATGGTAGGGGTCGTTATACAACCTTGAAAGAGCAAGGTGAAGATCCTACGCTTAATATCCAGAATAACTCGAACTTTGACGTAACCGGTACCTACGCTTTGGTACAAGGTCACGGTCAGGAACTCAAAGACAATGTGTCTGCTTACAAGGAGTTCTTAACCGGTTTGATCCAGGAGCGTGACTCTGCTATCGCTAAGTCCATTCGTGCCACTTTGGCAACTGAGCAGGGATACAATGCACACGATCGTCAGTGGGTAGATTGGGAGATCGCTGTGTTTGACGGTATGCCTATCGGTGCGTCCATGGCCGTGTTGTCCAAGATGCAGAACGACGTACGTACGACCGAAGGTCGTTTGGTACAATATCTGATGGAGCAAACGGATGCAGGCGACGTACGTGTGAACAAACTGAGCGCATACGTGATTCCGAATTCCAACTACGTGATACGTGGTGGTAAGTATCAGGCGCAGATCATTCTGGCAGCTGTAGATACGACGCAACGTCCGGATTATTTCGTGGATGGTGTTCAGATTAACGAGCACGGTCGGTATGAAGTAACCGCTGCAGGTGTAGGTAAAAAACAATACTCCGGTTATATCTCTTTGACCAATGATGATGAGGTGGTTAAGTTGCCGTTCAGCAGTGAGTATACCGTTGGAGAACCGGCTGTGACCATTTCGAATATCGACATGAACATCATGTACCGCGGATATGATAACAAGTTCTCCGTTTCTGTTCCGGGTGTAGCTAACGATCGCGTAAAAGTGAGCGTAAGCGGTGCTCCGGTTAAACAGCAAGGCGGTCTGTGGATCATCAACCCGGGTGAGAATGCCAGGAACGTAACGATCTCTGTATCCGCTGAGTTAGATGGTAAGATGCAGCCGATGGGTAGCAAGGAATTTCGTGTTAAGCAATTACCGCCTCCTACCGCATTCTTCAATGCCAAGGATCGTGATTATGCAACCGGAAATATTGCAGCCAGCGTGCTGACTAACCCGTCCGGAACGATCGTGGCTTCTTACGGTGCAGACGGTCTGTTGGATATTCCGTTTACGGTCACCAGCTTTAAGACGATTATCAATAACCAGACGACTCCGGCTAACGGTAACAAGTTCACCAAAGCGCAGTTGGATCAAATCGCCAAACTGAAGAAGAACCAGATGGTTGTGCTTCAGGATATCCGTGCTAAGGGTCCCGGTGGTCAAGAGTTACGTTTGTCACCGCTTGTATTAACTGTGAATTAATTCGCTACAGATATGTTAAAGAAACTTAGTATTATCGCATGCTTTGTGCTTGGCGCACTTTCCGTACAGGCACAGCATAATGTGACTTCGTTCTTCGATGAGTTCGGTTCTGCCCGTATCCAAACGGAGGAGTTCTCTAAGGCACATGATACGATCGTGATGGTGGATCACCGCATTGACGATGTCATCTGGTCCAGATATATCTATCGTATTATTGACTTGCGTTATCGTCAGAACTTCCAATTGTATTTCCCGACAAAATCGGATGATGCCGATTATCGTAACCTGTTCAAGGTGATTATTGATGCGGTTGTAGACGGTATGCCGATTTATCCGAAGAATAACGAAACCATCAAACCGGATTTCAAGAAAACGGATGCTTTCTCTAAAGAGCAGATTCCGGTAGATGCTTTCATGATCGTGGATAAGACGGAAGACCACTCCGATGACGATGATTTCTGGGATATCGCACGTTCTAACGCAATGCTTATCAATTATGATAGCATCACCGACCAGATGTGGTTTAACCCCTTCTCGTATGACGATGTAGTCAAGAATCAGGTGAAATATCTGATCCAGGAAGTAGTGTTCTTCGACAAGCACACCTCCCGTCTGCATACGAAGATCATGGCCATTGCTCCCTTGCATCCGACCTTGATCAGCACGCAAGATGACTCCACCAAGGTGATGGATGCCCTTCGTGAATCGATCATGTTCTGGATTCCGTTCGATGGTCTGCGTCCGTATCTGGCAATGCAATATGCTATTCCGAACCGAAACGAGACCAAGCGTGTGACCTATGACGAGTTCTTCCAGAAACGTCTGTTCACCTCCTATATCGTGGGTGAAGGAAACATGTATAACCGTTGGATTCCGGATTATGCGACCGGTCATGACGATATCAAGAAAGAGCAAGATCGTATTGCAACGGAGTTGCTGAATTTTGAACAAGATCTCTGGGAATACTAAATGCGTAAATTTCGGTTTCGAAATTCCTCATTTATTTCTGCCGTAAGCGTAGCTTTAGTGCTATGCCTTATCGGTGCGGAATGTGTGCTCCTGCTTAGTGCAGGAGCGCTTGTTACGCGCATGCGCGAAGGATTGTCCATTACAGCGGTACTGATGCCCGATGCCGATAGCACGCATTATGCCCAGATGGAATCGTATCTGGCAGAGGACCAGCGGTGCATCCGGTATACTTTTGTCTCCAAAGAGCAGGCGCTGCAAAAGGAAATCCCCTCTCTGGGAATGAACCCGGAGGAATTCCTCGGTTTTAATCCGCTGGGTGACGAGTATGAGATTCATATTGCGGAAGCCTATACGCACCCGGACAGTTTGACAGTGATAATAGACCAACTCAGCGAGTTACCCTATGTATGTGAGGTTTCTTATCCCATGAAGGTGGCTACGGTCATCGGTAGGCCGGTTCAGCGCATATTATGGATCATTTTTATAGTAGCATTGGTGCTTCTTCTGGTGGCCTATGTGTTGATCGTGAATACGATTCGTTTGCAGATCTACGCCAAACGGTTCCTGATTAACACGATGACGCTGGTAGGTGCTACACCTTGGGTGACTCGTCGTCCGTTTGTTCGTCGTAACATGCTGATGGGTTTCGTGGCCGGAGTGGTAGCTGTAGCGATAGTGCTGGCCGGAGTGCTTTTCTTCAACACGCGGTTTATACCTACCGGAGAGGAATTGCTGCCTTTGACCTTTGGGAACATCAGTTTAATCGTGGTGGTTGTAATCGGTTCCGGATTGCTCATCACACTGCTGGCTTCGCTGATCGCTACCGGTCGTTATATCCGCATGGATAACAACACGCTTTACGAGATTTGATAAATATAAACACCATTTGATATGAAACATTCATTGCCCAAACTTAATCTCATTTTGATTGCAGTCTCCTTTGTGATCATCATCATCGGCTTTGTGCTGATGACCGGTGCTCCTTCGGGAGAAGTCTTCAATGAGGATATCTTCTCAACACGCCGTATAGACATCGGTCCGATGATTTCTCTGTTCGGTTTCATCGCGATGCTTTTTGCTATATTTTATCGTCCAAAGAAAAAGGATAAAGAGAAATGAGTTGGTTTGATGCATTGATTTTAGGAGGAGTGCAGGGCTTGACGGAGTTCCTGCCGGTATCGTCTTCAGGACACCTGGAGATAGGTCAGCAGTTATTGGATTCCGCCGGTTCGGGTGAAGAGAATCTCTCATTTGCCATCATTGTGCATGCGGCTACGGTCTTGTCCACTCTGGTGGTGTTGTGGTACGAGGTGACTCGTTTGTTACGCGGTACGCTTACCACCTTGCGTTGGAACGATGAGAAGAGTTATGTGCTGAAGTTGCTGATCTCGATGATTCCGGTGTTTGTGGTCGGTGTGTTTTTCAAGGATTATGTGGAGTCTTTCTTTGGAAAAGGTCTGCTGCTGGTAGGTATTTGCTTGTTGGTGACCGCTGTTCTGTTAGCGTTTAGCGAATGGATCTCCAAGCGCCGTCAAGGGTCCGGTCATGATGTCGGATACGGTGATGCACTGGCTATTGGTATCGCGCAAGCATGTGCCGTGTTACCCGGATTAAGCCGTTCCGGAGCCACGATTGCCACCGGTCTGCTTTGCGGTGTGCGCAAAGAGGTGGTAGCGCAATTCTCTTTCCTGATGGTGTTGATTCCTATCATGGGAGAAGCCTTGCTGGATGTGATTAAGATCATGGGACCGGATACGAAACTGGAGATTGGTATGGGACCGGCCATCGTGGGCTTTATTGCCGCTTTTGCTGCCGGTTGTCTGGCATGCCGTTTCATGATTGAGATCGTACGTCGCCAACGACTGATCTGGTTCTCGATCTATTGTGCCATCGTAGGTTCGGTAGCAATCATTTCTGAGTTCTGCTAAGATGTGGGATTTTGAAGAAGGAGAGATCCTGGCGTTTGATAAACCGCTCCGTTGGACGTCGTTTGACTTGGTGGCCAAGGTGCGGTGGAACTTATGCCGGAAGATAGGGAAGAAGAAGTTAAAAGTCGGTCATACGGGAACACTCGATCCTTTAGCCACAGGAGTGGTGATCGTTTGTACCGGTAAAAAGACCAAGCTCATTGACCAATTGCAATATGATGTGAAGGAGTATGTGGCTACCCTTCAATTAGGCGCTACCACACCTTCCTTTGACTTGGAGAAAGAAATCGACAAGACCTATCCTACGGAGCATATCACACGCGCATTGATCAACGAGGTGATCCCCCAGTTTATCGGAGAACAATGGCAAGTACCACCCATCTTCTCCGCCGTGCAGATTAACGGAAAACGGGCCTATGAGTTCGCTCGTAAAGGACAAGAGGTGGAACTCAAACCCAAACTGCTCGTGATCGATGAGATAGAGGTGCTGAATTTCGATGAGAGGAACATGCAACTGACCATCCGTGTCGTGTGCTCGAAAGGAACTTACATCCGTGCCTTGGCACGAGATATCGGCCAGAAACTCAATTCCGGTGCGCATTTGATAGCATTGCGACGCACAAGGGTAGGGAACACACGGGTAGAAGAATGCTATACGATAGAACAGTTTTTAGAAAAACTCAAACAATACGACTATGTACAAATCCAATGATATCAGACTCTGTCAGTTTCGTTTTAAACTGCCGGAGGAATTAATTGCCCAATATCCTGCGCCTTACCGTGATGATGCACGGTTGATGGTGCTGCACCGCAAGACAGGTGAGATCGAACATAAGACCTTACCCGAGATGGTGAACTACTTTGATGAGGGTGACTTGTTTGTTTTCAATGACAGCAAGGTTTTCCCGGCGCGTCTGTGGGGACGTAAGGAGAAGACCAACGCTTTGATTGAGGTTTTCCTGCTGCGTGAGTTGAATCATAAGACCCGTTACTGGGACGTACTCGTAGAACCGGCACGTAAGATCCGTATCGGAAACAAGATTACGTTTGAAGAAGATCCGGCTATCGTGGCGGAAGTGATTGATAATACAACCAGTCGCGGCCGTACGTTCCGTTTCTTGACGGACTATGACAATGAGGAGTTTGTACCGCGGTTATATGCCTTAGGAAGTGCTCCGCTGCCGAAGTATATCAAGCGTCCGATGGATGCGGAGACCTTCATGGCTTATCAGGAGAAGTTCCACGATCTGCCTGTAAAGGAAATGGATACGGAACGTTATCAGACGATTTTTGCCGATAAGATCGGTGCGGTAGCGGCGCCGGCATCCGGTCTGCATTTCTCCAAACAACTACTCAAACGCATGGAGATCCACGGCATCGAGACCACGTTCATGACCAGCCATATGTCGCTGGGTGTGTTCAAAGATATCGATGTGGAAGACTTGACGAAAAACAAGATGGAGTCGGAGCAGATCATCTTATCGGAGAAGATGGCGAATGCGGTGAATAAGGCACACGAAGCGCAGCAGCGTATCTGTGCGGTGGGTACGGAAGTGATGCGTGCTATGGAGCATGTAGCCGGAACGAACGGTCTGCTCAAAGCCTACGACGGATGGACAAACAAATTCATCTTCCCACCGTATAAGTTCTCTGTTGCCAACTCTTTCTTCGTGAACTTCTATATGCCGGAATCCAGCCAGTTACTGATGGTAGCCGCTTTTGCCGGATATGAAGAGACCATGCATGCGTACGAGGTGGCTATCCAGGAAGGATACCGCTTCGGTGACTATGGAGATGCAATGTTGATTGTGGATTAATGAATGTACGAATAGATCCATCTTGGCAGCGCGTTTTGCAGACGGAGTTTGACAAGCCTTATTTCGAACTCCTCACCCAATATGTGCGCCAACAATACCAGACCCGTCGGTGTTTTCCTCCGGCAGGTCTGATTTTTAATGCGTTTGACTCCTGTCCTTTTGACAAAGTACGGGTGGTCATCATCGGCCAGGATCCTTATCATGAGGACGGACAAGCAATGGGGCTCAGTTTCTCCGTACCGGAAGGCGTGCAGATACCGCCTTCCCTCGTCAATATCTACAAAGAGATCCATCGCGACCTTGGAACACCCATTCCTCAAAGCGGTGACTTGCGCCGTTGGGCGGAACAAGGTGTTTTGCTACTTAATGCAACCTTGACCGTTGAGGCCCATAAAGCCGGTAGTCATCAAGGGAAAGGATGGGAGGAACTGACAGATGCCGCTATAGCAGCACTTAACAAGGAACGGGAACATATTGTCTTTATGCTGTGGGGATCGTATGCGCAACGCAAAGGACAGTTTATTGACCGCAGGAAACATCTGGTGCTGCAAACCTCGCACCCTTCGCCGCTGTCCGTATATCGAGGATTTGACGGTTGCGGTCATTTCAGTGCTGCAAACAACTATTTGATAAAAAACGGATTACAACCCATAAACTGGTAATATGAAAAAGTTATTGCTTATAGACGCCTATGCGATGATCTTTCGTGCATACTATGCCTTCATTCGTGCACCGCGTATGAACAGCAAAGGAGAAAACACCTCTGCTATCTTCGGTTTTTGTGTGACGCTGGAGGACCTGCTTAAGAAGATCAATCCGACCCATGTAGGTGTGGCGTTTGATCCTGCCGGCGGTACCTTCCGTCATGAGGCCTATGAGCAGTACAAAGCGCAACGACCGGAGACACCGGAAGATATCCGCAAAGCCGTTCCTGTTATTAAGCAACTGCTGGAGGCCATGAACATCCCTGTTCTTGAAGTGCCCGGTTTTGAGGCCGATGATGTCATTGGTACTTTGTCCAAGCAAGGCGAAAAAGCCGGTTTTGAGGTGTATATGGCTACGCCGGACAAGGATTACGGACAACTTGTTTCCAATCACGTCTTCATGTACCGGCCGCGTCATACCGGCGGATTTGAACTCATGGGACCGGCTGAGGTGTGCGCCAAATACGGACTGCAACGCAAAGAACAGGTCATTGACTTGTTGGGCCTCATGGGAGATGCTTCCGATAATATTCCCGGTTGCAAAGGAGTAGGGGAGAAGACCGCTGTCGCCTTGTTGGAGCAGTTCGGCTCTATCGATAACATGCTGGCCCATACCGATGAGATCAAAGGTGCGATGCGCACAAAAGTGGAATCGCAAGTGGAAGAAATCAAGTTCTCCCGTTTCCTGGCTACCATCCGCACCGATGTGCCGATCGCGCTCGATGAGGCTCTGCTAAGCAAGAAAGAACCGAATATAGATCAACTCATTGCTCTCTATCGCGATCTTGAGTTCAATACTATGCTTCGCAAGTTAGAAACGAATCAGCCTAGTCAACCTAAGACTCCTAATACGCCTAAGAAACCTAGCGACCCTACTCAATTAGACCTCTTTGCAGAACCCGATGAGCTAACAGCTAATAGCCAAGAGCCAACAGCTTCTTATGACACCATCGAAAACCGTCTTTGTCAATATCTGTTGAATCCGGAAGTAGCTTTCAACCCTTACAAAGAACCGGATTTCGCAGCTCTCAAGGCGGATGCTGATTTGTGGAATCTGTACAATGAAGTGGAACTGCCGTTGGTGGAAGTATTACGGGAAATGGAAGCGGCTGGTGTACGCATCGATGTGGAGAAGTTGAAACAAGCTGAATCGGCCCTTATGGCGGAACTGAATGCTTTGGAGCAGCAGATATACACGCTCGCCGGAGAACCGTTTAATATCAACAGTCCGAAACAGGTAGGCGAACTGCTGTTCGATAAACTCAAACTCGATGCTAAGGCCAAAAAATCCAAAAACGGCCAATACTCCACTTCTGAAGAAGTACTGGTTGCATTGAAGGAACGTAATGCCATTGTAGGGTTAATCCTAGACTTTAGAGCTACTCAAAAGCTTATCAATACCTACATTACAGCACTGCCCGGCTATATTGCCGAAGATGGTAAGATCCATACGACCTACAACCAAACCGTTACAGCAACGGGACGTCTGTCGAGTAGTAATCCGAATCTACAAAACTTACCGATTCGTTCTGAACGAGGTAAGTTGATTCGTGAAGCGGTCATCCCTGATGAGGGTTGTCTTTTCCTCAGTGCCGATTACAGCCAGATCGAATTACGACTCATGGCGCATTTCTCGCAAGATGAACATATGTTAGCCGCTTTCCGTTCCGGTCAGGATATCCATGCGGCGACGGCTGCACGGATCTACGGAAAACCCATTGAGCAGATCTCCAAAGATGAACGCCGAAACGCCAAGACCGCCAATTTCGGTATCATATACGGTATATCCGCTTTCGGCTTGGCGCAACAACTGGATTGCAGTCGTACCGAAGCCAAGCAACTGATAGACGACTATTTCGCAGCCTTTCCACGTGTGATCAGTTATATTGAATCCCAAAAAGAATTGGCGCGTCAACGGGGGTATGCAGAAACCCTCTTCGGTCGCAAACGCTATCTGCCGGATATCAATTCCCATAACGCAACCGTCCGTTCGTTTGCGGAACGAAATGCCGTCAACGCACCTATCCAAGGTACCGCGGCTGACATCATCAAGATGGCCATGGTCTCTATCCATCGGCGACTCAAAGAAGAAAACCTCAAGGCACAGATGATCATGCAGGTACATGACGAACTCAACTTCAACGTGCCCAAAACAGAAGTAGAGCGCGTTCGTGAGATTGTTGTCTCTGAAATGCAGAATGCTGTGCATCTGTCCATACCCTTAATTGCCGAATGCGGCGTAGGAGAAAACTGGCTTGAAGCTCATTAGTATCATATTACTCGTTATCCGTGTGCTGTGTATCGGTAACTCCTTCTCATGGGATGCCGTTGAACAGGAACTTGTGCCATTGTGCGATGAGAAAAACGTGCAGGTGGAGATTCATAACCTATACTACGGCGGTTGTTCTCTGCAACAACACGCTGAGTTTCTGCTCAAGGACACCGCCGCCTATTCCCATCGTGTGTGCACCAATGCTGAACCGCGTATAATCAAGGATACCATCTCGCTCAGACAGGCACTGCAAGACGGTGAGTATGATTATATTTCGCTCCAGCAAGCCAGCCATGAAAGCGGTATCCGTTCTACGTACGAACCCTGGCTGTCCATGCTTATCGATACCGTCCGTGTGTACCAGCCGAATGCGCGCATCTGCTGGATGCAGACCTGGGCATACAGTCAGGATGCCAAACACCCCGATTATCCGCGTTATCATAATAACCAACAGGAGATGTGGGATAGTATCGTGGCTTGTACCCCGAAACAATTGCCGGTCATCCCTTGCGGTACAGCCATCCAACTGGCACGGCAGACGAAGTTAGGAGACACTATGTGCCGGGATGGCTATCATCTCAATTATGTCTATGGCCGATACACCGCTGCTTGTGTTTGGTATGAGATCATCACAGGAAAAGATGTGCGCTGTAATCGGTATAAAAATGCACAAATGACCCGTAAACAGCGTCGTTTGACCCAAAAATCGGCACATAAAGCGGTAAAAATGGCAGAAAATGCATTTTTTTGAAAAAAAGTTGCCAAAAAATTTGGTCATGTCAAAAAAAAGCAGTACCTTTGCACCCGCTTTTGAATCGAAGGCACGATGGTGCCGAGAAAAATCGCTTCTTAAGCGCTTTTGAAAAGTAGAACACCTGGTGCGGTAGTTCAGTTGGTTAGAATACCGGCCTGTCACGCCGTAGGTCGCGAGTTCGAGTCTCGTCCGCACCGCTTCTCTTTTCGGAGAGAAAAGGCCAGCGAAAGCTGGTTTACTTTTCAAAAGCAAATGGTCCATTAGCTCAACTGAATAGAGTACCACACTACGGATGTGGGGGTTGCAGGTTTGAATCCTGCATGGATCACAAAGGTGCAGCCACAAGGTTGCATTTTTGTTTTTTATGCGAGTAGTGGTTCAACGATGTACGCGTGCGGAAGTGCGCATTGACGGAGCGGTAGTAGGAACTATCGGTCGAGGTTTTATGTTATTGGTCGGTGTAACAGACGGGGATACAAAAACAGAAGCAGATGTGCTGGCGAAGAAAGTGGCACAGATGCGGGTGTTTGAAGATGAACAGGGAAAGATGAACTTGTCTTTACACGAAGTAGATGGCGCAATTCTGAGTATCTCCCAATTCACATTGTATGCGGATTGTAAGAAAGGAAACAGACCTTCGTTCATTAAGGCAGCAAGACCTGAGACTGCGGCACCGCTTTACGCCTATTTTAATGAGGTCTTACGCTCCCAGTACGGTCTGCAGGTAGAGACCGGTCGGTTCGGTGCGGATATGAAGGTCGATTTTATCAACGACGGTCCTGTCACGATCCTCTTGGACACCGCAGAACTCTAACAGTGCTTGATGATATAATAGGGAATATCCAAGGCCTGTATCTCCTGCTCATAGCGATCGAAAAGCTCCATACGGATCGCATCGGAACCATTAGAACGCGCCGAATCAGGAATCCACGGTAAATCCGGATACGTCAACAAATAGACATCCATCGGATAACGGTGGATGTTTTCATTTAACCATTCCGGTACACGACCGAAAGCGTAGTCGAACCATACCTTCGTTATGATTAGTTCGGTATCAAAGAAATAGATGCGGTCTGATGGCTGAAGGCTGATAGCTGACATCTCTTCAATTTGCTTCTTTGCTATCTCGCATAACTCCTCCCATGTGACCTCTGTGCTGCCTTTCTGCTCCACGTACGTACGCGCATACTCGGGCACGTACGTTCCTTTATATCTGTGCGCCAGATATCGCGCCAAAGTGCTTTTTCCTGTGGATTCAGGACCTATGATACCCACTCTCATCGTGTCAGCATCAGTTTGATGTTCAGACCTACGTTATCCGCTTTGACGGGGTAGGAAGAGGAGATAAGCGGTGTCGTGCCTTGGTGGTCATAGAAGAGTTGCAAGTTAATCTTCTGACTGAGCACATAATCCGCAGAAATCTTAATGGCCAGCACTTTGTTGCCTGACGAAGCCTGCGTGATACCTTCTTCTACCTTACGGAGCAACATCATGACGTCTTTGTACGACACATCCACTTGCAACTTCAGGTCATTGCTTACTTTCTTCTGTCCGCCGTCTTTGCCTTTGGCGATGAAATTGAGGTTCTTCACCGTGTAGCCGGCACCAATGACAAACTCTTTGGTATGTCCTTCGGTGATCTGCACGGAAGTTACGTTCAGCGCCAGGTTACGTTGCTGACGGTATTCGGCCTTGAGCGATAATGAGTTCTTCATCGTCATGTTCAGCCCTATAAGCGGAGCAAAAGCCTCAGTAAAGGTCACGTTACTGATATCATACGCAGATGACGGACTCGGTGCGTCATTAGTTACATCACGCACGAAACCGATCATCTTGTTGTTTCCGTCAGCACCCACCCAAGTGGAGTAGGAACCATACGAACCGATCGCATATTTACACGTGTATGCATGTGTCAACGTGATCGATTTGAAATGGTCACGCAGTACCGGCAGTTTACCCAAACCGTCATAGGTCAGTGACCAGTTCGGCAGAATCTGCAGGATACTTAGGAACGGATTGAGGTTCATCTTCGATGCATCTCTGCCCGTGTAAGCCGCCAGGAAGGCCGGAACCAGTACATCGGCGGAATTATTGCTGACGCGGCCGTGTTTATTCGGGTCATATTTCGTTCCTGCCGGAATGTTCCGCAAGAAACCGGTGGTTGGTAAAGTAATACCCGTGTATTGGTCTTGTACACGACCGGTCAGTACCTGCCGGTTCTCTAAGAAACGGTCATACGCACTGTTGGCAAAGTTCTCCTCTTGAGAGCCGACACGACTGAAGATCGTTCCGATAGCTATCTGCGTGATGTTAAACGAACCGGTCATGTTTTCCTGCGGATCTCCGTTTCCGTAGATGATCGAGGTGGAGTTAGCCATATACCGTTTACCGTTCAACTGAATCTTGAATCCCGGGAAAGGTTCCAAGGTTAACTTCACATCGAAGTCTGACGTATGGGCACGGGTAGCCGGTTGCACAATAGACGTGTCGCCGGATAACCAACCGTTGAGTTGTGCCTTATGCATATAGTCGCTTGGCACAAAACCGAAAGCGAAGTCATAACCCGGTGCATAACCGCCGTTGGTCTTGGCTTGTCCCATGAAACCAGCTTCCGGCATAAAGCCCGGAATAGCCATGGAGTTGGTCTCCCGATAAGTCACTTGCAGACGGCGGAACATCGTGCCTACATATGCAAACATGTCGCCCGTCACTTGTGCCGGTGTCTTCTGATTCGGATCACGCGTCGTGACGGTGATCACCGCCTTCTCGCAATTGGCTTTGGGCGTCAGATTGATCTTGGTGTTTCCTGCAGGCTGGAAGGATACCGGCACGGCTTTACCGGTTGTGTCCGCTACAACTACGGTCAGTAACTCACTATTCAAACGGTGGGTGATTTCTATCGCTTCGCCTTTCTTCAGTTCGACGGTCTGTGTGTAGGTCTTGGGTTTGAAGGTACGTCTGGAACCGCGACCGGTGTAGTACTGCGTCATGTTCTTCCAGTACTTGGATTTATTGTACCAACTCTCGAAGTTAATACCGCCATCCACTTGCCAGGTCTGCAGACTGGTCACGGTGTTACCGCGGTTAACGCCGGCAGTGGTCGATGCCGTACGTGTCCAGTTATAATTGGCGTTATAAGAGGCGTTGGCGGTGAGTGCATCTAAACCAGGAATGCGGTTAAACGGCACGTTCCACGATGCAGTGAAAACTTGCTGGTAGGTATAAGGAGAACCCCAACGTGCTAACGAGCGTTGGATCGTATCCCTCCAAGCTTCGTACTTATTGTGGTTGAACTCCTCGTCAAAATAGTGCCCTTTGAGGATCTCCGGCGTATATTTGCCTTCATCAATCACGGCGTTCATGGCGGATTGGAAGGAGAACTTGATGTTCTTGGTCAAGTCATATTTGATATCAACGTTACGGTCCCAGGTGAAGTCCTTGCTGAAGGTCAGATCCTTATAGGGGTCGAACTCAAGCCCTTTGGTCAGGTCCCGCATCTTCATATGACTGAAGGTACGGTGCATATTCGTGCTGAAGGACCAGGATTGCGGCAAGTAGTACAGGTTCATCTCTTTGAGGAACTTCACTTTCGCCACTTTCTCCACTTTTGCAAAAGGTTCCCACGGCTTTGGGTTGAAGTTATACGCATATTGGAACGTTCCCTTGTGGTCGGTCGTGATGTTAGTCTCCATTTCCGGCGAGTGTTCGTTCTGCTTGTTGTAAGACGCCGACAAAGAGAAGTTCGCCGGATCCACAAACAGATCCCGTTTCTTGGAGTAGTGTTGGTTCACCTTGAGGTTACTTAACGAGAACGATGTCGCCTCATGCACGGTGTTCGTCATCTGCTTGATGGAGTCTTTCTCGGCTTTGGTGGCATAAGTGTCGAGTGTCTCTTTCAGTTTGACGTCGGTATCCAAAGGATCATAATCCGGTGTGGTGGTCTCGTTGCTGTAAGACACGTATAACGGCATCTGTACCTTTGCTTTCTCCGGGAACAGACGACCGGCCTCGAGTGCGGCACTGACGGATAGTTGGTAGAAGTTCTCCATGTTCCGATCCAGCACGTTCGACTCAATCGACCCGTATCCAGCCGTCTCCAGACGTCCGGCTACATTCACCTGTGCAATGTCGCTCAGCGACAAGGCTGCATTCGCCATAGCTGCTACACCGCCTTGCTCATTGAACTGACTCAGACGTAGTTCATTGACCCAGATTTCACCCGACGCCTCATGTTGACCGCTGTTGCGCACACCGATCATGATGGTGGATACCTCTTCCAAGGTCGGGTTACCCAGCACTGTGATTTTGTTCTGCGGCTTACCGTTCGCCTCGTCGTAAACCACGTATGGAATTGTGTTGCTAACACCTTCGTTACCGGCTCGTTTGGCTTTGTTGCGGGCTATCTTTGCAGAGGTGAACACCGACAAGGGGAAGTCAAACATATTCTCCTCCGGCCATACCGTTTCGCGGTCAGTTACCGAGTTGTTGTTATACATACCCGGCGCTGTCAGGCGCAAAGGAATCTCATATTCGTAGTAGTTATTCTTCAGGTCGGTACCCAAACGGATGAAACAGCTCAGGTCACCGTCATGCAGTTCCGGATCCACTTCTTCCAGTTTCTCCGCATGCACGAACATTTGCAGGTTCTTATACTGCCTCATGTCGTAACCGGTGTTCTTGTACATCGCCCGTGCGTCACGGGAACTGAGGTGGGCAACCCGCAGCACCATCGCCTGCTCGTTCTGCGCAATCAGTTGTGCCTGACCCGGATCGGTCTGACGACTCACACCCGGCGGTAGCACATAGTTAATCGGCGTACGGGTACTATTCTCTTCGATATTCACCGTCTGCACATCAATCGATGCCGCGCTATTCACCGGCGCACCGGCCGGTGACAAGTCACGCGTGTACTGTCTCCAATCACCACGCACCAGATCCAGCGTCGCAAAACGCAGATGGGTCTCATGGGAACAACCGGTCAGGTACATACGCATGAAGCGGATCGATTTCCAGTTACGGATCGAACCGATCTTCTGCACGCTGGCGCTGTCACCGCGCAAAGGTATCTTAAACTGATACCAAGTTACGTCCTGTGTACTACCGTCACGTAGCGTTACCCGGCGCACTTTTTTCTCCGTGATATGCTGACGACCTACCTCCATCATGTCGGGACGAAGGATCACGCGGTATTGGTAGTATTTCTCATACTCATTAAGAGTGTTGTCGAGGTTGATATCCTCGATATCCGGATTCAACGTCGAGGCTGTTCCGTAACTCTCCGTCTGTTGTTCTGTCGCCGGCGAGTTACCTTCGGTCCCGTTGAAGTGTTTGTAACGATTCAGGATCGACACCTCCTGCCGGTCATAATCCGAGCCACGGTAATAATGGTAGTTATCGCCTGCCGGGTCATGACGAGGAGAGAATATACTATCCTCATCTCCCCAACGGTTCCATACATCGGGCGATACTCGGTTCTGCAAGTCGGTCAGGAACTGTGCATACGCCGGCCAAGTCTTTTCCTGTTCGCTGTTCAGACCGTTCAGACCGACGTCCTGCATAGCGCGGGCGCCGGGCTCGTTGCTGAAGGCAACAACGGTGCTCGTCGTCTTCGGTACATAGCCCCAGACAGTGCTATCGACGCGACCTTGGTCGGCAGCGCTCACCGGCAGACCGTGCTCAAACGCTTTCTTTCCGTCGCGTAAGATATCCTCACTGATGTCACCGAGGTTGATGAACAATTCTCCCTCATACCCTTCCGGGTTGGTCAGCGCCGGATCCATTAACCAGAACTGGATATACTCGATATTCGCTTTCTCAAAATCCGTGTTGTCCAACCGTCGCATGATACCGCCCCAACGTTGTTTGGGGTTGGTTAACTTACCGTCTGCACCCATCTCGGAGGCGTTGATGTTATACTGCCCACGCTCGTCGGGATAGTAAGCCAGGTTTAAGATCGCCAGTTTGGTATCTACGTTGCTGGCCTCCTGACGATTCGGATAGATCTCATCTTGATAGACGATACGGGTACGGTGGTCACTGAGTGCCGCTAAGTCATTCTTGATATGCGCCGGTGTGTTCGACTGCGGATAGCCGAAGATAGGATCGACGGCAAACCATGCCAAGTGAGCACGGTTCTTGTTATAGGTCACCTTACTGATGTCTTTCGACTCGTCAAAGACGGTCGGTGTAGAAGCCAAGAACCAGTAACTCGGATAATGAACGTCAATATTCGTGGTCGTCGATTCAAAATCGTCGATATACGCTGTTCCTATGGCACCTACGTCACGGGTGTGACCCGGTATCAAATGCGCAAACTCTGCATTGATCTGGAAAGTAGAAGGTGCGGTTGCATTTATCCATGGGATCTTATCGATCGCGTTGGTTAACCACTGCATCTCTGTTTTCCAACTGCCGTTCACACCCCAGATGGTGTTCGCTAACGGTTCCGAACCCGTGTTCACTTTTGTGGTTAACGGACGTTCCCGCAAGTGCATAATCGTTCCGCCGACTACAAGATCCTTGTTGAACTCATACTCCACATGCGCACCGAACAGACTCTTACGCTGCATAGAGAACGTGCTTTGGTTTTCCAGTTTCACATCCACGTTCGTGCCGGACTCCAGGATCGAACTGTTGAGAATGGTCACTGTTCCCATCGTGTAGTCGACGGTATAATCGACGTTCTCGATCAAGGTCGCACCACCGGCTGTCACCGTTACCGATCCTCTCGGCACGTTCATCGCGCCTAACTTAATCTCACTACCGTTTGTGCCTTTGTATTTTCCGGTCAAATGGAACTTATTCTTCTCGCTTAACTCCTGCGCTACCACCAGCGTTGAGTCATACAACTCCGGGAAACAGTACTTGGCTGTCAAACGACTATCGTGATTCAGCACGGCGGCTAAGTGTTCGCCGAACGGTTCCAGCACCGGGAAGATGATCTTTCCGCCCGACGCATACACCGTCAGACCTTCAATAAAGTCAAACCGGCCATCCGGGGAAGCGTTGTTCTTCGAATCCAAACGGTCTAAGTTCATCACACGGATCAACTGTTTACCGCTGATTGGTCCTTCGTTGAGGTACTGCACATCAGTGCCGACCGAGTCGTTCCGGTAGGTGACATACAGTTCAAATTTCTCCTGGTTGATGCTCGTCGCACCCAAGGCGTAGATGTTCTTCATCATCAGGTCCCAGGTACCCCGGTTCTTTACACCCGGTGCGTTGGCACTCGACTTCACCATCTTTAGCGCCAAAGCGTTCGGCGCACGCAGTTCTTCACTTCCGTCCGTGGAGAACTCACCCACCTGGTACACACGACCGTTATAGGTATATTCGTAAGCTACCGCCAGCACCTCGTCTTGGTTCAAGGCACTCTTCAAAGAGATGAAACCCAAAGCAGGGTTGAGTGTATATTCACTGCTGGTCAGCAGACGGGCTGATTCCACTTTCTCATAATCGACACCACCCGTCAGGCCGTTCAAACCTTCCAAAGCAGAACTGGTCTGTTGTAGGTTACGGAACTCGGTCGTACGCACCGTCGCATACAGGTCATTGGTGCTGTTGTCCGGTGCCGCATTCGTGATTCCCGACCAACTCGTGTTCTGCAAGTGTTCCGGTGTCTCACCCAAGTCGGTGAAGGCGACGATGTTACGTGCCTGCTCGTAGTTCCCGCGTTTATTGGTCACCCATACCTCGATCTTCGTGATCGTGAAACCCGACGCGATATACGGCACACTCTCCATCGCTTCCTCGTAGTGATCCCGGAAAAAATGGCTTAAGAAGAAATGGCGGTTCTCGTCATAGGTGTCGCAACTGATATCGAACTTCGTCATCTGCGCACCGCCTTTACTGCTCACCGTCTGCGCCTCACTGTTCTGCTGACTGATCAAAGCCTGGATACGAAACTTACCGAATTTCAGATTCGTCTTGATACCGAACAGCGCCTTGCTGCCTCGAATGAGCGAAGAGGGTAGGTCCATCGTCACGTTTCCCGCCTCGATGGATTGGATGATATCGTCTTCCTCACCTTTATAGTTGAGTTTGAGGTTCTGCTGGTCAAAAGAGAACGATGCCTCGGTGTTGTAACTGAGGTTGAAGTTCAGTTTCGTTCCCACTTTACCTTGGATCGAGGCCTGGATCTTTTCGTCAAAATCGAAGATGTTATTGTTTCGTGCACGCAGCGTCAACGAAGGATTGGCAATATACTGGTGCTTGAAACCGAACAGCAGTTCAGCCGATCCCTGCATCTTGAGTTGTACTCCACCGGGACCGAATACCTTATCCGCCGGACCGATATTAAACTTCATGTCCGTGATGTCGAACTTGGTCTCGTTGTTATGCTCCACTTCGCTCACTTTCTGCTGCCAGTACTTATGCATGATCTGCTGCTCCGCATAGCGGTTGTACTCGTCCTGCGTCAGCATGTACGGTGTGGTCACATCCGTCTCGCCGATACGTGTATGCAGCACGTACGTACCCGAAACAGGGTCGTACTCCACGGTGGTCGTGATATTTTTGGGGTCTTCTAAGTCTAACGAACTCTTGGGCAAGGTCAACTCCTCGAAGTTCTGTGCTCCGAGTTGTTTCACTTGCGTCGGCGCAAAGATAGCAGAGTCTTGTTCTTCCGTCAGATCTGCTTCGGTAACAGGGTCTGTACTCTGTACTCCGTCAGTCGAAGACGGTCTTTCAGCGTCAGCGGTCTTTTTCGCTTTCTCTGCTTCCGCTGCCGCTTTCTCCGCTTCCTTACGTGCTTTCTCTTCGGCTACCAATTGCTTAAGCGTCTTCTGCGCATACACAGACGGTACTGACGTTAGCGCCAGCAAACAGACTAATCCTATGTATAGTAGTTTCTTCAATTATAACATTGTTAAAGCTTTACGGATCACTGCCTCTACCGACAAAGTCGGTTCGGCTTTCAGGATCTTATCCACGGCCTTACCACTGGCGGCAGCATTGAATCCGAGCATAGTCAATGCACTCACTGCTTCGGCTTTTACACCGCTGTCGGCAGGTTCGTCAAACATCATCGGCAACTCCGTCGGGTCACCGCCGAGGTCTAACTTCAGCGCCTTGTCTTTCAGATCCACGATGATACGCTGTGCCGTCTTCGGACCCAGACCCTTCACCTTCGCCATCGCCTTGGCGTTACCCGTCGCAATAAGCATCCGTAACTCCTCCGCGTTAAACGCACTCAGGATCATGCGCGCTGTCGCAGCACCGACACCGCTTACCGTCAACAGCAGTTCAAACAACTGCCGTTCGGCCTTCACAGCAAAACCGTACACCTCGTGTGTGTCTTCCCGGATGATCTCGGACACAAAGAGTTTCACCTCTTTCTCTTCCTGTCCTACCAATGCCGAATAGGTCGGCAGCGTAATGGCTAATCCGTACCCCACACCGGCTGCTTCTACCACGGCCTCCGTCGGGTTCAATTCCGTTAATATTCCTTTGATATATTCTATCATATTTTCAGCAAGTACACAAAAAGTGCGCAAAGATACAACATTTTTTTTATATACGCAAGCGTGCGCACATATTTATATAAAAAAGTGTGCATTTTCGTAAATTTTTTACTTTTTGTTTTATTCTTTCAACTATTTTTCGTAATTTTGCGTGCTAATTATATGCATTTATGGCAAGAACAGAGATTTCCACAATGGGAGAGTTTGGTCTGATCAAGCATCTGACCAAGGATATGAAGAGTGTGCAACCGAGTACGAAAAAGGCGGTGGGTGACGACTGTGCTGTGATGGATTTCGGTTCCAACAAGGTGCTGATGACGACGGATATGTTGCTGGAGGGGATTCATTTTAACCTTGAGTACGTACCGTTGAAGCATCTGGGCTACAAGGCAGCGGTGGTCAATTTCTCAGACATCTACGCCATGAACGGAACGCCGACGCAGATCACGGTGAGTCTGGGTATCAGTAAGCGTTTTTCCGTAGAGGACATCGAAGAACTATACTCGGGTATACGCCTGGCCTGTGAGCGTTACGGTGTGGATATCGTAGGCGGTGACACTTGTGCGTCTATGACCGGTCTGACGATCTCGATTACTTGTCTGGGTATCGCCAAAGCAAAGGATATCGTCTATCGGAACGGTGCTAAGTTGAATGATTTGATTTGCGTGAGTGGTAACTTGGGAACGGCGTATATGGGTTTGCAACTGCTGGAACGTGAGAAACTGGCGAATGCCGAACAACCGGATTTTGCAGGAAAAGAATATCTCTTGGAGCGCCAACTCAAACCCGAAGCAAGACGCGATATCCTCGAATCGCTCCGTAAGGCAGGTGTGAAACCGACGGCGATGATGGATGTGAGTGACGGTTTGTCGTCAGAGTTGATGCATATCTGTTCTCAGTCCGGTGTCGGGTGCTGTATCTATGAGGATAAGTTACCGATCGACTATGAGGCTGCGGCGTTGGCGGAGGAGATGAACCTGAATATCGTCACCTGTGCTCTGAACGGCGGTGAGGATTATGAACTGCTATTCACCTGTTCACTGGATGACTATGAGAAACTGATTCCGGTTGAGGATCTCTATATTATCGGTCATATCACGAAGCCCGAATACGGGTGTAACCTCATCGGCCGGAACGGTGAAGAATTACCGCTAAAAGCACAAGGATGGAACGCGTTTAACAAATGAAGAACATTGTATTCATATTAGCCGGCGGTACCGGTAGCAGAGTAGGAGGAGAAAAACCTAAGCAGTTTCTGCCTTTAGCAGACGGTCGGTCTATTTTGGAGCATTCGGTGGATGCGTTTGAGATGTCCCATTATATCGATGAGATCATCATTGTGATGCATCCGGATTGGATGGAGGAAGCAAAGACGATTGTTCGCAATAACCCGTGGCACAAGGTGAAAGGTGTTATCAGCGGAGGAAAAGAGCGTTGGGAGAGTTCGTGGAACGGGATTTCGATGTACCTCAAAGAGGATAAGAAAGATCCGGACACCTTCTATTGGTTTCACGACGCCGCCCGTCCGTTTGTGTCGCAGGATATCATTAGCCGTGTAGCGGAGGGACTGAAGAGTCATCTGGCGGTGACAGTTGCAGTACCGGTGACGGATACGCTGTATCAAGTTAAAGGCAACAAGGTGGATACCATCCGCAATCGGAAGGAGTTTATGCGAGCACAGACGCCGCAGGCGTTCCATTACCTTGTTATTGGTCCGGCATACATGCGTGCGATAGAAAAAGGAAAGATTGCAGCGACCGACGACGTCGGAATACTGATGAAATACAATCCGGAAGTGGAAGTGTTTGTGGTGGAAGGCGAAGAGGAAAATAAGAAGATAACCTACAAAGAGGACCTTTGCGATTGAAGATTGGAGATTGAAGAATGAAGATTATTATTTTAGGCACGGCATGGCCCTATCGGGGAGGTTTGGCAACGTTCAACGAACGGTTGGCAAGGCAGTTTATGTCCGAAGGACATGAGGTCGAAGTATGGACCTTTACGCTGCAGTACCCGTCTTTCTTGTTTCCCGGTAAGACGCAGTATACGAACGAACCGGCACCGAAGGATTTGGTGATTCGAAGGGAGTTGAACTCCTGTAATCCGTTTAACTGGATAAAGGTAGGTAAAGCGGTGCGGAAAGCGGCTCCGGATCTGTTGATTTGCTGTTACTGGATGTCCTTCTTTGCTCCGAGTTATGGTTTGGTGTCTAAGATGGCGCAACGAAATGGAAAGACCAAGTGTGTGGCATTGGTGCATAACATGATTCCGCATGAACCGAGTATCTTGGATAAACTGTTTGCCCCGTATTTTGTGAAGCGTCAGAACGGTTTTGTGGCGTTGAGCGAAAGCGTGGTGAAGGATATTGAAGCAATCAGCCATCAGCATTCAGCCGTCAGTTCTCCTCACCCGATATACGACCATTACGGAGAAAGGATGACGAAGGAGGAAGCCTGCGAGGCATTGGGTTTGGATGCCCAAAAGGACTATATGCTGTTCTTTGGACTCGTCCGGGCGTACAAAGGATTGGATCTGCTGTTGGATGCTTTTGAAAAAGTGAAGGACTGCTTACCGAATTTGCAGTTGATCATCGCCGGAGAGTTTTATGAGGATGAGGACAAGTACCGGACACAGATAGCCGATTTGGGTTTAACGGAACGGGTGATTATTCGCAATGAGTTTGTTCCGGACGGAGATTTGAGGAAGTATTTTGGTGCTGCAGACCTGATTGTACAACCGTATAAGACGGCTACGCAGAGCGGTGTGACGCAAGTGGCTTTTCACTTTGAAAAACCGATGTTAGTGACGAATGTAGGCGGGTTAGGTGAGATCGTGCATGACCATAAGATGGGGTATGCGTGTGCACCGAATGCGGAGGATATCGCAGAAGATTTGATGGATTACTACCAAAACAAGCGTCAGGAAGCCTACACGGCGTATCTGCAAAAAGAGAAAACCAAATACGCATGGTCCAATATGACGCGTGCGTTTATAAAGATATTGAAATAATGGATAAAGACATTATTAATAGGGCCGTTGAGTGCTTGGAATGCGAGTCAGATGCGATCCGGGCAATGATCAGTCGTTTGGATGAGACGTTTCTGCAGGCGGTAGAGGCGATTCGGGACTGCAAAGGCAAGGTGGTCGTAACGGGTGTCGGCAAAAGCGGACATATCGGAAGTAAGATCGCTGCCACTTTGGCGAGTACCGGTGTGCCGGCATTCTTCTTGAATCCGCTGGATGCATACCATGGAGATCTGGGTATGCTGTCGTCAGAGGACCTCGTGTTAGCCATTTCGTACTCAGGTGCGACGGAGGAGTTATTACGTTTCTTACCGCTGATACAGGCGAAGAAAATCCGCATTATTGGTATGTCCGGTAATCCGGAGAGTCTGTTGGCACGGTATTCGGATATCCATCTGAATATTGCCGTGGAACGGGAAGCCGATCCGTTGAATTTGATCCCGACGGCATCAACGACGGCGACGCTGGCATTAGGTGACGCGTTGGCATGTGCGTTGGTGGAGGCAAACCATTTCCAGCCGACGGACTTTGCAAAATTGCATCCGGGAGGCGATTTGGGACGAAAGCTGTTAGCGAAAGTAGAGGACGTTATGTTCACGGAGAACCTGCCGTTTGTAAGACCGGATATGCCGTTGAGCGAAGCCATCGAGATCGTGACGAAGGGTACGCTGGGAATAGGAATTGTAATTGATAAAGAGGCGTTGGTGGGCATCATTACAGACGGCGATATCCGTCGGGCGATGATGCGTTTGGGACAAAGTTTCTTTGCAACGCAGGTGGAAGCGATTATGAGTAAGAACCCGAAGACGATAAGTAAAGAAGCCAAGATCGTGGAGGCAGGTGAGAAGATGAACCATCATTCGATTCACACGCTGGTGGTAATGGATGAGGATAAAGTTTGCGGCGTTATTGATTCGTTCTCTTGTTTACCGGGAACACGTTTTTATCATTAGAAGCCTATGAAAGAAGTGAAACTGTTTTTGACGGATGTAGACGGTTGTCTGACGGATGGCGGAATGTATTATACCGCCGAAGGCGAGACGATGAAACGTTTCTGCGTCTATGACGGAATGGGTATGGTGTGTCTGCAGCAGGCAGGTATTCCGTGCGGTATCTTGACATCAGAGAACTCGATGATCGTGAAAGCTCGGGCAGAGAAACTGAAGTTGCAGTACTTGTATCTGGGCGTGGGCAGTAAGGTGAATCCGAACTGTCTGACCAAATTGCAAGCAGCTCAGCTGATCTGTGACGAGTTGGGTATTTCGTTAGGCGAAGTGTGCTACGTAGGCGATGATATCAATGATGTGGAACTTCTCTCTCATGTCGGTTATCCTTGCTGTCCTCCCAACGCCCGACCGGAAGTAAAGGCTATTCCCGGTATTCGTATACTGAATACCCCCGGCGGACAAGGCGCGATTAGAGAGATAACGGATGAGATACTAAGGAAATAAGGGTTATTACCTGGTAATCCTAGACTTTAGTCCTGATCAAACCCTAAGAACAACCCAATGATTCCTTACAATTCTTAAAGCAAATTTTTAGAAAGAAAGAACTAAATAACGAAATATGATAGATAAACAAGTTCAGGTATATGTGGGGATGTCTGCGGATATAATACATCCGGGGCATTTGAACATTATTCATGAGGCGGCTAAGTTGGGTCGCGTGACTGTGGGCGTGTTGACAGATGCAGCGATCGCGAGTTACAAGCGTTTGCCGTACCTTGATTATGAGCAAAGAGCGTTGATCGTGAGCAATCTAAAGGGTGTGGATGCAGTAGTGCCACAGACAACTTTGGACTATCGTCCGAACCTGCGGGAGTTGAAGCCGGACTATGTGGTACACGGGGACGACTGGAAGACGGGTGTGCAACAGAAGACGCGTCAGGATATCATCGATTGCATCGCCGAATGGGGAGGACAGGTGATTGATGTGCCTTATACGAAGGGGATATCGTCTTCGATGCTCAATGAGCGACTGAAAGAGATTGGCACGACACCGGAGATACGTATGAAGCGTCTGCGGAGGTTGATCAACGCAAAGAAGATTGTGCGGATATTGGAGAGCCACAGCGGTTTGACAGGACTGATCGTGGAGCATACGTTCGTGCAGAAGAACGGGATGAAGTTGGAGTTCGACGGTATGTGGGCATCGAGTTTGACAGACTCAACGAGCAAGGGTAAGCCGGATATCGAAGCAGTGGATTTGACGACACGTCTGCATGACTTGAATGATGCGCTGGAGGTAACGACCAAACCTGTGATCTTTGATGGAGATACAGGAGGTAAATTGGAGCACTTCCCGTTCATGGTGAGGACCTTGGAGCGTCTGGGTATATCGGCTGTTATTATTGAGGATAAAGTGGGGCTGAAACAGAACTCGTTGTTTGGCACAGATGCGGTACAGACGCAGGATACGATAGAAGGGTTCTGTGCGAAAATACATAGCGGTAAGCAAGCGCAGATTACGGATGATTTCATGATCATTGCGCGGATTGAGAGTCTGATTGCCGGTAAACCGGTGGAGGATGCGCTGGATCGTGCTTTTGCATACGTGGCAGCCGGTGCGGATGGTGTGATGATTCATTCGCGCAACAAGGACGGAGAGGATATTCATGAGTTTTGCAAACGGTTCCGCGAAAAGGACAGTCACACGCCTATTGTGGTGGTGCCGACGACGTTCAACCATATCACTGAGGATGAGTTTGCGGAGTGGGGTGTGAATATCGTGATCTATGCGAACCATATGCTGCGTTCGGCATATCCGGCTATGGTACATTGCGCGGAGAGCATTCTGGAGCATGGTCGCTGCAAGGAGGCGAGTGAGGAATACTGCATGCCGATCAAAGAAATACTCACCCTTATACCGGGAACGAAACAATGATACAACCGCAAGCGTTCATAGAAAAGTTGCGTCAAGGAGGCGTGGAGTTTTTTGCCGGAGTGCCGGACTCGTTGCTGAAGAACCTGTGTGCGTATATCACAGACAATGTGAGCCGTGAGAACAATATCATAGCAGCGAATGAAGGCGGAGCGGTAGCATTAGCTGCCGGTTACCATTTGGCGACAGGTAAGACGGGGTGCGTCTATATGCAGAACTCGGGTGAAGGCAATGCGGTGAATCCGTTGCTGAGTCTGATGGATGCGGATGTGTACAAAATGCCGCTGTTGCTGGTGATAGGTTGGAGAGGAGAACCAGGAGTGCATGACGAACCACAACACGTGAAGCAAGGCAGAGTGACGCTTTTGTTGTTAGAGACGATGGGAATTCCCTATGCTGTACTGGATGAGAGTTGGGAGACGCAGACAGATGAGGCGCTGCGTGTGATACAGGAGACAAACGGCATTTATGCTCTGATTGTAAGGAAAGGTACTTTTGATGAATATTCGTTGCAAAGAGAATCTTTGTCTTCATTGCCTCTATCTCGTGAAGAAGCGATAAAAATCGTAGTAGATAAGTTGCGTAAGGATGATATTGTGGTGTCCACAACGGGGATGATTAGTAGGGAGTTGTTCGAGTACCGTGAGGCGAAGCATCAAGGCCATGCGCATGACTTCCTGACGGTAGGCAGCATGGGACATGCAAGTCAGATAGCATTGGGTATTGCATTACAAAGACCCAATAGAAGGGTTGTGGTGTTTGACGGGGATGGAGCGCTATTGATGCATATGGGTAGTATGGCTATTATCGGAGAGTATAACCCGACCAATTTGGTGCATATTGTGTTTAATAATGGAGCACATGATTCTGTTGGCGGTCAACCGACGGTAGGGCAGAATATCGATGTAGAGGCGATAGCGAAAGCTGTAGGGTATGAAGATGTAAGTACTGTAGATACGCAGATGTCGCTGATGTTCGCGATGAATCATGTGAATCATGCAGTAATTGAGGGAACAAGTCTTGTAAATGTTCTGGTGCATAAAGGAAACCGCAAAGATCTTGGCAGACCAACAACGACACCACAACAGAATAAAGAAGCTTTAATGAAAGAGTTGAGCAAATGAATCAAAAGGTTTACATAGGAAAGAATGCCATTATTGACTGGTGGTCGGATCTACAAACGATAGCACCCAAGCATTGTTTTGTAGTGCGCGGACATCGCTCTTTTGAGGCATGCGGAGGGCAAGAAGTAATAGAGCAGTTGCAAAAGAAGACTCATTGTCAAATTACGGAGTTTGAAGATTTTAGTGTCAATCCGAAATACGAAGAAGCGCAAATCGGTCTGGAGAAACTATTGCAGTCTAAGGCGGATATGATAGTCGCAATTGGAGGTGGAAGTGTATTGGATATGTCCAAGTTAATTCGTCACATGGCAATGGAGCAAGGATATAAAGTCCCTTTACATGCCATGCCGACCACTGCCGGAACAGGAGCTGAGGCTACGCATTTCGCTGTGGTATACATCGATGGAAAAAAGCAGAGCATCGCTGCGGATGATGTGCTGCCGGATGTGGCTGTAGTATATCCTCCATTTACATATAGTAATAGCATATACCAAACAGCATGTGCGGGATTTGATGCTGTAGCACAAGCAATAGAATCATTTTGGGCAAAAGGGGCAACGGAAGAAACACGGGCTTATTCTATAAAAGCTTTGGGATTATTATGGAGCCAGTTACCGCAATTAGTTCAAGATCCCACAGAGGAATTGCGAGATCAAATAGCCGAAGGGGCATATTGGGCAGGTAGGGCAATTAATATATCGACTACCACGGCTCCCCATGCGTTCTCTTATGCGTTTACTTCTCATTATGGATATCCGCATGGTCATGCAGTCGCATTAACATTTCCGTTCTTTATGAAATTGAATGGAACGAAGGAGTTGTACGAATTGTTAGGCGTGAGTGCAGATAACGCAATGCAGAAGATTGCAGAATATATTTCTTCTTTGGGATTGTCGTTGCAACTAGCGTCGGAGATAGATGTAAAGGCTATGTTGCAAGAAGTCAATTTGCAGCGCTTATCCAATAACCCTATTAAAGTGACGCTGGAGATAATTGCTGACTTGGAGATATACTTGAAGAGTCATCAGAAAGAAGATTTTTCAAGATATAATGGAGAAGGGACTCCTCTTCGCAAGGCACAATTGCGAATGGTGGAGATATTAAAAGAAGTAGATGGCATATTTCGCAGGAATAACATTGACTATTGGATAGATGCAGGAACATTACTTGGGGCAGTGAGACATGGAGGATTTATCCCGTGGGATGACGATGTTGATATTTCATTAAGAAGAGAAGATTATGATCGAGCAAGAGAGGCCCTTCAAAAAGAATTACCCAAATCCATGGTGTTTGTTGACTGGACGACCGACAAGAATTATTTCGATGCCTGTGGTCGCGTGAAATCACGCAACTCACATGTAGATTTACCCATTTATAGATTTCAAAAAGAGCAGGGTATATGGGTGGATATATTTCCAATGGAAACATTGGCAACCTATAAAGAAAAATTATGGGGTGAAAAAATATATGGAAAGGTGTTTAGACATGCCCATAATGAAGGGTTGGCTGTGAAAAAATCGCGTTTGGCATATTGGCTGACTCGTTTTCTTGCTTTATTGCTCTATCCTATGGGATATATGATAATCAGTTTCTTTCGCTATCGTGGAAGGAAACATGCAAATGTCATCACATACGGATTTGCGCTTTGTACAGTGTATCCGAAACATCAGCCAGAGTGGATATTCCCGACACAAGATATTGAATTTGAGAATCTTGTGGTTCGTGCTCCACACGATTATAAAAGTTATTTGACAGAATTCTATGGTAATTATATGCAAATACCACCTAAAGAAAAACGTGTAGTTCATTCAAATAATTGGAAAATTTGGTGATGAATATTCTTTTTTTGACAGAAACAGAGATTAGCCCTATACAGGGTGGAACGGAGCATATAACACATACGCTCTCTCAGTCATTTCGTGCAGAAGGACATAAATGTTATCTGGGGTACTTGAAACCTATTTCTCCTGACTTGCAAGCCACGGAATTTGACGGAAAGTGTTTGCTGATAATTAATGATACATTAGGTGAACAATTAGAGCATCTTCTGAAGGATAATGAGATTAATATAATCGTTGTTAATTTTGTAACTAAAGCAAGTAAACAAGCAATCTTACCTTTGTTATATACTATCACTCGAACTCAAGGAGCAAAAGTGGTAGTCTGTTATCATGCGATGCCTGGAGAGGATATTAAACCATCCAATTGGAATCATATATTATATCAAATCAAACATCATTACAATTCGCAACAAGCTATAAAGGATGCATTTCTTCATCTGATACCAAATTCTTTGAACCGTAGATTAGTTCGCTCCAAGTATCAGTTATCTCCAAAATATGCAGATGCATTTGTGTTGTTGTCTGAGAAGTTTTATCAGCCTTATCTTGAAATAGCAGGTAATATTCCTCACGATCATTTTTATGCGATAGGGAATGCGCTTTCCTATGAGAAGAATATTGATAAAGAGAAACTTAAAGAGAAAGAAAAGCTTGTTTTGATTGTGGCGCGTCAGCACGAACGTTCTAAAAAATTGAGTATGGCATTGCGCGTGTGGAAGCAGATAGAAAGCATGCCTAATTTGGAAGAATGGAAGTTGCAGATTGTAGGAGGCGGACCAGATGCTGAGTATTATAGGCGGCTACAGAACCAATTAGGTTTAAAACGCTGTGAATTGTTAGGACGTCAACCTGAAGTGGAACCCTTCTTTGAGAAAGCATCTATCTTTATGATGACATCGTCTTATGAAGGATTTGGTATAACCTTGACGGAGGCTCAGCAATTTGGCTGTGTGCCCATTGTGCAGAATACTTATGCATCGCTTACAGATATTATTCAAGATGGGGGAAATGGTGTTATCGTGAATAGTGAAGATCCTATTGTTTATGCCCAACGATTGGCAAAGTTAATGCGAGATTCAGAAATACGGGGTGTCATGGCCAGAAGAGGTTTACAAACGTGTCAGAAATTTTCTATGCCACGAATTACAAAAGTGTGGACAACACTTTTCAAACAATTATTGAGAAGATAAAATGAGCCTATGCTATCATTTATTATTTGCACATATAATCGAGAGAAGTATATCTATGAGTGCTTAAGTCGGCTGGCTAAGAATACCATTAAAGAGGGATGGGAGATTGTGCTCGTCAATAATAACTCTACAGATGGAACGGCCGCAGAGTGCGAGCGATTTGTGAAAGAGTATAAGCCGAAGAACTACCATTATATTGTAGAAACACAGCAAGGTTTGTCGTACGCACGTAATAGAGGAATCGCTGAGGCTAAGGGCGAATGGCTTGTGTTTTTGGACGACGATGCAATGGTAGGCGAGGATTATATTGCGAATCTGCAGGCTCATTTAGTACAGCATCCAGAAGCTGGCGCTTTTGGCGGAGCGATAGAACCGTTTTTCGAAGGCGATACTCCGAAATGGGTCAGTCCGTGGACGATGGGTTTTGTGAGTGCGATAGATTTAGGATCACAAGTCAAATTATTTCCAAAAAAGAGTTATCCGATAGGTGCCAATATGGGTATCAGTCGCGAAACGATTGATAGAGTAGGAATGTTCAATACTGCTCTTGGCCGGACAGGCAATAACCTGATGGGAGGCGAGGAGAAAGATATCTTCAATCGTATCCGTCAAGCGGGCATACCTATCTTGTATTTCCCGAATATTAAGGTGCAGCATTGCATCCCGCCTAAACGTACTACGAAAGAGTTTATCGCCAAGTTAGGCGAAGGCGTCGGAATGAGTGAACAGCTGCGTACCCTCGCCATAAGCAAGGCTTCTTATACCAAACGTCTTTTTGCGGAGTGCATCAAATGGGGAGGAACCATTATTATATGGTTCTATTATGCAATACAAGGACATTGCGCAAAAGGCAATATCCTTGTATTGTTCAGACATCAAGTAACACGAGGATTACTTGGTAAGTCTGCTGTTTAGCATAATAAGATTCTTATTGTTTGATAGGAATTTTCGGTTGCTTTATAGAACGCCAAATACTCCATCCGATACATCCTAAGCTGATTAAGAGAATGATCCAAACGGAAGCATAACTGAGATTATCCCATTTTAATCCATCGGGAACAAACTCCATGGTGATAGTATGCTCTCCGGCAGGAATGACTGCGGCACGGAGCACATAGTTGACACGACCGATTTGTGCTTCTTGACCGTCGATATACAAATGCCATCCGTGCGGATAGTAGATCTCCGAGAAGACAGCTACGCGGTCTGCGGCTGTATTGGCTTCATAGGTCAGTTTGTTCGGTGTAAATTTGACTAACTGAATGTCATCCATTGCGCTTGGATTGGCTTCACAACTGAGCACATTGCGGAACTTCTCATCTGCCACGGCTGTGGTATGCAAATCCAGCGAATAGAGTGCATTACTCTCATCGTCCGGCGTCGGAACAAACTGCACATTATCCACAAACCAAGCATTACCCATCGCGTACGGGTTTTGGATGGGGGCTGAAGAACCATCACGTAGCCCGATGACAGCATAACGCGTGTTAAGCATATTCAACACCGGGAACTCAGCACCATTCTTCGGATCCGGTTCGTAGAATCCGTTGGTGCGGAAGACGGTTTGCTTGAAGGCGTTGATCTCTTGCGATATGTGCGCATCAATGAGATCTTGGTATCGGCGCAACTTGACAGCCGAATAACCTCCGATCGATTTAAAACGGTAACTGGTTCGAGAGTCATTGTATGTGTCTGCAGCCAAATTGAGAACTCGGAAATCAGGGTCTTTGTCTTTCGCGATTTCTTCCTCCCAAGGTTGCATAGCAAAGTACTTCTGATTCTCTTTAGGCGTTACAAAATTATCGTCATTGAAGAATCGTTTGTTGACAGGGATCATATCACCTAAGATCAATCCGATCAATGCTGCAATAAGGGCCACTTTGTATTTGGTCTTGTTACCGAAACTATGTTGCATCCATGCGTATCCGTAAACGGCAATAAAACCGGCCATTACAAAGAGGAAACTACGCCAAGCGTCTGCTTTTGCCAGCGCTGTACGAGCATCGACAAGCGATTTCTGTAACCAATCCGGGAAATAAGCGTCATTAGTACCGGACATATTGAAACTGCTTGTAAACAATGCGGCTACCAAGCAAAAGCCGGCAGTCAATCCTCCTGCTATAAAGAGGCTGTGCCGCAATTTCTTCCATTCCACTTCTCCGCTGAGTATTCTTTGCAGCCCCATAAAACCTAACAGAGGCATCGTGATTTCAGCAACAACCAGGATGGATTCTACTGCACGGAATTTATTGTACATGGGGAAATAGTTGAAGAAGAACTCCGTAAACCACATCATATTCTTTCCCCAGGCGAGGAAGATAGACATGAGGGTAGCAAAGAGCAATGCCCATTTATACGGACCGGGCACGATAAGCAAGCCTAACAGGAACAAGAAGCAGACGATAGCACCTACATATACCGCTCCGCCGGTACCCGGTTTGTTTCCATGGTATATATATAATTTACAAACTGACTCAGCATCCTGTCTTGATACGCGATGTTTGATAAGGTCCTTGTACAATGCAGAGTTCTTATCAACGGGAAGTGGGGCTTTACAACCTTCCCAGTTCGGAATGAGGAGCGTCATGGTTTCATCAATACCGTAACTCCATTGTGTCGCATAGTCAATATCCAAGCCTGCTTTCTTGTTTCGAGGCGCATTTTCCTTCGATTTTTCTCCTGCTTTCGTTAGTTCGCTATGTTCGCCACGCATGGTTTCTTTAACGTATTCATTATTTAGCTTAAAATAGCATATCTTTGTACCGCCGATCAATAGCATACAAGCGATGCAGATAGCAATACTGATACCCAATTCCTTCCATGCTTTGTTACGAATCTTGAGATATAATTCGGCAATGATCATCACTCCAGCCAGCATGGCCATATAATACGTCATTTGAGGGTGACGTACGATACCTGTCATGCCATAAATGAGAAGAATAGGAATACCGATCAGATATTTGCGGTTAAAGATCAAATGGATACCACCGATCATGGCGGGGAGAAAACCAAGAGCAACTGCTTTTGTTACGTGTCCGGCAGGGATGATGATAAAGAAGTAGGAACTTAAACCTATCGCCAATGAGCCGGCTATACTCAACCATGGATTGATGCCAAAACACAAAAGCAGAATGAAGAAGCCGAGAAAATATCCGAAGATAATTCCTATTGTTTCCGGCATCCAAGCATGTAATACATCCTGGGTGACGCCATGCGATATTTGGTGTGATGGAATATGTGCATCTACTTGGTAGGTAGGCATACCGCTGAACATAGAATTGGTCCACCAGCACGATTCTCCTGTTTGTGCACGATATTCCTGCGTTTGATGCGCTGCACCTTGCCAACTTAAGGTATCACCAGCATGCACCACCTTACCTTCCAAAATCGGACTGCAGTACATCAGCGCGATGCCGATGAAAACGGCTAAAGCGACCACGTAGGGAGCGATCTTCAGCCAGTTGATTTTTTTCCAATCAAACGTAAAATTACTTAGTTTGTTTAATTTCATATTATTTAATCATTTTTCGTATTTCCACTAATTCTTCCCTCACCCGTTGCAGGATTTCTACGGCAGATTGCCGTTCATCCGAGCGCTTGGTGTTGGTATGCAATTCTTTTTGAATGGCCTCAATCCGCGTGATTTTCAACTCATCCCGGATGTACTTGATCCGTTTGATCAGTTCCTGATCCGCTTTGGTGTAATACCGGTTACCGTGACCGTCCTTACGAGGATTCAACTCATCAAACTGCTTCTCCCAAAACCGGAGGGTAGTCACCGGTACTCCGGTCGCCTGCTCCGTCTCACGAAGGGAATAATATATCTTCTCTGTCTCAGCCATTACTTGCAGATTTTCAGTTTTTTACCGGCACGGATATTGTCGTTCTTCAACCCGTTCCATTGTTTGATCTGTTTGACCGAACAATGGAATTTCTTGGCAATACCGCTCAGGGTGTCGCCGTTCTTGATGGTGTAATAAGTCACGCCATTCACGCGGTAAGCACCGTTGATAGAGGTCACTTTAGCCAGATCTATCTCCGCACGGCGATTGTTAATCAGGCTGTCCGCTTTATAGGCCATGATACTCTCCTGCTTATCGATGAACAAGCCCATTTTCTCCGCTGGCAGGCACAAGGCATACATCGTTCCGCCGGGCAGAATATCCCGTGAGTACTGCGGATTCAAACGCCGTAATTCCTCCATCGGGATGTCTAAGTTTTTGCTGACTTGCTCCAAGTGCATACGTTGGCTGGTCAGGATGGTGTCGGTCAGCATCGTCTTCTCAATCGGCGCTTTGCAGATTCCGTGTTCCTCGCTGTAGTTCATCGCATAGTTGGCCGCAATGAAGATCGGCACATAGTTACGAGTCTCCGTCGGAAGATAGGGATAGATCGACCAGAAATCGCGTTTACCGCCTGCCCGGCGGATGGCTTTGTTTACGTTTCCGCCTCCGCAGTTGTACGCAGCAATAACCAAGTTCCAATCGTGGTATATGGCATAGAGACTGCTCATAAACCGGCAGGCGGCATCGGTCGCTTTCACCGGATCCATCCGTTCGTCTACCAGCGAGTTCACCTCCAATCCGTACAGTTTCGCCGTACCCGGCATGAACTGCCATAGTCCGGCAGCGCCGACACGGGAACGCGCCATGGGATTGAGTGCCGATTCAATAACCGGTACGTATTTGAGTTCATAGGGTAGGTTATAACGACCTAAACATTCTTCAAAAATCGGGAAGTAATACTCGCTCATCCGCATCATACGCGCCACCTGTTTTGGGTTGCGTTTGACGTACCTTAGTATAAACGCGCGCACGCGTTCGTTGTACGGTAACTCAATGACGCAAGGCATGGCCTGCAGACGCGCTTTATAGACCGAATCGGGCAGGGTAGTGGTGTCGTGTTCTGCCGTGCATCCTGTCGTGTCTAACCATCGCAGACTCCAATCCAGCGCACGCATCTCCACGTCCGTCAGGTCACTGTCGTTCCACTGCTTGTAATACGGTTCGATGGGTATAATCGTGTCCTCCGGAGCGATCTCCAGACTATCTAACATCTCCGGTACTACCAATGAGTCCGGAGAGATCGGCAGTTCCGGTTGACCGATCGAATCGATCTCTTGTGCTTGCACGGTCAGTGCCAAGCAACTGAATACTATACTAAAAATCTTTTTCAAAACTGTATTGCTAATTTTAATTCTGCATTTTGTTGTTTCCATCCGTCTATGTATATCTGCGGTTCTACATGAATCGACAAGTCCGGCGAGATATCATAGTCAAACAGCTGCGCATCGACGTAGGCATCAATGAGGGACAAAGCATACGCGACAGCGGTCGCTAAGATGGAATAGTCCCGGTACCGCCGGTAGATCGACTGCCGGTTTTTGAGCGTGTTCATCCAAGTCGTCGCACCGCCTAATTGCGACCAAGAGTATCCGTCCGGCATAACGGCTACGTAACTCTTACTCGGATCCGTGATACTCGTCACGTCCACACCGGCTTCGATATCGTTGTACAGGTCCAGATAGGCGGATTTGTAACCGCTGTACCGGTTCTGCATCATGCTGACGGCATAGCCGCATCCCATGAACGCACCATAGACGATGGGTAGTTTCCAATAGGAACGGTTGTAGATCTGACCGGCACCGGGACAGATGGCGCCTAACCACACGGCTTTGATGGCATCCGGTTTTTTGCTCAGATCAATATAATACTTATACTCCTCCGTGGACGTGGTGTCCGGAGAATAATAGATCTTGTCCTGTTGCGCTTGTGCGGCTAACGGGAGGAAGAAAAGTACTATGACTAACCAGCGTTTCAACTGATACGTGCGATGATGTTTCGTAACTCGTCTTCATTGGCAAAGGCGATCGTCACTTTGCCGTCACGGATCTTGATGTCCCATCCGCTTTTCTGACTTAACTCCTTGGCTAAGGGTGCATAGGGGTTGGCTTGTTTGCTTTTCGCTTTCGGCTGGTCAGCAAACTTATCTTCCTGCGCCAACTCTTCCACCTTGCGTACGGACAGACCTTCTCTCAAGATCCGCTGGTATAACGCTAACTGCCGTTCTGCTGACGGACTGCCTAAGATCGCACGAGCGTGTCCCATCTCGATCTTCTTCTCTTTGATACCCACCTGCACTTCCGCCGGTAACTTCAGCAGACGCAGGTAATTGGCCACCGTGGCACGTTTCTTGCCTACGCGTTCTGCCATCCGTTCCTGCGTCAGGTTATAGTCATCCATCAGACGCTGGTATGCCAAGGCGATCTCAATGGCATCCAGGTCTTCACGCTGGATATTCTCAATCAGCGCCCATTCCATGACTTGCTCGTCTTTGGCCGTACGGATGTATGCCGGAATCTGCTCCAATCCTGCTATCTTACTGGCTCTGAAACGACGTTCACCGGCGATGATCATATACGTGCCGTCTCCGTTGTCACGTAAGGTGATCGGAGAGATGACACCGTGCTCACGAATCGAATCCGCCAACTCCTGCAAGGCTTCCTCGTCAAACGTGCGACGCGGTTGATCCGGATTCGCTACAATGGCACTGAGGGCGATTTCGGAGATCGAACTGCCTCCGTTGGTATCTACATGCGAGGTGTCGATGAGTGCATCCAAACCTCTGCCCAAACCTGTTTTTTTCATATCTTATTTCTTCTTGTTTCTTACAATCACTTCTCTTGCCAACGCCGTGTAGTTCTGCGCACCCTTCGAATGCGGATCATATTCCAGCACCGATACACCGTGCGACGGTGCTTCACTCAGACGGACGTTACGGGAGATGACGGTGTTGAACACCAGATCACCAAAATGCCGTTTCACCTCTTCGTACACCTGGTTACTTAATCGCAGACGGTTGTCGTACATCGTCAGCAGGAAGCCTTCGATCTTCAACGCCGGGTTGAGTTTGGACTTGATGATCTTAATCGTGTTCAGTAACTTGGCAATACCTTCCAGCGCAAAGAACTCACACTGTACCGGAATGATGACGCTGTCACTGGCCGTCAAGGCATTGATGGTGATCAGACCCAATGACGGACTGCAGTCGATCAGGATAAAGTCATACTCCTCTTTCAACTGCTCAATGATCCGCTTGAGTAACAACTCCCGATGGTCCATGTTCAGCATCTCGATCTCTGCGCCTACCAGGTCGATATGACTCGGTATCACACTCAGGTTCGGCATACTCGTCTCCACGACAGCTGTATGCGGATCAATGCCGTTGACGAGGCATTCGTAGATCGTATTGGTCAACTCCCGTATCTCGATACCCAAACCCGAAGACGTGTTCGCCTGAGGATCGGCATCGATCAGCAGTACTTTCTTGCCTAACTTGGCCAAAGCGGCTGCTAAGTTGATGGAGGTGGTCGTCTTACCTACGCCTCCTTTTTGGTTCGCTAATGAAATAACTTTACTCATATCCGTTGTATAATATTTTCCGTTTCTATCTGCCGGCATGCAAAATTATGGTACCGGCAATGGTTTGTTCCGTGACAGGTGCATGGCCGACATCGTAAGTCATGCCGCTGCACGATGTCCTCTTTGTGTTGTTTCCAACCCATGAACCCGATCATCGGATGGGTGGCGCACCAGACGCTGATGGCTCTGAGACCTACCAGACTCGATAGATGCTGGTTGGCACTGTCCATACAAATCATTACATCCAACTGCCGCATTAACTCCAACTCTTCTTCCAGTTTTAATTGCCCGGCAACACTCACCGTACGTGGGAACACACTTGCCCACTGCCGCAACATCTCGCATTCGATCTTTCCGGCTCCGAAGAGAAACACCTGCGTATGTTTGTCTTTGGTCAGACGCTCAATGGTCTCTTTCGTCACCCGGTAGGGTATCATGTTCGACCGGCATTTGGCAAACGGTGCCAATCCGATCCAGCGTCCTTCTTTCTCTCCGAAACGCTCCTTCACCACCTTCGCCGCTTTCCTGTTCACCGGTAAGGCAGTGAAATCATCATCCGTCTCCAATCCGGCACGACGGAAGGTGTCCGCGTACCGGTCAAACTCCGTGGGTAGGTTCGTCTTTCCTATTCCCCAGAAAGTGATCAGATGCTTGCGGATTCGTCCGTACCGCACACTCGTCACCTTCTTTCCGCTGCACCGCATCAAGAGTCGGAATACCCTGGTACGCAGCACGCTCTGCAGGTCAATGACCGCATCTACTTCCTCCCTCCATGCTTTCCAAAGATCCCAAACACCGCGCCAGTTAAGGTGGTTATCCACTTCCCGAAACTCTACATTCGGCATCGATGCGAACATCGCACGCAGGTCTTTCTTACTGGCGATGATGAACCGATCATTCGGGTAGCGCTTACTGACCGATGCCACAATTGGCACCGTCATCGCTACATTGCCCAAAGTGGCCAAACGAATGATCAGATACGTCATCTCTTATAAGTGTATTGATTCAAACCAACTCTCGTCCGTCGGGAAGCTTTCTTCTCCGTTCGACCATTCACTCCAGCAGGCACCGAAGTAATAAGTCAGCGTGTCGCCGAGCTCGTACGGTTGCACGGAGAACAAGGTGCCATCAAAGATATCCTGCCAACCGCCATGCGGCGTCACGACTGCAATATAACTGCGTCCTTGCGGCACGAAGTTATTCATCTCCGCTGCAGTTTTGTCGCTCAACGCATCTTCCGCATAAGCAGCAATGCCGCAGTGGTCGCAGATATAAACATTCTCTACGCTGTCATGCAAGTAAATACCTCCGCCGACCCATAACTCTTCTTTGCATTCACCGCGCAAAACGACATCGGCTCTATTGAGCATCTTACCCGCCTCGGCTGTGATGGTGATCGATTCTTGCAGTTTGTTACCGTTTACTTCCAGACTGTCGTATTCCAGTTTGAACACGAACTTCTCCGGTGTTTGTTCCAAAATCTCCCATCGGTCATAGGCGCCACCGACAAAGAGACTGAGATCCATGGATGACCCGTCTACTTCTCCCGGTACATAGGGTACATTCGCTAAAACAACCAATCCGCCTGCACCGCAAGTGTGACCGACCTTGTAGCAATCGAGTCCCTTACCGTAATTGATGTGGTACGGCAGACCTAACACGTGTTCCCGATAGTAGAAACTGTCCACTACCAGTTCCGGACTCTTCTTGAGCCATAAATCCACACCGTTGGACGGATTCTCCGGTCGCAGTGCAGGACCGTACATGCGGAAAGCGGCATACTCGTTTTCCCATGCAAAATCATCTTTCCGTTCCGGTACGAACCGACCGTACACTTTCGGTTGCACCGCTTCCTTATGACACGCTGTCAGACAGGCCAAAGCGGTTATAATATATAAAAATCTTTTCATTCTTGTGGTCTTATCGGGGTCTCATCGGGGGAATATCGTATCCCACCCATACTTATAATATACTACGTATATTATCCCGTGATTTTGAATTTATTTCAAATCCGTGATCTTACTGAAGTCCTGATCGCCGTAGTCGAGGTTCTCACCACCCATACCCCAGATGAAGGTGTAGTTATGCGTAGCAGCAGCCGAATGGATCGACCATTCCGGTGACAGCACAGCCTGGTTACCTTTCATCCAGATATGACGGGTCTCTTCCACCTCTCCCATGAAATGACAAACGGCCTGCTCTTCCGGCACCTCAAAATAGAAATACGCCTCCATGCGACGGCTGTGCACATGTGCCGGCATGGTGTTCCATACGCTACCCGTCGCCAACTCGGTCATACCCATCTGCAGTTGACAGGTAGGCAGCACCTGGTTCACCAGCATCTTGTTGATGTCGCGTTCGTTGCTCATCTCCAGACTTCCCATGTGCGCTACCACCGCATCCGCTTTTGTCACTTTCTTATCCGGATACGCACAGTGCGCTGTCGTCGAATTGAAATAGAAGAGAGCAGGGTGGTTAGCATCGATACTCTCGAACTTCACTTCCCGGTCTCCGCGACCTAAATACAAGGCCTCCTTATAATCCAACTCATACACTTTATCACCTGCGATCACACGACCTTTTCCGCCTACGTTGAAGATACCCATCTCACGGCGTGTCAGGAAAAACGGTGCCTTCAACGGATCGATGGCTTCCAGTAGTAAACTCTCATTCACCGGCATCGCACCACCTACGATCATACGGTCATACATGGAATAAACCATGTTCACTTCGTTTTTCACAAACACATGCTCGATGAGGAAATCTTTCCGCAAACGTGTCGTGTCATAACTCTTTGCGTCCACCGGATTCGAGGCGTAACGCACTTCATAATTGGTTTTCATATCACTGTATTTTAATTTGTTCAATTTTAATTTTCTTCTTAATCGGGAAATACCATCCTAAGTTAACACTCAAGTCCAAAGGATTGGCCATGTTATGGCTGTCCGTGACGGAGGTGCCTAACACACCGCCCAAGGAGAAATCACACCGTATCTCCAGTTCGTAGATACCTGCCTTCCGTGTCTTGACGTAGAAACCGGTACCGGCCGCCAATCCCCAATCGAACGGATGATCAATGGCGTTACTCTCGTCTTTGACGCAGTAACCGATCTGCGGTCCGAGGTTAAAAATCCACCGGCATACCTCGCTGCCGAAATTGAGATGCATCAGAATCGGCAACTCAATATAATGCAGGTTATGCTCCGTACCGGCTTGTTTCCATCCCCGGTGCATGTAGTTCAACTCCATCTGAAAATGGCAGTACTTATGTCCGGCGTAACGGAACACCAAACCGCCGTTCCCTCCTAACACACAGGCCTGCGTGATAGGACGCATACCCGATTCCGACGGATTGAAGATCACCGTGCCGGCACTCACGCCGCCGTGAACACCCAAGTAATACTCCGGTATCCGCAGTCGCGGTTGGGCATGCAAACTAAGCAGGCTTACCAAACCGATCAAGATCCCTATGTAGCGTTTGTTTTTCAATTCTCTACAATATGGATATACGTGTTCTGCCAACCGTCTGCTTCGCTTTCCGCTTCCCAGTAGATGGGAGACTGCAGACCCTCATTCTCACTCGGTTGACCGTTGACGATATAGATGATCTCCCGCATCAGGTCGTATCCTAACAGGTCATAACGCGGCGTCTCGGACACATGGGTGTTTACAAAATAATGCTCCCACAACCCGTTGTAATGCGTCACGTCCCGTTCCTCCGTCGTGAACTTGGAGATATAGACCTGCGGCAGGTTCACCGACTCTTTCTGCCACGAATACTGACTAACCAGACGCAGGCGGTAACCCTCTTCTTGTAACTTCACCAGGTGCGGCATCAGTACCCGAACATGCTGGTAACGGTCGCTATGCACGATGATCAGGTTCTCTTTCTCTTTATCGAACGCATAGGCCGCTGAGTCTTTGAGCAGATCCCGCATCGGTATCGTGTCATACGCAATACCTTCTTCTTTCAGCACTTGGCGTAACTCCTTCATCGCATTCGAATAGTCCGCTTCCCGTACGTTAATCGCTACGCAGTGCAGAGCACTGTCTCCCTTCGGTGCAATCCATTGACGCGTCAAAGCCTGTGCTTCCTCCCGATCCGGAGAGTTGAACTGATATACATGCGGCTTGCCTTTAAGGTCAATATTATCACAGAACGGCAGGAACAACGGCACTTGATGCGATTCACACCATGGTATCATCTGCTGAATCTGTACCGGATAGGCTAAACCTAACACAGCCTGCACACGGTCCAAGTCCGTACTGTCGCATAACTCTTTCACCCGACGCTCACTACGCTCGATGTCATAGACACGCAGACGATAGACGATACTGTCATTCTGCATGTCATGCAATGCCAATAACGCGCCCTGGTAAAACTCCAGCATCCGTGCGGCATTTGCACTTCGCTTGGTTTGCTGACTCTCAAAAGGTAACATCAACGCCAGTTCCACCACCCGTTTACCGTCGATCACGCTGTCCAACACGATCGGTTCCGGAATCACCGGTACCACTACACTGTCCGTCACGGCCACCACCGCACTGTCCGATGCCGTTACCACGCTGTCTTGCGCAACAACTGCCGGCTCTACCGGTTGCTCTTCTACTACCGGCACAACAGGCTCTACCACCGGTTTCAACTCTTCTTTCACCGGCAGCACCTCTTTCTTCTCGCCGATCTTGCGCTTGGTGGGGATGTACAGAATCTCATCGAAATGCAGACCCCGTTCCCGTAACTGCGGATTGAGACGGATGATATCCGCCTGCGGCACGTCGAAATTGACACCGATACGGTACAAACCGATACTGCGCTCTACGCGGTATTTATACACTTCCTCTCCGTTAATCGTGTCTAACGGATACTCTTTTAACTCCTGTGCTTGCAGGTAACCTACACCACCCATCATGCACAGCATCATAAGGATATATATTTTCTTCATAACTTTAGCCTTTTGCCTCTAGCCTTTCGCCTTTCGCCATTAGCCTTTCGCCTTTAATCCGTATTTGCGTTTCCGGATCACCATCACCGTTCCGCCTACCAGCAGCAGGAACACGATCGGTGCCACGGTACTGATGATCTCCACTTTGGTTCGCTCTTTATATGCCCGTTTGGTGTTCAGCAGTCGTAACGGAACGATTTTCTCTCTTAGACTGATGAGGCCATCACCGTCCGTTAACCACAGCATGGCATTCGTGATGAAATCGCGGTTACTATACAATCGTCCCGTCACCGGGTCATAACCCATCGCCATCACCTGGTTCTGTTGCGCGTTGTTCATCAGCACGCTACCGGAACCGATCACCACTTGCCGCGTCGGTGCACTCTGCTTGATCACCGGATCGTTACCCATTACTCCTTCCGGCATCATCCGATGGGCATAGGCACTGGGGAAGACACCTTCCATCGATGCCGCTACCGGCACGTTCGCATGCTCGTACTGATCCCAGTTTTGCTCGTTTCCACTCAGGTTCACCTCGTTCGGACAACGCGTCACCTTAGTGGCTGTACTCGTGTATAACAGCACAAACTTCTCAATCCCGTCTTCGTCATTCACGGCACGGATGGGACTGACAAATGTACTCATGATGGCACCTAAGTCATGCGTGATAGGGTGGTAGGGATTGCTTTGTAACAGCGGCGCATACGTCCAAGGAATCAGGATATGCGACTGCTTCGAACTGCTCGGTGCTTGCACCGGTATCGTCAGGCACTGCACATCTTGCACCAAGGCCGGATCGATGCATATACCGTATCGGAACAGCATGTCCTTGATCCCGATCTCATGTTCCACGATGGGAGTATACCCTTCGCTATGTAACATCTCGTCACTGAATCGCACACCGTCCACAGCCCACAATACCTTTCCGCCGCGCATGATATACTGGTCAATGATATACCGCTCCGTTTCTCCGAACGAACTCTGCGGATTAGCAATGATGATTGCCTGGTAGTTGTCCAATATATGCAGATCCACACTGTCCCCGTTGATCGAACCGCGGTCCACTTGGAAATAGGCACTTAAGGTGTTCTCCAAGTCATACGAATACCGCTCGTCGGCTTCGTCGTGACCTTCCAGGATGGCTACCCTCGGTGTCTCGGTGCGTTGCATCAGGTACAGCGGCTCCATCAGGTTGTATTCCAACTGCTCGATGCCGGCATTCGTCACCTCTTCTTCGCTTTGTTCGGTTCCGGATAACAGGTTGATGATCGCTTCCTCGTCATGGTAACGTAGCACCGCATAGGGATACGTACGCATCTCCACCGTCTTGCCGCTGTGCTCGACGATGGTGTTACGCGTCGGAACAAACCCCTGTTGCTCCATCTCCTGCCGCGCCTTTGCATCCAGTTCATTCAGATCCTGATACCGGATCTGCAAACCGTGTGCGTACACCTTCATCTCTTCCAGCGTCTCGATCGTTGCTTTGCGCAGACGTTGAAAACCGGCACTTAACTCTCCGTTCAACAGGATCGTCACCTCGATCGGTGCATCCGTCTGCTGTAACAACACCTTTGACGCGTCACTCAGACTGTAGATCTTATCGTCCGTCAAGTCCCACCGGAACACACGGAGTTGTACCAGCACATTCGCCAGTACCACGCATACCACCACCGTAATGGCCACCCGATATTTCTTCCAATAACCTATCACCAATCTTCAATCTCCAATCTTCAATCTTCAATCTTCAATCACTTCTTAATCTTTTCCCACACTTCCTGGTTGATCACTACCGGATATTTCTCACGCAGGCGTTTGATCCACTCGGCCTCCAGGTAGTCCTGGTAGTCCGTGGTTACTTTGCCTTTCTCGTCATTCCATGCCTCCGGTGCTTTCAGTTTCTTACCTACGCACTCTACGTACGGGAGTTCCTCTTTCGGACTGAACTCAGCACCTTTCACTTTGAATCCGTATTTATCGATTGCGGCGTTCTTGCCTTGCTCCCACAGACCGTGTTGTACCTTCACGTACTGCACGCTGTCGCAGTTCACACGCTGCGCGATGTAACTCTGAATCGAATCCGGATGAGCACTCTTGATGATGGCCTTGGCAGCTTTGGCACTACTCTTGTCCTTGGCCTGGATGAGGTAACCTTTCCAACGCGGTGCGGTCCAGGTGTACGCTTTCTTGTGAGCTTTGAAATAGTTCTCCAGACCGGCCGTATCCTTAGCTGCCTTGTCCCATACTTCACGTAAGGACACCTCAAACAGCAGAATACCGTCGTGGTACTCTTGAACCAGGTTCTTCAACTCCGGATATTTATCCTCCAAGTGTTCGTCTGCAAACGCCTTCACTTCTGCATCCGTCATCTCTGCCGGCAGATGATATTCGGCACGAGTCTTGCGGATAAAACTCTTATCCGCTTCCTGCGCACGCTCGTCACGCTGTACGTTACGAAGCACTTGCTGACGAATCGAATCCAGCGGTTGGATACCGCGTTCTCCTTCTTTATAAATAATATGCCATCCGTACTGACTGCGGATAGGAGCACTGATCTCACCTTCTTTCAGACTGAACGCAGCCTCTTCAAACGGTTTCACCATCATACCCTTGCCGAACCATCCTAAGTCACCACCTTTGGCGCTGCTTCCACGGTCGTCGGATTCCTGACGGGCTACTTCCGCAAAATTCTCCGGCGTCAAAATCAATGCGATACTGTCGATCAACGCTTTCTTCTCGGCATCCAGTTTCTCTTCCGGCACCATCTTCATGATATGTGCGGCTTTCACCTCGATATGATCGCGCTCTTCTTCTACCAGCACGATATGCCATCCGTACTGGGTACGGAACGGTTTGCTCACTTGACCGATCTCCGTGTTATACACCGCTTCTTCCAACGGATAGACGTAACGGAACGGTGTGATCCAACCTAACTCACCATTCGTCTCCTGTACACTCGGATCGGTGCTCACTTCCCGTGCGACTACGTCAAAAGCTTCCACTTTCTGACGAACCAACTTCGCCTTCTTGCCTTTGCCTTTCATCACACCTTTACCGATCGTCACACGCTCGTAGGCTTCGTTGATCTTCGCCAACGCTGCAGCAACCTCTTCTTCACTCGCACTTCTCGGACACTGGATCGCGATATGTGCGGCACGACGGTCCTTGGCCATGTGACGCCAACTCATCTCTACCAGACTGTCCAACGCTGCCTGATCCTGCAGGTACTTCGGCGTGGCCTGGGCACGGTAACCCTTTAACTCCTTGGCAAAAGCTTCCGTCGTGTCAATACCCTGACTCTCCGCTTCCGCCACTTTTAATTTGAAATTGATGAACATGTCCAGGTACTCGTCCATGGTCTTGGGATCCAAAGCACCTGCCTGGTTGTTCTTCTCATAGATGTACAAAAACTCCTCGGCGCTGACGGGTTTTCCGTTAATCGTCATCAGCGTCTCTTGCTGGGCAAAGGCGGTCAAACTCATAGCCGCCAACGCGATCATTACAATACTTTTTTTCATCGTTTTTATGTTGTTTTAATTAATTAGCCCACAAAAAGCGGGTGCAAAATTACAAAAAAAAAATGACATACGCAAGCGCGCGTGCCATTTTTTCGCATTTTTTCTCTATAACCCGTAACCGGTAACCGGTAACCCGTAACCCGTAACCGGTAACCCGTAACCCTTAGCCTTTCGCCTTTATATACTTCGGAAACGATTTTTCGAATAACTGTACCGCCTGATTCAGGCTTCCGAACAACTCTCCGCCGGATGCGTTCATGTGGCCGCCGCCGTTAAAAACCTCACTCGCCCAGATGTTCACCGGCCGGTCTCCCTGCGAACGGAAGGATATCCTTATTCGTGGTTTCGGCGTACCCGGTTTCGGTCGTTCTTCCCGCATGTACACCGAGTAATAGACGTCGCTGATCTGTAACGGCATATTCACCAATCCCTCCGTGTCTCCCGGCTGGTAATGGTACTGGTCCAACTCATCGGCACTCAAGGTGATCAGCGACAGATGGTACTCCGGATAGATCCGCATCTTGCGGTATAAAGCGTAACCCGTCAGACGCACCCGATCTGTCGAATACTGGTTGTAAACGGCATTGTAGATCTCGTCTTTTTTGATGCCGGCACGAATCAGTTCAGCGATGATCTCGTACAGGTCACAACTCGTGGAATTGAAACTGAAATTACCCGTATCCGTCATCAATCCCGTGTAGATACAAGTAGCCGTCTGAAGGCTGATGGCTGAAGGCTGATGGCTGATAAACCGATACACAATCTCACTTGCCGAACAAGCCTCCGGAAAACTGAAAACGATATCCGCAAAATCCGTCGGATTCAGGTGGTGGTCAATCAGAATTTTCGGTGCCGTTGCAGCTACTAATTTCTCGCCTATCGGACCAATCCGTTTGGGGTCATTGAAATCTGTGCAGATGAACAAATCCGCATTGGTTATCAGCTCGTTACAGCGGTTCGCATCCGTCTCGTAGATTTTAATCTCCTCCGCTCCCGGCATCCATTGGTAGAACTTCGGAAACGCATTCGGCACCAGCACGTTCACGTTCCGTAACCCGTCACCCGTAACCGGTAACCCTTTAAGCCAATTCCACACCCCCAGCGCCGATCCCATTGCGTCGCCGTCCGGAGCCATGTGCGTGATAATAACGATATGTCTCGCCTGCGCAATCCATTCATGCGCACGTTGAACATCTGCTGATTTAAATTCGATAGCCATATTTCGTTTAATTTGTGTGCAAAGATACTGCTTTTTTCGCACATACGCAAGAAAAATGAAATTTTTTTGCATTTTTTTACAAAAATATTTGGTCATGTCAAAAAAAAGCAGTACCTTTGCGCGATTTTTCGTGTTAATGTGCGGAGAATCCCCGAAATTGGAAAAAATATAAAATATATAATACAATGTCAAAGATTTGTCAAATTACAGGCAAGAAAGCCATGGGCGGCTGCAACGTTTCGCACTCGAAGCGTCACACCAAGCGCACGTTTGATGTGAACCTATTCCGCCGCAAGTTCTACTGGGTAGAACAGGATGTATGGATCGAGCTGAACGTGAGTGCAGCCGGTCTGAGAACTATTAACAAGATCGGTCTCGACAACGCGCTGAAACAGGCTGCGGAGAAGGGATACCTCTATTAAAAGAAAGGAGCTGAACAATGGCAAAGAAAGCAAAAGAAGCCCGCGTTCAAGTTATCCTTGAATGCACAGAGCAGAAGAACAGTGGTGTACCGGGAATGAGCCGTTATATTACGACTAAGAACCGTAAGAACACACCGGATCGTTTGGAACTCATGAAGTACAATCCCTATTTGAAGAAATATACCCTTCACAAGGAGATTAAGTAATTAACACCTAATTTTAGAAAGGCTTAGAACTATGGCAAAGAAAGCGGTCGCAACACTGCAAACCGGTAACTCCGGACGCGCGCACTCTAAGTGCATCAAGATGGTTAAGTCGCCTAAAACAGGTGCTTACGTCTTCCAAGAGGAAATCGTACTCAACGAGAAAGTAAACGAGTTCTTCAAGTAATTAACAAAACGAAAATGCGTGTTTTCCGAAAGGAGAATACGCATTTTTCGTACACCGTTATGATCAAACAGCAAGGAAGTAATCGGGTTTATACCCGGGAGACCGATGAAAACGGTCGCTCCGTCATTCGGGTAGTCGGCACCAACCGCGATGAGAACCGTGCCTTCATCTATATGGCACGCCATTTTCATGCACTCGGTTTACCCGTGCCCGAAGTCTATTGGGTCAGTGACGACGAGATGTCTTATACCCAGGAAGATCTGGGTGACACCCTCCTCTTCGATAACCTCGATCCCACCTTATTAGAACGCGCTATACGTGCGCTTGCGCACATACAAGTGGAAGGTGCGCGTGACTTCGATTGGTCCTATTGCTTCCCCGTTCCTGCTTTTGACGAACGCTCCGTACGATGGGATCTGAACTACTTCAAGTACTGCTTCCTCAAAGGTACGCAGATCGAGTTCTCCGAACCCCGCCTCGAAGATGATTTTGATGCGCTGGTAAAAAAGCTAACAGCTAATAGCAAAGAGCTAACAGCTGACACTTTCCTCTATCGCGATTTCCAAAGCCGGAATGTCATGATTCGTGACGGTCAACCGTACTTCATCGATTTTCAAGGCGGTCGTCGCGGTCCTACCCAGTACGATGTCGCTTCCTTCCTCTGGCAGGCGAAAGCCAACCTCGCGCCTGAACTGCGAGAAAAACTGATCGAAGACTATTTGGATGAATTAGAAAAAATCTACAATCTCCAATCTTCAATCTTCAATAAAGCGGATTGGAAATCCGCTTTGCCGCACTTCGTTCTCCTGCGCACCCTTCAGGTTCTCGGTGCGTACGGTTACCGCGGTTATTTCGAGCGCAAGCAGCATTTCCTGGAGTCCATCCCCTTGGCGCTAAAGAACTTACACGATATCCTTGAACCCTTAAAAGAAGAATATCCCTATCTCTATGCTATCAGTAACGATCTACTCGTTCTCCTTTAAACGAGGCATCCCGGCGGATGAGTCCGGCAACGGCGGCGGTTATGTCTTTGACTGCCGTTCAACCCATAACCCCGGTAAATACGATCAGTACAAACAGATGACCGGATTGGATCAACCCGTCATCGATTTTCTGGAACAGGATGGCGAGATCCTCACTTTCCTCGAGTCCGTCTATGCACTCGTCGATCATCATGTGGAGCGATTCATCGAACGGGATTTCACCAACCTCCAGGTCTCCTTCGGTTGTACCGGTGGGCAGCACCGCTCCGTCTATTGTGCCGAACATCTCGCTGCCCACCTGCACGAGAAATACAACGTCCGTATCCACCTCATTCACCGCGAACGCGGTATAAATCGTACCTTAGAATAAATCGTAAATCAATCGTACCTCGTAAATCGTCCAATCGTCAATGAAAGCGATGATCTTTTGTGCCGGTCTCGGTACGCGTCTTAAACCCCTCACCGATACGATGCCCAAGGCACTCGTACCCTTAGCAGGAAAACCCCTCCTTCAATGGCAGGTGGAGCGGCTTCGTGATGCCGGCATCACCGATATCATCGTCAATGTACACCATTTTCCCGATATGATCATCGACACCGTCCGTCGTAATAACGGCTGGGGGTGTAACATCCTTATCTCCGACGAACGCGACCAACTCCTCGATACCGGCGGTGGTCTCAAAAAAGCCCTAAAAAGGCTAACTGCTAGGTCAGACCTGCAAGAGCCAACAGCCATCTTAGCCTGTAACGTGGATATTTTGAGCAACTTGGACCTCCGTGCTTTAATTTCTAGTTATCAATCTCCAATCTCCAATCTCCAATCTTCAATGAGTCTCCTCGTTGTCAGTCAACGAGAGACGCAACGTTATCTCTGTTTCGATGAGCATGATCGTCTCTGCGGTTGGACGAATATCAAAACCGGTGAGGTACGACCCGAAAATCTCCAATCTCCAATCTCCAATTTCCAATTATTGGCTTTCTCCGGCTGTCAAATTCTTAGTCCGGAAACCCTGTCGCTTTTATCGCAGATGTCGGAAGACAAATTCTCCCTTATCGATTTCTATATGGCTATCTGCGAAAAACAAATGTCCAATGTCCAATGTCCAATGTCCAATCTGAAAGCGTATATTCCAAACGCTTTCAGAATGATGGATGTGGGAAAAATCGACCAAATTGAAGAGGCCGAAAGGTTCGCTGAAAGCCTCTAAATCAAAAAAATGATACCTAAAATGCATTTTTTTTAATTAAAATTTCTTATTTTATTGCATAAAAACGATTTTTTTTAACTTTTTTTGCAAAAAAATGCCAAAAAATTTGCACATGTCATAAAAAAGCAGTACCTTTGCACCCGCTTTTCGAGAGAACAACGTTTTTTGCTGTCTTTTCCCCCTCGGGATGTAAACCAGCGAAGCGTTTGCAGACCGAAGAGCGTAGCGCAACGCGACAGTCTCCCTAGCTCAGTTGGTAGAGCAACTGACTCTTAATCAGTGGGTCGAGGGTTCGAGTCCCTCGGGGGACACAAAAAGACACTTTCGGGTGTCTTTTTTTTTGTGTCTCTCCGAGAGGCGAGAAGAGCCCTCGGGGGTGAAGGAGTGCCTCGGATGGCACTCCGAGCGCAGCACCCGAGTAGTTCCCACTACGAGGATTAGCGCAAGCACAGAACAAAAAGACACTTTCGGGTGTCTTTTTTTTTGTTTTTCCTTGCATATGTCAGAAAAATGTTGTACCTTTGCACCCGCAAAGGTTTTAATAACAAAATATATGAAGATTCAAGAATCAAAACAAATGCCGTTAGGCTCCGAGAATAACGGAATCGGAACACCGCAGCAAAAGTACTTCACTGCTGATGAAGCGATGGCGTTTTTAGAACCCCGTATCCGTGCTATGTTCAAATGAAAGAAGTAGTCTATACACGACAAGCTCTTTTGCAGTTTGAGGAAAGCGTAAAAGAGTTGGTTGAGCAACGGTACTTTAGCGAAGAATTAGAAAATGTATATAGTATTGTTTACCTTGGCAATAATCAACTTATCGGCCATCGCTTAGACATCGCTTTATAACCCTCGTCGCTTCCCGACGTTAAACAGAGAAAGGGGGTATTAGCTCATCTGACTAAAGCGATCGGTAAGAGTTCTTATCCACAAGGGAACGATTATCGCTTAGCAATAGACGAGTCCGCTATACTCCGCAAAAAAATAACAATATTAAAACTATGAAGAAACACATTCTCGGATTAGACTTAGGTGTAGGCTCAATTGGTTGGGCCTTGATTGAAACGGAAGATGATCAGCCGAAACAAATTATCTGCATGGGTAGCCGAATAGTCCCGATTTCCAAAGACGATAGTGACCAGTTCAGTAAAGGACAGGCGATAAGCAAGAATGCTGATCGCACAGCCCGTCGTACTACGCGCAAAGGGTACGATCGCTATCAGTTAAGACGTGCATTATTAACGCAGGTGCTCCGCCAAAACGGCATGCTTCCAGAACGAATGGATGAGAATGTAATAGACTTGTGGAAGTTGCGTAGTGATGCTGCAACGGAAGGACACCAACTGACATTACCGCAGATAGGTCGTGTGCTTTACCACATGAATCAGAAGCGAGGATATAAACATGCCAAGGCTGACGACAATGGAGATAGCAAGCAGACTAAATATGTAGAGGCAGTTAATCAACGTTATACAGAAATCCAGGAGGCCAAGCAGACTGTTGGTCAACATTTCTATTTGGAACTATTGCGCAGCAAAGTAGAACGTGGGAATGGTCCGTACTATACATTCCGTATCAAGGATAAGGTTTTTCCTCGTGCAGCTTATGTTGCAGAGTTTGACCAAATCATGAAGGTACAGCGCATATATCACCCCGAGGTACTGACCGACGAATTGATAGACACGCTTCGTAATAGGATTATCTTTTATCAGCGTCCGCTGAAATCGTGCAAACACTTGGTAAGTTTGTGCGAGTTTGAGATGAAACCGTACAAGACGAAAGATGGCAAAATCGTTTATGGAGGCCCCAAATGTGCGCCGCGTACATCGCCATTAGCACAACTCTGCACGATGTGGGAGACGGTTAACAATATAACGCTGACCAACCGCAATAATGAGCGATATGAGTTCACATTAGACGAACGCAGACAACTTGTAGAACACCTCTGTACACACGAAGTGCTCAAACTAACCGACCTCTATAAGATACTCGGTATTACCAAAAAAGACGGTTGGTATGGTGGCAAGGCTATCGGAAAAGGCATTAAAGGAAACGCGACCTTGAACCAATTACGTAAAGCCTTGAATGGCAAATATGGTGAGTGGTTGGAAATGCCAATTGAGCGTATTGATGCTATTGATATTGAGACCGCAGAAGTGTTCTGGCAGGTTAGTCCGAAAGTAGAAGAGACTCCGTTGTTCAAATTGTGGCACGCGGTTTATTCTATACAAGATGCAGATGAATTAGCCAAGACGCTCCGTAATAAATTCGGCATTGACGATCAAGAAGTCATCGATGCACTCTGCAAGATAGATTTTGTCAAACCGGGGTATGCCAATAAATCGCATAAGTTCATTCGTCGTCTGCTTCCATACTTAATGGAAGGAATGATGTATAGTGAAGCTTGTGCGCGGATCGGTATCAACCATTCCAATTCGATGACTGCCGCAGAGCGTGACGCAAGGCCATTGGCAGAGCGCATAGAATTACTGCAAAAGAACGCTTTGCGTCAGCCGGTTATTGAGAAGATCCTAAATCAGATGATTAATCTGGTGAATCGTCTGCAACAAGAATATGGACCGATTGATGAGGCGAGGGTAGAGTTGGCACGCGAACTCAAGCAAAGCCGTGAGGAACGTGAAGGCGCCTATAGACGAAATAATCAGAACGAGCGTCTTAACAAAGAGATAGCCGCTAAAATAGAAGAGATGGGCATTCGTCCCTCGCGCTCGCGCATACAAAAAT
>Ga0256405_10000177_pt1 | contig 208334 bp, 202 predicted proteins | sample RumenRJG_02DNA_FD_189096 | JGI IMG/M metagenome (GOLD analysis project Ga0256405, IMG submission 189096) | Bovine rumen microbial communities from Lethbridge, Alberta, Canada - RJG_02 | ecosystem: Host-associated > Mammals > Digestive system > Stomach > Rumen | place: Canada: Alberta...
TCACCGAGACGAAGCGAAGCGTAGTCGAGGTGATCAGAGTTTTAAAGAAAATCTTGAGGTGATCAAGGTTTTCGTAGAAAACTCGAGTTAATAACCTCAGTTAGAAGAATTCTGTATGAAGTTTTGAAGGTACGTGATTTACGTATCTGTTATATTGAGAAATTCCGACGACATTTATGTCGCCGTTTTTCTATATAGGGGTATAGTTCAGTTGGTAGAACGTTGGTCTCCAAAACCAAATGTCGAGGGTTCGAGTCCTTCTGCCCCTGTAGAATATGATCCAGGGCTTTTAATAAGCTCTGGATTTTTTTAAGTAATACTGTAAATATCATTCATCTATACGTGAGAAATCTTTCAATATCGTTCACTAAAGTTTCACAGAATTTATATTTACAAGTGGTAAAAATTATGTTTTAATATTGCAAGTTCGCATTTATTTATACTAGCAAAAAGAAATCTATTGAAATAATTGTTGAAATGAAAGTTTGAAAGGTGAGAATTATGTTTCATATTTTATTGCATGATTTGAATGAAGTTGAAGAATTCGTAGAACATGCATCTAAGTCAGACAGTGAAATTAATCTCGAAAGCGGCAGTGTATTTATTGATGCAAAATCTTTTTTAGGCGTATTGACTATGGGCGTTCATAGAAAGCTCAGAGTGAACGTTATTGGAGAAGATGCAGAATTTGTTAATAGCGTAAAGAAATTTGCTATTAGTTAATAGTAATGAGAAGTGGTTTATCTATTTTTAGAAAAACTGCTTCTTTTTTTGAACAAAAATACTGTGCCTTTTGGCACTTATTTTATAAAAAATAATGTATAATATATGAGGCTATTCGTATTAATTATACTAGTTAAAGAGAGGGATATTATTTAATGTCAAATCTATGTATCGCCCAGTCAGGTGGACCTACAGCAGCAATCAATGCTTCTCTAGCTGGCGTAATGAGAGAATTTATTAAGGACGATGACTATGATAAAATCTATGGTCTTAAGTACGGAATCACAGGTATTTTCACACATGAATATGTTGAATTAGATGAGCTTTTTAAAACAGATGAGGAGATAGATAAGCTTTCTTTAACTCCATCTATGTTTTTAGGCTCTTGCAGATATAAGCTTCCTGATATTACATCAGAGGCGACTATTGATATAGCTGGTAAACCTTATACGACAAAACAGGTTTATGAGCTTATCTTTGATTTCTTTATCGAGCATGATATCAAGTCTTTCTTCTATATTGGTGGAAATGACTCTATGGATACAGTGCTTAAACTTTCTAAATATGCCACAAAGAATGATTTGGATATTCGAATCTGTGGTATTCCCAAAACTATCGATAATGATCTTCCACGTATTGATCATACTCCGGGATTTGGATCTGCAGCAAAATATATTGCAGCTTCATTACTTGAAATCTCACATGATACATCTATTTACAGAGTACCTAGTGTAACTATTGTTGAAATCATGGGTAGAGATGCCGGATGGTTGGCTGCAGCTTCTGCTTTGGCCAGAAATGGATATTCTTCAGTTCCGGATCGTATCTATTTACCGGAAGTTCCTTTTTCTGTAGATGATTTTATAGCTGATGTTGAAACTGTTTTAAAGGAAAAAAGAAATGTAGTTATGGCAGTTTCTGAAGGTATCAGAGATAATGCTGGGAATTATATTTCTGAAGGTGAATCTAAACATGATAAGTTTGGACATGTTATGCTTTCAGGTGCAGGTAAGTTCCTCGAGAACCAGGTAAAGGAAAGACTTGGAATTAAATGTAGATCAGTAGAAGTGAATATACTTCAGAGAGTAGCAGGTCATCTGACTTCAAAGACAGATATTCTCGAATCTGAAAAATTAGGTGCGACATCTTATTATGCCGCAAAAGAAGGACAGACTGGTGTTATGTCAGTTATTAGAAGAGTAAATCCTGTTACCTCTTCTTTGGATGATGAATATTTGGTAGAATACTCTACGGAGCGTATTGAATATATAGCTAATGGAGTAAGAAAAGTTCCCAGAGAGTGGATTAATGAAGCTGGAAACGATGTTACTCCTGAGATGATTAGCTATTTGAAACCATTGATTCAGGGAGAAGTTTCTCTCAGCTTTAAAGATGGTTTGCCTGATTATCAAGGAATACTAAAGAATTGTTAGAAACAGAGAAGTTACATTTTCATATTTCGGTTCGAAATCTGGTGGAGTTTATCTTTAAGTCTGGTGATATTGATGACAGATTTGGAGGTAATGACCCTATCGTATCCATGCGGGAAGGGCAGAGAATTCATAAGATGATTCAGAAGGGACAGGCCGGTGGTTATGTTCCGGAAGTTCCACTGAAGACTATAGTCGATTTTGAAGAATATGAAGTCTCTGTAGAGGGAAGAGCAGACGGAATCGTATATGATTTGGATGGAGAAACACCTATTCTCGTCGATGAGATAAAAGGTGGATACTTCGATTTGGATTCTATGGAAGAACCGGTTCCGATTCATCTGGCCCAGGCTAAATGTTATGGATATATTCTTTGCGAGCAGTTTAATCTGGATAGCATATCTATAAGAATTACGTATTGTAATTTTGATACTGAAGAGATTAAAAAGATAGAACGCGAATACACTCGTTCTGATTTAATCGAATTCTGGACGGATATGTGGCAGGAGTATAAAAAGTGGGCTGATTTTTCCTATCATTGGACCAGTGACAGGAATCAGATGATACATGAAATGTCTTTTCCGTTTGAATATAGAACTGGTCAGCGTAAGCTGGTAGGTGAAGTCTATAAAGTAATCTGTGACAAAGAGACTCTATTTGTCGAAGCACCTACAGGCGCCGGAAAGACGATATCTACTCTGTATCCGGCGGTACAGGCTTTAGGAAGAGGATATCTGGAGAAAATCTTTTATCTTACTTCAAAGACCATTACAAAGACGGTAGCGTTAAATACATTTTCTATCTTTAAGGAAAATGCTACCAGATTAAAGGCAATCGCACTGACTGCCAAAGACAGAATCTGTTTGTTGGAGGAGAGATCCTGTAACCCGGATGATTGTATGTATGCAAAGGGTCATCTCGACAGAGTAAATGATGCCGTATATGACCTTTTGACTTCAGAGGATATTTTTTCTGAAGATATAATAATTGAATATGCGATAAAGCATAAGGTTTGTCCTTTTGAGTTTTCGCTGGATTTATCACTGTGGTGTGACTGTGTAATCGGTGATTACAATTATGTGTTTAATCCTACGTCTTATCTGAAGCGATTCTTTGCTGATGGAGTGAGACATGATTATGTATTTCTCATGGATGAGGCGCATAATCTGGTTGACCGTGGCAGAGATATGTATTCGGAAAGTCTCGTGAAAGAGGATATATTAGAATGCAGGAAACATCTGAAAACCGTTGATAAGCGACTGTATAATGCGCTAGGAAATTTGAATCAGTCACTGTTGGCGTGGAAAAAAGAGAATCCGGAATTTCTTAAAATTGATAATATTGATCCTTTTTCGCTTAGAGTTATGCGAACTCTCGGTGACTTCGACCGATTCTTCCATAAGAAGATTCATTACGAAGGAGAGGATGTGGTCAGAGATTTCTATTTTAGACTTAGAAATTTCAGTAATCTCCTGGATTATTATGATGACCATTATCTCGTATACGCTGAGACGAATTCTGCTGGAAATTATGAAGTTCATTTATCCTGTATGGATCCTTCCAGATTGTTACAGGAGAGACTCGATAGAGCCAGAGCTTCTGTGTTTTTCTCAGCAACATTGTTGCCGCTTACATATTACAGAAATCTGTTGACTACGAATGAAGATGCTATTGCAGTTTATGCTGATACAGTCTTTAAGAGTGAGCAGATGTGTATAGTAAATGGATGTGATGTCACATCTAAATATACTGCTCGTGGTGATATAACTTTTGATAAGTATGCCAGATATATTTACCGGATAACTCATGAGAAGCAGGGAAACTATATATGTTTCTTCCCTTCATATAAACTTATGCAGGATATTCTGGACCATTTCTATGCGTATGCCGATGGTGTCGAAATCATGGTCCAGAAGAATGATATGACAGAAGAAGAGAAACAGGATTTTTTGGATTCTTTTCAGAAGGAAAGAGATCGAAGTCTGGTGGCATTTTGTGTCATCGGGGGACTTTTTTCCGAAGGAATAGATCTCACTGGGGATAGCCTCATAGGTGTTTTGATATTGGGGACACCACTGCCTATGGTTTGTAGGGAGAATGAGCTCTTAAAAGAGTATTTTGAGGAAAAAAACAGTGACGGTTTTAAATATGCCTATCTATATCCTGGAATGTGCAAGGTTCTACAGGCTGCCGGCAGACTGATTAGAACAGAATCGGACAGAGGTGTTATAGCATTATTGGATGATAGATTCTCGAAATCGGATTATAGAATGTGCTTTCCGAAACATTGGGGAAATGTTAAGCGGGTTAACCTATCAAATGTCTCTGACAGTATTAATTTGTTTTGGAATGGGAATTAGAGACTATCTCTGTTTCCTTTCAAATATATAAAACCAAGAAATATTTATTTAACTTCGGGAGGGTTAAGATGTCAAACGTCAGACGTATTTATGTCGAGAAGAAGAGCGAATATGCTGTTTCTGCATCAGAATTATTGGTAGAGATTAAGACATATCTGGGAATTAGGGGCGTAAAGAATGTGCGTGTCCTTAATAGATATGATATTGGAGATCTATCTGATGAGACTTATTCAAAAGCAATTCGTACTATTTTTTCCGAGCCGCCTGTAGATGAGGTGTATGAGGAAGAGTTTGATTATGATGGTAGAGTATTCTCTGTAGAGTATTTGCCTGGTCAGTTTGATCAGAGGGCTGATTCTGCAGTTTTATGTACGAGATTTTTAAATGAGACAGAAGAACCAAAGATTCTTTCTGCCATTACTTATGTTATCGAAGGAGATATATCTGACGATGAATTTGCAGCGATAAAGAATCATTGTATCAATCCTGTAGATTCCAGAGAAACTGGCATGACAAAGCCAGAAACACTTGTAACAGAATTTAATGAACCTAAAGATGTAGAGATTCTCGAAGGTTTTAATAGTAGTGAAGAGAGTGAGCTGAAGAAGCTTTATGACTCTCTGTCTCTTGCTATGACCTTTGAGGATTTTTTATTTATCAGGGATTATTTTTCATCAGAAGAACACAGAGATCCATCTATCACTGAGATTCGTGTTTTAGATACTTACTGGTCTGATCATTGTAGACATACAACTTTCTCTACTGAACTTTCAAAGATTACTTTTGAAGAAGGTTTCTATAAGAAGCCTATGGAAGAGACTTTCCTCGATTATCAGGATAATTTTAAGGCTCTGTACAAGGACAGAGATGATAAATATATCTGCCTCATGGATTTAGCGCTCATGGCTGCAAAGAAATTAAAGGCTGAAGGTATACTCGTAGATCAGGAAGTTTCAGACGAGATTAATGCCTGCTCAATAGTCGTTCCTGTTGAAATAGATGGTGAAGTAGATGAGTGGCTTATTAACTTTAAAAATGAGACACATAATCATCCTACAGAAATCGAACCTTTTGGTGGTGCCGCCACATGTCTGGGTGGAGCTATTAGAGATCCGCTTTCTGGTAGAACATATGTATATCAGGCGATGAGAATTACAGGTGCTTCAGATCCTACTGTACCGGTTTCTGAAACATTAGAGGGAAAACTTCCACAGAAGAAGCTGGTAAAGGAAGCTGCACATGGATACAGCTCATATGGTAACCAGATCGGACTTGCAACAGGATATGTAAAGGAAATATATCATCCTGCTTATCAGGCAAAGAGAATGGAGATCGGTGCTGTTATGGCTGCTGCACCTAGAAAGGCTGTAAAACGTCTCACATCGGATCCGGGAGATGTCATCATCCTCTTAGGTGGTAGAACTGGTAGAGACGGAATAGGAGGTGCTACAGGCTCTTCAAAGGCACATAATACAGAGTCGACTTCTGTATGTGGAGCTGAGGTTCAGAAGGGAAATCCACCTACTGAGAGAAAGATTCAGAGATTGTTTAAGAGGGAAGAGGTTTCTCTGCTTATAAAGAAGTGTAATGATTTTGGTGCTGGTGGTGTTTCTGTAGCTATTGGTGAGCTTGCAGATGGACTGATCGTAGATCTCGACAAAGTTCCAAAGAAATACGCTGGTTTGGATGGAACTGAGCTGGCTATTTCTGAATCACAGGAAAGAATGGCTGTAGTAGTTGATCCTAAAGATGTAGATACTTTCCTCGATTATGCTCATGAAGAAAACCTCGAAGCTGTTGTTGTAGCAGAGGTTACAGCAGAACCACGTATGATTTTAAAATGGCGTGGAAAGGAAATCGTAAATCTCGCCCGTTCATTTATCGATACAAATGGTGCACATCAGGAGACTGAAGTGTATGTGGAAATGCCTGATGTTAAGGATAATTTTTTCAAAAAATATGCGTCATGTGATGTCGAGAGAGCACTGAAAGAGGGAAATATCGAGGAAGCTATTAATGCTACACTTGAAGATTTAAATGTATGTAGTCAGAGAGGCCTGGTTGAACAGTTTGATTCTTCGATCGGAGCTGCATCAGTACTTATGCCGTTTGGCGGAGTAAATCAGTTGACTGAGACACAGGGAATGGTAGCAAAACTTCCTGTAGGTAATCATGAATGTGACACGGTTACTATGATGACATATGGTTTTGATCCATATTTAAGCTCATGGAGTCCATATCATGGTGCGCAGTACGCTGTTCTTTCATCAGTTTCAAAGATGGTTGCTTTAGGTGGAGATGCTTCAAAGATTCATTTTACTTTCCAGGAATATTTCAGACGTATGTCAGAGGATCCAAAGAGATGGAGTCAGCCTGTTGCGGCGCTTTTAGGTGCTTATCGTGCGCAGATGAAGCTGAAGCTCGGTTCTATCGGTGGAAAGGATTCTATGAGTGGAACTTTTGAAAATATCGATGTCCCACCTACATTGGTTTCATTCGCTGTAGATGTTAGTGAAGGAAAAAATATTCTCTCACCTGAATTTAAGAAGGCCGGAAATTCTGTATATCTTATAAATCTTTCTACAGATGAATACTCACAGCCTGATTTCGAAGCTGACTTGAGAATCTTTGCAAAGATAAATGCTCTTCAGCAGAAGAAAGCTATCGTATCTGCTTATTCTGTAGAAGCGCATGGTGCGATTGAAGCAGTATTCAAGATGGGATTTGGAAATGGCTTGGGATTTATAGCTGATTCAAATTTAAATATGAGGGATCTGTTTAAACCTGCTATCGGAGCATTGGTAGTAGAAGTAAAGAGAGGCTGTGAGGCTGAAATGAAGGCATTCGACAGTGTACTCCTCGGAACAGTAACTACAGAGTCCTTTACAATTAAGAATGTAACTATGAGGGTTAAAGATGCTGCTGACATCTGGGAAGGAAAGCTGGAAGGAGTATTCCCTACCGGATTGACACCTGAGTGCAGAAAGATAGATACACCTCTTTATGAAACAAAGGATGTATACGTATGTAAGCACAAGGTGGCAAAGCCAAAGGTGTTTATCCCGGTATTCCCTGGTACGAACTGTGAATTTGACAGTGCCAGAGTGTTTGAGAAAGCAGGTGCTGATACTGAGACTATCGTATTCAAGGATTTGAATGAGCAGGATATTCGTGAGTCAGTAGAGGCTTTCAGAAGAGCTATTAGTGAGTCACAGATCGTTATGTTCCCCGGTGGATTCTCAGGTGGAGATGAGCCGGAAGGTAGTGCGAAGTTCTTTGCCACAGCATTTAGAAACCAGGCTCTTAAAGAGGAGATGATGAAGCTTCTGAATGAGAGAGATGGTCTCGCACTGGGTATCTGTAACGGCTTCCAGGCACTTATCAAACTGGGACTGGTACCATATGGAGAAATCAGGACACAGGATGAAGATGCACCTACACTTACTTACAATACAATAGGCAGACATATCAGTAGGGAAGTATATTTGAGAGTCGCTTCAAATAAATCGCCTTGGCTTTCTAATACTAAACCGGGAGATGTATTTGTTAACCCGGCTTCTCATGGTGAAGGCAGATTCGTATGTTCTGATGAATGGCTTGATAAGCTGTTTGCAAATGGACAGGTTGCTACACAATATTGTGATCCAGAAGGCAATATAATTCTATCTGATGAATGGAATGTAAATGGCTCATATAGAGCGATTGAAGGTATAACTAGTCCAGATGGACGTGTTTATGGCAAGATGGCTCATTCAGAAAGACAGGGCGAGCATGTGGCTATAAATATCTACGGAGAGCAGGATATGAAACTGTTCGAAGCAGGAGTTAACTACTTCAAGTAGGAAGACGCATAGATTAAAGTTGAATCTTTTTTCGCATAATATTATAATCTTCGGAGTTCATACTAATTGAATTCCGAAGATTTTTATTACTAGGAGAAATGACATGATAGAATTTATTAAAGCGATTATTCTGGGCATTATAGAAGGAATTACAGAATGGCTTCCGGTTAGTTCGACAGGACATTTGATTCTGTTTGACAGTTTCTGGCCGATGAATATGTCTCATGAATTTACAGAGATGTTTAATGTCGTAATTCAGTTGGGCGCTATTATGGCGGTTGTAGTTATCTATTTCTGGGATTTATGGCCGTTTCATAAGAAAGGTGATAATAAGGGCAACTTTATAGTATCCAGAACAGATTCTTCAAAGATTGTACTGTGGTGCAAGATTTTGATATCTGTATTACCTGCTATCGTAATCGGCGTACCTTTTGATGATTGGCTCGATGAACATTTGTATAATGCGGTTGTAGTAGCTATTATGCTTATCGTATATGGTGTGCTGTTTATCATAATTGAGAATAGAAACAAGAATAGAAAGTTTAGAGTATCCAGCATCGCTGATATAAGATTTACAGATGCACTCCTGATAGGTATATTCCAGTGTCTGGCTATGATTCCTGGAACATCCAGATCCGGTGCGACTATTATCGGTGGTATATTAATCGGATTATCTAGAGCTGTAGCAGCAGAGTATACATTCTATCTGGCGATTCCGACTATGTTTGGAGCGTCACTTCTGAAGATTTTAAAATTTGGTTTTGATTTCTCAACTATGGAAGTGGCAGTTCTGCTTATTGGTTGTATAGTAGCATTTATCGTTTCTATAATCACTATCAAGTTCTTTATGAGCTTTATTAGAAAGCATGACTTTAAAGTGTTCGGTGCATATAGAATAGTGTTAGGTGCAATAGTGCTTTGTCTGGCTTTGGCGGGAATGCTTGAAGTATAAATCAGTTAAAAAGCAGGACTTATATCTCATTAGCTTTTAGACTGAATAGTTTGACATCTTGACGGATTTTTGCGCGTTTAACAACTATAAAAAAATCGTAAAAATCCGTTGACATCAAACTTCTGGTTTGATATATTATTACTCGGCCGTTGAGTAACGGCAAAACAAATGGAATCATAGCTCAGCTGGGAGAGCATCTGCCTTACAAGCAGAGGGTCATAGGTTCGAGTCCTATTGGTTCCACTTTATAACTAAATATAGTTATATGGCGAGGTAGCTCAGCTGGCTAGAGCATGCGGTTCATACCCGCAGTGTCGAGGGTTCGAGTCCCCCTCTCGCTATTAGATGAGTCTCAGGAATTAGTTCCTGAGACTTTTTTATTTAGTTGATGATTAAATAGATAAAAGCCTCTAAGCTTTGTTGCTTAGAGGCTTTATTATTATGCTTTTGCTGTTTTGCTATCCATAGACAGGTTTGAAAGAGCTCGATTTATAGCCATAGAAACTAATTTTGCTCCGATTACTGATAATACATCTTTTACCAGGTATGGTACGGATACGAGCAGGAAAGAAGCTCTTAGAGTTGACTTTGTAATAAATGCAAACTGAACAACCCCTAAAGTATGGCAGAGTATCAAACCGAGGATTCCGAGTGCGATTGAGATAGCAAAGCGGAAGCCTTTAGTCTGTTTTTTTCCGAAACCGGAGAGAAGTGCCATCAGGATAAATCCCCATATGAATCCGCCTGTTACTCCGAATAGAACACCGGGACCGGATGAAAAGCCAGCGTAGCAAGGAACTCCGATTAATCCAAGTAAGAGATAGAGTGCTGCGCATGATGCTCCGAGTACAGGACCCAGTACATAGCCTGCTAAGGCGATTGCAAAGGTCTGAAGTGTGATAGGCACGCCTGTCGGCATTGGAATCTGAAGCACTGAAAGAGTACAAATGACTGCAGTCATCATTCCGGTAAACACAATAGTCTTTGTCTTGTTCATGATTAACTCCCCTTTATGTAAAAAATATGTGTAGGTTTACAGTCTGCCTAGAAGTTTGTGCTTTCGAGGCTTACTGTTTGTCTCGTCATCCCTGTAATTTAAGTAGGATAGCTGTTTGTGAGGGCTTGAATTCCAAATCTGATCAGCGACAGTTCCCCAATCTTTAGAATACTGAGATGTCTTGTCACACAGTTCATCGACCTCTTCAGGTGACTCTACGTTTGTCTGATGAGCTCCTGTTTTCTTTACCATACTTCTCAGTATTTCAGGATTCTCGAGCATAGGACAAGGTCTCAGGTGATTCTCGTTGAATGGCTGTCCGTCGTGGTAAGCCATAAATAGAGGATTCTGAAGCATTTCCAATATGGAGTTGTCTCGAATGTTGGAGTCGGAGTAGTGGATGAATACACATGGTTCGGCGTCGCCGTTTGCATTTATGTGGAAGTAGTTTCTGCCTCCGGCGATACATCCTCCTACAGATTCTCCGTCGTTCTGGAAGTCCATCGGGAAGAATGGTATATCGCATTCTTCTGATCTGACTCTTCTTAGAGTATTTATAATATCAACTCTCTGTTCGACAGTAGGCATTAGATCCATTACGGCATTTTTTCCAACAGGCATGTAGTGGAAATAAAAACCAAAATGAGCTCCTTTGTCTGAAAGCATTCTTAAAAAACTATCGCTTGTTACAGCTTTGACATTATTTCTAGTATAGCAAATTGAAGTACCAAATAAAATACCGTTTTGTTTTAGTAAATCCATAGCTTTCATTACGGCTTCATAGTGTCCGTCGCCGCGTCTGGAGTCGTTTGTATCAGGTGTGCCTTCGATAGAAAGCATGAAGATTAAGTTCCCAAGTCTCTTGATTTCGTCGCATAATTCCTGGTCGATCAGAGTGGAGTTTGAATATGCTACAAATTGGCAGTCGTAGTGTTTCTCCATAAGCTTTAAGATGTCATTCTTTTTAACCATAGGCTCGCCGCCTGTGAGCATGTAGAGATGTACACCTAGAGCCTTGCCCTGTGTGACAATCTTGTCCATCTCTTCAAAAGTTAGGAAGCTTTTATGACCATAAGTTCCGGACCAGCAACCTACACAATGCATATTACATGCCTGGGTTGGGTCGAAGAGAATGAGCCAAGGAATGTTGCAATGATATTTCTTTCTGTTGGAACGGATTTCTCTGGTTCCGTGCAGGAAAGATTCGTAACCTAAATTCAGAAGTGTTGTTTTAGCAACGTTTCTATCTGTAGTTTTAAGCATTTCGTCGATTAGCTTTACCCATCTATTATCAGGGTCAGCAAGGGCTTTTTTTACAGCATTATATTTATCTTTGTTGGATTCATTTCCTATGAATCGTTCGGATAAATCTACTATGTTCTGTATGGTTTTTTCCTTGTTGGCTGCATCGTCAAGCTTATCTAACATATTATCGATCATAAGTCCGATAGCATGTCTTTGAGTGATATGTGTGAAATCCTGCATATAAAACCTCCATTATCTAGTAAATTTAAAGAAAAATAAGTTGCTTAAAATGTATTTATTCTTTATTTTAGATTTCGAATATATTATACTTTAAAGGATTGTTTTTTATTAATATACAGAAATGGACGAATGTATGAGAATCGGACAAGGATATGATGTTCACAAGCTTGTGGACGATAGAGATTTGATTATAGGCGGAGTGAAGATAGATTATGACAAGGGGCTTTTAGGACATTCAGATGCAGATGTTTTACTGCATGCTATAATGGATGCCATCCTGGGAGCAGCGGCTTTAGGAGATATAGGACTTCATTTTCCGGATACAGATGAGAGATACAAAGGTGCTTCATCTATAGAGCTTTTGAAGCACGTTGGTGAGCTGGTATCAAAAGAAGGATATTTGATTTCAAATATCGATGCGACTATTATATGTCAGGCGCCGAAGATGCGACCACATATAGATGAGATGCGAAAAAATATTTCCGACGCTTTAGGTCTGCCTATTAATACGGTAAATGTAAAGGCCACTACAGAAGAGCATCTGGGATTTACCGGAAGAGGAGAAGGAATCTCCGCAAATGCAATCTGTCTGCTTGAGTCTTTTTATGAAGGAAGCGGCATGGTTTATGATTCTGACCAGAGAGTTAGTTCGGATGGAGGCTGTGCAGCCTGTCAGGGCAAGAGTTGTTGCCGTAGATAATTAAAATAGACGGAGCGCAAAAACTCCTAGAAATATAGAGGATTGACATGATAGAGATTTATAACACACTTACAAAACAGAAAGAAGAATTTAAACCTATAGAAGAGGGAAAGGTTTCCATGTATGTCTGCGGACCTACAGTATATAACTTTATACATATTGGAAACGCCAGACCGATGATAGTATTTGATACTGTCAGAAGATATTTTCTGTACAAAGGTTTCGATGTTTCTTATGTTTCAAACTTTACAGATGTAGATGATAAGATTATCAAAGCAGCTATCGAAGAGAACACTACATCTACTGAGATTTCTGAGAGATATATCAAAGAGTGTCTTAAAGATATGAAAGGCATGAACATCATGCCTGCTACAAAGAATCCTAAGGCTACAGAAGAAATCGATGGTATGATTTCTATGATTCAGACATTGATAGATAAAGGATATGCTTATGTAGCAGAAGATGGAACTGTTTACTATAGAACAAAGAAATTCGAAGGCTATGGAAAGCTTTCTCATAAGAATATCGAAGACCTCGAAGGTGGACATAGAGATATTAAGGTTACAGGACAGGAACAGAAAGAAGATGAGCTCGATTTCGTTCTCTGGAAACCAAAGAAAGAGGGAGAACCTTACTGGGAATCACCATGGTGCGAAGGCAGACCCGGATGGCATATCGAGTGTTCTGTAATGAGCAAGAAATATCTCGGAACTACTATCGATATTCACGCTGGTGGAGAGGATCTCGTATTCCCTCATCATGAAAATGAAATCGCTCAGTCTGAGGCTTGCTCAGGTGAACCTTTTGCTAATTATTGGATGCATAATGCATTCCTTAATATCAATAACAAGAAGATGTCTAAGTCTCTCGGAAACTTCTTTACTGTTAGAGAGATTTCTGAAAAATATGATTTATCTGTACTTAGATTCTTCATGCTTCAGGCACATTACAGAAACCCTCTCAATTTCTCAGCAGACCTTATGGAATCTGCAAAGAACTCTCTTGAGAGAATCAAAAACTGTGCTGATAGAATGAGAGATATCCTTTCTATATACGAAAGCGAGACTACATCTCCTTCAGAAGATAAGATTCAGATTCAGGAAGAGCTCTTTGGATTCAGAGAAGAATTCGAAAATGCTATGAATGATGACTTTAATACTGCAGATGCTATCTCTGCTGTATTTAATCTCGTAAGCTACCTGAATTCAAATATGAATTCTGAGCTTACTTATGATATTGTTAAAGAAGCTTATGATGAACTTGTAGAACTTACAAGTGTTCTCGGTCTTGATGTAGAAGCTGTAGAAGAAGACTTAGACAGTGAAGTGGAAAAACTCATCGAAGAGAGACAGGCTGCCAGAAAGAACAAAGATTTCGCAAAGGCAGATGAAATCAGAGATAAGCTTAAAGATATGGGTATCGAGCTTCTCGATACTAGAGAAGGTGTTAAGTGGAAGAGAATCTAAATTCAAATTTCAGCGAAGAGAGAGTGAATTCAAATCTGAGGATCCTTAAAGCTTTTGGTGTAGAGAACAAAGACGTGAGAACTTTTTCCCCACTGGCTCTGGCGTTCCTCGGAGATGGAGTGTATGAAATCGTAGTACGTACTTTGATCGTGTCTATGGGAAATCGCTCACCTCATAAGCTTCATCTGGATAGTGCAAAGATAGTAAAAGCTGAAAGTCAGTCTAAATCGATAGATCATCTGCTTCCTGTTCTCACTGAAGAGGAGCAGAATGTATATCGTAGAGGGAAAAATGCAAATTCTCCAACGAGAGCAAAGAATGCCTCTTTGGGAGATTACAGAAAAGCGACAGGTTATGAGGCGCTTTTGGGTTATCTGTATTTAAAAGGTGAAGACGAACGTATATTGGAACTGGTCAAAATAGGACTAGAAATTTTGAATTATTAGGTTTGAGGTTATATAAATGAGAGATAGTGAATCAGTAATCGAAGGAAGAAATGCCGTAGTTGAGGCATTTAGATCGGGAAAGACTATAGATAGAGTCTTCCTTCTCGATGGAATCAGAGATTCTTCGATTTCAACCATTCTTCGTGAAGCAAAGAAGCAGGGAACTGTAGTGGATTTCGTACAGAAATCCAGGCTGGATGAGATGTGTCCTGGTGACAGACATCAGGGTGTCATCGCCTTTACTGCAGCTTACACATACAGCACAGTTGATGAGATTTTAGAGAGCGCTTACGCAAAAAATGAGGATCCTTTTATTATTATTCTGGATGAAATCGAAGATCCACATAATCTCGGAGCTATTATCCGTTCTGCTAACTGTGCCGGAGCACATGGCGTTATCATTCCTAAACGTCATGGCGTAGGTCTGACAGCTACAGTTGCAAAAGCTTCTGCCGGTGCTATAAACTATACTCCGGTAGCGAAGGTTACAAATATCACTAGAACTATGCAGGATTTAAAGAAGAAAGGTCTCTGGTTCGTATGCGCCGATATGGGCGGAGAGGCTATGTATGATTTGAATCTGACAGGTCCGATAGGTCTCGTTATCGGAAATGAAGGTAAAGGTGTTAGTACACTTGTAAAGAGAGAGTGCGATATGGTAGGTTCTATTCCTCTTAACGGAGATATAGAATCACTGAATGCATCTGTTGCATGTGGTGTACTTTCTTATGAGATTGTTAGACAGAGAATGCTCAAAGGCAGGAAATAATGAATCTTAAGAATCAGTCTGATGAAACACTTGTACAAATGGCAAAGGGAAATAATAAAGAGGCTACTGATACTTTGCTCCTCCGTTATACGGAGGTAGTAAAGCGATTGGCAGGCTCTTATTTTCTTATTGGCGGGGAAACTGATGACCTTGTTCAGGAAGGTTTGCTGGGTGTGGTAGATGCTATAGATTCTTATGATAATACGAAGAGCGATCGGTTTTATCCATTTGCAAAGATATGTATAAATCGTAAGATGATAAAGGCGATTAATTCTTCGAAGACGGAGAAGAATTCTCCGTTGAATTCTTATGTTTCAATCGATTATGAAGATGGAATCAGCGATTATCTGATAGATGAATTTATGGATCCTGAGAGATTACTTATGGACAAAGAGAACGAGGAGATAGCACGTAATATGATTCTTCAGCTTTTAAGTCCATTTGAAAGAAAGGTTTTTTCCCAGCTGCTATTGGGGTATGATTATATTCAGATTGCGGATATTTTAAATAAACCGGTCAAATCGATTGATAATGCGATTCAGCGTATTAAGTCAAAGGTTAAAAAGTACGGAAACAGGAATTAGAAATGATTTATTTAGACAATGCGGCTTCAACAAAATTATTAAAAAGTGCTTATGAAGACATGGTGCCGTTTATCATGGAACAGTATGGAAATCCGAGTGCTGTCTATCAGTTCGGAGTAGAAGCTAGAAATGCTGTTGATAAGGCTCGTAGAAAGGTTGCTAATAGTTTATCTGTCAGTCCTGATACTATTTATTTTACCAGTGGCGGTAGCGAAGCTGATAACTGGGCGATTTTAGCGACTTTGGCTTCTCATCCAAACGAGAAATGCCATATTATATCTACAAAGATTGAGCATCACGCTATCCTTCATACTCTTGAATTTGCAGAGAAAATGGGACATGAAGTGACTCTGTTAGATGTCGATTCTGAAGGCAGAGTAAATCCTAAAGATGTCGAAGCTTCGATTAAAGATAATACAGTTCTTATAAGTGTTATGTTTGCTAACAATGAAATAGGAACGGTTGAACCGATAGCTGAAATAGGTGCTATAGCAAAAGCTCATGGTATTCTGTTTCATTCAGATTGTGTTCAGGCATATGGACATGTACCTATCGATGTAGAAGAGTGTAACCTGGATTTGGTTTCAGTTTCTTCTCACAAGATTTATGGACCGAAGGGTGTAGGCGCACTTTTAATTAGAAAAGGTGTAAAAATAGGTGCGCTTATTCATGGTGGATCACAGGAGAGAGCCAGACGTGGTGGCACTGAAAATGTTTCAGGAATAGTAGGCTTTGGCAGAGCTAGTGAATTTGCTTCAAATACTTTGATGGAAAGATTCGAGAAAGAAAGAAATCTAAGAGATACTTTCTGGTCTATGCTAAAGAAAGCTATCCCGGATGCAGTATTAAATGGTTCTACTGAATATAGAGTTCCCGGAAATATTAATGTTACATTCCCGGGTGTCAGTGCTGATTCTATGCTGATTCGTCTGGATATGGAAGGCATCTGCGCATCTGCAGGTTCAGCCTGTACATCGGGCGCAGTGGAACCTTCTCATGTTCTAAAAGCAATCGGACTTACTGATTCTGATGCGAAGAGTACACTTAGATTTTCTTTGGGCTTGTATAATACACTCGAAGAAATAAATATTACGGTAGATACTGTAAGTAGGATTTATAAAGATTTAAAGAAATAGGTTTTATTCATATGGGTAAAAAAGTAGTAGTTGGAATGTCAGGTGGAGTGGATTCATCCGTAACAGCGATGCTTCTAAAGGAGCAGGGCTATGATGTTATAGGTGTTACCATGAAACTCTGGCAGAGTGAGGAACAGGCTATATTGGAAGATAACGGCGGATGCTGTGGGCTTTCAGGTGTAGAAGATGCCAGAAGAGTATGTGAGCATCTGGGAATTCCTCATTATGTTTTTAATTTTAAAGATGAATTCAGAGAACAGGTTATAGATAATTTTATCGAAGAATATTTAGGCGGTCGTACTCCAAATCCATGTATCAGATGTAACAAGTTTCTGAAATGGGGTGCTATGTATGACAAGGCAAAGGAAATAGGAGCTGACTATGTAGCTACTGGACATTATGCCAGAATAGAAAAGCTTCCAAACGGAAGATATGCTTTGAAGAATTCTGTTACTGCAGACAAAGATCAGACCTATGTATTATATAATCTAAGTCAGGAATTCTTAGAACATACATTATTACCTATCGGTGATTATATTAAAGATGATGTAAGAAAGCTGGCTGAAGAAGCTGGACTTCCTACAGCTCATAAGAAAGACAGTCAGGATATTTGTTTTATTCCTGATGGAGATTATCAGGCATTCCTCGAAGAGGAAGGAGCAAAAAGCAAGCCTGGTAATTTTGTAGATATAAATGGAAATGTTCTAGGACGTCATAAGGGAATCACTCATTATACAATCGGACAGAGAAAGGGACTGGGAATAGCTTTAGGAAAGCCTGTGTTTGTTATTTCGATTAACGCAAAAACAAATGAGGTTGTATTAGGCGATAATCAGGATTTATTCCATACAGAAGTTTATTTTTCTGACGTGAACATGATGGCTGAGCCGGAGTTCGTTCCCGGTAAAAAATATTTAGCAAAGATTCGTTATTCACATAAAGCTTCTGAGTGCGTTATAGAGGATGAAGGTGACGGAATATTTAAGGCTGTATTTACTGAACCGGTTAGAGCTGCGACTCCAGGACAGTCACTCGTAGTGTATGAAGGGGATTTTGTAGCTGGTGGTGGTACAATTTTTACAAAAATGTAGTTCATATTATGTGAAATACTAGACATTTGACAAAAATTGACAAAAACTCAACAATCGACTTGAAATCCGAAATGAAATTAGCTATTATTATTTTTGGTTTGAGAAAGACTCGAACCAATAAGCAGATTATATTATTTAGGAGGATATAATTATGGCAGTTAGAGTAGCAATTAATGGTTTTGGACGTATTGGACGTCTTGCATTCCGTCAGATGTTCCAGGCAGAAGGATTTGATATCGTTGCAATCAACGATCTTACAAGCCCTGACATGCTTGCATACCTTTTGAAGTATGATTCATCACAGGGACGTTATGCATTAGCTGACAAGGTAGAGAACACAGATCACTCAATCATCGTTGATGGTCACGAAATCGAAATCTACAAAGAAGCTGATGCAAACAACCTTCCATGGGGCAAGCTTGACATCGATGTAGTTCTTGAGTGTACAGGATTCTACACATCAAAGGACAAAGCTCAGGCTCATATCAATGCTGGAGCAAAGAAGGTAGTTATTTCTGCACCAGCAGGAAATGATCTTCCTACAATTGTTTACAATACAAACCATGAAACACTTACAGCAAATGATGACATCATTTCAGCTGCTTCATGTACAACAAACTGTCTTGCACCTATGGCAAAGGCTCTTAACGACCTCGCTCCAATCCAGTCAGGTATCATGTGCACAATCCATGCTTACACTGGTGACCAGATGATCCTTGATGGACCACAGAGAAAGGGCGACAAGAGACGTTCACGTGCAGGCGCTGAGAACATCGTACCTAACTCAACAGGTGCTGCAAAGGCTATCGGTCTTGTAGTTCCAGAACTTAACGGAAAGCTCATCGGAGCTGCACAGAGAGTTCCAGTTCCTACAGGTTCTACAACAATCCTTACAGCTGTAGTTGAAGGTGAAGTAACAGTTGATCAGATCAACGCTGCAATGAAGGCTGCTCAGACTGAATCATTCGGATATAACGAAGACCTTATCGTATCAAAGGATATCGTTGGTATGACATATGGTTCACTTTTCGATTCTACACAGACAATGGCTCTTCCAGCTGGTGATGGTAAGACAGAAGTTCAGGTTGTTTCATGGTACGACAACGAGAACTCATTCACATCAAACATGTGCAGAACTATCAAGTACTTTGCAAAATTTCTTAATAAATAATTGATATTTATCTAGATTTAGAAGGTCCTGTCATATATAATATTGACCGGACCTTCTTTTTTTTAGAATAAATACATAAGGAGATAAAAAATGGCATTAAACAAAATGACAATTGATGATGTCAATTTTGAGGGAAAGAGAGTACTCTGCCGTTGTGATTTCAACGTACCTCTTATTGACGGAAAAATTACTGATGAGAACCGTTTAGTTGCAGTTCTTCCTACTATTCAGAAAATCGTGAAGGACGGGGGAAAAGCTATTCTTTGCTCACACCTTGGTAAGCCAAAGGGACAGGTTGTACCTGAACTTTCACTTGCTCCTGTAGCAAAGAGACTTTCAGAGCTTCTCGGCCAGGAAGTAGTATTCGCTGCTGATGATACAGTAGTTGGCGAGAATGCAAAGAAGGCTGTTAGCGAAATGCAGAACGGAGACGTAGTTCTTCTTGAGAACACACGTTTCAGAGCAGAAGAGACAAAGAACGGTGAAGAGTTCTCTAAGGAACTTGCTTCACTTTGCGATATCTTCGTAAACGATGCTTTCGGTACAGCTCACCGTGCACATTGCTCAAATGTAGGTGTAACAAAATTTGTTGATACATCTGTAGTTGGATACCTTATCCAGAAGGAAATAAAGTTCCTTAACGGAGCTGTTGAGACACCAGAGCGCCCATTCGTAGCTATTCTCGGTGGTGCAAAGGTTGCTGACAAGCTTAACGTTATCAATAACCTTCTTGAGAAGTGTGATACTCTTATCATCGGTGGTGGTATGGCTTACACATTCATCAAAGGACAGGGTTATGAAGTAGGTCGTTCTCTCGTAGACGATACAAAGATTGACTATTGTAAAGAAATGGCTGCAAAAGCAGAGAAACTTGGTAAGAAGCTTCTTCTTCCTATCGATGCTGTAATCGCTGATGGATTCCCAAATCCTATCGACCAGCCAATTCCTACAGATACATGTGATATCACAGCTATCCCTGCTGACAAGGAAGCTCTTGATATCGGACCAAAGACAGCTGAAATGTATGCTGATGCTATCAAGAATGCAAAGACTGTTGTTTGGAACGGACCTATGGGCGTTTCAGAGAACCCATCTCTTGCAAACGGTACTATTACTGTAGCAAAGGCTATGGCTGAATCAGATGCTACTACAATCATCGGTGGTGGTGATTCTGCAGCTGCTGCAAACAACCTTGGATTTGGTGACAAGATGTCACACATCTCTACAGGTGGTGGAGCTTCACTTGAATTCCTCGAAGGTAAGGAACTTCCTGGTGTTGCTGCAATTTCAGATAAATAATATTTGATTAGTATTTACAATTATAAAAAATAGAAGGCGGTATTAAAGATGTCTAGAAGAAAGATTGTTGCTGGAAACTGGAAGATGAACAAAACTCCTAGTGAAGCAGTAGCTCTTGTAAATGAGCTTAAGCCATTGGTAGCAAATGATGACGTAGATGTTGTATTCTGCGTTCCTGCTATCGATATTATTCCTGTAGTAGAAGCTGTTAAAGGCTCAAACATTCATGTTGGTGCTGAGAACATGTACTTCGAAGAGAAGGGTGCTTTCACTGGTGAAATCTCTCCAGAAATGCTTACAGATGCTGGAGTTGAATATGTTATCATCGGACATTCAGAGAGAAGAGAGTATTTCGCTGAAACTGATGAGACTGTAAACAAGAAAGTTCTCAAGGCTTTTGAGCACGGACTTACACCTATCATCTGCTGTGGTGAGTCTCTCACACAAAGAAAACAGAACATCTATATCGATTGGATTAGAATGCAGATTAAGATTGCATTCCAGAACGTAACAAAGGAACAGGCTGCAAAGGCTGTTATCGCTTACGAGCCAATCTGGGCTATCGGTACAGGCGAAACTGCAACTTCTGATCAGGCAGAAGAAGTTTGCTGCGCAATCAGAAAGTGTATCGAAGAAGTTTATGATACTGATACAGCAAATGCTATCAGAATTCAGTATGGTGGATCTGTTAAGCCAGCTAACGCTGCAGAGATTTTTGCTAAGCCAAATATCGATGGTGGTCTCGTTGGAGGAGCTTCTCTTCAGGCAGACTTTGGTGGTATTGTAAATTATTAATTATTATGAAAAAGGCAAAGCCTAGTTTCTTTGCCTTTTTCTTTTTTCGTTTTAACAATATGAGAAAGATTAAGTATTTAGCTGTACTTTTGACAGTGGGAATTTTGATGACAACAGGATGTCAGAAGAAAAATGACCCTAAAAGTATAGAATCAGGTAATAAAGAAAAAACAACAAAATTAAATTATTCGAAGATGACTGAGAATGAACTGGAGATAGCGTCTTATGATGGTGATGGAGATGCTGCTCTGGAACTTGGACGGAGATACGATTTCGGAATTGAGGTAAAAAATAATTTCCAGGAAGCGTTATCTTGGTACCAGGTTGCTTATGATAATGGAAACTCTATGTCATCAGTGTATTTGGGCTATCTATATATGAATGGTCTGGGAACCGACAAGGATCTGGACAAAGCCAAAGAATACTTTGACAAAGCAATTTCCGACAATGAAATCGAAGGTTATAGTGGATTGGCGAGACTCTATCTTGAGAACAAAGATTTAGAGAATGCCTCTACACTTTGTTATAATAATGCAAAGAAAGCATATGACAAAAAATCCCCTATGGGAGCTTTTTTGATGGGCTATCTTACAGAGACAGGATATGGAACCCAGTCCAATCTGTCCAGTGCCAAAGAAATCTATAAGAAATTAGCTGACAAGAACTTTAATAATATTTCTGATTATGAGTTCTATCCTTATTGTGAAGCGGCTATTCGACTTGGAATTCTCTATACACAGCCTACGGCCAGTGATGAAGAGAAGGCTCAATCTTTGGAATACTTTACAAAAGCTGCCAGCAAAAATTATGCTAAAGCTTATTATTTCGTCGGTGCCTCTTATCAGAGTGGAATCAACGTAGATAAAAATTCTGAACAGGCGGTCAATAATTATACTAAAGCCGCTGATATGAAGTATGCACCTGCTCTGAATCAGTTGGGATATATGTATTTCAACGGTTATGGAGTGGATGAAAATGTTCAAAAAGCAGTTTCATACTTCAAACTTGCAGCTGCACAGAATTATGCTCCTGCACAGGTAAATCTAGGTTATATCTACGAGAATGGTTACGGCGAAGACAAAGATTTAAAACTTGCAAAGCAATATTATGAACTAGCCGAAAAGAGTAACTTTGATGGTTCTATTGAAGCTATTACAAGAGTGGATCAGTTAATAAATGAAGCAAACGCATCGTAATTCCTTTAAATGTTTTTTAAGCATAATAGTAGTGATTACTTTAACCTCCTGTGCATTTGGACAGGGGGTTAAGTTTGTTTCTAAAAATAAAGATTTGGATGCAAAGTATTTCTCTGCAAGCGAAAGCAGAGAGTATGAAAAGTACTCAAAGATTATTCTGAATCAGGGAACGAAAGAGTTCTTTGGTAACTATAAAGTAGATGAGAATTTTTTCTCGTATATAGTTTCTAATTTTGGAATTAAAACTTTAAAAAAAATATGCAAAAATGGGGATTTCAATAATCCTGAAATATGGTATAAATATACCGGTAACACAATTCATGCTCTATGGTTTTATTATTCCAGAGATAATCGTTTTCATTTTAAGGATGAAAGACGAGTTTTGGAAAAGAAGGGCAATTCAAAGGAGACTGTGCTCGAATTCTCGGGAGATTTCAGTCTGGCTAGCGATATTTCAACAGTTAAATATCTCAAAGATAAAGGAAATGATATTACAAAGTGTTTCTCAGATGATTTATTGACGGAGATGAGAGGTGCAGATATTTTTTCCGTAAATAATGAATTTTGTTATTCAAAACGAGGTGAGGCGCTAAAAGGAAAGACATATACTTTCCGGGCAAATCCAAGTGATGCGTCTCTATTAAAGAATCTCGGCATCGATTTTGTTAATCTTGCTAATAATCATACTTATGACTATGGTGAAGAAGCGCTGTTAGATACATTTGATACATTGAATATGTATGATGTTCCTTTTGTAGGCGCGGGTAGAAATCTGGATGAGGCGTCTCGTCCTCTGTATTATGTCGTAAATGGTCGAAAGATAGCTTTCGTTGCAGCGACACAGATTGAGAGATCTACTAATTATACAAAGGAGGCTACGGAGAGTAGAGCCGGAGTATTAAAGACTTTGGAACCGTCTAAGTATGTTTCTGTTATAAAAGAGGCAGCGAAGAATGCAGATACAGTTATAGCGCTGGTTCACTGGGGCACTGAAGGTGATGAAAAATATGGTGCTGACCAGGAAGAACTTGCAATGGCTTTTGTAAATGCTGGAGCTGATTGTATCGTAGGATGTCATTCTCATTGTCTTCAGGGAGTTGAATTTATAGATAATGTTCCTGTTTATTACAGTTTGGGAAACTACTGGTTTGCAGTAGATGAAGAAATGCCAAAACGTTACAAGACGGGAATTGCCAAAATAATAATAGGTGAGGATGGAAGAATTATTCCTTATTTCTTGCCTTGCGAATTTAATATGGGTGTCACAAAGCTTATTACCGATCAATCGGAGCGTGCGAGTGATTTCGCTTATTTAGAGTCTTTATCAACCGGTGCTAGGGTTGATTCTAAAGGGCAGATCATCGCTAAATAGAAAACCAAGAAAGGATTTGTAACATGCAGGAATTTAGACCAGCAAAGAGTGGCAAAGTGAGAGAGGTTTATGATCTGGGCGATCAGATGGTTATCGTCGCAACAGATAGAATCTCAGCGTTTGATGTGATTTTAAAGAATAAAGTCACACACAAAGGGGAGATACTAACTCGTATTTCGGACTTTTGGTTCGACTATACGAAAGATATCGTAGCAAATCATGTGATTTCTACAGATACGAATGATATGCCTGAGTTCTTTAGAACTGAGGAGTTTAAAAACAGAACTATGCTCTGCAAGAAGCTTACTATGCTTCCTATCGAGTGTATAGTCAGAGGTTATATTACAGGCAGTGGTTGGAAAAGTTATCAGGAGAATGGGACAGTTTGTGGTATTAAATTACCAGAAGGCCTCAGAGAATCCGAGAAACTGCCTGAGCCTATTTTTACCCCTTCTACAAAAGCTGATTTAGGGGATCATGATGAAAATATTTCTTATGAACAGTCTGTTCAATATCTCGAGGAGCGCTTCCCAGGAAAAGGTGAAGAATACGCTTCAAAGATCAGAGATTACACTATAGCACTATATAAAAAGTGCGCAGAACATGCTTTGAAATGTGGAATTATTATCGCTGATACTAAGTTTGAATTTGGTATTGATGAAAATGGTGATATTTTAATTGGTGATGAGATGCTCACACCTGATAGTTCACGTTTCTGGCCGGTGAGCGAATATGAAGTAGGAAAGGGACAGCCTTCCTATGACAAACAGTTTGTACGTGACTGGCTTAAAGCTAATCCTGATAGTGATTATTTACTCCCAGATGATATTATCGATAAAACTATAGATAAATATATCGAAGCCTATGAACGCCTTACAGGCAAAAAGTTCTAATCGATTTGTTGCGAAAAGTTTTGATTTATTTATGGAGTTTTTATGCTTAATAGTATTACAGTAGATAACGCGTTTGAGCGCGAACCGGATACCGGTGTCAGAGAAGAATGTGGCGTATTTGGCGTATATGATCTGGATGGAAATGATGTTTCATATACTCTGTATTATGGTCTGTTTGCTTTACAGCATCGCGGACAGGAAAGTGCCGGAATAGCTGTATCTGACACAAATGCACCTTATGGAAATATTTGCCATCACAAAGAGATGGGACTGGTGAATGAAGCTTTTACGGAAAAAGATGTAGAAGCTTTACACGGAAACATCGGTGTAGGTCATGTCAGATATTCTACAGCTGGTGAAAGTACCAGAGAAAATGCTCAGCCTTTGGTTTTAAACTATGTAAAGGGAACATTGGCGCTGGGACATAACGGAAATCTGATAAATGCAAACGAGCTTAGACGCAAACTTTCCGAGACAGGAGCTATTTTTCAGACTACCATCGATTCAGAAACTATCGCGTATTTAATCGCCAGAGAGAGATTAAATACAGGTACAGTAGAAGAAGCTGTAGTCAGAACCATGAATCATCTTAAGGGCGGTTATTCAGTTGTCCTGATGAGCCCTAGAAAGTTGATCGGATTTAGAGATCCTTATGGTTTTCATCCTTTAGTTCTGGGAAAGAGAGATAATACATATATTCTTTCTTCTGAAACCTGTGCTCTTGATACAGTTGGAGCAGAGTTTATACGTGATATCGAGCCTGGAGAGGTTGTTACTATTACAAAGGATGGAAAGGTACATTCCGACAGAACTAACTGTCTTCCAAAGGAAAAAAGAGCCAGATGTATCTTTGAATACATTTATTTCGCCAGAAACGACTCATATATAGATGATATCAGCGTTTATAATGCTCGTATTAAAGCCGGTAAGTATTTGGCTATGGATTCACCTGTAGAAGCCGATCTCGTAGTAGGCGTTCCGGAATCCGGAAATGCAGCTGCAAAGGGATTTTCTATTGAATCTGGAATAGAGTTTGGCCAGGCATTTGTAAAGAATACATATGTCGGTCGTACATTTATAAAACCTAGACAGAGTGCCAGAGAATCCAGTGTTAGAGTAAAGCTGAATGCACTTAGAGAGGTGGTAAACGGAAAGAGAATCATCATGATTGATGATTCGATAGTTCGAGGAACTACATCAGCTCAGATTGTAAAGATGCTTCGAGATGCGGGTGCAAAAGAAGTACATGTACGTATTTCTTCACCGCCATTCTTATGGCCATGTTACTTTGGAATTGATGTACCGGCCAGAGAACAGCTGATTGCGTATAATCGTTCAGTTGATGAGATTAGAGATATTATCGGAGCAGATTCGCTGGCTTATTTAGAGATAGACAGACTTCATCAGATGGTTGATGGTACAGAAATCTGTACAGGATGTTTCAATGGTAAATATCCTATTGAACCACCTAAAGAAGATATTCGCGGCAAGTTTGATAAATGATGGAAAGGTTAGACGACAAAATGAGAGAAGATAGTTACATCAGCCCACTTTCAGAGAGATATGCAAGCAAAGAGATGCAGTATATTTTTTCAGAGAACAAGAAATTCTCAACCTGGAGACGTCTGTGGATAGCACTTGCAGAGACAGAGATGGAACTGGGACTTAAAGGTGAGGATGGTGAGCCGGTTATCACACAGGATATGATCGACGAAATGAAGGCTCATATTGAAGATATTGATTATGATGTAGCCAGAGCCAGAGAGAAGGAAGTGCGCCATGACGTTATGAGTCATGTATATGCATATGGTAAGCAGTGTCCAAAAGCTGCTGGAATCATCCATCTCGGCGCAACATCATGTTTCGTAGGTGATAATACAGATGTTATCATTATGAGAGATGCTTTGACTCTCGTTAGAAAGAAGCTTATTAATGTTATTAATGAGCTTGCTGCGTTTGCTGATAAGAATAAATCACTTCCAACACTTGCATTTACACACTTTCAGCCTGCTCAGCCTACTACAGTAGGAAAGAGAGCTACACTTTGGATTAATGAGTTTATGATGGATCTCGAGGATTTGGATTATGTCCTTTCTACACTTAAGCTTCTCGGCTCAAAGGGTACAACAGGCACTCAGGCGTCTTTCAAGGAGCTCTTTAAGGGAGATGATGAGACTATCGACAAGATTGATCCGCTTATCGCTGAAAAAATGGGATTTAAGGCCTGCGTTCCTGTTTCTGGACAGACATATTCCAGAAAGATGGATACCCGTGTTATGAATGTATTGGCTGGAATCGCTTCTTCAGCTCACAAGATGTCAAATGATATTCGTCTGCTTCAGCATTTAAAGGAGATTGAAGAGCCTTTTGAGAAAAAACAGATCGGCTCATCAGCTATGGCATATAAGAGAAATCCTATGAGAAGTGAAAGAATAGCTTCGCTTTCTAGATATATTATGATTGACGCTTTAAATCCAGCGATTACTGCAGCTACACAGTGGTTTGAAAGAACTCTGGATGATTCTGCTAATAAGCGTCTGTCTATTGCAGAAGGATTTCTCGCAACAGATGGAGTTCTTGATTTATGCTTAAATGTCGTAGATGGCTTAGTGGTATATCCAAAGGTTATCGAAAAGCGTTTACGTTCAGAACTGCCATTTATGGCTACTGAGAATATTATGATGGATGCTGTAAAGCTCGGTGGAAACAGACAGGAAATCCATGAGCGTATTCGTGAACTGTCTATGGAAGCAGGAGCAAATGTTAAGGTAAACGGTATGGATAACAATCTGCTCGAACTTATTGCTGAGGATAGTGCCTTTAATCTTTCAGAAGAGGATTTGATGAAGACTATGGATCCTTCGTTATATGTAGGTAGAGCTCCTCGCCAGGTCGAGGTTTATCTCAGAGATTTCGTACGTCCGGTATTGGATGAAAATCGTGAATTGTTAGGTGCAAAAGCTGAAATTAATGTTTAAGTTGTAATTGTTACAATTTTGTGATAAATTAATAGGAGCGTAAAAAACAGAAAACTTGGAGGGGATACTTTGAGTACAGCTATTATTAAAAATATTGTAACATTTGCATTTATCATTATCAGCGTTGCAATTTCTATTATCATTCTGCTTCAGCAGGGTAAAGATCAGGGATTAGGTTCACTCAGTGGACAGCTTTCAGATTCTTCATACTGGGCAAAGAACAAAGGTCGTTCTAAAGAAGGAATACTAGTAAAGCTTACTAGTGTGTTGATCGTTCTTTACTTCATTTGTGCTGCAGTTTTGAACATCGGAAGTTTTTAAGATTTAGGTATTAGAAAGGCCATCGCTTAGGCGGTGGCTTTTATATTTATTGGAGTACGAAGATTTGAGAAGAAGACGAAACAAACCATATAAGATTTCAAAGAATAGAAAAGAAGCTCTTAAGAGTAAACTCGGTGCAAACAGAGGAAAGAAGCATTCATCTAATCTGGGAAAGAAAGCCAGAGAGAAAAATGAAATGCATCGTGCAAAGAAATCCGGTGTACAGACTCTTCAGGGTGAGTTTACAGCGCATCCTAGAGGATTTGGCTTTGTAACCGTAGAAGGATATGAACAGGATTTTTATATTCCTGAGAAATATGTCTCTCATGCTATGCATCAGGATACTGTTAAGATCGAACTTTTGCCGGAGACAGAAGGAAAACGTCGGGAAGCAAAGATTGTAGAGATTGTTTCTCATAATATAGAACGTATAGTTGGTACTTTTACAAAGATGAATGGTTTCGGATTTGTTATTCCGGATGACCATAAATTTACTGATGATTTGTATATTCCTTCAAATGCTTTCCTGGGTGCAAAGAATAATGATAAAGTAGTTTGCATTTATACAAAGTACGGTGATGGAATAAAGAAGCCTGAAGGTAGAATCGTCGAAATCATCGGCGGAAAAGATGATCCGGGTGCTGATATTCTGTCTGTAGTTAAAGGACTGGATATTCCATCTGAGTTCCCGGTTGAGGTGCTATTAGAGGCAGAGAAGGCAAATAAACCAGTAAAGAAGAAACAGATAAAGAAACGTCTCGATTTGAGAAAGATTCCTATGGTTACTATCGATGGTGACCACACAAAGGATTTTGATGATGCTGTTTCTGTAGGTATCAGAGGTGATGAATATATCCTCGGTGTACATATCGCTGATGTGGCTGAATATGTTACAGAAGACAGTTGTCTTGATGAAGAAGCTGTAAAGCGAGGAACTTCTGTATATCTTTGTGACAGAGTTATTCCGATGCTTCCAAAGGAACTTTCAAATGGAATCTGTTCTCTGAATGAAGGTGAAGACAGACTCGCGCTGAGCTGTATTATGACGGTTTCTAAAGAGGGAAAAGTTCTAGATTATGTTATCGATGAATCAGTTATTAATGTAGATCATCGTATGACATATCATGATGTTACCGAGATTATAAACGGTAATGAGCAGCTCTCTGAAAAATACAGTGATTTTGTACCTTACTTTATGACCATGTATGAACTTTCAAATATAATCCGTGGAGCCAGAGAGAAATCAGGATGTATAGATTTCGATTTTCCTGAAGCGGAGATTACTTTGAATCCGGATGGTTCTACAGATAAGGTAGAAGTGCGAGAAAGAGATCTCGCATCTTTAATTATTGAAGATTTCATGATTCTGGCAAATGAAACGGTTGCAAAAGCTTTTTCAACAAAGAATATTCCTTTCCTGTATAGAACGCATGGTGCTCCGGATATGGATAGAGTAATGTCACTAAATGATTATACAGAGACTATTGGAATTCATATTCGTCCAAAGGGAACTGAGATTACACCAAAGGAAATACAGCATGTTCTCGAACAGGTAGCTGGAAGAGATGAGGAGTCAGTCGTTAATCATATGGTACTTCGCGCTATGCAGAAGGCAAAATATGATACGGATTGCATAGGACATTTCGGTTTGGCGGCTGAGTATTACTGTCATTTCACTTCACCTATTCGTAGATATCCTGATTTACAGATTCACAGAATCATAAAGGAGTATCTCCATGGCGATCTGGATAAAAAGAGAATGAAGCATTATACAAAGATTCTTCCTGATAGAGCTGAAAGAACCAGTCTTCTCGAGCGTAGAGCAGATGAAGCTGAGAGAGAGACTGATAAGATGAAAGAAGCTGAATATATGAAGCGTCATATCGGTGAAGAATTCGTCGGAACTATTTCCGGAATCACAAGTTTTGGTATATATGTTGAGTTACCAAATACTATAGAAGGATTGGTTCATATATCTACTATAAAGGGCGATTACTTTATCTTTGATGAAGGTCGCCAGGAACTTATAGGTGAGAGAACCAAGCTGGTATATAGAATAGGACAGAAGATTAGAATCGTCGTGGAAGGTGCAAATAAAGAAACCAGAACGATAGACTTTACACTTTCGGAGAATCAATATGCCTGATAAGAATACAAAGAGAATGATTGCTAATAATAAGAAGGCCAGACATGATTATTTCCTGGATGAATTCTATGAAGCAGGTATAGAACTCGTCGGTACAGAGGTCAAATCTCTTCGTGCCGGCAGATGTAGTATCAAAGAATCTTTTATAGAGATCAAAGATGGAGAGGTATTCATCATCCAGATGCATATCCCTCCATATGAACAGGGAAATATTTTTAATCGTGATCCGCTTAGAAAGAGAAAGCTGTTGCTTCATAAGGCTGAAATCAATAAGCTTTTGGGAAAAATAAAGACAAAGGGATTCACTCTGGTTCCTGTTGAAGTGTATTTTAAAGGACCTAGAGTAAAGGTAGAGATAGCTCTCGCTCGAGGAAAGAAGCTTTACGATAAACGTAGAGATATCGCCGCAAAAGATCAGAAGCGCGAGGCTCAGCGTGACTTCAAGGTTAGAAATCTGGGATAGAAAATTATGTTATAATCTGTTATTATAATATATATTCATGGGCTAGTAATGGTTTCGACAGGGATCATGAAGCTGGTGAAGCGAGTCGTAAGGTGATGCGTCAAATCCCAAACTTAAATTTAAACGCTGAAGATAATTTAGCATACGCTGCCTAATTAGGCGTGGATTCTACCTAAGTGGACCTGCACACTTAGACTAGAGTCTCAAACACTTAGCAGGAAACGGCGATTACAAAGCTTTGAGTAATTGGACGTATTTATGAAGCTACTTGTAAGGATTTGGGTGTTCTTTCCCTCTTCTTACAGGGAATTCTAATAAAAGAACTACACTCGTAGAAGAACAGGGGATTGGTTTTTGGACACGAGTTCGACTCTCGTCTAGTCCATCTGATAAGGAGAATGGCAATGCCATTCTCTTTTTTTTATAGCTATTGTAATCCATGAAAGATTGGAGTATATTTTTTCTTATTTATTAAATAATGATTTATTTAGTAGGAGGAAATATGGGAAGAGAAGAGATTGTAAAAGACTTCTATGAGAAGTACGTAGAAGATGACAGGCTTATATCAACCAGACAGGGACAGACTGAATACTTGGTTACAGATTATTATATTCACGATGTCCTGTCGCAATATGGAAATGATGTAAAGCTTATCGAAATCGGAGCTGGAACAGGAAGAATTTCTATACCTTTGGCGCAGGAAGGCTTTAATGTGACTTCAATTGAGTACTCAGATAGTAATTATGAAGTTCTTAAAGAGAAGAGCAAAGGTGTTTCAAATATCGAGGTTATACATGGTGATGCTGTGAACCTGTCTGGTATTTCTGATGAAACATATGATGTCACTTTGCTGTTTGGACCGATGTATCATCTGTATTCAAAGGAGGAACAGCTACAAGCATTGGCTGAAGCCAGACGTATTACAAAGCCGGGAGGAAAGATACTAATAGCTTATCTTTCTATCCATGCTATTATGTATACCAACTATATAAATGCATTGTGTGGAACTTTTAAAGATGGATTTAAGGAAAACTTTGATCCTGAAGATTTTTCTGTAAGACACTTCCCGGAACAGCTGTTTACAGGATTCGACGTGGAAGAGTTTGAGGATTTGCTTAAAGAAGCAGGCCTTTCACTGATAAAGACCGTCGCTCAGGATGGTATGTTAGAGCTTGCTCAGAGATGTGATAGCTTTCAGATGGACGATTCAAACTTTGATAAATTCATCAAATATCATATGGCTTTTTGTGAAAAAAGAGAACTACTCGGCTTATCAAGTCATTTACTCGCTATATGTGATAGATAATAAATTTATAAAAATGTCTGCTTTAGATTTGAAAAAGCAGACATTTTTTTGACCTCTTCTTTAACTTCAATTAAAAAATAGATATAATAATATAATAGTTTATTGATATTAAATGCAGGGGATAACATGAGCGATAAAAATTTAATTGTAGATGCATTTGATTATGCAGACGAAAACCTATATGAGATAGCTATTAAAGAACAGAAAGCTATAAACTATTTGTCTAAACAGTTAGGAAACGCTTCTCAGAAGCAAATCCAGGATGTCTATGACAAATTGATAGATGATAATTTCTTTAAATCTGAGAATGGTCTTACGTTTCTCTATTTATTAAGGGAAAACTTGATAAATGTTTACAAAGTGGATGAGTCGACTTTGAAGCCTATTCCTGTAGAGCGTGCAAATGATGCCAGAATCAAAGGTATTATGTTTGATTGTAATGAGCGTATAAAGGCAGCTCAGCAGGAAACAAAAAATATAAAGGATCGTTCTAGAATCTTTATTGTTATGATAGTGGTGTTGATAATTTCGCTTGGAGCGATGTTCTATATACTACGTACATCTGATATTCCTACGATTATCGATTATCAGACAAAGATTGAGAATAAGTATTCTCAGTGGGAAGAAGATTTGAAGCAGAGAGAAGCTATTATCAGAAAGAAAGAACGAGCATTAAACATTACAAATAAAGATTAAGATTTTGGAGGTGTTTAAGTGGATAAGTCAAAGGTTTTAATAGCAGATGATGAAGGCCGTATTAGAAAACTGGTTCGCGACTTCCTGGTAAAGGAAGGTTACGATGTATACGAAGCAGCTGATGGTATGGAAACCATAAAGTATTTTCAGGATATAGATGATTTGAAACTGATCATTCTCGACGTAATGATGCCTGGATCAGATGGATTTGCCGTTTTGAAAAAAATTCGTACGACATCAAATATTCCAGTTATTATGCTTACTGCAAAAACTTCAGAAGAGGATGAACTTAGAGGATTTGAATTAGGTGTAGATGAATATGTTCAGAAGCCTTTTTCTCCAAAACTTTTGATGGCTCGTGTAAACGCCGTAATCAGAAGAAGCGATGACAAAAATATGGTAGATTCTACATCGACTATAATAACAGCTGGTGGAATCACTATCGATGTAGGAGCACATGTTGTTAAATGTGATGGAGAGGAAATAGTTCTTTCAGTTAAAGAATTTGAATTATTATCATATTTTGTAAATAACGAAGGAATAGCTTTGTCACGAGATATGATTTTAAATAATGTCTGGAATTATGATTTTTTCGGTGATGCCAGAACTATTGATACACATGTAAAGAAGCTTCGTAATAAACTGGGAGTCTATGGAAAGTATATAAAGACTATCTGGGGAATGGGGTATAAGTTTGAAACTGTTTCAGAATAATAAATCTATATTATATAAACAGATTCTGTTCGTAATTACAGGAGTAATACTTCTTACTTTTGTTATCCTGTTTACTGCCAATACTTTTTTTCTGAAAAAGTTTTACGAGCGAGAAAAAACTAAAACTATTGAAAAAGTCTTTATGGAACTTACCGAAGCGAATGATGACGGAATCCTCTATAAGAAGCATTTTAGACCGGAGTTTGAGAGAATCTGTGCAAACGGAAATTTCTCAATCTTTGTAATGTCATCAGATCGTTCCATAGTTCTGTCCTCTGCTGGTGAGAGTTCTACAGCACGTATAGTCGGTCAGTTCTTTCAGTCAGTATTTGATAATCCGGAAGATAAAGTAATAAAGCAAACTCCTTCGTATACAATAGAATTACAGGACGATAACGATATAAACGGAGAATTTTTAGTTCTTTGGGGTAATCTCCCTGATGGAAATATGATTGTAATACGAAGTGCTATGGAAAGCTTGAAGGAAAGTGCACAGATTTCCAATAGATGTCTGCTTGTTGCTGGTGTTGTTTCGTTATTTATAGGTTTTATAGTTACAGCTTTTTTGACTAGACGTGTTACAAAGCCTATTACAGAGCTTTCCCGTCTTTCAAAGAAGATGAAAGACTTGGATTTTGAGGCAAAATATCATCCTAGAGCTAAAGAAAATGAAATCGATATTTTGGGAAAGAATTTCAATGAAATGTCATCTCGTCTGGAAGAAGTAATATGTCAGCTTAAGAATGCAAACGCAAGGTTGTCTAGAGATCTGGATGTAATGGGTAAAAATGAGGAGATGCGAAAAGAATTCCTTTCAAATGTTTCTCATGAATTAAAGACACCGATAGCTCTAATTGAAGGATATTCTGAAGGATTGAGAGATGGCGTAGCCAGTGATCCTGAAGATACAAAATACTATTTAGATGTAATAATCGATGAAAGCAAGAGAATGGACGATTTAGTTCAGCAGCTTTTGGCTCTTAACAAGCTTGAATTTGGAGAGAGAGAGTCTAGTTTATCTCGTCTGGATTTGACTTCAGCTGTTAAGGAAATGATTAAAAATGCCGATATATTATTACGGAAAAATGATATTAAGCTTAGATTTGATAATAGTAGGAAGATTTGCATCTGGGGTGATGAGATGTGCGTCGAGCAGATAGTCCAGAATTATTTATCTAATGCTATTCATTATGCTAAAGATGACAAGATTATTGATATTAATCTTTTAGAAGAGGATGACAAGGTCATTTTTTCTGTGTTCAATACGGGTGATTCTATTCCGGAAGAGTCTATTGATAAAATCTGGGATAAATTCTATAAGGTAGATAAGGCCAGAACTCGTGAATATGGTGGTAGCGGATTGGGTCTTTCAATCGTAAAAGCGTGGGCAGATGTTTATCATCAGGAATGTAAAGTTATAAATCATTCAGATGGAGTTGAATTTATATTTACTTTTGATAAGGCATAGCGAATAGAGCTTACGTTTATTAGGATTTTATTATGTTTTTATTGATTATTGTTATCGACAATGCTACGATTAATACAAGTTTTAAGCATTATGGGAGAATTGTATGAAGAAAAATAAAATCACAGTTCTTTTATTTCTATGCCTTTTTACTTTCACTTTGACTGGTTGCGGTACAAAGCTTGAGAAACTGTCTGATGAACAGGAAAAAGCAATTATCGCTTATTCTACAGCTTGTGTAGGTAGATATAATAAGAATCAGAACAAAGGATTCATCAAATATACTGAAGAGAAGAAGAGCGATACTTCAAAAGATAAAGATACTTCAGATAAGTCTTCAGATGATAAAAAGGACGAGGACTCTGATAAATCAAAGCCTGATGCTTCAACAGATAAGGCCACTAAAGAAAGCGGAACATCTATAAACGATGCCCTGAAGGTTGAAGGGATGAGCTTCAGCAGTGAAGGTACACAGGTTGTAGATAAATATACCTATGGCGACTATGTTTCACTTAGACCAAACAGTGGTAATTCCTATCTGGTGTATAAAGTTAAGGGCAAGAATGCTTCAGCAAATGAGATAAATGTTGATTTTTTATCTAAAGGGTATAAATTTAATTTTACTATAAATGGAACTGAAGTTGCATCGAATGATACAACGATACTTTTAAATGATTTGTCTACTTATCAGGCTACTGTGAAGCCTGGTGAAGAAGTTGAACTGGTATTATTGTTCCAGTTCCCTTCGTCTAAAGTTACTAATATGACAAGTCAGTCGATGGAAATGGTCAATGGTGACCAAACGATTAAGATAGGTCTGTAGAGACAAAGGAGGAGAACGGACATGGACACAAATATTTTGCTGGAATCAGGAACTAACGAGCTTGAGGTTCTGGAATTCACTGTGGCCGGTATTCATTATGGTATTAATGTTGCAAAGGTTTTAGAGATTATGCCTTATGAAGAGGTTACACCAATCCCAAATTCTAATCCTTTAGTTGAAGGTATTTTTATGCCTCGTGATACTATTATCTCGGTTATCAATCTTAGAAAATGTTTAGGTTATGAAGATGCTGATTCAAAAGACGGACTTTTGTTTATCACAAACTTCAATAACTTAAATACTGGTTTCCATGTAGATACAGTACTTGGTATTCACCGAGTTTCGTGGAAAGATATTAATGAACCTGATTCTACTATCAGTTCTGACGCCGGCGGTACAGCAACTGGTGTATTGAAGTGGGAAGACAGACTTATCGTTATCATCGATTTCGAGAAGATCGTAGCAGGTATCAATAAAGAAACTTCTCTTAAGGTTTCTGATTTGGATAACTACGAAGCTAAAGATAGAAGCGCATCTCCACTTCTTATCGCAGAAGATTCAAAGATGCTGATGAAGATGATTCAGGAAAGCTTGACAAAGGCTGGTTATACAAATCTCACACCTTGTTACAATGGTAAGGAAGCCTGGGATAGACTTAGAGAGCTTCGTGAAAAAGGAACAGTTCTCAATGATGTACATCTTATTATTACAGATATCGAAATGCCACAGATGGATGGACATAGATTATGTAAACTTATCAAAGAAGATGATACATTAAAGAAGATTCCAGTTGTTATCTTCTCATCACTTATTAATGATGATATCAGAAGAAAGGGCGAAGCTGTAGGAGCTGATGAACAGCTTACTAAACCTGAAATCGGTAAGCTCGTAGGTGCAGTTGATCGTCTTGTTGCACAGTATGAACAGTATCGTTCTGAAGACAAATAATTGATTTGGATTCATTAACGAGGGATGTGGAAATATTTCTCACATCCCTCATTTTTCTATTCGTTGGAGGATTACGACATTGCCAAACCAGGAAGACTACTTGGACAATCTATTAGATTCAATCCAGGACGTTAGACACAAAAAAAGAGCCGAAGAGAGTCGTGCGGATCAGATGAGACAGAAGAGAAATCAGGAGCGTAGAGCCATAAATCCTAATGAGGATTTCCTTGAGGCTTCTGGTCTGGATAATTATGAGCCAAAACCAGTCGTTCGTAATAATCTTAATGAATTTTTGTCTGAAGAGGCATTTCTAAAGGATTTTGAAGCTGAGTTAGATGATGATAATGCTGATGAATTCCTGAAAGAGTTTGAACGAGAGTTAGATGGTATATCTGCTGAAGATTCTGAAACAAAGGAAACTCCTGTAGAGGATTTTTCTGTTGATATGGAAAAAGAGCCATTAGAACAAGATATTCCTGTTGATTCAGAGGACGTCTCACTAGAGATGGAAGAAGCTCCTTTGGAAATGGAAGAAGCTCCACTTGAGATGGAGGAAGCTCCGCTTGAAATAGAGGAAGCTCCGCTAGAGATGGAGGAAGAACCATTAGAGATGGATGAAGCTCCTCTCGAAGAAGGGGATTTTTCGTTAGATTCATTAATGGCTAATGCTAAAGAAGCTATGGATGGAGAAGGAGATTTCCTTCAGGATGAATTCAAACCTGATGAACTCGATGAAGAAGTTCCTTTGAGCGCTGATGATGGCGGCTTGAATCTGGCTGGTGAAGAATCTTCAGATGATGCTGATTTGATGTCTCTCCTGCAGGGAGAAGGAGATGTGTCATTAGGAGAAATCTCTGATCTTTTAAATGCTGATGAATCAGGTGAAACTCTTGAAGAAGCAGAAGACCTTTTTAACCTGGAAGAAAATCCTGTTCCATCAGAGGAAGGCCCGATAGAAGCATCAGCTGAAAATTCAGAGGAAGAAGAACCAAAGAAACAGGGATTTTTATCAAAACTTCTATCTAAATTTAAGAAAAAAGATAAAGGTGGTAAAGACTCTGAAGAAGATAAATCTCTGGCAATCAGTGAGGAAACTCCAGATGATTTTGATTTAGAAAATCAGAAGATTCTAAAGGAGATGAGTGGAGAAGATATCGAGGCTCCAATTGATCCAGATGATGATGGGACTATGCTTATTTCGAATTTCTTTAAGAAATTCAAAGCAAAGAGCAAGGCAAAGAAGGAAGCAAAGGCTGAAGCAAAGAAGAATGCTCCAAAGAAGGAGAAGAAGCCTAAAAAGGAAAAGAAGCCAAAGCCACCTAAGCCTCCAAAACCACCAAAGAAGCCGGATAATTCACCTGTTATTCCTATTAAAGGATTAATAGTAAACCTGTTATTAGCTATTTCTTTAATAGTTATGGCAATACTTGCAGTTAATACTTTGCCAGAGAAGATTAGAATCAAAAATGCAAATCAGGCTTTTGCGGCAAAGAAATATGGCGAATGCTATGCAGCATTGTCCGGACAGTCTACTTATAAAGATCCTAAAGTTCAGGAACTTTATGACAAGACGGCTATGTTATATAACCTGGAACATAGATGGGAAAGATATCAGGCATTTATCAAGATGGAAAAATATGATTTTGCTCTGAATGAACTTCTCGTTTCTTATGGTATATATAGTAGTAATACTGATCAGGCAAAGGCTTTAGGTATAGAATCTGAGTATACGAAGTTTGGCGAGAATGCAAAACAGGCTTTACAGGATAAATTTAATGTTTCTCCTGAGAAAGCGTTAGAAGTATATAATTCTATGACCCGAAAGAAGTATACGATTGAGCTTAATCAGATAATTATAGATGCACATTTAGATAAGGCTAGTAAATATAAGAAGTAATTTGGCCGAAATAATAGATAAGGATAGACTATGTTAAATATTTCTTCCGATTGGAAAGATATATTAAAGGATGAATTTGAACAGGAATATTTTAATAATCTGGAAGATTTTTTGAGAGATGAGTATTCTACACATACCGTATATCCTCTACAGGATGAAATATTTAGCGCATATAATGTGACACCTTATTCAAAAGTAAAGGTAGTTATAATCGGACAGGATCCGTATCATAATCCTAACCAGGCTCACGGAATGAGCTTTTCGGTAAAGCCGGGAGTGAAATGTCCACCGTCATTAGTGAACATTTACAAAGAATTAAATGCAGAGTTAAATATTCCGATTTCAAAATCAGGATATTTGATGGGCTGGGCGAAACAGGGAGTATTTCTTTTGAACACTGTTCTTACAGTTAGAGAGAACGAACCTGGTTCACATGCAAAAAAAGGTTGGGAGCGATTTACAGATAGAACTATAGAAGCTCTATCGCAGTCAGACAGACCTATATGTTTTCTCCTATGGGGAAAACCTGCACAGACAAAGAAGAAACTTATCGCTTCAAATCCTAAGCATTTAATTCTTGAATCGGCTCATCCGAGTCCTCTGTCTGCATATCGCGGTTTCTTTGGCTGTAATCATTTTAAGGAGGCCAATGATTTCTTACGCGAGGCAGGGTTAGAGGAAATTGATTGGAGTATTAGTGAGTGTTGATTTTCTCTAAAATCGCATGATATAATACTGATACCATGGAAGGAAGGGTAGGTGGATAGATATGTCAGGATTGAATATTCAAAACAACAGCTGGAATGGCTGGACATCATCTTCAATAGGAACACTATTTTCTGGGTTTGCACCTACTGGTGTGAACAGTTTGTCGTCGATTGTCAGCGACTATTCTCAGATTAAAAACGGATCTTATGGTAAGCTTGTAAAGGCTTATTATGATAAGATTGAAACACCTACTACAAAGAAGACTAATTCTGAGAAAAAGATAGTTTCCAAAGATTCAAAGAAAACTACAGAGAAATTAGACACAAATTCTAAAGCTGCTGCAACTGATGCAAAGCAGCTTGCTAATGTTGCCGGCAAGTTTAATTCAAAGCTTTTTTCAAAGACTAATGTTAAAGATGCTGAAGGAAAGACAGAATATAACTATGATTATTCAAAGATTTATGCTGCCGTGTCTGATTTTGCATCTTCATATAATGACGTTCTTTCCAGTACAGACAAATTAAAAGATAGTTCTGTAGAGAGAAGTGTTTCATCTATGCTTAATACAACTCGAATTAATGCGACTGCGCTTCAGAAGATAGGAATCAATGTTAAAGCTGATTCTACTCTTTCTGTAGATAAAGAAACATTTATGAAGAGTGATATTTCTGATATAAAGAAATTATTTGAAGGAAAGAATTCATATGCGGCTGGAGTGGCTTTACAGGCTGACTCTATCAGTGCCTCTATCGTAGGCAACAGTGGCTACAACAAGAATGGTAGCTACAATGTTAAGGCTTATGATTTCTTCTCAGAGTATATTTAAACATATTTAAGGCCCCGGTTTAATCTCCGGGGCTTTAATTATGCTTAAATCCTAAGCATAAAACCAAGAAATATTTATTTTTATAGGAGGATGTAATGAAACTTTCTACTACTAGAGACGTGCTTAGCTCAAATTCTTATCCTGGAAGAGGCATTATTACAGGTTTATCACAGGATGGGAAGACAGCAATCTGCGCCTATTTTATAATGGGCAGAAGTGAAAACAGTAGAAACAGAGTATTTGAGGAGACTGCTGACGGTATTAGAACACGTGCTTTTGATGAGTCTAAACTGGAAGATCCTAGTCTCATCATTTATTCACCAGCTAGAACTTTTGGCAAGAATATTATCGTAACAAATGGAGACCAGACGGATACTATATATGAGGGACTGAAAAAAGGACTTTCTTTTGAACAGAGTCTCAGAAGTCGTACGTTTGAACCTGATGCTCCTAATTACACACCTAGAATTTCATCTTGCATGAATTTTGAGGGTGGTTATTCTTTTGAAATTTCTATTTTAAAGTCCAATGAGGGAAATCCTGATTGTACAGATAGATATAATTTTTATTATGACAAACCAATAGCTGGTGAAGGAAGATTTATTCATACTTACGTAGGAGATGGTAATCCATTGCCTTCTTTTGAAGGTGAACCTGAGCGTGTATCAATAGGTGGTAATATCGATGAATTTACAGCTGAAATCTGGGAGGCTTTAAATGAAGATAACAAGATTTCACTGTACACTGTTTTTGTCGATGTTGAAACAGGGAAAAAGGAAACACGTATTATTAATAAAAATAAATAATGGATTTAATTTTCTATGAAAGGCTTATAAAATGAAAGAGTTTTCACTTAAGTATGGATGTAACCCAAATCAGAAACCAGCTAGAATTTTTATGGAAGAAGGAGAACTTCCGATTAAGGTTCTGAATGGTAGACCTGGATATATTAACTTTCTGGATGCTTTAAATGGCTGGCAGCTTGTTAAAGAATTAAAAGAAGCAACCGGTTTATGCGCAGCAACTTCTTTTAAACACGTTTCACCTGCAGGAGCTGCAGTAGGAGTTCCTCTTACGGATATTGAGAAGAAAATCTATTGGGTAAATGATATGGATATTGAATTTACTCCGCTTGCATCTGCATATGCAAAGGCTAGAGGCGCTGACAGAATGTCTTCTTTTGGAGATTTTATTTCTCTTTCAGATGTTTGCGATGTTGCTACAGCAAAGATTATAAAGCGAGAAGTTTCTGATGGGGTTATCGCACCTGGATATGAACCTGAAGCTTTAGAAATTCTTAAAGCAAAGAAGAAAGGTAATTATAATATCTTAGAAATTGACCCTGAATATGTACCTGACCCGATAGAGAGAAAACAGGTATTTGGAATCACATTCGAGCAGGGTAGAAACGAATATCCTATAGACGTTAATTGCTTAAATGAAATCGTGACAGAGAACAAAGAACTGCCAGAAGAGGCAAAGAGGGATTTGTTAATTTCTCTTATAACTTTAAAGTATACTCAGTCAAACTCAGTTTGCTATGTAAAGAATGGACAGGCTATCGGTATCGGAGCTGGTCAGCAGTCTAGAATTCACTGCACCAGATTAGCAGGAAACAAAGCTGATAACTGGTTCTTGCGTCAGAATCCAAAAGTATTGAATCTTCCATTTAAGGATGATGTCAGAAGAGCTGACAGGGATAATGCTATCGATTTATATATCGGTGATGAGAGCGAAGATCTCCTGGCAGATGGTGCTTGGGAACATCTTTTTACAGAGAAGCCTGTTGAGTTTACCAGAGAAGAGAAGAAAGAATGGTTAAAGCAGAACACAGGTGTTTCATTAGGATCAGATGCTTTCTTCCCATTTGGGGATAATATTGAAAGAGCTCATAAGAGTGGTGTTTCATATGTATGTGAACCGGGTGGTTCTATTAGAGATGATCATGTAATAGAAACAGCCAATAAATACAATATGGTAATTGCATTTACTGGCTTTAGATTATTTCATCATTAATTGATACGAATCGGATATGGACTGCTTAATTCGCTTTTGTAGATAAGGTTCGTCTTAGCAGTAAGTACTGATTTATAAATTTCATCAGCCTTCGTGTTTAGGTCAAATTCGATTTGGCCTAAATGCGAAAGGCTTTTTTTATCTTTTGCTGTATTTAGAATTACCGGGACACTTGCCTTCTCTGTCAGTGCTGATACGAGAGGAGATGCATCAGTTCTAAATCCTAAGACTCGAATATAATTTATTAATTCAAAAGTTAATTTGTCTGGATTTAGCAGTAAACTGAACAATTTTCGTGATACAGCTGTGTAGGTTACATTTTTTGTTTTAATCAGTTCTATAAAAGAAGATGCGGTTTTATATTCGTATAAATGATTATAAATACGTTTTTCTAAATCATCTTCTGGCTCGTTTTTGGAGAAGTATTTTATTAATCCTACTTTTAATATCAAGTCAAAATCGCTTAACTGTAGGAGGTTGTTTGAGTCTATTAACTCAGAGTACATATCGTATAACTCTGGAGGGATTATCTCGCTAATCTGTGGCAGGTTATAGAAATTTCTTCTAATATATTCAGCTGAGTATGCTTTTTCGTCTGAATGATAGTCTCCGTGCTGCCTCTTGAAAGCATGCATTTCGAAATCGCAGTCGTATTTTAGATTGTTTTTCATATATTCGATTGCGAGAATATTGTTCGGGAGACTTAAAAGTTCGATTTCTTCCTTATTAAGTTCTAGTATTTCGCCTGAACTTTCAAATACTGCTCTGGCATAAGTTTCTCCGAAGGAAATTTTTTTCCGTAAAAGCTCTTTATATTTGGGTGGCTCTTCATATAGAAGATGTGCAACTTTACCCAGTAAGTCTGTATCATCTGTCTCTGCTCCAAATACAACAGAATCGACGATATTTGTAGACTTCATGATCTGAAGGGATTTACCGGCGTAAGTTTCTGCGCTGGATAGGACAGAAGTGAGAGGTAATTCGATGACCATATCGTATCCGGCTTTTAATGCCATCTTTACACGTTCTTGTTTTGAAAAAAAAGCACACTCGCCCCTTTGTACAAAAGACGGACTCATACAGGCGATAACATAATCGCTTGAAAGGTTTGATTTTGCATAATTCAGGGGGTATAGATGACCTTTATGTAATGGGTTAAATTCTGCTGTAATTGCTGTAATTTTCATCGAATTTGCTTTCTTTCTCTTTTGAATATTGGGTTTAGTTATAGTATAATGACCTCGATTATTTTGTGTCAATATTGAAAGGATTGTGAAATGGATATTTTAGTAATTAACTGTGGTAGCTCTTCACTGAAGTATCAGGTTCTTAATTCAGATACTGAAGAAGTGCTTGCAAAAGGTCTTTGCGAAAGAATCGGTATCAGTGGTGTTCTTAAATATACTCCAAAGGGTGGAGAAACAGAAGTATCAGAACTTGATATGCCTACACATACAGAGGCTATTAAATATGTACTTGAAGCTCTTACAAATGAAAAAACAGGTGTACTTAAGAGTCTGGACCAGATTGATGCTGTAGGTCACAGAATCGTACATGGTGGTGAAGCTTTTAGCGAAGCAACACTTATTACAGAAGATGTAATCAAAGCTGTAGAAGGCTGCAATGATTTGGCTCCTCTTCATAATCCGGCAAATATTATCGGTATCAGAGCATGCCAGGCTGTTATGCCAAACGTTCCTATGGTTGGTATCTTTGATACAGCTTTCCATGCAACTATGCCAAAGAAAGCATATCTTTACGGTATTCCTTATGAATATTATGAAAATGATAAACTTCGTCGTTATGGCTTCCATGGAACCAGCCATAGCTTCGTTTCAAAGAAAGCTGCTGAGCTTATCGGCAAGCCATATGATCAGTGTAAGACGGTAGTATGTCATCTTGGAAATGGTGCATCTATCTGTGCAGTTGAAAATGGTAAATCAGTTGATACATCAATGGGACTTTCTCCACTTGAAGGTTTGATCATGGGAACTCGTTCTGGTGATATCGATCCATCTGTAATTCAGTATATCGCTAATCACTATGACAAATCTCTCGATGAAGTAGTAGAAATCCTTAACAAGAAATCAGGTGTTCATGGACTTTCTGGAATTTCTTCTGACTTTAGAGATATCACACAGGGTATCGAAGAGGGAAATGAAAGAGCAATCGCAGCTATGGATGCTTACTGCTATAGAGTAGCAAAGTATGTTGGTTCATATATTACTGCAATGCATGGTGTAGATGTGGTTGTATTTACAGCTGGTATTGGTGAAAACAACAGCATCGTTCGTAGTAAAGTTATGGGATACTTCGATTATCTCGGAGTAGTAGAGGATAAGGAAGCAAACAGTGTAATGCATATTGGAGATGATACTCTGATGACTACAGCTGTTTCAAAGATTCCTTTCTATGTAATCCCTACAGACGAAGAACTTTCTATCTGCAGACAGACTGTTGAGGTTCTAAAAAACGCGTAATTTAATTGTTGACAAAGCTTGAAAAGTCTGTATAATTAGAAAAGTATGGATTGGAGAAGAACGTGTTAATCGATATCACTAAAGCATTAAACGAAGAAGGATATAAGAAAACTTTTCCTGTTTCGATTGCGAAAGAGGATATCGAGCTTGGCAATGATTACGTTGCCGCGCATGATATTGAGACCGAAATCCAGATTAAAAATGATAATGGCTCAGCTCTCTTCATCGAGTGCGATGCGAAAGTTGACCTAACTGCACCATGCAGCAGATGTCTCAAAGAAACATGTGTTAGTTTAGATATTCATATTGATGAAGAACTTAAACTTAGCAGACACGAGATCATTTTAGATGATGATAACGATGCACCTTTTGTTGAAGGCGAATTCTTAAATGCATGCAAGCTTCTCCATGAATGGATTCTCAGTGCTTTACCTACAAAGGTATTGTGCAAGGAAGACTGTAAAGGCTTATGTCTGAAATGCGGTCAGAATCTAAATGAGCGAGACTGTGATTGCGACCGAACTGTCATGGACCCGCGAATGGAGAAATTCAAAGACTTATTTGATAAATTTAAGGAGGTGTAGACGATGTCAATTTGCCCAAAGAATAAATCATCAAAGGGAAGAAGAGACAGAAGAAGAGCGAACTGGAAAATGAGCGCTCCAACTCTTGTCCGTTGCTCAAAGTGCGGCGCTCTTATGATGCCACACAGAGTATGCAAGGCTTGTGGATCTTACAATAAGCGTGAGATCGTATCTTCTGATAAATAATTTTAAAAATTTCGACCTCCGCTGTATGGCGGAGGTCTTTTTTTCTTTACTAAACGTTTGATATATAGTATATTTTTATATGGTTTTTTGACTGTAGAACGTGAGGTAAATATGAGCGAAAAAACTATAGTAGCTCTCGATGCAATGGGAGGAGATAACGCTCCTGTTGAAATCGTAAAGGGAGCTGTTGAAGCCGTAAATTCTACAAATGATGTAGAAGTTTTGCTGTTTGGTAATGAAGAAGCTATTAATACGGAGCTTTCTAAATACAAATTCAATTCAGAAAATATTAAGGTTGTACCTACGACGGAAGTTATTGAAACTTCAGATCATCCGGTTCAGGCCATTACGAAGAAAAAGGATTCTTCTTTGGTACGTGCTTTAAAAGCTGTTAAGAATAATGAAGCGGATGCATTTGTCTCTGCAGGAAACTCAGGTGCTATACTTGCAGGTGGTCAGGTTCTGGTAGGTAGAATCAAGGGAGTAAAAAGAGCTCCTTTTGCACCGATTATTCCTACTGAAAAGGGACCTGCACTTCTACTGGATGCAGGAGCAAATGTAGACTGTAAAGCTGAGAATCTCGTTCAGTTTGCAAAGATGGGCGCTATTTACATGCGACCTATTTTAAAGAGAGAGCCTAGAGTAGGAATTGTAAATCTGGGTGTAGAGGAAGAAAAAGGAAATGCTCTGGTTAAAGAGGCTTTCCCTCTACTTAAAGAAGCAGAAGGTATTAATTTCATCGGAAGCGTAGAATCCAGAGATATTCCTTTTGGTGAAGCAGATGTCATCGTATGTGAAGCTTTCACGGGAAATGCTATTTTAAAGATGTTTGAAGGCGTAGCTAAGCTCTTTGGAAAACTTATGAAAAAAGCTTTCCTTAGCTCTATTAAATCAAAGCTAGGAGCTGCGTTAGCACTTCCTGCTTTAAAGAAAGAATTGAAAAATTATGACACTTCTACCTATGGTGGAGCACCAATGCTCGGCCTTAAAGGTTTAGTAGTAAAGACTCATGGTAATGCAAAAGCTGTTGAGGTAAAGAATTCTATCCTTCAGTGTAGGGATTTCAAAAATCAGCATATTTTGGAAGCTATTCAGAATGAGTTAGGAGAATAATTAAAAAGGAGATAATTATGGAACTTGATATTTTAAAGAAATCTATAGCGGATGTTTTGTCAGTAGATCCAGACGAAATCACACTTGATTCTACATTTGAAGAGGATCTCGGAGCAGATTCACTTGATTTATATCAGATTCTTCTCGATGTACAGGATCAGCTCGGACTCGAAGTAGATGAGCAGGATCTCATAGAAGTTAGAACTGTCGGAGATGCTATCGAGCTTATCGAAAACGCTAGATAATTATTTTTAATCTATATGTTAGGTTGCCCTTTCTTCGGAAAGGGTGATTTTTTCTATTATTAATGGAGGTTCTATGAAAGATATAGCAGAACTTGAGCAGCGTATCGGTTATGTCTTTAAAGACAAACAGCTGATTACTCAAGCTATGACACATAGTTCTTATGCAAACACAAATCATATGAAGAAACACTCCGATAATGAACGTCTCGAGTTCCTCGGCGATGCAGTTTTAGAGGTTGTTTCTAGTAAATTTTTATATGATAAATTTCCTGATTACGATGAAGGAAGTCTTAGTAAACTTCGCGCAAGCCTGGTTTGCGAACCGACTTTATCTTATTGTACTGAGGAAATTGATCTGGAAAAATATATCCTTCTAAGTGAAGGAGAAGAAAAAACTGGCGGTAGAAAGAGAAAATCTATCCGTTCTGATGCTATGGAAGCTCTCATCGGTGCTTTGTTCCTCGATGGAGGAATGGATGTCGCAAAGGCTTTCATTCTAAAATATATTCTGACTGATATAGAGCATAAACAGCTATATCATGATTGCAAGACTGCACTTCAGGAAGTGGTTCAGTCTATGCATAAGACACTTTCCTACGAATTAGTTGGAGAAGAAGGACCTGATCATATGAAGACTTTCTATGTGGATGTTCTCGTAGATGGTAAAGTATGTGGTTCTGGAAAAGGTAACTCGAAGAAAGCGGCCGAACAGGAAGCAGCCTTTATGGCGATGAAACGCTTCAAGAAGGATATATAAATAAAGGAAGATTATGTATTTAAAAAGTATTGAGATGCAGGGGTTCAAATCCTTTGCGAACAAGATAGTTCTGGATTTCCATGATGGTATTACCGGAATCGTTGGACCGAATGGTTCGGGAAAAAGTAACGTAGCAGATGCTGTTAGATGGGTACTCGGTGAACAGAGTGCAAAGCAGCTTCGTGGTGCATCTATGCAGGACGTTATTTTTTCCGGAACGGAGAATAGACGTGCTCTCGGATTTGCTTATGTTGCAATTACTATGGATAACTCTGATCACACACTTCCGGTTGAATACAACGAAGTAACGGTTTCTAGACGAGTTTATAGATCTGGTGAGTCTGAGTATATGATTAACCAGGTTCCTTGTCGTCTGAAGGATGTACAGGAACTCTTCTTTGATACTGGTGTCGGTAAAGAGGGATATTCTATCATCGGACAGGGTCAGATCGACAAGATTCTTTCTGGAAAGCCTGAAGATAGAAGAGAACTGTTTGATGAAGCAGTAGGTATCGTAAAGTATAAAAAGAGAAAAGAAGCTGCAGAGAAAAAACTTACAAATGAGCATGATAATCTGCTTCGTGTAAACGATATTCTGGTTGAGCTTGAGAGTCGAGTACTTCCACTTCAGGAACAGAGCGAAACTGCAAAGAAATACCTGAAATTAAAGGAAGATCTGAAGAAACTCGATGTAAACATGTTTATTCAGGAAACTGAGCGTATCGAGCAGGAACAGGAAAAGACAAAAGCAAACGGCGAAATCGTACAGAAAGATTTACTGGAAAATCAGCAGCATTTAAACGATATTAAACAGGAATACAGCGAACTCGAGCAGAAACTTCGTGATTCAGAAGAGTCTATTGAAAACTATCGTGTTGAAGAGAACAAGATTATCGATGAAAAAAATGAAATCGAGAAACAGATTTCCATCTTAAACGAACAGATTAAGATGTCTAAAACATCTGATGAGGACCTCGGTAAACGTATCGATGCTTTGATTTCAGATAAAGCCAATAAAGAGGAAGAGTTAAAGAAAGTTATCGCAGAAAAAAGTGAGACTGAAGAACTCCTTTCAGGTATCAGAGAACGCTTAAAAGAAGCTATTGATAAGAAGAATGATATCGAAGGCAAGATTCGCAGTGCTAACGACAGAATTGATGCTGCGCAGAATCGTATTGTAGAAATCCTGCGTGAAAATGCTGAGATTAAATCTGAAGAGCAGAAATACAGCACTATGAGAGAGCAGGCAAATATAAAGAAGGCTTCTCTCGTAAAACAGATGATTGAAAGAAAGAGTGATGAGGAAAATCTCATCGCTTTAAAGCAGGATAAAGAAGCTGCTTATAAAAAGGCAAATGAAGATTATTTAGAAGCTGTAGAGAACCGCAAATCTCTCGAGCAGAAGAGTCTCGAATGGGAGACAAAGAAAGCGCAGGCAGAAGAGAAATCACAGGATTTGATTCTTAAGATAAAGACTGCAGAACATTCTTTAGAGTCTCTGAAAAACATGGCAGAACGCTATGAGGGCTTTGGAAACAGTGTAAAGACTGTTATGGAAGAAAAGGCTCATGAGAGTGGGCTTATCGGTGTAGTTTCGGATTTGATTTCTGTAGATAAAAAATACGAAGTTGCGATTGAAACCGCTTTAGGTGGTAATATCCAGAATATCGTAACAGAAGATGAAGCTACAGCTAAGCGAATGATTGCTACTTTGAAGGAAAAACGAGCTGGACGAGCTACTTTCCTTCCACTGACTTCAGTTCATCCTGAAAAAGAAAGATTTACAAACGGTGAATTGGACGAAGAAGGCGTAGTAGGCGTGGCTTCTGATCTGGTCGATACAGAGAACAGATTTAAGGATGTTATTCGTTATCTGGTTGGTCGTGTCCTCGTTATCGATACAATGGACCATGCTCTTAAGTTTGCAAAAGCTCATAAGTATAAAGAGCATATTGTAACTTTAGAGGGTGAATATCTGAGACCGGGCGGATCTCTGACAGGTGGTGCATTTAAGAACAAGAATAATCTGCTTTCGCGTACACGTAGACTGGAGCAGCTTGAAAGCTCACTTAAAGAAAACAGAGAAGAGTTTGATGCATTGAAGGCGAGACTCGGTGAGATCCAGACAGCTTTCGAATTAAACAAATCTGAACTTAAGGATATGAGAGCAAACGAGAATCAGCTTATGCTGGCTCTGAATACTGCAAAGATTGAGTTTGATCAGGCTTCAAAGAAGGTTGATGAACAGAGTGATTTCTCAAATGGTATTGAAGATGAGAAGAATGCTATCGAGAAAGAACTTATTGATATCGAAACAAAGAAGAAAGAAGCTACGGAAAAGCTTTTAAGTCTCGATGAGGAGCAGAAGTCACTTAATAAATCTATTACAGATCTACGTGACAGTTTGGATTCTATTTCAGACGGAGCTCCGGAAGCTGCAGACCAGGTTTCAAAGATACGAATCGAAGAATCTAATGCGCTTCAGAAACTCGTATTTATCGAGGAAAATGAGAAGCGTATTAATACAGAAATCGAAAAATGTGTTTCTGACATCGAAAAAATGCAGGATGATTCAAAGAATTCTGCAACTGTAAACGAAGAAAAACAGAAACAGATTGAAGAACTCACAAAGAAATTAGAAGATTTCGATGTGATTAGAAAATCACTTTCTGCAAAACGTGAACAGGCAATCATCGATAAAGATGAGATGGATAACAAGTATAAAGGTTTCTTTGACAAGAGAGCTGAAGTCGCAGATAGAATCAATGCTCTCGACAGAGATCTCTATAGATTGAAGTCCAAGTTACAGAAACTTACAGAAGAACTTGAGTACCAGAACAATTACATGTGGGAAGAGTATGAACTTACACTTCACAGCGCTATGGATTTACGTGATGAAGAAGTTATCAATTCCACAAATATCAAGAAGGATATCTCTAGTATTAAAGAAGAAATCCGTAAGATGGGAAATGTAAATGTTAATGCTATAGAAGAGTACAAAGAAGTTTCTGAAAGATATGAATTCCTGAAGAAACAGCATGATGACCTTATCGAAGCCGAAGACGCTCTGAAGAAGATTATTGCTGATCTCGATGAAGGAATGCGTCAGCAGTTTGAAGAAGGATTCAAAGATATTCAGAGAGAATTTGATAAGGCTTTCAAAGACCTCTTTGGAGGTGGAAAGGGTACTCTCGAACTTTGTGAAGGTGAGGATATCCTTGAAACAGGTATTAAGATTGTAGCTCAGCCGCCTGGAAAGAAGCTTATCAATATGATGCAGATGTCCGGTGGAGAAAAAGCTTTGACAGCTATTGCGCTTCTGTTTGCTATTCAGCATTTGAAACCATCACCGTTCTGTTTGCTGGATGAGATTGAGGCTGCGCTTGATGATTCAAACGTAGATAGATTTGCAAATTATCTTAAGAAACTTACAAAGAATACTCAGTTTATCGTTATCACTCATAGAAGAGGTACGATGAATGCCGCAGACAGATTATATGGTATTACTATGCAGGAAAAGGGTGTATCTGTCCTCGTATCAGTAAACCTGATTGAGAATCAGCTCGATCAGTAATTTGTATCCGGAAAAAGGAGGAAGTATGGCAGAAGAAAAAAGTGGATTTTTTTCCAGACTGTTTTCGGGTCTTTCAAAATCCAGAGAAGGATTTGCTGATAATGTAGATAATGTATTCCTGGGATATGAACGCATAAATGATGACCTCTTCGAAGAGCTCGAAGAGGTGCTCATCATGGGTGATCTGGGAATGAATACTACAGAAGAAGTCTTAGATGAACTTCGTGATGTTGTAAAAAAGGAACGTATAAAAAGTCCGGGCGTTTTAAAGATTAAACTGATTGAAATTCTGGAACGTTATATTGCTGTAGATGAGTCAGCCTATGATTTTCTGAACGGTAAGTCAGTGATTATGGTTGTCGGTGTTAACGGTGTAGGAAAGACTACAACTATCGGAAAGCTGGCACAGACATACAAAGACGAAGGGAAGAAAGTTATTATTGCTGCTGCAGATACATTTAGAGCAGCTGCGAGAGAACAGCTTGAAATCTGGGCTGAGAGAGCTGATGTGGATATAGTCGGTAGCGAAGAAGGAAGCGATCCATCCAGCGTTATCTTTGATGCAATCAGCGCTATGAAGTCACGAAATGGAGATGTCCTTCTGATAGATACAGCCGGTCGTCTTCATAATAAGAAGAACCTGATGAATGAGCTTTCAAAGATGAATCGTATCATCGATAGAGAGTGCGAAGGGTATAATAGAGAGACTTTTGTAGTTTTAGATGCTACAACAGGCCAGAATGCTATTATGCAGGCTAGAGAATTTGCTTCTGTTACAGATATTACTGGAATAGTTCTTACAAAGATGGATGGTACTGCAAAGGGCGGAATCGCTTTTTCGGTAGCTAAAGAGCTTGAGTGTCCAGTGAAGTATATCGGTGTAGGAGAAACGGCAAAGGATTTGCAGAAATTTAATCCTTCTGAATTCTCAAAGGCTTTGTTTGGCGAAATCAAGGAAGAAGATGCAGCTTCAGAAACAGAGTAGTCGGCTTAAATACTTGAAAACCACATATTGCAAAACTGTAAAGAAAAAACACTTGACTGTAAAGTGTTTTTTCTTTATACTATCACAAGTGAGGTTTTATGGAAGATAAGATTATGCAAGGAAATCTCTATGAATTCTATGGAGATCTCTTAAATGAACATCAAAAGAAAATATACGAAGATTATGTTCTGAATGATTTCTCTCTCGGCGAAATCGCTGAGAATGAAGGAATTACGAGACAGGGTGTTCATGATCTCGTAAAAAGAGCCACAAATACGCTTTTGGAATACGAAAGCAAACTTGGGATGATGAATAGATTTTTTTCAATCAGAAATGAAATCAATGAAATGAAAGACATGATTTCTGATGGGAATTATGATAGTAGCCAGTTGCTTGAGATTTTAAAAAGAATTGACGGAGAATTGTAATGGCATTTGAAAGTCTATCTGAAAAGATTCAAAACGTATTTAAAGGACTCCGCGGAAAAGGCCGACTCAGCGAAGCTGATGTAAAGGCCGCTATGAAAGAGGTTAAATTAGCACTTCTTGAAGCGGATGTTAATTTTAAAGTTGTTAAGAAATTCATTTCCGATGTAACTGAAAGAGCTGTAGGTACAGATGTACTTAACGGATTGAATCCGGCTCAGCAGGTTATTAAGGTCGTAAATGAGGAGATGGTAAACCTCCTCGGATCTGAAAGCGCGGAACTTGAATTTGAACCGGGACAGGCTATCACGGTAATCATGATGGCAGGTCTTCAGGGTGCCGGTAAGACAACCACAGCTGCAAAGCTCGCTGGAAAGCTTACCGAAAAGAGCAAGAAACCTCTTCTGGTACCTATGGATATATACAGACCGGCGGCTGCAAAGCAGTTGGAGGTCAATGCTGAAAAAGTAAAAGTTGATATTTTTCAGCCTACAGACAATACAAATGTATTGGCTATTGCCCGTGAATCTTTGGAATATGCAAAGAAAAACGGAAACAAGGTAGTCATCTTCGATACTGCCGGACGTCTTCATATCGATGAAGATATGATGAAGGAGCTTCGCGAAGTAAAAGAAAACATTAAAGTTACTGATACTGTGCTCGTAGTTGATGCTATGACCGGTCAGGATGCGGTAAATGTTGCAAAGACTTTCGAAGATGAAATCGGTATCGATGGTGTAATCCTGACTAAGCTTGATGGTGACACTCGAGGTGGTGCAGCGCTTTCAATCAAGGCTGTAACCGGAAAGCCTATCCTGTATGCAGGTATGGGCGAGAAACTTTCAGATCTCGAGCAGTTTTATCCAGATAGAATGGCTTCTAGAATTCTCGGAATGGGAGATGTCCTTTCCCTGATTGAAAAAGCAGAGGCCAACATCGACAAAGAAAAAGCTTTAGCACTTTCAAAGAAAGTAAAGAAAGCATCTTTTGATTTCGATGATTATCTTCTGTCTATGGAACAGATGCAGAAGATGGGTGGTTTAGGAAGTATCCTCGGTTTGATGCCTGGTCTCACAGGTAAACAGACAGATCAGATTATGAATGCTGTAGATGATAAGAAACTTCTACATATCAAAGCAATCATTGAATCTATGACTATTGAGGAAAGAGCTAATCCTAAACTTATGAGTCCTAGCCGAAAGGCGAGACTTGCAAAAGGCAGTGGCGTTGACATCGCTGAGGTAAACCGTTTTATTAAACAGTTTAATGAAGCTCAGAAGATGATGAAGAAAATGCCGGGTATGATGAAAAGAAAAGGAAAAGGTTCATTCCGATTCCCTTTCTAATAGATTTTAAGGAGGAATAATCATGGCAGTAAAAATTCGTTTAAAGAGACTTGGTCAGAAGAAGGCACCTTTCTATAGAATCGTTGTAGCTGACTCAAGATCACCTAGAGATGGTCGTTTCATCGAGGAAATCGGAACTTACGATCCAACAAAGGATCCATCAGTTTACAATCTTGATGAAGAAGCTGCAAAGAAGTGGCTTTCAAATGGTGCTAAGCCAACTGAGACAGTTAACAAACTCTTCAAAATTGCTGGAATCATTAAATAATTGATTTTTAGTAACGGAAGGGGTGGGTCTCAATTATGAAAGAACTCGTAGAATTTATCGCTAAATCCTTAGTTGATTCACCATCTGAAGTTTCAGTTTCAGAACGTGAAGATGCAAAGAATATATATCTTAAACTTCACGTAGCTTCTTCCGATATGGGGAAGGTTATCGGAAAGAAAGGTAAAATCGCTAAATCTATCAGAACTGTAGTTAAAGCTGCAGCTTCAAAGACAGATAAGCGAGTTATCGTTGATATTGAGGATTAGTAAATAGGGGCAGTTTTGTACTGCCTCTATTTTTTATTAAGGGAGATTATTCATGTCAGAATTACTACGTGTAGGTATAATTGGAAAAGCACAGGGTATCAGAGGAGAAGTTAGAGTTCATCCTACTACAGATACACTTGAAGATTTCATGGAAATCGATAACTTTGTCCTGGGTAAATCCAGAATTAAAGGTTTATCCGAGCTCACACTCGAAAAAGTTAGAATACAGAAGAACTTCTGTATCGTAAAATTTGAAGAAATCAAAGACAGAAATAATGCAGAACTTCTAAATGGAGCAGAACTTTTTATAGATAGAGCTGATGCTATCGAACCAGAAGATGGAATGTATTATTATTCGGATATTATAGGATGTGAAGTCGTTACAGAGGAAGGCAGAAGTCTCGGAACACTGACTGACATCTATGAAACAGGCGCAAATGATGTATATAGCGTCGTAAACAAAGACACAAAGAAAGAAATATTATTACCTGCTATCAAGGATGTAATCCTCGATGTAGATGTTTCGAATAAAAAGATTTTAGTTCACCTGCTTTCAGGCCTGGAGGATCTAAATTAATGAATTTTCATATTTTAACTTTGTTTCCTGAGATGGTTTCTGATGGACTGAATACCAGCATCATCGGCCGTGCAAAGGAAAATGAAGCTATTTCTATTGAAACTACAAATATCAGAGACTATACTACAGAAAAACACGGTAAAGTCGATGATTATCCTTATGGTGGTGGAGCTGGAATGCTTATGCAGGCTCAGCCTATTTATGATGCATACCAGGCAGTTACAAATGGTAAAAAAGTAAGAACTGTTTATGTAACTCCTCAGGGACATACATTTAATCAGAAGATGGCGCATGATTTTGCGCAGGAAGAAGAGCTCGTAATCCTATGCGGTCATTACGAAGGAATCGATGAAAGAGTTCTCGATGAAATAGTTACTGATCGTGTTTCTATAGGTGATTATGTTCTTACAGGTGGAGAACTCGCAGCTATGGTTATGGTTGATGCGATTTCCAGACTTGTTCCCGGTGTACTGCATAATGATGATTCTTCTATGGATGAATCATTTGAAAACGGACTCTTAGAGTATCCACAGTATTCTCGTCCTGCTGTTTGGAATGGAAGAGAAGTTCCACCTATTTTGCTTTCTGGAGATCATAAGAAGGTAGATGAGTGGCGTCATAACATGTCTTTACTTCGTACGAAGAAGTATAGACCAGATTTGTTGGAAAAATACGAATTAAATGACAAAGAGCGCAAATTCTTAGAAGAAAACAGTTGAAAAAAATAGATTTTACTGATATTATATTTGAGTTGTATTTTTTGTTCGGCGGTCCTCTGTTACCAATTAGGTATTAAGAACGTCTGAAGATGGAGGAAACAAAATGAACGCATACGAAGTTATTAGAGAAATTGAGAATGGCGAGAAGAAGTCAGAAGTAGTTGACTTCAGAGTTGGTGACACAGTTCGTGTTCACAACAAGATTCGCGAAGGTAACCGTGAAAGAATCCAGATCTTCGAAGGTGTTGTACTTAAGAAGCAGGGTGGTTCAAACCGTCAGACTTTCACAGTAAGAAAGATTTCTGGTGGAATCGGTGTTGAGAAGACATGGCCACTTCACAGCCCTAACGTTGAGAAGATCGAGATCGTTCGTCAGGGTAAAGTTAGAAGAGCTAAGCTTAACTACCTTAGAGAACGTGTTGGTAAGAAAGCCAAGATCAAGGAAGTTATCAGAAAATAATTTTCGTTCGATTCAAAGGCAGTCACTTATTTGGGTGGCTGTCTTTTTTTGACTTGTTTAGAAGGCTTAAATGCGATATATTTTTAGTTATGAGTAATATAATATTAGACAACAAATTAAAAAATAAATCTTTTAAGAGAAGAGATTCTCTCGATTTCAATCGTAGAAGAAAGAAGATTGATTTCGACAAATGGCAGAGACGCGGGATTTTTACTTTAGAGGTCCTGGCAGTTATATTTTTTGCATATCTAATAGTCAAATCTATAGGTATTAAAAGTCAGAACTTCGGTGAATCCATGGAGAAAACAATAGCGAGTGGCGATTATGTATTAGTAGATAGACTAATCTATAAGATTAAATCGCCTAAAGTGGATGACATCATTATCTTTAAACCAAAGGATTCTGGTTCTTCACACTCTATTAAGCGCGTAGTAGGTGTACCTGGTGACAAAATCGTCATCAAAGATGGTATTCTCTACGTAAATGGACAAGCTAGAAAGGAAAATGCCGGTATAGACCATATTTCTGACGCCGGTCTGGCTGAGAATGAGATAAAGCTTAAGAAGGACGAATACTTCGTTTTAGGTGATAATCGTAATAATAGTGAAGACAGTCGTTATGATAATATTGGAAATATCTCAAAGAAAGATATAGTTGGTAAAGTCTGGTTTGATATAACATCAGGCCATTTTGGAATATTGTAAGAGGTAATATGGAATTTGAATGGTATCCAGGGCATATGGAAAAAGCCCGTAGAAATATTGTAGAAGATTTGAAGCTTGTGGACCTGATAATCGAGATCATCGATTCCAGAATCCCTTATTCAAGCTCAAATCCTACTTTGAATGAGCTTACAAAGAACAAGAAAAAACTCATCGTTATGAGCAAGATTGATCTTGCAGATCCGCTCGTTACAGATAAATGGATCGAGTATTACAAGGAATCAAATATTGCATATCTTCCTATCAATGCTTTGAAAAAAGACGCCCGCAAGCTTATTGTGAATGCCTCTAAAGAAGCATGTAAGGAGAAGATTGAAAGAGATAAAAAGCGTGGTCTTAGAAATCGTAAGATTAAAGCTATGATTATTGGTATTCCAAATGTAGGAAAATCAACTCTGATTAATACTTTGGCTGGAAAAGCTAGTGCAAAGACTGGAAACAAGCCAGGCGTTACTCGTGGTAAGCAGTGGATTCATGCCAGCAACGAAATAGATTTCCTGGATACACCGGGTGTACTCTGGCCTAAATTCGACAGACACGAAATAGGCGAGAATCTCGCTATTACAGGTGCTATTAGAAACGAACTAATTCCTTTTGAAGAATTAGGAGAAATCCTCATCGAGAAAATGAAGGATAGATATCCTGGTTTGATAGAGAAGCGATATAATATCTCTGAGGAACTTTCTGCCAGAGAAATGTACGAAGCGATTGCTCTAAATAGAGGATATCTCAAGAAAGAAGGGGTAGCTGATACTCTTAAAGCTGCAGAAATCTTTATTCAGGACTATAGAACTGGAAAGTTTGGCAGGGTTTCCCTCGAACTTCCTGAAGATTATATTGATGATGGAGAATAGACATGACTATTGAAGAAGAACTTGAAAAGAGAGAAAAAAACAAGAAAGACGGTATAGAGCTTTTGCTTTATATAGTTTGTCTCGTTGCGCTTAGTTTTTTTATCGTTACATTTATCGGACAGAGAACTGTGGTAAATGGTTCATCTATGAATAATACTCTTCATGATGGTGACAGTCTTATCATTGATAAGATTTCATATAGATTCAGTGATCCAAAGAGATTTGATATAGTTGTATTTCCGAGCCCGGAAGATGATGACACTTATTATATTAAGCGTATCATAGGTCTTCCTGGAGAAGAAGTGTTTATCGATACAGATGGAAGTATCTATATTAATGGCGAGAAATTAAAAGAAAACTATGGCAAAGATACTATTCTCGATGCAGGAAGAGCTGGAAATACAGTAGTTCTCGGCAAAGATGAGTACTTCGTTATGGGTGATAACAGAAATAACAGTCTGGATTCCAGATTTGATGAAGTAGGAAATATACATAAAAAGGACTTTATAGGACGGGCGTGGCTTCTTATTTACCCGTTTAATCAGTTCAAGAACTTAATACCGGATAGAGATTAATATGACTAAACAGGAAAGATTAGAGAAGGAAATAGAGCGTACTAAGGCGGTACATGAATTTGACCGTGAATTTATAGAAAAATACGATTTGGTATGTGGTATAGATGAGGTTGGAAGAGGACCTCTCGCTGGACCGGTTGTAACAGCAGCGGTCATCCTTCCAAAAGATTGTGATATTCTTTATATAAATGATTCAAAGAAGCTTTCTGAGAAGAAACGATTAGAAGTTTCAGAGCAGATATTGGAAAAAGCTGTAGCAGTAGGCTTTGGTATCGCTGATGAAGAGACGATAGATAAAGTAAATATATTAAATGCTACAAAGATGGCTATGCGTGAAGCTGTAGCAAATCTGAATCCTAAACCAAATTTCGCTCTGGTAGATGCTGTATATATTGAAGATCTGGGTATAGAACAGCAGGGATTTGTAAAAGGCGATGCCAAATCGATGTCTATCGCAGCAGCCAGTATAGTTGCTAAAGTCAAGAGAGATAAGTTCATGGAAGAGATGGATGAAAAATATCCTGAGTATGGTTTTAAATCAAACAAAGGATATGGAACGAAAGCTCACATGGATGCCTTGAGAGAATACGGACCTTGTCCAATTCATAGATTATCTTTTTTGAAGTTTTTAAACGAAGAATAAAACGAGGCTAAATTATGCAGATTCAGGATATTATCGGACAGCTTGGGACCTATGTTTCCAACCAAAAAGGTGCAAATCAGGTAAAAAAAGAGGAAAGTGTGTCTACTGTCCGTAATTCTGATATTCTGTCTAAAGGGGAGATATTTGAAGGAAGTATTTTTTCTGTCAAAGGTGACAAGGTAACTTTGTCATTACCAAATGGACAGACTATGTCTGCCAGATTACAGGGGGATTTCAATCTGGTCGAGGGAGAATCTGTCTTTTTTCAAGTTAAATCAAACGATGGTAAAACCATTGAAATAACACCACTTCAAAACGGAATATTAAATAATCCGATTCTATTAAATGCGTTAGCTGAAAGTTCTCTACCACAGACTGTGAGAAATATAGAACTCGTAAATAATCTGATGCAAAACTCTCTACCTATTAATTCAGAGAATCTCGGTCGTATGGCTAGAATTCTCGCTCAAAATCCTGATGTTCCAGTTGAGACTTTAGTAAAAATGGATCGTTTCGGATTAGAAACTACGCCGGAAAATATTGATAATTTTATAAGATTCGAAGAGAATTCGAATGCTATTCTCGAAGAAGTAGACAGGTTTGTTATGGAGCTTCCGGATAATCTGGAGAGAATGAACCTTCCAAAGGATGATTTACTTACCATGCAACAGGCTATAATAGATGCTTCGGATTATAAGCTCGATGAGTTTACGAAAGACAGAATGAATCTGGCGTCAGAGGTTGTCTCGGATGACGGGACAGAGGTCCTTACAAATCAGGCAGAGACAGAAGAGGCTGATACCGTTATAAAACAGGAAGTCTTAAATACTTCTTTAGATTCTAAAACAGCTTCTTTAGCGCAGGATGAACAAAATGTGTCGATTATTCGGTCATCCGATACAGAAAGCGCAGAAGTTCTGGCGAAGGGTGTTAAAGAGGAAAACATAGAGCTGAAGAATGTATTAGAGAATACGGAAACAGATATCGAGAAGCCTTATACAAAGGATTTGAGCAGTGAACTTTCAAAGTTAGATGGATTCAAGGAATCAAATCCTGAGATGTTTGATTCCAAAGGAAATCTGTCTTCTAACTTTACGGAAAAAGAAATCCTCACAAAGATTAATGAATTCTTGAAAGCCAATCCTGAAATAGGCAGAGAAACGATAAAGGATATTTTTTCCGGAAAGGGATATCGGGAAGCTTTTAAGACGATGCTCGAGCAGGAATGGATGCTAAAGCCTGAAGAAGTAGGAAAGAAAGATGCGATAAAGGAACTGTATGAGAGACTTGAAAGTCAGCTTTCTAATATAGACAAAGTAGCAAAAGCACTTTCGAATGATAACAATCCTATTTCGAATACGATTAAAAATATTCAGAGCAATGTCGATTTTATGAACCAGATGAATCAGCTGTATTCTTATATTCAGATTCCGCTTAAGATGATGAATCAGAGTGCAACAGGTGATTTATATGTATATCAGGGCAGAAAAAAAGGTGTGAAATCCACAGATGATTTATCTGCTTTCTTGCATTTACGTCTTAAGAATCTCGGTAATACAGATATTGCCGTGACGATGCATGAGAAACAGGTTGGTATCAGATTCTATATGGAAGATGAGACGGCTTTTAAACTGATAAATGATAATATCCATATTTTGGATGAAAGATTAACCGAAAGAGGTTATATTTCGAATATTTCTGTTTCAGAATCAAAGGCAGAGGAGAACTTTGTCGAGAAGATGCTTGAAACAAAAAGTGTAGGGGCAAACCAGAAGATAAAGAGGTATTCATTTGACGTACGGGCGTAGTATACGTAATAAAGGGGCTTATTACGAACAAATTGCAGCGGCATATCTGTCTAAATGCTTAGGATATGATATACTAGAACTTAATTTTACAAGTCGTTTTGGAGAAATAGATATCATCGCCAGAGATGGGGAGTATCTCGTCTTTGTCGAGGTAAAATACCGTGATAATTCTGATCATGGTATGCCGGAAGAATACTGTGATTTAAAAAAACAGCGAAAAATAGTTTCTTCTGCACGTGTATTTATGTTAAAATCCCATAGCGACTTAGATGTTCCAATCCGCTTTGATGTAGTTTCTATATTGGGAGACAAAATCAAAGTGATAAAGGACGCTTTTTGGAGTTCTATCTAATCAGATTGGAGATATAAAGTGGCTGAAGAATTTGATAAAAACAAAACTGCCGTCGCACTTTCGTATGATGCCGGAGATGATGCACCACGCATTCTCGCATCCGGTAAAGGCAGAGTGGCTGAAAGGATTATTGAGGAAGCAAAGAAAAATGATGTTCCTTTTTACAAGGACGATTCTTTAGCTGAAACCCTTTCAAAGCTGGAGATTGGAGATGCTATTCCGCCGGAACTTTATGAGGTGGTTGCTGAGATCCTCGTATTTGTCGATGGAGTAGATAAGCTCAAATCTAAGATGGGAAGATAGTATTTTTTAATAGAAATGGATTAATGTAATTATGGCAAAACCTATTGTAGCCATCGTAGGTAGACCTAACGTTGGTAAATCAACATTGTTCAATGCTTTGGCAGGTGAACGTATTTCAATCGTAAATGATATGCCTGGTGTTACAAGAGATAGAATCTATTGTGATGTGACCTGGCTGGATAAGACTTTTACGCTGATCGATACAGGTGGTATCGAGCCTGAATCAAATGATCTCATTCTTACAGAGATGAGAAATCAGGCTATGATTGCTATGGAGACAGCTGATGTCATCATGTTTGTAGTTGATATCAAATCAGGTCTTACAGATGCAGACAGAGGTGTATGTGATATGCTTCGTCGTACTCATAAACCTGTAGTTCTCGTAGTAAACAAAGTTGATGATTTCAACAAGTACATGAATGAAGTATATGAATTCTATAATCTCGGAATAGGTGATCCTATTCCTATTTCTGCTACATCAAAGATCGGCTTTGGTGATATGCTTGAGAGACTGGTTTCAGATTTCCCTGATGATATAAAGAAGGATGATGATGAAGATACACCAAAGATTGCTATCATCGGTAAACCAAACGTAGGAAAGTCTTCACTCGTAAACTATCTTTCCGGTGAAAAACGTGCCATAGTATCCGATATAGCCGGAACTACACGTGACGCTATCGATACAAAGGTTCGTTATAACAAGAAAGATTATATCTTTATCGATACAGCTGGTCTGAGACGTAAGTCAAAGATTAAAGAAGTTCTCGAGAGATATAGTATAATCCGTGCTGTAGCAGCTGTAGAGAAATCTGATGTCGTTATTATAATGATCGACGGAACAGAAGGTGTTACAGAACAGGATGCAAAGATTGCAGGTATCGCGCATGAAAGAGGCAAGGGCATTATTATTGCCGTAAACAAGTGGGATGCTGTAGAGAAGAATGACAAGACTATGAAAGAGATGAAAGACAAGATTCATCAGACTCTGTCATTCATGCCATATGCTTGTATCATTTTTATTTCTGCAAAGACAGGACAGAGAACAGGAAAGATCTTCGATACTATCGATTTAGTTATGGAGAACAATTCTCGTCGTGTACCAACAGGTTTGTTAAATGAGATTATTGCAGAGGCTACAGCTATGCAGCAGCCTCCTATGGATAAAGGTAAGAGACTTAGAATCTATTATGCTACACAGGTTTCTGTTAAACCGCCTACATTTATTCTCTTTGTAAATTACAAGTATTTGATGCATTTCTCATATGTCAGATATTTAGAGAATCGTATTCGTGATGCTTTCGGATTTGAAGGTACAACGTTACACTTTATAACTCGAGAAAAGGATGGCGACAAATAGTTATGTACAGAATACTTGCAGTTTTAATCGGATATGCATTTGGTAACTTTCTATTTGGATTTCTATATGGAAAGATGCATCACAAGGATATCAGAACTCTCGGCAGTGGAAATGTAGGTACTACAAACACTGTTAGAACTATGGGAGTTCTCCCCGGTGTGATTACTTTATTCTGCGACTGTATTAAAGTTGTAGTGGCATATTTCGTGTGTGGACTTATTTTTTCAAAGACCACAAATCTGGGAGAATCCTATATTCAGCTATTGCAGGTATATGCTGCATTCGGAGCTGTTTTAGGGCATGATTTTCCGGCTGTTTTAAAATTTAAAGGCGGAAAGGGCATAGCATCCAGTCTGGGATTTATATGCGTGGTCTTACCTGAAGCTTTGCCTGGAGCTTTAGTGTGCTTTGTTCTGGTCGTTTGTGTGACCAGATTTGTATCACTGGGCTCGATTCTCGCGGCTATAGTTATTTTTGTAGAGTCATTGATTTTTTATCATTTTGATTTGTTCCATTATGAAGGCTTGTTCAATATAGAAGTTCTGTTGATAATTATCTTCTTAGTTTGTTTGACTATATTCTTACATAGATCAAATATTAAGAGACTGGCTTCAGGAAACGAAAACAAATTCAGCTTTCATCCAAACGTATAAGGGAGGATACAATGGCAAATGTATCAGTTGTAGGTGCAGGTAGCTGGGGAACAGCTCTTGCAGTATTGTTATGTAAAAACGGACATCAGGTTACACTTTGGTCTTATAGAAATGACCAGACCGAAGAACTGATTAGAACCAGAAGAAATGAATCTAAGCTTCCTGGAGTGGATCTTCCGGAAAAATTAAAATTTACATCCTCTATAGAAGAGGCTTGTTTGAATATGGATTTGATCGTATTTGCAGTACCTTCTAAAGCTACCAGAAAGACTGCTATGAATTTCAAACCATATATTCATAATCAGAAGATTATAACTGTAGCAAAGGGTATTGAAGAAGAAACTCTCATGCTCCAGGGCGAAATCCTCGAAGATGTCTTTAAAGATGAAGCAGAGGTTGGTGTACTATCAGGCCCTAGCCATGCTGAGGAGGTTGTTCTACTTCAGCCAACACTGGTTGTTATCGGTTCAAAGAACAGAGATCTCTGTGTATTTGCACAGGAACTCTTTATGAATGATAGCTTTAGAGTATATATCAGTCCTGACATCAGAGGTATCGAAATAGGCGGTTCATTAAAGAATGTTATCGCGCTCGCTGCAGGTATGTCTGATGGACTCGGTTTTGGAGATAATGCGAAAGCAGCTCTTATCACACGAGGAATCAAAGAGATTTCAAAGCTTGCTATAGCTATGGGTGCTAGCGCAGAGACTTTAGCTGGACTTTCCGGAATAGGTGATTTGATTGTAACATGTCAGAGCAGACACAGCCGAAATAGAAGAGCTGGTGTTCTCATCGGACAGGGTATGAAGATGAAAGAAGCTATGGATAAAGTGGCTATGATTGTAGAAGGTGTTTATTCTGCAAAGGCAGCAAAGGCACTCGGAGAAAAATATGGCGTAGAGCTTCCTATCATCGAAGAAGTAAACAAAGTTCTGTTTGAGGATGCTGATCCTAGAGAGTCAGTACTTTCTCTTATGACTAGAGATAAGAAGAGTGAAATTACTACTCCAGAGTGGGATTGATTTTTTCGCTTAGATAAAGTTGTTTAATGACTAGAGATTCGATATTATTATTTAAGGATTGAGAAATGGCAGATAGAGAAATTATTCGTATTAAATATCATTCAGATGAGATTGAAAAGCTGACTTATATCGAAGGCAAATCAGACTGGATAGACCTCAGAGTAAGTCAGGATTATGTACTGAAAAAAGGTGACTTTAAGCTTATCGATATGGGTGTTTCTATGCAGTTGCCTGCAGGTTATGAGATGCTTTTGGTTGCCAGAAGTTCTACTTTTAAGAATTTCGGTCTTATTCAGACAAACGCAATGGGTGTAATCGATGAAACTTATTGCGGAGATGATGATCATATCATGATGCCGGTATATGCTACACGAGATATTGAGCTTCATGTTAATGATAGAATATGTCAGTTTAGAATTATTAAACATCAGCCTACAATTCAGTTTGATGAGGTTGAAAGACTCACTGGAGAATCAAGGGGAGGTTTTGGTTCTACAGGAGTAAACTAATCGTATTTATACAAAGGGGGCATTATTATGAGTGAAAGCATTCAGGATCGTCTTATCAAATTCTATGCCAGAAATGACCGTTCAGTTACTATTAATGCTGCACAGGGACATTTCGCAACCAGTAACTCACATACAAACTTTTACATCGATGTAACCAGATTGAAGGTTCGTATCGGTGAGGCAAAGGGAGCTGCTAAATTCTTAAAGAGTCAGCTCGAAGGCAATGTAGAAACTATTGATACTATAGTTTGTTTGGACGAAACACAGGTACTCGGTGCGTTACTCGGACAGGAAATTGAAAAAGGCGGTTTCATCAATAACAATAATATTCATGATACAACCTATGTAATTCGTCCTGAAGTAAATTCTGTAAATCAGTTTATATTCAGAGAGAACAATAGGCTCGCTATCGAAGGAAAGAGTGTTTTGGTTCTGGTAGATACGATGACTACCGGAGATACAGTTAAGCAAGCTGTTGAATGTATCAATTATTATGGTGGAAAAGTCTGCGCCATAGCAGCTATTTTTTCCACAAAGACAGAAATAGACGGAATCAGAGTATTTACTATCTTTGATGATGAGGATTTACCTGGATACAGTGCTTATGAAACTCATAATTGCCCGATGTGCCAGAAGAAGATTCCTCTGGATGCAATGGTAAATGGTTATGGATATGCTAAATTGTAATAGATTTAGATAGAAAAAATAAAAGCCTCTGTACAGCGTTTTATCACTGTATAGAGGTGATTTTGTAGGAGTAATAAAATGGCAAAACTTGAAGAATATGATGACAGCAGTATATCCGTTCTGGAAGGTCTCGAAGCTGTTCGAGTTCGTCCAGGAATGTATATCGGTTCAACTTCAAGAAAGGGTCTAAATCATCTGATTTATGAGATTGTAGACAACTCTGTAGATGAACATTTGGCTGGAGAATGTGATACTATCTGGGTTACTTTGGAAAAAGACGGCTCAGCTACTATTAAGGATAATGGTAGAGGTATTCCTGTTGAAACAAATAAATTCAAAATTCCTGCAGAGCGAGTAGTACTCACAACCCTCCATGCGGGTGGTAAATTTGATAATAATGCGTATAAGACTTCTGGTGGACTTCATGGTGTAGGTTCATCTGTTGTTAATGCGCTTTCAACACATCTCGATATAGAGATATCCAGAGATGGAAATATATATCATGATTATTTTGAAAAGGGAAAGCCTGCGCTCGAACTTGTAAAGGGACAGCTTCCTATTCTGGGAAAGACAAAGGAGAGAGGTACAAAGATTAACTTCCTTCCTGATCCGGAAATATTTGAAAAAACTGTATTTAAAGAGGACGAGATAAAGAGTCGTCTTCATGAGACAGCGTATTTGAATCCGGAACTTACTATTGTATACAAAGATGACAGAGGTGAAGAACCGGAGAATCTGACATTCCATGAACCGGATGGTATCAGAGGATTCGTTCGTGACATTAATGTAAAAAGCGAAGCGGTTACCCCTGTAGTTTACTATACAGGAAAGATGGACAATATTTCTGTAGAAGTCGCTTTTCAGTATGTAAATGAATTCCATGAGAATATCTTAGGATTCTGTAACAATATTTATAACGCTGAAGGTGGTACTCATCTTACTGGATTTAAGACCACGTTCACTACAGTTTTAAATAACTATGCACGTGAGATAGGTGTCTTAAAGGACAAAGATCCTAATTTTACAGGTGCAGATTTGAGAAATGGTATGACTGCTGTCGTATCAATAAAGCATCCGGATCCTAGATTTGAAGGACAGACAAAGACAAAGCTGGATAATCCGGATGCATCAAAAGCTTCTTCAAAAGTAACAAATGACGAGATTCAGTTATATTTCGATAGAAATCTCGATACTTTAAAGGCAGTTCTGTCCTGTGCGGAAAAAGCTGCAAAGATTAGAAAGACTGAAGAAAGAGCAAAGACTAATCTGCTTACAAAGCAGAAATTCTCTTTTGATTCAAATGGTAAGCTCGCTAACTGTGAGAGCAGAGATGCGAAGAAATGCGAAATCTTTATCGTAGAGGGAGATTCTGCGGGTGGTTCTGCAAAGACAGCTAGAAACCGTATGTATCAGGCTATCCTTCCTATTCGAGGAAAGATTTTGAATGTCGAAAAAGCAAGTATCGACAAGGTACTTAAAAATGCAGAAATCAAGACTATGATCAATGCCTTCGGCTGTGGTTTTTCCGAAGGATACGGTAACGACTTTGATATTACAAAGCTTCGTTATGACAAGATTGTAATTATGACTGATGCCGATGTCGACGGCTCACATATTTCGACTTTGCTTCTTACTTTGTTCTACAGATTTATGCCAGAACTTATTTATGAAGGACATGTTTATATAGCTATGCCTCCTTTGTATAAAGTAATGCCAAAGCGTGGTGAAGAAGAGTATCTGTATGATGATGTGGCTCTTGAAAAATACAGAAGCACACATAAAGGTGACTTTACTTTACAGCGATACAAAGGTTTGGGTGAAATGGATGCAGAACAGCTTTGGGAGACTACGCTTGATCCTGAGCGTAGAGTCATGAAGAGAGTCTCTATCGATGATGGTAGACTCGCATCAGAGGTTACAGAGATGCTTATGGGCAATGATGTAGCTCCTCGTAAGACTTTTATCCATGACCATGCACATGATGCAGAACTTGATGTATAGTTTGGAATTACTAAACCTAGATAGAAAGAGGGATTAGAGAATGGCAACGCCAGAGAGAATCATCCAGACGGAATATTCCGATGAGATGCAGAAATCATATATTGATTATGCCATGAGTGTTATCGTAGCTCGTGCGCTTCCAGATATTAGAGACGGTCTGAAGCCGGTTCAGCGTAGAACTCTGTATGATATGTATGAACTTGGTATCAAATCAGATAAACCTTATAGAAAGTCAGCCCGTATCGTCGGAGATACTATGGGTAAGTATCACCCACATGGTGATTCATCTATTTATGATGCGCTCGTAGTTATGTCACAGGACTTTAAGAAGGGACTGCCACTAGTAGACGGACATGGTAACTTCGGTTCTATTGAAGGCGATGGGGCCGCTGCTATGCGTTATACTGAGGCCAGACTTCAGAAGGTTACAGAGGAAGCATATCTTTCTGATTTGGACAAAGATGTTATAAACTTTGTACCAAACTTTGATGAAACAGAGAAGGAACCTGAGGTACTTCCTGTTCGTATTCCAAATCTTCTCGTAAATGGAGCAGAAGGTATCGCTGTAGGTATGGCTACCAGCATACCACCTCACAATATCGGAGAAGTCATCGATGGCGTTATCGCTTACATGAAGAATCCTGATATCAATACAAAGGAAATGCTTGAAATCATTCCTGGACCGGATTTCCCTACAGGAGGTATCGTTGCAAACCAGGATGAACTTCTGAATATCTATTCTACTGGAGAAGGAAAGATTCGTATCCGTGGAAAGATAGAAGTTGAAAAGGGAAAGAACGGAAAGCAGAATATCGTAGTTACTGAAATTCCATATACTATGATAGGTGCAAATATCGGTAAATTCCTAAATGATGTTTATTCACTCGTTGAATCCAGACAGACAAACGATATTACTGATATTTCAAATATGTCATCTAAGGAAGGCATCAGAATCGTAATCGAATTAAAGAAAGGTGCAGATGTAGAGAATGTAAAGAATCTGCTCTTTAAGAAGACTCGTCTCGAGGACACATTTGGCGTAAATATGCTTTCTGTAGTGAATGGTAAACCTGAAACTATGGGTATCGTCCCTATCATACGTCACAATGTAGATTTCCAGTTCGAACTCACAACCAGAAAGTATAATTACTTACTGAAGAAAGAACGTGAGAAAAAAGAAATTCAGGAAGGCTTGATAAAGGCCTGTGATGTAATCGATTTGATTATTGAAGTTCTTCGTGGAAGTAAAGATAGAAAGATGGCAAAAGAATGCCTTGTAAACGGTGTTACTGAGGGAATCAAGTTTAAATCTGAGCAGTCAAAGAAGGACGCCGGCTTGCTTCTGTTTACAGAAAGACAGGCTGATGCCATTCTTGAGATGCGTCTATATAAACTGATCGGTCTCGAAATCGAAGCCTTACGTGGAGATTACATGAAGACTCTTAAAAATATTCAGGACTTTACTGAGATTCTGAATGACAGAGGAGTTATGGCAAAGGTCATCATCAAAGACCTAGCTCGTTTTAAAGAAGAATTTAACCGCGAGAGAAGAACAGCTATTTCTAATCTCGAGGAAGTCGTAGTAGAAGACAAACCTATCGAAGAAGAGGATGTGGTGGTTCTCTTTGATAGATTCTTCTACGGAAAAGTAATAGATACAGCTACATATGAGAGAAATCAGGAAGCGGTACACAAGGAATTCAAACATATTATCTTCTGTAAGAATACAGACAAGATAGCGATGTTTACAAATAAAGGAAATCTTCATACCGCAAAGATACTGGATATGCCGCAGGGCAAATTCAGAGATAAGGGAACACCTATCGATAATGTTTCCAACTTTGACAGTAGCAAAGAAAGAATTCTCTTTATTGATTCGATTAATAACCTTAAAGGACAGAAACTGTTCTTTGGAACTAAAGAAAACCTTATAAAAGTAGTAGAGGGTGACCTCTTCGATGTAGCAAAGAAAACCACCGCAGCAACCAAGCTTTCAGATACAGATGAAGTATTGACAGTAGGCATTATCACTCCGGAAGATACTGTTTCTGTTTATTCAGATAAAAACTATTTCCTCCGTTTTGGAGCAAATGATGTACCTGAGAAAAAGAAAGCCGCACTCGGAGTGCGTGCCATGAAGACGAAGGGGAATGAAGAGATTGTAGGTTATACGATCCTAAGTCCTGGAATGTCAAAGAAGGTAAAGACTGATAAAGGTGATGTTAACCTTGAACGATTACATATTACATCACGTGATCAGAGAGGAACCAAGCATTAATTACTGATGAATAGAAATACAAATTTAAAGAAGAACAGAATATTTCAAATCTTGTATCCACTGTTGGTATATTTTATTTTGTACCAATTCTCTGCAAAGATTTTCCTGGCGATAGTACCATTATCGCTGGGAAGATTGTTTGCTTTGTTTATGGCTGCATGGGTTACCTATCCCTTTATTCTGGCTATCTATCGAAAGGTACCTATAGTTCGAAGCCCTAGGCTTTTTTCAAGAGATGATTTAAAAACAGATTTATCTCTGATTTTACTGATTGTAATAGTCGGAGTTATGGCAAATGTTATCATCAGTCATACACCTCTGGTAGATATTTCGGAAGCATATAAACATGCAAACAAAGAACTGTATGATGGAGCTATCTGGGTTAAATTGATTACTAATTGTATGATGATTCCGGTCTTGGAAGAGACTTTGTTTAGAGGAATTATCGCTGCACAGATAGATTTGTGGTACGGAAGAGTAGCTTCGATAATTCTATCTTCGCTGTTATTTGGAATGTTTCATTTTAATCTGGTTCAGCTGATTTATGCATGTCTCATTGGTGTATTTCTTTCCTATGCGATGTCAAAGACTCATAAGCTATGGGTATGTATTGCTTCACATGGGATTCTGAATCTAATCGTAGTCATTGTTTCTGTAATCTAGCTCTTGTGAAGGAGGATATTATGGCGAATATTATGGATTATCTGGATTGGCGAGGAGATATTTCGCTATCCATGGATTCATTTAATCTGATAGATAATCTGATTCTGTCTGAAATGTCCTATGTCGTTATGGAAGGGCTGGTACAGGGGGATTTCGATGGGAAAAAAGTATCCATTCAGAATGTTTCAAACAGATATTTTGAAAATGTGAATTTTGATTTTCTAAATATAACTGCCAGACGATCATCCAGATCACCATTATTATTGAAAAAAGCTGCAGAATCAAAACGTTTTAAAGATGTGAAACTTATGGATTTTGTAAATGAAGTCGATCCGGATTCTGTTTCACAGTTTGCGGCTGTTACTTTTGTACTACCTGATAATACATGTTTTGTTTCATTCAGAGGTACAGATCATACTGCAATAGGTTGGCAGGAAGATTTTAATATGAGCTATATGGATGAGACTGAGGGGCAGAGGAAGGCGGTACGCTATTTAAACTTTGTTTTATCAAAGCATGATGCCGTTCGTGTCGGAGGCCATTCAAAAGGTGGTAATTTTTCTGTATATGCAGCTGCTTTTTGCGATGATTGCCTTAAAGACAGAATATTAGAGGTTTTTTCTAATGATGGACCGGGATTTAGAGAATCAGTTCTCGCTGACCCTCGATATTGCAGAATACTTCCAAAGGTTACATCGATCATTCCCAAGGATTCTGTCGTAGGTAAGCTGTTGGAAAGCGCAAATGAAGATATAATCGTGGATTCAAATGCAATAGGTTTGGAACAGCATGATATCTTTAGCTGGCAGGTTATAGGAAATGATCTCGTGCGTCTGGATAGCATGGGAAGTTGGGCAGAGAAGTTTAACAGTATTTTTTCAGAATGGATTTCCAATATTTCTGATGAGGATAGAGAAGAATATGTAAATGTCGTATTCTCAGGAATCTATGATGCTTTACAGAAGAAAGAAAATGCTTCTTTTGATTTAAAAGAAATCTTTAAATATATAGAAAAGCATGTAAAGGATTTGCCAAAGGAAAAGCAGGGCGCCTTTAAAAATCTGATGAACAAGCTCACTTTGGCATATGGTATAAAATTTATCAAAAATTTTATCTAAAATGCACAATTCTGTGTCCTTGATTTTGTACAATTTTTATCTTGAAACTTTTTTCATTCAAAACTATTATTACATATGTTGGTTAGCACTCCACGAGAATGAGTGCTAATAATTCTTAAATACAATCTTTAATGATACTTAAAGGAGGCAATAAATTATGAAGTTAGTACCATTATCTGATAGGGTAGTTCTTAAGCAGTGTGAAGCTGAGGAAACTACAAAGTCTGGAATCCTGCTTGCAAGTACAGCACAGGAAAAGCCACAGGAAGCAATCGTCGTTGCTGTAGGCCCTGGCGATGTATGTGATGGCAAAGAAGTAAAGATGCAGGTAAAGGAAGGACAGAAGGTTATCTACTCAAAATTCTCAGGTACAACAGTAAAGCTTGAAGGTGAAGAGTATATTATCGTAAAGCAGTCTGATATTCTTGCAATCATTGAAGGTTAATACTAATCGAAAGGTAGGTAATATAAATGGCAAAGGAAATCAAAAACGGAGAAGAAGCTTTAAAGGCACTTCAGAGTGGTGTAGATAAGCTTGCAAATACAGTTCGTGTAACACTTGGACCAAAGGGAAGAAACGTAGTTCTCGGTAAGTCATATGGTGCTCCACTTATTACAAATGATGGTGTTTCTATTGCAAAGGACATCGAGCTTTCAGATCCATTTGAAAACATGGGCGCACAGATTGTAAAAGAAGTTGCTACAAAGACAAATGATGTAGCAGGTGATGGTACAACAACAGCTACAGTATTAGCACAGGCTATGGTAAATGAAGGTGTAAAGAACCTTACTGCAGGTGCTAACCCAATCATTCTTAGAAAAGGTATGAAGAAAGCTACAGAATGTGCAGTAGCTGCTCTTGCAAATATGAGCCAGAAGGTTAGCGGTAAACATCAGATTGCAAAGGTTGCTTCTATTTCAGCAGGAAACGAAGAAGTAGGTCAGATGGTAGCTGATGCAATGGAAAAAGTTTCTAACGATGGTGTTATCACTATTCAGGAATCAAAGACAATGCAGACTGAACTCGATGTAGTAGAAGGTATGCAGTTCGATCGTGGATATATTTCTTCTTACATGGTTACAGATACAGACAAGATGGAAGCATCTCTCGATGATCCATATGTACTTATTACAGATAAGAAGATTTCTAATATCCAGGAAATCCTTCCACTTCTTGAGCAGATCGTTCAGGCTGGCGCTAGACTTCTCATCATCGCTGATGATGTTGAAGGTGAAGCTCTTACAACACTTATCCTTAACAAGATTCGTGGTACATTCAATGTAGTTGCTGTAAAGGCTCCAGGATATGGCGACAGAAGAAAAGAAATGCTTCAGGATATCGCTATCCTTACAGGTGGTACTGTAATTACATCTGATGTAGGACTTGAGCTTAAGGATGTAACTGTTGAACAGCTCGGTCGTGCTAAGTCTATCACAGTAAAGAAAGAATCAACTGTTATCGTTGATGGTGAAGGTGATAAGAACCTCATCACAGAGAGAGTTGAGCATATTAAGAAGCAGATTGCAGAAGCTACTTCTGATTTCGATAAAGAAAAGCTTCAGGAAAGACTTGCTAAGCTTGCTGGTGGTGTTGCTGTTATCAGAGTTGGTGCAGCTACAGAAACAGAGATGAAGGAAGCTAAGCTCAGACTTGAAGATGCTCTTAATGCTACACGTGCAGCTGTAGAAGAAGGAATCATCTCAGGTGGTGGATCAGCTTATATCCACGCTTCAAAGGAAGTAAAGAAACTCGCTGATACACTTGAAGGTGATGAGAAGACAGGTGCTAAGCTTGTACTTAAAGCTCTCGAGGCTCCTCTTTACTATATCGCAGAGAATGCTGGTCTGGAAGGCGCAGTAGTAATTAACAAGGTTCGTGAATCTGAAGTGGGATTCGGTTTCGATGCATATAACAACGAATATGTTGATATGGTTGAGAGCGGTATCCTGGATCCTGTAAAGGTTACTCGTTCTGCACTTCAGAATGCTGAATCTGTTGCATCAACTCTTCTTACAACAGAAGCTGCTGTTTGCGATATTAAAGATGATTCAGCTGCAGCACCTACATCAGCTGCAGGAGCTGGTATGATTTAATAGAATAGAGGATTAGTTTTTTTCTAATCCATTAAATAGAAAAAGCGTAAAGTTAAGATATTCTTATAACTTTACGCTTTTTCCTTTTTTTCGAAGAATTCCGAAGAATTCTGTATCTCCACTTTAAAATAACCGATTATTGTGATAAACTCTTAATCGTGTGTTTAAAGATAATAATACAGTGAGGAAGAAATATGAGTAATATCGCAATTCTTACAGATTCTAATAGTGGAATCACCATCGAGGAAGCAAAGGGCTTATCAAATGTATTTGTTATGCCTATGCCTTTTTATATCGATGGCGAATTGTATTATGAAGAAATAGATTTATCACAGGATGAGTTTTATGAAAAACTAACCAGTGCAGATACAAAGATTACTACATCAATGCCGGCTGTTGGAGATTTGATGGACAAGTGGGAAGAACTTTTGGAGTCTTTTGATGAGATAGTTTATATCCCTATGTCTAGTGGACTTTCAAGTTCATGTCAGACAGCTACAGCACTTTCAGATGACTATGAAGACAGAGTTTTTGTTGTAGATAATCATCGTATTTCTGTTACTCAGAAACTCTCAGTTTATGAGGCTGTAAAGCTGGCTGAAGCTGGTAAATCTGCTCGCGAGATTAAAGAATTCCTCGAAGAAACTTCTAAGGAGTCTTCGATTTATATCACCGTAGGTACTTTAGAGTATTTGAAAAAAGGTGGTAGACTTACACCTGCAGTTGCTGCAATCGGTAGCTTGCTTCGTGTTAAGCCGGTCTTACAAATTCAAGGTGAAAAACTTGATACATATGGAATTGCAAGAACTATGCGTCAGGCAAAGCAGAAGATGATTGATGCCATCGAGAACGATATGAAGACTCGTTTTAATGATAACGATGGTTCTAAGTGTATCATCGCTATTGCTCACACACAGGAGTTTGAAGAAGCTCTCAACTTTAGAGAAGAGTTGTTGGAAAGATTTCCAAATCATGAGATCATTATTGATCCACTTTCACTTAGTGTTTCCTGTCATATCGGACCGGGTTCTCTTGCTGTAACCGTTTCGGTTCGACATGATATTTAGAAACTATATTTGTTTTATGATTTTTTACTAGGAGGAGTAAAATGGTTACTGCAGTAGTTGGAGCAAATTGGGGAGACGAAGGAAAGGGCAAGATTACAGATACACTTGCTAACGATTGTGATATCGTAATTCGTTTCCAGGGCGGTGCAAACGCAGGTCATACTATCGTAAATGATTATGGTAAGTTTGCGCTTCATACACTTCCGTCAGGAGTGTTCCATTCCAATATTATGAATATTATTGGAAATGGTGTGGCTCTAGATATTCCTAAACTTATTAATGAGATTAAATCTATCACAGATAGAAATGTACCAGCACCAAATATCATGGTTTCTGACAGATGTCAGGTTGTAATGCCTTACCATGTTCTGTTTGATCAGTGCGAGGAAGAACGTTTAGGAAAAAAATCATTTGGTTCAACAAAGTCAGGTATCGCACCTTTTTATTCTGATAAATATGCAAAGATCGGTTTCCAGGTAAACGAACTCTTTGATGATGACTACCTTGTAGACAAACTTACACAGGTATTAGATTCAAAGAACGTAATCCTCGAACACCTGTATCACAAAGATCCTCTTAAGCTTGAAGATGTTCTTAACACAATGCATGAATACAGAGATATGATTAAGCCTTATGTAGGTGATGTTTCTACATATCTTTACAATGCTATTAAAGATGGGAAAAAGATTCTTCTCGAAGGCCAGCTTGGTACTCTTAAGGATCCTGACCATGGTATCTATCCTATGGTTACTTCATCTTCAACTTTGGCTGGATTCGGTGCTATCGGAGCTGGAATCCCTCCATATGAAATTAAGAGAGTAATCACTGTAAACAAAGCTTATTCTTCAGCAGTTGGAGCTGGTGTATTTACTAGCGAAATCTTTGGCGATGAAGCTGATGAACTTCGTCGTAGAGGTGGAGATGGCGGTGAGTTCGGTGCTACAACAGGTCGTCCACGTCGTGTAGGCTGGTATGACTGTGTAGCTTCTAGCTATGGCTGTCGTCTTCAGGGAACTACAGATGTTGCCTTTACAGTACTTGATGTACTTGGATATCTCGATGAAATCCCTGTATGTACAGGATATGAAATCGATGGAAAGGTTGTTACAGACTTCCCAGTTACTCTCGTGACAGAGAAAGCAAAACCTGTATATGAGAAACTCCCTGGTTGGAAATGTGATATCAGAGGAATTAAGAAATATGAAGATCTTCCTGAGAAGTGTAGAAACTATATCGAATTTATCGAAGAGAAGATTGGCTTCCCAATCACAATCATTTCAAATGGTCCAGGAAGAGACGATATCATCTATCGTGAATCTAAATTAAAATAATTTTTTGTTCTTTTTGTAGTTTATAAAGGAATTATAGAGTTATGAATATCAAATCGTTAGTAAAACGTAGTATAGATAAGGAGTTCCAGAGAAATCTGGAACTCCTTTTGATGTAAAAACGTATGGAACAAATCGCTTCTTACGCTTAAGATAAAGAAATATCCAAAGAAGAAGTCCACTATGGAAGGAAATCTCTTCCTCTTTGGACTAGCTGTTTCAGCTATCGATATGTTTGACTTTGCTCCAAGGGCAGAGCATCCATATCTTCACAAGCACTTCGAAGAAATGTGTTATGACATTTCTCCGAAACTTGTTAAAATACATTATAAAGAAACAGATGAGATTTCTGGTTCTAAGGGTGAAGAAGAGAAAGTTAACCTTAGTAAGAAGACATTTATTCCTGGTTCAAACACAGAGCAGGAATATCAGTACCTTGACATAAAGAATTACGTTAATGACGTAAATCGAGAGAATAGTGAAGTCTTAGAAGTCCAGGATGAAAATGGCGTCGAGAAGGAAGGCTATACTTACGGATTAAATCGAATCTCAGCGAAGATTGGTAATGAGAACATTACTTATAACTACTCAGGTAGAGGAGATGTAAGTAGTATCCAGATTGCTTCTGGAAAGAAGTATTCTTATAACTATGATCCGTATGGAAATCTTCTAAATGATGATGGCAGTGCTATAGGCGCTCTTCAGGATAAGAAGAAGTCTGGTGCATTTAGAAATTCATTTACCTATAACGGTGAGCAGACGGATTATAGTACAAATCTACAGTATCTGAGAAACAGATATCTGGATACAGAAACAGGAACTTTCCTGACTGAAGATACCTATAGAGGCTCTCTAACAAATCTAAAGAGCCATAACAGATATAGCTATGCTGAGAATAACCCTGTTAATAAGATAGATCCAAGTGGACATAAGGCAAAGAGTATCTCGGCAAAGAAAGCTAGATCGCTAGCCAAAGCTGCTGGTAATGCTGCTAAACGATTCGCTGGAGTATCTACTTCAAACAGAGCAGGTAATCATAAGGCTTCTAGAGCAAAGAGCAGTCATAGTACGCATAAGGCGAAAACGCCTTCTTCAAAGAGTAGTGGTCATAAAGCGAAGAAATCCAGTGGAGGAGGCTTAGTCAACTCATTCCTCGGATTCTGTAGCAAGAAACTAAATCATGCTAAGAAGGCAATAAATAAGGCCTATAAGAAAGTTTGTACGACTGCTAATAGAATTAAGAAGAATGTCAAAGAAACTGTAAAGACATATGCGAAGAAGGCAGTTTCAGTAGTAAAGAGTGCAGGTAAAGCTATTGTTAAATTTAAGCAAGAGCATCCAATCCTAACAGGAGCCATAATAATCGGTGCTGCTGGAGTTCTAACGATAGCGACTGGTGGATTAGGAACAGGAGTTCTTGCAACAGCTATATCAGGAGCTTGCTCTGGAGCTTTTGCAGGAAGTGTGATCGGCGCTGGAGCGGGAGCAACCATTGGTTTTGTGGATGGCCTAATTAGTGGAAAGGGCTTAAAAGGCGCTTTAAACGAAGCTGCACAGGGATTTGGTACAGGCGCATTCAGTGGAGCTATAAGTGGAGGATTTGCTGGAGGCTTAGGCGTTGGAGTTGTAGCACAGCGTACGATTAGAACTATCGGTGACACTTTAGGAGACTTAGGTGGTAGAGCTTTAGATGGTGAAAAAATCACAGCTGGAGACATAGTTCTTTCTTTGGGAATAAATGCTGCATTTAATTATGGCGGACCTAAGGTATTTAATAAAGTAAAGAATACTAAAGCTGGCCAGTGGGTTGAGAAGAATGTCTCAAAAGGCGTAAATGCTGTAAAAGATAAAGCTGGAAACGCAGCATCTACTGTTAAAGATAAAGTAGCTGGTGCCTTGAGTTCATTTAACAAGGGCAACAGCAAACTTCCGATGGAATATAATTTGCAGTACTTTGCGTCTAAGGATGGAAGTGTAGTTAGTCGTGCAAATGGTAATAGTGGGGTTAGCAGTGGTGAAGGCAAACCTCTACTTGATTATGATTTACAGTTCTTCGCGAGTGAGGGTGGAAGAAAGACTGGAACTTATGGAGAATTAACAGCAGAAGGATATAAAGACGCTCATCATATAATACAAGATGCAGCTGTTAGAGATATTGATGGATATGACATGATGGAAGCTCCTGCTATTCAATTAACTGGACCATCCAACAAAATAGGAACAGAACATTATTATGCAACATCAGTTCAACGATTAAAAGGAGGAGGAACATATGGGCAAGAAAGAGAAATTGCTTATATGGCACTTAGAAAGGCAGGAATATCTGAAAATGATGCAAAAGCATATGTAAGAACTGCAGATGAATATTTTATGGATAAGCTAGGTCTTTCTCTAGATTCTCCGACTAGAATACCAGGAAATAGGAGGAGAAGATAGTTATGAGTAATATTGAATTGTTGTTATTTGCAAAAAATATTGAAATAATAAACTGTATTGCAATAGGTGATTATACTAAACTCAGTAATGAAGGGTGTTTAAGAATAATGACAAAGAGTGATATAGTTTCTATATTAGAAGAATATGGTGGTAATGTATCAACTGTTGATGAAACGTATAATGGAAGATTCAGATTTGTTCAAAGAGATAATAAAAATGCATTCATTACATTTGCTGATTTAATAATTGATAATCAAGTAAGTGATTTGACACTTATATGCGAAATGAGCATTAGCGATGACATGAATAATGTTGAAAATACAATTATTGAAGATTTACATGTTTTGTAGATTGTGATTGTAACAATATTTGGTTGTAGTGAAACTATTTTGCTGTGATAGAATGACAGAAGCTGAAAGTATTACAGAGACTGGAGGTGGCTGTCAGCTTGTTTCTTATACTCAATTTATCAATAGGGGTATCGGCAAACCGTAGTTATGATATGCAAGAAGCGGATGCTTGTATAACCATAGGTGAAAGACTTTCTGTCAAGGCAAAGGCGCTTTGTGCTATTTTAATACCCAAAGCATTTATAGCAAGAAGATGTATATAATCAATAGAATCATATGAATCTTGATGCACCTATTTTTAAATCGGGAATACCAGTTGTTGAACCCGATATGTTGGAATATTTTGTAATAGTATTCTGAATATAGAACATGCTTATTAAGAAGGAGGTGCTGAAATATGAATGCTGATATTGAAGTAATATTTCATTTTAATGATAATAGAACACTTTATGAAGGATTTAGACCTTCGCATTTGATAGATGGTGTTAACCTAACTACTGGATTACATCATTATTATGATACAAGTAATACTGAAGTAAAAGGAACTATTGAGTTTATTGCTCCAGAGTATTACCCGAACTGTTTGAAAGAGGGAAGCATAATTGAGATGTATGATGGTAGTAATAAAATAGGTTTTGTAGAAGTATTAAGAGTATTAAATCCGATTTTGGAAGAATAAATATCATAAATAGGATTAGCAGTGTCACTTAAAACTGACACTGCTGATTTTTTAACCAATACTTTGTTATTCATCAGTCCATCGTAATTGGTTGTAGTTATAACCTTTGGGGGAACATGTGAATTCTTAACCGATGTAAGGAACATCAAGTAATACCAATTTATTAGCATTATTACAAAGATAATTCAAATAGTTTGCTTGTGTAATAATTGCATTTTGAAATTTAATACTTGCAGGTGTTACTCTTGTGATTCAATTAAGGAATTTATCACTTTTTTTCTGGATATTGCTTGCTGACACATTTATTAAAAGTAATATGATTCTAAGAGAAGATAAGCAGTATGTGCCACTGTTTATTTTTGCAGTAAAAGATAAAGCTGTGAGTGCAGCATCTGCTGTTAAAGACAAAGTAGCTGTTGCCTTGAGCTTATTTAGCAAGGGTGAGAGCAAATTTCCGTTGGAATATAACTTGCAGTTTTTTGCATCCAAGGATGAAAATGTAGTTATCAGTCCCTTTAGTAGATTAGGAGGTGTGATTGTGGTTGAATTAATTAAAGATGGTAAAGATTCATTTCTATTAAAAATTTCAAGTGAGGATGCAGCTTTTTTATATGAGTATCTGGATAATCTGAACAAAAATAGTATTTCTATTTTGTTCAATGGAAAGAAAATTGACTTTAAGATTATTATAGATGAAATGGAATATGATTTAATAATAAATAATAAGTCGATAATACTATATATGGAATCTGAAGAAATACAGTTTTTTAAATGTCGATTAAATGATGTGATAGATGGGAATAGTTTTTATCCGTCAGAAGTCTGTGAAAGGAAATATAAGAATAAAAATGTCATTATATGTTGTATTATAGAATGATAGAACTGTATTGGAGTGCTGAGAATTGCAGCATAGTCGAGTAAATGTACACGTATTTTCTTGAGATTAAAGTTGAAAATAAGGAAAAACTAGAATGAGAAAATATATTACTAAGAATCGAATTTACTTTTTGCTAATCATAATTGTAAATGTATTAGCTTCAGAAATAACTCATATAGCTCTAGGTAAAAAGATGGATGCAGGACTATTTTTAGGATCTGTTCTAATACTAGCTGGATTTATAGGATTAATATACTTCGTACGAATTACCATATTTAAGGATGATTCTGAATGGCTGAAACATATTTTTCTGTTGGTTTTGACATTCGTAATTATAAAGGTAGCTGGAAGCTTTTTGATATCTGCTGTTATATTTTTGCATTAATAAGTTTGGTTTAATAGATGTAAACACTTCGAAGATTATTATGGAGAAAACGAGCTTCATATTCCATATGATTGTAAATGTGGTATTTCTAGCGTGGCTTATGGTAAGAATAGATTATGAGAAGGTTTCAGAGTAAAGATAATTGAATAAAAGCACATAATAAAACGCCAAGAGAATCATATCATAGTGATAATCTTGGCGTTAAAAATTCAAAGATGCTGATTATTCATTATCGTTATCATCTTTTCTAGAGATTCTGATAAAGATACCGAATATCCAAATTAATGTAGGGACCAGAATAGTCAGAGCGATAGATGCTTTTAAGAAAGGCATAGTCTTTCCGTCATCAAACAAAGCCGCAAATAGTGTCAGTATATACATAAAAGCCAGTAGAAAGACTCCTATTAGAGCTGCAATTCTTTTGATTCTATTCATTATTTTTTCCTCCGAAATAGAATTATACCGAATTTCTGGAAGTATGTATATTCAATAAGTGAATATTTTGAAAAAAAGTATACATTATGGGCGTTTAATGTTATCATAAAACTCGTATTTTTAATGAATAGGAGATAGACTATGAGTTTATTAGCAGATTGGCGTGCAAGCATCGAGAACTTCGATGGTGACGCAAACGCATACCAGAAATTCTGGGACGATTATTTTATGAAGGAGAGAGATGTATACGCAGAACTTCTTAAGAATCCTAACGAAGAAGTAAAGGGTTCAGTTAAAGAGCTTGCTGCTAAATTTAATCTTTCTATTTACGAAATGACAGGATTCCTCGATGGAATCAATGATTCTCTCGTAAAGGCAAATCCTATTGAAGAAATGGATGAGGATACAGTAGTTTCTCTTGATTTCGACAATGAGAAGTTGTTCAGAAATATGGTAGAAGCTGATGCTCCTTGGCTCTATGAACTTCCTGAGTGGGATGCAATCTATTCAAAGGAAGAGCAGAAGGATTTGATCCGTGCTCAGAAGGATTCTCACACTATCAGAAAGCCAAAGAAGATTGGTAGAAATGATCCATGTCCTTGCGGTTCTGGAAAGAAATATAAGCAGTGCTGCGGTAGAAAAGGCGCTAAATAAAAAAAGTAAACCTCAAGCTTACATTTGCCTTATGGCGATGAAGCTTGAGGTTTTTATATTATTTAATACAAATCTGTTCTAAATCTGAATAGAAGTCAGGATAAGAGATATTTACACATTCGCTGTCTTTGATAATGGATTCTCCTTCAGCAAAGAGGCTGGCAATTGAGAATGCCATAGCGATTCTGTGATCTCTGGCAGTATCGATAATTGATGCTGAAAGCGAGTGCTTTCCGTGTCCGTTTATTTCGAAACCGTCATCAAATTCTGTAATATCGGCTCCCATATTTTTTAGATTATTTACAATAAGCTTAATTCTGTCACTTTCTTTGTGGCGAAGCTCCTTTGCGTGTCGAACTGTGGTCTTTCCGGTTGCATAGGCTCCCAGAACTGCGATGATTGGAAGTTCATCTATTAGGGTTGGGATTTCTTCCTCGGTTATAGTGGTTCCGGTTAACTCGCTTGAAGAAATCGTGATATCAGCTATCGGTTCCAAATTGATTTCTGATTCGTTCTCGAGTCTTATATCGCAATTCATTCGTTTAAGTACACGCAGTATTCCGTCTCTGGTTTCGTTTATGTTGACCTTTGGAAGCGTGATACTTCCTGAGTCAGATATAGCTGCTGCCGCCATCATATATGAAGCAGAAGAAATATCAGCAGGAACTGTTAAATCTCGGGCCTCTAAATGATCACATGGAAAAACAGTTACAGCGTTACCGGAAGTCATTATCAAAGCGCCTAAGTATTCGAGCATCCTTTCGCTATGATCACGTGATTTGTGAGGCTCTGTGATAGTGACTTTTGAATTTGAGTATAGGCCTGCAAACATAAGGCAGGATTTGACCTGTGCAGATGCGATATAGATACGAATATCGCCTCCGATTAGTTTGCCCTTTGAGATGATGAGCGGAGCTCTGTCGTCATCATTTAATGAACCTATATTTGCACCGAGTTCAGTGAGAGGAACGGTGATTCTGGCCATCGGTCTTCGGTTAAGCGATTCGTCGCCAAAGAGTTCGGTATTGAAATCGAAGCCAGACAGGATTCCACTTAACAGACGGATAGTAGTTCCGCTGTTTCCTACATCTATCTTTGTGAGGGCATCCGTGCCGAGTTTAGCTGATGGATTTAAACCCTTCATACCTACGCCGTGTATGAGTAGTCTGTCGGAATATACTTCGATATCTACGCCGAGAGCTTTCATGGCGTTTATAGTCGACATAGTGTCTTCTGCAATCAAGGGATTATAGACAGTTACATCTCCGTTTGCTATAGAACCGAGCATGATAGCTCGATGCGTGATAGATTTGTCGCTCGGAATATTAAGAGTTCCGGCAACAGAACGTATTGATCTAATTTTTTTCTCCATAATCCATCCTCTTTTAATACAAATCTAGCGTTCTTAACGAATCAATTTACATAAATTCTATCAGATTCATCTCATAAAAACACGTAATTTGCTGTTGTCTGAAAAAATATAATATTCTTAGATGAAATTCACAAAATTAGTTGTAAATAGATTGAATAATTATTAAAATTATACATATAATCTGAAACAATGAAGGGAGGACGTTTACATGAAAGTATTTACAACTGACAAGATTAGGAATGTTGTGCTGCTTGGGCACAGCGGTGCCGGAAAAACAAGTTTGATCGAATCCATGGCCTATTTGGCTGGAATGACAAAGAAGCCCGGCACCATTGATAGCGGAAATACCATTAGTGATTTCGACAAGTTGGAAATCAGTAACAAATTTTCTATTAATGCATCTATAGTACCTATAATTTGGGATGATACGAAGATTAACTTCCTCGACACACCGGGGTATTTTGATTTTGTCGGCGAAGTTGAAGAAGCTGTATCTGCAGCGGATAGCGCGATTATCGTTGTTTCAGGAAAGAACGGAATAGAGGTTGGAACGAAGAAAGCCTGGGAGATATGCGATAAATTCAATCTCCCTAGAATGGTTTTTGTTACAGGTATGGATATCGACGATGCTTCTTATCGTGAAATCGTCGAAGAATTGCAGTCTCTCTATGGAAAGAAGATTGCTCCATTTCATTTTCCTATTCGTGAAAATGGAGAGTTTACAGGCTATGTAAATGTAATCCAGCAGACGGGAAAGAAATGGAATCCTGATGGAACTGTTTCTCATGTTGATGTACCCGATTATTCTCAGGATTATCTGGACAAATATAGAGAAACTCTTATGGAGTCAGTTGCTGAAACTTCAGAAGAGTTTATGGACAGATATTTTAACGGCGAGGAGTTCTCTGAGAACGAAATTCGTCAGGCGCTTCGTGCGAATGTATCGACGAATGATATCGTTCCAGTAATGATGGGCTCAAATGTATCTAACCGTGGTATGTATACCATGATGGTTGATATCATTAAGTATCTGCCTAGTCCTTTGGATAGAACTATTACAGGAATCAATGCAAATACGAATGAGGTTTATGAGGCAAATTATGATTTCTCTAAACCGAAGAGCGCGTATTGCTTTAAGACTATAGTGGATCCTTTCGTTGGAAAGTATTCTTTGATAAAAGTAAACTCTGGTGTATTAAAGACAGATGATTTGCTTTATAACAAACATAAAGATAGTGAGGAAAAAATAGGTAAGTTATATGTGCTTACCGGTAACAGCGCAGAAGAAGTCCCTGAGCTTCACGCAGGAGATATAGGTGCGCTTTCAAAGTTGTCAAAAGTGGCGACGACAGATTCGCTTTCTACAAAAGCAAATCCTATTCTCTATATTAGAACGCCGATTTCTACACCTTATACTTTTATGGCTTATAAGGCAAAGAACAAAGGAGACGAAGACAAGATTTCACAGGCTCTGGCAAAGCTTGCAGCTGAAGATCAGACTATCCGTTTTGTAAATGACAGTGAAAATTCACAGTCTCTAATCTATGGTATCGGCGACAGACATATCGAAATGATAGTTTCTAAGCTGAAAGAAAAATACAAAGTGGAGATTGAACTTAAGGAGCCGAAGGTTGCTTTTAAGGAAACTATCAGAGGTAACTCAGATGTGGAGTATAAATATAAGAAACAGACAGGTGGTCATGGACAGTATGGTCATGTAAAGATGCGTTTCTCACCATCCGGAAATATGGATGAGGCTTTCGAGTTTACTGAATCTGTAGTAGGCGGAGCTGTTCCAAAGAATTTCTTCCCTGCTGTAGAAAAAGGTTTGGCAGAAGCTGTCCTGGCAGGTCCTCTGGCTTCATATCCTGTTGTGGGTGTTAAGTGCGAGCTTTATGACGGCTCATATCATCCGGTAGATTCGTCAGAAATGGCGTTTAAGGTTGCTGCTAGAGGTGCTTTCAAAGAAGGTATTATGAAAGCAAATCCTATCTTGCTAGAACCTATAGTTTCTCTGAAAGTTGTAGTACCTGATTCTTACACAGGTGATGTAATGGGAGACTTGAACAAACGAAGAGGAAGAGTTTTGGGTATGAATCCTGTAGAAGGAGGAAAAACAGAGATAGAAGCTGAAGTTCCTATGGCTGAGCTTTATGGCTATGATACAACTCTTCGTTCTATGACCAGCGGATATGGTGTATTCTCTTATGAACTTGCCAGATATGAGCAGGTTCCTCATGATATTCAGGAAAGAGAAGTTGCGAAGAGAAAAGCTGAAGCAGAAGAAGACTAGTTTTAACTCAGTCGGAGTACAAGCTCCGACTGAGTTAAACGCTCCGCGAGGATGCGCACGGATTCGGACAGGAATTTGTCTGCTGAAGCAGACACGAATCCGGCGCGCAAGACTCGCGAGCGAGTCTTGACAATGAACTGTTAGATTAAACTCGAGGACCGGATTTTATCTGGTTCTCGAGTTTTTATTTTATTAAGAAATATTGCAAAGTGCCTGGTTAAATATTATAATTTTTAACTAGTTTGAAATTTAGTTAAGGTGGAATAACTATGAAACATAATTTTAAAGCAATTGAGAAAAAATGGCAGGCAGCTTGGGCGAAAGATGATATTTTTGCTGCAAGCGATTTATCAGATAAGCCAAAATTCTATGGCCTTGTAGAATTCCCATATCCATCTGGTGCCGGAATGCACGTTGGTCATATTAAAGCATATTCTTCTATAGAGGTGCTTTCCAGAAAACGTCGTATGCAGGGATACAATGTTTTGTTCCCTATCGGATTTGACGCTTTTGGTCTACCAACAGAGAATTACGCTATAAAGACAAATAAACATCCTAGAGTTATCACTGATGAGAATATAAAGAGATTTACTACACAGCTTAAGAGTGTAGGATTTTCTTTCGATTATAATCGTACTATTGATACTACTCAGGAAGATTATTATAAATGGACTCAGTGGATTTTCCTTAAGATGTTCGAAAAGGGATTAGTATTTAGAGACAAGACTCTCGTTAATTATTGTCCTCATTGTAAGGTAGTCCTCTCAAACGAAGATTCACAGGGTGGAAAGTGCGATATCTGTGATAGTGATGTTATTCAGAAGGAAAAAGATGTTTGGTATCTTAGAATTACTGAATATGCTGACAAACTTCTTTCAGGTTTGGATGAAGTTGATTTCCCGGAGAACATCAAACAGCAGCAGGTTAACTGGATTGGAAAGTCAAAGGGCGCTTTTGTAAACTTTGCACTTGCTGGTCTCGATGAGAAGCTTAGAGTATACACAACCAGACCAGATACACTTTTCGGTGTCACTTTCATGGTTATTGCTCCTGAGCATCCTTACCTAGACAAATATGCATCACAGATTTCTAATATGGATGAAATCCTTGCATATAGAGAAGAATGTCAGAAGAAGTCTGAGTTTGAAAGAACACAGCTTGTTTCTAAAGACAAAACAGGTGTGAAGGTAGAAGGCTTCAAGGCTATTAACCCTATTACCGGTAAAGAAATTCCTGTATATATTTCTGATTACGTAATGATGGGATACGGAACAGGTGCGATTATGGCTGTTCCTGCGCATGATCAGAGAGATTATGATTTTGCAAAGAAATTTAACATTGAAATCATTCCGGTAATCGAAGGTGGAGATGTTTCTAAAGAAGCATATTCAGGTGACGGAAATATGATCAATTCTGATTTCCTGAATGGCTTTACTAATAAAAAGGATTCTATCAATCGTATGATTGAAGAGCTTGAGAAGTTAGGAGTCGGAGAAGCTGGTGTTCAGTTCAAGATGAAAGACTGGGCGTTTAACAGACAGCGTTATTGGGGTGAGCCTATTCCAATCGTGCATTGTCCAACATGTGGAGATGTAGCTGTACCATTTGAAGAGCTTCCACTTAAGCTTCCTAAGCTTGAAAACTTCGAGCCTGGTACAGATGGTGAATCACCACTTGCAAAGATTGATTCATTTGTAAACTGCAAGTGCCCTAAGTGTGGTAAAGATGCAAAGAGAGAAACTGATACTATGCCTCAGTGGGCTGGTTCATCATGGTATTTCCTTCGTTATATCGATCCACACAATGATAACGAACTTGCAGCAAAAGAAAAGCTTAATTATTGGATGCCTGTAGACTGGTACAATGGTGGTATGGAACATGTAACCAGACATTTGATTTATTCCAGATTCTGGCATCATTTCCTCTACGATATAGGTGTAGTTAATACTCCTGAACCATATAAGAAACGTTCTGCACAGGGAATGATTCTCGGTGAAGATGGACAGAAGATGTCTAAGTCTAGAGGAAATGTAATCGATCCGCTTGATATCGTTGAGATTTATGGCGCAGATACACTTCGTACTTATGTACTCTTTATGGGCGAATACGGTGCAGCTGCTCCTTGGTCAGATGCTTCTGTTCGTGGATGTAAGAGATTCCTCGAGAGATTTGCTGGTCTTACAGATATCGTTTCAGATGAAGCTGACAGCGACAAGATTGTTACAGGAATTCATAAGTGCATAAAGAAGGTTTCTGAAGATATCGAAACTATGAAGTTCAATACAGCAATCGCTGCTATGATGGGACTCCTCAATGATATTATTTCAGAAGGACATATCACTAGAGATAACCTTGTTATCCTGGTTAAACTTCTTTCTCCATTTGCTCCACACCTTGCAGAAGAGATGTACAAAGAACTCGGTGGCGAGGGATATGTTTCACTTGCAGAGTGGCCTGAGTATGATCCAGACAAGGTTGTAGATGCAAATATCGAAATCGCAGTTCAGGTAAACGGTAAGCTTAAGGCTACCATCGTAATTCCAAATGGCTGTGAGAAAGAAGAAGCACTTAGACTTGCTCATGAGAATGAAGCAGTATGTAAAGCTATCGATGGAAAGAATCTGATAAAGGAAATCTATGTTCCTGGCAAGATTGTTAATTTGGTAGCAAAATAATATTTATTTTTTCGTCGTTTCCTAATATAATAATTGTTAGGAAACGACGTCTATTTTTAGGGGTAAGATATGGGCAAGGTATTAATATTAGAAACAAATTCACAGGATATGAAGTTTTTAATGACACTTCCAAAGTATTGTGAATATGAATTTGATTTTACTACAGATCCTTCATATGCTTTGACAGAGATTCAACTGGGTGAAGTTGATGTTTTTGTATGTCCTTATGAGATGGAAGTCTTTTCTGCAGATGATATTCTTATGACTGCGAATATGATTCCTTCGAGGCCTTTATGCATATTGACTTCGGATGGCTCAAATATTCCAGGGCTTTTATCCTGCATTAATAATTTTTCTGTATTTAAACTGGTTGTAAAACCGTTTCAGAATATCCTGGATTTAAAAGAGTTTATTCAGGAAGCTTATGATAAACGTACAAAATACGGCTTACAGTCTGATGATCTGATTCTTGGATTGATAGGTGATTCAAAAGAAAGAGCCTTTTGGGAACATCATGATAAAATTCTGGATTTTAGAATGTTAAAGATTATATCTGGAGCTTATAGCGGATTTAGATATCATGATTTGCTTCGTGCAGAGGATACAACTGAAGAAGGGAAGTCAGTCTTTGTGGTTTCTCAGTTTTTAAAAGATTCTGCTGATGAATTGTTTAGATATACAGTAGGATTAGGCGAGTCGTTCGATAAGGTTGTATACGATATTAACGAAAAAGCAACTCGCGATCGAACGAAGTATTATGTAATACGTTGTTCAAACGATGTGTATGAAAATGTGCATGATAGAAGTGATATTACTTTTATATTGCTTATGATCTATACCTTCTTTAAACATTGCTATGGCTCATTTTATGTCGAGAGTGATATTAAATGTGAAAAAGGATTTATTTTTATAAAGACTACCGGTAGAAAGCTTGAACAGAAAGTAGATGAGTATTCTCTCTTAAAAAAAGAGATTTCTTATATTCTTTCTAGAATTTCTGAGAAATACTCGATTACAGATGGGGCAGATACATGCAATATCGCATGTATAGTTAAAATATAAAGGATTACGATATGAAAAAAATACCTATGAAGAATCCTATCGTTGAGATGGATGGCGATGAGATGACTCGTGTTCTATGGAAGCTTATTAAGGATGAGCTGTTACTTCCATATATTAATCTTAAGACTGATTATTATGATTTAGGATTAAAAAATAGAGACAGAACAGATGACGAGGTTACGCTGGAGGCAGCTTCAGCGACTTTAAAGCACAAGGTTGCGGTTAAATGTGCCACCATAACACCAAATGCTGACAGGGTTTTAGAATATGGTCTTAAGAAGATGTATAAGAGCCCTAATGGTACGATTCGTGCAGCATTGGATGGTACAGTATTTCGTAAGCCGATCGTGGTAAAAGGTATAGAACCGGCTGTAAAGTACTGGAATAAGCCGATTACCATAGCCAGACATGCTTATGGCGATATTTACAAGGATTCTGAGATTAGAATCCCTGATAAAGGTACCGTATCTATGACATATGTTCCTGATGAGGGTGATGAACTCTCGGCTGTAAAGGTTTTTCATTTTGATAGCCCTGGCGTAGTACTCGGAATGTATAATACGGATGATTCGATTCGTAAATTCGCAAAGAGTTGTTTTGACTATGCTCTTGAAACAAAACAAGATTTGTGGTTTTCTACAAAAGATACTATTTCAAAGACCTATGATCATAGATTCAAAGATATCTTTAACGAAGAATATGAGAATTCGTATAAGGCATCTTTTGAAGAAAAAGGTATTTTTTATTTTTACACACTTATAGATGATGCAATAGCTCGTGTTATGAAATCCGAAGGCGGATTCTTATGGGCGTTAAAGAATTATGACGGAGATGTTATTTCTGACATGGTTTCAAGCGCTTTTGGAAGTCTGGCTATGATGACTTCAGTACTGGTTTCACCTTCTGGATGCTACGAATATGAGGCAGCCCATGGCACTGTTCAGAGACATTACTATAAGTATTTAAAGGGAGAGCGGACATCTACAAATTCAGTTGCGACTATATTTGCCTGGACAGGTGCTTTAAAGAAGAGGGCTGAATTTGATGATAATAATAGATTAAAGGAGTTTGCAGAGCTTTTAGAAGAAGTTACAAAGCAAACTATTGAAGATGGAGAAATGACCGGTGATTTGGCCAGAATTACTTCAAACCCTAAACCGGTTGTTCTAAATAGCGATGAATTTATACAGGCTATTAAACGTAGATTAGAAGATAGAATTGAGGAAATATAAATGTATTTATCCGTTTCCAATCTTAGTAAATCTTTTGGAGACAGAGTTCTGTTTGAAGGTGTATCTTTTTCCCTTGATAAAAATGATAGAATGGCGATTTGTGGTCCGAATGGATGTGGTAAATCTACTCTATTAAAGATCATAATGGGCGAAGAAGCCTATGATAGCGGGTCTATAAATCTTCAGAATGGTATTTCAATCGGCTATCTGGCTCAGTATCAGGATATTAAAGCCGGTTCAGATATTCTTCAGGTTGTTTTATCTGCAAAAAATGATTTAATTCTAGCAGAGGATAAGCTTCGAAAGATGGAAGAAAAGATGAATACTCTATCTGGAGAAGAATTAAAGAATCATCTTAATTTGTATCATAAAGAGATGGAAGATTTTGAGCATGCCGGTGGTTATCTATTTAGAAGTCAGGCTGTTGGAGTTCTCAAAGGTTTAGGCTTTAGCGAAGACGAGTTTAATCTAAAATATGATTCTCTATCAGGTGGACAGAAGACTCGAGTTTCTCTAGGAAGATTGCTTTTAAAGAATCCAGATATTCTAATCCTGGATGAGCCTACAAACCATCTGGATATATCCTCGGTAGAATGGCTGGAAAACTTCCTGTCAGGATATGAAGGGACATTGATATTGGTTTCTCATGACAGATACTTTCTGGATCATATAGTAACCTCTATTCTGGATATTTCAGGAATGGATACTCGTGTATATACGGGAAACTATACCGAATTTGTTGAGAAAAAAAGAATCATAGTAGATTCTGAAATAAAGGCTTATGAGAAGCAGCAGGACAGAATAGCTCATGAAGAAGAAGTTATAAAGACTCTTCAGAGATTTAATAGAGAGAAGTCTATAAAGAGAGCAGAAAGCAGAAAGAAAGTTTTAGATAAGATGGAACTGCTTTCGAGACCAGAGGATGAAAGAGATCCTATGAGACTTCAGTTTGTTTCGAATGTTCGAAGTGGAAATGATGTTTTAGAGGTTAGTGATCTGAGCAAATCCTATGATGGGAACCTGCTTTTTTCAAATCTCTCATTTCTGCTTACCAGACAGGAGCGCCTGGCTATTCTGGGTGATAATGGAACAGGAAAGACTACTTTACTAAAGATTATAAATGGACTGGTTAAACCTGATACAGGAATGGTTAAAATCGGTTCTAATGTTACGATTGGTTATTATGATCAGGCACAGCAGAATCTGGATGATGGTAATACTATCTTTACAGAACTTAGAAATGCATATCCTGAATATAATGATACTAGAATTAGAAATACCTTGGCTGCCTTTGGTTTCAAAGGTGAGGAAGTAGATAAGCGTATCCACGAACTAAGTGGTGGAGAGCGAGGCAGAGTTGCGCTTGCAAAGCTTACTCTGTCAGATGTAAATCTATTGATTCTGGATGAGCCGACAAACCATCTGGATATTCGAGCGAAGGAAATATTAGAAGATGCACTTTCTGAATACGAAGGCACATTGCTATTCGTATCTCATGATAGATATTTTGTAAATCGCATTTGCGATAGGATAATCGAGATTAACCAGGATGAATGTAAATCTTATCTGGGTAATTATGATGATTATCTTGCAAAAAAGAAAGAAAGTGAAATCCCTCAATCTACTGTCCGCGAAGGAGGGGCCGCAGCGGATTCAAAGGTAGATTATGGATTACAGAAACAGGAGAAGGCGAGAAAACAGAAGATTCAAAGACAGATTGATAAAGCAGAGGAGAGAATCTCTGAGCTTGAAGAAATCATAGAAAGAATCGATACTGAAATGGCTGATCCACAAAATGCTGTTAATTCAGCAAAGCTAAACGAATTATCCGCTTCAAAGACAAAAGCGGAAGATGAAGTTTCTGCTCTTTATGATGAATGGGAGAAGCTTCAAGAAGAACTAAATGATTAGGCTAGATTCATTGACATAATTTTTAAAAAAAATTATTATATTCTAGTATAGAAAGGCTAATAATATGGAAAAACCAATTTCACCAGCAGTAATTAGAAGAATGCCTAGATACTATAGATATCTTGGCGAATTAATGAATCAAGGGGTAGAAAGAATCTCTTCAAAATCACTTTCAGAGAAGATGCATGTAACTGCTTCACAGATTCGTCAGGACTTGAATAATTTCGGCGGATTTGGTCAGCAGGGTTATGGATATAATGTAAAATACCTTCACGAAGAAATCGGAAAGATTCTAGGACTTGACAGAGAACATGCCATCATCGTTATCGGTGTAGGTAACCTGGGCCAGGCTGTAGCTAACTATAGAAACTTTAAGGGCCTCGGTTTTAATATGGTAGGTTTCTTTGATATTAATCCAAACCTTAAAGGAAAGAAGATTGGCGGAGTTCCAATCATGATGATGAATGAACTTGAAGACTTTATTAAGTCTAACAAGGTTGATATTTGTGCGCTTACTCTTCCAAAGGATGTAGCTGGTCCTACAGCAGAGAAGGTTATTTCTCTCGGGATTAAAGCTATTTGGAATTTCGCGCTTGTTGATTTGGAAGCACCGGAAGGAGTTATTGTAGAGAACGTACATCTTTCTGATAGTTTGATGCAGCTTTCATATAAAGTTTCAAAATTAGATTAATTATGAACGAAGAGAATTTTCATAAAGCAATAAATCAATCTAAAATTCCAGTATTGGTGCTAGATAATAAATGGCACCGTCTTTTTGCTGTCCATGGTAAGCCTGATCAGGTATCAGGCTTAGAGGAAGAAATCAAGAATTTGCTTTCTCACCAGGGACAGCTTAATAATGACTTGAAATCTCTAAAGAAAATCAAGAATCAATTGATGGAAAATATAGTATCAAATATGGATTCTGAGGAATCCGAAGTTGATGCAGATAAAGAGATGGAAAAGGATAAGCGTCTTATCGAAGAAACAAATGAGAAGATGGAACAGATAGAAGATGAACTTCTGGATATCCCTAGAGAAATCGATTCAAAAAATAAAGAACTCATGTTTCTCACGATGGGATACTGTTATAATCATCTTAGAACGAATAAAAAAGAAGCCGTTGAAATTGACGAGTGGATTAAAGACATCAGAATTAAATTAAAGAAAAACATCATTCGTAAACAGAACCGTGTCATTAATAACAAAGAAATGTATGCTTATATGCATGATATCTTTGGAAAGGATGTATTGGATCTGTTTGATGTTCGTTATGAAGATTTTGAAGAGGAAAAATCATGAAAAGAGTCCTTACTGGTCAAAGAATGAGAGATATCGATAGGGCTACAATAGAAGAGTTTAAAATGCCTGTTGAAGTGCTGATAGAACGCGCTGCTTTACAGGTATTTTCTTTTATTCAAGAGAATTATTCCAAAGATACAAAGATAGCTATCGTAGCCGGATCTGGAAGTAATGGCGCAGACGGGTTTGCTCTGTTTCGCATTATGAAACTTTTAAAATATGATGTTTCTGTTTTCCAGATTTGTAATGATAATGAACTATCACCAAATGCTCAGAGACAGAAACGCATTCTTTCAAATTATGGATTAAATGTTTCTGCTGATTTTCGTGGATTCAGTGGCTTTGATCTCATTGTAGATGCGATTCTAGGTACTGGATTAAATCGAGATGTATCCGGAGTATGTGCTGATTGGATTCAGGCTATTAATAAAGCGGATATAGATATAGTCGCTATAGACATACCTAGTGGTATTTCGTCTGAAGATGGAAAGGTTATGGGGTGCGCAGTAAAGGCAACTCATACAGTTACTTTTGCTTATGCAAAATGTGGAGAGCTTCTATATCCTGGACGAGAGTATGTAGGAAATCTCAAAGTTTGTGATGTAGGTATATATGAAGACTCATCAAAGAACGGCTATTACAGACTGGAGAACGGTGATGTCACACTGTTACCAGATAGAATCGATGATTCATATAAAGGAACTTATGGAAAAGTCCTCTGTATTGCTTCTAGCAAAGGTATGGCTGGAGCGGGTATTTTTTCAGCGTTAGCTGCTTTACGTACAGGCGTAGGTCTGGTAAAGATTTATGCACCTGAAGTAAATAGAGAAATTCTGCAGACAGCGGTTCCTGAAGCTATTGTTTCTACTTATGAAAGCTTTGATGAAGACGAATTAATAGAACATATTAAATGGGCTGATTCAATTATTCTGGGCCCAGGTATATCAAATGATAAGCTTGGAGAAAAAATAGTTGATTGTGTTCTAAAGAATGCCGCAATACCTGTTGTAATAGATGCGACAGCACTGGCGATTCTGTCAAAGAATCCGGACAGGCTAAAGCTGCCTCATAGTGAACTTGTGGTTACTCCTCATTTTGGAGAGATGGCAAATCTGATGGGAGTTTCAGTTCCGTATATTCATGAAAATGCATTACGATGTGCTGAAGAATTCTCTCGAAATTACAACGTTACATGTGTGCTAAAGGGAGCGACGACTATTATTTCTGTTCCTTATGAGAATACTTATTTCTGTACTCTCGGGAACAACGGAATGGCGACAGCCGGAAGCGGAGATGTGCTTGCGGGTATTATCGGAGGCGCACTGGGCTTTACTAGAGAAGTAACAGATGCTGTTATAGCTTCTGTTGTAATACATTCAGAAGCAGGTAGATATGCAAGTCTTAATAAAGGCAGATACGCTATGACTGCCAGAGATATATTGGATTCTATCTCAGATGTTCTGATGTAAATATAGATATAAAGAAGGTATGAAAATGGATTTAAACAGAGTATGTGCCTGTGTGAATCTCGACAATATGCTTTTTAACTTAAAAGCTATGAAGGATAATATTCCTGCGGATTCAGAAATTATGGCTGTATTAAAGACAAACGGCTACGGAACAGGTGCAGTTGCACTCGCAAAGGAATTGGAAAAAGTAGATTACGTACATGGTTATTGTCTCGCGACTGCGGATGAAGCTATGGAACTTAGAAATAACGGTATCATGAAGCCTATCCTGGTTTTGGGATATACATTTAAGGATTCTTATATAGACATGGCTAAAAATGGTATCCGACCAGCTGTTTTTTCACTGGAAGCTGCCAGAGAATTTGATGATGCATGTCGCGAAGCTGGAGTGGTAGGACCTATTCATATTGCGATAGATACTGGAATGAGTAGAATCGGTTTCCAGGTTAGAGAAGACGAAGCTGATGTTATAAAAGCTATCTCAGAGTTAAAAAATATCAAAATCGAAGGGTTCTTTACTCATTTTGCCAGATGCGATGAGAGAGATAAATCTCATGCAATCGCTCAGCAGGAACTGTTTGAAAAAATGCTTAAGTTCATTCAGGAGCGTGATATTCAGTATACTTATTCCCATAGCGCAAACAGTGCTGCTATACTCGAATTTGATAGAGCACATGCGAAGCTCGTTCGCGCGGGAGTTACGTTGTATGGAATGTGGCCATCTGATGAAGTTGATCAGAGTTTTCCATTGAAGCCTGTTATGGAGCTTAAATCTCATGTAGTTCATGTAAAGAATCTCGAACCGGGAAGAGCTATCAGTTACGGTGGTACATTTGTGACTGAAAAACCGATGAAGGTGGCGACTATCCCTGTAGGTTACGGAGATGGCTATCCTAGATCACTCTCTAATAAAGGTTACGTACTGATTAGAGGGCAAAAAGCTCCTGTCTTGGGAAGAGTATGCATGGATCAGTTTATGGTGGATGTCACAGATATTCCGGAAGTGTCAGTTTTAGATGAGGTTACTCTGATAGGATCAGATGGAGATTTATGTATCTCTTTTGAAGAAATAGGAGAAATCTCAGGCCGATTTAATTATGAACTGGCCTGCGGTCTCGGAAACAGACGTATTCCACATATTTATTATAAAGATGGTATTAAAGTAGATGAGATGATTTGTCTATAAAGAGAGGAAGAAACTATCTTGAAAACTTTTAGTGGTTTATTTAAATCAAAGAACAATAAATCCATAGAAGAGATTACAGAGGAAGAAATACTGAATCTGATTCAGAATGCAAAGGATATTGGAGCTCTCAGAAACAGTCAGGCTCTAATGGTACAAAATGTATTCGAATTAGATGATAAAACAGTAAAAGACATCATGGTGCATAGATCGGATCTATGCGCTATAGATGGAAATGCGATTTTTTCAGAAGTCGTAGATACATTTATTAAGGGTAGTTTCTCCAGATATCCGGTTTATATCGGCTCTATTGATAATATAATAGGCATCGTCCATATAAAGGACATTCTTTTTTATGCCAGAGAGAATGCTTCTAACAATAAGAAGATTAGAGATTTGACAGGTCTGATTCGACCTGCTGAATCAGTTCCTGAAACACACGGTGTATATACGCTGTTTACTACCATGAAGCTGGACAAGACTCATATGGCTATAGTTGTAGATGAATATGGTCAGACCAGCGGAATCGTAACTATGGAAAACATTCTCGAAGAGATTGTTGGAAATATCCAGGATGAACATGATCACGAGGAGGCTCTCGTGGTTACTATTAAACCTGGGCTTTATCGTATGGAGGGAAAGACTCCTATAGATGATGTAGAGGAAACTCTTGGTATAAAGGTTCAGTTCCCGGATATTGAAACCTTAAATGGTTATATCATCAATCTGATTGGTGAGATTCCAAAAGAAGGTGCAAATTTCAAGGTTATTGACCAGGGATACGAGTTCCATGTTTTAAATGTTAAAAACAGAGTGGTACAGGCGGTTAGAATCAAACTTCTTAATCGTTGATACTAAAATAAAAAAATGCTAAAATTTTATAGTTAAAAAAGACAGAAAGGATATTGTTACAATGTCAGGACATTCAAAATTTTCAAATATTAAACATAAGAAAGAGAAGAACGACGCTGCAAAGGGAAAAATCTTTACTATCATCGGTAGAGAAATTGCAGTTGCTGTAAAAGAGGGTGGCCCAGATCCTGCAAATAACAGCAAGCTTCGTGATGTTATCGCTAAAGCTAAAGCTTCAAACATGCCAAATGATACTATCGATAGAGGTATTAAGAAAGCTGCAGGTGATGCAAACTCAGTAAACTACGAGCAGAACACATATGAAGGATACGGACCTGCCGGTACAGCTATTATCGTTCAGACTCTTACAGATAATAAAAACAGAACAGCTGCCAATGTTCGTTCTGCATTTACAAAAGGAAAGGGAAACATCGGTACACAGGGGTGTGTATCTTTCATGTTTGATGAAAAGGGACAGATTCTCATTTCTAAAGAAGATTGCGACATGGAAGCTGATGATCTCATGATGATTGCGCTCGATGCTGGAGCAGAAGATTTCTCTGAGTCTGAGGACGGTTTTGAAATTCTCACAACACCTGCTGATTTTTCAGCTGTTAGAGAAGCTCTTGAGAATGAAGGCATTAAGATGGCCGAAGCAGAGGTATCTATGATTCCTCAGAATTATGTTTCAGTTACAGATGAAGAAGATGTAAAGAATCTTCGTCGTATCTTAGATCTCCTCGATGAAGATGATGATGTACAGAATGTATATCACAACTGGGAAGAAGACGACGAGTAATTTAAAGGGTTAATGGGTTAGATTGATTGAAGGAGGCTTAGGTTGAAAAGAATATTGTTTGCTTCAAGTGAGTGTGTCCCTTTTGTAAAAACAGGTGGGCTTGCCGATGTAGTTGGAGCGTTACCAAAGGAATTCAATCCTGAAGTGTGGGATATCAGAGTGGTAATCCCTAATTATACCTGTATACCTCCTCAGTTAAGAGATAAATTTGAATATGTATGTGATTTTCAGTTAGATATGGGACCTTTGATCGGCAGAGAATATGTCGGTGTTATGAAGTATATCTATGCTGGAATCACATATTATTTCATAGATAACCTTCATTATTTTGAATGCTTTTATCCTTATTCTGAAACGAAGTGGGATATAGAAAAATTCACTTTTTTTGATAAAGCTGTATTATCGATGTTACCTATTATCGGTTTTCAGCCTGAACTTATTCATTGCCATGACTGGCAGACAGGATTGATTCCTGTTTATTTAAAAAATGAATTCCAGGGAAATCCTTTCTTCTGGGGAATGAAGACGATTATGACTATTCATAATCTTAAATTCCAGGGTATCTGGGATGTTGAAACACTTCAGGGATTCTCAGGACTTCCAATGGATTTATTTACTCCGGACAAACTTGAATATAAGAAAGCCGGAAATATGTTAAAAGGTGGTCTGGTTTATGCAGACTACATCACAACTGTATCCAGATCCTATGCATATGAGATTCAGAATGAATACTATGGTGAAGGATTAGATGGATTGCTTAGAGCCAGACATTTTGATATGCAGGGAATAGTAAATGGTATCGATAATTCTCTTTACGATCCTGCAGTGGATGCCAGCCTCTATAAGAATTATGATGTTTCTAATTTTCGTCGTAGAAAGAAGGAAAACAAAGAGAAACTTCAGAGAGAATTAGGTCTCACGGTAGATAAGAAGAAATACATGATCGGTTTGATTTCCAGACTTACAGATCAGAAGGGAATCGACCTTATTGATTATTGTATTGAAGGAATTGCAGATGAATTTACTCAGCTGGTTATAATCGGAACCGGTGAGAGTAAATATGAAAATATGTTTAGACATTTTGCCTGGAAATACCCGGGCAGGATTTCAGCAAATATTTGTTATTCGGAAGATTTGGCTCATAAGCTTTATGCAGCTGCAGATGCTTTTTTGATGCCGTCTCGATTTGAACCTTGTGGACTGACACAGCTTATTTCATTTAGATATGGAACTGTTCCTATCGTACGTGAAACAGGTGGTCTTAGAGATACTATTATTCCGTATAATGAGTATGAGCATACAGGTGATGGCTTCTCGTTTATGAATTATAATGGAGATGAACTTCTAAATACTGTAAACTACTCTAAACACATCTTTTTTGATAAAAAAGCTGAGTGGAACAAGATAGTAGAGAGAGGTATGAAGAAGGATTATTCTTGGACTCATCAGAAGGCGTCATATGAAGAATTGTATCATTATTTAATAGGCTAAAGGGATTAATGGCAAATACTACTAACAAAAAAGGTACAACAAAGAGAAGTTCAACTACTTCTAAATCAAAGTCAAAGACCAGTAGAAACAACACTTCGAAGTCAGCAATGGCAAAGAAAGCAGAAATGCGTTCTAATATCATTGGAATCGGTGTTGTTGCATTTGCTGTACTTATTTTTATCGGGAATATTGGCTTTGGTGGTATCATCGGAAATGCAATCTCAAAGATTTTGTTCGGTTTATTTGGACTGATTAATTATATCTTCCCGATTTTATTAGTTGGACTTACAATCTATTATTTTATATATCGAAATAAAGAGGACATCCAGAGCAGGATAGTCCTTTTTGTCGTGCTTTACTGGGTTCTTTCGAATTTTGTAGAGCTTATTATAAACGGTTCGAAACCTATCGGACCTGTTGCTGCATTTAAGGCAGGATATTACAACATGGCCGGTGGAGGATTCTTCGGCGGACTTTTAAGTGATTTTTTGGTTTCTATCGTAGGTATAGTGCCGGCATATGTGTTTAGCATTCTGGTATTTCTGGGAGTAGGATTCTATCTCTCCGGTTCAGTTCCTGTTGAATACTTAAAACAGTATTTTAAGGAGAGGTCTGCACTTAAGGAAGAGCGCGAACAGAAGAGGGCTGAATACGAAGCCAGCAGAGCGAATATCGAACTTCAGAAGAAAAAGGAAAGAAATTCTCTTTCTATAAAGACTGAACCTCCAAAGCGTGCCAGTCGTGCAAACTCAAATATTAGACCTGGACGACCGACAAAGCGTGATAATGAGAAGGAAGAAGTAGAAATCGATACAAATCTTCCTAGAAGAGAGCGAACAGTTACAGGTATGTCTTTTGATACTGAGATTGCACCTGTTTTTTCAAAGAATACTGTTAAATCTGATGATATGAATGAAATCAATGCTTCAAATCTCGAGCAGTTTATTTCAACTAATGAAAAAGATGATGATTTCATTTCAAAGATAGATACAGAAGATGAAATCAAGGTAAATACGACGACTTTGAAACATGAAGTCTATAGTAATTTCTCTGAGAATACAGAGAAATACTCTAAACCTTCTTGGGAAGATTTATGGGCTAAAGAGGGCACAGATGAGCCCGAAGTTCCGATTTCTGTGGTTACAGAAACAAAGGTATTAGAACCTGAAGTCGTAGAGCCGGAGATTCCGACTCCGGTAGTTTCTGTAAATGACGCTTTTGATCCGGAAGAGACTTTTACAGACAGTTTCAAAGACGGACATTCCAGCGAATACGATTTGTATTCTGACCGAAAAAATAAAGTGCGAGAAACAGTTCCTGCCTCAAAACCTGTTGAGGTTCCAAAGTCTGTTTCTGTTCAGAAGGAAGTTCCGGTTGAAGAGCCTGTAGTAGAGGTTAAACCTAGAGAGTATGTTTTCCCGCCTACAGATATTCTGACCAGAAATAAGAACAGTCTTTCCGGCAATACTGATTTAACACTAAAGAAGACTGCTGACAAGCTCGAGATGATTCTCAAGAATTTCGGTGTAAATGTTAAGGTTACCGATTATAGCAGAGGCCCTAGTGTTACCCGTTATGAATTATTGCCAGAAATGGGAACTAAAGTTTCAAAGATTGTTAACCTTACAGATGATATTAAGATGAATCTGGCTGCTACAGATATTCGTATTGAAGCGCCTATTCCCGGAAAAAATGCTATCGGAATCGAAGTCCCTAATAATGAGAAGACTATGGTAGGATTCAGAGAATTAGTAGAGTCATCAGCTTTTAAGAATACTGAATCAAAGATTGCATTTGCTCTGGGTCTGGATTTGGCCGGAAATGTAATTATTTCTGATATTGCAAAGATGCCTCATCTATTGATAGCCGGTGCTACAGGTTCAGGTAAGTCTGTATGTATTAATACGATTATCATGAGTATTCTGTACAAGGCAAATCCAGAGGATGTCAAATTTATCATGATCGACCCTAAGGTTGTAGAATTGTCCGTTTACAATGGTATTCCTCACCTTATGATTCCGGTCGTTACAGATCCGAAGAAAGCTGCCGGCGCACTTCAGTGGGCAGTTAACGAGATGATGGATCGTTATAAGAAGTTTGCAGACGCTCATGTTAGAGACATGAAGGGCTACAACGATAAAATAAAAGATGGAAAGATGGAAAACATCAATAATGGGGAGAAGCTTTATGTAAACGTAAAGAAGATGCCGCAGATCGTCGTAGTAGTTGACGAGTTGGCTGACCTTATGATGGTTGCATCTAAAGAAGTAGAAGAGTCTATTTGTAGATTGGCTCAGCTTGCCAGAGCAGCCGGTATTCATCTGATTATCGCTACACAGAGACCTTCTGTAAATGTTATTACAGGTTTGATTAAAGCCAATATGCCTTCTCGTATTGCTTTCGCAGTTACGTCAGGTGTAGATTCTAGAACTATCTTAGATATGGTGGGAGCTGAGAGATTATTGGGTAAGGGCGATATGCTGTATTATCCGCAGGGGATTCCTAAACCTCTCAGAGTTCAGGGTGCCTTTGTAACTGATAAAGATGTTATGAAAGCTACATCTTATATCAGAGAACATAATAAACCAGACACAGATGCTGTCGAAGAAAATCAGAAGATTATTGAAGCTGTAGAAAGTGCATCTACATCCAGTGATTATACTTCTATAGACAGTAGCGATGGTGGTTTAAATAATGATAGAGACGAGTATTTTGCAGATGCGGCTAGGCTTCTGATTGAAAAAGACAAAGGCTCTATCGGTATGCTACAGAGGAACTTTAAAATCGGATTCAACCGTGCAGCACGAATCATCGACCAGTTGGAAGAGTTCGGCGTAGTTGGTCCGGAAGTAGGAACAAAACCAAGAAAGATACTCGTAAACTTAGAGGAATTTGAATCTATGCTTACAAATGAGGGAGGAGCTAGGTAATGAAGACAGACATCGAAATTGCTCGCGAAAATGTGATGGAACCTATTGTGGATGTAGCATCCAAATTGAATGTTGATCCTGATGACATAGAAATGTATGGAAAATATAAAGCGAAGTTTTCCGAGAAATTTCTGTCTTCGTTGGATTCTAAAGAACAGGGCAAATTAGTCCTGGTTACAGCAGTTAATCCAACCCCGGCTGGCGAAGGAAAGACTACAACCAGCATCGGTTTATCTGATGCTTTATGTAAACTTGGAAAGAAATCTGTATTAGCTCTTAGAGAACCATCTTTAGGACCTTGTTTTGGAATGAAAGGTGGCGCTGCTGGTGGCGGTTATGCGCAGGCAGTTCCTATGGATGAACTGAATCTGCATTTTACAGGTGATTTTCATGCTATTACTTCAGCAAACAATCTTCTCGCTGCAATGTTGGACAATTCTATTCAGCAGGGAAATCTGCTCGGTATAGATCCTAGACGTGTAGTGTGGAAGAGATGTGAGGATATGAATGATCGTGTCCTCCGAAATATTGTAGTAGGTCTCGGCGCAAAAGCTGATGGAATGGTTAGAGAAGATCATTTTATTATCACTGTTGCATCTGAGATTATGGCTATCCTATGTCTCGCAAATGATATAGAGGATTTAAAGAAGAGACTTTCACAGATTATAGTAGCTTATAATTTTGAAGGAAATCCTGTTACTGCAGCAGATTTAAATGCTGTAGGTGCTATGGCAGCCTTACTTAAGGATGCTCTTAAGCCAAATCTGATTCAGACATTGGAAGGAAATCCGGCTATTTTTCACGGTGGACCTTTTGCAAATATCGCTCATGGTTGTAACTCTGTTCGAGCTACAAAGACAGCTTTGGCTTTAGGTGATATCTGTGTTACAGAAGCCGGATTCGGAGCAGATTTAGGTGCTGAAAAGTTTCTTGATATTAAATGTCGAAAGGCTGGACTCAAACCAGACTGTGTAGTTTTAGTCGCTACAATCCGCTCTATTAAATACAATGGAGGCGTAGACAAGACTGAACTTAATGCTGAGAATCTTGAAGCATTAAAGAAGGGAATCGTAAACCTCGAGAAGCACATTGAGAATATACATAAATACGATGTTCCTGTAGTAGTAACACTAAACAGATTTGTTTCAGATACTGACAGTGAAATCAAATTTGTAGAAGATTTCTGTCGTGAAAGAAACTGTGATTTTGCACTTAGCGAAGTGTGGGAACATGGCAGTGAAGGTGGTTTAGATTTAGCAAAGGCTGTTTTGAATACATTAGAAACAAAGGAGTCTCATTATCATCCACTGTATGATCTGTCTCTATCTATTGAAGACAAGATTAAAACTATAGCAACTGAGATTTATGGAGCTTCTGATATTACATATTCACCTGCTGCAAAGCGTGAATTAAAGAATATTAGTGATATGGGATTTAACGATATTCCTATCTGTGTTGCAAAGACACAGTATTCTTTGTCAGATGATCCAAAGAAACTTGGAAGACCTGAGGACTTTACTCTGAACATCAGAGAAGCATATGTTTCTGCTGGTGCCGGATTTATAGTTGTTATTACAGGAAACATCATGACTATGCCTGGGCTTCCAAAACGTCCGGCTGCAGTAGATATTGATGTCGATAATGACGGAAACATAATCGGTTTATTTTAAATATTTATGGAGATATTATGGCAACATTAATTGATGGAAAAAAAGTATCAAAGGCTATCAAAGACGAAGTTAGAGAAGAAGTGTTATCTCTACGTGAAAATGGCGAGGAAATCACTCTTGCTGTTGTAATAGTTGGAAATGATAATGCTTCGCATATCTATGTTCGAAACAAGCGTAGAGCCTGTGAATATACAGGGATTCGTTCTCTGGAATATGATTTACCCGAAGATACTTCTGAAGAAGAACTTCTTTCTTTAATAGATCGTTTGAATGCCGATAAGCAGGTAAATGGTATTCTGGTTCAGATGCCTCTTACTAAATCTATCGATTCAAAGAAAGTTATTGAAAGAATTGATCCATCAAAGGATGTAGATGGATTTCATCCGATAAACAAAGGCTTACTGTTTGAGAGTTCTGAATGTTTCTTGCCTTGTACACCGGCTGGAATTATCGAATTATTGAAACGCTATGATATTAATATCTCCGGAAAAAGATGTGTAGTACTCGGTAGAAGTGACATCGTTGGAAAACCTATGTCACTTCTACTGTTAAAAGAAAATGGTACGGTTACAACCTGCCATTCAAAGACAGTTGACCTTGAAAATATTACTAAAGAAGCTGATATTATCGTATCAGCTATTGGTAAAGCTAAATTTGTTACTGCAGATATGGTTAAACCACATGCTGTTATCATTGATGTCGGAATGAACAGAGATGAAGATGGAAATTTATGTGGCGACTGTGATTTTGATGCTTTATTTGATAAATGTGACTTTATTACACCGGTTCCAGGTGGAGTTGGTCCGATGACGATAGCGATACTTATGAAGAATGTACTTTTTGCATTTAAGAAACAGAAGGGTTAGTTTATGATTTGTCCTAAATGTAAAAAAGAAATACCGGTTGGTAAGGTTTTCTGTCCAAATTGCGGTACTGAAATCCGATTTGTTCCTGACTATAACGTCTTTGAGGAAGATTATCTTTCCTCAATGATTAGTGAGGAAGCAAAGGAGAAGAAACAGAAAGAACGCGAACAGGCAAAGAAGATGATTCAAAAGAAATATTTTCTGTGTGCAATTCCTGTTGTTTTATTTTTTGCTATTCTTCTGATCGGATGGAATGCGTATTTTCATTCATATAATTACTATATAAATAAAGCAGACAGTGCTTTAAAACTAAAGAGTTTTACTGAAGCAAAGCGATATGGTGAATATGCTGTTTCCAGGAAAAAGACAGCAAAGGCTTATTACATCATCGCTAAATCAGAAGTAGAGCTTAACAAGACTAAAGATGCTATAGAAGATTGCAAAGCGTCGATTAAATGTGATTCTTCATACGAGAAATCATATAAGCTGTTAATCGATTTGTATTTAGCTGATGATAATTATGAAGAGATTTCTGCTTTAAAATCAAAAGCTGATGATAAAGATATATTGAAGCTTTTTAATAGTATCGTTATTGGAAGAATCAATTTTAGTATTAAAGCCGGAAAATATCATGATAAGAAAGAATTAAAGCTTTCTACTACATCGGATTATGATATTTACTATACGACTGATGGTAATATTCCTGATAGATTTAACGGAACGAAATTTGATAAAGAATTTCCTATCGAGTTAGACGAAGGAAAGAATACTATTAAGGCTGTGCTCGTAGATGAGGAAGGCAGAACCGGAAAGGTCTATACGAAAAAATATGAAATCAGCTTTATTAAACCGGAAGATCCAAAGATCAGTCCGGAAAGTGGTAGATTTTCAATTCCATCACAGATAACTATTCTGGCGGATGGAAATTGCAGACTGTTTTATACCTGGGATGGAACTGATCCTACTATAGACAGTGCAGAATATACCGGACCTATAAATATACCTGAAGGAAACAATGTTCTTTCAGTGGTTGCAATTGATAAATATGGTATGAGTTCAAATGTAATTCGACATAATTATATTTATGAACCATAGTTTAACGGGGTTATTATGGACAACGAAATCTTGATAGATATGTCTCCTCAGCACGTAGGAAATGTATTTGGTCATTATGATAAAAACGTCAAATTAATTGAAAAAGTTTTGAATGTAGACATCGTACAGCGTGGTGATGGCATAAAGATTACCGGAAAAAAGGATGCTACGATCGAGGCCGAGAAGATTATAAATGAACTTTTGACATTGAGTCAGAGAGGAAATGATATTACTGAGCAGAATGTAGAATATGCTCTTTCTATAAATAAAGATGCATTAAATAATCATTCTCTCTTACGTATAGACGAGGATATCATCTGTAGAACTATAAACGGAAAGCCTGTTAAGCCAAAGACTTTGGGCCAGAAGAAGTATGTAGATGCTATTCGTGATCATATGCTGGTATTTGGTAGTGGTCCTGCAGGAACAGGAAAGACATATCTCGCTATTGCTATGGCAGTTACAGCATTTCAGAAGGAAGAAGTTGAGAAAATCATTCTTACGAGACCAGCCATCGAAGCTGGAGAAAAGCTTGGATTTCTGCCGGGTGATTTACAGAGCAAGATTGATCCTTATTTAAGACCGCTGTATGATGCTCTTTACCAGATTATGGGACCTGAGAATTTTCAGAAGAACATGGAAAGAGATAGAATAGAAGTTGCGCCTCTGGCTTATATGAGAGGTCGTACTCTTGAAAATGCCTTTATCATTCTGGATGAAGCGCAGAACACTACACCTGCACAGATGAAGATGTTTCTGACACGTATCGGCTTTGGATCAAAAGTGGTTGTAACCGGAGATAAAAGTCAGAAGGATTTGGCACCTGGAGTTACTTCAGGTTTGGATGTGGCTGAGAGAGTTCTAAAGAAGATTAAAGATATCTCCTTTATCAAATTAGACGGAAAAGACGTAGTACGTCATCCATTGGTACAGAAGATTGTTGAGGCTTATGAAGACTATGAAAAAAAGCAAACAAAACCAAAGAAAGAAACAAAGTCTATCAGAAAATAATGTATCACTGACTAGAAATTTGGTTTTTTCTTTTGTGTTTATCGTTCAATTCATAGTGATATATCTACTTTCGAGAAAGATAGATTTCACTCTTGATGAACAGATGATTCTATATCTCGTATATATTTTGATTTATGGATTGAGCATCTATGTTCTCATGTATGAACGTCGAAATGGTTATGAGATTTATAGAAGTACCTCGTACAAAAGATGGGGATTCGTTCAGCTTATAGAATTTTTATTGGTACTGGGAATCATAATGACAAAGACAAACCTTCCGGTTTTGACTTTTGCTGGATTCCTACTGGTTCCATCCAGTGGACCTATGGCGGCTTTTCTGGTGGAAACTTTTGATGTCGCTTTGATTTACTTTTTTACAAAAGTATCAAACGGTTATATGGTATACCTTTTGATTCAGGCTGTAACCGGTATAACTTTTGCGTTCCTCTTCAAAGAGAAACTTCGTCGTAGAGAAAAAAATGTAGCTTTAGTACTTTCATTTTTCTCATATATTGGAATCCTGTTCTTTCTGAAGGCGTATACACTTTATCACCACATTTCCTTAGAACTTGTTCTATCTGTATTTATCGGTGATATAATATTCACGTTGTTTGTAGATTTTATATATCCATATATCGTTAAATACTTTAGCTCTGAAAGAGACAAAGTTTATCGTGAAATCATGAATAAAAATTATCCTCTTCGTAGAGAGATAAAAGATTTTTCTAAATTTGAATATGAACATGCGTTAAAGGTTTCTTATTTTGCCGGTAAATGCGCTTTTGAAACAGGATGCAATATTAGTACTGCAAAAGCAGGCGGTTTGTATTACAGGTTTCCAAAGCTGTTTGATAAAGATGTAAACAGCGATGCATTAAAAGTATTAGAAGACCATTGTTTCCCGATGGAAGTTATGGATATTATCTATGAATATGGTGGAGATTTGAGAAAGCCATCATCTCCGGAATCAGCCATAGTTCATATGGTAGATGCGGTTATTACACGTATTGAGATTCTGGATGAAGAGACTATGAAGAGTTCATGGAACCAGGATATGGTTATTTACTCAATATTAAATGACCTCTCAGGAAAGGGGCTTTATGATGAGTCTAAGCTCAGCCTGAACCAGTATTTAAAGATTAGAGATTATCTCGTAAATGCAAATTTGCTTATAAACATAGAGGAGGATTAAGTTGACTATCGATTTTTCAAACGAGAGTGAAATAACACTGCCTTTTGATGTAGAAGCTGTAGCGCATGATGTGATCAATGCAGCTTTAAATGAAGAGGATTTTCCTTTTGAAGTAGAGGTAGGATTGACTCTATGTGATAATGAGACGATTCATCGTCTAAACAAAGAATTCAGAGGAATAGACAGACCGACGGATGTACTTTCTTTTCCGCTGATAGAATATGAAAAGCCTGGCGATTTTTCAAAATTAGAAGATAACGATGATAATTTTTCTCCTGAAAGCGGGGAAGCTACTCTGGGAGATATCGTTATTTCAGTACCTAAAGTAATTTCGCAGGCAGAAGAATTCGGGCATAGTAAATTACGCGAGTATTCTTTTTTGATAGCTCACAGTATGCTTCATCTGATGGGTTATGATCATATGGAAGAAGATGAACGTGTTATTATGGAAGATAAACAGACTCTGATACTTGATAATTTGGGCATCAGTAGATCAAAGGAGGAAAATTATGAAAAAAAGTAAATGGTTTAAGTCTCTTTCAGTACTTATGATCTGTTGCTTTATCTTGACAGCAGGTTTGACTGGATGTGGAAAAAAGAAGACTGAAACACATACTTCAAAGGGCAAGACTGTAAAGAGTGTTAAGCAGGTAAAAAAGGACACTTCATCAGTTCTGACAGGTTTGGATGTGTCAAAGGATGAGAGAAATATGCGTCCTTTTGCAATCATGGTTGAGAATACTAAGGATGCGATTCCACAGTATGGTTTAAACAGCGCATCTATAATCTATGAATGTCCTGTAGAAGGTGGTATTACCAGACTTATGCCTATCTTTGAAAATACTACAGGCTTAGAGAAGATTGGTAATGTACGTTCTTGCAGACCTTATTATGTTTATATTGCAAATGAGTACAATGCAATCTATACTCATTTCGGTCAGTCTAAAGAGGGTGCAGATGCACTTTCTCTCGGACTTGTAGATGAGATTAATGGACTTTCAAGTGTTGGAGGAAAGGTTTTCTATAGAACTAGCGATAAGAAAGCTCCTCACAATGCATATACATCTGATGCCGGATTAAAGACTGGCGCTGAGAAAAATGGTTTCTCAATAACTTATAATGCGGATGAGCATAAGCATTTTACTTTTGCTTCTGCAAAGAAACCAAACAAACTTGAAAAGGGTGCTGATTGTAAGACTGTAAATCTGTACTTCTTTAACAACAAGCCATTCTTTAAATACAATGCGCAGAATGGTTTATATACCAGATATGAATTTGGTAGTGAACAGATCGATAAGAACACAGGAGCTGCAATTACTGTTTCAAATATTATCCTTCAGAATGTATCATCTGAAAAATATGATCCTAACAAGGGTACATTGAAGCTTGGTGTTATCGGTAGCGGTTCTGGAAAATTCCTTACACAGGGTAAAGTAATCGATATCACATGGAAGAGATCTTCTGAAAAAGATATCACACATTACTATGATGCTGATGGTAAAGAAATCGTTCTAAATCCTGGAAAGACATGGGTTTCATTGATTGAGAATAATTACGCGGATAACAATACTTTTTCTGCAGAATAATAACTAACAAACGAGGAAGATTAGATGGGTTCAAAAGTAAGCAAGAGAAATTCAATACTAGTTCAAGGTTCTATCCTAGCCATAGCTTCTATGGTTAGTAGAATTATTGGACTTATTTATAGAATTCCGCTTACAAATATAATTGGAAAAACAGGTAATGACTGCTATGGTACAGCTTTTTCTATATACAATATTGTACTTATAGTATCCTCATTCAGTTTGCCGCTGGCTGTTTCAAAGATAGTTTCTGCCAGAATGGCTGTAAACGAAGTAGAAAATGTCAGAAGGTCATTACTCGGATCTCTAATCTTTGCTTTCATTTCAGGTAGTATTGGTATGTGGGTTTTATGGATTGGAGCAGACTGGTTTACTTCAATTCTTAAAACACCACTTGCCGCGCCTGCACTTAGGGTGTTGGCTCCGGTTATTTTAATAGTAGCCATAGTAGGTGTATTACGTGGTTTCTTCCAGGGTATGCATACTATGATTCCTAGTGCGATATCACAGATTTTTGAGCAGATTGTAAATGCGATAGTCAGTGTAGTAGCTGCGTATTTTCTCTTTAAATATGGCGTTAAAGCGGGGGCGGTTTTAAATAATCCTAAACTTGGCGCTGCATATGGAGCAGCAGGTGGTACACTTGGTACAGCTTTAGGTGCTTTGACAGCTTTACTCTTTATGATTTTTATTTATCTGATCTATAGAAGAGTATTTATGAGAAAGCTTCGCAGGAACAGAAGACAGAATGTAGAATCTTATAGAACTATATTCAAGATTCTGATATTGACTATAGTTCCTGTATTGCTGAGTACTACAGTTTATAATCTGTTTAGTATTACTGAGATGTATATTTATAAGAATGTAGCATCTATCCAGGGATATAATGCGGATTATGTTTCCGATGCATGGGGCGTATATATCGGTGAGGTTACTGTATTAAAGAGTATTCCAATATCGATAGCGTCTTCTCTGGCAGCCAGTTCCGTACCGGCTATAGCAGCCGCTTTTAAGAAAAAAGATTTTGATGAAGTAAATCATCAGATTACAACGACTACCAGATTTATATCTATTATTTCCTTCCCATGTATGGTTGGATTGATGGTTTTAGCACATCCTATACTGTTATTGTTATTCCATGACAAGGATGCACTTTCTGCAACTATAATGGCTATCGATATGATTTGTATTCCTTTTTTCTGTTTGTCTACTTTATCAAATGGATTGCTTCAGGGAATAAATCGTATGACAGAACCTGTAAAAAATGCAGCATTTACTTTGCTGGCAGAAGCTGTTATTTTGCTCCTGCTTATGGAAGTATTTAATCTCGGTATCTATGCAGTTATGATTGCGAATGTTTCATATGGTCTGATTATGAGTTTGCTAAACAGAATCTCTCTTCACAGATACTCAAAGGCAAAGCAGGATATCGTAAAATCCTATATACTGCCTCTGATAGCTTCTTTAATCATGGGAGTATTCGTATATCTTGCATATCAGATAGTGCATGTAGTTTCTGGACATAATCCTTTATCTACTTTTATAGCTATCTTTGTAGGCATATTTACATATTTTGTTGCTATCATAAAGATTGGTGGTATTACAGAAGGAGAGCTTAGACGTTTTCCAAAGGGTTCTGTTCTCGTTAGATTGGCATACAAGATGAGATTGTTTTAATAGAAAGAGATATCTAATTTGATTTATGATGTTTGTATAGTCGGAGGCGGCGCTTCAGGTCTAATGGCTGCCTCGTATCTTTCAAAACGTGGTCAGAATGTTTGTCTTCTGGAAGGTACTAAAGAACTGGGAAAGAAGCTTAGTCTGACTGGTAATGGAAGATGCAATATTACAAATATGTACATGAGATCATCCTGCTTTAATAGCAGCGATGATTCTTTTGTTTCAAAAATATTTGATGTCGTTCCAAATGAAAGACTACTTAGTATCCTACATGAGGATGGTATAAGTACGGTAGATTTGGATGGATATCTATATCCCAGATCTCTTTCTGCAAAGTCTGTAGTGAGTGCACTTTCACGTGATAGAGAGAATCTCACAGTTAAATATCAGGCAAAAGTCAGAGAGATAGAAAAAGTAAAAGATGTATTTGTCCTAAAAGGTGATCGGGTTTCAAAGGATATGGATAGACCGGTTTTAGCAGAAGCTAGAGCTATAATCCTCTCCTGTGGAGGTGCTTCATTTCCGAAGACAGGAAGTGATGGAAGCGGATATAAGCTTTTAGAGAAGATGGGCCATAAAGTATCAAAGATTCTTCCGGCTCTTAATTCGCTTGGAGTTAAAAACTATGATTCTATACTTTCTGGTGTTCGTTTTACTGCAGATATCTCTCTATTTATAGATGATGAAGCTGTAGCTACTTCTCATGGTGAAGTTCAGTTTACTAAAACAGGACTTTCCGGGATTTGCATATATGAAATAAGTTCACTTGCATCACAGGCTTTATATGATGGAAAAAAAGTCTCTGTTAGATTAAATTATATGGGAGACTTTGAAGACGAAGAACTTAGAAGTGAACTGGTTTATCGTAGTAATAATTTAAAATGTTCTGTAAAGGAAAGTTTAAATACTTTGTTTCCGGATAAGCTTATAAGTCATATTTTAAATAAGCTTAATATAAATGCAGATTTACCTTGCGATGAGCTTTCTTCAAAGCAGTTGGATTTAATCATAAATGTTATTACTAAAGATGATTTTCTAATAGAGAGTATAGATGATTTTAAAACCGCACAGACTACCAGAGGTGGAGTATCACTCGATGAAGTGACAGAACATATGGAATCCAGGCTGGTTTCAAATATGTTTATCACAGGTGAGTTATTGGACTGCGATGGCATCTGTGGCGGATATAACTTATATTTAGCATTTTCAAGTGCGATTCTTGCATCAGATAGGATTTTAAATAAATGATACAGATTTCTTCACTAAAACTACATACAGAAAAAAGTTCATATGATGACCTACTCACAAAGGTTTCAAAAGCGATAAAGGTCAACAAGAATATGATTCGCTCTGTCGAAATCGTACGTAGATCTCTGGATGCCAGAGAAAAGCCTGTACTGTATTATGTATATACGGTCAGCGTCGCTCTGGCAGATAAGTCTGTAGAAGAGATGATCTTTAAGAATCCTAAGATAAAGAACGTAAAGGAGTATAAGCCTGTACGTTATGATATGCCGATACCTGTTAACTTTAACAGAAAGAGGCCGGTCGTAATCGGAGCAGGCCCAGCAGGACTTTTTGCGGCCTTGATACTGGCAAAGGCCGGACTAAAACCTATTGTGTTTGAAAGAGGGAAAAAAGTAGATGAGCGAGACAGAGATATCGCTCGATTCTGGGAAGACAATATTCTAAATCCTGAAAGTAATGTGTCGTTTGGCGAAGGCGGTGCAGGTACTTTTTCCGATGGAAAGCTGAATACACAGGTAAATGATAAATTTGGAAGAAATTATTTTGTTCTAAAGACTTTTGTCGACTGTGGTGCAAAAGAAGAAATCCTCTATGATGCGAAACCGCATCTCGGAACTGATGAATTAAAGAAGATTATTACAAATCTTAGATTAAAAATAGAGGATTTGGGCGGAGAGTTCCATTTTTCCGCAAGGGTATCTGATTTTAAGTTTGAAAAAGGCTCTATAAGGGCTATTTGTATAAATGATGAAGAGTGGCTAGACGTAGATGATGTCGTTCTGGCCATCGGTCATAGCGCGAGAGATACTATTCGCAGACTAAATGCATTACATGTACCTATGGAATCTAAAGACTTTGCTGTAGGTTTTCGAGTAGAACATCCACAGGATTTCATAGATCAGTCTCAATACGGAAGAACTCGTGGGAATTTACCGACAGCTGCTTATAAGCTTGCTTATAATGAAAAGGACAGAAAGAGGGGTGTATATTCCTTCTGTATGTGTCCTGGAGGTTATGTTGTAAATGCTTCTTCGGAAGAAAACAGTCTCGTAGTAAATGGTATGAGCTATTCAGGCAGAGATGGTGCCAACGCAAACAGTGCTATAATAGTTTCTGTTTCTGGTGCTGATTTTGGTGAAGAGAGTACACTGGCTTCACTTTCATATCAGGAAAAAATCGAACGTAAAGCATACGAACTGGGAAAAGGAAAGATTCCTCAGCAGCTTTATGGAGATTTTAAGAATAATAAAGTTTCTACTTCTTATGGTAGCTTTGAATCTACTACAAAGGGTGAAACTACATTTGCAAATTTAAGAGGAATTCTGGGTGAGGATATTAATCAGGCTTTTATAGCCGGTATGGAATTCTTTGATAGAAAGATATATGGTTTTGCGATGGATGATGCTATATTATCCGGAATCGAAAGCCGTACATCTTCACCTGTACGTATAAATAGAGATTTAGATGGTCAATCTGAGCTTAGAGGGCTTTATCCATGTGGTGAAGGAGCAGGCTATGCTGGAGGTATTACATCTGCAGCGATGGACGGAATAAAGATGGCCGAGAAAATCATAACTAATTAGGAGTTTTTTATTACATGGAAGCAATCGACAGAAGTAAATTGTCACCGATGATGCAGCATTATTTAAGTGAAAAGGACCAGTATCCGGGCTGTATTCTATTTTATAGATTAGGTGACTTCTATGAGATGTTCTTTGAGGATGCAAAGACCGTTTCTAGAGAACTTGAACTCACTCTTACAGGTAAACAGTGTGGTCTGGAGGAAAGAGCACCAATGTGTGGTGTTCCTTTTCATGCAGCTGATACCTATATCACTAGACTGGTAAACAAAGGTTATAAAGTAGCTATCTGTGAACAGCTTGAAGACCCAAAGGAAGCAAAAGGCATAGTAAAGCGTGGTGTAATCAGAGTGGTTACTCCAGGTACGAATATCGATTCAGAATCACTCGATGAGACAAAGAATAACTACCTCATGTGTGTATGTTCTTTTGGCGATGTATACGGTATTTCACTATGTGATATCACTACAGGTGATTTTAGAGTTACAGAGTTAAATACACAGGATGAATTTATGAATGAACTTCAGAAGTTTAAGCCTTCTGAAATCATCTGTAATGATACATTTGCTATTTCCGGTATCGATATTGAAGCTATCAGATCCAATCTGCATATTCCTGTATCGATTCTGGATCCTACATATTTTGAAGAAGGAAAAGCATCTGCTTTGTTAAAGAGACAGTTCTCAAAGCAGCAGCTGTTAGATTCATATATTTTTGATTTATCTTCTGGAGTTCTATCAGCTGGTGCGATTCTGAGATATGTCAAAGAAACACAGAAGAGTGAATGTTTAACTATCCTGGATATAAATGTCTATAAGGATTCCAATTTCATGGAACTCGACAGTCAGACCAGACGTAATCTGGAACTTACAGAAACTCTTCGTGATAAGGAAAAAAGAGGCTCTCTGCTTTGGGTTTTAGACCATACAAAGACGGCAATGGGCGCCAGAATGCTTCGAAGTATTATTGAGCAGCCGCTTAAAGATAAAAAGTCTATCTGTGACAGATTGGACGCAGTAGAAGAACTTGTAAAACATATCGTGGACAGGGAAGAGTTACGAGAGTATTTAAATCCGGTTTATGATTTAGAGAGACTTCTGACTCGAGTTTCTTATAGAACAGCAAATCCTAGAGATTTGGTTGCGCTTAGAAATTCGCTTTCAGTATTGCCTGCTATCAAAGGAGTTTTGTCAGAGTTTAATTCGGAACTTTTGACAGAGGTGAATACAAATATAGATCCTCTTAGTGACATCTATAACCTGTTAAATCAGGCTATAAATGATGATCCTCCTGTTTCAGTGCACGATGGAGGTATCTTAAAGAGTGGGTTTAATCCTGATGTTGATGAGCTTAGAAGCGCACAGACTGATGGTAAACAGTGGCTCTTAGACTTAGAAGCAAAAGAACGCGAGAAAACAGGTATTGCAAAACTTAGAGTTAAGTACAACAAGGTATTTGGATACTATATCGAGGTTACAAATTCCTTCCTAAATCTGGTTCCTGACTACTTTATCAGAAAACAGACTCTTACAAATGCTGAGAGATTCTATACTCCGGAATTAAAAGAGATGGAGAACAAGATTTTAGGAGCAGAAGATAGACTTACACATTTAGAGAACGAAATCTATAACCAGATTCTCGATACTATTTCTAAAGAGGTTATCAGGATTCAGAAGACAGCGAAATCATTGGGATTATTGGATTCTTTGATTTCGTTTGCTGTTACAGCTGAAAAGGGCAGATTTGTCAGACCAAAGATAAACGAGCGAGGCAAGCTAAAGATTGATCGAGGTCGTCATCCTGTCGTAGAAAAAATGTTAAAGGATACATTGTTCGTAGACAATGATACATATCTCGACAACAAAGATAACCGAGTGGCTATCATTACCGGCCCTAATATGGCTGGTAAATCTACATATATGAGACAGGTCGCGCTCATAGTGCTTATGGCGCAGATAGGTTCTTTTGTACCATGTGAAAGTGCGGATATCGGAATCTGCGATCGTATTTTTACACGTGTAGGCGCATCTGACGATTTGTCCAGTGGACAGAGTACTTTTATGGTTGAAATGAATGAAGTTGCAAATATCTTAAAGAATGCGACAAAGAATTCGCTTTTGATTCTCGATGAAATCGGAAGAGGAACTTCTACATTTGATGGTCTTTCTATCGCATGGGCTGTTGTAGAGTACGTAAGTAATCCGAAGATCATCGGGGCAAAGACTTTATTTGCAACACATTATCATGAGCTTACAGAACTGGAAGGCAAACTATCAGGCGTAAAGAATTATTGTTCTGCGGTTAAAGAAAATGAAGATGGAATCGTCTTCCTTAGAAAAATCGTAAAAGGTGGAGCGGATAGAAGTTATGGTATCGAAGTAGCTAGATTAGCCGGTCTTCCAAAAGATGTAATCGACAGGGCAGAGGAGCTTCTCGGTGAAATCCTTCAGAATGATCTGTCACAGATTACTGAGAATATTGAGGCAAAAGGAGAAATGGCAAAGAAGTCTTCTAAGAAGTCTTCCGGTGATGTTTCCAGTGAAATCGATAATCAGATGTCATTCTTCTCAACACTTAGTGACAAGGATATTTTAGATGAAATCAGATCTCTCGATATTAGTTCAATGACACCTATAGATGCTTTAAATGAGTTAGATTCAATTCAGAAAAAGGTTAAGAATAGATGGTAAACAATGTAATCAATCTGTTAAGCGAGGGGACAATCGATAAAATAGCAGCTGGAGAGGTTATCGAACGACCTTCTTCAGTAGTAAAAGAACTGGTAGAGAACGCTATCGATGCCGGTTCTAAAGCTATTTCTGTTGAGATAAAAGATGGAGGAATCTCTTATATTCGTGTTACAGATGACGGAATGGGAATTAGAAGTGATCAGATAAAAAAGGCTTTCTTACGCCATTCTACCAGCAAGATTCAAGATGCGGACGATATTCTTACTGTTAGAACACTGGGATTTAGAGGTGAGGCGCTTTCTTCAATCGCCGCTATTTCTAAGGTTAATCTGCTTACAAAGACAGAAGATAATCCAGTCGGTGTTTCCTATATCATCGAAGGCGGAAAAGAAAAGTCTCTTACTGAAATAGGTGCTCCAAATGGAACAACCTTTATCATTCAGGATTTATTCTATAATACTCCGGTTAGAAAGAAATTCCTGAACAGCCCTCAGACAGAAGGATTAAAGATTCAGGAACTTATGGAACATCTGGCCCTTTCCAATCCAGGTATTTCTTTTAGATTCATAAATCAGAACAAAGAGAAAATGGTAACTCCTGGAAACGGAAGTTTAAAGGATACTATTTTTAGAATCTATGGTCGTGAAGTCGTTAAGAATATGCTTCCGATTGAATTTGAAACAAAGAATATGTCTGTTTCCGGATATATCGGAAAAGCTGTTATAAATCGAGGAAATCGAAAATACGAATCTTTTTTTGTAGATGGTAGATTCGTACATGGAAAGATGCTTTCTCGTTCTGTAGAAGAAGGATACAAAGGATATCTGATGCAGCATCAGTACCCGTTCTTTATATTGAACCTTTCATTTCCGCCGGGAAAAGTTGATGTAAACTTCCATCCAAAGAAGGAAGAAGTTCGAATCGAAAATAAAGATGAGATATATACAGAGCTTACAGTTGGTGTACATGAAAGACTTATACGACGTGAAGATATCGATGTAATACCTCTCGTCAAACCTGAACCTGTGGAAGAAAAAACAAAGGGATTCGAGCCTTTTGAAGTACAGAACAACAATATTACTCATGAAGAAATCTCTATTAATCATTCTGTAGAAGAAGAGGCAGAAGAGAAAAAAGAGGAAATTTTTTCCAATGTATCAGAGCATATTTCTCTAAAAGAAGATGTAATAGATTTCACTCCGGTTATTCCTAAGGATGTCAAACTCGAAATGGAAGTAAAGCCAAAGGAAGAACCAAAATATGAGCAGAGAAGTTTCCTGGTACCGGAGAATGTCAAAGACTTTAATATAATCGGTCAGGTATTTAGTACTTATTGGATTATCGAATATGATAAGAAGATGTACCTGGTAGATCAGCATGCTGCGCATGAAAAAGTTAACTTCGAACGACTGATGAAAAGGGTTGCTACAAACGAAGTTTACTCACAGACTATCAGTCCACCGATTATGATTTCGCTCAATTCCGAAGAGGAAGCGATTCTGGAGAAATACATGGATGACTTTAATGCGCTAGGATTCTCAATTTCTTCTTTTGGAGGCAAAGACTACGCATTGACAGAAGTTCCATATGAAATGGATTCTATTGATAAAAAGCATCTATTTTATGATATACTGTCTGACGCTGGTAAATGGAAAAATGTATCGGATGCTAAAATAGTTCGTGAAAGAATAGCAACTATGGCTTGTAAGGCTTCTATTAAGGGAAATCAGAAGATTTCCGAACGAGAGATGGAAGTTCTCATTAGAGAGATGCTTACGCTTGAGAATCCATATCATTGTCCTCACGGAAGACCTACTATGGTTGCTTTTACCAGAGAAGATTTAGATAAGATGTTCAAGAGGATAGTTTAATGGTTAAACCACCGCTTATTATAATTGCCGGCCCGACTGCGGTCGGCAAAACTGCGATTTCTGTTAAATTGGCACAGAAATTGAATGCTGAAATCATCAGCGCCGACTCTATGCAGGTATATAGAGGGCTGGATATCGGAACAGCGAAAGTTACGGCAGATGAGATGCAGGGAGTGAAACATCATATGATTGATGTTTTAGACCCATGCGATAATTTTGATGTTTCAACTTTTAAGGTAATGTTTGATGAGACTGTCAGTGATATATTGTCTAGAAACCATCTTCCGATTATGGTAGGCGGAACCGGATTTTATATTCAGGCTGCTTTATATGGAATCGATTTTAACGAAGAAGCAAAGAGCGGAGATTATCGACTAGAACTCGAAGAAGAGATTAAAAAAGGAAATGTTGACAAGCTTTATGAAGAGCTTAAGCGTATAGACCCTGAATCGGCTGAAAAGATTCATCCAAATAATCATGTTCGATTAACTCGGGCTTTGGAGTATTATCATGAAACGGGTGAACCTATTTCAAAGCATAATAATGAACAGAGTCAGAAGGAAAGCCGTTTTAATGAGCTGTTTGTCGTTTTGACAGATGATAGAGCATCTTTATATGAACGTATTAACAAACGTGTAGATATAATGGTTGACGAAGGTCTGATAGATGAAGCAAAATGGCTTGAAAGTTTAGGCCTGTCAAAAGATTATACTTCGATGAAGGGGATAGGATATCATGAACTGATTCCTGTTCCAAAGACTGATGAAGAGATGAATAAAGCCATCGACAAAATCAAACAGGATTCCAGACATTATGCGAAACGTCAGCTTACCTGGTTTAGAAGAGAACCAAATGTGACTTGGGTCGATCGCCAGAATTTTAAAGACAACGATGAAATCGTTGAATATATATATAACAAGTATGTAATGGAGATACAAAATGGAAATTAATTCTATGTACAAAGATTTTGGAATCAGTGACAAAGTAAGAGACTTTGGAGAGCAGATTCTAAGAGAAATTGATTCTAGATTCAGAGAAATAGACGAAACTACAGAGTACAATCAGCTAAAGGTTATTCATGCCATGCAGGAAGCAAAGGTTGATGCAGAATGCTTTAATGCATCTTCTGGATATGGTTATGATGATGTCGGCAGAGAGAAGCTTGAACAGGTTTATGCAAAGACTTTTGGTACAGAGGATGCACTCGTTAGACCTCAGATTACATGTGGAACACATGCGCTTGCGCTTGCTCTTATGTCTAATCTAAGACCGGGCGATGAGCTTTTATCCCCAGTAGGTCGCCCATACGATACTCTTGAAGAGGTTATTGGAATCCGTCCTTCAAAAGGCTCTCTTAAAGAATACGGTATTTCATATAGAGAAGTTGATCTCTTAGAAGATGGAACTTTTGATTATGAGAATATAAAGAAGGCTATTAACGAAAAAACAAAACTCGTTACTATCCAGAGATCAAAAGGTTATGCATCACGCCCTACTTTTTCTGTGAAACAGATTGGTGAACTTATTAAGTTTATCAAAGATATCAAGCCCGAAGTAAAGGTCATGGTAGATAATTGTTATGGTGAATTCGTAGAAAGAATCGAGCCTTCACAGGTTGGAGCGGACATGGTTGTAGGTTCCCTTATTAAGAATCCGGGTGGCGGACTTGCACCTATCGGTGGTTATATAGCTGGTACAAAAGACTGTGTAGAGAATGCTGCTTATCGTCTTACATCTCCTGGACTTGGAAAAGAAGTAGGTGCTTCACTGGGAAATAACAGAGCGTTTATGCAGGGATTCTTTCTGGCGCCCACAGTTACATCTGCAGCTTTAAAGGGTGCTATTTTTGCAGCAAATATCTATGAAAGACTGGGATATAAATGTATTCCTAATGCTACAGAATCCAGACATGATATTATTCAGTGTATCGAACTTCACAGCGCTGAAAAGCTTTGCAAGTTTGCAGAGGGTATTCAGTCTGCATCACCTGTAGATTCCTATGTTACGCCTGTTCCATGGGATATGCCGGGATATGACAGTCAGGTAATCATGGCTGCTGGAGCATTCATTCAGGGTTCATCGATTGAGCTTTCATGTGACGGCCCTCTTAGAGAACCATATTCAGTTTACTTCCAGGGTGGTCTGACATGGTATCATGCAAAGCTTGGAATTCTGTCTTCTCTGCAGAAACTTGTGGATGCGAATCTTGTTAATATAGATTCTTTATGCTAAAATTATTTGATGTTTGTTGGCTCCTTTGAGTTGAAAGGAGCGTTTTTATGAAACAATTAAATTCTCTTTATCCAATCTATCCTATTGGCACTTCACCTTTATTAAAGGCAGAACAATACGGGTTAGATTCGCTGACCGATGCCGAGCTTTTGGCTATAGTCTTGAGAAATGGCACCGGTGACCAGCATGCGTACGAGCTTGCCAGTACTTTGCTTTCTTATCGCAAGGGAAATCTGAGCAATCTTCGTACTATGAGCTTACAGGAAATAATGAGTTTGGAGGGGATCGGAAAGATTCATTCCATGCAGCTGAAAGCTATTTCCGAGCTGGCTGTTCGACTTATTCAGGAGGAGAGAAGAGAGAGGATATCTCTATCAAACAGCTATTCTATAGCTATGTATTTTATGGAAATCATGAGATACAATCCTACGGAAAAAATTCTTGCTGCTTTTTTCAATTGCAAGAATGAACTCTTAGGGTATGAAGAGATATCGAGAGGAACAAAGAATGAAGTCCTGTTGGATCCTTCTCAGGTATTTAAGATAGGATTTGACTATAATGCTTTTTCTTTTGTCCTGGTTCACAATCATCCTAGTGGAGATCCTTCACCTAGCGTCAGTGATTATGATATTACGAAGCGTTTAAGAGAATGTGGAGCGTTGCTCGGCATCGAATTGAAGGACCATATCATTATAGGTGACAATGTTTATTACAGTTTTTTCGAACGAAATGTTCTAAAAGCTTAGGAGGAAAATTGATATGTCCAATGGATATGGTATAGATCTGGGTACTACAAACCTTAAGATTTATAGTAAAGCATCAGAAGATGTTACTAATGTGAAAAATACTATTGCTCTTTTTGACAAAGACAAGGTATACGCTTATGGTGATGATGCTTATTCAATGTTTGAAAAGGCACCAGAATCCTTAAACGTATCTTTCCCTATTAATAACGGAGTTATTTCTGACTTCGATAATATGCAGACTATCCTGAAGGAAGTTCTCGAGCATGAAGTAAAGGCTCACTTAAAAGGAGCTGATATTGTAATAGCTGTTCCTACAGACATTACAGAAGTTGAGAAAAAGGCCTTCAACGATATTTTCAAGAAAAAGAACTCAAAAGCAAAAGTAAAATCAGTTTCTCTTTGCGAGAAGCCTCTTGCATGCGCTTTGGGTATGGGATTAGATATTACAGAACCAACTGGTGTTATGGTTGTAGACTTAGGTGCTGATACTACTGAAATCTCAGTTATTTCATTGGGCGGATTGGTACTTTCAAACTTGCTTCCATTTGGTGGAAACAAGCTCGATGAAGATATAGTTACTCACTTGAAGAGAAAATACAATCTTCTCATCGGTCAGAAGACAGCAAAAGACTTGAAAGAAAACATCGGATCTACACTTCCTGAAAGAGGAGAAACTATGGAGGTTGTAGGTAGAGATGTGGTAGCCGGTCTTCCTATCTCTATGGAGATTAATTCAGATATGGTTTATGAAGGAATGAAGGAAGACTTGAACTCTATCTGTAATTCAATAAAGATGATACTTGAAAAAGTTCCACCAGAACTTGCAAAAGATATCGTACATTCAGGTATCTATCTGACAGGTGGTACTTCAAAGCTTCATGGTATTAGTACTCTGTTTAACGAGCTTACAAATATCAAGATGAATGTATTTGAAGAAGGTGAGAATACTGTAGCTCTCGGACTCGGAAAGATTCTCACAGATGCGAAGTATCGCAAATTTGGTTACACATTAAAATCCAGAGTCTTTGATTAAGGACTGAGTAAACTATGAGACAAAATAAAGGGCCAAAGATCCCAAGTAATATTTTATTTTTAATATTATTTACGGTCAGCGTTTTATTCCTGCTGATTAGTTACGTTACTAATTTCTCAGGTGGAGTACTGGGAACTGTTTCAAATACATTCTTTGTACCTATGCAGAGTGGTATTGAGACAGTTGGTTCAGCTATTTCATCTGAGAGAAAAGAACGTAAGACTATTAAGGAATTGCAGAAGGAAAATGCTGCTCTTACAGATAAAGTAAATACATTATCTAACCAGCTTAATCAGATTCAGCTTCAGAAATCAGAACTTACTGATCTTCAGAAGCTTTATGAGCTGGACCAGAAATATTCAAATTACAAGAAAACTGCTGCAACTATCGTAGCCAGAAGTAGTGATAACTGGTTTAATACATTCACTATCAATAAAGGTACCAAAGATGGTATTGAAGTAGATATGAATGTAATCGCCGGTGGCGGTCTGGTAGGTATAGTTGTAAAAACAGGAAAGCATTATTCTGTAGTTCGAGCTATTATTGATGACAGTTCTAATGTCAGTGGTATGTCACTAAATACAGGAAATACTTGTATTATTTCCGGAAGTTTAGAGACTATGACAGAGAAGAATCGTATTCAGATTTCTAAGCTTGAAGATATGAATCATGCTATTAAACCGGGTGAACCTATCGTTACAAGTAATATTAGTGATAAGTATCTGCCTGGTTTGTTAATCGGTTATGTAGACAAAATCAAGTTGGATGATAACGAAATCACATATTCGGGTAGATTGACACCTGCAGTTGATTTTAAACATCTTCAGAATGTTCTCGTTATCAAAACAAAGAAGGAGACTGCAGACTGATGATTAATAGAAAGTCTATACTTAAGAAGGTGCTGATCTTTGGAATATCTGTCTATGTACTATATATTCTGCAGACAGCCCTTTTTCCGTATTTCGAATTAGGTGGAATAGTTCCTAATCTATTACTCGTTTTAACAGTATTCTATGGTTTTATGAGAAACAGTAGAGAAGGTATGATTGCCGGATTCTGCTGTGGATTAGTTCTCGATTTTACTACGGGATTATTGTTTGGAGTACATATTTTAGCATTACTTTTGATTGGTTTTTTAAACGGTTTCTTTAGAAAAATATTTTTCGGAGACGATGTTAAACTGCCGATTCTGTTTACCGGAATTAGTGATTTGTTCTATGGACTATTTATGTATTTCTTCTTCTTTGTACCTAGAGGAAGTACACATTTCAGTTATTTTTTAATGAACGTAATGATTCCAGAAGCTGTTTATACAGTAATGGTAGCCTTTGTGCTATATTTCGTTTTTTCAAAGATCTTTGAAAGAATGGATCACGATGAGAGAAAAGTGGAGCATATATTTTGAGCGAAATTTGGGATTATATAAAAAACAGACTATTTAGTTCTAGTCTCAATATAGTATTGGGAGTATTTGTATTATTCTCTTCAATCCTATTGGTTAGATTATTTGTACTTCAGGTCTTTAGAGGACAGAAGTACCTGGATAATTACAACCTTTTGGTAGAGAAAAAAGATACTATCGAAGCTACACGAGGCAATATCTATGATAGAAACGGTAATCTGCTGGCTTATAACGAGGTTGCCAGTTCCGTAACTATCGAAGACAAATTCTCTGATTATTCTAAAACTGACAGAAATAAGAAACTTAACGAGATCATTTATAAAGTTGTAAAGCATATTGACGCAAACGGAGATACTCTGACAAATAACTTCAATGTTGTTATGAATAGTAATGGTCAGTATGAATACAATATTGATGGAACCAAGCTTCAGCGATTCAGAGCTGATGTCTTTGGAAAAAAGACTATTTCAGAACTTACTTATGATGACAAACTTAATCTAAATCTGTCGACTGTTTCTGCAAAAGACATGATGAAATATCTGTATAGCGATAAAGCTTATGGTATTTCAAAGAAGTATTCAGAAGAAGACAGATATAAAATCTGTGTAGTTCGTTATGCATTAGGATTAAATTCATATCAGAAATATATTTCTACAGTTATAGCTTCAAACGTAAGTGCTAAAACTGTAGCGTATGTTAAGGAAAATGAGACAGATCTCCCTGGAATCGAAGTAGAAGATAAGTCTGAACGTAAATATGTAGACAGTCAGTATTTTGCCTCTATACTAGGTTATACTGGACAGATTTCAGATGATGAATATCTCAAATTAAAGAAAAAGAACAAAAACGTAAATTCTAATGATGTAGTTGGTAAATCCGGAATCGAAAAGATTATGAATAATTATCTTTCCGGTACAAAGGGTAGCGACACTATTTATGTAGATAGTACAGGAAACGTTATTAAGAAAACCAAACATAAAGATGCGGTTTCCGGTAATGACGTATATCTCTCTATAGATAAAGATTTACAGGAAAGAGCTTATAAGCTGTTAGAGTCAAAACTGGCGGGTATTATTTCAGCATATCTGGTTAATGCAAAGACAGTTGATCTGACTGCTGATGAGATTCAGATTCCTGTTTATGACGTTTATGTAAATCTGCTTCAGAACAAAGTAGTAAATTACAATCATTTTACAAAGAACGGTGCTACAGATCTCGAAATGTCTGTTCAGAAGAAATACGATAAGTATTCTAAGGATGTATATTCTGAGATTGAATCAAAACTTAAAACTAAAGATGGCACTAAATTCAATTCTGAAACAGAAGAATACCAGGATTATGAATCAAAGATTCTTTCTATCCTGAAGAATAATAATGTTCTCTTGAAGAACAAGATTGATACAAGTGATGATGTATATAAAAAATGGGCTGATGGTTCTATCAGTCTGAATGAATACTTGCGTCATTGTATTGAAAAAGACTGGATTGAAGTTTCTTCTTTGAATTCAACAACAAAATATGCTGATTCAGAAGAGCTTTACAATACACTTATTTCATATATCGTTTCTAATATCAAAACTGATACTGGATTTACAAATTCTATTTATGAATACGCTATCAGAAATGATGTAATTACAGGAAATGAAATATGTGCACTGTTATATGATCAGGGTATCTTAAAGAATGATGAGAGCACCAGAGACGGTTTGGTTTCAGGAAAAGTAAACGCTTATGCTTTTTTACAGCAGAAGATTCAGAGTATTGAAATCACACCCGGACAGCTGGGAGTAGATCCTTCTACGGCATCATGTGTAATCATGAATCCTAAGACCGGAGAGATTATGGCATGTGTATCTTATCCAGGATATGACAATAATAAGCTGGCAAATCAGGTAGATACAAATTACTATTCATATCTGATTTCATCTAAATCCAGTCCGTTATATAACCATGCTACACAGCAGAGAACCGCTCCTGGTTCTACATATAAGATTTCTACTTCTGTGGCTGGTTTAAAAGAAGGTATCATAAACACATCTACAGTTTATACTTGTTCTGGTCAGTTCGATTTAATCAGTAACAAGCCTAAATGCTGGATTTATCCGGGTGGACATGGTAGTGAAAATGTTACAAGTGCGATCAAAGACTCATGTAACGTATTCTTCTACAATGTCGGATATAATCTGGCTGGTGGTACAGATAATTATAATGACGCTTTAGGTATTAAGCGTTTAAATAAATATGCCTCTATGTTTGGTCTGGATAGAAAGACTGGAGTAGAAATAGATGAGAATCCATCTCAGCTTGCAACACAGTATCCTGTAATGGCAGCTATCGGACAGTCTGATAACAACATGACTACTATAGGTTTGTGCAGATATGCTAGTGCGATTTCTACCAGAGGAAATGTATATGATTTAACTCTCTTAGATCATGTACAGAGTAAGAGTGGTGAGAAGCTTAAGTCATATTCACCTAAGCTTACGAACCAGATTAATATAGTTTCATCCGATCAGTGGAATGCTATTCAGACTGGTATGGAACAGGTAGTAGAGAATACTTCCACATATCAGGGCTTCTCTATTAAAGTAGCCGGAAAGACCGGAACTGCACAGGAAAGCAAGAAGAGACCTTCACACTCACTGTTCATCGGATATGCACCTAGTGATAATCCACAGATGGCATTTGCTATCAGAATTCCTCACGGACACGGTTCTGCAAACGCTGTAGCGGTAAGTCGTGATATCGTCGGTTGTTACTTCGGTGATCAGGCATCTATTGATAAAGCGAATACATTACAGGCTCACGAGAGTTCAACTGCAGTTGGAGATTAATGATATGGCTTCATATGTAACTATAAAAAGTAACGCTTTAGGTATTATTTTAAAACTAGATAACAAAGCTCCTATAGAAGATGTATTGCGTGAGATTTGTCATAAATTTGCATCTTCTAAGAAGTTCTTTGGATCTGCAGAGATAGTGCTCCAGATAGAAGGACGAGTACTGGATGACACAGAATTAAATGCTGTAATTCAATCTGTAGAATATAACTCCGACTTAAAAGTCAGTCTGATTAGAATTGATGACAAGAATAAAGGTAAAAAATATCTTGAAATGCTAATGGGAGATAAAGAGGCTTTCATAGATAATAATTTCAAGATTGTATATGGACCTATCGAAGAAACAGAGATTAATTCTGATGTGAGTCTGATTATCTTAGGAGATGTTCCTGAATATACAAAGATTAACTGTGCCGGAAACGTAGTAATCTTTGGCGAGCTGGAAGGATATGTAAATGCTGGTTCTCCAGATAGAAATCAGTGTTTCGTAGTAGCTTTGGATATTACAGCAGATAAACTCTCTATCGGTGCACATGAATGTGATATTCCGCATAAGAAGAGAGGAATCTTTAATAAGGGAAAGAGTAATGGATCTGTTATCATTTTTGAAAAAGACAGATTTATTATGAATGATTTTGGAAATATAGATTTAAACAAACACGTAAACAAAAGAAGAGGTCATAAGTAATGCTCTTTAGAAACTATCAATTTAAGAGTTTGAATTTCAGATTGATAATATATGTTCTGGCTTTGACTATTATCGGTATTCTGATCATCGGTAGTGCAAATGCTGATTCTCAGAAGAAACAGATTCTAGGTTTGGTACTAGGTATCATCGTTATGTTTATTATGGCGTTAGTGGATTTTGAATATATTTTGAATTTCCACTGGTTGATTTATTTTGGAACTATTGCGATGCTCGCGATGGTACTTAAATTTGGTCATGGTTCTCATGGTGCCAGAAGATGGCTTCAGATTGGTATTACATTCCAGCCGTCTGAGCTTGCAAAGATATTACTGGTGTTATTTATGGCCTGGTTCTTATCAAAGTATCAGCATGTTTTAAATACTGAAAAGATGCTAGCTATAACAGCTTTACTTTGTGCGATTCCGCTGTTATTAATACTTAAGGAACCGGATACTTCGACTACAATCGTTACTTTCATGGTTTTGTTTACTATGATTTGTTGTGCTGGATTGACTAGAAAGATTGTAATTCCTTTCTTCTCAATTACAGTTCCTGCATTTTTTATGTATATATTATTTGTATATAACACAGGAAATGCTTTGATTCCAGGTTACCAGGCAGAACGTATTCTTTCCTGGTTACATCCGGAAGACTATCCTCAGAAAGCGTTCCAGCAGACAAATTCGATTATGGCTATCGGTTCAGGAATGCTCTTTGGTAAAGGCTTGTATAACGATAGTACAGCTTCTGTAAAAAATGGTAATTATATTCCTGAACCACAGACCGACTTTATCTTTGCGGTTGCTGGAGAAGAGCTAGGTTTTATAGGTTCGGCGATTATTATTATACTTACATTATTAATTTCTTATGAATGTTTAAAAACTGCTAGAAAGGCATACACTTTAAGTGGTACATTAATATGTATAGGTATCGCTTGTATCGTTTCTTATCAGAGTTTTGTTAATGTTTGTGTAGTTACAGGTTTGATGCCAAACACAGGTCTTACACTTCCATTTGTAAGTTATGGTCTGACATCTCTTATGACCTTGTATTTAGGAATTGGTATAGTTTTGAATGTAAGTCTACAGGAAAAGCGATATCGATAATATTAGAATATATTTATGCGGAGGCGGATAGATGAACATAGGATTAGTTGCACATGATGCAAAAAAGAATCTGATGCAGAATTTTTGCATTGCTTATAAGGGCATTCTACAGAAGAATGAGCTCTATGCAACAGGAACAACAGGTCGTTTAATTGAAGAAGTTACAAATCTTAATATTCATAAGTTCTTAGCAGGTCATTTAGGCGGAACACAGCAGCTTGGAGCTCAGATTGAGCATAATAATATTGACCTTGTAATCTTTTTAAGAGATGCTTTGACTCAGAAATCAAATGAACCTGATGTAAACAATATTGTAAAGATATGTGATGCGAACAACATACCTCTCGCAACAAATGTAGCTACAGCAGAACTATTGATTAAGGCCTTAGACAGAGGAGATATGGACTGGCGTGAAATGTATAGGTAAGAAGCTTTCCATAGTAATGCTGGTATGTATAGTTTTAGTATCTCTTTCATCATGTTCTTTTAAATATTCAAAGAAATATGATGTATATGATAGTTCACTGGCACTCGGTATTACTAAAGAAAGTACTGAAGGATTTGATCATAAATATTTTTTCCAGGACAATCCGGTTCCAAAAGACACACCTGAAGTCAATGTCAAAGATATAAAGATGTGTTATGGAGCTGCTGCGTATAATGTTACAAAGAATGAAATGCTTTATGGATATAATTCTTTAAAAAAGGTTTATCCTGCCAGCACTACAAAGATTCTAACTGCTTTGACAGCAGTTACTTATGGAAATCTGGATCAGAATATTACTGTATCTAAGAATGCAGTGACACAGGAAGAACAGTCTTCGCTTGCTCATCTAAATGAAGGTGATGTAATCACTTTGAGAGAGCTGCTTTACGGATTGATGCTTCCTAGTGGAAATGATGCAGCTACAGCCATCGCAGAAGGAGTAGCTGGTTCTGAAGCTAAATTTGCAAAGCTGATGAACAAAGTAGCAAAGAGTGTCGGTGCGACACATTCACACTTTGTTACTGTTCATGGTCTTCATAATAAGAATCACTATACGACACCGTATGATATATATCTGATTACATCAAAAGCGATGAAGAATGACACCGTAATGCAGGTTTTAACTTCAACTACTTACAATGCATATTATCGCGATGCAAATGGAAATCCGGTAAACCGTACCTGGAATTCTTCAGATTTATTTACAACAGGAAAATATCATGTTACTGAGAACTATCAGTTTGTAGGCGGAAAAACAGGAACTACAGCTGAAGCAAAGTATTGTCTGGTTTTGATTACAAAGAATAAAGACGGTGAAGATATAATCTCAGTAGTTTATGGATCTAATAATAAATATAATCTGTATTTGCTTCACAATGAGATCCTGAATGCGATTGGATAATTCTGAATCTTTAATATCTAATGAGCTTATTGTTATTTTATTTAAGGTATACTATAATTTAATCAATCAATAATGTTTCTTTAGATAAGGAGGGTTCTCATGGTTGAATTTATTGTGGGGGAAAAAGGTCGTGGCAAGACAACAAATCTGATTGAACGTGCCGAAAAAGCTGTTCACAGCGCAGACGGAAGCGTAGTATTTATCGATAGAGATAATACTAAGATGTTCGATTTGGATCGAAATATTCGTCTGGTGAATCTAAAGAATTATAATCTTGCCGACAACAACGCTTTTATCGGATTTGTTTCCGGTATCATATCTCAGAATAAGGATATAGAGTACATCTTCGTCGATGGCTTTTTAAATATCGCGAAGATAGATGTAAATTCAACTTTTGAAGAAACAATAAATAACCTGGAGGATCTTTCAGATCAGTTTAATATTAATTTCGTCCTCAGCGTATCAAAAGCAAAGGAAGATATTCCTGAGACACTTTACTCAAAGATTGTATTAGCACTTTAATTATAGAGGTTATAAAGGTGCCATTTTCTAATTGAACATGGCACCTTTTTTTATGGAAAGATATGGCTAAAAAGAAAAAAAGTAAAATCTTAAAATTCCCCGAGAGAAAAGAAATAAATATCGCGCTAATCATAGCTCTTTTGATAGCAGTATATTTGATATATACGATTTTTGCCTATCTAACCAGAGGACACGTTTCTATCCATGAAGTCAGAATGGGAAAGATAGCAAACAACAATCATTACGAAGCAATGGCTGTTAGAGATGAAACTGTAGTCTATTCAGATGATGTTGGATATCCTTTTTACTATTCATCAAATGGTTCCAGAGTAGGAGTTGCTTCAAAGATTTACGGTTTGGATAAATCAGGAAATCTTACAAAGAAACTAAACAATGTTTCTATAAAGAATTCTAAGCTCTCAGACAAGAATCTATATGACTTTGAAAACTCGATAAAGACTTTTATGGATGGTTATAATAACAAGGATTATTCAAAAGTCTACGTGTTCGATTCTGATATCAGTGATCAGGTTCAAAAAGCATATAACGACGAGACAGCTTCCACATTAGAAGGGGATATTAATGATGCCGTTGCTAAAGGAACTTACCATGAATATACTCCGGCGAATTCCGGCTTTTTAGTTTATTCACTGGATGGTTACGAAGGAACGACTATCGATAATTTTCTCGATATGAAGAAGAAAAAAGATGTAAATCCGATTTCTGATCTACGTGAGAAGAAGAAAATAAAGACAAAACAGCCGGTATATAAGCTTATAAATAGCGATAACTGGCAGTTGGTTATGAATATTTCTTCCAAGGTTTCTAAAGAACTAAAGGATAAATCTCTGGTTCGAATTAAGTTTGATTATGATGGCTCTACAACTACAGCAAACATAGAACTGAAAAAAATCGGTGGCAAAGATTACTTAGTTCTCAATCTTTCTAATTCTATGGAGCGCTTTGCAAATCTTAGATTTATATCTGTAGAGCTGCTTTTGAATCAGGAACAAGGACTTAAGATTCCAAATTCTGCAATCGATTCAAAGGATTTCTACGTAATTCCAAAGGATTATTTCCTATTGGGTAATAACGCAAAGGATTTAGGCCTTATGCTTCGTAAGACGGAAGATGAATTTGTCTCTCCGGAAATCTATTATGCTACGAAGAATAATTATTATATTTTAAAAGAGGATTTAGGCGATAATCCTATAATAGTAATTCCAAACTCTATGGATACTTTTAATCCGGCATCTACCCTGATTAGAAGAAAAGGTGTCTATAACGTAAACAAAGGTTTTGCTGATTTTAAGATTATAAATATACTCTATAGTTCAGATGACTACAGTATTATTTCAGATGATGGCTCATATGGAATCACGCTTTATGATCATATAGCTTTGGATGGAAAGAATATCAAAAACGGAAAGATAATATACTAGGTAAAACATGATTAAAGAGAATTTAGAACAGGTTAGAGATAATATCAGAAAAGCATGCGAAAGAGCAAATCGAAACCCTGAAGAAGTTACTCTTATTGCAGTTTCAAAGACAAAACCGGTTTCAGATTTGCAGGAAGCGTATGAGTTAGACTGCAGAGATTTTGGTGAGAATAAAGTTCAGGAACTTTGCGACAAGATTGAAGTTATGCCTAAAGATATTTCCTGGCATATGATAGGTCATCTACAGAGGAACAAGGTTAAATATCTAATCGGAAAGGTAAAACTGATTCATTCGGTTGAATCTGTACGTCTGGCTGAGGAAATAGATAAACAGAGTGCGAAAGCAGGAGTAGTAACTCCTATTCTGGTCGAAGTAAATATCGGTGATGAAGAATCCAAATTTGGACTTAAACCGGAAGAAGTGATAGATTTTATCAGACAAATTTCTACATTAAAGCATATTAGGGTTATGGGTTTAATGACTGTAGCCCCATATGTAGAAAAAAATGAGGAAAATCGTGAACTTTTCCGCAAAATGTACGAGTTATACATTGACATAAAAAATGAAAACATTGATAATGTATTTATGGAAATTTTATCTATGGGTATGACAAATGATTATGAAATAGCCATAGAGGAAGGTGCCACGATGGTTCGTGTTGGAACTGGCATTTTTGGAACTAGAAATTATCAAATTTAGATTTGTGGAGATTAATTATGGGAGCTTTTGACAAGATTCTTAGTATTATGCATCTGGGTGATGAGGAATTCGACGACTTTGATGATGAAGAATTCGAAGAGGAAGAAGAGGAACGTCCTTCTCTTTTTTCACGTAAGATGAAAGATACTGAGTCAAACGAAGAAGAGAATACGAAGTCCGGAAATGAACGTCGTAACCTAATCTCAAATTCAAAAATAACACCACTTCGTTCAAAGAAATCCGGAGGTAATAATCAGTCTATGGAAGTTTGTGTATTTAAGCCATCTTCATTTGAAGATGCCAGAGAAATCGGTGAAACATTATTAGCAGGACAGACAGTAATCCTTAATATGGAAGGTGTAGATGTAGCACTTGCACAGAGAATCGTAGATTTCTCTTCAGGAGCATGCTTTGCCCTCGAAGGAAACCTTCAGAAGGTATCAAACTTTATGTTTGTAATCACTCCTCACAACGTTGCTATTTCTGGCGACCTTCAGGAACTTGTGAATAATTTCGATTTTAGTGGTATTCAGACAGGATTCTAAAATGAGAGAATTTCAAAGTGTTGATTTACCTTTAGGATCAAATACTTATTATTTGAGAGAGTCATTTTCAGATTTGAAGGTGATTCTCTCATCTTTGAATTTAAAAGGTCGTAAATTTTGCGTCGTTACAGATAGAAATGTAAACGACTTATATATTATGTCTTTAAAGAGGAACCTGTATCCCGAGTTCGATTTCATAACCTATGTTGTACCGGCAGGAGAATCTGAGAAGAATCTCGAAACCGTACATAAATTGTACGGCTTTTTAATTGAAAATAATTTTAATCGAGATGATATTTTGATTGCATTCGGTGGAGGAGTAATAGGTGATCTAACCGGCTTTTGTGCATCTACTTATCTTCGAGGTATAAACTATATTCAGATTCCGACCACACTTCTCAGTGCTATAGACAGCTCAATAGGTGGAAAGACAGGAGTAGATTATAATGGATTTAAGAACCTCGTAGGAACTTTTTATAATCCGCTGTTTATCTATCACAATGTATCTACACTACGAACACTCGAAGAAATCGAATATAACTCCGGTCTGGGAGAAGTATTAAAGACAGCTATGATCCTGGATAAGTCATTCTATGTGTACTTACACGATAAATACGATGCTATTTTGGCAACTGATAATCGTTCAACCTTCGAAATGGTTAGAAGATGCGTATTTTTAAAGGATTATATTGTAAAAAAAGATCCTCATGATCAGGATATCCGAGGTATTTTAAATTTCGGTCATACGATTGGTCATGCTATAGAGACCCTTTGTAATTACAAATACCCTCATGGAAATTGTGTAGCTCGTGGTATGAAATATGCGATTCTCATTTCGAAAAATATGGGCTATTTAAGTGAAACGGATGCTGAACATCTGTTAGAATTACTCGAATTATATAATTTTGAAACACATATCCCTTCAAATATTTCAAACACAGCTATTTTAGAAGCAATAAAAAAAGACAAAAAACAGGGAACTGACGGACTTAAATTTATTCTGTTAGATGATATCGGACATGCTTTTATATATCCAAACATGTCATCTGATGATATTTTACGAGGCTTAGAATCATGACAAAGAAATATACAGACGAAGAGATCATTAAATCAAAAAAGATTTTGTTTTTATCTGTTTTTTTAGTAGTAATTTTAGTCTTTCTGGATCAGTATACAAAACTGATTGCTACTAATAGTTTTAAAGATAAAGAAGCACTTTCAGTAATAAATAATGTATTAGAACTTACCTATGTCAGAAATACAGGAGCTGCTTTCAGCTTTATGGGTACACATGCCGGTGTATTTAGAATCATTATGGGTATCATCACTCCGATATTCATGGGTATATTAATTTATCTCATGGTAAAGATTCCAAAGAACAGTAAGAACGCTCCTTTATATGTTATTTTATTATTTGTTTTAAGTGGAGCAGTAGGTAATTATATCGACAGAATGGTACACGGATTTGTCGTAGACTTCATCTATGTATCGCTTATTGATTTCCCTGTATTTAACGTGGCAGACATATATATTACGGTAGCTTTTTTCGTATTGATACTCTTAATATTATTCTATTACAAAGACGAGGATTTTAAATGGCTACATTCAAAGTAAGAGATGACGAAGCATTCCTTCGTGTGGATGCTTATCTGGCAAATCTGGATACAGAACATTCACGTAGTTTTTACGCAAAGCTTATAAAGAACGGAAATCTCTCGGTTAATCAAAAGGTCGTTACAAAACCCAGTTTCGTTCTAAGCGAAGGTGATGTTGTAGATATTGATATTCCGGCGCCTAAACCGTTAGAAGTAGAGGCGGAAGACATTCCACTGGATATTCTGTACGAAGACGACGATCTGATTATCGTAAATAAACCAAAGGGTATGGTCGTACACCCCGCAGATGGCCATTTAAACGGGACGCTTGTAAACGCCTTGCTGTTTCACTGCAGAGACTCTTTAAGCGGAATAAACGGCATCCTGCGGCCTGGTATAGTTCATAGAATAGATATGAATACCACTGGCTCACTTATAGTATGTAAAAATGATACTTCACATAACAGAATCGCTGAGCAGATAAAAGTTCATTCGATAAATCGTATCTATCTCGGTATTGTTCATGGAAACATTAAAGAGGATTCAGGAACTATAAATGCTCCGATTGCCAGAAGTAAGACCGATAGAAAAAAGATGGCTATCGTAGAAGGTGGAAAAGAAGCGATAACACATTATCGTGTTTTAGAAAGATTAAACGGATATACGTTTTGTGAATTTAAGCTTGAGACCGGCAGAACCCATCAGATTAGAGTACATATGGCATCGATTCATCATCCATTGCTCGGAGATGAGGTTTACGGCCCAAAGAAATGTCCTATTAAAGGTTTAGAGGGTCAGACTTTACATGCATGGAAGATAGGCTTTGTACATCCTTCTTCCGGGGAATACATGGAGTTTGAAGCACCTATTCCTGAATATTTTGAAAAGCTTTTAAATAAGTTGAAATAATATGTATTTCATATTAAGGTATATAAAACTCAATTTGATTGTTATTTAAGGAGGATTAACAATGGGAGCAATTATTGGAGTAGTAGTATTGGTATTAGTTGTTTTAATAGTACTCTGGGGAATCGCTACTTATAATTCACTTATCAGATTACGCACACAGGTAGAAGAAGGCTTTTCTACTATGGATGTATATCTGAAGAAAAGATTTGATTTGATTCCTAATCTCGTTGCAACAGTAAAAGGATATGCTGCGCATGAAGCTGAGACACTTGAGAAAGTAATCGCTGCCAGAAATACTGCATATGCTTCAGGTAATCAGGAAGATATAGCAAAGTCAGAAGGTCAGCTTACAACTACTCTTAAATCTCTGTTTGCAGTTGCTGAAAGCTATCCAAATCTTAAAGCAGATACACAGTTTACTGATCTGCAGAATCAGCTCGGTCGTATTGAAGATGATATTGCAAATTCCAGAAAATACTACAATGGTACTGTAAAGATCTTTAATACAAAGATTCAGCTGTTCCCTACAAATATTATCGCAGGAATGGGACATTTTGCTAAGTTTGCTTTCTACGAAGTAAATGATGAAGCGCAGAGAGAAAATGTAAAGGTGGAATTCTAATATATGAAGAATAAACTATATAAATTTCTAGCGCTATTTCTTGTACTGTTTTTAGTAGTATCAGTGCCGGTTTCTGTTCATGCGACAGAAGGCAGCGATACCGTAGATAGCGAAGAGACTCTCGATGATTCTGCGACTCATGAATACACTCAGGAAGAGCTTGATAGAATGCGTCAGGCACTAGATGATAATTATGAGAAGGAACGCTACGAGAGGCAGAAAAAAGACTACTATATCAAAGACCTGAACGTAGATATTACTGTTAGGGAAGATAACACTTTCAAGATTAAAGAAACTTATGTATATGATTTTGTAAATCCACATCATGGACCAACCAGAAAATTCATTTTAAATCACAGACGTATACATAACCTCGCTGACAGGGATATCTTTCACGGAAAACAGGTAAATGTACATAACAGCAATATTAAAGCAAAAGTTAAAGATTTAAAGGTATCTTCAAACGATACAGTTGCAAAGATTGCTGAATCATCCGGCTATACTTCAGGCGATACATCTTATAAAACTGTAAAGATTGGTTCAAGTAGCAAGACTTATACAGGTGAGCATACATATGTTTTTTCATATGATTATAAGATTTATTCTAAAGACCCGCTTGAAAATGCAGATGAGCTTTACTTTAATATCATCGGTACTCAGAACGAGTGTCCTGTAGATCATGCAAGCTGGACTATCCGTATGCCAAAAGATTTCGATACATCTACTATAGGCTTTAGTACCGGTTCAGCATATAGCCACGGGTTTGATGAGCAATACCTGAAATACAGTATAGATGGAAGAGTAATAACAGGAGAGTACTTAAAACCTCTTAATATGGGTGAAGGAATCACTATTAGAGGATTACTTCCTGAAGGATATTTTACTTATATTGATTACACACCTCGTGCAAAGAAAGTACTCGGTATTATTATCGCAATCTTGTTAATCTTGAGTCTGCCTTGGCATAAACTTTTTGGCAGCCATGTAGTAGAGGTAGTAAATTTCTATCCTCCAAAAAACATGTCTCCAGTTGCAGTAGAAACTGTATACAAAGGATATATGCCTTCAAAGATTACGGCTATGATTCCATATCTGGCTAATAAAGGCTGCTTTAAAATCGAAGAGGGTAAAAACAAAGATTTTGCCTTTACCAAAATAGAGCGCGATAACTCTGATTTGGATTATGCTGGTAAGACATTTGTAGATGATTTATTTAAGAAAAAAGATCATGTTACAAAATCAAATCTAAAGAATAGATTCTATAAGACTATAGAGAAGATTAAGACTCACTATAACGTTGAAGCAAAAGAAATGTACGATCCTACATTTTCAAAGCTGTCTTTTATAGGAGTATTTATCGCAGTTATTGCAGCATATATCGGATTATTTGTAATCGAAAGAGATATCCTGCATAATCCTGATTGTGTTTTTTCAGTATTAGGTTTTATAGCTGCTATAGAAGTGTTCATCATGGGATTACTGAACAGATATAAATTTGGCGGAAGAATTTTCCTCAACATTATATTTATAATCTGTTTCCCATTTGCATTATTACCTGTTGCTATAGATGAAATGGATTTAACATTACAGGCTTATATCTGTATAGAAGTTGTATATATTATTTGTAGTATCTTTACATTAACTTTAGCGGATAAAAAGATTCGTACTACAGAGAATCAGAAACTGTACGGAGAAGTTTTGGGCTTCAGAAACTTTATTAAAACTGCAGAATTAGATAGACTGAAGGCTCTAAGCGTAGAGAATCCAAAATATTTCTATGATATTCTTGGATTTGCATATGTATTCGGTTTAGAACGTAAATGGATTTCTAAATTTGATTCTCTGAAAGAATATGTAGAAGATCCAGACTGGTATTATGGCGGTAACCTTACAAATTATTATGTATGGTCCACATTTAATAATTCAATGCGTTCTACATACTCTGAAATGCAGAGTTCACCTGCATCTTCAGGCGGAGGTTCCTCGGGTGGCGGATACTCCGGTGGTGGATTCTCAGGCGGAGGCTCTGGTGGCGGTGGAGCAGGCGCTTGGTAAGATTGGTTAATATAGAAAAGGGAAAGCGTTATGGATTATCACATTATCATTTCTCCTGATGAAAGAGAAAGAATTGAAGAAGCTGGATTTAACTATAATCAGTTACAGCTAGCTTTAATCGTTATGAAAGATTGTTCTACTAGCACATATGAAGCTGCTCGTAATCGAATGCTTACACGTTGTGCTACCAGGGAAGATCGAGAACTAATCAGAAAATATACTGAGGCTCAAAAGATTCTAGATCCATATCTTAAATGGATTAAAGAAGGCGGTTTAGATCAGTATTAAAATTTAATATTATAGGGATAAAGCTCAGTGGCTATATGGCTACTGAGCTTTTTTGCATTAACTCTTGAATATTTGCGTTTAAAATTATAATTTACGTATGAGGGAGAGTGATATACCTTGAAATTTATTTATCGGAAAAATATCTGTTTTTCCGATAAAGAGTGTGTTATAATATTTATGTGCCTACAGTGGCTTCATTTATCGCATGTTTTAGGCATTATCCTATTATTAATGTTTTATATTTCTAGGAGAAATCGTATGGGAAAAGATTCGGAATTTTATAAATCAAAAAAGGTAGATCAAACTCTTCGACTTAGAGAACTGATTTCTCAGTTGCCGCAGCCTGCTGTAGATTTCATTTATTCTAAAGAAGTTACAACTCAAATCTCTACCAGGATTCAATATGCTTATGACTTACTTACCTATTTTCGCTTTTTACAGAGTAACAACCCTATAATTGCACGTAAAGATATCAAAAAAATCAATACAGATGACTTATCCCGCGTTCGTTCTGAGGATCTCATGGAATATCAAAGATTTCTCGAATTAAATGTCGATGAAAACGATCCTCATGAAAATGGCAAACGCGCAATCGCTCGTAAGATGTCTCCTTTACGTGGAATGTATAAATACTTGCTAACTCATAAGCAGATTTCTGATGATCCAACAGCCTTAGTCGAATTACCTAGACTGAAAAAAGATAAAAACATCGTACGTATGAATTCTTATGAAGTCAGAAATATATTGGATGCAATCAAAAATGGCAATGAACAGATGACTGAACGCCAAAAGAAATTTGCTGAAAAAACTAGATTTAGAGATCTGGCAATTCTAACTCTAATGTTAAATACAGGCATTCGAGTTTCTGAATGTAACGGCTTAGATATCGCAGATATAAATCTGAAGGACGATTCTTTTATCATAGTACGTAAAGGTGGTGCCCAGGATGTCCTGTATTTCGGTTCCTATGTACATGAGGCTATAAATGATTACCTACAGCTTGAAAGAAAGCATATTACGGCACGTGAAGGCCATGAAAAGGCATTGTTCCTGTCTCTTCAAGGCAAACGAATGAGTGTCGATGCAATCGAGAATCTGGTAAAGAAATATGCCAAAATAGCCGTCCCAAACAAAAAGATTACACCTCATAAGCTTAGATCAACCTATGGAACAGCTCTATATCGTGAAACAGGTGATATTCGACTGGTTGCCGACGTATTAGGTCACGAAAACATAAATACAACCATCGATTACTACGCAGCTATCGAAGACGAACACAAACGTCAGGCTCGAAACGCTGTAGATTTCAATCGAGATTAAAAAAAGCGCTAGATTTGAATTACTTTTCTTCCAGTAATACAATTCTAGCGCTATTATTAATTCTGTTCAGATTTAGAAATAGAATCACTAAACCTGTTTGAAGCTAAGTTCGAATAAGTTACATAATATAATTGAATTCCAGTTATATCCTTTATTACATTAAAATCTAGCATAGGCTTATTGCGGTTTGAAGAAAAAACTTTCACATCATCTTTATAATAATAGAAAGTTTCAGAATCCCATTCATCATAATGGTCTACATATTCTAGTGAAAATTCATATCTATGACCGTCTCTACCATTTAAAGTGAAATGATTCATATCTCCTTCAGGATTCATCCCTTCTTCTGTAGCAATCTTAAATAAAGCACCATAAGCTATTTCGCTGGTAGCTGAAGTGAAATCAGTATAAAACTCTCTCTTATTTGTATCCGGATTAATCTTGTATACAATACGTGTGAAATTTGACTTGAGAACTTGTTTAATCAGTTCTTTATCTACGTTCTCTAACAAACCTGGAATCTGATATTCCATCCCAATACCTACATAATACTTTGCTAAAGAATTATAGAATGAATCACCTTTAAAATCTTTAATATCATAGCCCGTAGATAAAGAATAACGAGATTCAAATATATCCTTATCATCCTTAATTAACAGTTTAGTGATTTCATCATCCCAATATGAATGAACATTAATAGTGAAATTAGGATTAGTATTATTAAGCTCTTTAAAGTATGTATGAAGAGAATTACATCTCTCCTTCAATCCCATATAATCATTAAAACCAAACTGTAAATAAGCATAAATATGATCCGAATCAGATTCATCTATAAATTTAATGTTTGAATTCTTATTAGAAATGGATGAATAATAATGCTTTAAATAAGCAAAATCATAATCATCTTTTAAAGAATTGACGACAGATTCCAATCCCCATGTTCTATCGTCAAAAACATGAAAACTAATATCGTGGTCTAAATCCTTAACATCCCAAATCTTGTCCTTATATTCAGTATCAGATGGATCCTCTCTAGATGTTTTAGATACAATAATATGTTTTAATCCAATTTCCTCTTTGACATATTTAGAAACTTCGGATTTATTATATTCATGAACACAACCGCTAAATATCACAGAGCAAAAGAATAAGCAAAATGATAATAAAAAAATTCTCTTCTTCATAATCAGCTCTCATCAACACCAAAATCTTTCATGGTAGAAACGATACGGTCCTTTACAATATTTGCAATCTCTGGTGTCTTTAAATCTTTATAATCATCATAATAAAGCGGTTCATTAAATATAACCTTAGTAACGACCTTTCCAACAGACAAACTGTTTAGTGGCTTATAAGTGTCGATCAAAGTAACCGGAACTATCGGGCACTTCGCGCGAACTGCGCTCTTAAAACTACCAGGCTTAAAATCCTGAACTTTATTATGATTCTTATGATAACCACCTTCGGAAAAAATGATAAATATACGGCCATCTTTAACCTCTTCGGTCATCTCATTTATGACCTGAAGGCCCTGACGTAGATTATTAAGCTCTAGACGTTTGGCCCTAAGCATATTTACCATTTCTCGAACAAAGAACTGGTACGATTTTGCTTTATCCATTACAAAGGTACATGGTTTCTCGTGCGAAAAAATAATCGCTGTTGCATCATATTTACCCTGATGGTTCGGAAATAGAATATATCCGCCCTCTTTAGGTAAATTCTCTGTACCATATACTTCTGTAATAATCTTCCCCGCATCATTCATGGCTTTAATTTCACTCTGAGCGAAACGATACATCTCTAGTTCAGTGAACTTATCACGATGTTTCGTCATATATCTCATACGAATAACCATGTATGGAATTCTATAAAGGTTCCAAAAAATAATAACTAAAAATCTAATCATAATTCCTATATATAAACCGTTTGCAAGTAACAAATATAGTATAAAGGAATGTCTATATATTGGCAATTATCACTCGGCATATTTATAGTAAGGAACTACTAAATGCATTCCAGAAACGAGTTTAGAATCTGTAAGATGATTTAAACTCATAACATCATTAATATAACTATCATATGACTGAACCTCTGTAGAGTTATATTTATGTGCAAGCTCATACAGTGAGTCGTTATCTTCAATTTCTATAGATTTATAGTAAGTATTAATCTCTTTAAGCTGCTTTGCTTCAGTAACCGTAAATCTAGAAATAAACCAAACTAAAGTAATAATCATAAAGAATCCAAGTACTAAACGAAAATCTACTGTTCTGCTCTTCATCCTCTTCATAGCTTTCTCCTCCTAAACCAAACAGCTGTTCCGAACTCTTGTTCGATTATTATATTAATCTTCGAACGGATGTTTGTCAATAAAAATATCGAACAAATTTTCCGAAAATATGTTTGCACTTTAAAAAACGCTATGATAAGATTTTTATAGAACAAATTTCCGTTTGGTTTAATACATATATACTCAGGAGGTGCTTATATGGCATATGGCAAAATCTCAGCTAAACAGCAGGAAATTCTCGATTACATTAAGGCTGAAATAGTAAATAAAGGTTATCCGCCTTCAGTTCGTGAAATCTGTGAAGCTGTAAACCTTAAGTCTACTTCAACTGTATTTGCGCATTTGGAGAAACTTGAGAAGAATGGTTATATTCTTAGAAATTCTTCTAAGACCAGAGCTATTGAGATTCTGGACGAGAATTTCAATATGATGAGAAATGAACTGGTTAACGTACCTGTAGTAGGAAATGTAGCTGCAGGCCAGCCTATTTTAGCTGTACAGAATATAGAGAACTACTTCCCTATTCCTGTTGATTATATGCCAAATGAGCAGTCTTTTATGCTTAAAGTTAAGGGCGACAGTATGATCAATGTCGGAATCTTTGATAAAGATACAATCCTCGTTAAACAGCAGAAAACAGCAAATAACGGCGATATAGTCGTAGCGCTGGTCGAAGATTCAGCTACAGTAAAGACGTTTTATAAAGAAAAAGATCACATCAGACTTCAGCCTGAGAATGACACTATGGACCCAATCATCGTTCCTGATTGCGAAATCCTCGGTAAGGTCTTTGGTGTAATTAGATTTTTCTAAAATAAAAACCATCTTAAAAAGCTTTTATCGCCTTTTAAGATGGTTTATTTTATTATACTTCTACTCTCTTTGCATCTTTCCAGATGTGCTCTAAATCGTAGAATTCTCTCATATCTTCATTAAAGAGATGGAATACGATTTCACCAAAATCCAGAAGCAGCCAGTCGGATTTGTTATTTCCTTCTACTGAAAGCTCATCTATTCCATTTTTATACATATACTCTTCGATAGCATCTTTTAAACCATGAAGCTGTCTCTCATTTTTTCCAGAAACAATCATGAAATAATCAGAGATAGGTGTAAGCTCTGAAATATCAAGAAGAACGATATCTTCTGCGAGTTTGCTATCTAAAAGCTCAACAAGCTCTTTGCATTTTTCTAATGTCATATTTTGACCTTTCTAAAACTTAAAATAATCAGTATGTTCTTTATAATAATCGAAAGTCATCTGTGTCATATTATCGATTTTACTATTAGATTCCTCGAGATAATTCAAAGTATCTCGTAGAATAAATACGATAGCCTCATCGATATCTATAAACGCCTTTGAACGAATCTCTGCGAGGTTCTTTGCCTTGTTTCGATTTGGTTCGATATAATCCGCTGTAAAGATAATCTTGTCCAGCAGATTCATCTTTGGACATCCGGTCGTATGTACAGAAATAGCATGAAGTATATCTTCATCTGTTACATCATATTTCGTCTTTGCATAAAAAGCTCCAACCTTTGCATGTAACAGATACTGAGCTTTTTCCTCGGCCTTTGTAACTTCAATACCGTTTTTCTTACATATTTTTAAAAGCTTTTCATCAGAAAGATTCTTTGCGCAGTCATGTAACAAACCTGCAAGTTTTGCCTTCTCCAATGGATAGTTGTATCTCATTGCAAGTGCTTCTGCGGTATACATCACACCCATGGTATGCTCATATCTCGAAGGCTTTAATTCTTTCTTCAAGTCTTTTATGATGTCTTTGATATCCATACTGTTATATGCCTTCTTTTCTAAATACAAATCCCTGTCATTTATATAAGTCATTACAGCTTCAGGAATTTCAGAGATTCCGGTTCCCTTTGATCTCTTTTCAAGTTTGTCTCTCAGTTCAGTCGATGAAACATCGATTTCAGGCATGCTAATCGGAAAAAAAACTCCCTCATATTTATGGCTTGCCTCATCACACAGAGCCTTTAATTCATCGTAGTCAGAAGAGTCTCTGATAGCTACGAGTATATCTGTATTTCTAGAGATTTCTTCAGGTTTAACCCATGAATCGAAATTCTTTAGACTGTCTTCGCCTATGATGTAATATAAATCGTCATCGGGATATTTTTTTCTTAAATATTCAAATGTTAAATAAGTATAATTGCGAAAAGCTTTATGGATTTCAAGCTCTTTAAGTTTGAAGCGCGTATTTGCCCCAATCAGGAGCCTGACCATATTAAGCCTATCAACAGACACACTATTCCCCATAACCTCTTTATGAGGCGGAATACCGGCAGGAACGAACCATACTTCGTCGAGATTAAACTCTTCGAGGGCACATTCTGCCATCTTTAAATGTCCTAAGTGCGGAGGATTAAATGTTCCTCCTAATATCCCGATACGCATGTTTTAGTCAGCTTTCTTTTTCTTCTTAGGAAGAATAATCTTTGGTTCTTTAAATGGTTTGTAGAGAACGATTTTTCTACCGATAACTCTAACTACTGTAGATCTGGTTCTTCCAGCGATAACATCAGCGATATCTCTAGGATCTGAAAAACAATTCTTTAATACAGAAAGCTTTACGAGTTCTCTGTTATTAAATGTCTCGTTTACAGCCTGAACCAGCTCAGGTGTTACATCTTCCTTACCAATCTGCATGATTGGGCTTTCGTTTGCTGCCAAAGAAGAAAGATATGCTCTTTGTTTATTGTTTAATTCCATAATAAATCCTTTTTTATATTATCTATAGTATTCAAACAGCCAGCCGCCGACATCTACTGTATCGCCGTCTTCAATACCGAGCTTGTCGAGCTTCTTCTGTATACCACTCTCTTTAATAAACTTCTGGAAGAACAGGAATCCTTTTTCAGATTCGAGGTTTGTATAGCCGAGCATCTTGTCGACTCTCTGTCCTTCAATGTAGAAGATTCCATCATCTCCTCTGTATACATTGATAACCGGATCAATAGTTTCAACTATATCCGGATCAACCTCGCTATCATAGATAGTAATATCATCCGGAAAAGCTGCTCTGGCTTCATAAATTGCAAATAACAATTCTCTCAAGCCTTCACCAGTTACTGCAGAAATTCCAAATACCGGATAGCCTTCTTCTTTGAAAGCTTCTTTGATTCTATCTACGATATCTGCATTCTCACCCTGGCATGCGTCCATCTTGTTGGCGACGATAATCTGTGGTCTGCGAAGGAGATCTGGATCATATTCCCCTAATTCCTTGTTAATCGCTTTAATATCAGCGATAGGATCACGACCTTCTACAGAAGCACCGTCTACAAAATGAACGAGTACCTTTGTTCTTTCTATGTGTCTTAAGAACTGAATTCCTAAACCGACACCACTTGATGCACCTTCGATAAGTCCTGGAATATCAGCGATTACGAATTCTGGTACATCTTCATAATTTACAACACCAAGCATAGGTTCCAGTGTCGTAAAATGATAATTTCCAATCTTTGGATTAGCGTTTGTAACTCTAGAAAGGAAAGTTGATTTTCCGACATTAGGAAAACCTACAAGTCCTACATCAGCTATAACTTTAAGCTCAAGACGCACTTCGATTTCCTTTGCGTCTCCACCCGGTTTAGCATATTTAGGAGCCTGCATTGTCGATGTGGCAAAATGCTGATTTCCAAGTCCGCCTCTACCACCTGTCAGAACTTTGTATTCCTTTGTGTCACCGGACATATCGATGATGACTTTTCCTTCACTGTCATATACAACAGTTCCCTCCGGAACATGAAGGATCAAATCTTCACCATTTTTTCCGTGACAATTTCTCTTCTTTCCTTCTTCTCCGTCTTCTGCAGAGAATTTCTTAATATGTCTGTATTCGGCGAGAGTGTTTACGCGCTGATCAACAACAAAATAAACGTCTCCGCCTTTTCCTCCGTCGCCACCATCCGGGCCACCGTCAGGAACGTATTTTTCTCTTCTAAAACTTACATGACCATCTCCGCCCTTACCAGAGCGAATCACTATCTTTGCCTGATCAGAAAACATAAATACTACCTCTTACTAAAAAACACTAAAAGCCCGACTGTATTTGAACACAGCCGGGCCTACTTTACAAAATAATTATTCTGCTACTGGATATACAGAAGCAACCTTCTTATCTCTACCTTTACGCTCGAAACGAAGGATTCCGTCAGATGTAGCGAAAAGAGTGTCATCTCCACCCTTCATAACGTTTACACCAGGATGGATCTTTGTTCCACGCTGACGATAGATGATGTTACCGGCTTTAACAAACTGTCCGTCTGCTCTCTTTGCTCCAAGTCTCTTTGACTCAGAATCTCTGCCGTTCTTTGTAGAGCCCATTCCCTTTTTGTGGGCGAAAAACTGAAGGTTTAAATTCAACATATTCTATACCTCCTGAATATTGATTTTCAGATACTGTTTACCGTATTGGCTGCGAATCGCTCTCAGACCCATAAGCATGGATTCTAAAAGTAACACGCTTGGTTCAGATGGAGTGGATTCGAATTTAAAATCGATAATCCCACTTTTTTCCTCTGTAGTAATCACAAATTTGTCATTTGTAAACTTCTCAATAGAATTAAGGGTGTTTATGATAAGCAAACTAGCCGATGCACAAATGATATCTGAACCATAAGATTCAAATTCAGCATGTCCACTCGTATGTAGTTCCTTATATTTACCGTTTTCCTTTAACAGAGTTATCTGAATCATAATTACTTAGGCATTAATCTTCTCGATACGTACCTGTGTGAAAGACTGTCTATGACCATTCTTCTTATGGTATCCAGACTTTCTCTTGTACTTGTAAACGATGACTTTCTTGCCACGTCCGTTCTTAAGAACAGAAGCTTCTACTGTAGCTCCCTTAACTGTAGGATCTCCTACCTTGAGCTCACCATCATTTACAGCGAGAACTTCTTCGAATTTAACCTTATCTCCTGCTTCTGATTCGAGTTTTTCAATGGTAATGATATCACCTTCGGAAACTTTGTACTGTTTGCCACCAGTTTTAATAACTGCGTACATATATGGCACCTCCTATTATCATTACTCGCCGGCTGCGGTGCTATCGACTACCGATAGACTTCTACCTGGCCGTGCGGCATACCCTAGTATACTAACATATAAATATTTTATCGTCAACAAACTTTTCAGCAATATTATAAAAAAGTCTAACTATTCTTCATCATCTGTCTAAGCGAAGGATATTTTTTCTCACGAGTGATTTCAACCAAGCCCAGTTTAGTCTGGTCAACCACTTCAACTTTCAATGGATCCTTTCGAAACTCAACCCTTAAGAGTTCCATAATATCGTCCATATATTTAGAGTTCTTCATATTGATAAAATCCACAATGATTATTCCGGATAGATTACGAAGCCTTATCTGTTTTGCAATTTCAATCGCACATTCTCGATTAACCTGATAGAAATATTCATCTAATGATATGCTCTTTATGCGTCCAGAGCTGGCACTGTTTACATCGATCACATTCATAGCTTCAGTGGAATCTAATGTGATATTCGCACCATTTTTTAAATAGACGTACCTGGAGAGCGCATTTTCAAGTCTGCTGTTTAGTGAAAAAAGTTTCGCTAAAGAGAACTCATCCTGATAATATTCAATTTCTACATTTAAAAGTTCCTTAAAACCCAGCAGATATTCGTAGACTTTTTTTTCATCAGTCACAACCTTATCTATCGGTTCCTTTGCATGAAGAATTCTATCAATATAATGCTTTGGAGCCTCTCTCAGTTTTATATAAGGATTAGAATGAGTTGCTTTCTGAATAAATGAAAGGCAATTATTCAAAAGTTCAGTAAGCTCATCCGCCAGTAACTCGCTAGAAACATAAGAAGCATTACTACGAACTATTATTGCAACCTGTTTTAATAGTTCTTCCTGTTCTTTGGAAAGCTGAGAATCCTTTAAAGCACAAAGGATATTTTCTCTGTCAGTCTGTTTTATAGATTTTGAAACATGAATACCGTTTTCACCATATGAAAGAAGTAGATGTTTCGTCTCCAAAGAAAAATGCGAAGTGGCTGTAGGATTCTTTGTTTTAATGCCTGCATTTTTTATCTGTAATACAACTTCATCATTTTCATGTATTCCTGGTTTCTTTGAAAATTTATGACTAAACAGAATCGGATCATTCTCTTTATACTTTAAGAATACTGTTTCGTTTCCGATTTTTACGAAGCAGGAAGAATTGTTTTTTAATACCTTTTCAACCTTGCCGGTATATATGTCTGAAACCTGAACAGCTTTGTCCTCCTCAGTATATATTTCAAGCGGATTTCTTTCTTCATCTAACAGAAACTCAAATATTTTCTTTTGATCTAAATATTCTAATTCTGTAATTATATATTGCATGATTACGCCTACCTGTCAGAAATATCTTTGTTTATCATATCTAAATAAGGTACGAGAACAGGCATTTTTTCAGAGAAAAACATATCCGGATTAAGTTCATCTATGCGAAAGCTTTTTCTGCCGCCCTGATCTCTACGATCAAAGAAACTTCTGGCCTCACGATATGTCATATAGTAATACTGTTCTCTCTTCTTGAAATAAATCAGAAAAAAAGCGATTCCATCCTGCGCCTCGAAATCTTTCATGAATTCCATCTGATGGTCATGAATATTTGCCAGAGGAAAAGTCTCCTCATTACATTCTTTCGCATCAAAACATACAGGAATCCCCTGTATCGCACCGATATAATCGACTGTACTCTTCTGGTCGAAGTATGCGAGAGTGATATGTCTCGTGTTCTTGTCGATGTTTATCGGAGTAATAGGTGTGGGTACCTTCTGAATCAATGCAAGTTGATTAGAACGATAGATTTCATTTGTCTGATTGATCAAATCTTCGAGTGTAGAACCTCGAAGACCTCTGGAATTCCAAGTAGCCATTATTTCACCTTTGAAAAAATATCAGGCGTCTTACATGTTACCTCTGTACCGTTTATGGTTATAGAGCTTGAATGAAGTAACGCTCTTTTGACACCTTTCTTTAGATATTCTCTGTTTATTTCCTGATTACCGTATTTCACATCTCCTAAAATCGGATATCCGAGTGCAGAAAGCGAGCATCTAATCTGATGTGAACGACCTGTATGAAGTGTAACTTTTAATAAAGTAAAGTGTTCTCTGTATTCTAAAACCTCTACAGTTTCTGACATATATTTTGAACCGGGAGTCTCATCTGTAGAATAGCGAACCAGATTGTTCTTCTCATCCTTTGTAAGGAAACCCGTCACTTCCTTTGGACCGTCGTATCTGCCGATTACCAGGCATAGATATGATTTATTTGATTCGTGAGACTTAACGAGTTCACTACCGTAGTTCAATCCTCTAATAGTCTTTCCAAAAAGAATCAATCCTGAAGTGTTACGGTCTAATCTATTTATAACACCTGGCTTAAAAAACCTTAAAGTCTCAAGCGTAATCTCATTTTTCTCCAAAAGATAAGCAATAAGCTTTTCATTTATAGAAATATCATCAGGCTTACTCTTCTGTGACAATACATTTGCCGGTTTATTACAGATTAGAATGTCCTCATCTTCATAACAGATTTCTATATCTGAAATATTTATGTTCGAATACGGATTCTCTGTTTCATTTGATCTTCCTGCAAACTTTTCAAATGTCTCATCTGAAAAAAATATCTTTACAGTATCATTTTGCCTTAAGACTTCTTTGCCGGAAATCTTTTTATCATTTATAGTGATATTCTTTTTTCTAAACATCTTATACAGAAAAGAATTTGAACAGTTTGGAAGGATACGGTTTAGAAAGCGCATCACCTTCTGGCCTTCTTCAGCTTTAGGTATAATAAATTCTTTCACTTAAATCACATCCAAATCCAAATAATTTTTAATATAGAAGTCAGCGAGTTTTACTTTTTCATCATAGTCAGCTTTTGAATGAATATCATCTATACAGCAGACAGACATTCCTGCAGCTTTTCCACCCTGTATACCTGCCAGAACATCTTCGAAGACTAAGCACTTGGATGGATGAGACGAAAGCATATCACAAGCTTTTAAATAAACATCCGGAGCAGGCTTTCCATGTTCTACTTCATTTGCAGTAACGACTACCGGAATCAAATCATTTAAACCATTTGCTTCGAAGCATACATCTACCAGTTCTCTAGAGTTTGATGTAGCTAGAGCTGTCTTATATCCCTGTTTCTTTAAATACTTTAGGAAATCAATAGCGCCATCTCTCATATCAATCTTTGTACGATAGAAATCAGCAGCCATATCATTCCAGATATCCATAAGCTCTTCTTTAGATTCTTTGAGGCCGAAATTTGAAATAAAGTATTCAGCGGTCTCAACCATACTTAAACCCTCGATATCTTTTGTCAAAGTTTCTGGATAAGGCATATTTCTATCCGCGAAGAATTTCTTATCAATCTCTGCCCATAAGCCCATAGAATCGACGAGAGTTCCGTCCATATCAAATATAAATGTATCGTAATTTGTAAGCATTATAACCTCTAAAAAATAAAGGCATCCGGATTTCCGAATGCCTCAAAAATTAATCATGTTTAAAAAATTCTTCAGGAACATCGATAGTCATTTCGCTATCGTCCTTAGCTTTTGAAGTTTCAGTGGCTTCGGTCTTTGTTTCTGAAACTGTTTCCTTTACTTCAGGAGTTTCTTTTGCTTCTTCAGTAACCGGCTCAAGTGGAGTTTCTTCCTCCGGTCTGAGCTCACCACGGTTTGCAACAACTCTATCGAGAATATTGTTTAATTTACCGATGAACGCCTCATCTCTACGACGAGTAACATCGATTGAATTTGCCAATACTTCCTGAACTGAAGCAAGCAAATCATCTGTATACTGAATAGCGCCGGTCTTAATCTCATTTGCTTCACGAGTTGCTTTATCGAGCATTTCCTGAGCGTCTTTAGTAGCAATCATAACTACCTGATTAGCCTGTGCGTAGGCCTGCTGCATGATTTCATGTTCTGAAACCAATTCGTCTGTTTTAATCTGAGCCTGAGAAATAATCTTTTCAGCTTTAGCATTTGCATCAGCGATAATAGCTTCTCTCTGACTTACAATCTTCTGATAACGTTTGATTTCTTCTGGAGTAGTTACTTTAAGTTCTTCGAGAAATCCTTCTAGCTCGTCTCTGCTGATTATAATCTTTGTACTTGAGAAAGCTGCAGGTTTACTTTCAGTGTCGATAAATCTCTCCATATCTTCGATGATTTGTTCTATGCTGCTGGCCATCTTTATCTCCTTATCTGTTTATGTCGCGGTATTTGTCCATAATCTTTGGAATGATTTCCTTTGGAACGAAACTGGAAATATCACCACCATAAGATGCAAACTCTCTAACTATAGTAGAGCTTAGATACGAATAGTGAATGTCAGTTGTCAAAAATACCGTTTCCAAGTCTGAGTACTGTGCCTTGTTGCTCTGTGCAATCTGAAGTTCATATTCGAAATCAGTAATCGCACGCAAGCCTCTGATTATAACGTGTACATCAATCTCTCTGGCAAAGTCTACCAGAAGTCCGTCAAAAGACATAACCTTTACGTTTGGTATATCTTTTGTTAACTCTTTAATCATATTAACACGTTCTGATACTGTAAACAATGGATTTTTCTTACTATTGTTCAGTACACCAATGATTACTTCGTCAAATAACGCGCTAGATCTCTTTATAATATCCAAATGTCCAAATGTACATGGATCAAAGCTTCCCGGATATATAGCTTTTGTCATTTAAATCCCCTCTTTTCTCAAGAACAAATGCTGATTAGTCTTATAAATCTTCTGTCGGTCTAATTTGTATCCTGAACCATTCAGAAATTCGAGATTTAAATTCTTGTCTGCTTCTATGATTACCAGTGTATTCTCATCTACCAGTTCATAATCCAAAAGCATCTTTAGAATTTCTCCCTCAACTCCCATCTGATAAGGTGGATCCATGAAAATGATGTCAAATCTTTTTCCCTTAGGAAAACCACGAAGTGCATCAAATACATTCTGGTTTAACAAAGTGGATTCATCTTCAAATCTGGTAGTATGAAGATTCTGCTTTATACAAGCGATGGCTTTTCTGTCTTTTTCTATAAAAGTAACATGTTTAGCTCCACGTGATAAAGCTTCAATCCCTATCTGTCCGCTTCCAGCAAACAAATCGAGGAATTCTGCTTCGATACAATCATACTGCAGGATATTGAATAGAGTTTCTTTGATTCGGTCAGTTGTAGGACGAGTGCCTTCTCCTTCAGGAGCGACTAACTTCAAATGACCTCTTGAGCCGGCTATAACTCTCATATTTACCTCTTAGTTCTGATCAGCTAATACTTCTTTGTTCTGATATAAATATGTTACCAGAGAAATAATAGTAAGTGCTGTTGCAACATATACTAATACCTGACAAAGGATCTGATACCAACCGAAATTCAGATTCAGAATGAGAAGGATAATCATAAACATCTGTGATACAGTCTTTGATTTACCCCACATATTTGCTGCGATAACGATATTTGCATTTGCAGCAACAAGTCTGAAACCTGAAATGATGAATTCTCTGGAAATAATCACGGTTACAACCCATGTAGGAAGCTGATTCAGTGAAAGTAAACAAATCAAAGCAGAACATACTAACAGCTTATCAGCTAATGGATCCATGAATTTTCCGAAATTTGTAACCAGATTATATTTTCTGGCAATCTTTCCATCGAGCAAATCTGTAAGAGAAGCTACGATAAAGATTGCTTCAGCGATTCCTCTAAACATGATATCTTCTGGATTAAAAAGCAAGAAGAATACAAAGAAAGGAATCATAATTACTCTAAGTACTGTTAATTTATTTGGTAGGTTCATTTTACTAATTCTCCTAATAAATCATATTCTTTAAAATCTGTTATCTTCACATCTACAATCTTTCCTGACATCAGTTCAATATCAGATTTAAAGAAAACATAGTTATCGATTGTAGGTGCATCACCATATGTTCTACCGGCATATAAATCCTTCTCAGGGATATATCCTTCGACAAAAGTCTTTAGAGTAGAACCGATTAACTCTTTGTTATTTGCAAAGTTAACTGCCTGCTGAAGGGTCATAAGCTCGTCGAGACGTTTCTGTTTAACCTTCTCATCAACCTGATTTTCAAAATCATATGCAGGAGTTCCTTTTTCTCTGGAATATGTGAAAGCACCAAGTCTATCGAAACGGACTTCACGGATAAAATCTTTCATCTCTTCGTGCATTTCATCTGTCTCTCCAGGGAAGCCAGTGATAAGCGTAGTTCTGATTACGATATCAGGGATACGCGCACGTAATCTCTCAATCAAATCGAGGATTTCATGTTTCTTTATACGTCTGTTCATCCTACGCAGGATTTCATCGTTGCAATGCTGAATAGGCATATCAATATAATGCAGAACCTTTGGATTTGTAGCCATACATTCGATCAAAGTATCATCGATTGATTCCGGATAGCAATACAAGATACGAATCCATTCGATTCCATCGATTTCAGAAATCTTCTGTAGTAATTCAGGAAGTTTCTTCTCACCGTAGATATCAGTTCCGTATAGAGTAGTTTCCTGTGCTACGATATCAATCTCAGTTATACCTGCTTCAGCTAACTGTCTAGCTTCTTCAAGTACTTTTTCCATCGGAATACTTCGATAATTTCCACGAAGATATGGAATGATACAGTAAGTACATCTTTTGTCACAGCCTTCAGCAATCTTCAAATAATCATATGGAAGACCTGTGCTGGTAACTCGTCCTACAGTATCATCAGGAAGTCCTTCCTGCTCTTTAACGATTTCGAGTTTTTCTTTGCCATAAGCACTCTCAATCGCTGCCACAATCTCGTCATATGAGTTTGTACCAACGATAGCATCTACTTCCGGTAAATCTCTACGGATATCTTCTGCATATCTCTCACTCATACATCCACAAACAACGAGGCCAGAAAGCTTACCTGTTTCCTTAAGCTTTCCGGCTTCGATAATATTCTGAATGCTTTCTTCGAGAGCTGTTTCGATAAAACAACATGTATTTACAACGATTACATCTGCTTCATCTTCCGATGTGATTTTAATGCCTGCTTTTCTGCAAAGGTAAAGCATATGTTCTGAATCTGAAAGATTCTTATCACATCCTAACGAAATAAAAGCTACATTCATTATTCTTCTGTTCCCTCTTCTGCTTCTTTCGCAGCTTCTTCAGCACGACGCTTCATCTCTTCATCGATTTCAATCTTCTGTGCTGCTGCTTCATCATCAGTAAGAATTCTAAGTTCGCCTGCGTTCATCTCGTTTACAGCGATTGAAAGAGCTTTTTCCTTTGGATGAGTAACTACAAGTGTATCTGCTCCGTCGATGATCTGTCTGGCTCTCTTTGCAGTAGCGCAAACTACGCTGTAACGGCTGTTTACTACCGGCTCTTCACCTTCTTCAACGTTTGCATTAATTACTTTCATAAGTTCAACATAAGATGGATGTATCATTATTTTTCTCCTTTCGAAAAAACCTGTAATTCTCCCTGAATTCTAGTGATAAATTCTGAATTTCTAAGAGATCTTTTTTTCTCACTCTGAATAATATTATGTACAGAATTAACTGCATCTTCTAAGACATCATTAACGATGATGTAATCATACTGTTCCATAAGCAATGATTCTCTCGATGCTATGGCAAGTCTCTCATTAACAACATCTTTTTCCTCTGTCCCTCTGCCTTCGAGACGTCTCTTTAATATTTCAGCCTTTGGCGGAGTTACAAATAACAATAAAGCCTGCGGAAAAATCTTCTTTACCTGAAGAGCTCCCTGTACTTCGATTTCAAGGATTACATCCTTTCCTTCGTTTACAAGTTTTTCAACGTAAGCCTTAGGTGTTCCATAATAGTTATGATTAAAGGAAGCATACTCTAATAGCTCATGTTCCCTAATCATATTTTCAAATTCTTCTGTTGTTCGGAAGAAATATTCTCTTCCTTCCTCTTCGCCCTCTCTTTTTTCACGAGTAGTGGCTGAAACAGAAAGATGGTAATCTGAAGGGTAATTATTGAGAAGGTGCTTCATAATAGTACCTTTACCCGCACCCGAGAAACCAGAAAGAACGATTACTGTTCCCTTTTGTTCACTCATAGTGAATCTCCTATTCTAATTACTCTATATTTTGAACCTGTTCGCGAATCTTTTCGATAAGAGTCTTTAGTTCAATACCGATATCTGCAGTATATACATCAGAACTCTTTGAAAGTATCGTATTAGATTCACGGTTAAGTTCCTGTGAAATAAAGTCCATCTTTCTGCCGATAGGCTCTGTAGCTTCCAGTGTTTCTCTAATCTCAGAAACATGGCTCTTCAGACGAACTATTTCTTCATCTATACAAATCTTGTCTGAATAGATGATAACTTCCTCGCAGAGACGATTCTCATCTATCTTTGTCTCATCAACAAACTCAGAAACTTTCTGTCTAAGTCTATTTCTGTATTCTTCTATAATCGCAGGAGCTCTTTCTTCGAGAAGGTTTGAAAGCTCATTTATACGATCTGTCTTATCAGATAGATCAGCCTTTAATCTCTCACCTTCATTTGCTCTGGACAAAACCAATCTATCCAGCGCCTCATTAAAAGCAGCCTTTACATAAACCCATAATTCTTCCGGATCCATGATGTCAGTATCTTCTACGATGACACCCGGCATACGCAGTAATTCGTATACTCCGAAATCATCTTTAATATCAAAGCTCTTTAACGCTTCATCCTTCGCATTTACATAGTATGAAGCAGCCTCAGGATCATAGGCATATGTCTTCTGGGACTTACGTATAGTCTTTACAGTCAGGTTTACATCAACCTTTCCACGAGATATTCTATCCTTTAACATCTTCTGCATTCTCTCTTCCAGTGAATAGCAGAAATTAGGTAATTTAAAGTTAGAATCTAAAAATCTGTGGTTAACTGTTTTGATTTCGACTATAATTTTTGCGTTATCTGATTCGGATTCGCCGCGACCGAATCCAGTCATTGAATATATCATAATATCCTTACTCTTTCCAGCAAAATCATCATAAGCTATAATATTATAATAAAGATAAGAAAATGCGTCAAATTTTTTTGGAGGACATAAATGGCATTCAACGGTATAACTATACATGCATTGACTAATGAACTTAGAGAAGAATTGATAGGTACACATATATCAAAAATCTCACAGCCAGAGCCGCAGGAACTCTTACTCACTATTAAGCTAAAGAGAGGAACAAAGAGACTGCTGATTTCAGCAAACGCTTCTCTTCCACTTATATATCTCACTGATAACAACAAGGTAAGCCCACTAAATGCGCCGAATTTCTGTATGTTATTGCGTAAGCACATTGCAAACGGTCTGATTAAAGACATCGAACAGATTGGTTTAGAACGCGTAATACGCTTTACTATCGAACATCGAGATGAAATGGGTGACCTTGCGGAAAAATATCTATATGTCGAAATCATGAGCAAGCACTCAAATATTATATTTACAAACTCAGATAATATAATTCTCGACAGTATTAAACATATTTCCGCAGCTGTAAGTTCAGTTCGAGAGGTTCTGCCTGGTAAAGAATACTTTATTCCTACCCAGGAAAATAAAATCAATCCTTTTGAAGCCACGAGAGAATCTTTCTATGAGCTGATTGAAACAAAGGCAAGCGGCTTATCAAAAGCAATCTATTCTTCATTTACGGGATTTTCTCCTGTGACCGGATTAGAACTCTGTGTAAGAGCCGGCTTAGATGCAGATCAGTCTACTAAATCTCTTTCTAAATCAGAGATTGAGCGTTTGTATTTAGAGTTTAAAAGACTTATAGATGATATGAGTGAGGCAAACTATCAGCCAAACATTATTTTTTCCAAAGATAATGAGAAACCTATGGAATTCTCCGCCTTCAAGCTTAAATCCTATGCCACAGAGAATAGCGAAGATTTCGACAGTATCTCAAAGATGCTCGAATCCTATTATTACGCTAGAGATATTTATGCATCCATGCATCAGCGTTCCAGTGATTTAAAGAAGATTGTAACGAACCTGTTATCCAGAAATCGTAAGAAATACGCACTTCAGGAGAAGCAGCTCGCTGATACTTCAAAGAAGGATAAATTCAGAAAACGTGGCGAATTAATACAGGCTTATTCCTATATGATTACTCCGGGTATGGACAAAATCGAAGTAAACAATTACGAAACCGGAAATGACGTCGTACTTACGCTCGATCCTACAAAATCAGCTATAGAAAACGCAAATGCCCTCTTTGAGAAGTATCAGAAACTAAAACGAACTGAGGTCGAAGTTTCTGAACAGCTCAAACTTACCAAAGACGCCATCGATCATCTGGAATCTATAAAAACCTCTCTCGACCTAGCAGAGAATACAGAGGATTTAGATTTAATCCGTCACGAGATGGAAGAATTCGATTTCATACATAAGCATACATCTAAGAAGGCAAAGAGGAGCCTCAAAGAAAAGCCTCTTCACTTCGTGACTAAAGACGGTTTTGACATCTATGTAGGAAAGAACAATTATCAAAACGATTACATCACATTTAAGCTTTCTTCTCCAGAAGACTGGTGGTTCCACGCAAAGCAGATTACCGGCAGTCACGTACTCGTACAGACACATGGAAAGGAACTTCCTGACGATGTATATGAAATCGCTGCATCTCTCGCCGGTTACTATTCATCAGGCAGAGATCAGAACAAAATCGAAATCGATTATCTTCAGAAAAAGAATGTAAAAAAGCCGAATGCTGCTGCACCCGGCTTTGTAATCTATTACACAAACTATTCTATGGTTGTAAAACCAGAAATTCGCGATGTAGAAAAGATTTAAAGATTAGTAAATATTTTGCTTTGACCCCGTTCCAACAGAACTTTAAAGATTTGATTCTCAGGTTCTGACAGATCGGGGTCTTTTGTCAGGATATCTTCGCAATCTTCTTTAGCATTCTCGAGTATTTCTGCATCCTGATAAATATCTACGATGTCAAATCCCATCTCACCAGACTGTCGTATTCCACGGAAATCTCCCGGACCTCTAAGTCTTAAATCTTCACTGGCAATATGAAAACCATCATTCGATTCTCGAAGACACATAAGTCGTTGTTTCGCACTTTCACTCTTTGGAGCTGAATTCATAAGAATACAGAAGCTCTGTTCACTGCCTCGACCTACACGGCCTCTGAGCTGATGAAGCGAGGACAGACCAAATCTTTGCGCATCTTCTATCATCATTATAGTGGCATTCGGAACATTTACGCCTACTTCTATAACTGTAGTCGAAACCAGAATATCTATCTGTCCTTCGGAAAAAGATTTAATAACGCTTTCTTTTTCCTCACTCTTCATCTTTCCATGAAGTATTCCGGTAGTTATATCCTTTGGCAGGACTTCGCGCAATTTCATCTCATAATCAACTACATTTTTCCCTTCAGAATTCTCTGTCTCAGAAACCAGTGGACAAACTATATAGGCCTGTCTTCCCTTTAACACTTCTGACACAATCATCTGCCAGGATTTCATCCTCATAGATGGATCAACTACGGCCGTTTTAATCTTTTGCCTGTTCTTTGGCATAGAATGAATCTGTGTTATATTCGTTCCATCATACAAAACCAACGCCAGCGTTCTAGGGATTGGCGTAGCTGAAAGCAGGATTGAAAACGGTGAAATACCCTTATCAGAAAAAGTCTTTCTCTGTTTTACCCCAAATCTATGCTGCTCATCTGTAATGACTAAACCCAGATTTTTAAAATTAACCTTGTCTTGAATCAGTGCATGTGTACCGATGAGAAAATCAATCTCACCCCGTTCCAAAGCGGCATAGATTTCTTTCTTTTTGCTAAGTGATGTAGAACCGGTCAAAAGTTCCACTGTAAACGGAAGGTTATACTCTCTGATATCATTCAAGACACCCTCATAATGCTGTGTTGCAAGTACTTCAGTAGGCGCCATAAGTGCAGACTGATAACCATTTTCAGCCATCCTGCACATAGCGAGAAACGACACAATAGTCTTTCCACAGCCTACATCTCCCTGAATCAGACGTTCTGTAACATATTCTCCGGAAAAATCAGAAAATATATCATTCAAAGCTTCGTTCTGTCCTTCTGTAAGTTCGTAAGGCAAAGAACTGATAAATAAAGATGTGATTCGATCAGACTTTAAATCATAGGTATTTATAACCTTATCAAGCCCTCTTTCCTCGTATTTCTGCTCTAAGAAGAATTCCAGAAGTTCTGTATACGCAAAACGATTTCTGGCTAATATCAGCTCAGACAGCGAATCCGGCCTATGCATCGTTCTAATAGCATCAGATAGATTCATTAATCCTCTTCTATCTAATAAATCGTGAGGAAGACCATCTGTGATTTCATCTACTGATAAGAGAGCCTGATCAATAGTCTTTGAAATAGCTTTGTTCTTTAATCCCTTTGTTTGTTTATATATCGGGACCGGCTTTTGTCTCAGAGACTCATACTCATCCGGAATAAACAAAGAAGGCTGTTCCATACGAAGGACACCGTTTTTTTCAGAAATTCTGCCATAAAATATATAAGGCATATTTCGATTTAAAGTGTTCTTTATATATGGCATGTTATACCAGACTACTTCCATCACTCCGTACTCGGTTTCCAAGACACCGATAGATACAGAAAAACGGTTAAATCTACGTACTACGAGAGGCCTGATTATCATTCCTAGTATAGCAACAGTTTCTCCGGAACTTACACTTTCTACTGTAGTAAGCTCAGGATACTCTTTATAATCACGTGGAAAAAAAGAGAGTATATCCCTTACAGTATATACTCCCATTTTATTAAATGATTCTTCAGTTTTCTTTCCCACACCTTTAAGTATGTTTATAGGTGAATCAAGAAACAGTGACATATTATTCTACACTTACTACATAATAGTAAACTGGCTGACCGCCGTTTTCTACTTCTACTTCGAGATTAGGGAACTTAGAAACTAACATATCCTTCATCTCGTGTGCTTCACCTTCAGTAACATCACATCCGTAATAAACTGTAATAAGTGAAGATGCATCAGATACCATCTCTTCAAGCATTTCTACAAATACTTTGTCCTTGTCTGGACCTACAGAGATAATGCCCTTGTCGCCAATACCCATATAATCGCCAGACTTAATAACTTTGTCATCGATTTCAGTATCACGAACAGCGTATGTAATCTGTCCTGTAGCTACATTCTTGATTTCTTCTTCCATGATAGCTTTGTTCTCTTCTACAGTTTTATCTGGAAGATAATTGATAAGTGCTGTAATGCCCTGAGGTACAGTTGTAGTAGGAATTACAACAACCTGCTTATCCTCTGAAAGAGCAACAGCCTGGTTAGCAGCGAGAATGATATTCTTGTTATTTGGAAGAACAAATACAGTCTTTGCATTTACCTTCGCAATAGCGCTCAAAATATCATCTGTACTAGGATTCATAGTCTGTCCGCCAGTGATATTTACATCTACTCCCATATCGAGGAATATCTGGTTCATACCTTCACCGGCTGACACAGAAACAAATCCGATTTCTTTCATATCTGAAACTTCTACAGCTTCTTCTGTACTTGGAAGTGAGAAGCCATTCTTTGCGTCAATTGCATTAAAAAGCTTGATATCATGAATATCACCAAGTGCACAAGCCTTTGTAATGATTTCACCAGGAACGTCAGTCAGAATAGAAAGCTCTACATATGCTTTCTCATTCTTGAAAGCTAAAACGTCTCCAGCAGTTTTAAGGAATGAATCATAATCATTGATTCTTTCTACAGATGTAGTCTTCTCAGGTACCATTACAAATGAAAGCTCATATGTATATACTTTTTCAGCCTTCTTCTGTGGTTCACTGCCATCAAATGAGAGATCGATATCTTCGCCATTCAAATAAGCATAAACGCCTTTAAGCACCTGCATAAGTCCAGCTCCGCCAGAATCTACTACGCCAGCCTGTTTCAGAACCGGAAGCATCTCTGGAGTCTGCTGAAGAACCTTGTCACCTTCATCGATAATAAGCTGAAGGAATTCTAAGATATCATCTGTTGTTTCTACAGCTTCTGAAGCTTTATCAGCCACACCTCTGGCAACTGTAAGGATGGTTCCTTCCTTTGGCTTCATAACAGCCTTGTATGCTGTTTCTGTAGCTTTTTCGCAAGCAGCTGCAAGAACAGGAACTGTAATCTCAGTTTCAGTCTTACAAACCTTTGAAAAACCTCTAAAGAGCTGAGAAAGAATAACACCAGAGTTTCCTCTAGCTCCTCTAAGAGATCCAGAAGACATAGCTTTACAAACACTCTTCATATCTCTAGTTTCAAGCTCCATAACGGCTTTTGCAGCTGACATTACTGTCATAGTCATATTAGTACCAGTGTCACCATCAGGAACTGGGAAAACGTTAAGTTCGTTTATCTTGTCCTCTTCAGCCTGAAGAAATTTAGCTCCAGCCAAAAATCCCTGTGCAAGCTGATCAGAATTAATAGTCTTTAATTCCAAAGTTAAGTCCTCCTTAATCGATGACACGAACGCCTTCGACATAAATATTAATCTTATCTACATTAAGACCAGTATACTCACTAACCTTGTATTTAACGGTTTCATTCAGGTTATCGCAAACTGCGAGGATATTGACTCCAAAAGAAACGATAACATGAAAATCCAAAGAAATGTGGTTATCATCAGTCATGATAACTTTAATACCATGATTGAGGTAATCCTTCTTCAAAAGTTTTACAAGACCATCTTTAACATTAACGGCAGCCATTCCGACAATACCGAAACATTCAACAGCTACAGATCCTGCATATGTAGCGATAACATCTTCATCGATAATTATCTTTCCTAATTTTGTTTCCATTTCTCCCTGCATATTGACCTCCGTCATTAAAAAAATCTTTACTAGTTCATTATAAGGCATTAACAGAAAAAAACAAACTAATAAAAAAAGCGCACGGCATCACTACCGCGCACTTTACATTCGATCACGAAATTATCTCAATAGAGATCATGCACGCTCTACTCTATTTGAGCGAAGGCATGAAGTACAAACGTGAAGCTTCTTAGGTGTTCCTTCAACGATACATCTAACATTCTTTACATTTGATTTCCAAATCTTGTTGGATCTTCTATGAGAATGGCTCACCTTAATACCGAAATGAGCGCCCTTTCCGCATACATCACATTTTGCCATCGTGCTACACCTCCTAAAAACCGATGTGTTCGGTTGAATTCTCGTCACAACATTTGATATATTAACAAAATATACATCAAAAAGCAAGCATTTTTATTAAAAACTTTATCAATTATTCTTCTTCAAAGCTAGAAAGATCGATATCTTCTATAGGATCAGATTCTTTTTTATTTTTAAACTTAGCCACTATATCTGGTACCAGCTCTACTATTCTATCAATACTTTTATCTGTTGAAACACGAAGAAGACGTACATTATCTCCGTGGATTACGATAATAGCAACAGGAACAAGCTTGCCTCCGAGGCCGCCGCCACCGTTTCCTTTTGTATCAGAAGAAAAAGCTCCGGCACCTACGCCAAAAGAAACATCCACCAGCGGAATGATAGTTGTCTCACCTACGGTCTTTGGTTCTCCAATAACTGTCTTTGAAGTGAGAAAAGACTCCATACCTTCAAATAAAGATTCAATAATAGGTTTAAATCTCTCGTTCTTATCCATTATATGTCCTCCCTAACCTTTGAATAGATTCATAATATCTTTGTCATTAAACACTGATAATACAAACTTCAAAACTCTAAATAGAATTATACGACCTCTGAAAACTATTTGTCCACGAATAGATATGCTATCTGCCAAAAAATCCGGTTTCAAATCGATATCTTCTCCATATAATCCAGGAAACTGAGCAAATACGCCGGTAAGTATTCCCGTCTGCGAAGGATCAAATAGCGAATATACGACTTTTGTTCCTTTGAAATCGACATGAATAGAAACCAAAAGCTTCTTTATCTTTTTTATTAGTCTACCAAAAGCCTGTTTATTTTTTTCTGAAAAAATATGATCAATACGATCTGAGAGACTTCTCTCTTTTTTGACTTTTTTAGTCTTTTTCTTTACACGCTTTTTCTCTTCAGGCTTTGTTTTTGTTTCATCTGATTCTTTGTTCTGTTCTGATTCTTTAGAAGCAGTCTTCAAAGCTGTTTGCTTTGGTTTAATCTCTTTCCTTGGTTTATTCTTTAGAATAGGTATAAGTCCAAAACAAACCGCAACACGATATTTAAACTCACCTTCAAAGTAGGCTTTGAAGGTTACGAATCTAAAGAAACTGTGACCATATCCACGTAGATCATACTCATCGAAATCTCCACGTACTTTAACCGTCCAGGGAAGAATCAAAAGCAATATGAGAATGGCAAGTATACATAACAGCACTATCCCCAGTATTTTTAAAACCAGCAACATATATCCCCCTTAATTATTAAAGTACGAAGACATAATCTGATATGCGGCATTTGATGCATATAACTTTGTATCTTCCAATATAACGCAAACTGCTATAGTTCTATCTCCATCTGTACCAAATCCAGTAAACCATGAATGAGTATCCTTTGAGGAATTAAACTCGGCAGTACCTGTTTTTCCGTATGCTTCAAAGCCTCTTGCATTTCTAAAAGCACTTCTGGCAGTACCCTGTGTCACAACAGAGCGCATCAAGGTCTTCATCGTCTCAGTTTCTTTAGATGACATTATATCACGAAGTTCCTTTGGAGATGTAGTCGTAACTGTTTTACCACTGGCATTCTCAATACGATCTATCAGATAAGGCTTCATCATAGTACCATTATTTGCAACCGTAGCACTGATAAGACACATTTCCATAGGAGTAACCAAAGTTTTTCCCTGACCAAAGGAAGTAGCCATAATCTGAGCCTTTCCTTCTCTGTCACCTAACAGGAATCTGGATTTCGAAATACTCTGATCAGTCTTTATAGATTCATTCATCAGAAAATCTTCTGCAGTATCTCTAAGTCTGCCATCAGAGAGGTCCAGACCTATCTTTGAAAAGCTTACATTACATGAATTTGCAAAAGCATGCTCCAAAGTCTGATGACCGTGAGACTCATTATAAGCACAGTGAACTGTATAATTGCCGACAGTATACTGACCACCGCAATCAAAGGTATCGTTTATGCTTCCGCCATCACGTAAATATGAAAGCGCTGTAATAATCTTGAATGTAGATCCTGGAGGATATAAACCTTGAGTAGCTCTATTTAAGAGTACGCTATCCTCTCCGCTGGACAGTGATGCCCAGTCTTTGCTGATAGTATTTGGATTAAAACTAGGTTTTGATACCTCAGCCAGAATCTTTCCGGTGTCCGCTTCTATGACTACAGCTGCGCCTTTTTTCGTAGTAATAGCGTTATATGCTTTCTGCTGAAGAAGCGGATCCAAAGTCGTAATCAAACTGTCACCAGGATTCTTTGCTCCAGAGACATCATTTTTAACACGCTCTGTAATAAATTCATGCGAAGTCAAAAGCAGAGAATTATCATACATCTCGATTCCACTCATGCCCTTATTCGTATAACCCACTACGTGGGAAAAAATCTCACCCTTAGGATATCTTCTGACTTTATTTCCGGATGCATCTGTTTCAGTAGTAGCTAGAACAGTTCCATCATTAGCTTTTATATCACCTCTGATTACTGATTTTTCCAGATTTGTCATTCGAGGATTATAAGCATTATTGACGAATTTATCACTCTTTGTCAGTAAGAAATAACACAGATAAGACGCCATGCTTAAAAACAAAAACAGGAATATATAGATAATCAGCAGATATCTGGTACTTTTATTATCTTTCTTTGTATCTCTCATAATCTATTTTGTCCTCTTCTTCATTCCCATTCCCTGTATAATCGCAAAAGCAACAAAAGAAGAAACCAGAGAACTTCCTCCAGCGCTTATAAAAGGAAGAGTTACACCAGTCGAAGGTATTAGTTTGATCGTACCACCGATGGACAGAAAAACCTGAAATCCAAAAGATAATCCCAATCCTGCCGCGAGCAGACTCTGAAACATATCTTTCTTCTGCAAAGCCAGATTCATAATCAAAATAAAACAACTAACATATGCAAAGATGAGACAGATAGCAAACACTGCACCAAACTCTTCACATATAGCCGCAAAGATAAAGTCCTTTGATACTACAGGTATCTTCTGTGGCATACCTTTATACAAACCCGAACCAATCCAGCCGCCTGAACCTATGGCAAACAACGACTGACTAACCTGATATCCCGCTCCATCTATAACTGAAAGAGGATCTGACCAGGCCTTGATACGATTCTGAACATGTGTCATATGTGTAGCTACAAATATCAATCCGAGGAACATACAGGCTGTTCCACCAAACAAAACCAGATAACTGTTAAATGCCAGGAAGAACAATAGCAAATAGATAACGAGAAGTATCGATGCTCCACCTAAATCCTTTGATAATACCAGTAACCCAATATGTAAAAATGCAACTACTGACAGTTTAACTTTGTCCATCAAATCTTCTGCTTCACAAAGTGCGCAGGATAATCCCAATACAAACAGAATCTTTACTATTTCATTTGGCTGGATGCTAATAGGCCCAAAAGAAAGGCTTATCTTTGCTCCATATTCAGTTCTTCCGCCTACAAATACAAGCCCCAGCGCACTTATACCCAGAATTCCATATAAAATTCTAAGCTTCTGCCAGAAATCAAATTTTCGAATAAAGAACGGTAACAAAGCAGTTAAAAAAGTAGCCAAAACTGCAATTAAAAGCTGTTTTGATGCTCTATCCGGATTTAATCTGGACAATACGATAAGTCCCAAGGATAAAAGCATACATTGATGATTAAGAAGCGCCTTATTAAACTTCTCATACAACAGATTATATATAACCTGAATACCTAGAACCAGAATAAGCTCATACATCATCAGGAATATATAATTATCATCTTCCGAATTCGTATATAGAACCAGATTACAAATAACTACAATCAGCAATAACCAGATATTCTGAAATACATACAGAATCTTTGTATAAACTTTTGACGCATTGTTCTTCAAGGCACTAAAGCCATTTAATGTATACATCGCTATCAAAAAGATTAAAATATATCTGGATGTCAAAGTAAATATTTTTTCCATTATAAGACTCCTCTATTGAAGTGTCCCTTCGTAATTTCCTTTTGCAAAGACGCCCCGTTAAAGTATTCTTCAAATACTTCTCTACATTCTTTTGCTCCCTCAATCGTAAAATCAATTCTAAACTTTGAAAAACCGATTTCCTGTAGGTAATCAAGCTCAGAATACAAATCAAGAGGAAGTGAATTATATATAGTATTCATGCAGATACTACAATCATTTCTGACCGGAAAAGCTATATTTTTTCTATCAATCAGTCTGTTAACAGACACTGTCTTATCACAGCCATGAATATTCTTTCTAATACAGTTCGCACTGATCATAAGCGGAAGATATCCGTATACGATGCATGCGCTGTCACTATTATCTCTATGCTTTAATTCCTTTGAATTCAACTCAATAGGCGCTATAAACTCATCATATCCTTCATCTCTAAAAGACTGAAGTGTAGAATTATTATAAGTATAAAGCCTGTGATCCAACAGGATTCTAGATTTATCAATTCCCAAATCTAACAGATATCCCAGACCGTCATAAGATGAAGCCATAAATCCATCAAAAGAATCTATCCTTTCAGAAAAATGATTCGCCTCAAAATATCTCTCGGCCTTCAATCTAAAGATTTCCGGCAAAGCGAGAATAACTCTGGCTTTTGTATCGAGGTTATCTATATCTTCATTTAAAAGTGCATGTGAAAGGATAATCGTATCATTCTCTCCAACATACGAAAGAGCACAGAAAAGCTGTTCCATAGTAGTAACAGATACGAAATAAGCCCTGTCTAAAACAGGCTCATTCTTCACAGAAGCCTTTGCCTTAAAATTACACTCTTTAGATGGAGTATAGTCTCTGTATAAAAGCATATCTTCAAGCTTTGAGAAAGCTTCTCTACGTAGTTTATTAAGTGAAGATACCGGCATAAAGATACCATCATCCATAAATACATCTGTATTTCTTAGAGTAAAAACACTATCTCCGGTTTTATTAATCTGCTTTATTACATCTTCTTTCGTAAGCGGACGTTTTAGAGCTTCTAAAACCTCATCGCCGAGTACTGTAATTTCCGCTTGATCACTGATAAGTCTAATAACGCTCTCACTGCCTTTAGAAAAATATACTTCAGCTGAAACTGATATCGGGGCAGGCTTTGGTGTGAAGGTAAGTTTTTTATCAAGATGAAGAGAACTATCCTTCATACTCATTAGTTCCGGTCCATTCTGGTGTTTCAGATAAGTATCAGTAAAACCACCACGTTGACCTAAACCTTTCAGGAATTCGATATCCTGCTTAGAAACCTCGTAGGGCTTCTTTGTCTTTAGATATAAATCGATATACTTTCGATATATACTTACAACACCGGCTGCATAGCTAGGGCTCTTCATACGCCCTTCTATCTTTAAAGAGTACGCACCAGCCTCTGAAAGTTCCGGAATATGCTCTAACAAACACATATCCGCCGGACTCAATAGATAATCGCCAGCTTCTTTAGAATCTATGCCTTCGATATTAGTTCTATACGGAAGTCTGCATGGCTGCGCACATCTACCTCTGTTTCCGCTTCTACCTCCGAGGAAACTACTCATAAAGCAATTTCCTGAATAGCAGACACAGATAGCACCATGAACAAAGACTTCGATATCCATCTTTGTTGCATCATAGATTTCCTTTATCTCTTTTAAAGAAGTCTCTCTGGACAGAACAACACGATTTGCTCCTAATTCCTTTAGATACTCTGCTCCATATTTCGAAGAAGTAGATACCTGTGTACTGGCATGAACTTCGACATCTTTAAAATGCTCTTTGATAAACTTAAAAAGCCCAAAATCCTGTACTAAAAAAGCATCTATACCCGCCTCATAATAAAACTTGAGATACGAGTATAGATTTTCATCAAATTCTTTGTTTTTAACTAGGGTATTTACAGTAAGATATACTTTTCGATCGTGAAGTTTAGCGTATTTAATACCACTCAGGGCATCTTCATAAGAAAAATTCTTGGCGTAAGCTCTCGCTCCAAACATCTCACCGCCAAAATAAACTGCGTCAGCTCCGGCATCAACTACTGCCTTTAAAGTATCCAAATCGCCGGCTGGCGCTAATAGTTCCAGTCCTAATTCGCTCATATATATTTCTCTTTATTGATTACTTTCGCCTGTTCCTAAAAGTGCATCTTCAAGAGTTGCTTCCAATTTGGCCTTGTTCAGACGAAGTTCCTGAATCTCTTCTTTCAAATCCTGAATCTTTTTCTCGAATTCTTCGGCATTAACCTGATGAGAAACAAGTTCATGTTTTAAATTATAGATTTCCTGGTCTTTGTGCTTAAGTTCTGCTTCGTTTGAAAGTACTCTATCTTTTGTCTTAAAATAATCATCTGCAATATTCAGATTAAGCAGGATGTTTTTCATATCAGAAGAAAGCTGCGAATATACTTCCAGCTTCTCTACTTCTTCCAATTTATGATTAATATAAGTGGCGACTTTCTGAAGATACTCTTCCTCCTCATATCCAGTGAGGGTATACATCTTTCCACCAATAATTACGTTAGTTACCTTCTTTGCAGACATTTTGATAAAGTTCTCCTTAAGCTTTAATTCAAAATTAATTATATCCTTCTTCGATATATTTTAAAATACTATTTTTTTGAAATTCCAAAATGCTTATATGCATCAACAGTGGCTACTCTGCCCTTTGGTGTTCTATGAATGAGATTAGATTTAACGAGGAAAGGTTCATAGACATCCTCGATAGTTCCGGCATCTTCACCGAGAGAAGCAGCCAGAGTATCTAATCCTACAGGTCCACCATTAAAATTATTAATAATAGTGAGAAGCATATTCCTATCACCATTATCAAGCCCCAGAGAATCAACCTCTAATAAATCCAGCGCCTCATCTACAATCTCTGTAGAAATAAGCCCATTAGACTTTACCTCAGCGAAATCTCTGACACGTTTTAACAATCTATTTGAAAGTCGCGGAGTTCCACGTGAACGTCTCGCAAGTTCCAGGGCAGCATCCTCATCTATATCTACATTAAGCTTCTTTGCAGACTGAAGAATGATTTGCTTTAATTCTTCAGGCGTATAGAATTCCATATGATAAATCACACCAAATCGATCTCGAAGAGGTGCAGACAAAAGTCCAGCTCTGGTTGTCGCACCAATAAGTGTGAACTTCGGCAAATCCAATCGAATAGATCTGGCGGACTGCCCCTTTCCTATCATGATATCGATAGCATAATCTTCCATCGCAGGATACAGAACTTCTTCTACCTGTTTATTCAATCTATGAATCTCATCGACAAACAGCAGATCACCTTCTGAAAGGCCGGATAATATCGCAGCCATTTCACCCGGTTTCTGAATAGCCGGGCCCGATGTGATCTTTATCTTTACGCCCATTTCATTTGCAATGATTTCAGACAGGGTAGTCTTTCCTAAACCGGGAGGTCCATAAAACAGGACATGATCTAATGCTTCTCCTCTTTCTCTTGCAGCATCAATAAAGATTTTTAAAGTATTTTTTACCTTTTCCTGACCTACGTATTCAGAAAGAGTCTTTGGGCGTAAACTGTTTTCTATTTTTTCTTCGCCGACTTTTACTTCTGTAGAAATGATTCTTTTTTCCAAAATCTATCCCTCTAAATCAATCTTTATAATCCAAGCGCCAGGTTCTTCAGTGAAAGTTTAATAAGCTCTTCTACATCAAGCTCTTTTGCATTTTCAATATTTGACATAGCCTTTAATGCCTCCGAAGCGCTATATCCTAAAGCTGTAAGAGCTTCGATTGCCTCTGATTTAGAATCAGAAACGAAATCTGAAGTATCTGTGTCATCAAAAGATACTGTACTTTCTATATCAATCTTATCCTTTAATTCGAGAATAATCTTCTTTGCTGTCTTTGCTCCTAGTCCGGATACTTTACTCAAAGTTTTGTCATCGTCTGACAGAATAGCAAAATTAATATCAGAAACCGTATACATCGATAATACGTTTAAACCAATCTTCGGTCCTACACCTGATACATTTATCAGAAGCTTAAATACTTCCAACTCGTCTTCTTTCAGGAATCCGAACAAAGCCATCGCATCTTCTCGAACCTGCATATATGTATACACCAGGATTTCCTCATGTAGACTAATCTGGCTTAAGTCTCTACTATTCATATAAATTCTAAACCCCAGACCATCGTGATCCAGAAAAACAGAGTCAGAATTTATCTTTGCTACACTTCCTCGAACAAAAGCTATCATAATCAGTCTACCTCATAATTTCTTCTCTTTAAAATCTCTAAAGCCATGATTCCTATAAGCAATCCGGTAATCAATCCTGAAAGTACCAGAACAGGTCCATAATATATCAGATTCATGTTTGAAAAAACAAAACCTGCAACTACAAGCTGCCCTATATTATGAGCGATACCTCCAGCAATACTTACAGAAACTATGTTAAACAGCTTAGTTTTTCTCATTAAAGTCATAATCAGCAGGCTTAAAAATGCTCCCGCCATGCTGTATAACGCAGAAAACAAACCTGAAAACATAAATGAAACCAATAGGATTCTGAGAATATTTACCAGTAATGCATCTTTCCAGTTGTAACGAATTAAAACGAGGATAATACAGAGATTTGCGAGACCGAGCTTCATTCCTGGCACGAAAAAAGGCATCGGAATGAGAGACTCGATGTAAGAAAGTATAATTGCGAATGCCAGAAACATTCCTAATTTACTGATTCTTTCAGTCTTCAAATGAATCCCCCATTTAATCACTCTCTATCGTAAGTATAACCTCATTTGGCATACATACTATAGATTCATTCTCGTTTTTAATATGTTTCATATGTACACAGAGCTTGTCCGGACAGTTTGCTTCCTTCATGGAAGCATAACCATCCTTTATAACAACCTCATTTGTAACTTTATCCCCGGATTTAATCTTTATCACTCTGTCTTTATTGAGTGGATATCTGCCATAGACTTCATTCTTTACAGTAATGATAAGTGTTTTACCATCAGTTTTTGTAATAAAGAAACGTGCCGCAAACAGTGCTCCGGTAACAACACAGATTATACTAATAAAGATTAAATCATAACGCCCTGTTTTTTTCATAATCTTATTCAACTATAGATCCCATATAATAGAATCCATTTGCTTCATCCAGACGAACATTAAAGATTTCACCAATCATAGTTTCATCACCTTTAAAATGAACAACTGAATTATTCTCCAGGCGACCAGTCATAAGTCCTTCTGACTCAGTATTTACTGTTTCACAAAGTACAGGCATCACCTGACCTTCAAGCTTCTTAGTCTTTGCTCTGGCGATAGTCTGAACTTCCTTAAGAAGACGATTAAATCGATCAGTAACTACTTCCTGTGGAACCTGGTTATCCATCTTTGCAGCTGGAGTTCCGGTTCTCTTTGAATACTGGAAAGTAAATGCGCTATCATAACCTACTTTCTGTACCACATCCATAGTCTCCATGAAATCTTCTTCAGTTTCACCAGGGAAACCAACGATGATATCTGTAGTAATAGCACAATCAGGGATACGTTCTCTGATTTTATCTACTATTCCCAGGTATTTCTCTTTATCGTATCTTCTGTTCATCTTTCTAAGAATATCAGATGATCCAGACTGAAGTGGTAAATGAATATGGTGACAAACATGTTTTGACTCTGCTATAGCATCGATCAAATCGTCTGAGAGATCCTTTGGATGAGGGGTCATAAATCGAATCCTCTTAAGTCCTTCAATCTTATCTACTTCTCGAAGTAAATCCGGGAAAGAGATCTCATCTTCGAGACCCTTACCATATGAATTAACATTCTGTCCGAGAAGCATAACTTCAACTACACCATCAGCTACAAGCTTTTCAATCTCACGGATAATAGCCTTTGGAGAACGGCTTCTCTCTCTGCCACGAACATAAGGAACTATACAATAGCTACAGAAATTATTACATCCAAATGTAATGTTTATACCTGACTTAAAACTGTATTTTCTATCTACAGGAAGATCTTCGACGATGCCTTCTGCTTCTTCCCAGATATCGATAACCTTATGATCTTCAATCAGGTTCTTTACAACCAGCTCAGCCAGTACATGGATATTATGAGTTCCAAACATAATATCTACATATGGATAACTCTTATTTATCTTCTCAACGATATGCTCTTCCTGCATCATACATCCGCAAATACCGATTTTCATATGCGGATTCTTTTTCTTATAATTACTCAGAATACCGAGTCTGCCAAAGACACGATTATCAGCGTTTTCTCTAACTGAACATGTATTAAAAATAACCAAATCAGCTTTTTCAGATTCAGTAGATACATAACCCATTTTTTCCAAAATTCCCAGAAGCTTCTCGCTGTCACGTGCATTCATCTGACATCCGAATGTAGTTACACAGCATGTAAGCTTTCTACCGATTCGAGTTTCAATATTATTGAGGAGTTCACGTCCTCTTTCGATAAAATACTCCTGTCTTTCAGGTTCAGTATTTGGTGCATCTAAAAATCTATTCAATTTCAAATTCCTCTATTACTAATTATATTTCAAAAGTCCAACCTATAATTTAACATATTTATACGTAAAAATCAGCAATAAAAGAAAAAAACCACCTCAAATGAGGTGGTTAAAAATACTTATTCAAGATTACCGTCACGCAGCCACTGTACGAATGGTCTCAAATAAACTCTAGCATCTTTAGGTGTACGCAACTGATTAATAATTGATTCATCAATTGGATGTGATGGAACATGAACTTCCATCTTCATCAAGTCATCCTTGCTGAGGCCCTCTTCTTTAAGAATCTCAAATGCTAAATAGAGTGCATCCAAATCAAAACCAGCATTTTCAATCTGAATTTCTTCTTCTTTAGTAAATAGCATAATTCTACCTCGCTTCTGTGTGGGTTTTCTATATGCTATAAGTATATCTATCCTTCGATAAAATATCTACTATATTTTTATTAATATACCCTAAATAGTAAGAATATTATCCTTTTAAACAAAAGCGATAGCTTTTTTGGGACATTTTTCAGCACAAATGCCACAACCATCGCACTTGTCATGGTCTATTACAGCTAGATTATCAACCACAGTAACAGCTTTGTTAGGACAATTTTTCTCACAAATACGACAGCCAATACATCCACTCTTGCATGCATTCATGACTATTTTTCCTTTGTCCTTTGAACTACAGAAGACTTCAGTCTTTGCTGAATATGGAATCAAAGAAATAAGATGGTTTGGACATACATCTACACATTTAGAGCAGGCTTTACATCTTTCCTTATCAACCTTTGCGATTCCATTTACTATATGTATAGCGTCAAATTCACAAACCGTTGTACAACTTCCACCGCCCAAACATCCATAATTACATGTCTTTGGACCACCTCCGGGAGTGGATTTAATCGTAGTACAATCTTCTGCTCCATTATAGATATATTTTGTCGATGCTTTCTCACAATCGCCATTACAATGTACGAAAGCAACTTTTTTCTCATCCAAAGAGGCTTCAACACCCATTATTTTTGATATTTCAAGTGCAACAGGTTCACCACCTACAGGGCACTGAGAAACAGGTGCTTCTCCATTTACGATAGCTTTTGCCAGGCTTGAACAGCCGGCATAACCACATCCGCCACAGTTATTCCCCGGCAAAGCTTCTGTAACAGCTTCTTCTCTTTCATCTACTTCCACGTAGAATTTTCTGGCAGAAAGTGTCAAGAAGAAACCTATGAGGCATCCGGTAGCACCAACTACCAATACCGCTAAAATAATTCCAGTCATAATCATCTTCCCCCTCTAAATCAAACCAGAAAATCCCATAAAGGCAATAGCCATAAGACCCGCTGTCATAACGACGATTGCTGTGCCCTGGAAAGGTTTTGGGATATCATTGAATTCGATTTTTTCACGAATACCAGCCATGATTACAATTGCTATAAAGAATCCGACACCTACACCGAAACCATAAATAGTTCCATATAGAACGTTTAAATCTTTTGCCACAACATTTAATGCTGTACCCAAAACAGCACAGTTTGTAGTAATCAACGGCAAAAATACACCTAATGATTCATAGAGTGATTTAACATGTTTCTTTAAAACCATTTCTACAAACTGAACCAATGCAGCGATTACGAGAATGAATACAATCGTATTTAAGTAATCGAGGTCTAAAGGTTTCAGAATAAAATTATAGATTAAACCGGTTACAAAAGAAGCAAGGGTAATAACAAAGATTACTGCTCCTCCCATTCCAGCCGCTGTTTCTGTCTTCTTTGAAACACCTAGAAAAGGACACAGACCGAGGAACTGGCTGAGAACAACATTATTTACAATCGCAGAACTGACCAGTAATAATATAATCGTTTTCATGCTTATTCCTCCTTCTCTTTATCACACGAAACTGTGCTTTTTCCATAACATTTAGAAGCCATAGAACAGCTCATACAATCTCCTGTAAACACAGCACCCTGTGCCGGCGAAAGAGATCTTCCTGATTTTGCCATACGCTCTCTAACGACTTTCATCACTGCAACGAGAAGTCCCAGAATAAAGAAAGCTCCAGGTGCTAAAACAAATATTGCGATCGGTGTATATCCACCTTTTCCTCCTTCTGCGAGAGGAAGGACCTGATAGCCTAATGCCTGTCCAGCTCCCAATAATTCTCTGATTAAACCGATTATTGAGATAGACAGCGTAAATCCAAGTCCCATTCCTATTCCGTCAAAAAATGATGGTAAAACAGGATTCTTTGATGCATATGACTCCGCACGGCCCAGAATGATACAGTTTACAACTATAAGAGGGATATAGATTCCCAGTGAAGCATAAAGTCCAGGGAAATATCCTTCCATCAGAAACTGTACGATAGTTACAAGCGATGCAACGATAACGATATAAGAAGGCATACGTACTGAATTAGGTATAAATCTTCTAAGTGCTGAAATAATTGCATTACTAAAAGCCAGAACAACTGTAGTAGAAAGTCCCATACCTATACCATTCAGCATAGAAGTCGTAACTGCCAATGTCGGACACATCCCGAGCATCAAAACAACCGTAGGATTCTCTCTGATTATTCCGTTATACAGGCGCTCTAATAATGGATTCTTATCTTTACTCATCATTTTGCACCTCCAACTATATAATCAAAATAGCAGAAACCTGCATTAACACCTGTTGTAACAGCCTTCGAAGTAATAGTTGCACCACTGATAGCTTCAATCTTTCCCTTTCCACCACCAGTCTTTGAAACTTCATACTTACCGGCTTTAATACCCTTAAATTCATTCATGAACTTTGACTCTTTAGCCTTCATACCCAATCCCGGAGTATCTGAAATCTCTGTGATTGAATAACCATTCATAATTCCGTCATTTTTTACACCCATATAGAAGACTACATCTCCACCATAGGAATTTGAATCCGTGATACCTATAACATATCCGATTGCTTTACCGGATTTATCCTTTGCCTTTGCCAGACTTTTAATAGTTACTTCACTATATCCTTTTTTAGCGACATACTTTGTTGCTTCTTCACTATTAAATCCTTTCACTTCGGAAAAAGAAGCTGCATCATTAAACACTTCCTGATACGCCCTGTCCACAGCATCTTTTCTGGCAGCAGCTATAGGATTCTTTGTAATTTCATGTACGATTCCCAATGCACAACCAGCGATTAGTGTAATCAAAGTAAGAATCAAGGCATCTTTTACTTTTTTTTTCATAGCTATGCCTCCTTCTTCTCATTACCTATTCCAAAAGCTTTTGGAATGGTCATTTTTTCAATAAGTGGTACCAAACAATTTGTAAAGATGATTGCATAGGAAACACCTTCTGCTGTCTGACCAAAGATTCTAAATACACCAGTCAATAAACCTAGAATAATACCATATACTACCTGCCCCTTTGGTGTGATAGGACATGTTACATAATCAGTCGCCATAAAGAATGCACCGATTATAAGTCCGCCTCCAAAGATGTGCTCCAAGATATATGTTCCATCGAAACCTTTGGGACCAAACAATCCTACAAAAACAACTAAAGTTAAGATGTATGTAGCAGGAATTCTAAGATTGATAATTCCCATCATCAGTAAAAACAAAGCTCCAACCAGAAGCGCCAAGGCTGAAGTCTCACCGATAGTACCTCCACAGGTTCCTAAGAACATACTAATAGGATCAACTATTTCTCCCTGCTTTAACTGAGTCAGAGGAGTAGCTCCTGTAACTCCATCATAGGTAAAAGTAGTCATCTGCTGAGCAAATGAAAGAACCAAAAAGCATCTGGCTCCTAATGCAGGATTCATAAAGTTCTGACCTAATCCCCCAAAGAGCATTTTAACAACGATAATCGCAAAAGCTCCTCCTAATACCGGAATAAACCATGAAACTGTATGAGGCAGGTTCAATCCTAAAAGCAAACCGGTCACAACTGCAGATAAATCTGTCAACGTGTTATGTTTATGTGTTATTAAATCGTATAAACTCTCCGCAAGAACACAGGAAGCAATAGACAATAACACAACCATAAGCGCGCGAATTCCAAAATTATAAATTCCGAAACATGTCGCAGGCATCAAAGAAATAATCACACAAAGCATAATCTTTGTAGTTGTCATCTTGTCTCTGACATGCGGAGATGATGTAACATGCAATAAATTACTCATTTTACCCTCTTCTATTTCTGTTTCTTCATTTCAGCTAAAATCTGTCTCTTATAAGTCTTAATTTCCTGTGCAAGCGGTCTCTTTGCAGGACACACATAAGTACAACTTCCACATTCGATACATTCAAGTCCATACCATTTTACAAACTCATCGGAAACCTTGTGTTCAAAGAATTTTGATAATCTGGATGGAACCAGCTGTTCCGGACAAGCCTCAACACATCTTCCGCAGTTAATACATGGTGAAGCCTCATAAATAGATGCTTCATCTTTAGAAAAAGTAAGTAAAGCAGATGTCGTCTTTGTTGTAGGAACATCAATGTCAAACATCGAAAATCCCATCATAGGTCCACCTGAAATATATTTTTCTGTAGGACCTATTTCACCGCCAGCCTGTTCTAGGATTTCTTTCATACTAGTTCCTATATGAACGAGATAATTAGATGGATCTACACAATTATCTCCCGAAACAGTAAACACTCGATCCATAAGCGGTTTACCCAGAACGACAGCATCATAAATCGCACAAATAGTAGCCACATTATCTACGATACATCCACAATCAGCAGGAAGCATCTTTGAATTGATATCATAACCTGTAACAGCATGAATCAGCTGTCGCTCACCACCCTGTGGATATTTAGTCATCAAAAGCTGTACAGATAATCTATCGGAATCAAGTGCTTCATTTATCTTTAGAGCACAATCAACTTTATTGTCTTCTACAGCAAATACTCCAACTGCGTTATCAAAGAGCGAAAGAATAATCTTCATACCGCCTATCAACTTTTCTGTATTCTCCAGCATAGTTCGATAATCGCTGGTTAAATACGGTTCACATTCTGCACAGTTAGCAATAATATATTTAATTTCGTCCGGATCTTTAGGTGATAATTTTACATGAGTTGGAAAGCCGGCTCCGCCCATACCTACTATTCCAGCATTTTTGATTTTGTCTAAGATGATACTCTTATCAAGCTTTAAAGCTTCCTCTAGAGTAATCCCCTCAAATTGTGATTCCAAATCAGAACCATCATTTTCAATTACGATAGCCTTTACCATGTCGCCCAATGCATTACGTCTATCTTCTATCGCTTTAACCGTACCAGAAACCGATGAATAAATCGGCGCAGATACAAATCCTCCCGCTTCTGCTATCATCTGGCCACGAAGTACCACATCACCTACATTTACTATAGGGTTTGCAGGCGCTCCAATATGCTGTGAAACAGGATATACCAGTTCTGAAGCAGAGAAATATACACGTATAGGCTTGTCTTTGGAAAGCTCTTTACCCTCGTTAGGGTGTATGCCTCCCTTAAACGTTTTTAAAGCCATAAAACGCCCCTCCATTTCGTTTTTATGTATACAATATTTATATTCCTGTATGATTATAACACTTTTTACCAAAAATCACGGCTTAAATCGATGTTTTTTTGCACGAAATTACATACTTTTAATGATATAATTGTCCTACGACATATTTTTAAAGACAGGTGAACTATGAAAATATTTGAAGATAAGACTAAAATAACAGACAGAACATATATAAGCGAAATATCATCTACTGATTTATTCTTTGATCTCGAGACAACTGGACTTAGTAGACGTTTTTGCCATATCTATATGATAGGTACAGGTTATATTTCAGAAGATACATTTGTCATAAAGCTCTACTTTGCCGAAGACATAACCGAAGAAAGAGCTATTATTAAAGCATTTATCAGAGACACTCGCGAATTCGAAAGGCTTATCACATACAACGGTAATCGTTTTGATATTCCTTTTTTCGCAGAGCGATTAAAAGATTTATGTATTGATTTCGATCTCGATTCCTTTGAAAGTTTAGATATATATGTCCGTGCGAAAAAATTAAAATCACTCCTACTATTGCCTGGAATGAAGCAAAAAGATATAGAGCATTTTCTGGGAATATCTCGAGAAGATAAATATGATGGCGGGAAACTTATAGAAGTTTATAAAGAATATCAAATTCGACCTTCTGATGAAAGCGAATTTCTACTGATGATTCATAACAAAGAAGATGTAATAGGCATGTCCAAACTATTACCGATTCTCGCATATGAAGATTTAAAGAATATAGATTTAAAAGACATCGAAACGGAATATACAAACGGTAAACTACTATTTAAAGCATCATTCCATTTAGATTTACCACGTGAAATCAGAATTCAAAATGATGAAATCTATCTGATAATCGGTTCTAACTTTATCAAAGGAAGCCTAAATGTTTATGATGGTTATATAAAGAAATACTTCCCGAATTATAAGGATTATCTATATCATATCGCCGATAAACAGATTATTCCAAAGGTATTAGTCTCAAAAGCAGACAAGGACAAATACCGAAAAGCTACCAAAGAAGAATGCTATATAAGAATTAAAGCAGAAGACTTTAACGATAATATGCTTAGAGAAAATATTATGTCTGTAATTCAAAACGCATATTAGTGTATAAAAAAGCCCGGAGAAAAGTCTCCGGGCTTAAATCTATTCACCTTTCTGGTAGAAGAAAGAATTACGTCTAACGTAACCAATCTCCTTGTAATCCATAACCTGTTCTGTGCTTCCGATAAAGAGAATAGCTTTATCTTTAAGTGCAGCATAGAACTTTCTGTAGATATCTTCTTTCGCTTCTTCAGTAAAGTAAATAAGAACGTTTCTACAAACGATCATATCCATATCCTTCAAATAAGGATCGCGAAGCAAATCATGTGTCTTAAACTCAACACAACGTTTAATATCATCAGAAATCTGATATGAAGAACCAACCTTTGTAAAGTATTTTTTCTTCAAATCATCCGGAACATTCTTAATGCTCTTCTCAGAATAAAGTCCAGTCTTAGCCTGAGCTATAACCTGCTTATCGATATCTGTTGCGACTATATGAATATCGCTGAGAGGCATAAATCTGGAGAGAGCCATAACTAATGAATATGGCTCATCGCCTGTAGAACAAGCAGCTGACCAGATTTTAAGTTTCTTTCCAAACTTATCCATCAGATAAGGGAAGAACTCATTATGTAAGAGTTCCCACTGATCTGGATTACGATAAAACTCTGACACATTAATGGTAAGGAAATTAATGAACTCATCGAAAACTGCTGAATCTTTTTTCAGCAAATCAACATATTCATCATAAGATTTACAACTGTTTCTGGACACCAGTGAATCAATACGGCGTCTCATCTGCTTCTCTTTATACGCACTAAGGTCAATCTTTGTCATTGAAAGTACTTTTGTTTTAAAACCTTCATAATTGTCCATAGTCTACCTCCTGATAACCAGAAATGTGTCTAGTTTCAAAGTACTATTTTATTACTCTTCTGTTGAAGCAGCTTCTTCAGCTTCGTCTCCCTTACCATCCATAGCTTTGATGCTAAGTGAAATCTTGTGCTCGCTGTCACGAACTTCTACAACAGTAGCTGTAACTTCCTGACCAACCTTAAGTACATCAGCTGGCTTATCAACATGGTCACGAGAAATCTGTGATACGTGAAGAAGTGCATCGATACCAGGCTCAAGCTCTACGAAAGCACCGAACTCTGTCATACGAGCAACTTTTCCGTTTACAACTGTACCAACAGCGTATTTCTCTGAAGCGCCATTCCATGGGTTCTCGTTATCGAACTTGCATGAAAGAGCAATCTTCTTACCGTTGATGTTCTTGATGAATACTTTAACTTTATCATCAACATTGTAAAGCTTCTTAGGATTTTCAACGTGTCCCCAAGACATTTCAGAAATATGAAGAAGACCATCTACTCCACCGAGATCGATGAATGCACCAAAGTCAGTTACATTCTTAACTGTACCTTCGATAGCGTCTCCAACATGAATATTATCAAAGAATTCCTTCTGAACTTCTTCTCTCTTTGCAACGAGAAGCTGCTTTCTATCACCGATGATTCTTCTCTTTCTAGGGTTGAACTCAGTGATAACGAATTCGATTTCTTTACCATTGTACTGGCTGAGATCCTTTACGTATGTATCAGCGATAAGGCTTGCTGGTACGAATACTCTAGCTTCATCAACAACAACTGAAAGACCGCCGTTGAGAACCTTAACAACCTTTCCTTTAAGTACTTCATGGTTTTCGAATGCTTCTCTAAGCTTTTCGTTACCTTTTTCCTGCTCAAGTCTTCTGTATGAAAGAAGAACCTGGCTCTCGCTCTCGTTAACCTTTGTAACGATAGCTTCCATTGTATCACCTTCTTTAACTACTGTAGTTAAATCAAGGTTAGAATCTTCTGTATACTCATTGCGAGTAATAATACCATCGCATTTATATCCGATGTTAAGTGCAATCTCATCTGGTTTTACATAGATGACTGTACCCTCTACAATCTCCCCGTTATGAATTGTTTTCATTGATGCTTCAAGCATCTGTTCAAAGCTTTCTTCTGGCATGTTCCTTGAACCTCCTCAATAATTTTGTTTGGGGTCGAAGCCCCAGCTGTTATTCCTACGCTGTCAATGGATTCTAAAACGGAGAAATCAAGGTCATCAACTGTTTGGATAAAATATGTATCCTCATTTTTTTCCTTACAAATTTCAAACAGCTTTTGTGAATTAGAGCTGTTCTTCCCGCCGATTACGATCATCACATCAACTTTATCTGCAATTTCTCTGGCTTCTTTCTGTCGTTCCCAGGTAGCATTACAGATCGTATTCAAACATAGTAAATCATAACCTTTTTTTCTGATGATTTCAACTATATCTTCAAATTTCTTATAATTAAACGTAGTTTGTGAAACGAGACAAACCTTTTCGCCTTTTTCAAACGAAATAGCCTCTGCTTCAGAAACGTCTTTAATTACTTTATACTCCTTTGATCCTATCCATCCTATGATTCCCTGAACCTCTGGATGATTGATATCTCCGGTTATTATAATCCTGTAATCTTCTAAATCGTATTTTTTAACAGAACGTTGAATCTTCTGTACAAAAGGACAAGTCGCATTGATTACAATAAATCCTCTTTCCTCTAAATCCAGAATAGTCTGTTCCGGAACACCATGTGATCTGATAATTATCACACCCGGTTCATATTTTGATAGATCTTCCCCTTCTTCAATAACTACTACATTGTGGTCTTCAAGTTCTTTTACCACTATTTCATTATGAATTATCGGTCCGTATGTATAAATATGTTCAGGTTTCTTCTCCAGCTCCTTATACACAGTATCTAAAGCACGCTTAACCCCAAAGCAAAAACCTGCGGACTGAGCTTTAACTATCTCCATAACAAACTCCTATTTGGTTCTCTCTTCTTTTAATTCGAGAATTCTATTTACTACTTCATCAATAGTCATATCTGAAGTGTCAACTAAAACAGCATCATCCGCCTGTTTAAGAGGAGCGATAGAACGATTTCTATCTTGCTCGTCTCTCTTTTCAATTTCAGATATGATAGATTCGAGATTTGCTTCTTCTCCACGCTCAATCATCTCTTTATAGCGGCGCTCTCCTCTGACACGAGATGAAGCTGTGAGAAAAATCTTTAATTCAGCATCCGGAAGAACAACTGTACCAATATCTCTTCCGTCCATAAGAACTGAATTCTTTCTGGCAATATCTTTCTGTAAATCGAGAAGTCTGGCACGAACAGCTTTATATGAGCTGGTCTTTGAGGCAGTCGCAGATACTTCAGCTGTTCTAATCAGAGAATTAACATTTTCTCCATTTAAGAGAATCTGCTGTTCACCATTTTCGTATACCAAATCGATATTGACGTCTAATACAGCAGTAGATACAGCAGACTCATCATTAATATCAATAGAATTCTTAAGCATATAAAGAGCAACCGCTCTATACATAGCTCCTGTATCTACATACAAGAATCCCATTTCTTTAGCAGCACGTCTTGCGATAGTGCTTTTTCCTGCTCCTGCTGGTCCGTCTATAGCTATATTCATTTTAAATTCCTCCAATAAATCACTTATCATTCGCAGCAGAAATACCTGCCACATATCCACTAGAAAAAGCAAACTGTAGATTAAAGCCTCCAGTAAAGCCATCTACATCGATTACTTCTCCAGCAAAATATAGTCCATCTACAAATTTAGATTCCATAGTTTTAGAATCTATTTCCTTACAGGAAATACCTCCCTGCGTAACCACAGCCTGATTATACTTTCCTAATTCTACAACCGTAATATCAAAATGTTTCATAAGTCCTACGATTGCCTCTCTGTTTTCTCTAGTGATATCATGAACTTTCAAATCACTTGAGAACCCTAATCTCTTTATAAATACAGGAATCATCTTCGAAGGTAGAAGCGCACCTAATACATTTTTTAAATCCGCATTCTTTCTATCTTCAAATTCCCTGAGAATTCGCTTGTTTAATGTATCTATATCCAGCGCAGGTTTCAAATCTATAAATCCAAGAAGCTCACCTCTTTTTTCAAGGTCACGACCGATAATCGCGCTTCCTGAGAGAACCAGAGGACCTGAAATACCATCTCGTGTAAATACCATTTCTCCTCGATTACAATAAGACTTGTTTTTTCTGTACTGAATATTCAATTCTACATTTCTAAGTGACAAACCTTCCATTTCCTTATAATCATCTTCTTTGAGAATCATAGGAACCAGCGAAGGGCGTAAAGCTGTGACAGTATGGCCTAAAGCCTTTGCAAATTCATATCCGTCTCCTGTTGAGCCGGTTGTAGGATATGACAGGCCACCCGTTGCAATAATTATAGCATCTGCTTCTATAACATCACCATTGTCAAGAGTTACAGATTTTACCTGTTTTGTCTTCTTACTTTTTACATCAGAATCTGTATAATCTGTAACATCGATGGAAGAAACTCTGGATTTCAACTTAACAATAACTTTGTTCTTCTTTAAGCTGTTTTCAAAAGCTTTTGTAACACTGGAAGCATGATCCGTCACCGGAAAAACTCTGTTTCCTCTTTCAACCTTTGTCTTGCATCCATTCTGTTCCAGAAAAGCTATCAAATCATCATTAGTAAAAGCATTAAAGATACTGTAATTGAATTTAGGATTAGAAATGTAGTTCTCTAAGTATTCGGACATTGGAGCAGCATTTGTAACATTACATCTGCCCTTTCCTGTAATATAAATCTTTTTTCCAAGTTTTTCATTTCGTTCTACGAGAAAAACTTTTGCACCATTATTAGATGCAAAGACAGCGGCGCACATTCCTGCCGCGCCACCACCTATTACAATTATTTTTTTCATATAATATTTCCACCCGGATTATCAATCTGTTTTATTTCATCATTTTCATAAGTCTGGAATTCATCCCAAATGTCTTCCAGCTGAGATAATATTTTAGTCACATCTTCATGTTTCTTCAAGCACAAAGATATAATTAATGCATTGATAACACTAAGTGGTGCAACCAGAGAATCTACAACCGAAGCCATATCTGACTTTGCAATCAGATTACATGATGAATAAAGATTCATCGGACTATTAACACTATCTGTAAGTGTAATAACCTTTGCTCTACGGTTGTCGGCAAACTCCAGCGCTTTTAAAGTCTTTCTGGAATATCTCGGAAAAGATATTCCGATGATAACATCGTCTTCATCAATACGAATCATCTGCTCTATAATCTCACTGGCATTTGAAGTATGTAAAAGTACGACATTATCTCTAACCAGATTTAAATAAAAAGAAAGGAAATTTGCTAAAGGTTCGCATGAACGAATTCCGAGAACATATACTTTCTTTGAATTTAAAATCAGATCAACAGCTCTGTTAAAAGCTGATTCATCAATAGTATCTCTGGTTTCTTTAATCTTATCGCAGTCAGTACTTAATACAGATTTCAAAACACCCTGTTCTGAAATCTTGCCATAAGTAACCTCCATACGCTGAAGAGAATTAAGTTTGTGCTTTACCATCTCTTCTAAAGCCTTCTGAAATTCCGGATAGCCTTTATAGCCGAGGTTCATAGCGAATCTAACTACTGTAGATTCGCTAACCCCAACTTCCTCACCCAGCTTAGATGCAGTTAAAAAAACTGCTTTATCATAATTCTTCTCAATATAATCAGAGAGAAGTTTCTGTCCTTTACTAAGCTTCTTATAATTTGTATTGATTCTGCTGATAAGATCGTTATTATTATTCATTCCTTATACCGGATACGAACCATTCTCCGTATCTGCCTTCTTTAAATCAACTCCAGATTCCTGAGCCTCACGATATTCAAAGAAATCCTTAGCGACCTGTGGGAATAAAGCATAAGTAAGTACATCTTCATCCTGCTTCTTCCATTTAGAAACAGCTTTTTCCATTTCAGGAAGCTGTGGCTCTAATAAATCTGCAGGACGAACTGAGATAGCGTTATTTTTCTCTTCACCTAAAGCCTTTTCTACGACTTCTGGATTAAAAGGCTTCTCAGTCTTTCCGTATTTACCCAGCAGCAAATCTTTAGTCTGATCTGTTACTACTTTGTATCTTTCTCCCATAAGCACATTAAGCACAGCCTGTGTACCTACGATCTGAGATGAAGGTGTTACCAGTGGTGGTTCACCCAAATCTTTTCTAACCTTTGGAACTTCTTCCAAAACCTCATGAAGCTTGTCTTCTTTACCCTGTTCTTTCAACTGACCGATCAAATTAGAAAGCATTCCACCAGGAACCTGGTACAGAAGAGTCTTAATATTAACTCCCAAAACCTTTGTAGAAAGTCTACCGCTGTCGATGTATTTCTGTCTGATAGGCTGGAAGTATTCAGCAACCTCAGAAAGAAGTTTCTGATCCAATCCTGTGTCAAACTGTGTTCCTTTAAATGCTTCAACCATAACCTCTGTAGCCGGCTGAGATGTACCGAGTGCAAAAGGCGAAATAGCTGTATCTATAATATCACAGCCCGCCTCAACTGCTTTCATACATGTCATTGATGCTACACCTGAAGTGTAATGATTGTGTAATTCAATAGGTAAATCGGTCGCACTCTTTAATGCTCTAATAAGTTTATCTGCTTCTGCAGGAACTAACAGTCCTGACATATCCTTGATACAGATAGAATCAGCTCCCATTTCTTCAATGGCTTTAGCTTTTTTCATCCAATAATCAAGTGTATAAGCATCACCTAATGTATAAGACAGAGCAATCTGTGCATGTCCGCCCTCTTTTTTCGCTGCCTTAACTGCTGTTTCCAGATTTCTAAGGTCATTCAGACAATCGAAAATACGAATTATATCGATACCATTCGCAATAGATTTCTGAACGAAATATTCAACAACATCATCTGCATATGGTTTGTAACCCAGGATATTCTGACCTCTAAACAGCATCTGAAGCTTTGTATTCTTAAAGCCGTCTCTAAGCTTTCTAAGTCTCTCCCATGGATCTTCGTGCAGAAAACGAAGACATGCGTCAAAAGCTGCTCCGCCCCAGCATTCTACAGCATTGTACCCTATTTTGTCCATAGTTGGAACAATAGGCATCATTTCATCAGTTGTCATACGTGTAGCGATCAATGACTGATGCGCATCACGAAGTACTGTTTCTGTTATCTTTAATGGTTTATTAGTAATCTCTTCACCCATGATAGTCTCCTTTATTTAACCCCGAAAATAGCCATAAACACACCGGCAGCTACTGCCGTTCCGATTACACCTGCAACATTAGGTCCCATAGCGTGCATAAGCAGGAAGTTGGTAGGATCTGCTTCTGCACCGACCTTCTGTGAAACACGAGCACTCATAGGTACAGCAGAAACACCTGCAGATCCGATCAGAGGATTGATACGGCCATGTGTAAGTCGGCATAATAGCTTACCAAACATAATTCCAGCGAAAGTACTAACGCCAAAAGCTATCAAACCGAGGAAGATGATTTCAATAGTTCCCCAGTTCAGGAAGTTCTCAGCACTGGTAGATGCACCTACTGATGTACCCAGAAGGATAACTACAATATACATAAGAGCATTGCTGGCTGTTTCCGTAAGCTGACGTACTACGCCTGATTCTTTAAAGAGATTTCCAAGCATAAGCATACCTACCAGAGGTGCTGTAGTCGGAAGGATCAGACAAACCACAATAGTTACAACAATCGGGAAGAGAATCTTCTCAAGTTTTGAAACTCTGCGAAGCTGGTTCATATGAATCTTTCTCTCTTCTTCGGTTGTAAAAAACTTCATAATAGGTGGCTGAATCATAGGCACCAAAGACATATAGGAATAAGCTGCTACGGCTATAGGTCCCATAAGCTGTGTCTGTCCCAGCTTTCCAGCCAGGAAGATGGATGTAGGTCCATCTGCTCCACCGATGATAGAAATCGCGGCAGCAGCCTGATCGTTAAAGCCAAACATAATAGCGAGCAGATATGCGGTAAAGATACCGAACTGCGCTGCAGCACCCATCAGGAAACTGATAGGATTTGCAATAAGCGGACTGAAGTCAGTCATCGCACCTACGCCTAAAAAGATAAGCGAAGGAAGGATTGACCACTCATCCAGCAAATAGAAATAATGTAATAATCCACCTACACCATTTGCTGATTCTTCTGGCGAAAGCATGATTCCCGGAAAAATATTTACGAGAAGCATACCAAATGCTATAGGAACCAGAAGCAAAGGCTCATATTCTTTCTTAATAGCAAAGTATAACAGTACACATGCTATAACTATCATCAAATAGTTTCCTAAAGTCAGATTGAAAAATGCTGTTTGGTGGATCAGATTATCTAATGTATTTAAAAAATAACTCATCTGTTTCCTCCAACTATTTAGTCAAGTGTAATAAGCACATTTCCAGTCTCAACCTGCTGGCCCTCTACTACTTCAACAGAAGCAATTACTCCATCCTGAGGTGCAGTAATAGGTGTTTCCATCTTCATGATTTCGAGAATCAAAAGCGGCTGACCTTTCTTTACTTCCATTCCCTCTTTAGCGTTTACTCTGAAAACTTTTCCAGTAGCTTCAGCCTTGATAACAACTGCACCTTTCTTTCCGGCTGCTTTCTTTACAGTTTTCTTTGCTGGTGCACTAGCCTTTGGAGCACCAGTTGTTTCCCCTTTTTCTTCAACAGTAACATCATATACATTTCCATTTACTGTAATCGTATAACTCTTCATAATCTATATCCTCCATCTAATGGTTATCTACGTCTAATCTGTCTAACTACAAAGTCATCTGTAGTAAGTCCGCTAGAAGCTGCTATGGCTGCGCTGATTACTGCAACAAGTTCCAAATCATCTACAAGGTTTACATCCTCTTCTACGACTGGTTCTGGAACTGCATTTATTTCTTTGGCTTTCTTTTTACGCTCTTCGAGATAAGGGAATATCTTGAAGGCTCGGATAATCAGCGAAATCAATATCAAAACAGCGAATACAATCAGCATTCCCATGAGAACATTTAACAAGGCTTTCTGGAAAATTTCCAGTTTAGAGTATCTAGGATTTACATTGATGCCTGTAAGCTTCATGTTGTCATTTACTATCGTATAAACGAACAGCAAATCGCAGTTTCTCTTTGAACAGATTTCTTCAAGGCTGCAAGTAACAGTCTTTCCAGCCTTTGATACTGTCATATCGCCAAACTCTTCGAACTTACCTAATTCACCATTTGCTTCTTTAACTGATGAAAGGAACTGGGCATACATATTTGCCTGATTCTTGTCGACTTCTGTCTTTGCTTCCTCTGCCAAATTTACATACTTATCAGATAACTGCTGTAACTCGTTATCATTCATCGAGTTAACCGTCTGGGCCATCTGAATCATATCTTTTTCAATTTCAGCTCGGCTTTCTCCATAGATTTCCTTCTGTGCATTTAAATCTGCGCCACAGGAAGTCATCGAAAAAACAACTATCAAAGAAAGGCAAAGAGTTAATAATCTCTTCTTCATATTCTTCCTTTCTATTTTGAGCTATGTTTCTTTAAACCAACTTTTTCTCTCTTTGTATAGAGAAGTTCAAATCCACTGATGAGATACTTTCTCGTATCGTTAGGATTAATAATCTTGTCTACAAATCCACGTCTGGCTGCATTTGTCACACCTGAATTAAGCTCATAGAACTTGTCTTCTACTTCGCTTCTATCTAAATCACTTCCATCCGGACAAAGAATCATAGATGCCTTGTCAGGTTCGATGATTCCCATACGACTGTCAGGATAAGCGTATGTAAGATCACAGCCGATTGCCTTTGAATTCATAAGGATATACGCAGAACCAAATGCCTCGTTTAAGATTACATTTACTTTTGGCATGTCTGCTTCTGAAAGTACAGATGCAAAAGTAGCTAATTCCATAGGCATGGCTTTCTCTGTTTCAATACTTCTCTCGTAACCTTTGATATCAGTGAGTGAAAGTAAAGGGATATCAAAAGCATCGAGGAAACGTACGAAGGCAGCAGCTTTCTTTAAGCCTGTTGTTTCAAGACCTTTGTCCTCAGTGAGATTACGATTACCGATTACACCGATAGTTGTTCCACCAAGTTTCATAAATCCGGTAATCATAGATTTACCATAGTCTTTTTTCACTTCTACAAAACGATTATCATCTGCAACTTCGTTTAAAAAAGCATCCACATCATCTAATTTGCCCAAAACATCTGAAGCGCGATTCAAGTCGTCGTCTGTCTCGTCGATACGATATCCTTCATCACAAGTGCCTGGAAGCAAAGTGATGAGTTCACGGACACGCTCAAACATCTCGTCTTCATCGTTTACAACATCGACTACGCCTGACTGTTCAGAATGAAATTCTACTTTTGAATTGTCTAATAGATCTATGTTATTTCCTGGAATAGAATCAGGAGAATTGATATAGAGACTAGCATCCTTTGTCATAAAAGAGAAATCTGAAAGGCTTGCAAGTAAGCTGATTCCGCCACCGCACTCACCTACAATACAAGAAATCTCAGGTACAACACCAGATGCCTCAATCATTGAAGAATAAATAGTTCCAAGAGCAGACAAAGCATCATATGATTCCTGTAGTCTGACTCCATGGCTATCTATGATAGAAATGACAGGAGCTCCCAGCTTTACTGCCATATCATACACGTATTTGATCTTTCTAGCATGCATCTCACCGATAGTACCACCTAAAACAGTGGAATCCTGGCTATATACAAATACCAGGTTGTCATCAATAAGTCCATGACCAATGATTACACCGTCTGAAGGAGTTTCTTTCGCGTTAAGATTGAAATCTGTAGCACGAGCAGTGACTGAAGACATAAGTTCGACGAAGCTGTTTTCATCTACCAATGCCTCAATCCTCCTCATAGCGGGAGTATTTTTAGTAGTATTCATTAATCTTCCCTCCATTAATATAATTTTCACCCTGTATACAATTTTATTCTAATCATAGTTTCATTTCAACCGAATACGTTACATTTTTATCATAAAAAAAGATAAAAAGAGGAGCTATTTTTTGCAAAAATAACTCCTCTTTCAAATTCGATTTATTTTAAATTAAAAACAATTAAATTAAATATCATCTTCCTCAACTCTAAGAGTTTCGGTAGCTTCCTCTTCTGCCTGAATCTTCCATTCTTCAATCTCAACCGGATCGAGCTTTGGCAAATCATCCATACTCTGAAGACCGAATGAACGCAGGAACTCTTCTGTAGTTCCAAACAACATAGGACGACCCGGAGCATCCAGACGACCTAATTCCTGGCAGAGATTATAAGTAACTAGTTTGTTTACAGCGTGATCAGAAGACACGCCTCTGATTTTCTCAATCTCAGCCTTTGTTACCGGCTGTTTATAAGCAATAATTGATAGAGTCTCGAGAAGAACTTCTGTCAGTTCATGCTTCTTTGGCTGCTTTGCAAGTTTAATCAGGTACTCATAAATATCCTTTGAAGAACTCATCTGATAGTTTCCTTCAATCTTCTGGATACGAACACCTCTATCTTCCTTCTCATAATCGGATGCAAGTTCATCGATGAGAGAAATAACTTCATCATTTGGAAGGCTTAATGCTTTTCCTATTCTTTCAGCACTGATACTTTCACCTACCGAAAAAAGGATGCCTTCAATAATTGATTTTTTTTTCTGTCTGTCCATGAATTAAACACTCACCTTATCTTCACGAAGAGTAATATTTATATCATCAAATATTTTTTCCTGAGAAACTGTAATAACTCCAGTTTTCATAAGTTCCAAAATACTTAGGAATGTAACTATCACATCCAGCTTAGTAGATTTCTCATTAAGCATAGCTCTAAAAGAACATTTATGATGTTTTAAAACGTATTCACGTACATCACCCATTCTTTGTTCAAGAGAAATCTCTTCCTTTGGAATATCACCAAATCTGGCACGGATAGGATCCTTTCTGTCCTCTTTCCTGCGCAATACGCTCTCAAAAATATCACCCAGACGCTGCAAAGTGATATCAGACATGAGTTCCTGCGTATCAACCGGTTCTTCATATTCGAGAACCTCTTTAGGAATAGTCGGATCTCTGAAATACAGATTATCAGCATTCTGATGCATATCATAAAGTTCGCTGGATAATGTACGAACCATACGATACTCAACCAACTGCTGAACCAGCTCTTCTCTAGGATCGATTTCCTCACCATTCTCGTCTTCTTCCCTAGGCAGCAGCATCTTTGACTTGATATTCAAAAGTGTAGATGCCATAACCAGGAATTCACTGGCTACTTCAAGGTTGTATTTTTCCATTTCGGACAAATACTCCATGTACTGGTCAGTGATACGAGCTATAGGAATATCATATATGTTGATTTTGTTTTTATCTATTAAATGCAAAAGAAGGTCCAGTGGACCCTCAAATGCATCAAGATGAACTTTAAGTTCCATAAATTACTCTGTTACATCCTTAATTGAAAATGAAATACGTCCCATCTTATCTTTGCCAAGGCATACAACCTTAACAACGTCGCCGAGAGTGAGAACATCCTCAACATGCTCGATTCTCTCATTTGCGATTTTTGAAATGTGAACCATTCCTTCTTTGCCTGGTGCAAATTCAAGGAATGCGCCAAACTCTTTGATATTAACAACTGTTCCTGTGAGGATCTGTCCTTCATAGAAATCTGTAGTGATGATATCAATCATATTAAGAGCATCATCAATACCCTTCTGATCTGTACCGCATACATCTACACGACCATCATCAGTGATATCTATCTTAACTCCTGTACGAGCGATAATCTCGTTAATAGTCTTACCTCTCTGACCTACTACATCACCAATCTTCATAGGATCAATCTTTGTAGAAACAATCTTTGGAGCGTACTTAGAAAGCTGTGCTCTAGGCTCTGCGATTGCTTTAGACATACATGTATCCATGATGAAGAAGCGAGCTTCTCTAGTTCTTCTGATAGCTTCTTCAACGATAGCCTTTGTAAGACCATGAATCTTAATATCCATCTGGATAGCTGTGATACCTTCTTTAGTACCTGTAACCTTGAAGTCCATATCACCGAAGAAATCTTCGATTCCCTGGATATCTGTAAGTACGAGGTAATCATCATCTGTATCTCCTGTAACCAAACCACAAGAAATACCAGCTACCATATCTTTAAGAGGCACACCAGCAGCCATAAGTGACATACATGAAGCACATGTAGAAGCCATAGATGTAGATCCGTTTGACTCAAATGTTTCAGATACGGCACGGATTGCATATGGGAAATCTTCTGTTGAAGGAAGAACCGGGAGAAGTGCTCTCTCAGCCAATGCTCCATGTCCGATTTCTCTACGTCCTGGTCCTCTAGAAGGCTTTGTCTCACCTACTGAGTATGAAGGGAAGTTATACTGGTGGAGATATCTCTTCTCAGTAATGTTAGGATCAAGTCCATCTACCTTCTGTACTTCAGAAAGAGGTGCAAGTGTAACTACGTCACAGATCTGTGTCTGTCCACGAGTGAACATAGCAGAACCATGAACTCTAGGAATAATATCAACTTCTGCAGAAAGAGGTCTGATTTCATCTACACGACGACCATCTGGACGCTTGTGATCTTTAAGGATCATCTTTCTAACAGTCTTCTTCTGATACTGATATACAGCATCAGGAATGAAAGCAAGCCATTCTTCATTATCTGCAAATGCCTCTTCAAGTTTGGCTGTGATTTCTCTAATATTTTCATCACGCTTAAGCTTATCATCTGTAAATACAGCTTCTTCCATGAATTCAGGAGAAACAATCTTCTTCATTTCTTCGATCATCTCTGCCGGAACTTCATAGTGCTCATACTCAGATTTCTCTTTACCAACTTCTGCAATAATCTGGTCAAAGAATTTGATAATAGTCTGGTTTACATCATGAGCTTTATAGATAGCTTCAAGCATCTTATCTTCTGGAATAATATTTGCACCAGCTTCGATCATAATAACTTTTTCACGAGTTGATGCTACTGTAAGACGAAGGTCACCTTCATCCCAGTCTTTCTGTGATGGGTTCATTACGAGCTCGCCATCAATCATACCAACCTGTGTCATAGCACAAGGTCCGTCAAAAGGAATATCTGAAATGCAAGTAGAAATAGCTGTACCAAGCATAGCAACCAGCTCAGGACGGCACTCAGGATCTACTGACATTACTAAAGAGTTAAGAGTAACATCGTTTCTATAATCCTTTGGAAATAAAGGTCTCATAGGTCTATCGATTACACGTGATGTAAGGACAGCATTATCTGAAGCCTTTCCCTCTCTCTTCTTAAATCCACCAGGGATCTTTCCTACTGAATAGAATTTTTCTTCATAATCTACAGAAAGTGGGAAAAAGTCTACGCCTTCTCTAGGTTTGTCAGATGCTGTTGCTGTACAAAGTAGCGTAGTCTCACCGTACTGAATAAATACTGCACCATTAGCCTGCTTTGCTACTTTGCCGACCTCTACAGAAAGTTTTCTTCCTAAGAGATCTAATTCGAATGTCTTTACCATCACTTCGTCTCCTAACGTCAAAAAAATTATTCAAACTAAAATTAGAGCGAAATATGAAACCATACTCCGCTCCAAAAAATTACTTTCTAAGTCCAAGTCTTTCGATCAATGAACGATATCTCTCGATATCTACAGACTTAAGATATCCAAGAAGGCTTCTTCTCTTACCTACCATCTTAAGAAGTCCTCTTCTTGAGTGGTGATCCTTAGGATTAGCCTTAAGGTGCTCTGTAAGCTCCTTGATTCTCTCTGTAAGAACTGCTACCTGTACTTCTGGTGAACCAGTATCGCCAGGTGTACGAGCGTACTCATTGATGATTGCTGTTTTTGTCTCTTTAGAAATCATTTTGTATCCTCCAAAAAAATTAATTTAAATGCCTGAATCATGCAATAGGTCGGATATTCCAATTGCTTAACACAGGTACACAACATATGAGATATTACCACAACTATCAAAAATTGTAAAGTTGTCTCATATTTCATTTATAAAATAAGTAAATTACATAAATTCACTTACATTACTTGAATCAACAGGCTTAAATGGAACCCAGATATTCTTGTGGTCATCATCTACACCTTTAACATCTTTTAATGACTGTTTTTTTCCTAATAAAGCAGCTGCTTTAACAGCCATCTTCGCCTGACCATTTGCATCCTGTAAAACAGTAAATGCCATCTCACCTTTAGAAATAGATTCACAACCATCCTTTGTAGCATCTACACCACAAACAGGAATCTTTGAATAATCCAAGCCATTTTCCTTTAACGCTTCTACTGCTCCGAGAGCCATAGTATCGTTATTACAGAAAATAGCATCTACAGGCTGCTTAGTCTTCATAAAGATATTAAATTTGTCCTTTGCCTCTTTGTCAGACCAGTTTGCATAATCTACAAATACATAATTAACGTTAACACCTTTATCTCTAAAATACTTCTTTACTGCAGAAGTACGTCCGATAGTTCCGGAATGTCCCTGCTCACCTTCAAAGATAATCGCATTGAATGAAGAAGGACTATTAAGCTTTTCATAAACGTACTTCGCCTGATATTTTCCGGCATCAGTTTCCTGTGAGCCAACAAATACATATTTGTCAGCTTTCAGATGACTGTCATCCGGCTGAGCATTTACATAAATGATCGGAATATCATTTGAAGCCACATTCATCTGAAGTGCAGTAGATGCATCTGAAAGTCTCATAATGATTGCTTTATAGCCTTCACTCTTTGCCTTTCTAACTTCAGCAGCCTGCTTATCAATATCATCACCTGTATCTACTTCAGTAATGCTAACACCCTGGCTAGACGCCTGTGATTTAATGGCATCAGCCAATGTCTTTCTATAGTTGTCATCAGTATCAGTCATAATAAACTTAACTTTGACGCCACCGCCGTTTCCACCTTTGGATCCGCATCCTGAGAAGACCGTAACAGAAAAAGCAAAAATCAGACATAAACTAACGATTTTTTTAAAAAATGTTTTTTTCATAATAGCCTCCTCTTAAATCTTGAATCTATGAACATAGTCTGTAAGAGTTTCAGATGTATTTGCCAACTCATGAGAGTTATCAGCAACATCCTGGCTACTCTGAGTAATATTCTCAGCCTGTTCAACCATATTGTTTGAAGTAGCGAGAATCTCTTCCGCACTAGCTGCCTGTTCTTCTGAAATAGCAGCTACATTTGTAGCGACCTCATCTACTTTTTCTACGTTTCTAATCATTTCAGCCATACTCTCGCTGGAATCCTGGATATTATTGTAAATCTTGTCAAAAGTATCGACTGCGACATCAATAAGCTTTCCATTCTCCTGAATAGACTGTGCTGACAGATCAGCCTGTTTAACAGCATCATCTATAAGCTTATGTACCTGATCTATCAAATCAGAAATATTCTTTGCGTTTGATGCAGATGTATTTGCAAGGTTACCGATTTCAGAAGCAACAACTGCAAATCCTCTACCAGCTTCTCCAGCTCGAGCAGCTTCAATAGAAGCATTCAGTGATAACAGATTTGTCTCTTCTGCAATCTCATGAATCATACTAACGATATTTGTAATCTCTTCAGAAGCTGTGCCTACGTCATTAATAGACTTAACCAAATTAGAGTTTGCTGCCTGGATTTCAGCCATAGCTTCAGAAAGATGTTTCATATCTCCGATTCCCTTCTTGGAAATCTCGACAGTTTCTTTCATGCTGGCATCTGCTTTTTCACTATTGTCTCTGGTATCTGTAACTATCTGTGCCAATGTAGTCGCATCTTCTGCGATTTCATTTACAGCCTCAGCCAACTGATCAACAGTTTCATTAAGCTGCTTCATGGCTTCACCCTGAGCCTGTGATGCAGAGAACATTGAACGTGAAACGGAATCAGAATTATTTGATTCTTCTTTCAGCTTCATGGATTCGTTATTAATACTGTGAAGCATATTTCTCATAGAATCAACGAATTCTCTGATTCTGCTTCCCATATCACCGATTTCATCATTACTTGCGATATCTACATCGATAGTAAAGTCACCATCTGACATAGACTTGATATGCTTAGTAATAACAGAAATAGGTGCTACTACTCTATTTACAACTAAAACAATCAGCGCAATGATAACTGCAACTGAAATAATACCAAGTATTACCAAAATACGTGCCAGGTTTGTTACCGGAGCCAGAATAACTGACTTCTTTACGTAAGAAACCAAAACCCAGTCAGTACCGCTGATTCCTTTAAAAGCTACTAAATAATCGCCAATAGACTTTGTAGAATAATCATTCTTGTTAAGAGCCTTTGCGATTCCGGAATTAAGCTTATTTGAGTCATTTGTAGTGATCTGTTTTGATAATTTATTTGTATCACGATGCGCTATAATCTTGTTTCCATCAGAAGTATCAATCAAAGTCGCACTGGCATCATCCATCTTTACACCAGAATTTACGATTACAGAAATCTTGTTTATTGAAACATCTCCACCGATAACTTTAACTACATCTGAGCCATCATTTAGAATACCGGTAGCAGAAATTACATCACCGCCTTCTGAATCCTTATAAACAGGTCCAAAAGCCATTTCAACACGTGTAAGACCCTGTTTAAACCATTCACGTGTTGTAGGATCAATAGGACTTCCCTTTACCTGTGAAGCTTCCATGTATGAGCCGTCTGCACCACCGATATAGAGACCGTATGGAACATTTTTATTAAAACCATAATAAGAATCCAAGCTCTTCTGAATAACAGCTGAATCCTGAGGTCCGTTTTCGATAGAATTCTTTGCAGTCGAAAAATAAGTAATTAAAGAATTCATCCAGCTCTCAATGTTATCACTCTGATTTACAATTGATGATTCCAACTGATTAGTAGCCATCTTTGTAAGCTGTTTCTTTGACAGTTCTGTTGAAACAGTAACCAAAACAGCAATCATAAGAATAACAATCGGGACGATAAAGATCAAAAGCTTAGATCTAATCTTTCTCGTCTTTTTCTGTTTGTTTTCGTTCTTAGCCATTTCTTTCTCCTATTTTCTAAAACAGAAATTACGGCAACACCCTTCTTGCACCCACATATCTACCAGGATAATTCAAGCCAGTAACCTTACATCCAGCGCCAGGATTTAATTCAGAAATAACCATACCATTTCCAATGTAAATACCAACGTGGGACACCCTACCACTGCCATAGAATACTAAATCTCCCGGCAAAAGCTCGGAAGTAGACACCTTGGCTCCTATACGAGACTGCGCTGCTGACGAATGTGGCAGATATACACCATATTGCGCCATAATTCTCATAACAAAGCCTGAGCAATCCGCTCCACTAGTTAGAGATGTACCGCCCCATATATACGGTAATCCCTGATAAGAAAGAGCATCACTGACTACGCTTGAACGCACATCACTAACACCTCTGCCGTAATAAGCTTCGGTTGAATTCAGTGAAGTCTCTAACTCTTTATTAGAAACCAGGTATTCCCGGGCTCTAACCTCAGCATCTTTACCTGTAAGAAGAAAGTCTTTTAATACAAACCCACTTACTTCTCCAGAACTGATTTGGTACCAATCGCCGCTAACTCCAACGATTTCACACGCACATCCATCAGGAAGCTTGCCAACTCTCTTTGAATTCTGGTCAGCAGCTTCTCGTACGTTTACATTTCCTCCCGGAATAGCCATACCCAAATGTGTATAGCCATACTGACTTCCGGCCAGCGGAACATCAATATTTCCAGCAGAAACTACATTAACATTCTGATCTGACTTAACAGAAACCTTTGCAGGATTAAAAATGCATGCACTAACTCCCGCTCTATTTGAAGGCTTTTCCTTCATGATATATGATGAAACACCAGATGTAAGCTGGTGATTCTTTACAGATGCTTTTACACTAGTTCCTGATATAGCAATAAATAATAATCCAGTTATAATTGCGACAGAACGTCTATTTAATTTCATCAAATATTACCTTCCTCATTATTATAAGTAAATTATATGTCCATTAAGTTTTTCAGTCAATTTAATCTATATTAAAAAAATCTAATGCATTTTTCACATCTGCCTGAATCTGTTTCTTCAAATCAGAAAGATTTTCGAACTTAATTTCAGGTCTTAAAAATTTCAAGAACTCAAGTCTGGCATGTAAGCCATAGATTTCTCCATCAAATCCCAAAATATTGGTTTCGACAGTTATCTCATCGCCATCATCCACGCTAGGTCTCATACCGACATTTGTAATACCACAGTACTCTCTGCCTTCAATATTAACTTTCGTCAGATAAACACCATTTCTAGGCAGAAGCTTATCAACTGACGGAATCAGATTAATAGTAGGCACTCCAAACTGCCTGCCTAGTTTTTTTCCGTGTTTAATAACACCAGAAACAAAATACGGATAGCCTAAATGTTTCGTAGCAGCTTCAATATTGCCCAGACTAATTTCTGTTCTGACCCGGCTGGAACTGATATCTTCACCTTCGTCTTTAAGCTTATCTATAACCGTAAGAGAAAATCCTAGTCTGTCATGAACACTTCTTAGAAAATCAGCATTTCCCTGGCCTTTATAGCCAAAAGTAAAATCATCACCGACAGCCAGATATTTCATATGATATCTATCTGTAAGTATTCTTAAAAAGTCCTCTGCCGATGTTTCCATAAATCTATCGTCAAAAGTACAAACCAACACATAATCGATTCCTTCTGAACGCAAATAATCAAGCCTCTCATCAAAACTGAGAAGATTCTTTAAATCTTCATTCTGTTTTAATCTGATACGTGGTGAAACATCGAAAGTGACCACCATACGCTTGAGATTTGCCTTTTCCTTTATAAGAGAAAGCAATTCTTCATGGCCGATATGAAATCCATCAAACTTGCCGATTGTAACAGCAACATCTTCATTTATTTCGTCTAAAAAAAAGTCCCTAAGTATCTTCATAGTTATAAAAACATCTTTAACGGCTTCAGATAATCTTCACAACACTCGTATAGAGCTCCGAATGAACCGTCTGAATAATAAATACGATAAATATCGCCTGTAATAAACTCCTCAAAATTCGAAGGATATAAGCGATTACCATTTCTAAGATAACAATCCGCTTCACTTTTCAATTTCAAAGCCGGGTATTCTGTAAATATAGAATCCAGTTCCATAATACAGTTTCCTATATCATCATCGGACATTTCTCTGAGTTCCTCAAGTGTTTTTGCATCAGAAATGTCAAAATTCTCTGTTTTGGAACGTCTCAGTTCACTCATGGTAGATAATGTAGAGAGTGCTTCTCCGATGTCCTTGCACAGAGTTCTGATATAAGTACCCTTTGAACATTCTACTCTAAATGTAACTTTTGGTAAATCAATAGAAAGAATCTCAATATCAAAGATCTCAATATGACTTGGTTTTCTCTCTATGATTTCTCCTCTCCTTGCGAGATCATAAAGCTTCTGACCATTAACTTTTTTTGCAGAATACATAGGAGGTATCTGATCGAACTCGCCGATAAAACCAGAAATCACTCTTCGAACTTCATCTTCGGTTACGTTCACATCCTTCTGCTCTATTACTTCGCCTGTAATATCCTCAGTATCTGTCGATAAACCGAGAATCATTTCAGCTATGTATTCCTTATGAGCATCAGGCATTACTGAAACGGCCTTTGTTCCTTTTTCCACGCAGATGAGTAACAGTCCTGTAGCCATAGGGTCCAAAGTTCCAGTATGTCCAATCTTCTTTGTATGTAATATCTTTCTAAGAGCACTGACGACAGCAAAGCTTGTCATGCCCTTCTCTTTATCAATTAATAAATATCCACTTTTCATATATTATCCAAAAAAGGACACGGCAAATCACCGTGTCCTTTAACTATTTGTTCATTGCTTCATCAATCAAAGAAACGATTTCTTCTTTAAATTTATTTGGAGAGAGATTTGAAAGCAAACCTGCTGCTTTTGCATGCCCGCCACCATGAAAATGTGAAGCAATCTCAGCCACATTCACATCATTAGACGCTCTAAGTGAACCCTTAAGAGCATTATCAATGGTGTCATAACAAAATACTGCAACTTCAACTCCTCTGGTTGAGCGAAGTGAAGCTACAATTCCCTCCAGGTGTTTCGGCTCCACGCCATATTCTTTCATCTCATGACGTGAAATATGACAGAAGATAACTTTTCCGTCCAGCAAAAGCTCTGCCTTTGAAAGGGCATAACCTAAAATCTTCTGCTGAGCAAAAGTTTTCTCATAGAAAACATGATCTACGATATACGGATAATCGATTCCTGTGTCCATAAGGAATCCACCGACCTTCATCGTGTGTGATGAAGTCGATGAATACTGGAATACACCTGTATCAGTAACAATTCCAGTATACAGACATTCAGCTATTTCCTTTGTGATAAGCTCAGGTTTCATTCTGTCGAAAACCATCTCACAGGCACTGCTTTTTTCCGCTTCTACATCGTTAACATCAGCGAAATCGTCATTTGAAAGATGGTGATCTATGCAAAAAGTTTCTTTCGCTTCTTTGAAATATGCACCGGCAGGACCGAGGCGATTAATATCGCCACAATCAACTGCTATAAATAAATCAAATGGCTTCTGAACACTTCCCGGTTCTTCTATCTTATCGCTATTTGTAAGGAATGAAAAAATAGAAGGAATCTCCTGTAGAAAAACATGCAAATCAAGTGTAGTGTCATAATTCAACAAGTAATTATAGACAGCTAATGCACTTCCTACACTATCGCCATCCGGACGAACATGTCCGGCGATACCTATTCTTTTTTTCCCTTTACAAATATCTAAAATATCAGTCATATGATCACCTATAAGTAATTAGTCTTCGTCTGATTTGTTCTTCGCATCCTGCTTTGAAACATCATCGATCATCTTAGACATCATAACTCCATACTCGATAGAATCATCTTCTAAGAATGTAAGTTCTGGTGTGTTTCTAAGGTTTACAGTACGAGCCAAGGCACCACGGATAAATTTCTTTGAACTGTTAAGTCCATCCATAGTATCCTGTCTGGCTTTTCTGTCACCGAGCACACTGATGTAAACCTTGCAAGTCTTTAGATCCGGCGCTACTTCTACTGAAGTAACGCTGGTCATAATATTAACTCTAGGGTCTTTGACATCATTTCTGATGATATTTGAAAGCTCACGACGAACTTCTTCATTTATACGAATATTTTTAATACTATTCTTACGCAAATCTATCGCTCCTTATCTTGGAACCTCTACCATGATGTAAGTTTCAATAGTATCGCCTTCCTGGATGTCATTAAATCCATCGAGAACTACACCACATTCGAAACCTTCTTTAACTTCCTTTACATCATCTTTCATTCTCTTAAGTGATGAAAGCTCGTCATCATAGATAACTTCTCCATCACGTGAAAGTCTAATCTTGCATCCTCTCTGGAAGATACCATCATTTACGATACATCCGGCGATAACACCAACCTTAGATGACTTGAATGTAGCCCTAACTTCACCATGTCCGATAACCTTCTCTTCGTAGATAGGTTCGAGCATACCCTTCATAGCACGTTCTACATCTTCGATAGCATTGTAAATTACATTGTAAAGGTGAATATCTACACCTTCGTGCTCTGCTGTAGACTTAGCAACAGCATCCGGACGAACATTAAATCCGATGATGATAGCATTTGATGCAGAAGCCAATACAACATCTGATTCATTGATGCTACCTACACCACCATGGATAACTTTTACTACAACTTCTTCATTAGAAAGCTTCTCAAGAGACTGCTTTACAGCTTCTACAGAACCCTGAACATCGGCTTTAACGATGAGGTCGAGCTCCTTAACATCTCCGGACTTAACCTGTGAGAAGAGGTTTTCCAATGACATTCTGCTTCTGGACTCTTCTACAAGTCTGCTCTTCTCTTCATCAACAAAGGCCTGAGCAAATGAACGAGCTTCACGCTCTGTATCCTGAGCGACAAAAATTTCTCCAGACTTAGGCACTTCGTTAAGACCCTGAATCTCTACAGGAGTAGATGGTCCGGCAACCTTTACTCTCTTTCCGTTTTCATCAGTCATAGCTCTAACTTTACCGAATGAGCTTCCTGCTGAAATAGGATCACCTACATGAAGTGTACCCTTCTGAACGAGAACAGTTGCGACAACACCCTTACCTTTATCGAGCTGAGATTCGATAACCAAACCTCTAGCCTTTCTCTTTGGATTAGCCTTGAGCTCAAGAACATCAGCTGTAAGAAGAATCATCTCAAGAAGGTCATCGATTCCATCACCAGTCTTTGCTGATACAGGAACGAATTCTGTAGATCCGCCCCAGTCTGAAGGGATGAGTTCATACTCTGAAAGTTCCTGCTTAACTCTATCGATATTAGCATTTGGCTTATCCATCTTGTTTACAGCTACGATGATTTCTACACCAGCTGCTTTAGCATGGTTAATAGACTCAACTGTCTGTGGCATAACACCGTCATCAGCAGCTACAACGAGGATAGCGATATCTGTAGATGAAGCACCTCTCATACGCATAGCCGTAAATGCTTCGTGTCCAGGTGTATCGAGGAAAGTAATCTTTCTTCCTTCAACTGAAACTACATAAGCACCGATATGCTGTGTAATACCACCGGCTTCTCTCTCAGTAACCTTTGTATTTCTAATGCAGTCAAGGAGTGAAGTCTTACCGTGATCTACGTGTCCCATAACTGAAACTACAGGTGGACGTCCTACGAGATCCTTTTCGTTTTCTTCATCCTCTTTAAGCATTTCTTTGATAACGTCTACTTTTTCTTCGTGCTCACAAAGAATATTGTACTCAAGAGCGATTTCCTCAGCCTTTTCATAAGGAATATCAGTATTGATAGTAAGGATTACAGCCTTTGCAAACATATCCTTGATAATCTGTGAAGGCTGCATCTTCATTCTATCAGCCAAATCTCTTACTGTAAGATGATCCGGAACCTTGATTGACTTGATTTCCTCTTCCTTTGGCTTCTGCTCTGGTGTTTTGTTTTTCTTCTTTCCACCATTCTTCTCAAGATTAATATAATGCTCATTGTCATTATTTCTATAATCGTTCTTGTTCTTACGATTCTTCTTGTCATGAGGGTTCTGACGACGAGTATCGTGCTTTGATGATGGAGCATCTGCTACAGCATTATTATCAAACTTGTTATGTCTATCCTTCTTTGCAGGTCTGTCCTGATAATGTGCATCTTTCTTTGAAGGCTTAGCATTCTTGTCGCTAGAATGATTCTCTGTCTTAACAGGAGCCTTCTTCTCATGCTTATTCTCTCTAACTTCCTTATTCTCTTTTGCCACATTCTTTGCAGCTTCTCTTTTTTCCATAGCCTTCTGCTCTTCAAGTGTTGGTTCACCTACACGTGTACCATCCTCTCTGATAGGGCCATGTCCTCCTCTAGGTTTGATTCTAGGTCTGTATGGATCCTGGAAAGAGTTAGACTTAGAATTATCTCTACGAGCTTTAGGATTCTTCTTTCCATTGCCTCCCTTTGACTTATTATCATGAGAATACTGTGCATTAAACACAGCAGAAATAGAAGATTTCTTCTTTTTTGGTTTATCTGCGTCTGTCTTTGAATCGGAGTTCTTTGGAGCAGCTTTCTCAGCCTTCTTTGGCTCAGATGCTTTTTCTCCTTTAAACTTATTCTTTACAAGTTCCTGCGCTTTTTCATCAATATTACTCTGCGCCTTAACTTCGATGCCCTGCTCGCCTAAAAATGCGACAATATCTTTAGACTGGACATCTATTTCTTTTGCAAATGTACTTACTCTAATTTTTGCCATTTGTTACCCTCCGAAATCTATTAGCAAGTAAGCTGACTTTCGACAAGTCGTGCCATATTTTCGTCTATTACTGCACAAACCTTACGACACTCTTTACCGATAGCCTGGCTAATTTCGTCTACCGTTCCTATTTCATGGCACTTTACTTCATAATACTCACACATATTTGTGATCTTCTTTTTTGCATTGTCAGAGCAATCGCTGGAATACAATACCAAGTATGCCGTTCCAAATTTTACCGCTTCTTCAACCTGAAAAGTACCACTTTTTAAATTACCTGCTTTTTGGCACAAGCCAAGGTACGAATACAATTTATTCATTACTTCTTTAACTCATTCTTTAAAGCATCTATCAGTTCTGTTGCATCATCTATTTTAAAGCATCTAAAAAAAGCTTTTTTCTTTACAGCTTTCTTCAGGCAGTCAGAAGAGGCGCATAAATATCCGCCCTTTCCGACACCATTAAATACATGCTTTTCATCGATGACACATTTATCATCTGATGTTTTAACTATTCTAATCAAAGAGCTTTTATCAAAACTCTGATTACAGCCTAAACATCTTCTCTGTGGATTACTCATTATCCTCTGAAACTTCCTCTACATCTGAATCAAATTCAACATCATCGTAGTATTCTTCATCATCATAGTATTCATCTTCAAGACCAGGGAAATCTCCTGACTCTCTAGCCTGTGTTTCAGATTTGATATCAATCTTATAACCTGTAAGCTTAGCAGCAAGTCTAGCATTCTGTCCTTCACGACCGATAGCAAGTGAAAGCTGATAATCAGGTACGATAACCTTTGCAGACTTATCTTCTGAGTCAGCAACTACAGAAATAACCTTTGCTGGGCTGAGCGCGTTCTCGATAAGTCTAGCCGGATTCTCATCCCAGTTGATAATATCGATTTTTTCATCATGAAGCTCTTCAACTACAGCATTAACACGTGTACCGTTCATACCTACACATGCACCAACTGCATCTACATCTTCATCGTTTGTAAGAACAGCCATCTTTGTACGCTTTCCAGCTTCTCTGGCAATAGACTTGATCTCTACGATACCATCTCTGATTTCAGCAACTTCCTGCTCAAACAGACATCTTACGAGTTCTGGATGAGTTCTTGAAACAAAAATCTTTGCCTGTTCCTTCTTATTCTTCTTTACATCTGTAATATAGAACTTATATCTGTCACCAGTCTTATAGTTCTCTTCAGCAATCTGCTCTTTATCAGAAAGAATAGCCTCTGTGTTACCCAGATTAACGCTGATTGAATTTCTCATCTTTCTCTGAATTACACCTGTTACAATCTGGTGCTGCTTTGCAATATACTCATCATAGATTGCCTTGCTTTCTTCTTTAGAAAGAGCATTGATAAGTGTGTTTCTAGCAGCTGATGCAGCAATACGGCCAAAATCAAGAGACTTGATTTCCTCAAAATAGATTTCTCCAACCTTAAGGTGTCCATCAAACTCCTGAGCCTTTGCAAGACTGATTTCAACCGCTGGATCCTCTACCACTTCAACTACCTGCTTTGCTGCGATAATGTGATATTCACATGTATCAGGATCAATAGTAACAGAGATATTGTCTGTTCTACCAAAAGCGTTCTTGCATGCGATAGTAAGTGTTTCCTTAATCTTGTCGATGATAACTTCTCTTGGGATGTTTTTTTCTTTTTCAAGTATCTCAAGTGCGTTTATCATTTCTACATTTGCTGACATTTTTTACCTCCTAATTAAAAAGCCTTGCGAACCAATGACAAGTTCTTTCTCTCAAAATTTACATCAAATTCATCTATAGTTAAAACAACATTATCTGTATCAAAAGATTTTAATACACCGACGAATTCTTTCGCTCCGTCGATAGCCTTGTATGTACGAGCCTCAACCTTTGTATTCAGATTCCTCTCGAAATCTCTATCCTTCTTAAAAGGTCTGTCTCCCGAAGAACAAACTTCAAATATATAAGCCTCATCGATGTAATCTTCACTGTCCAGTATATCATTCATCGGTCTGGAAAGCTCTGTACAATCGTTAATTGAGATTCCTTCCGGTTTATCGATATAAACTCTCAGATAATAATCTCCCAATTCTTTGACAAATTCAACATCAACCAGCTCGATGTCTGTGCCTTCTAGCAGCTTAAGCACATGTTCTTCTGTTTTCTTGATATAGGTTTCTTTCTTTCCCATAGTATCTCCTTTAAATAATAAAAAGAAAAGTACCGGAAATCCGGTACTTCGTTGGGTTGGGCTATTCTATTGTAAGTAGTTCGTAGGGGAATCGAACCCCTGTTTCCGCCGTGAGAGGGCGGCGTCTTAACCGCTTGACCAACGAACCAGAACTTTGTTGTTTTGGGCTTATTGCTCATCCCCGCCGCAACAATGAATACTATACAGGAAAGTTATGTGGATTGCAAGTGTTTTTTTACTTTTTTTGTAAGTTTTTTGTTTTGAGCAGAAAAGCAGCTTGCATTTGCTGTTTTCACAGCTTGTTCTTGCACCTAATTTACACTGCCCCGCCCCTAATAACCACTAAATCCACATTTCAAACTCATTCCCTATATCATATTGCAGAAATCAAACAAGTTAGTTCCGCTTTGTATAGTGAAATCCTCTATATCATGCTTTTCCCTATACAAAATTGCAGAAATCTAACTTGTTAGTTCCACTTTGTATTGGGAATCCTGCAACATCAAACTTTTTCCCTATACCAAGCTGCAAAAATCAAGCTTGTAAGCTCCGCGTAGTATAGGGAAATCCTTTATATCAAGCTTTTCCCTATACCACACCTCCTAAATCAATCTTGTCAGCTCCGCAAAGTATTGGGAAATCCTTTATATCAAACTTTTCCCTATACCAGGCTTTTCAAAAAGCAAGTGCGACTTCGCCGCAAAGGGCATTTTCTGCGTTTCTCTCCAAATCTCCCCAGAAGCACAGACTTTTCAACCCCAAATTGCTTGCTCCAATATCTAAAGTCTGTGTTTCACTTCTTGCTTCTCCAAAAACACAGACTTTAAAACAAATTCAGGTTGAGTAAGCAACTAAAACTCTGTGTTATTTAACTCAAAACATCCAAAACACAGAAAACACCTTCCCCTGGCTTTCAACATCAAGCCTTACCCCGCCTTTCCTTCACTCTAAAGATCAAATCAAGTGCGGCTAACGCCGCAAAGGAATCCTATTATGTTTGCTTGATCACACCCTTTCATCAAAAAGCAGCCTGTCAAGGATGGCGAAGCTACCGAAGGCTACGTCCTTGACAGGCTGCTTTCTTTGATGAATATAATCAACTAAGCAAACATATATCAGAATTCTGTGTTCTCGCACCAATTCCACTCTGTGAGCAACGCGTAAACTCACATTCTCCTACTATTATATAAAGTCATAGTCTGTCTTTACCTTTTCTATAGGTTTGACTATGCTATTTTAAGATACTGTGGATTGGTATTTTTCTCCTACCACTTGATGGTTTTAAATAGGCTCCAACCACAGTCTCTTTGTTTATTTGTTAATCAGTTAGTTACCGCATGACGGTTTATCAAGAAGTAGGTTACGATTGCAAGGAGCCCTGTGGATCTTAAAACAGTATCAATACTATCTTAAG